>Ga0247841_10000018_pt1 | contig 441233 bp, 393 predicted proteins | sample LaCruzMarch2015__2_FD_192410 | JGI IMG/M metagenome (GOLD analysis project Ga0247841, IMG submission 192410) | Freshwater microbial communities from meromictic Lake La Cruz, Castile-La Mancha, Spain - LaCruzMarch2015_18m | ecosystem: Environmental > Aquatic > Freshwater > Lake | place: Spain... | reverse complement strand
AGTGGCGTTTATCAGACTGATACTCTACGTGAGCAATGTTAATAGTTATGCCGCGTTCCTTTTCCTCAGGAGCGTTATCAATTGAATCAAAGGCCCTGGCTTCGGCAAAACCCTTCTTTTGAAGGCAGAGGGTTATGGCTGAAGTAAGCGTAGTTTTACCATGGTCTACGTGGCCTATAGTCCCGATATTCACATGCGGCTTGATGCGCTGGAATTTTTCTTTTGCCATTGAAATATCCCCCTTCTTTTTTAAATGTTCACCTTGGTTCAATCTGGAGCCCATGACCGGGATTGGACCGGTGACCACTTCCTTACCAAGGAAGTACTCTACCAACTGAGCTACATGGGCATATAAGTCTTTTTTAAAAAATACAAAAACTCCCCTGCCGCTCCTTAACTTAATCTTACGAGGGAGTGTTTCTTATGTAGCTCGTGAAATTTATTCAGTTAGTTATTTAATTATACGGGTTAAAAAAGTCTATATAAGTATACCACTGATAATATTTTTGTCAAGTAAAATATTAAAATATTTTACTATTAAAGCTTATAGACTGTATCGCCTATCCTTACCCGCTGTTTTACCAGTATGCCTATCTCGTCTGACGCCTTAGCTGATGTAACCGGATTACGATCGATCTGCATAGATTCCACTTTTTCTTTAAAATCAGTGGTGTGGCCTTTTATATAAATAGAATCTCCGACTGATAATGTTTTTTTAAGCTTGACAACGCCTGCGTTTACATGCGGGAAAAAATGCGTAATCTCACCAACAACTTCAAGGCCTGCTACAGGATTAGAGGAAACTGCGGTACGCTTTTTTTTGACGGCTTTTTTAGTGGTTTTCTTGGCAGTTTTCTTAACAGCCTTTTTGGTGACTTTTTTGGCTACTTTTTTCTTCTTCAAAACTTTTTTTGCCTTTGCCTTCTTTTTTTTAGCCATTTTTATCACCTCCCATTTAATTTAATTATATTCCTTTAATAATAAATTGCAAGAAAAATCTTTCCATGCTATAATCCAAAGATATGAAAAAGATATTCATTTATTCTGCCTTCTTGCTTCTTCCTTTATATATATATGGCTGCACAAGCGTTTATAACCCTGCAACAGGCCTGGAAGAACCTGTATTCACGCCAAGCGAAACTAACGAAGAAAAATCAGGCCAGCAGATCTCCAAAAATGTTGAAAAAAAATTCAAATCTGTTGACAACTTTAACCTACAATCAAAAATTCAAAAAATAGGCTATAAACTTGTGTCTACCTCAGACAGAAAAGATATATCATACCACTTTGAAATATTAGATGACAAAGAAGTAAACGCATTCGCCTTGCCTGGCGGCTATATATACATATTCAAAGGCCTTTTGGATAAAACAAAATCTGACGATGAAATAGCGGGTGTTTTAGCTCATGAAATAGGCCATATCTCAGCCAGGCATGTCGCAAAAAGAGTACGCGGCTCTATAGGTTTAAATGCCCTGGCGCTGCTATTAGTAAATATGGAAAGCGATGCCTACTCAAAACAGGAAGCCTATAAAGCGCTTACAGAACTAATGCTGCAATATTCAAGGGAGGACGAATTAGAAGCTGACCGGCTTGCGGTCAAGTATATGAAAGCGGCTGGATTTAATCCACAGGGTATAATTATTTTTCTTGAAAAATTAAGAAAGATTGAATATGAAAAACCTATCACACAACCCCATGTTTTTAAAACTCACCCTTATATAGGCGATAGAATCAAAAGCGTAAAACAAGAAATAAACGGCGCGATAGAATTTAAAGATTATATAAATTCTGTTGACGAAAAATAACGCGTATGTTGCAATAAAAAAGGGCGCTTCTTTACGAAGCGCCCTTTTTGTGTTATCTAAAACTTAGAATACTACCTTCATTGTTCCAACTACATCAGTTGCTGTATCATCCTTACCTGCTGGAAATACTTTTCCAGGGAAGAAAAAACCACCCAGCAAACCAAAAGAAACATCTGAAGTATAATCATAGGTTAATAATAAGTCTAATTCATCGCCTATGCTGGAACCTGTCCTATAATCGCCCCTATTAGCCGCATTCAACTTTTCGTTGAACCAGAAATGGCCATAGGTACCTTCAAGAGTGACATCTTCTATAGGAGCAATGCTTCCCTTTATGAGCAATGAATTCTGGTTGCTCATACCTGAATCCTGATCCCATACTGATGTTGTATTAGCAAGTCTTGCTCTTGTGCTATAAAGGTAGTTCTGAAAATCTCTGATAGATGTATCAAATTTACCTCTATACATTGCATCCCAACCATGGTATGCGCCAGTGCCATTTGAGCTATTTGCATCTTTTTCGCCGCTTAGCATTAACCATTCGGCGCCCAATGTTGGCTTCCACATAACATCTGCGAATTTATACTTACCATACGCATCCAATGCATATGCTTTTCTATCTCTATCATGAACATTTCTGTCAGAATATCTACCACGCTGTAACGCGCCTTCTGCGCCCAATGTTAAGTTTGTAACAGGCTCTAAGCTGCCGCGAATACCATATGTATTTATAGTGTTAACATTTGCTGTTAAATCCGGCTTTGATGCATCGGTTTTACCGAAATAATAAGCTTCTGCTTCGGCATTATACACATCAAACTTATAACCGGCATTTGCTCCATAAAGATCTACATCATCGTGTGTAGCAATGTTGTTTTCATCAATCTTTGAGTATAGTAAATCAAGTTTCCATGGCGCTAAATCAAGTGTTGCCTTTATCGCGTCAAAACCTGTTAATTCGCTATATTCTTTTGCTGTGATGTTGTTGTAAACTCCGCCTGCTGTTGTATTGTTAACATCAGCTGGTGGCAATAAAGCTCCAACTATTAAACCCTTACCATACCAAAGGTCCTGACGGCCTATAGTTAATGTAAGAGGCGCGTAAACCATTTCCTTTAATGTTACATAAGCAAGGTCTAAATCAACAGGAAATGTGTTAATAGTTGAAGAATTGTTATTCCAATCTCTCTGGTTTACTATCCTTACTGCTGTGCTGACATTATCAGTAAGATCCGCGTCCACATTCAATCCGACTGTCTGCATAAAATAGCTCTGCGTCTTCGGAGTTGTGTTCGTTGCATCTGCATGCTTATCTAAATCGTAATCGCCTCTTGCAAGGGCTCTTACTGTGATATCACCACTAACCTTTACATTCTGCACCTCAGCAAATGCAGGAGCGCAAACAAACGCTGCAATAGCTAAAATACAAATTACGGTTAACCATCTACTCATTTTAAATCTCCTTTTTTGTCTGATTTAACAATAATTTTTATTGTTAAAATGATACTTATTATCTATGTATAAATCTATTTTGAATAGATATATTCTATTCACTAATCAGGTAAAATCGCCTGAATGATTATCAACACATCTTGATCATTTGCTTGGCGGTAACTTCCGGCTCGCTAATTATCCACCTTCCTTTCTTGCCGAAATTTGAGTTACCCTTCAATAATCAAGGTTAACTTTATTCTATTTAATTTTATATTTTATTGCGATTCTTGCTTCGTGCGGATTAACTTTGAACTTATTGTAAATATATCAATTATAAGGAATTTTGTCAAGCAATTTCTGCAAAAAACTTATTTTGCCTTTGATTTAGGTGAAGAAAATTCTTCTCTTAATTCTTTATATTTCTGGACTTTTTCCTCTGTCATAGTACTTCCTGATTTAGGCGCAACGGCAATCGCTATAACAGTACGGGTTGATAAAGGCTGTATAGTTACTATACAAGTCTGGTCAGAACGCTCGAAGTTCATAACCCTTTGGCCGTATTCAATAACATTTATAAGGTCCCAATTATACATAGGCATCTGCTCTTTATAAAACTGCACTACCTTGTTTGCATCAGGCGAACCTGCATATCTTAAAAGGCCTACGCGCATATTATTATTCTGAAATGCAAACGATTCATTATCAATAATTTTAAATCCTGCAGGCACAGGCACATCATCAAATTTTAATATACTAGACATGCCAACACTGCTTGATGAAGAATATCCGGATGAGCTGCTGGTGCTGGTTGTCGCGCAACCAGAAATTGCTAAAACTAAAAATATTATTCCCATTTTGAAAATATTTTTACCCATGGCCGCAATTTTCCTCCATTAATAATTTATTATACAATCCTAAAGATATATGTCAAGAGATATATCTTGAAATAATTTCTTTAGCATTTTTACGCATAGCAATAACATCACTTTTTAACAGGCCCGCTCCCATCGCAATCTTTTCAGCAGCTGACGGCTGTAAAATATCTTCAGGCGCATGCGCATCCGAATTCAAAACAAGCCTGGCTTTCGCAAGTTTTGCCATATTTACAACATGGCCGTTTGTAAACGCATGGCCGCGCCTTGTTGTTACCTCCAAACAAACTCCGTTTTTAGCGGCTAGTTTTGCATCAACTAACGTAATTAAACCCGGATGCGCTAAAATATCTATACCACATTGGAGCGCGCGCCTGTTTGTTCCAGGCGCAACCGGCTCTGCCAAAGTTTCACCGTGGGCTATAATTATTTTTGCGCCAAGCGCGCGGACTTTTTTTACTAAATCCTTTATGTCTTTTGTCGGGATATGCGTAAGCTCTGCGCCTGGTATTACAACAATGCCGTTTTTATTGCTTAATTTTCTGGCAACATCAACAATTTTAGGTATAACCATTTCTGCGTTTGATTCATCTATATGGTCTGTTATCGCAACAGCCTTATAACCAAGCACCTTATAACGCCTTACAAGCTCGCTTGGCAAGAGTTCGCCGTCGCTTAACAATGAGTGAGTATGCAGGTCGTACATTTTTTGTTCTCCTAGTGGTGCGCCTGGGCCGAGTCGAACGGCCGGCCTACTCCTTAGGAGGGAGTCGCTCTATCCATCTGAGCTACAGGCGCATATTCATTAATATTTAATTATCGAAAATACTTCATAATCTTTAAGCTTATCTATACCATGCAAAAATGTCAATTCTATTAAAAAAGCTATTTCAATTATATTGCCGCCTTGATTTTTTATTAATTCAGTAACCGCTGATGCGGTTCCGCCTGTTGCCAGTAAATCATCAACAAGCAGCACATTTTCGCCTTTTTCGATTGCATCGCAATGCATCTGAAGTATGTCTGTACCATATTCAAGTGTATAGCTTACGCTTAATGTCTTTGCAGGAAGTTTTCCTTTTTTACGCACAGGAACAAATCCAGCCTCTAACTTATATGCCAAAGCGCCTGCAAAAATAAAACCTCTTGATTCGATTGCAATTACCTTGTTTATTTTTTTATTCTTGTATCTTGAATACATTATATCTATTGACTTCTTGAATGCGTAAGGATCCTTAAGAAGAGTTGTTATATCCTTGAATATGATGCCTTTTTTGGGAAAATCAGGAATATCGCGTATATAACTTTTCAGTAAATCAAAATTTTCCTCTTTCATCTATTTAACTTCTCCTCTTTTGTTATAATTTTTTTTAATTTATTAAGTGTCGCCTCTTCTATCTGGCGCACGCGTTCTCTTGTTAGGCCAAATTTTTTTGCAGCCTCTTCAAGCGTATATTTTCTGTCATCTTTAAGCCCGTATCTCAATTCTATGATCTCGCGCTCCCTAGGGTTCATTTTGGATAAAAGCTCTTCGATTTTCTCTTTAGCCATAAATCCTGCAAGTTGGTGGTCTGCCGCAACAGCGTTCTCATCTTCGATTAAATCGCCTACCTGGCCTGTCTGATCTTCGCCTATAGGCGCTTCAAGAGAGGTTATTTTAGTTACTATGCTGTTTATCTCGTCAAGCTTTTTAACAGTCATTTTCATTTTTCTTGCTATCTCAGCCTGCGAGGGCTTCATTCCTAGCTTATAGGTCAACTCTTCTGTAACCTTCTTATATCTAAGGATATTCTCAACCATATAAACAGGCAAACGTATAATCTTTCCCTGATTCGCAAGCGCCCTGTTAATATATTGACGAATCCACCAGCTCGCATAAGTGCTGAATCTATAACCTCTTTTAGGATTAAACTTAATAACCGCCTTCATCAGGCCCATATTTCCTTCTTCTATCAGGTCCATAAGCGGTATATCAAAATTCCTGTAACGTTTCGCAAAATTTATAACAAGACGAAGATTAGACTTTATCATCTTTTCTTTTGCCTTCTGATCGCCTTGTTTAATACGATTAGCAAGCTCTATCTCTTCCTCAGCTGTCAAGAGAGGAATTTTTTTAATGTCTTTAAAATAGTTTTTAATAGAGTCCGCCATGCTTTTCTACTCTTCTACTTTCCTACTGTTTTTTACTTTTTTCTTTAACTACTGCCTGCGCCGCGGCTAAACGCGCAATAGGCACGCGAAACGGCGAACAACTAACATAATTCATGCCAACTTTGTGGCAAAACTCCACTGATCTTGGCTCTCCGCCATGCTCGCCGCAAATACCTATCTTTAAATCTTTACGCGTTTTTCTGCCGCGCTCAATGCCTATCTTAATTAACTCGCCTATACCTTCCTGATCTATGGTCTGAAACGGGTCTTCAGGCAATATGCCTTTGTTTATATAATCAGGCAAAAACCCTCCAATGTCGTCGCGCGAAAATCCGAATCCCATTTGTGTTAAATCATTTGTGCCATATGAGAAAAACTGCGCAATTTCAGCAAGCTTGCCTGCAACTAAACTGGCCCTTGGAATTTCAATCATAGTGCCAACAAGATACTTTATCTTTTTCATTTTATATTTTGCAAGTACTTCTTTATAAACCCTTGTAATAACCTCAAATTGATTTGTCAATTCATTTACAGCGCAGACAACCGGTATCATTATTTCAGGCTCTATTTTTTTGCCTGCTTTTATTAACTCCGCTGTTGCCTCAAGTATGGCACGCACCTGCATCTCGGTCACTTCAGGATAAGTAACGCCTAAACGAACCCCTCTGTGGCCCATCATTGGGTTGCTTTCATGCAATGCTTCAGCCCTAGTCTGGAGCTCCTTCATATCAATATTCAGGCTTTGCGCCAAATGTTCAAGCTGTTCTTTCTGCTTAGGCACAAATTCATGAAGAGGCGGATCTAAAAGCCTTATAGTAACAGGCAGGCCTTGCATTACTTCAAGGGTATTTTTAATATCTTTCTTTACATAAACAAAAAGCTCATCTAACGCCGCGCGGCGCTCTTTTTCAGTCTTTGAAATAATCATCTTTCTTAAATGAAATAAAGGCTCTTCAGAACCCTTGCCATAGAACATATGTTCAGTCCTAAATAAACCTATGCCCTCGGCGCCAAATTCAAGCGCCTTACCGGCGTCTTGAGGCGTTTCAGCATTTGTGCGTATCTTAAGCCTGCGTATAGAATCGCACAATTTTAAAAATCCAAACAAAATCTCATTTTCGCTTGAAGCATCCATCATTACTAACTGGCCTTCGTACACATTGCCTTTAGTGCCGTTAAGCGTAATCCAATCGCCTTCTTTAAGTGTTTTGCCGCCGGCTGTCAATTCTTTCTTAATTAAATCTATACTTAAACCACTGCATCCAACTATACAGCATTTGCCCCAACCGCGGGCCACTAATGCAGCGTGGCTGGTCATGCCTCCACGGGCAGTAAGGATAGCTTCTGCCGCGCGCATGCCTTCAACATCCTCTGGATTTGTCTCTTCGCGCACAAGTATAACCTTTTTGCCGGCTTTCTTGGCATTTACAGCGTCATTGGCAGTAAAAACAATCATTCCGGTTGCTCCACCCGGCCCTGCAGGCAAACCTTTTGCAATAGGCTTTTTTGCCATTTCCAGTTTCGGGTCAATTACAGGGTGTAAAAGCTCATCAAGCTGAGCAGGAGTTACGCGCATCACTGCCTCTTCTTTAGTAATTAATTTTTCCTTATACATATCTGCTGCCATACGCACTGCTGCAGGGCCGTTTCTTTTGCCAACTCTGCATTGCAGCATAAACAAACGGCCTTTTTCTATAGTAAACTCAATATCCTGCATATCACGATAATGCATTTCAAGGCGCTCTTGAATTTTAAAAAGCTCATTATAAACCTTAAGCATGACCTCTTCAAGCGTCTTTAACGTTTTATTATGCTCGCTCTTTGAATTTTTGTTTATAGGAGCAGGCGTCCTTATGCCAGCGACAACGTCTTCGCCCTGCGCATTGACTAAATATTCGCCGTAAAATAAAGGCTCGCCATTGCCCGGGTTTCGGGTAAACGCAACGCCTGTTGCGCAATCATCGCCCATATTGCCAAATACCATCGTCTGCACAGTTACTGCTGTGCCCCACTCATCAGGAATGCTCTCTATACGACGATAGCTTATCGCACGCTTGCCATTCCATGAGGCAAATACAGCGCCTATGCCTCCCCATAACTGCTCCATTGGATCATCAGGAAAATCCTTTTTCAGGACATCTTTAATCCTCATTTTAAATATCTTACAAAGAGATTTAAGATCTTCCGCGTTTAAATCTGTATCACTTTTGACGCCTTTTTTATGCTTCATTTCTTCCATAATCTTGTCCAGCTGGCGCCTTATGCCCATATCATCTTTAGGCTCAATGCCTTGCGCTTTTTCCATGACAACATCAGAATACATCATTATCAGGCGCCTATATGCGTCATAAACAAAACGTTCATTTTTTGTATGTTTTATAAGGCCTGGTATTGTTTTTTCTGTCAGGCCCACATTCAGGACTGTTTCCATCATACCCGGCATTGATTTTCTTGCGCCTGAACGCACAGACACTAAAAGCGGATTTATCGGGTCGCCGAATTTTTTACCCATTAACTTTTCAACCTTTAAAAGGACAGCATTGACCTCTTGGCTTAAAGATTTAGGATAAGTGCGTTTGTTTGCATAATAATAAGCGCAAACTTCTGTGGTAATAGTAAAACCAGGAGGAACAGGAAGACGTAAGTCTTTATGCCCTGCCATCTCTGCCAGGTTAGCGCCTTTGCCGCCTAACAGATTTTTCATTGATTCATTGCCATCCGCTTTACCGCCGCCAAATGAATAAACATATTTTTTACTGCTCATTTCTTTAAAACCCTCCTTTTATAGTTAAATACTCAAAAACCTTGTCTATAGAAATCCTTTCCTGCTGCATAGTATCTCTGTCACGGACTGTAACCTGCTTATCCTCCAGCGACTGCACATCTATGGTTACGCAATAAGGCGTGCCTACTTCATCCTGACGCCTGTAAAGCTTACCTATTGCAGCTGTGTCATCGTATACTACGTAAAAATGTTTCTTTAAATCCTTTGCCAGCCTTTGCGCTGTCTCGACAACCTCAGGCCTGTTCTTTAACAACGGCAATATTGCTGCCTTTACAGGCGCCAATGATTTATTCAAGCTTAGGACAACCCGCTGCTTACCCTTAACTTCTTCCTCTTTATATGCATCGCACAAAAATGCCAGAAAACTTCTATCAACCCCTCCTGACGGCTCAATAATATGCGGCACAATCTTTGTTTTTGTCTCTTCATCAAAATATGTAAAATCTTTGCCGCTATACTTAGAGTGCTCTCTTAAATCAAAATCCTGCCTGTTTGCCACGCCTTCAAGCTCTGCCCATCCCTCGCCTGTGCCTGCGCCAGTGGAAAAGCCAAACTTATATTCTAGATCTGTGCAGGCCTTTGCATAATGAGCAAGTTCTTCTTTTTCATGCTTTCTTTTTCGCAAATTATCCTTATTTATACCTAAACCAATATACCAATTAAACCTTTCTTCTATCCATTTATTATGAATCGCCTCGTCATCCTTAGGATTTACAAAATATTCTATCTCCATCTGCTCAAATTCACGCATCCTAAATGTAAAATTTCCTACTGTAACCTCGTTCCTAAAAGATTTGCCTACCTGCGCTATGCCAAACGGAAGCTTAGGATGCATAGAATCAAGCACATTTATAAAATTAACAAACATTCCCTGGGCTGTCTCAGGCCTAAGATAACAGATAGCCGCCTGCTCTTCCACAGGGCCCAGGTATGTTTTAAGCATAAGGTTAAACATCCTCGGAGGCGTATCTTTAATATCTATTTTCGCGCCGCAGTCAGGGCATAAGCCTGCAGTCCCTTTAAAATTTTTTAAATGGTCCTGCCTAATGCGCTTTTTACAACTCTTACAATCTATCATCGGGTCAGTAAAACCATCCACATGGCCTGATGATTTCCATACAGTTGGATGCATTAATATGGCCGAATCAAACCCGTATATATCATTGCGGCCATGCACATTAGACTTCCACCATAAATTTTTGATGTTTCGTTTCAATTCAGCGCCCATCGGGCCATAGTCAAAAACGCTGGAAAGCCCGCCGTATACATCTGAACTCTGAAATATAAACCCTCTTCGCTTGCACAATGCAACAATTTTAGACAAATCAACCATTTTTTATTTTCTCCATAAACTCTAACGTCTTAAACTCACTGTCGATGTGAACGCGGATAAAATCCATTATTGGCATATTCAATTTCTGATCTATAGGCATAAGGCCTGATAATTTTAAAAATTGCGCCTGAAAAAACGACAAAATCCTGCTAGAATCACTTTCTCCGCCACAAAGCTGTGTTAATGAATTAACTAAGAGATCAAATATATCTTTATTAACATCTTCTAACTGTGTGCCTTTGTCTACAAGTTCAAGCATAAAACTTGCTATAGACAATTTATCCAAATCCTGTTTTATAGGCTGAAACTGATTTAAAAGATCTGACTGCGTCAAAAGATGTAAACCCGAACGGCTCTTTTGATAATAAACTATTTTATTAAGGGTTAACGGCTCTAAAAAACAATAAAATTTAGAATCTTTCCTTGCGCAGCGAACCCTTATGCCTTTGGCTATACCTTGGACTTTGCCGAAATCTCTAGTATAAACAGTTGCTATCAAACTTGTATTACGGAATGCCTGCGCCTTCAGTACGACAGCCTCTGTAGTACGTATAGCCATATCGTTATCTGAAAAACTGAAAGATCAACGTTGTTACAAGCGCCCCGAGGACAGAGCCTGCAATTACTTCCAAGGCAGTATGCACATTTCCTTTTATCCTTGAACGGGCGACTAAAACAGCCATTATAAAACTCAATAATATTACCAGGCTATTCTGCGAAATAAAAGATATAATAGCCCAGCATGAAAAAACAAAAGCCGAATGGCCGCTGGGCATTCCGCCTCTTAATGGCGTACCTTTATGAGAAGCCAGCTTTATAAAAACAACTACCGCCATAACGATTATTACGGCAATAAAAGTCAAATGCCACGGCGACTGGAGTATCCTTAAAAGCCCTATACCTATATCAAGGCCCATTCTGTACTGAAAAATCATATAACCTACGACAAACGCGTTTACCGCAGATAAAAGCACTGCTCCAGCCATTACATCTTTTACAATACGCGCCAACGGATGAAATGTTTCTGTGAACATATCTATTGTATGTTCAATAGCAGTATTTACCATTTCCAATATTAATACCAAACTTATCGCGCAACACAAAGTCATAACCTGTTCACTTGGTATATGCAGGTATATAGCAAATAATAAAATCATTACGGCAGCAAGAAAATGAACACGCATATTCTTCTGAGTCTTTATGACATACAAAAATCCTTCTATAGCCGAATTAAAACTTTCAACAACACTTCTCTGCCTCATAAAAGCCTCGTTCGCGCCTTATTCTTAAGAATCTGCTCTTGCACCTGAAACATCTTTTTCCTGTCACGGCTGGAGCTGTCATCATAACCCACCAAATGCAAAATACCATGCACAAGATAAAGATTCATCTCGTCATTCACGCTTTTCTTGTAACGCCTTGCCTGCCTTAATGCTGTTTCTGCAGAGATTACCACGTCTCCTAATATGCCTTCTTCGCCTTTTAACTCCATGCCCTCTCTCATGCTGAACGCCAGCACATCTGTAGGCTTATCAATTGACCTGTATTTATAATTCAGATTTTTAATCTCAGTATCGCCTACAATATAAACAGACAGCATGCCCGCATTTTCCTTAAGAAACGAAAGGCTTGATAAAGCTGCCTGTTTAAGCAATTTCATATTTAATTTTACTTTTTTCTGAGAATTAACTACGCTGATTTTCATGATACTCCACACGTGTATGCAAAATCCCCATCAAAACTCTTGTAAATGCCTCTGAAATCTTATTAAGATCCCTAAGCGTCAGCTCGCATTCATCAAGCTGGGCGTCTATAAACTTATTGTTAATTATTCTATGCACTAACTCCTCAACCCTGCCCGGAACCGGATTTACCAGCGTGCGCGAAGCCGCTTCAACTGAATCAGCCAAAAGCACTATTGCAGCCTCTTTTGTTTGCGGTTTAGGGCCCGGATAGCGAAAACCTTCTTCTTTTAAAATGCTTTCGTCTTCAACCCGCTCCAATGCCTTCTGAAAAAAATAATAAACCAGGCCTGTGCCGTGATGCTGTTCTATAAAATCAATAATAACTTTTCTCAATTTATATTTTTTGCCCACCTCGACGCCGTCTTTGACATGGTTTGTTATAATAAGCCTGCTCATGCTCGGGGTTAATTTATCATGCAAAGATTTTGCGTCCAGCTGATTCTCAGTAAAATACTCGGCTTTTTCTATTTTACCCACATCATGATAATAGGCGCCTACCCTTGCCATTAGTGAATTTGCGCCTATTGCCTCTGCTGCAGCCTCTGATAAATTACCTACCATAAGGCTATGATGATATGTCCCCGGGGCCTTAAGCATCATTTGTTTTAATAACGGATGATTCATATCGGAAAGCTCTAATAATGTAATATTCGTGGTCAACTTAAACAAATCTTCCAGAAGCGGCAAAATACCCATTACTATAAACGCGCATATTATTCCGTTTATAAAACCCCATACGGTATCCACTATTATCGTATCAAATGTAAAGTTATTTAACAGCCCTATAGTGATAATACTGATACTGTTTGCAAAACCTACCAAAATCCCGGATCTAATTATATGCCAACGCTTACGAATATTTCTTACAGAAAATATCCCTGTCAGGCCGCCGAATAAAAACATCATAGCCATATTAATACTGTGTTCAACATTTATGCCTATAGTAAAACTTAAAGCCACAGTAATGAATATGGCAAGCCGAGGGCTTAATAATATAGCCAGCAAAATAGAAACACTTGCCAAAGGTATGGCATAACTGGGAAAAGGAGAAATGATAATCGCTTTTGCTATATATATTATCAAAACCGATAAAACACCTATAAGGGCCAGCGAAGGCATATCATGAAATATCTTAGGCTCATATAATGACAAATATATCGTCGTCACTATTAAAAGCAAAAATATCAGAAGCAAAACGCCTGTTATAAATTTGTTCCTGTTATTTTGTATTTCATTTTCTTCTATGCTTAATAGCTGTTGAATATGGTCCTTGTAAACCCTCTGGCCTTTAGCTATTATAAGCTCGCCTCTTTTAATTTCTATAGTGGAAATACCATCGCCGGAACTTTTATAGATAAAATCATAAGGCGCGTAAACAGATTTCAGGGCTATATCGCCTTCACGCATACGCGATTTAAAAGGTGTGCCGTTTATTACTATACCCGCAAGCACAAGTATAAAAAAGACTACAACTAAAAAACCTTTTAAAAAAGTTTTAAACGTAAAGTCTTCAATATTTATTTTTAGTTTCCGCTTAATCATTATAGCCCTGAATCAGCTCTATTTTTACTTAAGGTGTTTCACAGCGCCTGTTCCCTGAGATTCTTCCTGCGGTATATTCAACACCTGGCCCGCATAAATCTTATCAGGATTTTTAATTTTCTCTTTATTGGCGTTGTAAATCTTTTTCCACTTTTTAGTCGTACCATACACTTCCTTTGAAACATCAGCTAATGTCTGGCCCTTTTTTACTTTATATTTGGTCATTACAGGTTCTACAGCCTGCGGAAGCTCCTCTGTAATTGTCTTAACCGGCTCTTCAGGCATTGTCGCCCACCAAGCTTTAGGCTGCCCTGCTGATGCCTGCGCAGGCATAGACCCCTTAGCTGACAATAAACCTCCTGGCAAATTGCCTCTATTGCCGCTTACATCAGTATCAGGTGTTCTTGGCGCGCTGAATTTTGATAAATCAGGTTTCTCTAAAAGCTCTACCTCAATTTTTACCTTAGGCTGTTCTTTACCTGTGCCGCCTGCCTTAAAAACAGGTTTTTCTTCCTCATTAGCAGGCGGAGTATATTTTGAAATAGACACACATCCACTTACAGCCAACGATAAAACCATTATTCCCGTGATGACAAAAAGAAACTTTTTCATGCCTCCTCCTTTTGTATAATTTTTATCCCCAGTTCTTTTAATTGTTTATCAGGCACGCCGGACGGCGCGTCTGTCAATGGACAAGTACCTTTCTGCGTTTTAGGAAATGCGATAACATCCCTTATGCTCTCGCTTTCTGTCATAAGAGCTATCAAACGGTCTAGGCCGGGAGCAATGCCGCCGTGAGGAGGCGCTCCATAAGACAAGGCCTTGATAAAAAATCCAAACCTGGCCTCTATTTCAGCGCCGCTTAATTTAATAAGCTCAAATATCTTTTTCTGCAGTTTAGGGTCATGTATCCTTATGGAACCGCTTGCTATCTCGACGCCATTTATTACTAAATCATATGCCCTTGAACCCATATTGCCTGGGTCAGTATCAAGCTTTGCGATATCTTCTTCCTTAGGCGCTGTAAAAGGATGATGCTCATTATCCCAGCGTTTTTCCTCGTCATTCCATTTAAAAAGCGGAAAATCTGTTACCCACTCAAATACAAACTGGCCATTTTTTATAAGCCCTAGTTCTTTGCCAAAATAATTACGCAACTGTGCTAAAGATTCGTTTACGATCTTTTTCTTATCTGCCACACAAAGTAAAAGATCGCCGTCTTTTGCCGACAATTTTTCAATAACTGATTTTTGTATATCTTCACTGAAAAATTTAGCTATGGGAGATTCAAGGCCATTCTTTGTTACTTTAAAATATGCCAAACCTTTTGCGCCATAAGTAGCTGCGAGCGCGGTCAAACTATCAATTTGTGTCCTTGAATAACCAGCGCAACCTGTAGCATTAATACCTTTAATTATCCCGCCTGACTCAAGGGCTTGTTTAAAAATCTTAAATTCAGCCCCTGCAAATTCTTCGGTAAAATCAACTAATTCCATGCCAAACCTAAGATCAGGCTTATCTGTGCCAAATCTGTCCATAGCCTCTTTATATGTAAGCCGTGGAAACGGTGTTTTAAGCTCAAGGCTAATGCTTTCCTTAAAAATATCCTTAAACATCCCTTCTATAAGCGAAAAAATTTGTTCCTCATCAGTAAACGATAACTCAATATCTATTTGTGTAAATTCAGGCTGCCTGTCAGCGCGTAAATCCTCGTCGCGAAAACATTTTGCAATCTGAAAATATTTGTCAAACCCCGAAATCATTAAAATCTGTTTAAATAACTGCGGCGACTGCGGAAGCGCGTAAAACTCACCTGGGTTTAAGCGGCTTGGAACCAAAAAGTCCCGCGCGCCTTCTGGCGTTGATTTAGTAAGTATAGGAGTTTCTACTTCAATAAAACCATGTTTATCTAAATAATCCCTGACGACTTTACAAACCCTGTGCCTTAAAAATAATTTCTTCTGCATTTCAGGCCTGCGCAGGTCTATAAACCTGTTTTCAAGCCTGATATCCTCTGAAACATTTACATATTCGCTTATTTCAAAAGGCAGCGGCTTAGAACTATTTATAATCTCTAACTGGCTGACTGCTACTTCAATTTCTCCTGTAGTAATCTTTTTGTTTTCAGTACCTCCTGGCCTTGCCTCTACCTTACCCTTTACAGCAAGCACATATTCAGAACGAATAGTATCAGCAACCTCATGGAATTTAGGATTCTTTTCTGAATTGATGACTATTTGCGTAACTCCGTCTCTGTCACGCAAGTCAATAAATATTAATCCGCCATGGTCGCGGCGCGAATGCGCCCAGCCGCAAAGCACTACTTCTTTGTTGATATCTTTTTTTGTTAATTGCCCACAAGTATGCGTCCGCTTCATAATCCCATCCCGGTGCCAGGCACCACGTTTTAACTTATTGATTTTAAATATGTTACAAAGCTTTCTATGCTGATTTCACTTTGCTCGCTTTTAGACATATCGCGTAAAATTATTTTATTTTTTGCTAATTCATCATCACCCAAAATAGCCGCGTAATGACAACCTTGATTTGACGCTGCTTTAAGTTGGGCTTTAAGCGATTTATCTTCAAAATCCATAAGACAAGACACATCTGCATTGCGCAATGCGCTCACCAATTTAAATCCTTTTTTACGCGCTTCCTCGCCTAATGTAGCAATGTACACCTTATTTCGTAGGGGTGAGGTTACCTCGCCCCTACATTTATCTTGCGCCATTAATAATCTTTCAATACCAATCGCAAATCCAACCGCCGGCGCATCAGGGCCGTCTAAATCTTTAATCAAATTATCATATCTGCCGCCTGCTGCAAGGGCATCCTGCGAGCCCAAGGCAGAACTCGTTACCTCAAAAACTGTTTTTGTATAATAATCAAGCCCGCGCACTAAATGATTATCCACAGTATATTTTATTCCCAATAAATCCAGCCCTTCTTTAACTTTATCGAAATGCCCGCTGCAATCTTTACATAAAATTGCAGATGTCTTAAGTAGGGGCGAATGGCCATTCGCCCCTACAATCTTTTTGCATTCAGGGTTTTTACAATCAAGCACCCTGAATATATTTTTTTCAAAACGCTGCTGGCAATCTTCGCACAAAGAACCTGATTTTAATTTTAATTCTTTTTTCAGGACAGCTGAAAATTTATCTTTATCATCCGCGCAGCCAAGGCTGTTTATTTTTACAACAAAATTATTTATGCCTGCTCTTTCTAAAAAAACTGCTATAAGCGAAATAATTTCTGCATCAAGATATGGGCTAGATGAACCTATGGCCTCAACACCTATCTGATGAAACTGCCTTTGCCTTCCTGCCTGCGGCCTTTCAGCGCGAAACATCGGGCCCATATAAAATAACTTTGTTAAACCTTGCTTATTATTAATATTATTTTCCAAATACGCCCTTACAATAGGCGCGGTGCCTTCAGGCCTTAATGTTATACTGCGTTCACCCCTATCCTGAAATGTATACATCTGTTTCTGAACTATGTCTGAAGTATCGCCAATTGATCGTTTAAACAACGCTGTGTCTTCAATAATAGGAGTACGTATCTCTATGTAGCCATACTTAGCAAATAAATCCCTTGCTAAGCTCTCAACAGCTACCCATTTGCTTACTGTATCCGGCAATATATCTTTTGTCCCGCGAATGGCTTTAATCTGCATTTTATGCGACCTTTTTCTTCATCTCCATGCCAGCTTTAAATACAACTGCTTTTTTCGCAGGAACCGGCACTGTATCGCCTGTACGCGGATTTCTGCCTTTTCTGGCGCGCCTTGATTTAATCTTAAATACGCCAAAATTACGCAATTCAACCTTATTGCCTTTAATCAATGACTCAATAATAGCATCAAATGTCTTTTGCACAATTATCTTAACCTGCGTCTGTTTAATGCGTGTAGCCTCAGAGATATTATTTACAATGTCTTTTTTTGTAAGAGTCATAAAATAACCCCCTTTTACTTAATAGGAATAGGCACCAAATTCGGCGTCTATCCCCACCGTTGTAATTTGATGGTTGGATTTAACTTAACTGCTTTTTTTGTATTGATTTACATTAACATATATTGGCAGGTGTGTCAATAAAAAACAGGAAAGATTAGCCTCTTAACATCTGAAACTCACCACATCGCTTCCGAACTTGTCTTCTATCTCGTGCAATAACTCTTCTTTTGGCTCAATGTAATAATCAACGCCTAATTCCACAGTTGTCTTTCTGCCTTCTGACATTGCAAAATCAATATAAACAGGCACTTCGCCATGGTATTTTGCAAGCATGTCCTTAAGAAAATAAAGTGATTCTTCTTCAAGGCCTGTTGTGTAAAGCTTTATTACAAGCCCTGTGGTATATTTTTGCTGAGCCTGTTCAAGTGGGATTACTTCATCAGCTATAATTTTAGGATGCTCTTCTCTTAAGCTTAAGCGGCCTTTAACAAACACAATAGCATCTTTCCTGACATATTTACCAAAATTCTGATATGAACTCGGAAAAACCAATACCTCAACAGTGCCTTCAAGGTCTTCCAATATCATGATAGCCATTTTCTCATTACTCTTTTTTGTAACTGTATTTTTTAAACGCGATATAATCCCGCCTATTGACATACTCTGATTTTCTGTGCCTTCCTTTAGCCTGGCAGTATTTAAGGTGCTGAATGTCTTTAAGATTTTTTCAAATTTCGCCAAAGGGTGCCCTGTCACATAAAACCCTAACATCTGTTTTTCAAAACTCAACAGCTGGCTTTCAGGCCATTCTTTAATATCAGGTATATCTGTAAAATCAGTTTTAAAATCTGACTGCTTGGTTTTTATATTATCAAAAAATGAAAGCTGGCCGCGAGATCTATCTTTTTGTATGCCGCCTGCTATTTCCATCGCCTTATCTAAAATAGCCGCAAGCTGGGACCTAAATAATTTAAAACAATCAAACGCGCCGCATTTAATCAAGCTCTCTAAAACCTTTTTATTTACAAGCCGCGCGTCTATGTTTTCGCAAAAATTATAAAGAGATGTAAATTTCCCGGCCTTTTCACGCGCCGAGATAATTGATTCAATAGCCCCTTCTCCGACATTCTTTACTGCTGAAAGCCCGAAACGGATATTACCAGAAACAACAGTAAACTTAAGGTCAGACTCATTCACGTCTGGCGGCAAAACCTTAATGCCCATCCTTTCCGCTTCTTCAATATAAATAACTATTTTATCTGTATTTGTGCGCTCGCTTGTCAGAAGCGCTGTCATAAATTCAATCGGGAAATTGGCTTTAAGGTATGCAGTACGGTATGAAATCATTGCGTACGCATTTGAATGTGATTTGTTAAATCCATAACCGGCAAAATATTCTATAAAGCCAAAAACCTTTTCAGCTATCTTTTTATTTACGCCTTTTTTTACAGCACCTTCGACAAAATTAACACGCATCTTCTCCATTACCTCGGGATGCTTTTTTGCCATCGCGCGGCGCAGAGAATCTGCCTGGCTCAAGCTAAAACCAGACAAGGCGCTTGCAATACGCATAACCTGCTCCTGATAAACAACGATGCCGTAGGTTTCTTTTAAAATAGGCTCAAGCGCCGGGTGATCATATACTATTTTAACATGGCCGTGTTTACGTTTAATAAAATCATCCAACATGCCGCTGCCTATAGGGCCTGGCCGATAAAGCGCGAGCAATGCTATAATATCCTCAAACGTTGTGGGGCAAAGTTTTTTCAACAAATCTCTCATGCCGCTTGACTCAAGCTGAAAAACACCAAATGTTTCTGATTTCGCTAAGAGATCAAATGTCTTTTTATCATCAACCAATATATCGTCTATATTAATATCGATGCCTCTTGTCTTTTTTACAAGCTTTATTGTCTCATCTATTACTGTCAACGTGCGAAGCCCCAAAAAATCCATTTTAAGCAAGCCGATTTTTTCAAGCGAATCCATCGGAAAACCTGTAGTTATCTGTTCTTCATCGCTTGCTTTATATAACGGAATATGTTCTGTCAGAGGTTTTTCACTTATTACAACGCCTGCCGCGTGAGTTGATGCGTGCCTTGATAAGCCTTCCAAAACCTTCGCAGTATCTATTAATTGCCTGATCTGTGAATTTGATTTATATAATTTTTCAAGTTCAGGCTCGATTTCAAGCGCCTTTTCCAGGCTCATATCTAACTCAGCAGGTATAAGTTTAGCAATTTTATCAACATCCGCGTAAGGTATGCTCATAACCCTGCCGACGTCGCGCACAACAGCCCTTGCCTGCATAGTCCCAAAAGTAATAATCTGCGCTACATTATCCTTGCCGTATTTCTGCACCACATATTCAATAACCTCTGATCTACGTTCATAACAAAAATCTATATCTATATCAGGCAGGCTCACTCGATCAGGGTTTAAAAACCTTTCAAAAATCAAATCATATTTAAGAGGGTCTATATCGGTTATACCTAACGCATAACTTACTACACTGCCGGCTGCTGAACCCCTGCCAGGGCCCACTGGTATGCCGCGCTGTTTGGCATAATTAACAAAATCCCAAACAATCAAAAAATAACTAATATAGCCGCTTTTACTTATTACTGACAATTCCATATCAACACGCTGTTTAAGTTTGTCGTCTATATTTTTATATCTTTTTTTCAGGCCTTCTGTTACCAGGGATTCAAGATATTTATCTCTTGTTATGCCTTCCGGCGGCTTATAATGAGGCAGGTAAGTTTTTGTAAAATCTAATTCAACGTTGCATTTATTGCAAATCTCCATAGTATTTGATAATGCCTGGGGCAATTCGTTAAATAAAGCCTTCATTTCATCAGGAGATTTAAAATAAAATTCGTCTGTCGCCAACTTCATCCTATTCGGGTCATCAAGCATAGTCTGCGTCTGTATGCACAAAAGCGCTTCATGCGCGTAAGCATCCTGTTTTTTAAGATAATGGACATCATTTGTGCAAACAAGCCCGACGTTGATTTTTTTTGCAAGCTCTACAAGATGTTTGTTTATTTTTTTCTGCTCAGGCAAAGAATTATCCATTATCTCTATATAGAAATTTTCCGGCGAAAGTATCTCCTTATAGGCAGAGGCTATCTTGACAGCTTCATCAAATTTTCCTGATGATAGATGTTTTGCGACCTGGCCTTTGAGGCACCCGCTTAAACCAATAAGCCCGCTTGAATATTTTGCTAAAATTTCCATATCAATACGCGGCTTATAATAAAATCCTTCAAGAAAACCAATAGATACAAGTTTCATAAGATTCTTGTATCCGGTTTCATTTTTGGCTAATAGAGTAAAGTGATAAGCCCTTTCCTCGCTTATGCTGGCTGTTTTATTAAGGCGCGAATCTGGCGCTACATAAATCTCGCATCCTATAATAGGCTTAACACCGGCTTCTATGCATGTTTTATAAAATTCAATGGCGCCGAACATATTGCCATGATCGGTAATAGCTAAAGCTGGCATTCTGTAATCAGCTGCCATCTTTATTAATGGGGATAAAAGACATGCTCCGTCAAGAAGGCTGTACTGCGTGTGGACGTGCAGGTGGACAAAATCAGAGTGCTTCATATTTATATGTATGTACTGTTGTAGGGGCGACCCAACGGGTCGCCCCTACGTTATATTTACTTTCCCATGCCGACGCGTTGTACCTGCTGGAATATCTTTCCTTCAGTCTTTATAGAAGGCGCTATAACTATATCAACAAGCTGCATTTCACGTATATTTTTCGCGCCAAGTGAGCCCATGGATGTCTGAAGAGCGCCCATTAAATTCTGCGAACCATCATCTAATCTTGCAGGCCCAAATAGAATCTCTTCAAGAGAACCAGTAGTACCGACTCTTATGCGCGTGCCGCGCGGCAGATTAGCATGTGGAGTTGCCATGCCCCAATGATAGCCGCGGCCAGGCGCTTCTTTAGCGCGGGCAAATGCAGAACCAACCATAACAGCGTCAGCTCCGCATGCAAATGCTTTACATATATCGCCGCCTGTGTTCATGCCGCCGTCTGTAATTATCGGTATATATTTGCCTTTTTTCTTATAATAAAAATCTCTTGCTGCTGCGCAGTCGCAGGTTGCTGTAACCTGAGGCACACCTATGCCTAAAACGCCTCTGGTTGTACAAGCAGCCCCTGGCCCTATGCCTATCAAGAGCCCGCTGGGAGAAGCATCAAAAAGCTCAAGAGCAACTTCATATGTAACACAGTTTCCTATTACCACAGGCAGTTTCATTTTCTTGCAGAATTTTGTGAAATCAAGAGTCTTATATTCAGTTGAAATATGTTTAATTGTAGTGACAGTAGACTGGACAATAAATATATCAGCGCCTGCTTCCTGCGCTAACGCTCCAAAACGCTCAGCATGCTGAGGTATGGTGCTGACTATTGCAGGTGCTTTTGCTTTTTTAATAGCCTCTATTCTCTTTGAAATAAGTTTTTCTTTTATTGGCGGCCTATAAAGCCCCTGAACAAGTTCTGTTGCCTGCTCAGGTGTAGCATGCGCTATTTTATCCAAAACATCATCCGGATTTTCATACCTTGTCTGAACGCCGTCAAGATTCAATACTGCTAAACCGCCTGCCTTGCCCATTTGTATAGCAAACTTAACATCAACAACCCCGTCCATAGCAGCCGCAAGTATAGGCACACGGTATTTTTTCCCGCCTATTGTAAATGAAGTATCAACTTCGCTGGGGTTTATAGTAATTGTCCCTGGCACAAGCGCAATTTCATCAAAACCATAACTACGCCTTGCTTTTCTGCCTCTTCCAAGCCACATACCCATATATATGCTCCTTTTTGAAATTGTTTTAGGTAGGTATATAATATAACTGTTTTTATATTATATCAAAATTAGCGGCAAATGCAAATAAAAATTATACTGACCTTAAAGCATCTAAGGCCGCTTGAGCATCGCCTTGTTCCGTAAGATCTACAAAATTAGCTTTAGGAAACCTTAAACTTATATCCATATTTTTATTTGAGGCGCTGGTAAAATATGTATAAATCTCAATAGGATTAATCCTATCTATATTTACCTGAATCAATTTTATATCAGTTGCGCTTGCATCAGTTGATATCAAAATTGGCATAATTTGTTTTTTGTCCATTTCATATGCTATAGCAGTATACAAATCAATGTTATCGGTTATAACTACTCTTTTTTTGCCAACTGCCTCTGCCTGAGATGCTGCATTACTATCATAAGAATCACTTACTGGCAATATTTTTGCCTGAAGGTGTACGCTAGATGCCAAGCCAGAATCTTTCTTAACTATATTAATAGGCAAAGAACGAATAAAATAGCCATTTGGGCCCTGTGGATTCACTATGTCTTCCCTAAAATCTCTCAAATGAACAGATATAGAAGCATTGCTAAACTCAGATGGCCTAATTTCTTTAACAGTACCATCTGCCAAAGTAATTATTAATTTTTCTACATTAGAAAAATTATTTACGTCAATAATAATGGTTGAAATTTCTAATTCTATAAAGTCTTCGGGCAGATCTCCTAATGTCTTAAAAAATAAACTGCCGGTTATATTTTGCGCGCTGCCGGTAGATGTTATAACCAAATATCCGTCTTTTCTGCTGGCAACAGCAGTTGAACTGTTTTTATATTTTAACGGAATTACTGCAGGCTGTTGTATCTCATCAGGCTCTGACAATGCGTCTCGCTCTATCTTGTTCAGTTTTTGACCTAATTTAAAATTAGAAAACTCGAGAACGCCCCCTATAGCGCCTAATGCAGCTAACGAGGCTCCGGTTAATCTTAAAAAATCTCTCCTATTCATAGTATCAATGGTATCTGTTGCCCTCTTTAAAGGCGAACGCTTATCTTGACAACGCTCTACTTCTTGCCAAAACCAATCATGGTCTTCTATTGTATCATCCAAAAGTTTTTGTCTTTGCTTACGTTCGTTATCATCTAAAACAGGCATACCGCTCATCCTGATATCTTCTTCCACTTCTTTAAAATGGCGCTCTATGCGAATGTTAACATCTTGATTATACGCTGCCAGAGTTACAATATATTTGTCCAATGCAACTGCAATCTTTTTATGCAAAGTAAGGCGCTTAAAGTAAATCCTGCGATAAATAGAATAAAGTTTATTAAAAAATTCCTCAAGATTGCCAGCATCAAGGCCGTATTCATCCATTGCCACCCTAATCTCTTCCGCTATAACTTTTGCAGCCCAATCAGGAATACGGCCATCTACCATATCTATCAAATCAGAAACACCAAGTTCATCGCCCATAGCTTTAGCAGTGACTGCTGCCTGAGCAGTTTGCTGCCTTAAATTCTGCATATTGGCAAAGGCAACTTGCGTTGACAAAAATGCAAAAACTGTTAAAAAGCTTATTATTCTTATGTAAATGCTGGGTTTTTTCATCATTTTAATAACTTCCTATAGTATATATAACAATCTAAAAAGCTAAATATTACATGTTTTTTCTAACTTTTTGATACCACTAACGCCAAAATACATGTAGGGGCGTATTGCAATACGCCCCTACATTATTGTTTATATCGACTTGTTATTACGCAATTACAGCCAGGATATCGTCAGCGTCAATAATTAGATATTCCTTTTCGCCAACCTTTACCTCATTGCCTGAATACTTACCAAATAATATCTTATCGCCAGGCTTAACATCAGGCGCAATAGTCTTGCCGTTTTTCAAGGTTTTACCTTTACCAACAGCAACTATTAAGCCTTCCTGCGGTTTTTCTTTTGCCGTATCAGGCAAAATTATCCCGCCTTTTGTCTTATCTTCTGCCTTAAGCCTTTCGATGATTACCTTATCACCTAATGGTTGCAAATTCATCAATACATCCCTCCACCGTAACCGCCGCCTGGTGGCATAGGAGGCATATCTTTCTTCTCTTCAGGTAAATCAGTAATTACTGCCTCTGTTGTCAACATTAATGCTGCTATAGATGACGCATTCTGAAGCGCTGAACGCGTAACCTTAGTAGGATCAATTACGCCTGCTTCAAACATATCTACGTAAATATCTTTATTAACATCATAACCTACGTTGGTTTTTTCTGTCTTTACTCTCTGCACAACCACTGAACCTTCAAGGCCTGCGTTTGCAACGATCTGACGAATAGGCTCTTCAAGCGAACGCTTTACTATTTCAACACCTATCTGCTCATCGCCGTTAAGTTTTAACTTTGCAAGCTCTGGAATACAGCGTAAACATGCTACGCCGCCGCCAGGAACAATACCTTCTTCAACTGCTGCCCTGGTTGCGTGCAACGCGTCTTCAACGCGCGCTTTCTTTTCTTTCATCTCTGTTTCAGTAGATGCGCCAACATTAATAACAGCTACCCCGCCTGCTATCTTTGCGAGCCTCTCCTGAAGCTTCTCTTTATCATAATCAGAATCAGATGTCTCAATCTGTTTCTTTATCTGAGCGATTCTTGCATTGATGGCCTGCGTCTTTCCTGCGCCTTCAATGATTGTCGTATTATCTTTATCAATGCTAACTCTCTTTGCGCGGCCTAAATCCTCTAAACCTATAGACTCAAGCTTAACGCCTAAATCTTCAGTTATAGCCCTGCCGCCTGTAAGCACTGCAATATCCTCTAACATTGCCTTACGCCTATCACCATATCCAGGCGCTTTAACTGCGCAACAATTCAATGTCCCACGGAGTTTATTTACAACCAACGTAGCAAGCGCTTCACCTTCAACCTCTTCGGCTATAATTAATAAAGGCTTGCCTGTACGCGCAATCTTCTCTAATAAAGGAAGCATATCCTTCATTACAGAGATCTTTTTTTCGTTAATCAAAATAAAAGGGTCATCTAAAGCTACTTCCATTTTTTCCGCATCTGATACAAAATACGGAGATAGATACCCCTGATCAAACTCCATGCCTTCCACAACATCAAGCTTTGTTTCGGTTGACTTTGCTTCCTCAACTGTGATAACGCCGTCTTTACCGACTTTATCCATTGCCTCGGCAATCAAATTACCGATAAAACTATCGTTGTTTGCCGCGATTGTGGCAACCTGCGAAATCTCTTTTTTGTCCTTAATGGGTTTTGAAAGAACCTTTAAATACTCTACACATTTTTCAACAGCCTTTTCAATGCCTTTTTTCAAAGCCATAGGATTTACGCCTGCGGTAACGTTTTTCAGGCCTTCCCTATAAATAGCCTCTGCAAGCACTGTTGCTGTTGTTGTACCGTCGCCTGCGACATCGCTTGTCTTTGACGCGACTTCTTTTACCATCTCAGCGCCCATATTTTCAAATGGGTCTTTTAATTCAATTTCTTTTGCTACTGTTACACCGTCTTTTGTGATTGTCGGTGAGCCGAATTTTTTGTCCAGAACCACATTCCTGCCTTTAGGCCCTAGCGTTACCTTTACAGCCCTCGCTAATTGCTCAACGCCGCTTAGAATAGCGCGCCTTGCTTCTTCATTATACTTCAGCTGCTTTGCCATATTGCTTCCTCCTTGTTATTTAACTATCGCTAAAATTTCTTCTTCCTTTAATATTAAATATTCCTGGCCGTCATGAGAAATCTCTGAACCTGAATATTTACCATACAGAACCTTATCGCCCTGCTTTACTTCCAGCGGCTTCAGCGTTCCATCTTCCATTATCTTGCCTTTGCCTACAGCAATTACTTCGCCTTTAGAAGGCTTTTCTTTTGCTGAATCAGGCAAAATAATACCGCCGGCAGTCTTTTCCTCAGACTCAAGCGGCTTAACTAATACACGTTCACCTAATGGTTTTATTGCCATACACATACCCCCTTTTTATTATTTTAGTGGTTGTTTTATTTTGGATAGACTTAGCACTCTAGGAGTCCGAGTGCTAATTTACAGGTTTATTATATTTTATTGCGGGTTAATTGTCAAGATTTTTTTTAAATATCAGATTTAACCCCTTCAAAGTTAAATATTCATCTATAATATCTATTGAAGTAGAATATTTTTTAATTAAACCAATATATCCGCCTGTACCTATAACCTTTATTGCGCCCCGATGTTCGGTTTTTATGCGTTTTATCACTCCATCAGCAAGACTGCCAAAACCATTCAGTAAACCGCTCTTTATGCTGTTATTTGTATCCCTGCCTATAAGAGTTAAACCTTTGTCGTCTTTTAATTTTACATCCGGCAAAAGAGCTGTCTTTTCATAAAGCGCCTTAAGCGAAATATCTATACCAGGCACTATAAGCCCGCCTTCATAATCGCCATTTTTTGAAATGTAATCAAATGTTATGGCAGTGCCTGAATCAACAACTATTGCAGGCGCGCCGTAAATCTCTTTTACAGCAATGGCATCAACAAGCCTGTCCTGGCCTACTTGTTTAGGATTTTTGTATTTATTTTTTATTGCTAATTTTATATCTTTACCTATAATTTTTGGGGAAATTCCACAAGCCTGTTTAATTGCTTTGGCTACAATTGGAGTAAGTTTTGGCACAACGCTGCATATTATCGCTGCGTCAATATTCCCCGTCAATTGTAGGGGCCAGGCATGCCTGGCCCCTACATGGCACGAGCCCACCCTAAACGTCTTAACCAGCTTATTCTTATCAAATACGCCGAATGATATGCTTGTATTGCCTATGTCTACTGCTAGTAACATAATATAGATCCTTCGCTTCGCTCAGGATGACACTTCGTGTCACCTTACAAGTGTTACATCGCCTGACAAAATACGTTCCACGAAACCATTGTCAAGCCGCACAAGAAGCGCGCCATGCTCATCCACATCCATTGCCTGGCCTTCAATATGCCTATTCTTGAAATCAACTTTTACGCGCTTGCCAAGTGTCGCTGAAAAATTTCTCCACTCGCCCAATATAGGCTTAAAACCTTCATTATTTAGCATTATGTAATATTTATCCAACTCTTCAAGAACAGCCTTGGCAAATAAAATTCTGTCTGTTTTTTCGCCTGTTTGCTCAAAAATACTGGTTGCTGTTTCAACAAGTTCTGATTGCTTAGAATTAACATTGATACCGATACCGACTACTAAAAATTTTACCGCATCTGACTCGGCATTTATTTCAGTAAGTATGCCGCAGATTTTTTTATCGTTTATTAATATATCATTTGGCCATTTTATTAAAGCCTGTAAACCAAACTTCAGGCGTATAGCTTTTGCGACACTTACTGCTATTGTCAAAGTAATCTTTGATGTTTCATTAGGCGTAATATCAGGGCGCAATATTACTGATAAGTAAATACCGCGATTCTTTGGCGACTGCCATGTTCGCGACATTCTGCCGCGGCCCTTTTTCTGGCCTTCAGCAAAAATACAAACACCGTCGCCTTTTATATTTTTCGCCAGGTCATAGGCTACATCCATTGTTGAATCCACATTATCAAATGATAAAATCTTTTTACCTATAACCTTGGTATCCAAACAATGGCTTATTTCTGATGCTAATAATCTATCAGGTACAGATATAAGCTTATAACCCAGATGTGGCTGAGCCTCTATATTATATCCTGTTTTACGCAAATCCTCAATATGTTTCCAGACAGCTGTGCGCGAAATATCAAGTTCATCGCTCAAATCTTCGCCTGAAACATACTGTTGGGGGTATTTTCTGAAAATATTAAGTATTTTTTCGTCCATCTTGTAACACCCTTATTTGATCCCTAATCTGTGCTGCTTTTTCAAATTGCAAATTACGGGCTGCAAGTTCCATCTCACGCTCAAGTTCAGATATAACTTCCTGTTTTTCAAATTCATCAAGCGACTGGCCGGTAACTTCAATCACTTCTTCTTTAGCCTCTTCTAACATCTCAATGCCTTCTGTTATAGCTTTTTCTATAGACTTGGGTGTTATGTTGTGTTTTTTATTAAACTCTACCTGCGTTTTACGGCGCCTGTCCATCTCAGCCAGTGCGCGTTTCATTGAACCAGTAATCTCATCAGCATACATTATAACCTGGCCGTTAAGGTTTCGCGCGGCGCGGCCGGCAACTTGTATCAATGACGTCTGCGAACGCAAAAATCCTTCTTTGTCAGCGTCTAAAACAACTACAAGCGAAACTTCAGGCAAATCAAGGCCTTCACGCAATAAATTAATACCTACAAGACAATCAAATTTACGCAGCCTAAGATCTTTCAAAATCTGCACCCGCTCAATTGCCTGTATTTCTGAATGCAGATATTTAACATTGAGCCCTGCCTCGTTAAGATAATTTGTCAAATCTTCTGCCATACGTTTTGTAAGCGTTGTTACTAACACACGTTCTTTACGTTCTGCACGCATCCTAACTTGTTCTATCAAATCATCGATCTGGCCATCTGTAGGCTTAACTATAACTTCAGGATCTATTAATCCTGTTGGCCTTATAATTTGTTCAACAGGCTTGCCACTTTTTTTTAGTTCAAACTCAGACGGAGTCGCAGATACGTATACTGTCTGGCCGGTTAATGTTTCAAATTCCGGAAACTTAAGCGGCCTATTATCCAGGCATGACGGCAAACGAAAACCAAAATTAACTAAAACTTCTTTTCTTGCTTTATCGCCTTCGTACATCCCTCGTATTTGCGGTATAGTAACATGCGATTCGTCTATTATCGTAAGAAAATCATCCGTAAAATAATCTATCATACAATATGGCCTACTTCCTTGCGGCCTGTCGCTTAAATGACGCGAATAATTTTCAATACCATGGCAATACCCGATTTCACGCATCATTTCAATGTCATAATTTGTACGCTGCTCCAGACGCTGTGCTTCAAGCAATTTATTCTGCTTGTTTAATTCTTTCAATCTTTCTACTAATTCTTTTTTAATAGCATCAATCGCGCTTCCAATCTTTTCCTGGCTCATAACAAAATGTTTTGCCGGATAAATAGCTATTTTTTCCAACGATTGCTTTGTTTTTTGGCTGACAGAGTCAAACTCCGTGATTTTTTCTATTCTTTCGCCTAGAAACTCAACTCTTATACCGCTTTCGGCATATGCAGGAAAAATCTCAACCACATCGCCTCGCACCCTTAATTTACCCCTTGAAAAATCAACATCATTGCGCTCATATTGAATAGCAACTAATTGTTCTAAAACATCATCACGTTCTATTGTCTGGCCAACTTCCAGAAAAACCAGCATTTCTTTATAATCACCGGGTGAGCCAAGGTTATAAATACAAGAAACGCTTGCAACTATTATAACGTCTTTACGCGACATAAGCGAAGTAGTCGCAGATAAGCGCAGCCTATCGAGGCGGTCATTAATTGACGCGTCTTTTTCTATATAAGTATCTGTCTGGGGGATATACGCCTCTGGCTGGTAATAATCATAATAACTTACAAAATATTCAACTGCATTTTGCGGAAAAAATTCTTTAAATTCACTGTAAAGCTGAGCTGCCAGAGTCTTATTGTGTGAAATTACAAGCGTGGGCTTATTTATATTAGCAAGCACAGAAGCCATGGTAAAAGTTTTGCCGCTTCCTGTTACACCCAAAAGAGTGCTGTATTGCTTGCCGCTTCTTATGGCTTCGGTAAGTTTTTTTATGGCCTGCGGCTGGTCGCCTTCAGGCTTAAATTTAGAAATAAGCTTAAATTTATACATAAGTTAATTATAACATTAGGAAGGAATATTTGCAAAAATTATATCACAAGAAGCTTGCTATATCTCTATCGCGCGGATTAGACGGCTCTGGCGAAAATGTTACCATGCCCGCACCGGCTGCTAAAGCCAAAGCAGCATCTTCAGCTTTAGGAGTAATAATAATTTTCTTTGTCACCTTTTTGATTAAACCATCGTTTTCTGCATAATATACATCCATTAATATCTCAAATGCTTGAGTTTGCTGATTTATACGCCCAGTGTCTACAAAAAAAGCGCAGTCAGAATATCTGACATTGTCTACCCATACGTCAGACCTTTCACCGTTAGGCATTTCTGGATATATTATTGGATCTATTACAATATAATTATCAATATTATACCTATCAGCCACTATCAACCCCAGATGATAATATTTGAAACCTGTTTCAGAATCCCCAGCTCCTGTATGAAAAAGAATAAATTCTAAACTAAGTTTAAGGCCTTCTATATCTATGGTATCAGGAGGCCCGCTTACATATGCAGAAGGGCCCACCCAACAGCCCTCGCGTTTTTCTTCATAATAAACCACGCCGGCATCAGACCATAGTTTCAAATCCTTAGATACAAGCCGCCTGATAAAGCGCCTGGGATCGATTTCAGAATCCTCCGGCCCTTTATTCCCATTAACGCTTGTAGGCCGATATAAAATAGAAAAAGTGCCATCAGGCGAAGGAGCGCCTATCAATAACGCGCTTTTAACATTATGCTTGGCATATGGGCCGTCTTTTACCAATCTTTCCAGCCGTGCCCACTTCCACCTCACCATTAAATCCGGACTATCTATTTTTGACTGAACAATATTAATAAATTCCTGCGTGCTATGCGTCGTAACAGCCAAATAATGACTGCCATCTTCTTTAATAATGTTTAAAATTAAAAATATCGTGCCGTCATATTCAACTGCTCTTGCGTCTTCCAGAGCAACTATCTTATTAGCAGATTCCTGCTCTTCTATTGGCATAAGATCATGATCATCGGGTTTAAGCATATCTCTGTCTATTATTACGGATCCAATGGCAGATAGATCATCAATATAACAACCTATTATACTTTTAAGCAAATCTGGTTTCTCTTGCGATACAATGCCCTCTATGGCCCTTCTTGGAAACAAAATACGCCATCCATTTATAGGCATGCCTCCTGGATTTAATATATATTTTTCAAATCTAGGATCAGGCCTAAGCACAACTTCCGGTTCACCCACTGTTTCAACTTTTACATCAACCGGCCAGGGCTTTTCTACGCCAACAGCTTGAGCCTTGACAACAGGCTCTGAAACCGAAGCCGCATTTGGCTGGCTAGCAGCGGAAAATTCATTAAGTACGTCTCTTATTGGTATTTCTAAATCCGGAGATTGCGCTTGCAGTTTTCTAAGATTAGTTATGATTTTCTGTCTATTTGCCTCATCTCTAAGCCCTGAACGTATAAAACCCATAACAGCATCAATTCCAGCGCGTTGCATATAGCTCTCTAATATGGTTTTGCTTTTATTGGTATCTGCCAATAAAATCTGGGCTGTTATTTGCCCGAATTCTTCTGGGCGCGCATTGTTAAAAATATCTATCAAATCAAAACCTAAAACATCTTGTCTTTGGCCAAGAAAAATAATAAACCTTGCTGGAGAATGATTAGTAAGGCCTGAAATTATGCCTGTTGAAGCAGTTAAATCTGATTCAAAGGCCTGCGCAAAACCTTCAGGCCAAAGCCCGTATAAATGTTCCAATCCTCCAAGCCATTGAAGCGCATCAACACTTAAAGCCCTCAAAAACACAAGCCTGCCTTCCGGATCATAACGCCTTAAACCCAACAATAACTCTTTTGTTGTCAATTCCCTTATAGGCAAACCAACAACACGGTTAATATTTTCTGCAAGAACTCTTGATGTCAAACGCCTGTTTATCCCAAGAACACCCAGCGCTTTATAAGGAACTAACTCTGCCAACAGCCTGGCAGTTTCAGGATGGTGTTTTAACAATTCCCTTGATTGTTCTCTTGTAATTGCAGTAAAAATTGCTTTAAGTCCTTCGGGGCTAGCGTTTCTAACACTACCTAATATTTTTTGAAAATCTTCTGCAGATTTTACACCAGGCCGGCCCAGAGATTCTATCGCATCCACTGCACGCCTGGCCCCATCCTGCGTTCCTGTACGTATTAAATCAAGTATATAACTTACGGGGGCTACTTCCATTCTGGGCCTGGAAACTACAACACTAACCACAGGATGATAGCCAGGGCCTCTTTTAATCAAAAAGCTGCCATCTTCAACTTTTAAAAAACTTGAACCACCCCCATCTAAATACATGAAAGAAATTAATCTTCTGCCACGGCTGCTTAACATTTGAGCGGCAAATCTTGCGGTATTTTCATAATCAGGGCCTATTAAACCCTTAAAGAAACGATTCAATAAAGACAGAAACCTGCCCTTAAACAATTTTCCGCCTTCGCTAGATAGAAAATAAACCTCACCTTCATTATCTAAACAAACAGCTGACAAAGAACGTCCGTCGCCATGAAAATGCTGCGATAATTCTCTATATTCGCTGTTATATACTGGCAATGGCCCTGCCTGTAAAGCAAAGCGAATAGGAACCCTTCCATCAAAAGGATATCTTTTTTTACTATAGTAATCGCTTGGGACAATCAAAACTTTTTTGTCTGTTATAACTAAAATCGCCTCCAATGAACCCATCTTGCCTGGATTCTTATAATTATACACAATACGTCCATCTATAATTTCCAGGCCTGTCGGATAACACCTTCCGTTTTCGTCGCGGCTATAATAACCGCCGTTCATTACAATAACACTTCTAACTGGGACAAGCCTTTCAGGAAGTATAGCTTCACCTAGAACAGCAGAGCTTACACTAATATCAAAAGTAAGCGGATCAACACCTGCCAAACAGATACTATCTTCATATCTGCCTATGCGGCCTTCGATTTTTATCTTTGCTGACTGGACAGACACGCCTGAAGGCGATATCTCTTTCGACTCAACTATTAACTGCGCATTTTGTCTGCCATATTGCCGGTCGCGCCATATTATCTGGCTGGCTGTACTGCGAATATCATGAAGAAGATTATTAGGCGCTATAACATACCAAAAACCCATGGCTGTATTTGTAATTGTATAAAATAATGCGGCTATGTAAGCCCTGCGATTTCTTTTTGCAAGGCCTTTCTTAAAAACCATATGGAAAATTTTACCAAAAGCAAAACCAAATATGATTAATCCTGCGCCGGCAATACGTATTTCCTTAGGCACGCCTTCGCCTAAAACCAATTGTCTTAAAACTGTTACGGCAAAAAACCATGGCGCGCCGCGGTATAAAAAATTTGACGCCTTAGAAACAGAGGCCCTTATATTTAATCCATTAGCGCCCGCATCTACTTTAAAATCTCCGCCCAATGCCTGGGCTAAAACAGGGCCTTGTTCACTATTATTCGGTTGTTGTAAACGAATACAGTCTTCATAGCCCCACGCAATTTGCGTAGAAAAAAAAGCCAGCAGTGTGATTAAACTGATTGCCCGGGTTAACCGGCGATATTGTTTTTTCATAATAATTATAATTGGTATAATCCGAAAAGATCCTTGGCGGGATACTAGTTAAAAACTACATCAAGAGAAAAATCAAATGCCTTCGCGGAATGCGTAAGAGCACCAATGGAAATTCTATCTACGCCTGCTTTGGCTATCAGGCACACGTTGGCAAGATTTATGCCTCCCGAAACTTCAATTGTAGGGGCGTATTGCAATGCGCCCCTACATATCCTAACCGCATTTTTTATTTCAGCAACAGTCATATTATCAAGCAATATGATATCTGCCTTTGCACTAAGAGCATTATTTAATTGTTTGATATTTTCAACTTCAACTTCTATCTTTATATTATTGCCCGATTTTTCACGCGCCAGCTTGATAGTTTCTTTTATCATCTTTCTATGTATAGCAAGATGATTATCTTTTATAAGAATTCCGTCCCACAGGCCAATCCTGTGATTTACCCCGCCTGCGCATTTAACCGCGTATTTTTCAAGGCTGCGAAGGCCAGGCGCTGTCTTTCTTGTATCCATAATCTTTACTTTATACGGCTTCACCTTGTCAACAAACTGCCTGGTCAATGTAGCAATGCCGCTTAAGCGTCCTAAGAAATTAAGCGCGGTGCGCTCTGCAGATAATATAGCCCAAGCACTGCCATATAATTCAACAATCTTTTTGCCTGATTTTATCTTGTCGCCGTCCTTAACTAAAGATTTAAATTTTATTTTTTTGTCCAGCTCTATAAAAACAGCTTTTGCAATATCAAGCCCTGCCACAACACCGCTTTGCTTGGCAATAATAACCGCTCTAACTTGGGAGTTCTTTGAAATCAAAGAACTTGTAGTTATATCCCCCTTGCCAATATCTTCCTCAAGCGCTATCTTAATCAGGCCTTTTATACGATCATCTATTTTCATTTTAAGCCAACTAACTTCCTTAACCCCTCAACCTCATTAATAGTTAATAACCTGCTCTTGCCAAGCTTAAGAGTGCCTAAGCTTAAGTTACCGAAATTTACCCGTTTTAATTCTTTCACAGGGTGCCCGACTGTCAAAAGCATAAGGCGAACCTGATGTTTTCTGCCTTCATGAATTTTTATCTTTAGTTTTGATTTTTCTTTATCTGTAAAAATTAATTCTACCTTTGCGGGAAAAGTCTTTTTGCCATCTACAAATAATCCGCGCCTCAACTTATCAACCGCGCCTTGATCAACAACGCCTTTAACAATTGCCTCGTATGTTTTTTCTACACCGAAACGCGGATGCATAAGCCTGAAAGCAAGTTCGCCGTCGTTTGTTAAAAGTAAAAGGCCTGTTGTATTTTTATCAAGGCGGCCCACCGGGTAAAGGCGCTTATCAATTTGGCCTACTATATCTATAACTGTCCTGCGCGATTTCGGATCAGATACTGTAGATATATAATTTCTCGGTTTATTTAACAGGACATAAAGGTAGTTTTCCGGCTTTATAGATTTGCCGGAAACTAATATCTTGTCTTTAGCAAGGTCTACGCCAAAGCCTTTTTCTTTTACAATCTGCCCGTTTACTTCAACTTTTCCGGATTCAATTATTTCAATTGCCTTGCGGCGCGACGCGATACCTGCCTGCGCTAATGCTTTTTGTAGCCTCATTTTTTTAAAAGATCTAGGCTTATCTTCAACTTCTGAATATCAGCCGTTAACTGCTTTTCTCTTTCAATCTCTTTCTCAACTACTTCCTTCGGCGCTTTTTTCAAGAATTCCTTATTTTTCAGGCGCGCTGATAAACCTTTTAACAAATTCTCCAACTCTGTAATCTTTTTTTGTAAACGCGCTCTCTCCGCGTCTAAATCTATAAGCCCTGCCAATGGCACATAAATCTCTACACCTTCAACAACAGCTGTTGCTGACTGCTTAGGCCTGGGCAACTTTGCGCCAGCCTGAATATCTTCAACCTTTGCAAGATTTTTAATATATAATTCGTTATTTTTTATAATCTGGGCGTATTTTTTATCATTAACAGAAATGACGACTTTTACTTTTTTATCCAGCGGTATAAGCATCTCTGACCTTATGTTTCTTATATTTACAATAATCTGTATCAAAAAATTCATCTGGGCGCTGACTTTTTTATCTATTAAATCTTTCTGCACATGAGGCCACGGCTCAGCAATTATATAAACTCTTTCATGCGGAAGGCTGGTATAAATCTCCTCTGTAATAAACGGCATAAAAGGATGCAGCATCCTAAGAGATTTCTCAAGCACTTTATATAAAATTATCTGGGTAGCCTTTTCTTTAATGCTTAACTTGGCTATCTCCAGGTACCAATCACAATATTTATGCCAGATAAAATCATACAATAAATTCGCGGCCTCGCTGAACCTATATGAAGCAAGCGCCTTATTTACAGCGTCAAGTGTAAGATAAAGCTCACTCAATATCCACTTGTCAGCCAATCCGAGATTTTTCTTCTTATACAGAACACATAAATCAGTATCAACCTCTTCGGTTAAATTCATAATAACAAAACGCGACGCGTTCCATATTTTATTCGCAAAATTCCTTCCTGACTGAAATTTATCTTTTGATAAATAAACATCCTGGCCGACAGCTGTCAAAGAAATTATACTAAAGCGCAGCGCGTCTGCGCCAAATTCATTTATAATCTCCAGCGGGTCAATAATGTTGCCAAGCGATTTTGACATCTTTTTTCCGGTGTCATCGCGCACAGTGCCATGAATGTATACATCTGTAAACGGCTCTTTGCCCATAAACTCATACCCTGCCATTATCATGCGCGCTACCCAGAAAAATATAATCTCCTGCGCGGTTACAAGCGTTGAAGTAGGGTAAAAATAATCCAGGTCTTTATTCATTCGGCTTTCGTATGGCCAACCCAAAGTCGCAAATGGCCATAACCATGAAGAAAACCATGTATCAAGCACATCCTCATCTTGAATAAGGTTTGTCGAACCGCAATCAGGGCATTTTTCAGGTCTTATGTTGCTTACAATAGGTTTAGAATTTGTTGTGACATTTTTTTCATTATCCTGCGCAATCTCCTTATCTATATTACAAGATTGGCAGTACCAGACAGGTATCCTGTGGCCCCACCATATCTGCCTTGATATACACCAGTCTTTTATGTTTTCCATCCAGTTAAGGTAAACCTTTGTCCAACGCTCTGGATAGAATTTTATTTTACCTTTTTTAACCGCCTCTATCGCAGGCTCGGCAAGCGGCTTCATTCTAACAAACCACTGTTTGGATAAATAAGGCTCAACAATTGTATGGCAACGGTAACAATGCCCAACCGCGTGTTTATGCGGGTCAACTTTTTCCAGCAATTTTCTTTCTTTTAAATCCTCTAATATAGCTTCCCTTGCCTCAAACCTGTCCATACCCGCGTATTCACCGGCATTTTTATTCAAAACACCGTCAGGATGCATTATATTTATAAATTCAAGATTATGTTTTACGCCCATCTGGTAGTCATTCAGATCATGAGCAGGCGTCACCTTTACAGCGCCTGTGCCAAATTCCTTATCTACCATATCATCCGCAATTATTTTTATTTGGCGCTCTATTAACGGCAAAATTACGGTTTTACCTATTAAATCTTTATAGCGTTTATCTTTCGGATTGACTGCAACCGCTGTGTCACCTAACATCGTCTCTGGCCTGGTCGTAGCTACAACTATATATTCTTTACTGTCTTTAAGCGGGTATTTTATAAAATAAAGGTTGCCGTCTAAATCATGATGCGCGGCCTCTTCGTCTGAAAGCGCTGTTTGGCACCTTGGGCACCAGTTAATTATGTAATCGCCCTGATAAATAAGGCCTTTTTTATAAAGATGCATAAATACGTATTCCACTGAACCGGAATAGTTTTCATCCATTGTAAAACGCGTACGGCGCCAGTCACAAGACGAGCCAAGGCGCTTAAGCTGTTCTATGATTGTAGAACCGTATTTATCACGCCACTGCCAAACGCGTTCCAAAAACTTTTCCCTGCCTAAATCCTGGCGCTTCATGCCATCTTTAGCAAGTTGTTTTTCAACGACATTTTGCGTTGCAATGCCTGCATGGTCAGTGCCTGGCATCCAAAGGCTGGAATAACCCTGCATTCTTTTATATCTTATAAGAATATCCTGGATGGTATTATTCAGGGCATGGCCCATATGCAAAATGCCTGTAATATTAGGCGGAGGGATAACTATTGTATATGGCTTCTTTTTAGGGTCCGCTTCTGCGTTAAAAAACTCGCCTTCCTGCCATATCTTATACCACTTTGCTTCAACTTCTTTAGGATTATACTGCGATGGAATGTCTTTCATGCGTATACAGATGTCATTCTGAGGAAGCAAAGCGACCGAAGAATCTAACACGTTAGATCCTTCGCTTCGCTCAGGATGACATATTTTCCCCCTTTAACAATTTATATTCCGCTGCATCCATTAAAGCCTGCCAAGTCGCTTCTATAATATTCTCCGAGACACCAACAGTGCCCCATGAATCATTCTCATCCTGAGACTGAATAAGGACGCGCACCTTTGCGGCAGTGCCTGCTTTTGCGTCCAAAACGCGCACCTTAAAATCTGACAGATGCATCTTTGCCAAGGTCGGATAAAATGATTTAAGCGCTTTTCTTAAAGCATTATCAAGCGCGTTAACCGGGCCGTCGCCTTCAGCTGCTGTGTGCTCCTGCACGCCTTTAACCTTTATTTTTATGATCGCCTCGGATGTCAGGCGGCCGTCTGGTTTTTTCTCTATCACAACCCTAAAGCTTTCAAGGTCAAAAAACTTTTTATACTGTTTAAGTTCTCTTTTTATCAACAACTCAAAAGACGCATCAGCTGCTTCAAACTGATAACCTTCCAATTCCATATCCTGCAAAAGTTTCAGGATCTTTGCTGTCTTCGGAGATTTTTTATCAAGGTCAATATTAAATTCCTTGGCTTTTAAAATAATCGGCATTTTGCCTGCAAGTTCTGAAGCAAGTATACGCCTGTGGTTTCCGAATAAAGTAGGGTCAACATGTTCGTATGTCTTGGGGTTTTTAAGCATAGCATCGATATGCACGCCGCCCTTGTGCACAAAAGCAGATGTACCGACAAAAGGCTGATTCGGCTGTTGGCGCATATTTGAAACCTCGCTTACAAAATGCGCTGTCTTTGTCAATTCTTTAAGTTTTACGTCTGAAATACAATCAATACCAAGTTTTGTTTTTAATATGGCTATTACTGTCGTGAGGTCAGCGTTGCCGCACCGCTCGCCAAAACCATTAAAAGTACCCTGCACATGCAAAGCGCCGTTTTCAACCGCGGCAATAGAATTAGCAACAGCTAAGCCGCTGTCATTGTGCGTGTGGATGCCTATAATCGCTTTCATCTTTGGCGATATTTCATTTATAATCTTCACAAGTTTTGATGTGATAGTGCCGCCGTTGGTATCGCATAAAACTATACGCGATGCGCCTGCATTTTGCGCAGCCAGAATAGTCTTTAAAGCGTATTCAGGATTTGCCTGGTATCCGTCAAAGAAATGTTCCGCGTCATATACAACAGTTTTTTCTTTTGACACCAAAAATGAAACAGTATCATCAATTATTCTAAGGTTATCGTCTAAAGATATCCTTAAAGCGTCCTTGACATGAAAATCCCATGTCTTTCCGAAAATAGTAACAACCTTGGTATCTGTTTCGAGTATGCCTTTAATACTTTGGTCATCTTGAGGTTTTTTATCAGCCCTGCATGTCGCGCCAAAAGCCGCAAGCTGGGCATTTTTAAGAACTTTTTTCTTAAGCAGTTTAAAAACCTCTTTGTCTTTGGAATTTGCCGGCCAGCCCGCTTCAATGAACTGCACGCCAAGCTCGTCCAGCTTTTCAGCTATTTTCACCTTGTCCAATACTGAATACGAGATACCTTCACTCTGCGCTCCATCACGCAGAGTCGTGTCATACAATTCAACTTTTTTCATTTGGCCACCTTTTATTTATTTCTTTGCCAATCCAAACTTATCATGCAAAGCCCTAACAGCGTCCTCGCCTTTATTTTTGTCTATTATACACGATATGCTTATATCTGAAGTTGAAATCATTTCTATGTTGATATTATGCTTAGCAAGCGTCTCAAACATCAAGGCCGCAACGCCTGGATGCGATTTCATGCCAACGCCTACAATAGAAATGCGCGCTACGTCCTCGGCTAAAAGAACATCTCCTGCGCTTAAATCACTAGCAACTTCCTTGATAAGCTTCATAGCCTTTTGCTGGTCTGACTTACTTATAGTAAAAGATATGTCTGTCTTGCGAAGCTGGCTGACGTTCTGAACAATCATATCAACATTAATGCCGCCGCCTGACACTTCCTTAAAAATTTTAGCCGCGACGCCTGGCTCATCCGGGACATCGCAAATTGTAATCTTTACTTCATTTTTATTTAAAGTTACGCCGCTTACGACCATATCTTCCATCCTTTTTACCTCCTTAGTTATCATGGTGCCAGAGTTAGCAGAAAAAGATGAACGCACATGTATGGGCACGTTAAATTTTTTCGCAACTTCTATAGAACGCGCCTGCATAACCTGTGCGCCGAGAGACGCCATTTCAAGCATCTCATCATAAGTTATTTCTTTTATCTTCCTTGCCTTTGGTTCTATTCTTGGATCAGTAGTATATATGCCCTCCACGTCTGTATATATCTCGCACTCATCCGCATTTAACGTCTTAGCTAAAGCAACCGCAGTTAAATCTGACCCACCCCTGCCTAAAGTAGTGATATCCCAATCCAAGGTCATGCCCTGAAAACCGGCAACTATAACTATATTGCCTTTTTTTAACTCTTTGCGTATTTTATCAGCCTTAATATTTACTATACGCGCTTTAGTGTGAGCGGCATCGCTTACTATGCCAACCTGCCATCCTGTCAAAGAAATCGCCATCTGGCCCAATTCATTTAAAGCCATTGCCAAAAGCGCAATGGATACCTGCTCCCCTGTTGAAAGCAGCATATCCATCTCGCGCGCAGAGGGATTGGACGATACTTTACTTGCAAACTCTATCAAATCGTCAGTCATATCTCCGGGCGCAGAAACAACTACAACCACATCGCAGCCTTTCTTTTTATAGCTTGCGACGCGCTTTGCCACATTTTTAATCTTATCCGGATTCGCTACTGAACTTCCCCCATACTTCTGGACAATTAATTTAGGCATTTATCATATACCTCTGATAAAAAATTCCATTAAATCCGAAGCCTTTGCCACAGTCAGCGATGATTTTGCGGCTTCAGCTTCATTGAACGCGCTTATATTATCTTTCTGGACACCATCGCCGTAAACAGCAAAAAATACAGGATCTGCTGTATGCGTCTTAATCTTTACAGGCGTATAATGATCCGCTAACAACAAAATCCTATAAGGCTCTTTTGCGCTGTTTAAATACCCTAATATAGGCCCGACTATAAGCCTGTCAAAACTTTCCAGCGCTGAAATTTTTGCGCGCAAATCGCCGTTATGGCCTGCTTCATCAGTTGCCTCTACATGCACAAAAACAAAATCTTTATCTTTGAGTGAATTTATAGCGTATTCACCCTTGCCTTTATAATTAGTATCATAATATCCGGTTGCGCCTGGAACCGATAAAACATCAAGCCCCACTATCCTGCCTATTCCTTTTATAAGATCAACTGCTGAAATAATTGAACCTGTTACGCCGAATTTATCTTTGAATTTCGGCATATTAGGAATAATACCCTGGCCCCACAACCAGATCGAATTTGCCGGATTTTCCTTCAGGTCTATCCTCACACGGTTTACTTCCTGCTCAGCAAGTACTTTTTTCGATTTTTCCATCAGGTCTAAAAGTATCTTTGCGCCATGGCCTTTAGGCAGATGTTTGGAAACTTTATAACCCGTAATATCGTGCGGCGGAATACATTTTGTTTTCAGCAAAGAACTAGTCAAAGCTTTATCTCTAATGACCATTAAATGCCTATAGCCTACTCCGGGATAAAAATTTATTTTATCCGATCCGATTGCCTGATTAAGATTTTTTATAAGGGCTGCGGCTTCTTTTGTTGTTATATGGCCTGCGCTATAATCTATCATGATATCATTATCTATAGTAACCAGATTACAGCGAAATGCCACGTCTCCGTCTTTAAGTTCTATGCCCATGTTAGCTGCTTCAAGCGGCCCGCGCCCTGAATAATATAACGCAGGATCATATCCTAATATGGACAGATTCGCAACATCGCTGGCAGGCGTGTACCCCTTGGGAATAGTATTAGTTATGCCAACCTTTCCATTTTTGGCAAGAAGATTCATATTAGCTATCTTCGCTGCCTCAAGCGGAGTCTTTTTATCAAGCTCATCTATAGGATAATCACATGCCCCGTCGGGAACCAACACCACATATTTCATAGTTATAGCCCTGCGATTAAATTAATCAGTTTTTTTGCCAATGCTCTCTTTGAATCAACCTTGCAATAAATTTTATCCTTGCCTAAAATAAAGGCTTTGTATGACGGTTTAATTTTATTGGCTACAACCAAATCAGCCTTCGCTTTGATTAACGCAGACCTGGAACGCTTTATGAGAATTTCATCCTCAACGCCGCTTTCAAGCTTGAACATTACCAGGTAAATTTCCGGGCCCCATTTTTTAATATAATGCACAATTTTTGGCGTAGGTTTAAGCCTTAGCGTTAAAGCGCCTTTATCTGAACCAAGCTTTGCCTTAAACGGTTTTACAAGCTGATAATCAGAAACAGCAGCAGCATGAATTACAGCATCGTATTTATTCGCGCAGACTTTACGCTTAATAAGTTTCAACAAACTGTCAAAATAAAGAGGCCCCAAAATCAGGTCAACTTTTATATTTTTCTTTTTAGCTTCTTCTATTAAGAATTTCGCAGTCTCACCTGTAGCAGTATTTGAAATCACCCTAACGCCGTCTATGGGCACCCAAGTAGGGCCTGCAGTGATAAGTATTTTTTTAATAGCCAATCTCTTTTAATATCTCCTTTAAAACCGGCTTAATTACCTTCGGCTGCTTAACTGTTTTTATCGCGCGATCAGGATCCTTTAACCCATGCCCGGTTAATATACAAACTATTTTTTCATTCTTATAAAATTTATTTCTCTTAGCAAATTTAAGCAGGCCCGCAACAGATGCCGCGGAAGCCGGTTCAACAAAAACACCGTCTTTAGCGGCAAGCAGTTTATATGCGCTAAGAATTTCTTCGTCTGACACCATATCTATAATGCCGCCTGATTCATCGCGCGCAGTTACAGCGCTTTTCCAGCTGGCAGGGCTTCCTATGCGTATAGCGGTTGCTATAGTTTCAGGTTTTTCAACAGCATGCCCAAGGACAATAGGCGCTGCGCCGCTTGCCTGAAAACCCATCATCTTCGGCAATTTTTTAATCTTACCTGCCTTTTTATATTCTTTATAACCTTTCCAATAAGCAGTAATATTTCCTGCGTTTCCTACCGGTATAAAATGATAATCAGGGGCACTGCCTAAAACATCACAAATCTCAAACGAACCTGTTTTTTGGCCTTCTATGCGGTATGAATTTATTGAATTAACAACTGATATTTTATATTTGCCGCTTATTTCCCTGACCAGATTAAGAGCATCATCAAAATTTCCGTCTATTGCCAAAACCTGGCTGTTATGAATTAATGCCTGGGCCAATTTGCCAAGCGCGATATTCCCGCTGGGAATTAAAACAATGCATTTTATTCCTGCGCGCGCCGCATAAGCAGCTGCTGACGCAGAGGTATTGCCGGTAGAAGCGCATATAACCGCTTTTGCGCCTTCTTCCACGGCTTTTGAAATAGCCATGGTCATACCCCTGTCTTTAAAAGAACCAGTCGGATTCAGCCCTTCATATTTAAGATAAACCCGCGCGCCGGTAACCTCGCTTAAATAGCTCGACGGAATAAGCGGTGTATTGCCTTCCAATAAACTAATAATAGGTGTTTTTTTAGTTACAGGAAGATATTTTCTATACCTTTCAATTATCCCGGATTTTTTCATTTTTCAACCCTTATAGCTACGCTTTTCGCTTTTATTACAGGCAGCCTGTCAATAACTTTTAATGCCGCGCGTAAAGAACTTTCTTTAGATTCATGAGTCATAATAACGACAGGCACAACCTTTGAGAGATTGCGTTCTTTTTGAGAAACACTGGCAATGCTGATATCGTATTTTCCGAGTATTCCTGAAATATTTGCCAATACTCCAGGCCTATCTATGGCTGAAAAACGAATATAATATCTTGAGCCGATTTCGCTTATTTTGCGCAGGCCTATGCTTGAATGCATCTTGTAGTATTCGGGCAAGCGCCTGACAGCGCCTGAATTTATATTTCGCACTACATCAACCACATCAGACACTACCGCGCTTGCAGCGGCAAACGAACCTGCGCCTTTACCGTTAAATAAAATACCGCCTGCCATATCAGCAGAAACAAGCACAGCGTTGTAAACTCCCCAAACACCAGACAGTAAATGCTCTTTCGGTAAAAGAGTAGGCGCAACACGTACTTCAAGCTTACCGCCTGACTGCTTTGCTATGGCAAGAAGTTTTATAACATAACCAAAATCTTTTGCATAAGCAATATCATTTGCCGATATGTCTGTGATACCCTCAACGTAAATATCGCTCATTTTTACAAATCTGCCGAAAGAAAGCAAAGTCAACAAAGCAAGCTTATGGGCAGAATCGCTTCCGTTTATATCAAGAGAAGGATCATGCTCCGCGTAACCTTTTGTCTTTGCGTCTTTCAACGCCTCGCTGAAATTTACGCCGTCATTGGTCATACGGCTTAATATAAAGTTGCAGGTGCCGTTTACTATGCCCAAAACTGACCCTATTTTATCGCCGGCAAAACCTTCCCTTAAAGCCTTTATAATAGGCACACCTGCGGCAACGCTGGCCTCAAAATAGATATCCACTCCTCTTGCCTTTGCAAGCTTGAAGATTTCCTCGCCGTATTCAGCAAGCAATGCCTTGTTTGCTGTAACAATATGCTTTCCTTTTTTTATTGCGGCAATTACAAATTCCTTAGCAGGATGTATACCGCCAATAAGTTCAACTATAATACTCACATCCGGATCATTTATAACTTTCCAGGCATCGTTTGTTAATGATGAATCTTTCACTTTAACAGGCCTTTTGCTTTTTAAATCAGCATCGCAGACATATTTTATTTTTATATCAACGCCGCTTCTATCAGCAAGCAAACCTGCCCTGTCCTGCAGTATCTTTACTACACCACTGCCTACAGTCCCGAAACCTATTATGCCGATATTTATGGTTTTCATAGTTTTACCCTCTATAATTACTTAAGAAAGGTCCTGTGTCACTACTTGAAAATATCTGGTGCCACAGGATCCCGACCAATTTGCCGAAGGCAAATTGGTCGGGGAGAGAGGATTCGAACCTCCGGCCCCCTGAACCCCATTCAGGTGCGCTAAACCAGGCTGCGCCACTCCCCGTCCATTGATCTTATTCCGCTTTTAGCGGCCTGCTCATTAAATCTGCTATTGCCTTTTTCGGAGATTTACCTCTGTATAAAACAGCGTAAACCTGCTCGGTTATAGGCATTTCAACATTATATTTTTTCGCCAATTCATAAGCTGATTTAGCAGTGGCAACGCCTTCTACTACCATCTCTGTATTTTTTAAAATTTGCTTAGGGCTTTTACCTTTGCCTATTTCCTCGCCAAACCATCTGTTTCTTCCGTAACTGCTAATGCAGGTAGTTACCAAATCGCCTAATCCGCTTATGCCATAAAAAGTCTCATTCTTCGCGCCCATGGCAACACCAAGGCGTGAAATTTCAACCAACCCTCTTGTAACCAACCCAGCCTTTGTGTTTGCGCCAAGCTTCAACCCATCCAAAACGCCTGCTGCAATAGCAATGACATTTTTGATGGATCCTCCAAGCTCAACGCCTGTCAAATCAGTTGATGTATATACTCTAAAAGCCGGAGCATTAAAAATATCCTGCATTCTTTTTGCTAAAGCCAAATCTTTTGAAGCAGCCACAACAGCTGTTGGCATACCCCTTGCAACTTCATGCGATATCGTCGGGCCAGACAAAACCGCAATATTGGCTCCCTTAAAAATATCGCCTGCCACTTCAGACATCAGCATAAGTGTATTATTTTCTATTCCTTTTGCCGCGCTTAAAAATGGTGCACTAAGCGAAGGATCAACTTTGTGAAGCTTCTTCAAAACACCGCGCATATACTGCGAAGGAACAGCCAATAAAATAAAATCTGTGCCTTTTACAGCTTCTTTAATATCAGCTGTTATAGAAATATCTTTGGGTATTTTTATTCCTGGTAAAAATTTCGTATTCTGCCTTTTTTTATCCAGGTATACAGCATAATCCCTAAAAGCGCTCCATATGGTAATATTATATCTTTTATTATTTAATAATAAGGCTAAGGCCGTCCCCCAGCCGCCATCACCTATAACTGTTATTTTCATAATTGTGTTATTTTAGCATAATTCCGGCATTGCGTCAAATATAAAAACGTAGGGGCGGCCCGCCGGGTCGCCCCTACAAAATTATTCAAATTATTCAGGTGTTAACCTAACCTGTGCCCAAAAGACTCCATAATCTTTTCCCAAGTCTCTTTCGGCACCCTGGTAAACTTAACTCCTACATTTTTACCTTCACCTTGAGGCTCTTCCTTCTCCCACACAACTCTTACCCAAAGATCAACCGGTTTCACTGAATTGGAAAAATACAATTTCACTACTGTAGGAGACTTAAACTTGGTTTCTCTTGATTTAACCTGAAACGAAAGCCCACCTTTGGAGATATCATTAATGCGTATATTCTTAAAAGGCTGGGTCTTTGAGCCTACCAAAGCCCTATTTAATATGCCTCTTGTGCTCTTTATATCTGCCCTTGGAAATCTTCTACGCTCAGCAATATCGCTAGGCAGTGTAGGAAAATTGAACACCTCTTTTGAAAGTTTGCCGCTATCTGCAGCTGTAGCTGTTTTTGGTAGTTCTTCTTTTGCCACTGCCTCTTTTATCACTACCTCTGCTTCTGCTACAGCATTATACTGCGACCACTTATGCAACTCTTCTTCTTTCAAAAATAATTCTTCTATGCCATTTTTTTTCTTTTCTTGAGTATGGGTTGTAACGGCTTTTTTCACAACAAAAGACTGCTTTACCTTTATGTCCTTCGCCCTACCAACTACCAAAACACCCAATAAAATCGACGCAAACCCTAAATAAAGCCCTTTTAAATTAAAATTTTTCTCTGCAACAATAGGAAGCTTTGGGTAAGATTGTTTCAAAGCTTCAGAAAAACTAACAGGATTAGGTTCACTTAATGTAACAGGCTGATTTAATAATACCTTTGCGCCTGTTGTAATCATCTGGCCCGGAGTCAAATTTGCGGCTGATACACGAACAGAATCATCAGACCTTTTTTCAACTAATACTGACGGCTCTACAGGATTTGTCAAAGACTTAAACATCTGCCTTTTAATCCTTACAAATTTAATCGCTGACTGAAGAGCCTGCCCTCGCTCAAAACTGCCCCATCCGCGCGGCATATAATCTTTAATGACTAATTCATCTGTAAGGGTAGACTGGATTGATTGTTCAGGCGTGTTTACTATAGAAATGGAAACGCTGTTTCTATTTTCTGTTATCTGGTAGCTTGTTTTCGCGACTAAAATAAACGATAAAGATTTCAGCCAATTGGAATTACCATAGTAATCGCAATGGATATTGCGGATCATGCCCCTGTTTACGATAATATCATGTTTTAATGTGCTGTGTAAAACTTGAGGGGCGAAATTAAGGACTAGGCAGGCTGGGCTGTTAAAAAAATGCTGCCTATAAATTACAGGCCCGGAGGTTTCTATTTTTACAGTAGTAGACTGGGTATTGGAAATATTAAATTGTTTATCAGGTGTAACAGTTTCCGCAGAAATATTTTGTGTTGATAAATTTAAGAGTGCGAAATTTAAAAAAATGAAGAAAAATAAAAGCTTCCCCAAAAAAGAAACTGACTTCTTTTTTTTCACTCACTCCTCCAAGTTTTGATATTGCTTGATTTTCCGTCGGGGAATTTCGTTAGATTTTTGTAAAGAACAATTTTGTTGTTGTGTGTTAATTATACACAAAGTTAGCTCACTATGTCAAGCAAAATCTGCTGGCTAAAAATAAAAAAGTGGATTTTTTTAAAAAAATCCACCTCTTGAGTGCATCATAATCGCGGCTTTTTATAAATGAAATGGAACATTCACCGGCAACGGCTTGTTTATTTTTTTGCCATTTCTGCCTGGTGATATATATTTCAGATAAAAAATTACAAATTTTAAATAATCATCCATAGACAATAGACTATTACAAGAAATTTGTTTTCTTATTATAGGAAATTTTAATTTTTCCACCTAGGATTCCTCTCGCCCGATATGGCCTAATATCCTTTTATAAAGCGGCTCAGTGCCGTATTTCAGGCATAAATTTTTAAATTCTATATCTTTGATGTCAACTTTATTATTTCTGATCAAATCAACAATATCCACTAAATCTTTATATTCCCGCTTATTATTATATTTTATCGCATGTAATTTAAGCGCGATTAAATGATAGAGCGAAGGCACTATAAATTTTTGACCAGCTATAATTGCTTGCTTGCCATCTTTGACAATTTTATCAAGGACATCTTGATCCACAAACATAAAATCAAGATCTTTAAAATAACCTTCGCCGCTTTTGAGTTGCGCGAATGTTTCCTGTTCAGAAAACTTGCTAAAACCTTCTTTTTCTAGCAACCCAAATACCGATTCAAAATCTTCTTTGGTTGTTAAGAAATCAACGTCTACTGTAGCACGCGCAACATTATGAAAATTAACCGCAAATCCTCCTATCAAAACACAAGTTACAGCCTTTTTATTAAATACTGATGCAACCAAATGAAAAATAGTTGAATATTTCATATTTTATATTTTACCATACAATGGCTGTTTTTCAACAACAAATTTAACAGGTTTGTCATCCTGAGCCCTGAAGGGGCGAAGGATCTTAAACGTATTTTTAAGGCTATACACTCTGAAGCAAATTTATAAAATATTCGTCTACGCGGACATTCGGTATAGAAATATTCCCGCATTTTAAATTTAAGAAATTTTCATTTATCACTACAATATAAGTATCTGCTGATAATCGGCTTTTAATATATTCCGCTTCTTGTACATTCTCTGCCGGAATAATTTCAAAACCTAATCTATTTAATTCTGCAATAATCCTATTATCCGCATTTATAACTATGGCATATTTTTTTATGTTTTTACTTGCTTGCATCATTTTTACCGCATTAATCTGACTCGCGCGCAGTGTTAATAAAAACGCCGCGGCAATATTTCTGGCAGCCATATTCTGCCGCTCTCTTAGTAGTCTATCAGCTATACCGCTGCTATTCGCATCCGCAGCGGCAACTCGCGGGCCATAGATCGCCTTACCAGGCGCAACTTCCCACAAGCTTACTGCTGTCTGCGCAAACCATGGATCCGGCAGGCCTAAATTTTTATAATATGCCTTCAGCCACTTTTTAAGCTTTGGATTTTTTTCTATTTTTTTCATAACCTGCCACATAACCGGAACAGGATAATACGGGTCGTGATCGGAAACTTTTTTATTTTTAAAATACCTCATTTCAGCCCTGGTATGCACTATCATCGTATAATCAGGATATGCCGCCATGTTATATATCCATGCCAGAATTTCAGGCATTTTAACAGGCCATTCACTGCTTGACTTAAGAGGAAAATCTTTGCCGTTTGCAGCATCTCTTAATTCTTTCATAACCAACCTGAATAATCCTTCTTTAGTCGGTTTACGCTTCGCTTTTATGGCAGTAGCTATATTCTTTCCAGTAGAATGATCAGTCTTTGCTATAACAGCATGCACTAGTTCATGAGCTAAAACAACAGGGCTTGCTAGTCCTCTATAAAAAACAATAACAGCGCCATTGCTGCGCATACCCAAAGAAGACGGTGTACAAGTAACCGCCATTGCTCCTGGCATTCTTTTTGTTTCATTAAGAAAATTTATCCAATCATTAAGATTCTCTATAAAATAAATGTCAATGCCTTCCTGGGACTGCAGTTGCAAAAGATTTTCAAGAAATCTTCTATATTGCGGCCTTGTCTCTTTATTAAGCATTTCCTGAAGCACGCTTTTTGATTTTTGCGGATTTAAAACATATTTATCTATAGCATTCACAGAAATCGGCTCATTTCCAGCAATAACAGGCTGTTGCAACGCTGTTGGCGCCAATAAAAGCCCTGCAGTAAGCGTTAGATTCCGCAAAGCTTTCCCGCCTACAGCATCAGCTTCGCCAGTGGCGCGGGCGGCGGCTGCTGCTGGAATAGCAATATGATGCGCCTGTAACCACTGAACAGCTTTTTCTCGTCCCGGAAACGCCTGTTCTTGCGCTAATTCTTGCAAGGAACGCACAGCAGCGTCCCGCAAATAGGAATCTGAGCTTTGAGCTGTTCGAAATAAAATTTCTAACTGACTTGAATCGCTTAACCCTACTATCTTAGCCGGAATTTTATCAAATAAACCGGATTCTAATGCTAATATACGCGTATGCAACAAATACGGCATAATTCCCCATCCATTCATAGCATTTTCTATACCCAATATGTTATTAATTCCCAGCAAAGATAAAGATATTTGCCCGGATTCAATAGCTATTAAGGGATCAGGGCCAAGAAAACCATATATAGGATTGTAAGAGAAAACCTGCCAATTAGATTTCTTTAACTCTTCCAAATTGATTGATGCTGGATATTTACCCTGCCGCTGTTTAGTAATAATCGCACCTAACAACTGTTCATAAGCTGTGGAAGCGGCTTCAACATTCCATTTAGGATCTAACAACATACCATTTATGCCTCTAAGGGATAACCTTGCTACTTGCTGATCTGACATCCATCTAGAAAATAAATGATTTTCTCTCACATTCCATTCATTTAAACCTGATGGGCCAGCTCTAACCTGCAATAATCCTAAAGTTGGTATGCTTCCCATAATACGGCCTGCTATATAATCTGATGCTCGATCCTGAACTTCAATTTTTTTAACGGAACTTGGAGTTTTTTTAACTAGCCACTTTATAAAATCCCAAGGCGCTCCTCGTCTTTTTTCTTTTCTATATGGATTATCTATAAGGCCAAACCCATCATCAAAAGAATAATCAGGTTTATATGCATTAAAAAGCAAATTAACCAATGCAACTGCCGATAATACGTCTGGCGGTACTTTATGCAATCTGCCGCTGTCGACAAAATATCGGGCAATCGGAAGAAGCTGCTGTCTAGCATATGCAACAGCTTCAACATCCTCTACATTTATAGACCTCACTGGGCCTTTTCTTAATACTTCATAAAATTTGACTGCCTCATCAAAAGAGGCTCTAGTAGAATACATTGCACCTCTAGCGTCTAAAAGTTCTACAATATCATCAAGCACACGCGCTTGTTCTTCAGTCAAGGCAGAAGGTAGATGATAAGAAGCTAGAACATCCTTAGCTGCGGTGGAAATCATATTGTTTTCACCGTTTTCAGACAAACCGTGAATCACCCAGTAAAAACCAACAAAACCGTCTCTGTGAAAAACAAAGGTTAACAATTCAGCAGAATTCATGTTAATAGCGTTACTGGATAATAAATAATCCAAAAAAGGATCTTTTGTTCCTGTTGTCATATAATTAATTCTTGTTAGTTCGTTAAAAAGTTTTATAACTTCTTCTGTATGGGCTCTGCTTATATCATGACTTTCAGCATAATTTTTAATCAGTGCTAATAATTCCTGCTTCAGTCTTATAATTTCCCAGCGGACTGCAAATTCTTCAAATTGATCCGCATCTAATTTACGAATAACATCTAGGATATGGGCAAATAAATAACTGCCGGAGGCTGTTTTCATAAATGCCGAGTCTTGATTATGATCTATTGTATTTTTAATTGTTAATCTTAAATTACGCGCAGAACGCCGCGTGGCCTCAGGATTAGCCAGGTCTATTACTAAACGGCTAAAACAAACATCAATATTTTGCGATGGCCTATTGGGATCCCATGCAGTGTTCAGACGTGTCGCATTTTCCGGCACCAAAGAATAAGGTTGCCACTTAAATGAATGATCTGTTGCAAATTCATAATATGCCACACCTGCGCTAAGAGTTCCTAAAGCTGCTGTACCTAAGCAACCAATTCCGACACGTTTTAAAAATGTTCTGCGCCTCATACTTTGGCTCAAAACTCTTTCTACGGCAGCAGAAAAAACATCTGTAGTTTTTTCGCTGGCTTGTCCATTAACATGTTCTTCACCTTCTCCATCAGCACGAGCAACTGCGGCTTGCCCTGCCGCATCAGCAGCCGCTTCGCCGGAGGCGCTAGTGGCAGTATTTAATGCAGAAAGATCAAAACGCAATGCCCGGCCGCTAAATAATTCAACTATCTCATCTTCGTTAAGATGCGTCCCGGCTTTTAGCTTCTCTAAAAGCGGATCATCTACTTCAATAGGCCTGACTGGAACTAATCTTCCTCGAATTTCTTTATATATTGCTGGAGCAACTTTAAAACCCATTGTATTTACATAAAAATTTGCAGCTGGGCCAAAAGAATAATACTCCTGAAAATTGTTATATCTTATAATTTCTCGCGCTCGTAAAATATCTAATTCACACATCCTAATATCTTTAATAATGTCTTCGGCAACACGTATCCATCTGGGCCGCTCTTTAAAATAAGCTCTCACACGCTTAGTTAATTGATCCTCACTAAGAATCTGATCCGGAGGCACAATTATTGTTTTTATAGTTTTACCTGTACTTTTCAAAACAAGCCTTAGCTGTGTCATCCTTTCACGATAAACATTCCCCCAATACCCTGCCCTGCCGGCAGATTTTTCAAAACTCTGAAATCGCAATGTAGCTGTTCCCTGCAGAAAAGTAACAATACCATATGCGAGAATTTCGCTTTCTCTAACAAATAGCTCAATGTATCTACTATCGCCCATTGGAAAAATATACCAATCCAAATCTCCGATCTTAGCCTCACCAAGCGCAATAGAATTAATCTTATCTATGCCTACGATACCAGAATTACGCTCATTAAGCATGACTTTGAAACGTTCAATCATAGGTTTTAAATCGCCTATTCCATTGGCTTTACCCGCCGCATCAGCAGCCGCTTCGCCGCTGGCGCGGGCGGAACTGTCACTGTTTGTTTTAGGTGGGGACGGGTCTAGGTTTGGCGCCGGGACAGATTTAGGATTAGGTTGAGAACCGTCCCTAGCCGATATTCTTGAATCAGAGCTGTTTTCAGGCTGACTTACTGCTAAGGCCTTGCTTTCGCCTGCGTCCTGCCCTTGCCCTGCCGCATCAGCAGGCGCTTCGTTACCTGCAACAGAAACATCATCAACCGCAGCTTCCGCGTTAATAGCCTGCGCTGAACCATCTTCACCTGTGAATGTTGTTTTGATGGATTCTCTTGGATTTTTGTGACTTCCGAAAATATCAAATTTTCCCTGCCAAGTAGCCCAAACTACTGTATCTTTATTGTCCAGCCCGCCTGGTGTTATTGAGATATTTAACGACGGCTGGGCGTAAGGCGCTTCTAAAATTCCTAATCCTGCGCTACCGGTAAAACTAGACGCTGAAGACCATTTTTGCAGCTTAACACTTCCATACATAAACAAACCACTGAAGCCTACCTGCGCCCATTTTGGCATATCCTCAAAAACAACATTACCATCCGACCTAAACAACCAAGGAGAAAAAAAGCTATAAGGAGATAAATTTTCCGCGGCAAAACCATTAGAATAAAGCCCGTCAAAAGTATTTTTAGTTAACGCACTAAACGCAAGGTTTGACATAGGCCCAGCTAAATAAATCTGTCTACTGGTATCTCTATTTTTTTCAGCGCTTATGAAATCCGAAAGCGTAGGATATTTGGAATCTGGCTTATATAAAACATCTACCATTCCTTTAAAAGGCAAGCCTATCGGCACAACAACTTTTCCATGGCTCAATTTACCCGTTACCATACCCGAGCCTACCATAATAGCTATAGACCGCCAATCGTAACCGTATAAACTATGCCAATTAGGTTCTCTAAAATATCCTGGCGCCAAATCTCTTGCGGCGCGAGCATGGTTATACTCATGAAAATAGACTGACGGCAGAGGAATCAAGGAACGAAAAAACAATCTGAAGGTATTATCCGCTGACAATCCTTTATTAGCTAAACCCCTGTCTATATCTCTAAGCAAATAAGAAGTGCCGACGGATAAAGTTGTAGCTTTAAGCCAATCTATTTTAGATCGGCCTGAACGCCTTGGCTTATCTGTGTTTTGAAACGGAAATTCTGATTTTATTGTAGTTCTTATTTCTTCGATAACGAAAGCAGGCTGTAGAGGCGTTTCTGCATCAACTCTAGCGGGAAATAACATTGTATTAAATAAAGATACTGCTAACATAATGCCTAAACATATTCCTCTCTTTAATTTACTGGTTTTAGAAAATGAAATGCTTCCATTAGCTATCTGGCTTGCAGCTACATTGGCAATAACACCATCAAACACCGGCGCCGGCGCGCCTAAGGCATCCGCGATTTCCTTGCCTGCCGCACTGCTGACAGCTTCTTGCACACGCAAATGCGATTTGGCAGTAGGAGCTACGCTCCTACATTCATCATACCCCCACGCAACCTGCGTAAAGGTAAAAATTACCAGGGTTAGCGCGCTGATTATTTTAATTATTAAAGGATAAGGTTTTGTCATATTTTATGCTGTTTTTAGATGCCTTGTCTTTTTGTTTATCGCTTGAAGTTTTGCTGATTTGCAGGCTATCTGATAGAACTTAAACTTTATCTTTACGCATTTAATCATTTTACTCATATATGACCTCCCAAATGAAGTGGCTTGTGAGCGGCGCATTAGAAATTTTTTGCCAAATGTCGGCGAAGAATTACGGCGAGTGAGTGCCGAAACTGACCGAAGGGAATTTCGGCAAACGAACGAGCCGTAAACTGAAGCCGACGGCAAAAAATTTCAGCGCCGCGAATAAGCCACAAATTTGACCCGCCCGCATCGCCGAAGCGCATGCAGGCAGGAGTCCCGCATAAATTGCGGGGTTTTGTCTTGTATTTTCTTTTTAAAACATGTAAAATAGCGGAGAAAAAAAATTTGCCTTCTATTACTACTCTATTAACAACTGAAAGGCAAAAATATTCCCAAAAATATCTACATTTTTTGTTTTCCTAACATCTAAAAAAGCTTCTTTTCTTCACCTTTTAATAGGCGCTTTATATTAGGAATATGCTTATAAATGCTTATAATACAAAGAATTACAGAAAGTATCTTAAGCTCAATTGGCCTGTTAAAAACCCATGCAAAAACAGGCAAAGATAATGAGGCTGTTATTGAGGCAATTGAAACAATCCTTGTTATAGAAAAAACGATAATCCAAACACCCAGGCACGCAAACGCCACTTGATGCATAAACGCAATTAAAGCGCCTAAACCGGTTGCAACGCCTTTCCCACCTTTAAATTTAAGAAATATAGTCCATATATGGCCTGCTACTGCTGTCAAGCCTGAAGCTATGCTAAACCATTCTATATTTATAGGTGAACTTGGATGATAGAAAAAACCTGCTGCCAATGCCACTGCCGCAAAACCTTTAAGCGCGTCTAGGAATAAAACGATAATCCCCGGAACTTTCCCGACAACCCTGAATACATTAGTAGCGCCTACATTGCCACTGCCATGTTCTCTTATGTCAATGCCCTTTAACATCTTGCCGAAAATATAACCTGTCGGAATCGAACCCAGCAAATAACTGCTTATTAGAGACAATAAAAGAAAAATCATTTTATACCTGCCTTACTATTATGGTTATGATTATGCGCCTCGCTTAAAACAGCGCTGCCTTTTCTTATATAGCCTATGCCTGATAAAACAGTAAACACCACAGCTGTTGTCCACACTATATACGAATATCTAAAATGCAGCAACACAAAAATGACTGTGAGCATTTGAAAAAATGTTGTGATTTTTCCTAATTTACTTGGCATTACCTCAAGATGGCCTTTTATAAGATACACCACAATTGACCCCAGGATTATAATAATATCACGGCTTATAACAGTTAGCAGAACCCATGCCGGCAAATTATAATTTTTAGCGATGGTGAGGCATATAAAGGCTGTTACCAAAAGCAACTTATCCGCTATTGGATCTATGTAAGAACCTAATACTGTTTTCTGATTCATTGTGCGCGCTATATATCCATCCAGCCCATCGCTGATTACGGCCAATAAAAATATACCAAGCGCGATAAATCTAAGATAATCTCGTTCCGGGCTATAATATATAACCGCCGCCACAAAAAATGGAATTAGAAGTATCCGAGTTATAGAAATCTTATTCGCTAAATTCATTATTTTATTTTCCCAATCGCCTTCGGCGGCCAATACCTAAATACCGCTTTGCCTATTATATATTTTTTTGGCACAAAACCCCAATACCTGCTATCGCGGGAACTGCCGGAATTGTCACCCAGCATATAATAATAATCCTTAGGCACTGCAATCTTCTGCCCTGTCCCGCCATACTCGCCCCGATTATAGTAATAAATAGATTTTATAGTCGTTGGTTCATCAATGGCTTTCCCGTTAATAAATATACTTCCATCTTTAATTTCAACTGTCTCACCGCCAACTGCAACAAGGCGTTTTATAAAATCTTTTTTGGTATCTTCAGGATATTTAAAAACAACTATATCCCCACGCTGAGGGCTTGTAAATCTATAGATATATTTATTTACAAAAATTCTGTTATTCTCATTAAGCGTAGGCTTCATAGACCCTGTGGGGATCTTAAAAGCCTGGACTACAAACGCCCTGACTATCAAAGCAAGCACAACCGCTATAGCTATTGACTCAACATATTCCCTTATGATACTCTTCGTATCAGTTTTCAATTTTATCATCCTAGTTTTAACGCTGCTAACAGCGCCTCCTGAGGTACTTGAACTGCCCCAAATTGCTTCATTCTTTTCTTGCCTTCTTTTTGTTTTTCCCAAAGTTTACGTTTTCTGCTTATATCACCGCCAGAGCATCGGCTTGTAACATCCTTGCGCATCGGCGATATAGTCTGACGGGCTATTATTGTCCCGCCAATGGCTGCCTGTATCGCGACTTCTACCATCTGCCTGGGTATTAGCTCGCGCAGTTTATCAACTAAATGCCTGCCTTTATCATATGCCTTGTCTTTATGCACAATAGACGAAAGCGCGTCGCACGGGTCACCATTTAACAGTATATCCAATTTCACTAACTTTTCCTGCTGATAACCTACAAACTCATAATCAAGCGACCCGTATCCGCGTGTAATAGATTTTATTTTATCATAAAAATCCACCAACACCTCTGATAAAGGAAATTCATAAATCAATTTTACGCGGTCTTCTGTCAAATATTCTGTTGATTTATATACGCCTCTCTTTGACATAGATAATTCCATCACAGCTCCTATAGAATCAGCAGGCACTATCATAAAACATCCTATAAAAGGCTCTTCTATTCTGTCTATTTCCTGCAAAGGCGGCAATTTAGTAGGATTGTCTATTTCTATGGTTTCGCCGTTTCTTTTTATGATTTTATATACAACACTTGGGCTTGTAATAACTAAGCTCAGGTTATATTCACGCTCAAGCCTCTCCTGCACAATCTCCATATGCAAAAGCCCTAAAAACCCGCAGCGAAAACCAAAACCTAAAGACGCGGAACTTTCCGGCTCGTAAGTAAACGAAGCGTCATTTAAACTTAGTTTTTCTATTGCGCCTTTAAGCGGCTGAAAATCAGAACTATTAATAGGGTATATACCAGAATAAACCATTGGCCTTACTTTTTTATAACCAGGCAAAGCAATCTCAGCCGAATTTTCAAGAGTCGTAACAGTATCACCGTTTAGAATTTCTTTTGCATCGCGCACATTACAAGTAAAATACCCAACCTCACCGCAGTCAATTTCGTCTATAGGCTGCATCTCAGGATTAAAAATACCCAGCTCCAGCACTTCATAAGAATTACCAGTTGCCATCATCTTAATCTTAATGCCGCGCTTTAAAAATCCATTGACCACCCTTACATAGACGATAACGCCTTTGTAGGTATCAAATTGCGAATCAAAAACAAGCGCCTGTAAAGGATTTGTCTTACTGCCTGCCGGCGGCGGAATACGTTCTATAACAGCTTCCAGGATCTCGTCTATACCTATACCTTCTTTTGCGCTGGCAAGAATAATCTCTTCATGAGGTATCTGTAAAATATCTTCTATCTGTTTTTTAACCCGCTCAATATCAACATTCGCGATATCTATTTTATTTATTACAGGTATAATCTTTAAATTATGTTCCATAGCCAGATATAGATTTGCCACTGTCTGCGCCTCAACGCCCTGGCTGGCATCAACAACCAATATGGCGCCTTCACAAGCTGCAAGCGATTTTTTCACCTCATAATTAAAATCCACATGGCCCGGCGTATCTATAAGGTTCAACAAGTATTCTTTGCCGTCTTTTGATTTATGAAAAATCCTGACTGCGGATGCTTTTATAGTAATGCCGCGCTCGCGTTCCAAGTCCATATCATCAAGAAGCTGATTATGAAAAGTACGCATATCTATGGCGCCTGCGTGCAGTAAGAACCTGTCAGCAAGGGTAGACTTACCATGATCTATATGAGCTATTATTGAGAAATTTCTTATTCTCTGCCTATCCATTTACACCTGCTATTTTCTTTGCTTCTTTCATTATTTCTTCAACGCGCGCATCGCTGGATGCTTCAACATAAATACGCAGTATCGGTTCAGTGCCTGACAAACGGTACAACAGCCAACTGCCGTCTTTTGCTATCAGTTTTGCGCCGTCTTTTGTGCTGAATTCTTTTACGTCAACTCCTGCAAGCTTCTTTGGAGTATTTTCTTTAAGGTTTACAAACAGCGTCTTTTTCTTCTCTTCAGGATATTCACAATCCTGCCTTTTATAGCAGAATTTTCCGTATTCTTTTTCAGTATCACGCATAATCTCTGTAAGCGTTTTTTTACGGAAAGCCATCATCTCTAAAATCAACAGGCCTGCGAGAATACCGTCTCTTTCAGGGACATAATTCTTGAACCCAAAACCTCCTGATTCTTCGCCGCCTGCTAAGATATCTTCATCCCGCATAAGTTTACAGATATATTTAAACCCTACTGGCGTTTCATACAGTTTTAACTTGTATTTTTCGGCAATTCTATCAATAAGAAAAGTCAAAGCCACTGTTTTTACAATAGCGCCTTTCCACTTTTTGTCCTGGGATAAATGAAGTATTATATGTGATAAAATCTGGTGCGCGTTCATAAATACGCCGCCAGGCCCCACTATTCCTACCCTGTCCACATCGCCGTCTAAAGCAATGCCTAAATCATATTCCTTGTTTTTCATCGCTAAAATTAAATCTTTAAGATTCTTTTCTATAGGCTCAGGCGCAGTCCCTCCAAAACCTGGATTGCGATCAGCATGTAAAGCCGTTACTTTTATCCCCATTGATTCCAAAAATGGCGCAACAAACCCGCCTGAAGCGCCATACATACTATCAACAACAATTGAAAAATTCGCTTTCTTTATAAGTTTAAAATCTATATATCCTTTTACAAATTCTGTCCACTCCTTTGAAGGATCAAAAAGATCTACCAGTTTTTTTGCCTTAGCCTCTTCGAGCGACATTTGTTTAACAGGGCTCTCACCCAGAAGCGCTTCAAATTTGTCTGTAAGCTCAACTTCTGCCGGGCCGGCGTATTCTGCCTTATATTTAAAACCGTTAAATTGCGGCGGATTATGGCTTGCGGTAATCATTACGCCGCCGAATAATTTCTTTTCTTTTATGGTAAAACTTACCATTGGCGTAGAACAGGGCCTATCTGACAATAAAACTTTTATATTATTGGCAGCCATAACCTCAGCGCACCTCACAGCAAACTTATTTGACAAAAATCTGGTATCATAACCAATCATTATTTTTCGCCCCTCGCCCTTCGCCCCTCGCCCTTCGTTTATATAATCCGCAACTGCTTGCGCAAGCTTGCCTACATTTTCAAAAGTAAATTCATCTGCTATTACAGCTCTCCATCCATCAGTCCCGAATTTTATCATTTATTTATACCTCTTAAATTACTGATTGCCTCTTTTGTATTTTCTGAGCCAAAAATAAAACTTCCTGCCACTAATACATTTACACCCGCATCTATCGCAAGCTTCGCTGTTTCGTAATTTATGCCGCCGTCTATCTCTATATCTTTGTCATATATTTTTCTTAAATCTTTTACCTTGCTTAAAACTGTTGGTATAAATTTCTGCCCTGCAAACCCAGGATTAACGCTCATAACAAGAATAAAATCCACATATTTACAATACGGCTTTAGCTTTGAAAAATCCGTGGGCGGATTAATAACAAGCCCTGGCCTTGCCTTATTTTTCTTAATCTCCCCTATCAAGCTAACCGGATTAGGGCATGCTTCAATATGAAAAGTAACTATATCAGCTCCTGCTGAAATAAATTGTTTTGAATATTTCTCTGGTTCGCTTATCATCAGATGCACATCCAAAGGTATTTTAATACATTTTTTTATTGCTTCAACTACAGCAGGGCCTATTGTTATGTTCGGAACAAAATGCCCGTCCATGACATCTATGTGCAGCATATCAGCCCCGGAATCCTGCATTTTTTTTGCTTCTGTGCCTAAACAGCTGAAATCTGCTGATAACATTGACGGCGCTATTAATATTTTATTTTTCATTACAACGTCTCCAATATTTTATCTATCTGTTTTTTATCCTTGTCATTTACAGGGCCTATAACCGCAAGATTTAATTTTTCGGATTTAAAAAATTTATCCGCTACCCGCATTAAATCTTCTAATGTTGCCTTATTTATATTTTTAAGCACCTCATCAGCGCTCATATAAGTATCGCGCAAAACAACTTGCTCACCCAACCACATCATATGATCTGCCGTATCTTCAAGCGCCATCAACATCTGCCCGGAATAAAATTCTTTTGCGCGCTTAAGCTCGGAATCAGAAGGCAATTCTTTCTTAATTTTATTTAACTCGCTTAATATAACCTCTACAGCCTCGCAAAATTTTCCGTTTTTTATACCGGCGGCTACTGTGAAAGAACCAGTGTCTTTGTATTTCTTTATGCCTGTTGAAATCTCATACGCAAGGCCTCTTTTTTCGCGTATCTCCTGGAAAAGCCTTGAAGACATATTAGCCCCAAGAATAATGTGAAGCAGGCTCAAAGCATATTTATCAGGGTTCTCAACCGATACCGCAGGCAAACCTATTGCTATATGTGTCTGCTCTGTATCTTTATATTTGAGATTCTTGCTTATGCCTTTCTGCGCTCTTAAAACAGGCTTAAAATCAGTTTTAGGCGCTTTTAACAGATTATTAAAATATTTAGCGCAATTTTCTTTTATAATATCATGTTTTAACGGCCCGGCCGCAACTATGACAATATTACCGGGCGTATAAAATTTATTTTTATAATCAACCAAATCCTGCCTTTTAATAGAATTGACTGTTTCAAGCGTGCCTGCCAAAAACATCCCTAAAGGATGATCCGGCCACATAAGCTCATTTAAAAGCTCGAGCACATATTGGCCAGGAAGGTCCATATACATTTTTATTTCTTCAGCAATTACAGAACGTTCTTTTTCAATGCTGGGGTTTGACATCGCCGCGTTTAACAGCATATCTGACAATACATCAAAAGACAAATCAGTATGCTTGCTTAATATCTTGACAAAATAACATGTCATTTCCTCGCCTGTAAAACCATTGAGAGAGCCGCCAACGCCTTCTATTGCCTGCTTAATCTCCTTTGAAGAACGGTTTTTTGTCTCCTCAAAAAGCAGATGTTCAATAAAATGCGATATACCTGCATGTTCTTTTGTTTCATACCTGCCGCCTGTCTTAACCCAAAACCCCAGAGATAAAGACTGCATTCCAGGCATATACGCGCTTACTATTTTTAAATCATTATCTAAAACGCTTGTCTGATACATTTACCAGCTCCCTTATATTTTCAGCGCTGTCTTTAGAACAAATCAGCGTGACATCATTTGTCTTAATAACTATTATATCTTTTAAACCATACATCGCTATCAGGTGCTTTTTATCTTTTGAAATAACCAAGCAATCCTCTGTATTAACCGCGCTTAAATTCGCGTCGGCTATATTGCCCTTTTGGCCCTTGCCCATTATCCTGGCAAACGAAAGCCATGAACCAACATCGTCCCAGGCAAAATTCCCAGGCACAACATAAACATTTTTAGCTTTTTCCAAAACTGCATTATCAATAGATATGCTTTCCAGATTATCATATACGCTGGACAATTTCATTTTGCCTGATTCTGCCTGCATTAGGCCTTTAAACAACTCCGGAACATAATCTCTTAAAGCTTGTAAAATAGTTGTAACTTCCCAAACAAACATACCTGAATTCCAAAGATAGCCGCTTTTTATAAATTTTTTTGCGTTATATAAGTCCGGCTTTTCTACAAATTTCTCCACCTTATAATACGTTATATCTTTTTTACTTTCATACTTTCCTACTTTCCTACTTTTTTCTATGTATCCATATCCTGTGGCAGGACATGTAGGTTTTATGCCTATTGTAACAAGCGAATTATTTTCACGGGCAGTTTTAACAGCATTTTTTATGGAATCTCTAAAGGCATCTTTTTTAGGTATAAAATGATCCGCAGGCACAACTATCATAACAGCGTCAGGTGATATTTTCCCGATAGTCAACGCAGCTAATCCTATTGCAGCTGCTGTATTTTTTTTTGAAGGCTCTGAAATGATATTTTTACTTCCGAGCTGCGGCAAATATTTCCTGATCAGCTTAGCTTGAGCCTTATGCGTAACTACAAATATTTTATCAGCACTCGTTACTTCTCTTAACCTATCATACGCCTGCTGTAAAAGGTTCCTTTTTTTATCGCCTATACAAATACAGTACTTAGGCAATGTTTTTCTTGATAAAGGCCATAATCTTTCACCAAATCCTCCTGCCATTATCACGCCATATATTTCATTTTTATTTGACTGCATTTTTCAAGCCTCTGACAAAAATACCTGTTTTCTTAACACAGTCTTTGGTATTCTTAGAAATAGCATTTATCACTGCGCTTCCTACTACAACTCCGTCTGCTAGCCTTGAAATCTGGCGCGCCTGAACCGCGTTTGAAACACCAAAACCCACACATACAGGCTTATCGGTAATCTTTTTAATCTTTAATATTTTGCCTTTTATTTCACCGGGCAATTTTGCCCTTGCGCCTGTAACACCTGCCAGCGATACATAATAAATAAAACCGCTTGCGGCCTTTGAAACAATCTTTATTCTATTCTCTGTGCTTGTAGGCGTTAACAAAAATATGGTTGAAAAATCAAGCTTTGTTGAAATCTTTCTTAAAATAGATGCTTCTTCAGGCGGCAAGTCAGGTATTATAACACCGTCAACTCCTGCATTTTTTGCCTCTCTCACAAAACGCTCAACGCCAAAACTTAAAACCGGGTTATAATAAGTCATAAATACAAGCGGTATATCGGTTTTCTTTCTTACCTCTTTTACCATTGAAATAATATTATTAAGCGTTGCCCCGGATTTTAACGCAAGATACGACGAGCGCTGTATAACAGGGCCGTCTGCAAGCGGATCAGAAAACGGAATGCCTAATTCTATTATATCAGCTCCATTTTTTTCAAGTTCAGGGATTAATTCTTTAGTTTTTGCAAGGCTCGGATAACCGGCAGTAATATAAATAATCAATGCGGCCTTACCTTCTCTTTTTAAATCCTTAAATTTTTTGTCTATTCTGTTCATAATATACCTCTGACTATATCTATATCCTTATCGCCTCTGCCGGATAAATTAATGACGATTATATTATTTTTACTTAATTTAGCCGCTAATTTAACAGCGTAATAAACAGCGTGCGCTGATTCAAGCGCAGGAATAATTCCTTCTTTCTCTGAACAGAGCTTAAAACCCTCAAGCGCTTCTTTATCAGTTACAGCAACGTATTCAGCCCTTTTTATTTTCTTAAAATACGAATGTTCAGGCCCGACTCCTGGATAATCAAGGCCTGCTGAAATTGAATGCGCGATTTCTATCTGGCCGTTCTCATCCTGTAAAATATTTTCCATTGCGCCGTGTAAGACCCCTATGCCGCCTTTACTTAGCGTTGCTGCATGCTTGCCGCTTGAAAGGCCTAAGCCGCCTGCTTCCACACCGATAAATTTTACGCTTTTATCATTAAAAAACGGATGAAATAAACCCATAGAATTACTGCCGCCGCCAACGCAGGCAACCAGATAATCAGGCAGCCTGTTTTCCTTTTTTAATAATTGCTGTCTTGCCTCTTTTCCTATAACTGACTGAAAATCCCTGACCATCATAGGATACGGATGCGGCCCTGCAACAGAACCTATTATATAATGCGTATCGCTGACGTTTGTGGTCCAGTCTCGTATAGCCTCATTCATAGCGTCTTTTAATGTCTTGCTGCCGGAATGAACAGGTATTACCTTGGCGCCCAGCAATTTCATCCTGAACACATTCAGCGCCTGGCGTTCTATATCCTCCTCGCCCATATAAACATCGCATTTAAGCCCAAACATAGCAGCGACAGTTGCTGTAGCTACGCCATGCTGGCCTGCGCCTGTCTCAGCTATGACGCGCGGCTTTTTCATGCGCACAGCCAACAGCGCCTGTCCTAGAGTATTATTAATCTTGTGCGCGCCGGTGTGAAGCAAATCTTCTCTTTTTAGATAGATTTTTGCGCCGCCTGAATATTTCGTTAACCTTTCTGCAAAATATAGAGGCGTAGGCCGGCCTGCGTATTCCCTCAAGTAATAATCCAACTGTTTTTTAAACCCTTTGTCTTTTTTGGACCTTGAATATTCCTTTTCAAACTCATCCAAAGCTGCCATCAATGTTTCAGGCACAAATTTACCGCCAAATTCATCAAAATGGCCTTTTTTATCAGGAAGCCTACTCATTCTTCACCGCCTTTATGAATTCCTTAATAAGTTTTAAATCCTTTTTCCCTGGCTTCAGCTCTACGCCGCTTGATACATCAACCGCATAAGGCCTTACAATCTTTATGGCGCTTTTTACATTTTTCGGATTAAGCCCGCCTGAAAGTATAATAGGATATGCCAGTTTCTTTGCTTGTTTCGCCAATTGCCAGTCAAACACTTTGCCGGTTCCGCCTTTTACGCCATCTACAAAAGTATCCAACATATAACCATCAACATCGTATTTAGATAAAACCATCAAGCTATCTCTGTCTTTAATTCTGAATGCTTTAATAACTTTGCGCGCCTTTCTGAAATACTCACAATAAGACGGCATTTCGTCTCCGTGAAACTGCAATGTATCAATTCCACATGTTCGTATTATTTTTTCAACATTCTCTTTCTTTTCGTTAACAAATACACCGGCAAAATTCACAAAAACAGGCAGCTGCTTTATAATTTTACTGGCATCATATGGCTTTATCTGCCTTGGGCTTTTGGTAAAAACAAATCCAATAGTATCAGCGCCGGCATCTACAGCGGCTTTGGCATCCTTTAAATTAGTGATCCCGCAAATCTTGATTTTTACCATAACTTTACACTTTTGACAATGTCATTTTTGTCAAGTTAACAACCCATCACTTCCTTAACCTTTGCCTCTATATCATTTGCCTGCATAAATACTTCGCCAATTAGAACCGCATTTACACCCAAAGACTTTAAATACTTAATATCCTCATTGGTTTTTATGCCGCTTTCACTTACTATAATTCTGCCTTTTGGTATCCTCTTTATCAATTTTTCAGCAGCCTTTATATCGACTTCAAATGTATTAAGATTTCTGTTATTTATACCTACTATTTTTGCGTTAGCGCTAACAGCATTATCCAAAGCGGCTTCCGTATTAGCTTCAACTAAAACCTCCAGGTTAAGCATCGCGGCTGTCAGTAAAAAGGACTCTATTTTTTTCTTATCCAGTATTTCCGCGATTAACAATATACAGTCAGCCTCTATTAATGCTGACTGATAAATCTGGTATTCACTTATAATAAAATCTTTTCGCAATATAGGCAGTTTAACCGCATCTTTAACCTTGCCCACAAACGAACTATGGCCGCTGAAAAATTGCTCGTCAGTCAGCACTGATACAGCCGACGCGCCTGCCTGTTCGTATTGTTTTGCTATCTTTACAGAGTCAAAATCTTCCCTTATAACACCTTTTGAAGGCGAGGCTTTTTTTATCTCTGCGATAAGCGAAATTTTATCAGGGATATTTATTGCGTTAGCAAAAAATCTTTTAGAGGTAAAATGATTCTTCAGCTTCCCGTCAGGCGATAAAGACTCCAGCATCTTAACTATCTTTGCCTGCGGCAGCCTGAACTGCGCCTCTTGCACTTCTTTTTGCTTTGCTTCTACAATCTTTTTTAAGAAATCTGATTGGTTAATTTTTTTAACCCTTCCAATTTATTCATTGCGCTCGCGCTGTCTATAGACTCCCGGGCAAGTTTTATGCCTTGTTTTATATTCTTAGCTATGTCAGCGGCATAGATAGCAGCGCCCGCATTTAAAATAACTATATCTCTTTGCGGGCCTTTTTTGCCTTTTAAAATATCGAGCGTCAATTTTGCGTTAAAGGCAGCATCACGGCCTTTTAAATCAGCAGGCTTTGCTTTTTTAATTCCAAAATCAGCTGGTTTTATTTTATATGTCTTTACTTTTCCGTTTTTTAATTCTGATATTATAGTCTCGCCTGTTGTGGTTATTTCATCAAGCCCGTCTTTGCCTGAAACAACCAAAACATGCTTTGAGCCAAGCTTTGCCAATACCTTTGCCAAAGCCTCAGTTAAATTTATATTAAACACGCCTAAAAGATGATGCTTTGCGCCTGCAGGATTTGTCATAGGCCCAAGCAAATTAAAAATAGTCCTTATGCCGATTTCTCTCCTAACCGGCGCGGCATATTTCATTGACTCATGTAAAAGCGGCGCGAACAAGAACGCAATGCCTATTTCGTCAAGGCATCTCTGCATAACACCAGGCTTAGCCTCAATATTTACACCAAGTTCTTTTAATAAATCTGCGCTGCCGCACATGCTCGAAACTGCCCTATTGCCATGTTTGGCAACAACAGCGCCTGCGCCTGATGCCACAATAGCGCTGACAGTAGAAATATTAAAAGTGTGGCTCCTGTCGCCGCCTGTACCGCACGTATCAAGCAGTTTATTACTTTTAGGCGCTATTTTTACCGCATACTGGCGCATTATTTCAGCAGACCCGGTTATCTCATCAATAGTTTCGCCTTTTAAACGCATGGCAACCAAATACGCGCTGATCTGCGCCATAGTGGCTTCGCCTTTCATTATTTCCTGCATAACCTGGCCTGCCTCAACACGTGAAAGGTCAATTCTATCAACCAATTTTGCTATTGCATCTTTTATCATGTTTTTACACCTTTATAAAATTTGATAAAATTTTCTTTCCTTCTGTTGTTAAAATTGACTCCGGATGAAACTGAACGCCCCAGAGAGGAAACTTTTTGTGCTTTAATCCCATTATCTCTTTTTCTTTTGTCTGGGCTGTAATCTCAAAACATTCGGGCAGGTTACCGCGCTTGACAATCAAAGAATGATACCTTGTCGCAGCAAATGGATTTTGTATGCCTTTAAAAATTGTTTTATCATTATGATAAATAAGCGATGTTTTACCATGCATCAAATTATCAGCATGGGTAATTTCACCGCCATACACCTCTGCTATAGCCTGATGCCCAAGGCATACGCCCAAGATAGGTATTTTGCCGCTAAACTCTTTTATAACGCTTTCTGAAATCCCAGCATCACTTGGCCAGCCCGGGCCTGGCGATATAACAATTTTGTCCGGGGCTAAACGTTTAATTTCTTTGAGAGTTAACTTATCATTCCTGTAAACTTTAAGATCTTCTCCAAGCTCGCCTAAATACTGAACAAGGTTATATGTAAATGAATCATAATTATCAATCATCAAAATCATATTGAACCTCTTTGAGCCATTTCTATTGCCTTTATCATTGCCTTTGCCTTATTAACAGTTTCCTGATATTCATGGCTTGGCAGGGAATCAGCGACTACGCCGCCTCCTGCCTGAACATAAGCAACGCCGTCTTTTATTAATATTGTGCGTATAGCAATGCAGGTATCCATGTTGCCGGAAAAACTAAAATATCCGGCAGCTCCGGCATATAAACCGCGCTTTGTATTTTCAAGTTCGTCAATTATCTCCATGGCGCGGATCTTAGGCGCTCCGCTTACAGTGCCGGCTGGAAATGTGGCGCGCATAACATCAAAAATATCTTTTCCTTTTTTTAGTTTTCCTGTGACATCGCTTACTATATGCATAACGTGAGAATATTTTTCAATTGTCATGAGTTCATCTACTTTTACTGATTTAAAATCCGCTACACGGCCTACATCATTCCTGCCTAAATCTACCAGCATAACATGCTCAGCCCTTTCTTTAACATCTGCAAGTAATTCTTTCTCGAGCCGCTCATCTTCGGCTTCATTTTTTCCTCGCGGCCTTGTTCCTGCTATAGGCCTTAATTCTATTTTGCCGCCTTCACAGCGCACCATAACTTCAGGAGATGAACCGATTATTTTAAATTTATCAAAATTCAGATAAAACATATATGGAGAAGGATTAATAGAACGCAGCGCTCGATAAATATCCAGAGGCTGCGCGGTAACTTTAGTTCTAAAACGCTGCGACGGAACAACCTGAATTATGTCGCCTGCTTTTATATATTCCTTGGCCTTACGCACCATCGCCTCAAACTGCTCTTTCGTAAAATTCGACTCTATTTTTACTTCTGTTTTGTACTTTCCTGCTTTTCTACTTTTTTTATACTTTTTTTCATCAAGCGGTTTTTTTAATTTCTCTTTAAGCTCCTCTATTTTTACAATTGCCTTACGATATGCCTGCGAGGCATTTTTTTCTGTGTGCGCCAAAACTACAATTTTAATAGTATGGTTTACATGGTCAAATATCAAAAACGTATCTGTCATTACAAACAAAGCTAACGGTATATTTAACTCATCTTTATTTTTATCCGGAATTTTTTCAAAAAATCTTACTGCATCATAACTTAAATACCCAACCATGCCTCCGCAGAACCTTGGCAGGCCTTTTAACGGAACAAATTTATATTGCGCCATTAATTCCTTGATTTCTGACAACGGGTCAACCTTGCCTGCGGACTTAAACACTAACGAAGGATTTGCCCCGATAAAAGAATAGCGCGCAATGTTTTCGCCGCCTTCAACTGATTCCAACAAATATGAATACTTGCCGTCGCTGATTTTCATAAACGCAGATAAAGGGGTCTCCAGATCTGCCAGAATTTCAGCGTAAACCGGTATCAGGTTGCCTTTTTTGGATAATTTTATAAATTCGTCTTTGTTCGGATAATACATAGTTTTTACCTGCGGCCATCGCGGGGTAGGTGTCTCGCTCCTCGCCTTCGGCGAAGTCGCTGTGACACCTACCCCTTGTGGCCGCTAACACAAATACTGCCCACCCGTCGTGACCGTTACTTGGTTATTTCTTGTATACTTTTTCTGGATCAAATATCTTCTTGCCTGCTATTTCCAATTTGCCGCCTTTAAGCTCCCTGTAAAAACATGAACGATAGCCTGTATGGCATGCGGCATCGCCTATCTGCTTTACTTTAATTAAAATACAATCTTGATCACAATCTATGTAAATAGATTTAACTTCTTGCACGTTGCCTGAGCTTTCACCTTTAAGCCAAAGCTTTTGCCTTGAACGCGAATAAAAACATGCCTTTTTATCTTTAACAGTCTTGTCAAAAGACTCCTTGTTCATATATGCCACCATCAATACTTCATTTGTCTTATAATCCTGTATAATCGCGGGAATCAAACCCTTTTCATCGAATTTCAGTTCTAGCATATTCTTACCGCCACCTTTCTCTTTGCCAAATATTCTTTTGCCTGTTTTATTGAATATTCCCTGTAATGAAATATAGACGCTGCTAAAACCGCATCAGCACAGCCTGCTGTCAATGCTTCATAAAGATGCTCAAGATTGCCAGCGCCGCCTGATGCAATAACCGGTATATTTACAGACGTAGATACCGCCTTAGTTAATTCTATATCATAACCGTCTTTTGTGCCATCCCTGTCCATGCTTGTTAATAAAATCTCGCCTGCGCCAAGCCTTTCTGCTTCCTTGGCCCATTTCACAACATCCTTACCTGTCGGCGTGCGCCCGCCGTTGATATATACTTCCCAGCTCGAAAAGGTGCCTGGCACCTTTTTTGGTGCCTGGCACCTTTTCGCATCTATCGCCACAACAATACACTGGCTGCCGAACCTGCTGGAAGATTTTTTAATTAACTGCGGGTCTTTTACAACAGCTGTATTCATCGAAATCTTATCACAACCTGCCTTAAGCAAATTTCTTATGTCGTCAATACCGCTTATTCCGCCGCCGACTGTAAAAGGTATAAATATGCTTTCGGCTACTTTCTTTACAACGTTTATCATTGTCTTACGTTTCTCGTGGCTGGCAGTGATATCCAAAAAAACAAGCTCATCTGCTTTTTCTTTATCATAATAAACAGCATTATCAACCGGATCGCCTGCGTCTTGCAGATTAAGGAAATTAACGCCTTTGACAACCCTGCCATTATTTACATCCAAACACGGAATAATTCTTTTCGCTAACATTTTTCAATAGCTTCTTTCAGATTAAATTTTTTCTCATAAACAGCCTTACCCACAATAGCCCCGAGCAGGCCTTGCGATTCAAACATTTTGAGTTTCAATAAATCTTCAAACGAAGATATGCCGCCTGATGAAATAATAACCGCTTTATCCCTTGCGTTTAATATCTCTTTTAGTGATTCTATATTAGGCCCGCCTAACATACCATCTCTGGCTATATCAGTATAAATTAATATCTTTAGCCCAAAAAGCTCCAGCTTCTTCACTAAATCAGTTGCCTTTACTTTAGAAACATTTTTCCATCCGTCTGTAGCAACCATACCATCTTTCGCGTCTATGCTTACGACTATTTTTTCACCTAAGCCGGTTATAACGCTTTGAATAAACGCCTCGTCCTCGCAAGCGCGTGTGCCAAGAATAACACGATTGATGCCTAGAGACAAAACACTATCTATTGCTTCCTGTGTGCGTATGCCTCCGCCAAGCTGTATCGGAATAGAAACAGCTTTGGATATTTTACGGACTAATGCTAAATTTTTAAGCTCACCGGAAAAAGCCCCGTCTAAATCAACTACATGCAAAAGCTTAGCGCCTTGCGCCTGGAATTCTTTTGCAACTGAAACAGGATCGTTCGAATAAATCTTAACCTTGGTAAAATCGCCTCTTTCAAGCCGCACAACATTACCGTCTTTTATATCTATTGCAGGAATGACTAACATAATCTTATGAAATTCTCCAATATTTTTAATCCTGCATCTTGTGATTTCTCAGGATGAAACTGGCATCCGAAAACATTATCCTTTTGTATCATTGAAGCAAATTTTATGCCATAATCAGTAGTAGCTGTAATAATACTTTTATCATCAGGCGCGCAGTAATACGAATGCACAAAATACACATATGGCGCGCCGCTTATACCTTTTAACCGGTTCCATCCCATATGCGGAACTTTCAGAGGCTTTTTTAAACGAAATTTCTTTACACTGCCTTTTAATAATCCCAACCCTTTAACGCCAGGCGCCTCTTCGCTTTTCTCAAACAAAAGCTGCATACCAAGGCACACTCCAAAAAACGGCTTCCCCTGCGCAATGGAATCATTTATAACTTCTACTAAACCGGCCTTTCTTAATTCTTTCATGCCATCGCCAAATGCGCCAACGCCAGGCAGGACAACTTTTTTTGCTTTTGCTATTTTCTTTTTATCAGAAGTAACTACAGCGCGGCCCCCGGCCTTTAAAAAGGCCTTTTCTACACTGCGCAGGTTACCCATCTGATAATCAATTATCGCTATCACAATTTTCCTTTTGTTGATGGGACGCCTTTCACACGTTTATCAATTTTTACAGCATCTTTCATCGCGCGCGCAAATGCCTTAAATACAGCTTCTATTATATGATGCGTATCCTCGCCGCGAATTATATCGACATGCATATTAATGCCGCTGTTACCTGCAAACGCTTTAAAAAATTCTTTTGCATCCTGAATATTATAACCTTCGCAATCGCCTTTTATTGACGCAGGTTTATTAAAATATAAAGACGGCCTTGCGCTTATATCAAGGACTACCCTGGCATTAGCTAATGATTCATCCATGGGCACAAAACAAAATCCGTAACGAGATATACCCTTCTTATCTTTAAGCGCTTTTGCAAATGCCTGGCCTAAGCATATTCCGACATCTTCGTTTGTATGATGCCTATCAACCTCAAGATCGCCGCTTGCCTTAATCTCCAAGTCAAATAATCCGTGTTTTGCAAACAAAGTCAACATGTGATCAAGAAAACCTATGCCGGTTTTTATTTTTGACTTGCCACTGCCGCCCAAATTCAGCTTGACTGCGATATTTGTCTCGCTGGTTTTTCTTTTTATCATAGCCTTACGCATAATATATCTCCTTAACTACAATCTTACCTTGACAGCCTCTAAGTGTTTTGCCATGCCCTCAAGCGTGGCAATTTTCTCTATGGACTCTGCCGCGTCCTCAAGCGTCTTTTTTGAATAAGCAATTATGTGCGAAGTTTTAACAAAATCACACACGCTTAAACCTGAAGAAAACCTGGCAGTTCCGCCTGTAGGAAGCACATGGCTTGGGCCTGCTATATAATCGCCTACTACTGCCGGTGAATACGGCCCTACAAAAATAGCGCCTGCGTGCTTTATTTTTTTAAGCAATGCGCGCGGGCTCTTTACCATAATCTGCAGATGTTCAGGAGCTATCTTATTAGATACTTCAACTGCCTGGTCTAAATTTTTAACCATTACTATATAGCCTGTTTTTATTTCTTTTCTTACTGCATTTGCCAAAGGCTTTGAAGAGGTAACCAAAATAGAAAGCCCTTTAGCGTGCTCTGATTGAGAATGCATATCTGCTATAACATAATTGGCTGGCGTTGAATTATTCGCGATTATAACAAGTTCTGTCGGGCCTGCCAACATATCTATATCCACCATGCCAAATACCTGCCGTTTTGCTTCTGTTACAAAAACATTTCCAGGGCCGACTATTTTATCAACCTTGGGTATAGTTTTAGTTCCATAAGCCATAGCAGCTATAGCCTGCGCTCCGCCAACCTTATAAACTGAATCAACTTTCAATAAATCTGCCACAGCCAAAATATGCGGGTCAACACTGCAGTATTTATTAGGCGGGCACATCATAATAATTTCTTTAACACCTGCCAGCTTCGCAGGCAAAACTGTCATATAAACTGTTGAAACTAACGGCGCAGTGCCTGCAGGCACATAAACTCCAACACGCTCAAGCGGCTTTACGATCTCCCCCAATACCACGCCGTCGCCTCCGCGCATAGTCCATGATTTCCTGGCCTGTTTTTTGTAAAAACGGGTAAGGTTATCACATATACGCTTAAGTATAGGGATAAGATTAGGGCTTACATTCTGGTAAGCGCCGCTTATCTCTGAAGCCGAAACTTTAAGCTGTTTTGAAGATAAGCTAACATTGTCAAATCTCTTGGTATATTTTATCAAAGCGTCATCGCCATAAAGCCGTACGTCTTCCAAAATCTTGTTAACCTTGTCATGAACTCTTTGATTTTTAAGAAGGCCTCTGTTACATATTTTCTGGAATTCTTTACTCTGAGGGCTTATAACTTTCATATTAGCTCCTGGAATTTTTTAAACATTTCTTTTATCTTAGACGGATCCTTGCCGCCTGCTTGAGCCATATCAGGCCTGCCGCCTCCGCTTCCGCCGACAATCTTTGAAACATCCTTTATAATTTTTACTGCGTCAAATCCCTTGTTTACAAGATCTTTTGATAAAGCCAAAACAAGCGAAACTTTATCTTCTGTTTTTGACGCCAACAAAATAGCAGCAGAAGATTCTTTTGACTTTATGCTGTCACACACGCTTCTTAAATCATCAATACCTGCGCCTTGTATTTCATAAACAATAACTTTAATGCCTTTGATTAGTTTGGAGTTTTTTATTATGCCGTCAACTGTTTCCAATAAGGCCTTACGCCTGTTTTTATCCGCGTCTATTTTGATTTTATCTTCTAATTCTTTTTTGGCCTTCTCTTCTTTTAAAAGATTTTCCTTTTCTAGAACATCTTTGACAAATCTCCCTGTAACAGCTTCAATCCTGCGAACGCCCGCGCTAATAGAGCTTTCTGAAATTATTTTAAAAACACCTACCTGGCCTGTATTACCAAGGTGTGTGCCGCCGCATAATTCTTTGCTGTAATCAGCTATCTCTACAACCCTGACACGATCCTGGTATTTTTCTCCGAATAGCGCCATTGCTCCGTTTTTTACCGCTTCTTTTAAATCCATTTCATTAGTAACAACTTTATAATCGCGCTTAACGCTATCGTTAACTAATTCTTCCACCTTTTCAATCTGTTCTTGGGTGAGCGCCTTAAAATGAACAAAATCAAAACGCAGCCTGTCAGGCCGGACCAAAGAACCAGCCTGATGAACATGCTCTCCTAAAACCTTCCGAAGCGCTTTATGCAAAAGATGGGTTGCGGTATGATTCTTCGCTATGTCAGACCTTCGCTGAAAATCAACTTCAGCCGTCACTCTGTCCCCGGTTTTTATTGACCCTTTTTTTATCTTACATATATGTACAGTTATTTTATCAAACGATTTTGTATCAGAAATTTCCAGCAATGTATCTTTTTTTATTATTTTACCCGTATCGCCTGCCTGGCCGCCGCTTTCTCCATAAAAAGGAGTCTTATCAAGCACAACCCAAACATCATCATCAGCATTAGCCTCATCAACCGGTTTTTCATCTTTCAAAATCTGAGTGACCTTTGCCTCGCTGGATAATGTTTCATACCCCGTAAATTGCGTATCTTTAGCAAGTTTCTTTATTTTATGGGCTGCTGTTGTCGCGAATATCTCGCCTGCAATCGCGCTTGATTTTCTCGATGACTCTCTTTGCCCCTGCATTGCCTTTTCAAATCCCGGCTTATCCAGCTTAAAGCCTTTTTCTTTTGCAATCTCTTCAGTCAGGCCATACGGAAATCCGTATGTATCATAAAGTTTAAAAACCATTTCGCCTGAAATCGTCTTTGATTTAGCGCTCTTCATAAGGCTTTCAAGGATCTGTGTGCCCTCCTCTAAAGTCTGGGCAAACCTTTCTTCTTCATTCAGCAAAACCTGCGATATCGTCTCTCTGCGGGCCTCAATCTCCGGATACTGTTTTTTCATTATTCGCGCAACTGCAGGCACTAGTTTATATAAAAACGGATCATCAATACCGAGATTTTTCCCAAATCTCACAGCGCGGCGAATCAGCATTCTCTCCACATAACCTCTGCCTTCGTTTGACGGCAATACGCCATCGCCAATCAAAAATGTCGCGGCACGGATGTGGTCGGCGATGCAAGCGGCCATCTCCGGGTGGGCTGCTCGCCCCGCTGATGCGGGGCTGTGCTGCCCACCCGTCGTGGCCGCTTCATCGTTAATAGCCTTTATTATCGGTACAAATAAATCAGTTTCGAAATTCGAATGCACGCCTTGCATAACAGCAGTAATTCTCTCAAGGCCCATGCCTGTGTCAATATTCTTCATTGGCAATGGCTCAAGCTTGCCGCCTTCAAATCTGTTAAACTGTGTAAAAACAAGGTTCCACACTTCAACTTTATCAACATATATTTCAGAGCATGGGCCGCAAGGGCCATTAGGGCCTTTTTGTTTTGCCTCAGACGGCCAGAAATTATCCTTATCACCCATCTTTACAATCTTTTTTTTGGGAAGTTTTACTACATTAAGCCATATATCGTATGCCTCGGCATCATCTTCATAAACAGACACCCACATTTTTTCTTCCGGCACTTTAAGCTCTGTGGTCATAAACTCCCATGCCCACTGTATTGCGTCTTTCTTAAAATAATCGCCGAATGAAAAATTTCCAAGCATTTCAAAAAATGTATGGTGGCTTGGGGTCCTGCCGACATTATCAACATCGCCTGTCCTTAAACATTTCTGCGAAGTTGCGGCGCGTTTCATATCCTTTTTAATACCTAAAAAATACTCTTTAAACTGGTTCATGCCTGCGCCTGTAAATAAAAGCGTCGGGTCATCTTTAGGCACCAAAGAATCGCTTGAAACAATCTTATGGCCTTTGCCTTCAAAAAATTTAAGGTATTTTTCGCGTATTACATCAGCCTTCATAACTTTACACTTTTGACAATGTCATTTTTGTCAAGTTAAGATACGATCTCTTTTATTACCTTTGAAACAGCTTCGTAAGAAAATCCTCTACGCTGTAAAAAGGCGGATAACCGCCTTTTAATTGTAATTTTATCCAGGCCACTAAGCTGTTCTAATCTTTTTTGAGCCAGCGCCTTTGCCGCATCGCACTCATTAAATTCTATGCTTGAATTACTTAATGCATCCTCTATGTCAAATTCACTTATACCTTTTGCCTTAAGCTCCTGCTTTAACCTGGCTTTACCTACTGGCTTAAGGCTCATCCTACTTTGGAGCCACATCTTCGCGAACTTGGCATCATCAAGCAAGCCGCGTTTTTTAAAATCTGCCGTAAGCTCGCTGATTACTTCTTCGCTAAAACCACGCTTGTTTAATTTTTCTTTGAATTCAGCTACTGTGCGGGGCCTGTATCTTAGAAGAAGAAAAGCATATACCTTAGCTTTTTTCATACTGCAATTGCTGCTTTTTCTCTGGTTTCTTTCTCTATCTTATTAAGTACATTAGGATTTTCTTTAAGATATGTCTTAGCTGCTTCTCTACCCTGCGCTAGTTTTTCTGCTCCATAAAGCACCCAAGAACCTGAACGCTGAAGCACGCCTGCTTCTGTCGCGGCATCAATAACAGCGCCTGTTTTTGAAATTCCTTCATTGTACATAATATCAAACTCTGCCTGCCTAAACGGCGCTGCAACCTTATTTTTGACAACCTTTACCCTGACATGATTGCCTACTATTTTATCGCCATCTTTAACATGCTCAATACGCCTTATATCAAGCCGCACAGACGAATAAAATTTAAGCGCCCTACCGCCAGGTGTCGTCTCAGGATTACCAAACATAACGCCTATTTTTTCGCGGATCTGGTTTATAAAAATTATACACGTCTTTGATTTACTGATACATCCTGTCAATTTACGCAACGCCTGGCTCATTAATCTTGCCTGCAAACCCATATGCGAATCGCCCATATCACCTTCAATTTCAGCGCGCGGCACAAGCGCTGCAACCGAGTCAATTACAATTATATCAACAGCGTTTGAACGCACAAGCGTCTCTGCTATCTCAAGCGCCTGCTCGCCTGTATCAGGCTGTGATATCAAAAGGTCATTTAAATTCACACCTATCTTAGTTGCATATGTTGCGTCAAAGGCATGTTCTGCGTCTATAAATGCCGCTACCCCGCCCTTTTTCTGCGCCTCTTTTATCACTGACAAGCTAAGTGTTGTTTTTCCGCTTGATTCAGGCCCGAATATCTCAATAACCCTGCCACGCGGCATGCCACCAACACCAAGAGCCAAATCAAGCGATAATGCGCCTGTGGGTATTACTTGGACATCCACTTTTGTATCAGAGCCCAGTTTCATTATTGAGCCTTTGCCAAACTGTTTCTCTATCTGGCTTAAAGCTAATTCCAGGGCTTTATGCCTCTCTGTTTGTAAAACAGCTTTTTCCTCATGTTTTACCTCTTTTTTCTTAATTTCAGCCATTTCATGCCTCCGATTTTTAGTTATTTATATTGGCAGGTTATATTATGTATATTATATCAATAATATACACTTTGTCAAAACAAAAAACACCGCCAAGATGCTTTCGCGATGGTATCGCAAAATGCGATACCATATGCCCAATTGCTTCATGCGAAATCAGCTCCTTCACATACGTATCACCTCCCTCTACTATATATGACGGTAGCTAGGGCTATTTTTATGCATATTTTTTCAACTTTTTAAAAAACACCCCTGAGGTGAAGCAGGCAAGCCAGAGCCTGTAACACCTCGGGGGTGTGAAACGGTGTACAAGTGAAACATCGTTTACATTTTAGACCGGGTACATCGTTTACAGTTTTTTAATTATGAATGAACTTGTTCTTTCTCAAATTTATGCAGCCAAGGATGTAAAAGCTGAATTGAAGCTGCCAAAAACCGTCAGCTATTTCTTTAAGGCCGACAGGATAGCCGGCCAGTAATTCGCTTACAAAGAAGAACCGGCCTTTAAAACTAAACTTTCCTTTATGCCGGACACGGCGGACTATGCAATCCTGCCCGTATTCAGGCAAAGGCGGATGTTCTGTATAGGGCCTGTCCGACTTTTTATAGTAATCGGCAGGTACCTGGTCGCCAAGCGATTCATGGGGCCTGTAAAGATTAAAATCATTGCGGTGTAAATCAAAGACTCTTTGCTGTTCTCTAAGATTAGAGGCCGGTATATCTAAAACCTCATTTTTTAGGCTGCGATGCATTCGTTCATGACGGCCGTTTTCCTGGGGGCAGCCTTTTTGGATTCGTTCAGGCACGATGCCAAGCAATATCCACCAAACAGCCAGCCTGCTTAAGCCGCCTGCGCATCTTCCGGCAAACGGCGTCCCATTATCGCTGCGGATAGCTTTTGGCAGGCCGTATTCATTAAAGACGGCTTCTATATATTTGCGCGTAGGAATGTATCTAGGCCCTTCTAAGGCCTTGGAGCCTAAAATAAAACGGCTGTAGTTATCGGTTATTGTTAAAGGATAGCAGACTCGGTTGTTTTGCATAAAAAACTGCCCCTTGTAATCAATGCTCCAGACATCGTTAGGCTTTAAAGTTTTAGAGAAAGGCCGTGTATACGGCGGAACACGGCGCCTTATTTTACGGTTTTTTACCAAGCCTTCTTTTTTAAGCCAATAAGAGACAGTGCTAGCAGCAGGAATATGAAGATTTGGATAAAGCCTTTTTAATTGAGCGCGGATTTTCCTTGGGCCGCGTTTGATGTTCTTGAGCTTTTCTTCAATCAAAAGATTCAGGATTTTCTTTGGTGTTCGACGTGGACAATTGTTAGGCGCCCGGCTTTGTTCCTTTAAGCCATCTATGCCGAATTGTTTATAACGCTTAAGCCATTTATAAACCGTCATCCGGCTGATTCCATATTTTTGAGAAAGATCAGTTATGCTAAAATGTTTATCATATCGTTCATTAATAAGCAGTATTTTTAGGTCCATTTGGTTTATCACTTTCCATGGCATAGGGTTGTCCTCCTTTGCCATATAGTGTAAACCATGTACCTAGTCTGTAGTGTAAATTATGTTACCATATTGTACCTAATGACACATAAATTTGCATTGACACAGGTTTTGCATCAATATATAATTAAAAATATGAAAACATCGGATATCCCCGTAGAAATTACTATCGGCAAATTGATGCTAAAACGTAAAAAAACGCTTGCTATAGCGGAATCTTGCACAGGCGGGTTGATTTCAAGCCGTATTACTGATATCCCAGGAAGCTCAAAATATTTTCAGATGGGTATTGTTGCGTATGATAATACAATAAAGGCGAAATTTTTATTAGATGTAGGGGCGAATGGCCATTCGCCCCTACTTGATCGTTATGGCGCTGTTTCCAGACAAGTAGCCATTAAAATGGCAGAGGGCGTACGTAAAATAGCCGGCACCGACATAGGGCTTGCTGTTACCGGCATCGCAGGCCCTGGCGGGGCAACGAAAACCAAACCAATAGGCCTTGTTTATATAGCGCTCGCAACAACAAACAAAACCATCTGCAAAAAATACAATTTTTCCGGCAACCGTACTACAATCAAATGGCAGGCTTCACTGGCAGCGCTTGATATGCTGCTAAACAAACTTGTATGAAACAATACTAGAACCCAGCTGAAATATAATATTAGCGTAAATTCCTGCTACTATATCGTCTGCCATTATTCCGAATCCACCAGGCAGGTTTTCCAGTTTCCTTATTGGATACGGTTTTGCCACATCCATAATCCTGAACAAAATAAACACAATAACCGCGTTTATCCATGTAAACGGCACAAGAATAAACGCAATCATCACGCCTACAACCTCGTCTATGACGATACTTTGCGGGTCTTTTTTGCCGAACACAATCTCTGCCCTGCCGCACGCCCAAAAACCAACCATTATCAATAAGAATAAAACGGAATAAAAAATATATTCATGCATCTGCAAAAAATAATAAACAATAACCCCTACCACAGAACCAAATGTGCCAGGAATTAATGGTAAATATCCTACACCAAAAAAAGTAGCTATTAATTTTGAAATGTTATCTATTTTATTTTTCATCTAAAAACACCCTGTTGTTTTTTTTTATAAAAGACACGGCAGAAGTAAGCGTTAAAATAACTACGGCAAACATTGTGTAAAAAATAATTCTCCTAAACCACAATTCAAGGCCCGAAGTCCATATGCCGGCAGATAATTCTTTAACAACTAAAAATACCAAAATAAGAAAAATAGCCGCAATTTGAGAAACGGTCTTATGTTTGCCTCCACGTTCAGCCGCAAGTACTGTGCCGCGCCCGACTGCAACAAGCCGTACGCCGGTAATAAAAAGTTCTCTCATAATTATAATAACAATCATCCACGCCTCAACCAGGCCCATTTGAACAAACACTAAAAATGCAGACAGCGTCAACACCTTATCAGCTATCGGATCTAATATCTTGCCGAGATTTGTAATCTGGTTTGTTTTTCTAGCTATCGCGCCGTCATAATAATCTGTTAACGACGCCATTGCGAAAGTAAACAATGCCAACGACTTTGCATATACGCCTTTTGAAAACAAAAAGAACATAAACACAAACGCGAGCATTATCCTGGATATTGTAAGTTTATTAGGCAAATTCATATTAAACAACCTCTCCTACTAAATCATATTCTAACGTATCTGTTATTATGACGTCAACAAAATTACCTACTTGTAGGGGCGTATGGCCATTCGCCCCTACTTTAACAAATACCTGGCCGTCTACTTCAGGCGCATCGGCATATGTACGGCCGATATAAACGCCGTCGTTTTGTTTCTCGTCTATAAGGACCTCTAGTTTTCTGCCGATAAAATTCGCGTTTACCTCTTTAGACACATCCTGCTGTAATTTCATAGCTTCATCAAAACGGCTCTTTTTTATTTTATCGCTGACCTGGCCTTTAAAATTATAAGCCGGCGTATCCTCTTCTCTTGAATAAGTAAATATGCCAAGCCGCTCAAATTTTATATCCTTTATAAACTTCATAAGCTCGTTAAAATCTTTTTCGGTTTCACCTGGGGAGCCCACAATAAGAGAACTTCTTATGGCGATGCCTGGAATATTTTTACGCAGTTTAGAAATTAACGCGAGTATATCTTTTTTGGTTACCTTGCGGCCCATAAGTTTTAAGATCTTATCGCTTATGTGCTGAACCGGCAAATCAACATATTTACATATGTTATGCGTATTTTTTATTACATTAATAAGCTCGTCAGTAAAATGCGCCGGGTGCGCGTATAAAAGGCGTATCCATTTTATATCTTTATTCATACTGCGTAATAATTCCGCCAGCGCAAACCTGCCATACAAATCCATCCCGTAATATGTCAAATCCTGGCTTATAAGATTTATTTCTTTTAGGGAATCTTTATAAATAGTATTTATTTCTTTTAATACTGCTTCCTTACTGCGGCTTTTATATTCACCGCGAATCTTTGATATAACGCAGTAACTGCATTTATTATTACAGCCTTCCGAGATTTTTACATACGCGTAGTGCTTAGGCGTAATTAAAAGCCTCTGATCAGGATCAACTTTATTAAATTTTCTTACGCCGCCAAACACATCTATCTGGGGCATTTCTTTGCGCAGTATTTTTTCATAACGCTGCGGCAGGCATCCTGACACAATTATCTTTTTAATCCTGCCCTGCTTTTTAAGCTCTATCAGGTCCAGAATCATATCTATAGACTCTCTTTTTGCGTCCTCAATAAAAGCGCAGGTATTTACAACCACCACGTCAGCCTTTGAAGCCTCGTCGATAACCTTGAAGCCTTTTCTTGTAAAATCAGCAAGTATAGCCTCAGAATCCACAAGATTCTTCGGACAACCAAGACTTACCATACCTATAGTTTTCATATTAGTATATTGATATTTCGGAAAGGATTTTTTTAAAACTTGGAAACGACGTAAGAATACATTCAGTGTCTTCTATTACAGTACAACCCTTTGCGATAAGGCCTGCAATCGCAAAAGACATCGCAGTCCTATGGTCTCCCAGGCTTTTTAACACAACTGCTTTTAGTTTTGTAGGGCCTTTTATGTAGATATCATCGCCTATAACTTTTATATCCGCGCCCATCTCATTAAGGCCTTCTGACATTGATTTTATGCGGTCTGTCTCTTTTACGCGTAATTCTTTTGCTCCCAGAATTTTTGTCACGCCTTTTGCCTGTGTCGCTAAAACCATAATAACAGGCAACTCATCTATTGCCCTTGGCAAAACACTTCCTTCTATAGTCACTGCCCTGAGGCTTGATGTTTCTGCTACAATATCTGCTGATGGTTCAGCGCCGTTCTTTTTATTTTCTATTTTTATTTTGGCATTCATTTTCTTAAGAATCTCAAGTATCCCAGTGCGCGTAGGATTTATACCTACGGACTTTATCCTTATCTTTGAATTATTAACAATCAGGCCTGCTGCAATAAAAAATGCCGCGCTTGAAATATCAGCCGGGACTACAATATCCGCGGCTTTCAGTTTTTGTAAGCCGTTTATGCTAACCCTAAGGCCCTTACGCTTAATCTTCGCCGCAAATAATTCCAACATTCTCTCGCTATGATCGCGGGAAAGAATAGGCTCTGTAACACTAGTTACCCCATCAGCATAAAGGCCTGCTAATAAAACACAGGACTTTACCTGCGCGCTTGCAATTGGCGAGCTGTAGTCTATGGCTTTTAACGCGCCGCCGCGTATGGTTAAAGGCGGATAATCACCTTTAATATCCGCGCCCATTAATTTAAGCGGCACAGCTATCCTTGACATCGGCCGCCTTAATAAAGATTCATCCCCGGTAAGCACTGACTGAAAATTCTGCCCTGCAAGAATTCCGCTTAATAGCCGCATAGTTGTGCCTGAATTCCCGCAATAAATTTCTTTTTTGGGCGGCTTTAATCCATATAGGCCAACGCCTTCAATGGTTACGACTTTGCCTTTTTTTATTTTTACGCCCAATTGGCGAAACGCATCAATGGTCCTATTACAATCTTCGGCATCCAGAAAATTTTTCACGTGGGTTTGGCCTAGGGCAATAGAACCAAACATCACTGCCCTGTGCGAAATAGACTTATCCGCAGGCACATTTATAGTACCTGATATTTTTTTAACTGGTTTTATTTTTAATTTATTCATATAGTTGAAAGGGGTTTGATAGTTATTATCTACCAAACCCCTTAGAATTTACATACCCATAAAACCCTTAAATCGGCCTTACAACACAACCTTCTTTAATCAAATCTTTCTTCGCGTCAGGCATGATTGTTGATGCTGACATATTGCCGTAGATCTTCTCTACTTCAACTGTCCCCAATAACTGATCATCTTTAAAAACCTGAAGCTTACTGCCTACCTTAAGGCCGTCGTTTTCTCCGAGATTTATAACAACAAAATCAAATTCTTTGTTTACAACCAAAACCTGCCCTTCCGCAACCACTTCTCCTGTTTCAGGCTTAACTACTATCTTTTCAAGCTTTATGCCTTTTCTTGCAAGAGTCTGTTTTAATTTTTTCTCAATCGATTCCTTTGCGGCCTTTGCTTCTTCAAGCTGTGCCGTAAGGGCATCCAGCTGTTTTTGAAGCTGATCTTTCAAAGTGGCTTTTTCCTGGCGCTCCGCTTCAAGCGATTTCTTAGCAGTGTTTAATTCCTGCGTCTGTTGGTCTACCTGCGCTAACGCGGTTTCTTTCAAACGCTTTTCCTGGTCTATCTGCGCAGTTAATTCATCCGCGGCCTTTTTCATCTCATCGATCTTTTTCTCAAGATCATTTTTGACAGCGGTTGTTTCAGTCAACTGCTGCTCAATAGTTGCCTTTGCCGCGACTGCGGCATTTAATTGCGTTTCCAATTCTTTATTTTTTGCAGCCAGATTGTTTTTTGCTATGAATAAAAACAGTGTTGCGATTGCCAAGAGGACGATAACGCCTAAAAATACCGGGTTGGTATTTTTATTCGCGTCACCTGATACTGCTTTCTTTGCAGCTCCCATGCCGGCTCCAGCGGCTTCCCTTGGCTGTTCCGCCCTGCCTTCCCCCGGCCTGGTTTGCTCAAAAGCCATCTTCCTGCCTCCTTTCAATTTAAAAAATAATAATCATATTATATTTTTTTAAAAAAAGTAGAAGTGCTGACAAGTTGAATAGTATCATAACCAAAAAGAAAATGCAAGTATTTTTTTGTCTAATATTAAAAAGGCGCCTCGCTTGAAAACTCCATATTTTTTTTAAGGCCGGGGTGAAAAAATTTTATCCATTTTGCATGCAAAGCCTGCCTGCCTATAGGGTTCGTTTTTGCTCCGTATTTAACATCTCCGGCTATTGTATGGCCTATAGCCTTCATATGCACCCTTATCTGATGAGTCCTGCCTGTAATGGGCATAATCTCTACAAGAGTGGAATCCTTAAACCGCTTGATAACTTTATATATTGACACAGCATCTCTTGAACCGCCGTATTCAACAGACATCTTTTCTCTGTTTCTCTTATCCTTGCCTATGGGCAAATTTATCCGGTCATTATCAAATTCCATAACGCCTTCAACTAACGCTAAATATTTTCGCTCTACTTTTCTTTCCTTAAACTGCCTGGCAAGCGCGCGGTGAGTAAAATCATTTTTTGCCACAAGCATTAAACCTGACGTATCCTTATCAAGCCGGTGCACTATACCAGGCCTTAATACCCCGCCAATGCCTGAAAGGTCCTTGCAGTGATGTAAAAGGGCGTTGACCAAAGTAGAACTTTTTATGCCTGCGCCAGGATGCGTAACCATTCCTGCGGGCTTATTTACCACCAGCATATCCTTATCTTCATAAACAATATCAAGTGGCATATCCTGCGCCTCGGCCTCAAGATTCTTCGGCTCTGGAATTAAAACATCTATATTATCTTCGGGAGCTATTCTGTAATTCGATTTACAAGGCTTATCGTTTATCAAAACGTTTCCGTCAGAAATAAGTTTCTGCAGATATGTGCGCGAATATTTTCCCAAAAAAAACTCCGCCAGGTATAAGTCCAGCCTTTTGCCGCAATCTTTCACAACAGTTTTAATTTGTATTTTTTCCATATTTTCCAGAAATCCTGATTATTAAAAAAATCGCGCATATAAAAAATATTACAGCTCCTACAAACTGCGAAAATGTCATGCCTAAAATAAAAACAGTATTATCGCCTCTTAAAAATTCCATCATAAACCTGCCTACAGAATAAAACAATCCGTAGGAAATTAAAACTGTGCCTGCCGCAAGTTTACGCTTTTGCAAAAATATCAAAAATAAAAATAAGAAAAACAGTGAAATCGAAGAATAAATCTGAGTAGGATATAAGGCTCCTGAAACCATAGGCTTTCCATAACAGCATCCGTTTAAAAAACAACCAATTCTGCCTATCGCCTGGCCTAATGCGGCATATGGCGCTATAATATCGCCTATCACAAACACAGAAATCTTTTTTCTCTTTATATATATTATGCCTGCTGTCAGCGCCGCTATAGCCCCGCCATAATACGCAAGCCCGCCGTGCCAAAGCATTAACACCTCAAGAGGATTCTCTATGTAATCACGTATATTTATTGCGATATACAACAGGCGCGCTCCGATAATACCTGCAAACAGAATTAATAATGACAAGTTTATAATTAGATCCGGAGAAAGGCCTGATTTTTTCGCCTTTAACTGCGCCAGATATGTTGAAACAAAAAATGCCAGAACAATCATAGCGCCGTAGGAATATATAGTTATGGGCTCGCATTTAAAAAGTATAGGGTGCATATTATCAGTTCTTTCTTTTGATAATCATTTTGTAAACCAGCCAGATTGTGCCGATGGTTATAGCGCTGTCAGCGATATTAAACACAGGCCAAATGCGAAAATCAAGAAAATCTACCACATATCCAAAACGAAGGCGATCAATCAAATTGCTTAGCGCGCCTGCCATAACAAATGCAAGCGCCATACTAACAGGCCGCTCAGGTTTATTCCTGAATAAAAATACTGCTATAGCCGCAATAACGGCTACCGATATGAAAATAAAAAAATTTGTTGCGTCTGCCAAAATACCAAAAGCGCCGCCTTTATTAAAAACAAGGGTCAGATGGAATATTGATTTTACTATTGGCAGTGTTTCGCCGGGTGTGAGGCTATTTAATATTATGAACTTGCTTATCTGGTCGGATATTACAATAAAAATGGCATATAAGCCGGCAATCATTGCTTTTTCTTTTCTTCACTGCTCTGGCAATCTATGCAATATTTTGCGTAAGGAACAGCCTTTAAACGATTCTTGGCAATACTGCTTCCGCAAGTCATGCATAATCCGTATTCGCCGTCGACTATTCTTTTCAGGGCCTCGTCAATTTCGTAAACAGCCTTCTGCTCTGTAGACGCCCTGCTTAAAGAAAATTCCCTGTCATAACTGTCTGTGGCCACATCCGCCATATGTATAGTGTAGCCAGACAGATCGCCTGATGCGTCTTTTTGCGATGTCCTCAAATTATCCTTCTCGACATTCGATATCTGATTTAAAAGCTGGGCCTTCATTTTAATCAGCAAATCTTTATAAACCTTGAGGTCTTTTTTTGTGTATTTTTTCAGCTTTTTTTTCGGTTTTGCGCGCATTTTAGCCTCCAAATTTTCATGCTCGGGACTACTTTATTGCGTCTACACACCTATCGCAAATGTCAGGATGCCCGGCATCCTTGCCTACTGACTCTCTGTAATTCCAGCACCTCTGGCACTTGGCGCCATTTGCTTTCTCTATAATAAAATCAAGGCCCTTTTCTAATTCATTGTCTTTCTTTATTTCTACTTGAGAAACAATAAATATGCTAGGGAGCTGATCTAAATACTTCTTAAGAAAATTGAACAACTTTAATGAATCATCGCCGGCGCCTATTATAATATTGACCCTGGCCTCTAATGCATTGCCTATTATACCGGCTGACCTTTTGTCCTCAAGCGCTTTTAACACCTGTGTCCTGATATTCAACAATGTCTGCCAATTCTCGTCTAATTTTTCATCCTGCCATTCTTTTTTAACAACCGGCCAGCTTGCCAAATGAACGCTTACAGGATTGTTTGCGGCCTTTGGCATATAGCCCCATGCCTCTTCACATGTGAAAACAAGCACAGGCGCCATTATCCTTGTCAATGAAGATAGAATTTCATACAATACCGTCTGGCTGGAACGCCTCTTAGGGCCACTGGCGCTTGAAGTATAAAGCGTATCCTTTAAAATGTCAAGATAAAAAGACGATAATTCAATAGTGCAAAAATCGTATACAGCCCTGTATATTTTATGAAATTCAAAAACCTCATAAGCGGCAGTTACTTGATTAACAAGGCCTGATAGTTTGCTTAATGCCCATTTATCTATTTCAAAAAGTTCGCTGTATTTAACACTGTCTTTATCCGGGTTAAAATCATAAAGATTACCGAGTATAAACTTAAAGGTATTGCGGAGTTTTCTGTATGCCTCTTCTGTCCTGACTAAAATCTCGCCTGAAGCCCTGATGTCGCCTTCATAATCACATGAAACAACCCACAAACGTAAAACATCGGCTCCGGATTTTTTTATAACATCCTGCGGAGATACAACATTGCCTAGCGATTTTGACATCTTCCTCCCCGCGCCGTCTACTACAAAACCATGGGTAAGAACCTGCTTAAAAGGCGCCTCGCCTGTTATTGACATCGAAGTCAAAAGCGCTGATTGAAACCAACCCCTGTGCTGATCACTGCCCTCAAGATATAATTGCGCTGGAAATCCCAGCTCTTTTCTCGCAGTTAATACTGCCTGATGGCTGATGCCTGAATCAAACCACACATCCACAATATCTGTTTCTTTTTCAAATTTAGAGGCATTACATTTCCTGCATTTTACATCTTTAGGCAATAATTCTTCCGCTGTTTTAGCAAACCATGCATCACAGCCTTCTTTTCTGAATATCTTGCTTATGTTTTCTATAATTTCAGCATCTAAAAGTTCAGCGTTACACTCTTTGCAATAAAACACAGGTATAGGCACGCCCCAATATCTTTGCCTTGAAAGGCACCAATCAGGCCTGTTTTCAACCATTGCTGAAATTCTATTCTCGCCGGCGCTTGGGACCCATTTTATCTTTTTTATAATTTCAAGCGTTTTTTTGCGTAAATCCCTATGGTCAACACTTATAAACCACTGCGTTGTAGCCCTTACTATTACAGGCTCTTTACAGCGCCAGCAATGCGGATATGAATGTGAAATATTCACGCTGGCAAACAACGCGCCAATATCTTTTAAATGTTGAATAACATTTTCATTTGATTTAAATACATTCAGGCCTGCAAATATGCCGGCTGTTTTATCAAATTTGCCTGAACCATCCACAGGCATTATAACAGGCAATTTATACCTTAAACCTGTCTGATAATCATCCTGGCCATGCCCTGGCGCTGTATGGACACAACCTGTGCCGTCAACATTTGACACATAATCAGCAAGGACAACTCTTGAATTTCTGTCAATGAAAGGATGCTTACATTCAATGCCTTCAAGGGTGCTGCCTTTTATAGTCTTTATAATTTTATAATCTTTTATGCCGGCAACATCCATAACTTGAGAAACAAGGCCTTTAGCCATAATCAACTTATCATCACCCGCATCAACTAACGCATACTCTAAGTCCGGATGCACTGCTATAGCAACATTCGCCAGCAATGTCCACGGTGTCGTTGTCCAGATTAGAAAAAAGAGATTGTCATTCTGAGGGAGCCCGCAGGCGACCGAAGAATCTAACACGTTAGATCCTTCGCTTCGCTCAGGATGACAATTTGCCACCTTAAACTTTACATAAACTGATGGCGAGGTATGGTCCTCATATTCCACCTCGGCCTCTGCCAAGGCAGTTTCGCATCTTATGCACCAATTAATAGGTTTAAGCCCTTTATATATGTAGCCTCCTTTAACAAGCTTTGCAAGGCTTAGCGCGATATCTGCCTCATAATCTTTTGCAAGAGTCAAATATGGATTTTCCCAGTCGCCAAAAACACCAAGGCGCTTAAATTGTTCTTTCTGAATATTTACATATTTCATTGCATAGTCATAAGCTTTTTTTCTAAATTTAAGCTGGTCTATCTGATATTTAGTAATACCAAGTTCTTTAAAAAGCTGATGCTCTACCGGCAGGCCATGGCAATCCCACCCAGGCACATAAGGCGAATCAAAACCTGACATGGTTTTATATTTGATGACTATGTCTTTTAAGATCTTATTCAGCGCATGGCCTATATGAATATCGCCGTTTGCGTATGGCGGGCCGTCGTGCAAAATATATTTCTTTTCACCGGACCGGGCCTTACGTATATTTGCGTATAAATCCGCATCCTGCCATTGTTTTAAGATAACAGGCTCACGCTGCGGCAGGCCTGCCTTCATCGGAAAATCAGTTTTAGGCAAATTCAGAGTATTTTTGTAGTCCATTATTTTATATACTTTCCTATAATTATATCCAATTTTTCTTTTGTTTCTTCCGGTATCAGTTTACCGCTGGTAACAATGGCGTCTTTAAGGGCTGACGCGCAATGGCATTTTCTTTTAAGCGGCATTTTAGCTACTACTGTTTTTATTATCTTTTTTGCAAGGCCGACATTTTTAAACAGATTATCCAGCACCTCTTTTATGTCAACGACTGTCTGGCGCCAGCAGTCATAATCAGTAACAAACGCAAGCGTAACATAGCAAATTTCAGCTTCTCTTGAAAGCTTTGCTTCAGGCATATTTGTCATTCCTATTATGTCCATGCCCCATTGCCTGTAAAGATTTGACTCTGCCTTGGTTGAAAAAGCAGGGCCTTCCATATTTAAATACGTCCCGCCAAAATGAACATTCGCATCCAGGCCTCTGGCGATATCGCAGGAAAGATTCGCCAAATCAGGGCAAACAGGTTCCGCAAAACTTATATGCGCCACAGCGCCGTCTCCGAAAAATGTTGAGTTTCTTGCCATATTTGTCCTGTCAACAAACTGATCAGGTATAACTATATCTAAAGGTTTTATGGTCTCTTTTAAACTGCCTACAGCAGAAACAGAAATTATTCTTTCTACCCCTAATTTTTTCATACCATAAATATTTGCGCGGTAATTAAGTTCCGTCGGCAAAATCCTGTGCCCTCTTCCATGCCTGGGCAAAAACACAACATCACGGCCCTCGAGAACGCCTGTCAAATATTCGTCTGATGGATCGCCAAATGGCGTATTTACTTTAACCCATTTTGTATCCTTTAATCCATCTATCTGATATAAACCGCTTCCGCCTATTATGCCTATCTTACTCATAAAATCTCCACTATTTTATTTTTTACTGTCAGGCCTTTTATAATTTTCACGCGTGATTTCGCTGTGTCAAATTTATCCGCCAGGTATTCAATTAACGCTTCATTTGCCTCATTATCATGAGGCCTGGCAGTCAGCCATATCTTTAAGGTACCATCCGGCATTTGCGCATCTTTTTGGGCTGACGCGCCAGGTGAAACCTTTACCTTTATTATCATTAATGTATCCTGATGGCGATTTCCTGCAAAGTCCTTACCAGAAAATCTCTTGCAAACCATATTATAAAAAATGCGATTAAAGGAGAGATATCTATGCCCATTTTCCAGAAAGGTATTATACGCCTTATCGGCTCAAGGACAGGTTCTGTGCTTTTATATAAAAATTGCACTATCGGATTAAGCGGATCCGGGCTGACCCAGCTTAGTAACGCGCGCACAAGTATCAGCCAATAAAAAATCGTCAACACTACGTCCAGTATGCTAGCGAAAGCTGATATGAGATTTGATATTATGAACATGATAATTCCTTTGAACGTTTTATGGCCGCTTTAACAGCTTTAACTAATAATTCTCCAAAACCTTCACTTTCAAGGACTCCAAACGCAGCCTCTGTAGTCCCGCCTTTTGAAGTAACTTTCTGGCGCAAAATACGAGGGCTTTGTTTAGTTTCTAAAATAAGCCTGCTGGCTCCGTAAGCCGTATATACCGCGAGTTTTCTTGCGGATTCTTCGCTTAAACCTTCTTTAACGGCTGTCTGTATCAACTTTTCTATCACAAAGAAAAAATACGCGGGCCCGCTTCCTGAAACCGCTGTAACAATATCCATCTGATTTTCTTTAACTTCTACAATCTCGCCTATCTTTGATAAAATTTCCAACGCGGTTTTTTTATGCTTAGGCTTAACGAATTTCCCGAAACAAACAGCTGAAATACCGCATTGCGCCATGGCAGGCATGTTAGGCATAGCCCTTATAACAGCAGCATGGCCCAAAAGCCTTTTTTCTATACATTCTGTTTTTATGCCGGCGGCTATAGATATCACAATTTTTTTATCATCTATAAATTTTCCAACCTCTAAAAGAACATTGCCTAAAATCTGCGGCTTAACAGCTAAAATAAGTATATCAACTATCCGCACTAATTCTTCATTATAAGCAACTGTTTTAACCTTATAAGTTTTCTTTATATACCCTAGCCTGTCGCCTGAAGCATCGCTCACAATTACATGGTCACAATTAAAAAGGCATGGCTTTAATGTAAGGCCTTTTATTATCGCCTCTCCCATATTGCCCGCGCCTATTATGCCTATCTTTTTCATCTGAATATCGCGCTCCCTATCCTTACCATTGTCGCGCCTTCCTCAATAGCGGCTTGGTAATCACCGGACATACCCATTGATAAAACCGCTTTTTGTGAGTTATGAGTAGTAAACTGTAAAAAATCTTTTACCTCTTCAGATACGTGTTTTAATTTTCGAAAGCAAATCCTGACTATTTCTTGATCCGTTGTCAACGGCGCCATTGTCATAAGCCCAAGCGCTCTTATATTATTTAATGATACTAATTTACGAAATAAACCAGTTGCTTCATGAGGGCCTATTCCAAATTTACTCTGCTCGCCTGATGTATTTACCTGAATAAGTATATCCTGTATTTTATTTATCTTTGCAGCCTCTTTTGAAAGCGCTTCAGCTATATGAAAACTGTCAACAGAATGAACTAAATCAAAAATCTCAACTATCTTTTTTACCTTATTAGTCTGTACATGCCCTATAAAGTGAAACTTTAAGTTTAAATCTTTAAGTTTTAAACTTTTTTCTATTGCATCCTGCAGTTTATTCTCGCCGATATTATCAACCCCGCAGGCAATGGCCTTTTTAACCTGATCTACTGTTACTTCTTTAGTAACACAGACTAAAGTTATATCTTCAGGCCTGCGGCCTGATTTTAGCGCTGCATTCGCAATATTCTGCCTAACTTGCCTAAGATTTTCCTCTATCATCAAGCCCATAATTTAGCACAAAACCGCTTTGTTGTCAAAACATTGTTGTTTCCATGAAAAATGGGCTGTGGGGCGAAAATACAAACGTCCCCATTATACTCTTCGAATGCGCGCACGAAAATATAATACAGTCATGCAAGCCTGAAGCCGTCTCTTCTCAAAATATTAAGGACTGATACCTATTCTTCTCTAATGCAATATATGTATACGCTCATAACAGCGCCTTCTCAAAATGCTGATAATCTTTCAGGTCTTTATAATTACCGCCCCATTTCCAACCAAGGCGTTTGAAGGTTTTTACAATAGCTAAATCTTCTGTAAGTGTACCGGGCGCATTTATATCGTATACTGCGCCCGGAGGTAATACAACATCTGCCTTGATATAAGGATTTTGCACAGGGTTAATATCAATTGCAAACCCATAAGCATGGTTTGAAAGATAATTGCCTCCTGTTACTTTTCTGTAATTAAATCCTGCGGAATTATTTGACATCATGGACTGATTATCCTCATTCCATTTGCCATTAGTAAAAAACACATCTGAAGAAATAGGTATTGCGGATTTAACCGGGAATTTATTTTCTAAGGCGGCATTAAATACTTTTTTAATATCCTTTACCAGTCTCTTTTCTATAACAACCTGGCCTTTATGTATTTTGCCATCAAACGAATAATACAATACCTCCACGAGGCGCTGCCTTTTTTTGAATTCCTCCGGCGCGGGTTTTTCCAAAGCCTTTGATAAAGTGATATTACTGTCAACGATAGGATTTTGCAAAAAACCTGGCAATGCCCTTACGCTGCCGCGCTGCGTGGCGCATCCTGAAGCAATTACACTTAAAAATATAACAAATATTATTAAATATTTATACGACATGCTCATAATAATTTTATCAAAAATGCACAAACACTCTTCCAAAATTCTTATCGTCCTTTTCCAGCCTATGATACAATTTTTTTATGTGTGGCTGGTCTAAAAACCGCAGGACTCGCTTTTTCAACTGGCCGCTGCCTTTACCGGGAATAATCTCTACCAGGCGGATCCCTTTATCAACGGCCTCTTCTATGACGCGATTTAACTCCTTGTCAATATCCCTGCCTTTATTAAAAATATCATGCAAATCTAATTTAATCTTGCTCATAAATCGTCATTGTTCACTGCCCATTCATTACCTTTTATTTAAAACCTTAAACTGACCTCTAGATTTTAATACCGGAACTTTTGGCAATGTTTCCGGTAATTTTTCAACTTTAAAAGGATAGTTAAGTATATTATTTCCTTTGTTTATATCAGCAATCTTATTCTCGCGGTCAACTTCTAATTTAGCAGTATAATTTCCTTCCGGCAAAGCCCTGAATACGGTCTGGACTTGCGCACTGCCTTGCGGCATGATGTGGCTGATTGATGTACTGTATTCGCCTACATTTTGATTGTCGCGAAATAGCTCAATACGAATGAAAGGATTCTTGGCACGGCCCTTGCCCTGGTTAGTGACAAAGCCGGTTACAACTAAATCTTCGCCCGGCTGAGGCAAAGCAGGATAAAGCTCAATTTTGCTTGCAATTAAATCTATAGGAAGAGTGCTTTGCGCAACATTAAAGCTAACTACAGCAGAATTATTCGCAAGATTTGTTTCAAGCAGGCCGGCCGGGCCGCCTAATTTTACGCTGAGATTTATTTTATATTCACCAGCTTCAGGGGCGCCAAGATAGCGATCAGTTGGAGCAATGTGATAACTCTGGCCAGGTTCAAGACGGTTGACAGCTACGCCGTAACTCTGAGGAAGGTATTGCGTCTGTGAAGCCGGATAGATATCATAGTTAACCGATACTGAGCTGTTTTCAATCGCGCTAGTGCCAACATTTACCAAATCAAAACTGAAGCTGATATTGTTTTCGGCGTTAGGATTCGGCGGGTTAGGAGAAAGGTTAATTACGGCTACGTCGGGCGGCGCCGCCTGGCCATAGGAACTTAGGCCTAAAAATATCGCACCAAACAAAATCAAAACCATAAATATTCGCTTTCTCATCCAATATCTCCTTCTTTTCATCTTTTTACCCTCGTTGATTTCTGAGATAGTTTTCAACCGAGCGGTCGTATGTGCGCTCCGCGGCCTTATCAAAATAGCACGCCGGCAATTCGCCAGCTTTCCTATGATATTCCAAGCACTCACAGCACGCCCCATGCCTTGAACAGCCAGCATACGTACAATTGCACATTTCAATGTTCTTTTTAATATTCTTGCAATCCATTGTTTTTCAGCCCTACATCGTCTTTGCGAGGCCGCCACATTTTCTGGCGGCCGAAGCAATCTACTCTTTTAAAAGGGGACAGGTCTAGCTTTACATCCGGAACCAGTCTAAGATTGGTTTCAAAACCGTCCCCTGCCCACTCTTATATCCTGTATATCTTTTTCAGCTCCCTTAGGCATAGGTATCGTTTTGTTGACGTCAACAAAATGATCGCTTATATTCTGTCCGAAATTCATGCAGGCGATTTTGGCCTTGTCAATAACTAATAAAAAATTACGCCATTCAGTATAATATAAAAGCTTCTGCATATCCCGCGCCATCCAATATTCAACGCCATTTTGGGCATAAGCCGACTCTTCAAACGTTTTGTTCAACTGCGCAATTATTTCTTTTTTCATGTTCTGACCCTTCTCGATCTTCCTCAGCAAAAAACCTTCACCAGCCATAACTTAACTAGCGAAGGTTTTACTTGTTTAAAGTCCGGGATTTATTCCTTCTAACGCGGGACTGTATTTCATTATATAAAATCAATGTACTCCTAAAAGCTGATTTTGTCAAGTTTCAGAACCATTTTCTGCCTACTTACCACCATAAGCCGTTTCTTCTTAAGATTATGTATAGCTCATAGGTTCCAGGTCTTGATTATTTTAGGCTCCTTAAGGCCCCTGGTTCCGGCCTTGCCAAACGGCCAAGGGGCAAGCGCGACTATCCAGTCACGGTTATTTACATAATTAAAACAATCGTGAAATTGGCCTTTTAGCCGCATTGTCTCCAATTCTATAAACGCACCTTCTCTAAGAACTGAATTAAAAAGGATTACCGCGTTGAAGCTTACATTAGAAAACTTTTTTAAATATTCATACAAAACAATAGTTCCAAATGAATGCGCGGCAATAGTAATGGGCGTTTGCGGGCCGTATTCTTTAACAATACCTAAAATATAATTGTTTAATTTATTAACCACGGGCGAAAGCCGCTCGGGAAACCATGCCTTTATATACGCGTCAAAACAATTGATGTAACCATACTTAAACTGCTTGACTATAATATAGCCTCCGTTTTCTAATTTATGGGCAGTTAAATGCCCTAAAAAAGATTTATCTTCAGAGGTTTTTATGCCGTGAATAGTAATGAATATTTTTTTGTCAGACATGGCATTAATCGCATTTTTGAAAAATGGGTTACGGGGCGAAAAGAGGCCAATCTCCTCGCTCGCATATTATATTTTCAACTCATCTAACTTCAGATAGTTACGTAAACTGTCTACTATACTATATATACTGCTGCCTATCAACTAATTTATTGAAATCCTTGGGTACGTTTTCATTTTTAGCTTCAGGGCATTACCTATTTCCGCAACTTAATTATATACTAATACACGCAAAATAACACCTAAAATAATCCTGTCAAGGCTTTTCTATCCTGGCTGAAAAATAGCCTCCTGTAAGAGCATCTATACTGGCAGTCAGCTCTTCAAGGCGCAAGAATTTATCATATTTCTCTTTTTCGCTTTTTGGCGGCGTAATCAGCATTTCAACCTGGAGGCGCCTTCTTTCATAATAAAGCCTGGTTATATCATCAAGGATATCATCCCTTAGCTGGGTATTCAGGCGCGAACGAACATCTATATTCGTCTGGTCATCGCTGAATATAACATCGCCAACATTCCATTTAAACCCCACGCCCCAATCTTTAGGGCCGACAAAATATCTATCCCCGGTAGAATCATAGCTAATAGTTTTATCATAAGCCAAATCAAATTCCGGCAATAAAGCCTTTACCCTCGCCTCTTTTCTCCAATTTTTAATTTTATCAGGATGCACTTCCGCGTATCTTATGGCAGAGCGCTGGACTTCATTTATTGACGGTTCATCATTAAATTTTTTTGTTATATACTCAGGCAATTTCATTTTTTCATCAGAAAAAAGCATTTCACTAGGGCTTGATTTAAAAATGCCTTTGGCGGTAGCAACCCATATTGCCGTCCCGGCTGCATCCGCGCTCAAAAATCTGGCATCCCTGAAGCTTATTCCGCCATAGGCTTCAGACCATCTTGCTTTTTCACTATCATACTCAAAAACTCCTGCTTTCTTAGCTATATATAACCTGCCTTTGGCTAATATCAAATGCCGCACCTGGCTGGAATCTAGGCCTAATAGCACCATAGAAACCCAATCCCTGCCTTCGTTGTTTGAATAAAGCACACCTTTGGATGTTGCGGCATAAATTTCATTTGGCTTTAATGGGTTTACCGCTAAAGAATTTATCTTTGCAAATAACTCCTCTACCTCATCAGGCAACTCCTCTTCTGAAACTGTTTCAATAGCATCTTTTTTAAGCATTGAATAAATCTGCGACCATGTTGCGCCGCTGTCTTCTGATTTAAAAATACGCTCATCGGAACACGCGTATATCTTCCCTGATTCACCAAGCGTTATATATTTTATAGCTGTCGTCCCAAGGCCGGCAGATATCAACTGCCATGTCTTAGCGCAGTCCGTGGAAACAAAAATCCCCTCGTTAGTGCCTATATACACACTGCCTGGTTTACTCGAATCCGATGTTATACAATTAACAGTTTTAAAATATGTCTTTTGCCAATTTTGGCCGCGGTCTCCTGAAACATAAAAACCTTCTCCTGTAGCAACGAAAATGAATAATTGTTCCGTTCTGTATACATTTATGAAATTGATTACATTTTCTTTGCCTGAAACAGAAAAAATCTGATTCCATGACGCGCCTGTATCAATTGACATATAAAGATAATAATCACTAGCGGCATACGCTGCTGTTTTATCGCCGGGATCAACCAAAACAATATTGACACGCGGCTCTTTTATTCCGCTGGAAACGGATTCCCATTCCGCGTTTAATGTTGAACATAACGTTAAAATAAAAAAACCTGCTATTGCCTTCAATAACAGGTGCCTTTTGATATTCATGCCTAAAAAACCGTCCCATTCTCCTTGGCTTTAGTTCTTAAAAATAATCGTATATAAAATCCTTTGTCGCCTGAAAAGCGCGTTTTAGCACATTCTCGCTCAATTGCCTTCTTAAACCGTTGCTGTTTCTTTTCTGAAACCCATAAATTGCCAGCCCTAACGCTGTTATATTAGAGTGGTCTGTTGTATTTATGCCTTTTGGAAACCCTACTCTAACAGGCATATTAAAAGCCGGCTCTGCCATTTCAGCAAGGCCGTCCATGGAAGAAATACCGCCTATCAAAACAATCCCGCATGAGGCGCCAGAGACATATTCTGATAATTGCATTGTTTCTTTTATTTTGCCTAAAATGCCTTTGATATTAGATTCTATTATCTTCTGTAATTGCCCTTGAGTAATGGCCCTGGGAGGAGAAATTTCTTTAATCAGGATCTTCTCTTCAGGATTAGAATAACCTGAAAAATCCAGCTTGCAATAGTTTTTTATTATCTTTAAAGCAATATCTCTCTGAATTTTAAACTCTTCGCAAATGACAGCCGCTAAATCAGCTGAACCAAAGGCGAGCATTTTATCATATCTGATAACGCTGTCAGTAAATACAGACACTTCCGTAACAGCGTCTCCTATATCAACCAGCACTACCCCTAAATCTTTTTCAGAAGCAGTTAAAGCTGAAAAACTGCTTGCAAGATTAGACAAAACAATTTCTTCTATTTCCAGGCCGCCCATATTTACGGCTTTGCATAAATTGCCTATAGCAGGGGTTGATCCGGTTACAAACAGATAATCGATATCAAGCCTTGAACCAAAAAGCCCCACAGGATTTTTAATAGCTCTCTGGCCGTCTACAATATAATCCTGAGGGACAACTAACACCGGCTCTCTGTCATAACTAATCGCGGAAACCTTCGCGTTGCGATAAACAGAATCCAGGTCTTTTCTGGATATCTCGTTTTCCTTACTTAAAAGATTTGACCTTCCGCGGACATTTTCCGCGCTTATATGAGTGCCTGATATATTTACAAATGCCGTGCTTATATTCTGTTTTACAGCTTCCTGCGATTTCTCTAAAACCACTGCCACGGCATCAGCCAATTTTGTTAAATCTAAAACTGACCCGGAACTTGATAAACCATCGCATGCAACGCTAAAACAACCCGCAAACTGCATATGATCAGAACCGTACTCGCGCCTTACCAGCGCCAAGGAAACCTTTGCGGCTCCAATATCTAATCCTGCGATTAATTCGTATCTGGGCATTTTAGAAATTAAATTCCTTTTTTGTATTATACTAAAAAACTATCTGCCAGTCAACTGCGAGCGCTTTTTTTCATCCAAAGGCTTAGGGCCGATAACCGCGTCGGAAAATCTCAAGTCTAAGTAAGCTATTTTATTGAGGTCAAAAGCCTGCCTTTCCATAATTTTTTTCAGCGTAGCTAATTTTGCTTTTAAATTATTGCCATCGCCCATTTTTATTTCTATGCCATTTTCCAAAAACATAGAGATATTACTTGTATCCTCAAGGCTGATTAAATTTATCCTATGGCCTTTTATCAGCCACCACGATTGCGCCAAAGAGGCGAATTTTATTCCCAGGAACAATTTTTTATCAGAACACACGAAACCGGCTTTAGTGTTATGTGGCTGAAAACTTAAACCTGTCAAAATAGGCAAATTTTTCCCTTGAGCTGTTTCAACAGGTAAAATTACGCCATCAACTGAAACAGGCAAAAGCCTTGAGCCTGATTTTAAACATACAACCGGCTCTTTATATAATATCCTGACATTTATAATATTCGGCAGCCTGCGCGCGATAATGACAGATTTAAATTCAGGGTGCCTTTTTTTAGTATTATGGCCAATGCTGTCTATGTCCAGTTCAAATATGTTAACGCCGCGCGGAATACCATAAAAATCTATATATAAAGCCTCCTTCAAAAACGGATTCATCACAAGATCTATTTTTGAAACTTTAAAAAATTGCGAGCTTTTAAAAAAACCGTCTGATATGCGCCACATAAACATCAGAGAAATAAATAAAATGATTAAAAATATTGCTTTCGCAAAGAAACGATTTAGTTTAGGCTTTGCTGTTTTTACTTTAAACCGTATTTTACGATGCTGTTTGTATTTTTTCTGGCGGGGCATTTTTATTTTTAAGCGCCAATTCTATAATTTTCAGGCACAATTCCTTAAAACTTAGGCCTACAACAGCCGCTGATTTCGGCAAAAGGCTGGTTGATGTAAGGCCTGGTATTGAATTAACTTCAAGTACATTAACCACTCCATCCGCAGTAAGTATCATATCGACTCTTGAAAAATCCTTGCATCCAAGCGCCTTATGAGCAGACAATGCAAACTCTTGAGCCTGCTTATAAAATTTCGGGTCTATCGGAGCCGGCACAAGATATTGCGTATCCGCGCTTGCGTATTTTGCCTTATAATCGTAAAATTTTCTGTTGGGCACTATCTTTATTACAGGAAGCGGTTCATCATCTAAAATCCCGACTGTCAGCTCATCGCCTTTTATAAACTTTTCTGCCACTATAAATTCGTCAAAAAGATAAGCGTAATCTATCGCTTTATTAAGCTCTAATTTATTATCAATTATAGCAAGGCCTATGCTCGACCCTTGCAAGGACGGCTTTATCACCACCGGAAAACCTATTTTTTCTATATTAAAATTGTGCGAAGGCTTTCTAAGCACAACATACTCCGGGACAGAAATGCCTTCTTTCTGTAAAATCTTTCTTGACGCGATTTTATCAATGGCAAGCCGGCTTGCCTTCACGCCTGAACCTGTGTAAGGGATGCCCATATTTTCCAATATAGACTGAACAGTGCCATCCTCTCCGAACTTACCATGCAATGCTATAAAAGCAACGCTCGGTTTAGCATCCGACAAAATACTTTCCCATTCATCAACAGCATCTATTGTTACCGGCTGGTATTCACTATCTAAAAGCGCCTGGTAAACTGCATTGCCTGATTTAAGAGATATTTCCCTTTCGCTGGAAGGCCCGCCCATCAAAATTGCTACTTTTTTATTTTTTGTCATCCTAATATTTTTATCTCTGGCTCTAATTCCACGCCATGATCCTTTTTTACCTTATCCCTGACTAAATCCATAAGTTTTAATACGTCTGCGCATTTTGCATTGCCGGCGTTTATTATAAAATTCGCGTGCTTTTTGGAAACAAAAGCGTCATTTACGTTTTTGCCTTTAAACCCTGATAGGTCTATAACCCGGCCCGCTGAATCACCAGCCGGATTTTTAAATACACAGCCTGCGCTTGGTTTATCTAATTCCTGTTTCTCTATTTTTTCTGACATGCAAGACCTTATCTTATCCCGCACATGGACTGCGTTTGACCTTTCCAGCCTTAGGCTTGCTTTTAAAACTATATATTTTTCCAGATTGGAACCGCGATACCTGAATACCAGCTCTTTTTCCTTCAAAACGTTGATCTGCCCTTTTAGGTCTATTACTGTTACTTCTTCAACAACATCGCTTATCTGTAAATCCCGGCCGTCCCCTGCATTCATAACCAACGCACCGCCTACAGACGCAGGTATGCCTGCTAAAAACTCCATGCCTGATAAACCATTTTCACAAAGCACATTAAGAAGTTTCGATAAAGAACAACCTGCGCCTACAGACACAATATAATCATCTATTTTTATATCTTTAAAAGCAACTGAATTAAGACTAATTATACACGCGTTTACACCTTTATCCTTTATTAATAGATTTGAACCATTCCCAACCACCATAACACGTATTCCGTCCTGACGGCAAATATTCAGAATTTCATTTAATGATTCTAAATCATGCGGCTCTGCCCAGATATCGCATGGCCCGCCGATCTTAAACGTCGTATGCTTATGCATAGGTTCGCAAAACTTAAACATTGATAAAATTTTTTCGTTTGAGATCATTTTAATTTACCAACCAGTTCGTCAGCTACCGTATTTATATCGCCTGCCCCGAGTATGATTACCATATCGCCCGGTTTTTTTATCCTGCACAGATATTCCGCGATCTTATCTTTTTCGATGTAAACTACATGCTTGTGCCCTGCCTTGGACACCTTATCATACAAAAGCTTTCCTGAAACGCCATTTATAGAATCTTCGCTGGCAGAATAAATATCAGTAAGTATAAGATGATCGCTGGAATTAAAACATGTGCTGAACCTGTCAGCTAAATAAAGAGTCCTTGTAAACCTGTGCGGCTGAAAAATACCTATAACCCGCTTAGGCTTAAAATTTTGCGCGGTATCCAAAGTCGCCATTATTTCTGTAGGGTGATGCGCATAATCCTCCACAACCGTAACTCCGGAAAAACAACCGTGTATCTGAAATCTTCGCTTAGTGCCGGTAAATTTTTCTAAACCGGATTTTATCTCGTCTATTGATAAATTAAGGCTTAGGCCTATGCATATTGCGGCCAGCGCATTGGAAACGTTATGCATCCCCGGCACGCATAACTTAAAATGCCCGAGAGATTCTTTTCTGCTAAAACAATCAAATTCCATACCATAATTGCTCGTTGATATATTTTTGGCATAGATATCAGCCGAAGGTTTTAATCCATAACTCATGCTGTTAACTTTGCAATATTTTTTCAGCGAAGCTAACCTGGCATCATCAGCCGAATAAATAAAACAACCACCTTTTTTTATGTTAGAGACATACTCGCCGAAACGGTTTATCAGGCTTTTTGTGTCTTTAAAATAATCCATATGATCTTCATCTATATTGGTAATAACAGAATAAAAAGGCTTCAGCTTCAGGAAAGAACCGTCGCTCTCATCAGCTTCGCTGACAAGGTGCGGCCCTTCACCAAAACGCGCGTTAGACCCCAAAAAATTAACCTCACCGCCTATAAGAGCAGTCGGATCAAGGCCTGAATGAGTCATAATAGTAGCAATCATTCCTGACGTAGTAGTTTTGCCATGGCACCCGCACACAGCTATGCCCTTTTTAGACTGCATTAATTCCGCAAGTACATCCCCCCTGGAAACTGAAACTATATTACGCCTTTTAGCTTCTATTATTTCAGGATTATCTTTATGAATACACGACGAGTAAACAACTAAATCCACATCCCTGGAGATGTTTTCTTTTTTATGCGCTAAATAAATCTTTGCGCCCAAGCGCTTAAGGCCTATTGTCAGGCAATTAGGTTTTAAGTCAGAACCGCTTACTTTAAAGCCTTTTTTCAACAGGACAAAAGCAATGGCACTCATGCCTATGCCGCCGATTGCTATAAAATAAACGTGCTTCTTATCTTTAAGATGCTTCATGCCAGATCAACAACTTCCTTCATCAATAATTTAGACGCATCAGGCCTTGCAAGATGTAAACTATTATTCTTTATAGCCTTAAGCCTTGTTTTGTTTTCTGATAGTTCCCTTATTGTTGCAAGTAAAATCGACTTTGTCAAATCTTTTTCTTCAATCAAAATTGCCGCGTCGAGATTTTTTAAAACCTGCGCGTTAGCCCTTTGATGGGCATCGCCGTAAGGATACGGCACCAATATCGACGCAAGGCCAAGAGAAATAATTTCTGTTATGGTTATTGCCCCTGCCCTGGATATAACAAGATCTGCCAAGGCATATGCTTTACCCATTTCGTCTAAAAACGCGAAAATTTTATTTTTTATACCGAGGTTTCCGTATCCATTAATCACAAGTTCATAATCAGATTCTCCGGTTAAATGAATAATCTGAAATTTATCTTTATCAAGCTCTTTTACTGTTTCAAGAAAAACCTTATTTACAGCATGGGCGCCCTGACTGCCGCCCATAACTAAAATGGTAAATTTATCATCACTAAATCCGAAAAATTTAAGGCTGTCTTCTCTTTTTACTCCAAGTATCTGCCTGCGAACCGGATTGCCGGTATTAACTATCCTGCGCCTTATACGCTTGGAAAAAAAGGACGTTGTTTTATCGAAACTCACGGCTATTTTATCAGCAAAACACCCGGTTAGCCGATTTGCCCTGCCAGGAACCAAATTCTGTTCATGTATAAGTACCGACAGTCCCAGTAATTTTCCCGCAAAAACAAAAGGCGCGCCTGAAAAACTGCCCATACTTATAACTATATCTGAATTTTCCTTCTTTAAAATATCAAGGGCTGTGATAAATGACGCTGTCAATCTAAACAAAAATGGCAATATCAATATATTAAGACGATGCGGCATGCCACGGCCTTTAATTTGATGAACCCTATACCCGGACTTTCTTAATATGTCTCTTATGTGACTTTTAAAAACTCCGGCAAAACACACTACAGTATCAGGGTATTCATTTTTTAAAACCTCTGCCAAAGCAGTTGCGGGAAAAATATGTCCGCCTGTGCCGCCGCAAGCTATAAGCAGTCTAAACTTTTTCATTATGCCTCACCCTGCCGATATTTAACAAAAGCCCTATAGCTACCATGTTAAAAACCAAAGCAGAACCGCCATAGCTTACAAAAGGAAGCGGCAGGCCTTTTGTAGGCAGGCATCCTATAGAAACTCCTATATTTACAGCTGCTTCAAAACCTATTTTTGAAACTATACCAAGCGCGATAAATTGCCCGAATAAATCAGATGCCTTAAACGCTATTCTGGCGCCGTTTAATATCAAAAGGACAAAAAGCAAAACTATAGCCAAAGCGCCTATCAACCCTAACTCTTCGCCGATAATAGAAAAAATGAAATCTGTATGCGCTGCAGGAAGATAAAATAATTTCTGTTGCGATTTTCCAAGGCCAACCCCTAATATACCGCCTGAACCAAGAGCTATAAAAGACTGAACTATCTGAAAACCAACTCCCCTTGGATCTTTAAACGGAGTTAAAAAAGCCGTAATCCTGCGCATTCTGTATGCGGTACCGCAAATCATAAAATATAAAGCAGGCACGCTAAGTATAAAAACCCACAACAAATAAACCATTCTTATGCCTGCGGCAAAATACATTGTTACTCCTATAGCGGCAATAGAAATAGCAGTGCCTAAATCAGGTTGTAAAAGCACGAAGCCGCTGACAGCGCCTAAGGCTATTGCTGAGGGCAAAAAACCGTAGAAAAAATCTTTTATGCAATTCTGTTTTCTGCTCAAATAATCAGCCAGATATATTATTATTACAAGTTTTGCTAACTCAGACGGCTGAAAACTCAAGTTAAAAAATTTAAACCAGCGCCTGGCGCCGCCTGCTTCTTTGCCGATACCAGGCACCAGCACCAAAACAAGCAATAATATACATGCCAACAAAATAGGCCTTGCGTATTTTTTTAGTTTTCTATAATCAAAAAGCATAACGCCCACAGCGCCTATCAGGCCTAACAAAAGATATAGTAAATGCCTTTTTAAAAAATAACAGGTGTCACGGTACCTTTCAAAAGCAAAAATCGCGCTTGCGGAATAAATCATAACAATGCCTATAGCCAGCAAAAGAGACGTTATTATAAAAACTGCTATCCTTGACTTTCGCATCAGCGCAATTCCTTTACTATATCTTTAAATACCCTGCCTCTATGCTCAAAATCCTCAAACATATCAAAACTTGTGCACATAGGCGACAACAAAACACTCTCGCCTTTTTTTGCCATACTGCTTGCCAATAACACAGCGTCCTTCATTGAATCAGCCTCTTTTATGTCAACCGCGCCTGTCAACGCATTTTTTATCTTCTGGCGCGCCTCGCCTATCAAAACAACCGCTTTTACTTTCCCTTTAAGATGTTCACGCAAAGGCGCGAAATCGCTGTTCTTATCCCTGCCGCCCGCAATCAAAACAATAGAGCCATCGCAGCAGCTTAATGCCTTTATAGCAGCATCCACTGTCGTGGATTTTGAATCGTTTATAAATTTTACGCCGGTTACAGTTGCCACAAATTCACACCTATGCTCAAGGCCCTTAAATGTTTTTATTGCGTTGGCTATTATTTTATCAGGCACGCCAAAGACTCGCGCAGCCAACGCAGCAGCGCGCGCGTTCTCAATATTATGCGCGCCTTTTATCTGCAAATCATTCACATCAAAAATATTTTCGCTGTTTAAGCTAAAAAACAGCTTTCCGGCCTTTATATCTTTTATTGCATTGGCTATATTCTTATCATCGCGGTTTAAAACAGCCCAGTCATCTTTTGCCTGATTTTCGAATATGCGCATCTTTGCGCCAAAATACTCCTTAAAATCAGCATGCCTGTCTAAATGATTTTGCGTAGCATTTAAGAATACCGCGATTTTCGGCCTGAATTTATCTATGCGCGAAAGCTGAAAAGAACTCACCTCTAAAACGCATGCGGAATCTTTGTCCAGCTTGCTAACCTCGTCTGAAAACGGCGTGCCTATATTACCGCAGACGCTTGTATTTATAGAATTTTCTCTTAGGATATGGCCTATTAAAGATGTTGTGGTAGATTTTCCGTTTGTCCCTGTTATGGCTATTATAGGCGCCTTACAAAAATTATACGCTAATTCTATCTCGTCTATAACATTAACTTTATTCTGCCTTGCCCATTTTATCGGCAACGCTGAATCGCTGACGCCAGGGCTTGTAACAACTAAATCAGCGCCTTTTAAAAAATCTTCCGTGTGCTTTCCTATCTCAACATCAAAGCCTGTTTTCAATAATTTTTCGGCAAGGCAGGCCACGGAGCCCTTGGCGTTAATCTCCGTAGCCCTCGCCTTCGCGCCTTGCCTTTTCAAAAGATTAAGAGCTGCTATCCCGCTCTTCGCTAGCCCTACAACAACAACTTGTTTATTTTTTAAGTCCATCTTTATCTTATCTTGAGCGTCATCAAAGTAAACAACGCCAATATTATAGCGATTATCCAAAACCTTACGATAACCTTAGATTCATTCCATCCTTTTAACTGAAAATGGTGGTGCACAGGCGCCATAAGAAAAATTCTTCTTTTTGTCGTCTTAAAAGAAATTACCTGCATTATAACCGACAATGCCTCAAACACAAAAATACCTCCAACTATAAAAAGGAGCAGTTCTTTTTTTATCGCGACAGCAACAACCCCGAGGGCGCCGCCTAAAGCCAGAGAGCCTGTATCTCCCATAAAAACCTGCGCAGGATAACAATTATACCAAAGAAACCCGAGCCCCGCGCCTACAATAGCAGAGCAAAAAACCGCCAATTCTCCGCTACCAGGCACATAAGCAGTCAAAAGATACTTACTCCATATAATATTACCTGCTATATAACTTAATATTCCGTAAGTCAAAGCCGCGAAACATATACATCCTATAGCAAGGCCGTCTAAACCATCTGTAAGATTAACAGCATTTGATGTCCCGACAATAACAAGCATTACAAAAAATATATAAAACACGCTTAGGTCAAAGACCATTTTCTTTATAAACGGCAGTTCTAAAGTAGTAAACCCGCCCTTTGAAAAGTAAAAATATACACCTACTGACAAACCCAGCAAAATCTGGCCTAACAACTTTGTAGTAGCGGCAAGGCCTTTTGACCTTTTTTTAACAAGTTTTATATAATCGTCCGCGAACCCCACCACTCCAAGCCACACCGTCGAAAATAGCGCTATTAGCGTAAATTTATTTGTCATATCCGACCAGATCAACGTAGCGATAACTATAGCGGATAAAATCAGTATGCCGCCCATGGTAGGAGTGCCTTGCTTTTTTTCCTGAAAGGTATGCAGCGCGCCTATTTCACTTTTATTGCGCACATTTTCGCCTATTTTTAAAATCGTCAGCTTCTTTATCACCCACGGCCCTAATATTAAACTAATCAAAAATGCCGTCAAAGCCGCCATTGCGGCCCTAAATGTTATATATTTAAATATATTAAACCCGGACCATAAATGGCTTAACGGATAGAGTAAATTGTAGAGCATACTGTCTCCATTTTCATTGCCCGCGAACCTTTAATCAACACAACATCTCCGCTGTGGGCTATATCAAGCAAAAGTTTCCCGGCGGTTTTTGAGTCATCACAATAATAAACCGAATCCTTATTCATACCCGCGGCAATAGCGCTGTCAACAGCTTCTTTTGACATACGGCCTGCGGCTATAAATATATCAATAGCTGAATTAGCCACATTTAAACCTATCTGCTGATGAAAATACCCTGAAAGGCCCCCAAGCTCAAGCATATCGCCGCTAACGAGAATCTTTCTTCCTGAAGCGTTAAAACCTGACAGCACATTTATCGCGGAATCCATTGACTGGGGATTTGAATTATAGCTATCGTTTATTATTGTAATGCCGCCTGCCTCTAATATTTCCATCCTCATTGAAGGCGCGCTAAAATTCATAAGCGCTGTAAACATATCGTCATACTCTACCCCCAAGGCATCGCTTACAGCTATAGCTGCAAGCGCGTTATATATATTATGCCTGCCTAATAATTTTATTTTTATCAGTTTATTGCCGTTTAACGCAAACCGCCAGCCTCCTTCAAAATACTCAATATGAGTCGCCTGATAATCACAGCCGTCAACTGTTCCGAATGTCTTTTTTTTGCAATTCAACGACTGATAAAGCCCGCTCAACATCGCGTCATCCGCATTCCATATCGCTAAACGATCGTTAGTAAAATTATGGAAAATCTCTGCCTTTGCCTGCGAAACTGTTTCCAGATCCTTAAAAAATTCAAGATGGCTTGGCCCTATATTTGTTATGACGCCTATATCAGGCCTGGCAAAATCTGCCAGGCGCGCTATTTCACCCGGATGATTAGTACCCATTTCTAAAACGCATGCCTCATGTTCAGGGGCCAATTTCAGCATAGTAAGCGGCACGCCTATATGATTATTAAATGTGCCTTGATTTTTAAGCACTCTGTATTTAGCTCCAAGGATATGGGCTATCATATCTTTTGTAGTGGTCTTGCCGTTTGAGCCGGTTACGCCGATTACAGGAATATTAAAACGCGTCCTGTGGGAACTTGCAATATCGCCAAGGGCTTTAAGTGTGTCAGGCGCCTCGATAAAACAAAATCCCGGAACACGGTATGCCTTGCCTTTACGCACAACCGCGCCCTTGGCGCCTTTAGTAATGCAATCGTTTAAAAAATTATGCCCGTCGAAATTATCGCCTTCCAGGGCTAAAAACAAATCACCGGCATTTATAGTGCGCGAATCCGTAGAGACGCCGGAAAAAACTTCATTAGCAGAACCGTTTACGAGCCTGCTGTTTGTTGATTTTAAAATATCTTCTACCGTGAACATGAATGTGTATATCCTATATTAGACAGAATCTTTTTGGCGACTTCCCTGTCATCAAAAGGCTGTATCATATTCTTAAATATCTGATAAGTCTCATGGCCCTTGCCTGCCAACAAAACTATATCGCCTTCTTTTGCCAAGCCTATTGCTTTTTTAATCGCCTCTAACCTGTCCAAAACAACAAATGTTTTGCTTAATTTGTCTTTTACGATCCCTGCGACAACCTGTTCAGCTATATCTTTAGGATCTTCGCTTCTTGGGTTATCAGTCGTAATAACTATATAATCGGAAAACTCGCTTGCTACCCTTGCCATTCTCGGCCTTTTTGTTACATCTCTGTCTCCGCCGCAGCCAAAAAGAGTTATAATACGGCCCGGGGCTAATTCTTTTATAGCTGTTAAAACATTTTTTAAAGCGTCATCAGTATGGGCATAATCAACATACACATCAAAAGGCTGGTTGCAAACAACCCTCTCCAGCCTGCCTGGCACGAGTTTAACCAACTCTATTCCCGCGGCTATCTTTTCCAAACTTATACCCTCTGCGATTCCTGCGCCTATCGAAGCAAGAATATTATAAAGATTAAATTTACCAGGCAATTTGCTGTGTAAACTTATTATCCCTTTAGGCGTGACAGCTGTAAGTTCTGTGCCTGCTGATGATAAAGAAAATTTTTCAGGCCTTATATCAGCGTCGGCATTAAGGCCGTATCTTAACACACGGCAGGTTTTTAGCTCATCAGCAAGTTCTTTTCCAAAGCAATCATCTATATTTAATACGGCTGAACAACCTTCTTGAAGGCCTCTGAATAAAATTGCTTTTGCCCTTTTGTATTCTAACATATTTTTGTGGTAATCCAAATGTTCTGGAGTTATATTAGTAAAAACTGCTGTCTTAAAATCTATAGCCCAAACGCGCTCCTGGTCCAACGAATGGCTGGAGGCTTCCATCACAATATAATTCGCTCCGTTAGCCACCATATAATTCATAATCTCTGCCAGTTTTAACGCGCCGGGCGTAGTATTAGTGGCAGGTATCATCCTCAAGCCATACCTATAATTAATGGTGCCTATAACGCCTGCGCCAAATCCGGCCTCTTTGAATATGCTCTCGCATAAATAAGATACAGTCGTCTTGCCATTAGTGCCTGTAATGCCCACAACCCTTGCTTTATCACATGGCCTATCATAAAAATTATGAGCTATCTGGGCAGAAGCCTTTCTAGAATCAACAACTAAAACCTTAGTAACAGCTTTTACTGCGCCGGTTTCTAAAAAATCTTCCTGGGCAACAACTACATCCGCGCCTTTTTTAACCGCCTCTTCTATATAATTATGCCCGTCAACACTTGTGCCGTTAACAGCGATAAAAGCAAAATTCTCGCGTATAGCCTTTGAATCTGCGGCAATTCCGGAAATATTTATATTTATGTTTCCTTCTACAGATTTAATATTTACGCCTTGCAATATTTCTTTTAATTTCTTTTTTGATTCCATGATATTAATTCCCTGAATTTGTAACCTGATTTTGCCATAAAACATTTTTAGCGTTGAGATACTCTATCGACTGGCCTACTACCCTTGCAAATCCCGGAGCTGCCACGACTGCGCCAAAATGTATAGGCTGAGGCTCGTCTACGCTGACTATGCACGCTATCATAGAATTTTGAGCAGGCGCAAAACCTATAAAAGAACCAACATATTTATCCTGCGAATAATGTCCGTTTTCAACCTTCTGCGCTGTGCCTGTTTTACCAGCAGCCCGGTAACCCTCTATCTTAGCTGCCTTGCCTGTTCCATTTTCCACTACGCCGGCTAAAATCTCCTGCATTTGTTTTGCCGTTTTTTCTGAAATAACCCTGCGCGCTACTGTCGGCGAAAATGTTTTAATGACGTTGCCTTTATTATCCTGCACTCTGTCTATTACATAAGGTTTCATTAAAACACCATTGTTAGCTATTGCAGCAACTGCTGCCACAGACTGTATAGCAGTTACCGCAACCCCCTGGCCGATAGGTATATTCCAAGGAGATGTTTTGCTCCATTTTGAAGGCGCTGGCAGTAAGCCCGGAATCTCTCCGGGTAAATCTATTCCGGTATTTTGGCCAAAGCCAAATAATCTAATATACTTATACAAATTCTGCGGGCCTAAACGCTGCGCTATTTTACCTGTGCCTATATTACTGGAATTTTCTATCACCTGGCGGAATGTAAGCCAGCCATACGGATGATAATCATGAAGCGTATAAGATGGAATAGGTTTAAACTGGCCGTTTTCGCAGAAAAATTTATCAGAAACGCTAACCTTGCCTTCTTCAAGCGCGGCAGACGCTGTCACCATTTTAAAAACTGAACCCGGCTCAAATATGTCAGTTACTGCGCGGTCTTTTCTAGATAATGCTGAAGCAGCCTGAAATTCATTAGGAACAAAATTAGGCCTGTTAGCCAATGCAAGTATTCTGCCTGTAGCCGGCTCCATCATTATAATAGTAGCTGCCTTAGGATGAAATTTCTGCATAATGACATCAAGCTGCATTTCAGCAAGGCTTTGAAGCATCATATCCAGCGTCAGGACAACATTATATCCGTCAGAAGGGGGAATTATTTTATTTTTATAGGAAGGAAGCCTGCGTTGTTTTGCATCCTGTTTTGTATAATACCAGCCGGGTTTACCCCGAAGAAACTGGTCGTAAGTCATCTCTATGCCTTCAAGCCCCAAATTATCCACGCCGGCAAAACCTACAACATGGCATGCCATGCGTTCATTAGGATAAAACCTTTTGGGCTCTTTCACAAAACCTATAAAACTAAGTTTTAGCGCTTTTACCTTTTCCGCGACTTCAGGAGAAACTTTCCTTTTCACCCAAACAAAAGCCTTATCCTGTGTAAATTTCTTAACCAAAGATGAATGATCCAGGCCTAAAATATCCGATAAAACATACGCGGCCCTAACAGGGTCTTTTATCTGCCTGGGATTGGCATAAATTGATTCCAGGTTTATACTGAACGCGAATGGCTTCATATTTCTGTCTAAAATAGATCCGCGCACAGGCTCTAATTTTATTACTACATTATGTTGTCTACGGGCTAAATCAGAAAGATGAGGATAATCTATTACCTGGACATAAACTAAGCGGATAATTAAGATTAAAAAGAAGAATATATAAAAAAGGAATACCTTGCGAAGGCGAGTGTAGCGAGATATAATTTTGGGCATGAAATTAATCCTGAGTCTTTGCTTCCGCCAAGGAAGTAAGCCCGAAAAAATTTGCTAATCTTGGAGCGTTCTTTTTTGCCTGCTGAATATTTTTATTGTTTTGATTTGCGCCGGATAACACTACAATCTGTTTATTTCCCGCGATTTTGAACTCGCCGGGTTTTTTGTATTTTTTTGCAAACGATTCCTGCAGGTTCTCCGGCGATTTAAGGTTATAAACATTATATAACAACATCTGCCGCTGGTCAAGCATCTCATCCAAGGCCACCTGCTGTGAATTTATTTCATAACCCAGCTTAGTAGCCTCTACCTGCTGCCTGACATACAGCATCGCCGCCATTGTGCATACTATTAAAATTATAAAAAATTTGGATAATCTCATATTTTTATAGCAGCCCTTAGTTTTGCGCTTCTTGCGCGCGGATTATTTTTTATCTCACTATCTTGCGGTATAACCGGTTTTTTTGTCCTTATCTCTAACATACTGCCTTTAGCTAATTCTCTGAAAGTATTTTTTACTATCCTATCCTCAAGCGAATGAAATGATATAACGCAAATCCTTCCGCCCGGCTTAAGCGCCTCTACGCCTTTGTCCAAAGCCTCTTCGAGCGCGCCAAGCTCATCATTCACTGCGATCCTTAAGGCTTGAAACGTCCGCGTAGCAGGATGTATCTTTTGCCAGCTTCTTGCCTTAGGCATAGCGCTCATCACAATATTTTTCAGCTGCGCAGTTGTATTGATGGGCTTACGCCTTCGCTCTTGAGCTATCGCTTCTGCTATGCGCCTTGAATACCGCTCTTCGCCGAACTTGTATATTATATCAGCCAACTCATCTTTACCTAAAAAATTGACAAGCTCTGCGGCAGATTTGCCGGTATCACTCATACGCATATCAAGCGGCCCATCCTGATTAAAACTAAAACCTCTTAGCGATGATTCTAGCTGTAAACTCGATACGCCTAAATCAAAGATCACACCATCAACTTTATCTATTTTCAAATCTTTTAAAACCAGATCTAGATTCCTAAAATTTTCCTTTGTCAAAATTACATGCTCTTTAAATTCAGCCAGCTCTTTTGCGGCTATCTCTAAAATCTCCGGATCTTGATCTAATCCTATCAATTTACCGCCGGGAATTATTTTTTCCAATATTTTCTTGCTATGCCCGCCAGCGCCGACAGTGCAATCTATTATATAACATCCAGCTTTAAGGTCAAGAAATTCCAGCGCTTCTCTAACCATAACCGCCGTATGCACACTGCTAGATACCATATTCTATTTCCTAAAGAACCGGCCTGTTAAATCTTTTTTTAAAAAAACGCAGTAGATACGGATTAGTAGTAATAGATTTCGCGGCCGATTCCAGCAGCCTGCCTCTTTCTACCGCCTTTATTAGCAGATTATCATTTAATTTAGCCTGCGCTTTATTTAAAAATAATCTGTAATACATAATCCACCCCCGCTACTCTGTCTCAATAAGTTTTTCAGCTATATCCTCAAACGTATCTTTCGTATCGTTATAAAAATTTTTCCAATTTTCTTTTGACCAAATCTCTATACGATTTGAAACGCCCACTATCATTACATCTCTTTTAATAACTGCGTAATCTTTAAGATAATTCGGTATAAGTATCCTGCCTTGTTTATCGCAGGCAAGGTCGCATGCGCCTGAAAAATAAAATCGGTTAAATCTGCGCGATTCTTTTTTGGTAAATGACATATTCTTAAATTTGCTTTCCTGATTTTTCCATTCATCTTCGGTAAACACAAACAAACAACCGTCCAGGCCCCGCGTAACATAAAACTTCTCTATGAAGTGTTCTTTAAACACTTCGCGGAACTTAGACGGTATTATCAACCGGCCTTTTCTGTCTATTGTATGTTCATATTCACCGTAGAACATATATTATCACCTGCCTTGCTGTGATTTTTGCTTCTTTTTAAAACTTCTATTTTTTTAATTAAAAATATGGATGCGCCTGCAAGGTTTAGTGATCTTGCGATCACAAAATTTTTTAGCCCCCCCGACAAAGGCATTTTCACATGACGCATCCATAATTTTAATCTTTTTCAAACCTTATGTCAAAACCACTTTACTCCACTTCTTACCACCATCTGCTATAAAGTATAGCATACTCCCCCACATTGTCAAGAAAAAAATATGAAATATTTTTTTCTTGATCCTAAGGCGGCGTAAACAATGCGACGAATAGGAGCATTGTAGACGCCGAAGGATCTTTCTTAAAAATACTATGGTTTCCTAAAATAAAAATGGGGATAGATTTTAAAATCTATCCCCAAATTAAAAAAAATTATAGGTTCAGGATAAGCCGGATTCTGTGTTTAGGCAGTCATTTCTCTCGACGTTACGTTACCGCAACGCTCTAGCGCTCTACCCGCCCTGCATAATTAAGACGGGCCATCTATTGCAGGGCCTATTTGAGTTTGCTCCGCGTAGAGATTGCCTCTTTTCACCCTCTATCTCCTGTTCGGAGTTGAGTTGTGGTCTCTGTGGCTCTGTATCCTCACCTTGCGGTGGAGGGGCGTTACCCCTTACGCTTGCCCTGTGGAGTCCGGACTTTCCTCTATCCGTCGCATTAAACAACGAACAGCGGCTGCCTCCTGAACCTGCTATTTATTATTTTCAAATGTAAAAGTTGCTTGATGCCCAGATGATTTTATTTTTTTATTACTATCAATGGCCTTTGTCGCCAGTTTATCAGCGCCTTTATTCTTGCTTCTGTCTATATGATTTATCTGAACTTGTTTAAAACCTTTTAATAAACGCTGTACGCGGCCAAACAATTGCTTAAGCTCTTCATTTTTTACTTTGTATTCGCCGTTTAATTGTTTGACTAAAAGCTCGCTGTCTGTTTTTATAAATATTGAATTTGCTTTTCTGACCAGGCCTTCTTCCAGCGCGACTATCAAAGCGCTGTACTCCGCAAAATTATTTGTATTCTCTCCAAGATACTCGCTGATATTATCTATAACATTTTCATTCTGATCGCACACAACAACACCAAGCCCGCTTGGGCCAGGGTTGCCCTGGGACGCCCCGTCTATATAAAAAATAATTTTATCCTGCTGGTTCATTTATATATAAAAATCTTGTGCAGTTTTCGCAGATAATAAGTTCATGTTTCAATTTTATCTGATTTATAACCTGCGGCGGAAGATTCATATGGCAGCCCTGGCAAGCATCGCCATTTACAGCTACTAACGCCAACCCGTTTTTACTGGCTAAAATCTTTTCATATTTTTTTAAAACTGCTGCATCTGCCTGCGGTAAAATAACCTGCCTGTCAACCGCTAAACGCTGTAAATCTTTATCTATTTCTTCTAATTGTATTTTTACCTGTTTCTGCTTTTCTTTTAACTGCGACTCTTCCTGGCCGAGAATTTCTTTTTCTTTCGCGACATCCAGCTTTGCCCTGTCTATTTCGTCCATCAGCACAAGTATTTCGTCTTCTGTAATTGACTTGTCCGCCTTATGGCTTTCTATTTCATGCTGCATCGCAGAATATTCTTTATTTGTCTTTATCTGCGAAAGCTGGGTCTGAAACTTTCTGATCTGGTCTTCCTTTGTTGACAAAGCGCCTTCTTTTTCTTTCTTTTTTAATTGAAGCGCTGTAAATTTTTCTTCAGCCTTTTTAAGGTCTGCGGTTTTTTCTTTAAATTCAGTATCAAGGCGCGCTATTTCTTGAGGCTTTACCAACTTTTCTTCGTTTAATCTGTAGATCTGCGCGTCTATATCCTGCAATTTTATCAGGATATTAATTTGAGCGGTTACGTCTATTTTTTCTGCCATATGGCTCCTTAAGTGGTGGGCGCAATAGGATTCGGCGCCTCAAAAATTGCTGATTGCAATTTTCTCGGTCGGCCATTCGCCCCGCTGTCGCGCCTGATTGGCGCTTTTCCTCACTGCTCGCTCGGCGCGGGGCTCTCTTCGAATCCTACACCAAGCATGCTTACTGAAAGTGGTGGGCGCAATAGGATTCGAACCTATGACCTCCACAATGTGAGTGTGGCGCGCTAACCAGCTGCGCCATGCGCCCCTCGAGTGGTGGGCCCAGAAGGGATCGAACCTCCGACCAAGTGATTATGAGTCACCTGCTCTAACCGCTGAGCTATGGGCCCGAATTTTTATATTGTACCAAATTTATGCTGGTTTGTAAAGGGAGAAATCCAAATAATGAATCCGAATGAAGCCGGCGGCCACAAGGAACATACTCTAATCTATTTTAGTCATACAAAAGTACCCTTATCAACAAAAAAAGCAACCCCATTTTATGCTGAGGTTGCGGTAAACATGCAACTGGTAATTTTTTCATGTCACAGTAAAATGTCACAGCATGTCACAGTAACGTGTCACAGTAAAACATAGTGTTTTGTCGGATCAGTGGCACTCTTAGCCACTACTTTGACAACTTTCTTTTTAATCAATTCTTCCAAATCCCGTTGGGCCGTACGCCGGATGCAAGAGGCAACGGACTGATATTCATTAACACTGAGCGTGCCTTTGATAATGAGACGCTTAACAGCCTTTTCCTGACGCTTATTCAGCCCTATCTTCTTAATCTTTTGAAGTTGGCTATCCTGCCTAATCAACTGCTCACCTTTAGCCTGAATCTCGGCCATCTGCGACCGCAGGCCGTCAACAAAATACTCAAGCCACATGGTCATATCCATATTGTTCTTACGGACAGCTTGGATAGCCTGATAATAGGCTGGGCGGTCTTTATCATAATACTCCGAAATCGTAAAAAGCCGTTTGAAATCATAGCCAGTCTTGTAGAGGATGAGCGTTGAGAGAAGCCGAGCCGTTCTGCCGTTGCCGTCAATAAACGGATGAATATGCACAAACTGAAATTGAGCGATACCTGCCACAAGGATAGATGACACGTCCTCGGCCTTATTTATCCACTCCGTAAACTCCCGCATAAGATACGGAACCTCTAAGGGCGCAGGCGGAGTATAAACAACCTCACGCGTGCGGGAATTGACAACATAATTTTGAATCTTGCGGTAATTACCCGGGTCTGCGTTTTCGCCACGAACTCCTTTGACAAGAATCTTGTGAAGCTCACGGACAACGCCTTCTGAAACAGGATCATCCTTGCCAAGATACTTAGAAAGAAAATCCATCGCCTTTTTGTAATTTAAAAGCTCTTTTTCATCATTGCGATTGATGCCTGTGACTTTTTTGCCTTCCAAGATATTTTTGGCCTGCTCAAGACTTAAAGCCGTGCCTTCAATGTGAGTGGAATGGTGCGACTCAAGGATAAGCGCTTTTTTTTGCATATCAGCGATCCAATCGTCCTTGAGCTTTACCGCATCCAGAAAACCACGCACTCGCTCAATTTCTACAAGGGCCTTGTTTATTTTAGGGGTAATTTTGAACTTGGGAATAAACGACATCTTAAATAATCTCCATAAAATTTAAAGTGTCCAAATAGTGTCCATAAGAGGCTAAAAATCGTTAAACTACATTAAAACAGGTTAAAACAAAGTTTCGCTGTAAGTCGTTGATATTGTTCGTATTTACAATGATTTCAATGGGTTACGAAAAATCTCTAAGTTCGTTTATGAGTCACCTGCTCTAACCGCTGAGCTATGGGCCCGAATTTTTATATTGTACCAAATTTATGCTGGTTTGTAAAGGGAGAAATCTGAAAGCAGAAATCTAAATGAAGCCGGCGGCCACAAGGGGTAGGTGTCTCGCTCCTCGCCTTCGGCGAAGTCGCTGTGACACCTACCCCTTGTGGCCGCCTACCTCTAAAAATTCATCCCCCATATATACTCACTTGCAGGGGGCACTTACAAAGCTAAATCGTCAAACGGTACAAAACAATAATTAAAGATATGGCCCTCTCCCCGCGCCGCTCTTTTAGAGTAGATAGAGCAACACCTTTAGCGTTGTGGCAGATGACTCTTATAAAAAATACTTGTCTGCGATTTTAATCAATAGCAAATCCTTCTCATTCTTATCTTCTTTATAAATCTTGTTCCCGTCTTTATCAAATAATTCTATAACTTCATACTTTCCTTTTATCTTATCTAAAATATGCTTTGCCTTTGTCTCATCAAAAAATATCAGCTTGGCGGCGCCTTCTATATTAAAACAGCTAAACCTGTTTACGACTCGGCCTTTTGCATCAAACATATATATATCTTTAGCGTGGCGCTGCTCACCTAAACAACCAAATATTACTATATTTTCACGGAAATCGCTAAAATCTTCCGCTCCTTCTTCCTGATTAAACTCTGAAGTTAAAAGCCTTCGATCTTCCGATTCCTCATGTTGGCGGCCGCTTAACGGCGCATCCTGCGCATTTACAATTTCTACGGGCATAAAAGCTACATCTTCTTTAACCGTTTTTATTGCTTCTTTTCTTTCTGCGCCGGAAGATTTAACGATGGCGAGGTTATTTTCTACGCTATTCAGAAACGGATATAGTATTATAGTGCGGTTTATTTTTGCGTATAAATTATCTGCTGTCTGAACAGCAATTTTTCCGTTATCGCTCGCCGGGGACTGCGGCGTTGGCGTCGAATATACCTCTGCCTTTTTGACGCCTGCCGCATATAGCGCGGTTGATGTCGGAGGCACCGTCGGCACTGGCAATGCCGGTGGCACTGACGGCGCTGACGATACTGGCTGCGCCTGCGATACCGGCGGCGCCAGAGATGCCGACGACACCGCCCTCTTTAAATCATTCGCGGAGTTTACCCTCTTTTGTGGACGCTCTACTGATATAACCGCCGGCTCTGGGCTGGATATTATTATTTCTCCGTCAATAGACAATAATGCGCCGTCTTTTAAGAATGCTGAAACTATTCCGCCGGCGTTATCCTTTCTAATAATCACTATCTTGGCGTCGCTGTATATTTGTTCTGCGCTTACGGAAAATAGCCGCGGCGAATTTTCCGGATTAAACAATATAATATCTTTCCCTTTAGGAGTAGTTATAACTAAACCGTCCTTGCTATTGCCAAGGCTCTCAACAGAAGGCATCTCAGGCGCTGACCATTGCTTGGACGCTATGCTAGCGTCATCCACCCATATCGCGCCTTTGCCATCGCCGAATTCAAACGAAAGCATCATCTTTGAAGCGCCCTTTGGCACGGTTGAAGCTACGGTCAATTTAGTCCAATCGTTTACCCCTCTGAGAACTTCTGATACGGCATCACTAAGGTATTCGCCATCCAGCTTAGAGTAAATTACCCTTAAATATGCATACCCTGATTGCATATCTGTTTTACAATAACCTACGGCTGTAAAACTACTACCTTCGGGCAAAACAAAACCATTGCTATAAAAATATCCGCTCTTATCAAGTTGTAGCGCCGTGCCGTCATCTTTTCCACCCAAGGTAATCCTAGCGCTTTTAGTGCCGGAATGATAAATAGCCGTGTCTATATGATGGTTTTTGGCATACCGCGGACACCATCCATCCAGCCCATCTTCAAAACCCGGATTCAACACTGTAAAAACAGCCTTAGACGGATAAAGCAAAGAGGTAATAGCGGTTTTTTCTCTTGCGGTCATTGTGGTCGCTGCCAAAAACTTGCCATAATCCTCCGCTCCCGGCGCAGAAATAATGTCATATTTAATCCCATCCGCCGAAAATACCCTTACATAACAAGAACTATCCAAGGCGTTTAATACAATACCATTTTTATAATATCCGATATTAGGGCCATGAAGCAGAAAAGTATAATTATGCCTTGTTGGGCTGTTTAAGGTATCACGAATAATAAAATAGTCCGGCTTTAAGTAGATAATCTCTCTGCCGAATTCATCCATCACAATTTCAGATGGCTGATTATATGCCTGGCATGCATTGCCTCTTATAAAATCGTAATTGTTTGAGGAGAAAAAATTTGTAATTTCGCCGCCGGTTGAAGAAACCTGCTCGCGCCCTAAAGAGGGGAATTTTTCACTGTAAAGATAACCGTTTAAGCCCATATCCAGGACAACCGTATTGTGGCCAAGACTGCCAAAGGAAAATTTTTTCTTCATCAAATCAATATAATCGGCGTATCCGGGATCTGTGGTCAACCATTGTCCGTTATAATATATCATAAAAGAATTATGGTCGTACTGATTATGCCAAGTTTTTCTTTTTTGCGGGCCGCATTTAAAAAATAAGGCAGGACTATCGCCTAAGAAACCATCCCTTAATACACCATAGCCGATATCCTTAAAAACGCTGGAAGGGTTAAACAACGGCTCGGCGATGCCAGTGCCTTCATTCTTATCTAGAATAAAAAAGATGATATGCCACTCGGGATTTGCGGCGGTTGACTCTTTCAAAAGGCTGCCCACTTGTTTAAGGTAATATCCGGCGCCATTTGCGCCTTTTAAGGACAAAAAATTCATCATCACTGGAAAAGAAATAAGTCCGTCTACGCTATCGCCAAAAGTATGAGGATACTTACCGGCAGGCGGCAATAAACTCAACGCAAACCGAGGAAGAAGCTCTATTGCCCGGTGACTAAGCAACTCATTTTTAATGCCCGCTTTATCCAAAGCGATAAAAAATAGGGCTATTGAATCCAGACCGTAAGTGGCGTAAAATGGGCCTTCAAAAAAACCGCCGTCTGCGCCCTGAGCGTCAAGGTCATATTTTATTTTATCCATAGCTTTCGTTAACCAGCGCTGCGATTCCTCCGGAAACTCTTCTTTTATTGCCAGCGCCCCTAACCCTAATGAAGCAGCGAATACTTCAGAACAGTTGTCGTAGAAATAAAAGTTGCTATCGTCGCTTAAAGCGGACAATCCTTTTTCCTTTAAAGCGGCTGCAATAAGTGCACGCTCTGCCGGCGATAAGGCATCATATATCCAGTCATAGGTTAAACTCACCGCGCGGACAATATGCGCGGTGTCTAAACAGGCCTTGCCGTAATTACTGTAATCAGGGTCTGTCCAATGCCTCCATTGAATAATATCTAAAAGCATCCGCCTTGCCATTTGCGCGTAGCGAATGTCGCCGGTTATTACATAAGCAAAAGAAAGATGAACCATTCTTATCTCAATCTCCCTGGAAAGGCCTGTCCAGGGCGGATAGTATTTGTTATAGTTATGTCCTGGCGGGTCTTGATTAGAAAATACATAAGACCAAAGCGTGCCAGCGTCATTATAAATACCAGCCGCGCTATTATAACCTGGTATAAAAACCGAAAATTCAAAACTGCCTTCATTTAAGTAACCATCTGCCTTATTTTTTATAGATGCCCAAAGTTCACTGCCTGCATGACTTACCATAACTAAACTGTTTTCGGTTGCTTTATTTCTCAAAGCGGGCATCTCTTGTGACGTAAATAGTAAATAAGGATGCTTATATCTATCTAAATCAGATGAAATATCTCCTTGGCCCATTGCCTGCATAACAAAACTATCGCACAGCGTGCATATCAAGGCAATAATAAAAAGGATGCTGGGAATTTTTTTTACGCTTATGTCAGCCATATTTCACCTATCACTGTCTTTTATAAACTTCTAAAAAACTACGCAAAATAAAATTTTTGAAACAATGCAACTTATTGTGTACCCTATATAGCTATTGTTAGCTATATAAACCTTTATAGGCAAGGAGGTTGCGTTAAATCAGATAACACCCTATCTCCCACTATATATAACAATATATAAAGTCAAATATTCCTAATAATATCTAACTTTTTTAGATTTTGTATTTCCTAACAATATATTGAATTACACGTTAAACCTTATATTCAATATATCGCCGTCTTCTACGATGCAATCCTTGCCTTTAAGATAGAACCTGCCTGATTCTTTTACCTTTTCCTCAAATATTACGTCAGGTATAAACCTTTATAGCAAAGTGCCAGATTGAAGATGGGAATTTTTACAGATTAAGCGGGGATTTGCAAACGGTACAAGTATTTCAAGTTATTTTCGCTCTGCTTTTTGCTCGCGGCTGGCCTGCCTGCGCTCAACCTCGTCTAAATAGAGCTTTCTGATACGGATATTTTGCATGGTAATCTCAACTAATTCGTCATCTTCTATAAACCCCAGAGCGAACTCAAGAGTCATTTTCTGCGGCGGTATAAGCTGAATAGCTTCATCAGAACCTGCGGCGCGCATATTAGTCAGCTTCTTTTCTCTTTGCGCGTTTACAACAATATCAACGCCTTTATTGTTTACGCCGATTATCATGCCTGTGTACAATTTCTCACCCGGCGAAACAAAAATAGCCCCGCGCGGCTGTAAACCAAATAAAGCGTAGGCAACCGCGTCTCCATTACCTTGGGATACCATAACCCCGCTCTGACGCTTAGGCATATCGCCCTTATACGGCTGGTATTCTAAAAAATTCTGATACATAATGCCGTTTCCGCGCGTCATAGTCAAAAAATCACCTCTAAATCCTATCAACCCCCTGGATGCAATAACAAATTCCATACGGATTGTGTTTGTAGAGGTCGTCTTCATATCGCGCATTACTGCCTTGCGCTCGCCGAATGCCTGTATAATCGCGCCTTGATATTCAGGCGGCACTTCAACAGTTACTTCTTCAACAGGCTCGAACATCTGACTATCAATCTTCTTTAAAATTACCTGTGGCTTTGAAACCTCAAGTTCATATCCCTCGCGCCGCATTGTTTCAATAAGTATTGCAAGATGCAACTCGCCCCTGCCTGACACCTTAAAGCGTTCACCATCATCAACTTCTTCAATTTTGATGCCGACATTTATCATTGCCTCATGCGTAAGGCGCTCGCGTATATGCCTTGATGTCAAAAACTTTCCGCCGTCTTTTCCTGAAAGAGGGCTTGTATTATGAGAAAAATTCATTGAAATAGTAGGCTCATCTATTTTAAGCGGCGGCAGGGCTTGGGGATTATCCACGCACGCGATTGTATCTCCAACCTCAACTCCCTCTACGCCAGCTATTAAAATAATATCGCCTGCTGTTGCGCCCTCTACATCAACCGGAATCAGGCCGCGGTATTTCTTTATCTTTATAACCTTGCCTTTTGAAACAGATCCGTCACTCTGTTTTACAAGCGCGACAGGGTCTGCTAAATGCACAGAGCCATGAGATACCCTGCCTATGGCAATACGGCCAACATACGAATCATAATCAAGCATTGTAACCTGCATCTGAAACGGCAAATCCGGATCAGCAACAGGCGGCAAAACCCTGTGCAAAATAGTATCCAAAAGAGGCTTTACTGACTCGCTTGGCTCATCAAGGTCAAGCGTAGCATAACCGTCTTTACCCGAAGCATACACAATAGGGAAATCAAGCTGCTCGTCGCTTGCGTTAAGTTCGCAAAAAAGGTCAAACGCCTTATCAGCGGCTTCGTGAGGCCGCGCGTTAGGCCTGTCTATTTTATTAATAACAAGTATTGGCTTTAAATGAAGTTCTAGAGATTTCTTTAACACGAATTTTGTCTGCGGCATAGGGCCTTCGACAGCGTCGACAAGCAATAAAACGCCGTCAACCATTTTAAGGATACGCTCTACTTCACTGCCAAAATCAGCATGCCCCGGAGTATCAACAATATTGCACTGGACGCCTTTATATTGAAAAGACGCGTTCTTAGAAAATATTGTAATGCCTCTTTCTTTTTCAAGGGGATTTGAATCCATTATCATCTGATCGCCGGCTTTAAAATCATACGCGCCTGTAAACTTAAGCAAAGCATCCACAAGCGTTGTCTTTCCGTGATCAACGTGCGCGATAATAGCTAAATTACGTACATCTTTTCTTCTTTTCTGATTTGACATAAATTTTAACCTTTGATAACTAGATATACAAGAAATGTTTTAATAAAACAGATGGGCTATGGGAGGCATTCCAGAATATATTTAATCTTTTTTAAAGATTCTAAAAATCCACAACGCCAGCAATAAAGAAAATATAATCGTAAACACACTATACCAAAACGGCTCTTTAAAACCTGCAGTCTCCAATTGCGCCCTGAATAATACAGCCGATACATGCATAATCGAAATAACAATGCAAAATGTTGCCAGAATTATAAGCGCAAATTTCTGTTTTTTCACATTGTCCTTTCTTCAGACATAGTCATTTCCAGAAAGTTTTTAAGCCTTTTACTGCGGGTCGGATGCCTTAATTTACGTAATGCCTTTGCCTCTATCTGCCTGACCCTTTCACGTGTAACTTTAAATAAAACACCTACCTCTTCCAATGTTCTTGGACAACCATCACCTATGCCAAAACGCAATTTCAGAACCTTTTTTTCTCGTTCGGTAAGAGTATCTAAAACACCTTCCATCTGCTCTTTAAGCATTGAATACGCTGTCGCGTTTGCAGGTGAAATAGCGCGCTTATCTTCAATAAAATCTCCAAAATGCGTATCGCCTTCATCGCCTATAGGCGTCTGCAAAGAAATCGGCTCCTGGGCAATCTTTAAAATATTCCTTACCTTATCTATAGGCAAACGCATCTTTGACGCTATTTCCTCAGGCGCTGGTTCTTTGCCGCTTTCCTGAACCAACGAACGGGATATACGAATAAGCTTATTTATGGTCTCTGTCATATGCACCGGAATCCTTATGGTCCTTGCCTGATCAGCAATAGCCCTTGTAATCGCCTGCCTTATCCACCAGGTGGCATATGTAGAAAATTTATAGCCTCTGCGGTATTCAAACTTCTCAACTGCCTTCATCAAACCGATATTGCCTTCCTGTATTAAATCCAAAAAGGACAGGCCTCTGTTTGTGTATTTTTTCGCTATAGATACAACTAACCGCAGGTTTGCTTCAACCAATTTTTTCTTTGACCTATTATATTGAAGCTCCTTGCGTTTAATAAGCTGAAATCTCTCTTTTGCCCTGGAGTACGATTCGCCAAGCTTTAATTCTACTGATTTAATCTTTCTCTGTAATTTTTGTATGTCGCCTCTAGTTTTTCTTCTCCTGGCCTTCTCTATTTCACGATGTAATCTTTCAATTTCTGATAAACTTGATTTTATATCCGCGACTATATCTACAATCAGAGATATATTAAGATTAAAAGCCTTCAGCAATTCTGCAACAGAATCAGGCTTTCTGGCGCGGCGCAGGCTTGCAGCTAAACTATTAAGGCGCCTTTTGCTCCGGCCTTTCTTAATTCCCACATATTCATCGTCGAAAACCTCATCCTGGCTTATCTTTTTATCCAGGACCCTATTCATAATATTTAATGCCTCTTGTTTTGCTATAGACATCGGGTACACTGTCTCGCGGAACCTTTCCTCGCAAGCCTCTATCTCTTTAGCAAGGCTTATTTCATCTTCCCTGTTTAACAAAGGTATCTGGCCCATCTGGCGCAAATACATCCTGACAGGGTCATCTATTTGTATGACATGCGGCATATGCTCTAAGTTAGCCACGATTGCGGCTTCGTCAGGCTCTTTATGCGCAGGTTCCTGATGTTCTTCACTGGGCGCTTCTTCGTACTGCTTAGGCGAATCAACAATTTCTATATTCTCTGTTCCTAACGCTGCCAAAACATCATCTATATCATCTGAACCTACCACGTCCTCAGGAAGAGAATCATTTATTTCTTCATAAGTAAGGAAGCCTTTTTGCTTGCCTAATTCTATAAGCTTTTTTATGCAATTCTCTTTATGCAGCTGATTGGCATGAGCCTCTTCACTCACAACCGTATCCTCAACAACCACAGAACTACGGGTTTTTTTAACCGCTTTTAAAGCCGGTTTTTTATGCAGTTTTTTTCTGCGCTTCAGCTTTTTCTTTTTCATGTTGTGTTATACCTCGGCCTTTTGTTTTATTAAATTATTGTATTCACTTAAAAGCTTGCCTAAATGCTGTTCGCCCTTTTTTAATTCCTGGGCTGACTTTATTTCAGCTTGCAGCATTTTCATCTTTACTTTGACATGCGACTGTTTTAAGTTCTTTATGCAATCTTTTAAACATTTTTCCTTATCAACAAGCTCGCCTACCGCTGCATAAGCATCAAGTATTGCCTTACAATACGATTCATTCTTTACGGAATTTATTAGTTTTGCTATATTAATGGTTTTATGCTCTGCCCAAAAACAACAAACTATTCCCAACAACACACTAAAATCACTGTCTAGCTGTACCTGGCTCTCGCTGTAATACTTTTTTATTTCAGTTATAAAAGCAGGGTCATCTAATATGAGCCCCAGAAGCATTTTTTCAGCAGCCTGAAGGTTCACTGTCTTAGGCGCAGCGCCTATAACAACAGGGTGTATATCAAAATTTGATTCTTGATCCGGCCTAATCTTAGAGGCTTCAGCCCACAAAGCCTGAGTATCTACATCCAGATATTGCGAAAGACGTTTTATATATTCCGATTTCACAACAGCATTGGAAATTTTTGCTATTGTAATAAGCATCTCATTGGCTATCTTTGACTTAGAATTAACGTCGAAATTCTTAAGGCGCGATTTTAATAAATTATATTTGTAATCAAAAAAATCAGCGGCTGTTTCTATGCATTTTATGAATTTTTCAACGCCTTCTTGCGCCACAAATTTATCAGGGTCGCATCCTTTTGGCAAAGTCGCTACTTTCACATTCATGCCTTCTGCCACCGCAACATCGAGGCCCCTTAAACTTGCTGCCTCGCCGGCTGAATCCGGGTCAAAAACCATTACTATGTTATTCGTAAATCTTTTCAGGAGCTTTACCTGCTCATTTGTAAGCGCAGTGCCCAATGATGCAACTATATTACCCACGCCGGCCTGAAATGGCGTCAGAAAATCGAGGTAACCTTCCACTATAATTACATAATCTTTTTCTTTTATATGCTCTATTGCTAAATTCAGGCCGTACAGATTTCTTCCTTTGCTATACACAGGCGTATCAGGAGAATTCATATACTTCGGCAAAGTCTCATCCAAAACACGGGCCCCAAAACCAACCACCTGCCCCTTATTATTATGTATAGGAAATATTACCCTTTGCCTGAATCTATCGTAAAAATTACCGTCTTTACCGGCAAGCGCTAAGCCGGCGCGCTCAAGTAATTTTGCGTCAAAACCTTTCTTTTTCGCAAAACTTAAAAAAGAATCCCAGCCTGACGGCGCAAAACCGAGCTTTAGTTTCTTCACCGTCTCTTCCTTCACTCCCCTTTTATTGAGATAATTTACAGCGTCCTTGGCGTGCTCTGTTTCAAGAAGCGTATAATGATAAAATTGAACAGCTGCCTCATTTGCCGAATGTATCTTTGCGGCTTCAGAACGATTTTGGCTTTGCCCGGATGATGATTTCGGAATTTGTATCCCAACTTTTGTGCCAACCAGCTCTACTGCCTCGGGAAATTCAATTCGCTCATATTTCATTACAAAACCGAATACATTACCTCCGACGCCGCAGCCAAAACAATGAAAAATCTGTTTGTCAGGGCTTATCATAAAAGAAGGCGTCTTTTCATGATGAAACGGGCAGTTCGCGCGAAAATTCCTGCCCGCCCTTTTTAACGGTATATAACCTGATATTACTTCAGCTATATCTGCCCTGTCTAAAATCTGATTAATTATATCATCGGGTATCATAAAAACTATCTAACCACCCTCACAAAACCTGAACAGCCATAAATCTCCAGTTTTTCTTTTTTTAGGAGCTGGTCAAACAATAAGTTTAAACCCAGCGTGTCGCTAGCTATATGGCCTGCGACAACTACATTTACATGCTCTTCTCTGGCCTTCTTTATATGTTCATCACTAAGATGCATACACACTATAGTAGAAATACCTGCCTTTGTAAGCTCTTTAAATATATCTTTAGAGCCTTCTGTGCCGCCTGTCATATCAACCATTATCTTTCCCGCATGCAAATTCGGCGAACCGATGACAATCTTGGGCCCTGCATTACGGCTGGATGCCTCTTTGTATTCAGGTATATCTTTCAATAATTTCACTAAGTCAGAAATTAACTCGGGTTTTTCTTTATCAACTAATTTCTGCAGATATGTAGTAACATGATTATCTGCAGGCGTATGTATACAAATAAACGGCAGCCCTAAAATTTTTGCCGCGTCCACTGCCCTTGTATGATTGGCAGGATGCACGCGCCTCTCTACTTCTTTCATACGCTCGTCGATAAGCGATTCCGCGATACTTATTGGCACGCCTATTTGCGCCGCTATATCTGACTGCATCTGCATAACTTTATAAAAACCAGCCAAGGCCTTGCCTTCAGGGTGATGCGCAACCACTAAATCAACAGGCTTTCCTATTTCTTTCATACGGTCAGCTAAAAGCACTTCGCCGACCTCCATATCTATACCAACAAGCAAGGATTTAATATTCTTGTTTGGATCTCCGTTTAAAATACGCGTATCCGCATATGGATTTACCAGGGCTTCTTTATCAAAATCCTGCTTGTCAGCAGGCTTTAATTCTTCATAATCCTTCTTTACTCTGCTTAATATCTTTCCGATTGCCTTCTCGCCGCGAGGATCCTGCTCTATACCTTTCTTTACCGCAAATTCATATATTTCTGATAATTTCAATTCCCACCTCCGATAATTTTTCCTAATATTATTTTTGCCGCGCTGTTTATCTGTATTATATAGGATCCGGAAAAAGACCTGTCCTGCACGGATTTTTTTATGTAATCAACAGCGCTCCAATTAAGTATCATAAATACTATACAAATTATAGCAATGCCTCTCGCCAAACCAAAAACCATGCCTGCGGCTGTATTGAAATTTTTCGCAAAACTCAACTGCATAATCTTTTGAATAAACATAAAAACAAATTTAAAAATTAACATGCCTACTAATAATATACTAATAAAAGATATGGCTTCAAGCTGAATATCTGCCATTGTTGTAATAGTATACTGATTAAACATGGAAACTAACTTTTTATAAAAATAAAAGGCTGCCAGGCCTGAAAACCCAAGACCGGCTGCCTTGTAAATTTCCGCAGACAATCCGTTTTTAAAACCTATGTAACCTGTTCTTAATAAAAGAATTACAACAAAAATATCAAACCAATTCATTAGTCATATAAAAACTTTTTAAAGGGATTTTAATAAGTTGTATCGGGTAAGTATATCACATGGAATCGACTTTGTCAAATTCCACGAAGTGGAATTTGATCCTAAGGCGCCGTTAAGCAATGCGACGAATAGGAGCATTGTAGGCACCGAAGGATCTTTGACATGGAAATTACTACTGAAAAGATATGCCTACGGTAAAACTCTCGCTCTGGGCCTGGAAATCTTCAGGAAATTTACCAAATGGGCTTGACATTTTTACGCTTTCCAGCACCGCATCGCCTACAGCCTTGGTATCCTCACTGATAATAGCAGGCTCATCAATCAAATAACCATCTGAATTCAGGTTAAATCTCACAACGCAATCGCCTTTAGCACCTTTATGCAAAAAGCTATCGCGCGCAACATCCTGAATTTTACGTTTCATATTCAAAAAATAATCACTGCCCGGCGCGCTTAAGCTCGATGCTGCGGTAAGCGCTGTTTTTTGGGCATCAAGGCGAAACCCCATTTTTTGCTCTTCAGTCAAAACAGGCTCTATTTTCTCTTTAACAGGAGGCTTAACTACTTTAACTTTTTCCGAAGTTTTTTGTTTTTGCTGCGGCTCTATTCTTTTATTTTGCTTAATTATTTGTTCTTTAGCTAATTCCTCTTTTTGCCTTGCCTGATTTATCCTTGAATCTTCCTGCTGAACACTATCTTTTAATGTACCCAAAAGAGCTTCCTGCCTTAACCATTTTTCCGTTTCTACAAGCGTAGATTCGCCTGTCACTATATGCGGAGTTAAAAGAACCACAATTTCTTCCTTTTGCTTCAGGTCTACATCATTGCTAAATAGGCGCCCTATAAGAGGAATATCCCCTAAAAAAGGGACTTTCTTTGAATTCTTATTCAAAGTATCTTTAATAAGGCCTGCTATAACTATGGTAGCGCCGTCTTTAACCATTATAGTTGTTTCAGCCTCTGTGGTGGAAATAACCGGTATTTTGTTATTGTCAGAAGTTGTGTAATCATCACTTTTAGTGCTTACCTCGGGTTTTATTTTCATTGTAACAAACCCATCTTCATTTATAGTAGGGGTAACATACAATTTAACGCCCAGGTCTACAAATGTAACACTCTCAGCAGTAGTCGTGGTCTGCTGGCTGGATACAACTGACTGCGTAGAATAAGGCTGTTTTGTCCCTATCAATATCTTTGATTCCTGATTATTAAGAGCCATTATTTTCGGGCAGGATAAAGTATTAACATCTCCCACCTCTTTAAGGGCATCTATTAAAGCCGAATAATCGCCTGCAACCTGCGGATCCCCGCCTCCAACAATAGTACCTACCTTTACAACGCCGCCTGAAGTAAGGCCTAATTTAAGAGTCTGGGTTAACCTTAGATATTTCTGCGCTATAACATCCCAGTTAATGCCCATCTGAAAATTATCTTTTAAAGTAACTTCCAAAATCTTCGCCTCAATCATAACCTGGGCGTCTTTTTGGTCAAACGCAGAAACTACATTTTCTATTTTTTCAAGCTGTTCAGGCACATCCGTAACAGTTATCTTATTAGTTCTTGCATCTATTTTTATGAAACCCAGGCTTTTAGTTACAAGCTCTGAAACTTTTTTCTCCATATCTTCTGCTTTTGCGTATTTTAATGAAAACACTTTAGTCTCGGTGGGAGCGTCTATTTGCTCTATCATATCTTTCATCTGCAATATACTGGCAGACACATCCATTAAAACTATAGTATTCGAACCTTCATCCACAATCACCTTGCCTACATTGGTTTTTACCTGCATAAGGACTTTGCTTACTTCCGCTGCCTTGGCATACCTTAATTTTGCTATATAAACTTTTTTCTTATCATAAAATTTTTCACCATAGATAAGCTCATAATCCCTGTCTGTCATAACATTTATAATATTGCCCTGCTTCTCGTAAGCAAGATTATTAGCCACCAGCACTATTTGAAGAGCATCCCAGACATTAACATCTTTTAAAAATATGGTAACCCTGCCTGTGACATTCTTACCGGCTACTATATTTAAACCGCTTTTCATGGATAGTATCTTAAGCACATCAAGCACATCCATGCCCTTTATATCAAGCGTGATATTGTCGGTTGTCGCGGTAGCTCCGACTGAAGCAGGCATCTCCTGACTAAAAGCATTCTCACAAAAAAATAAGAATATTATCAATGATAAAAATAATATTTCATTTTTATGCTTTCTCATATGGTTACCCTCATTATAAAGTCAGATCTATTGACCGATCCCCCAGCCTTAATTTAACTTTATTAGGCATTATATCATCCACTATTATATCACCAATCTTGTCATTTTTTACAACAAAATAAGTCTTGGCTGTTTTTGTGTCTTCTATCACTGCCTGAAGGTTCCCGCCTTCAATCACGCCTTTCAAAATAAACGACTGAATGGCTTCCTCCAATTTCAAGCCTGCGGGCTGAAACTGCCCGGAATGGGATTGATCTGCCGCATCGCCGATAGAAATATTTTTAAACAAACCAGCATTGTTTATCGCCTGTAAATAATAATCCAACGGTTTTATAACAGCCGTAACAGCGGTATCGCCTGCGATTTTTTTCATACCAGCGCCCTTCATATCTGCTATGCCCATATCCTTTTTTAAAATTATGTTAGCAATATCAGGCAAAATTACAGCGCTTAAATCGTAAATGCAATAGGCCAAAGTAATAATAAATAGCGCCAGCAATATTTTATTCACAATTAATAAATTTAATATTTTTTTCGCCATTTTAGTCCTTAAATAAAATCTTTGATATTAAAACACGCACCTTTATATCGCTGTCCTGTCCCTGGCCTGTAGCGTTTATATCCATATTTTCTATTTTCAGCATCTGGTTTGAATTCTCGGTTTGATATAAAAATTTTATAAGACCCTTGATTGTAGTATCAAGCTCCGCTTCGGCAAGAAATTTCTTATATATTTTCACGTCTTTAACAGAATTAGGCTTAAGAATAATCAGGGTTACGCCTGAATCTTTTGCAAGCTGGTCTATCTCGGATAAAACAACAGCAAGCTGTTGTTCGTCGGATTTTGAGCCTTTTACAAAAGAAGCATACTTGCCATATTCGGCATTCTTCGTTTGAAAATCAGATATAGATTTAACACACTTCTGAAGCTTTACTTTTTTAGCGGCAATCTGCGCGTCTAAATCCTGCCATTTCTTCAGGCATGGCTCTAAAATAAAATTCCAAAAAACACCAAACACCGCAAGAATAATTATTGCTATGATAATATTTTTTTCTCTTTTGGATATAGAAGAAAACATCATCTTTACATCTCCAATACGCAGGCCACCTGAAAATCAACCAGTTCCTGCTGCGCTATTTTTCTTTTATTAGTAAAAACCACTTTTACATTTTTAAAATATTTTGAGCTCTCAAGCGCGGAAACAGTTTCAAATACCTGCGACATTGTTTTTGAAACTCCGCGGATTGCAACCCCGCCTTCATTCATTGAAAAATTTGATATGTTTATATCCCGCGGTATCACACTGTAAATCTCTCTTAAAATTTCAAGGGCAGTATTTGACTTATCAGACTGCTGCTGAGCCGCTTTTAATTTACCGGACATAAACTCTGCCTTCTGGACATACGGCTTTAACTGATTCAATTGGCCGTCAAGATAGCTGACATAAGCTTGTTTATAAAAAAATCTGGCTGTAACCATAACAAAAAAACAGGCCGCAAGCGACGCCAGAAGGATATAAAACCTGAATAACCCATCCTTCTTCTCCTTGTCCAGCTGTTTTACTTTTAATTCCCTGGGCATCAGGTTAATTTTAAGGCTTTCAGTATTACAAACCGCGCCTAAAACATTCGTCACGGATACGGATTTTGCCGCGTTGCCGGCATTGCTTGCGCTATAAAATTCTACCGGGATATTAAATTCTTCCTGCAGCGCCTGTTTTATCCGGTTGGAAAATTCTGAAATTCCTCCGGATATAAATATCTTCTGCGCTTTTTTTTCAAGGGCTGCGTTTTCTTTTTTAAATGCGGTGTATGAAATCTTTATCTGTTCTTTTAAAATATTTATCCATTCGTTAAACGCCGCAACCTTCTTAAGCGCGCTTGCTCCGCATTCCAATGAACGCATAAACAAAATTTCCCCATTTAAACATATCATCAATTCACCAGAATTCGCGTCTATGTCTATAAGTATATATAAAGATTCTGGCTGCAAAGCCTGCCGCCTGCGGGTATCTGACAAAAACCAATTAAGAACTGCCTCAGAACTAAGATAAATAAAATCCGGATTAATACCTGCTGTTCTCATAACAGATAGCTGGCTGTCTATTATATTTTTCTGGACAACAACAAGTATTACACTGGAGTAACCATCCTGGCCAACGCTTAATACTTTATGCCCTATGGCAATATCTTCTTTTAAAAATGGGAGCTGTTTAGCGGCCTGAAATTCGAGCATCTTTTCTATCTCAACATCATCCGCAGAAGGCAGCCTCAAAAATCTTACAGTCGCATACTTGCGCGCAAGGCACATATATACTACCCTAGGCTTTGCCTTCAGCATACTCCAGAGCAGTTTCGAAAATTCTCTGCGGGAAACCTTATTTTCCGCTTCCACAGAAAATTCCAGCGCATCAGCGAGAAACTCCGCATTAGGCTGGCCTGAACCAGCCCTTGCCTGCGCAGTCTTTATCCACCCGCTTGAAAAATCTATAGCTGTTATCTGAAAAGTTTTTTTAAACAACAAATTAATCATTTCTGATTCCAGTATATAAATTTATACCGGCCCTTATCGTCAAATTCCGCTACAACCTCTATACTGCTCTTTATATTTCTTACAACAGCGCTGCTGTTAATCCTGAAAACAAATGAAGCAACCCTTATTTTATTCTGATCATACGCATTCTTTAAATCAACAAGCTTAATCCTTTCATCTGCGCCTAAATCTAAATTATCAGAACGCAAATTACGCAAATTTTCAGGATGTTTATTTATATAAGCCTCGCCAAGCGCATCAAGCGGCTGGCCTATTGAAACAAACCATACGCCTGGCGACGCGCCTTCATAAATAAACCAACGCCTGGTATTTAAAATATAATCAGAAAGCCCTTTGCCTAAAACAGCTGTCAAAACAACGCCCGAGGCGGTATTTATATTTATCATACCGCTTCCGTAAACTGTAATATATTTAATTATACCATCTGTATATGTATTTTTTCCATAAAAAATATCGCCAGTCATATTATTAACTGTTAACAACTCCTCAATTGCGTCAAAACCGCCTATTTTTTCGCGCTGCGAAATAATAGCCGGTGCTAACTCAATAGCTTTATTATCATTTAAACCTATCTGAATTAACAAAGCTTTTAAAATATCAACCGTAACCTTGTTAATATTTATCTTTGATTGCTCGTCAGACATGCCATACAAATCCTGCGAATCTATACTTTTAACACTATAAGAACACTCGCCAAAATTTATATCCTTAAATACAGCCTCATTATTCAGCCAAGGCTGGTTAAAACTATCAGCGTAAATAACCTCCTTCATATCTAAAAATCGCTGCCTTTCTGCCAAAGCCCTTTGAACACCGGCTTTTGCAGCATAAAAAGCTTTTATGCCGTTAATTCGGTTACGCAATAATTTTATTTCAAACGAAAGCTTATGAGCCAGGCCTATTGCGAATATAGATAATATAACAGTTATCCATAGGCTGATAATCAATATCGCGCTTTTATTGTTATGGATTCGCATTATTAACAGCCTCTACGTACAAAGGGACTATTTTCTTTAAAGTTGCCTTTGTTGAAAGCGAAATGCTCACAGCCGAACAGCTTAAATTTTTATCCGGGTTAAACGTATCCACCCATTGATACTCGCCTGTGCCTTGCGTATTTTTACAAAAATATTTAAACTCAAGCGCCGTAATCCTATTAGGCAATTCGTATGTTTTTTTATCAGCATCATCAGCATCTAACATAGATTGTATTGTTTGTTCACTGCGTATTAATTTATTATTTACGGCGTCAAAGAAAAAACTAAGCTTTACCAAGTCATATTTATCCTTATTTAGAGACTTCGTAAGAAACGATATTCTGTTGCTTTCACCCTTAAACTTTACTTTGTTGCTCGGCACAAAACTAGCAACCTCATTAGAAATAGAATCTAATAACACAAATGCTTCCAGATGATTATTAGATAACGTATTTAGCCGGCGCCAGCTGAATATGCCTGCGCTAAAAGCCGAATATACGCTTATAATTACTACCGAAAAAATAGATACTGCTATAAGCAATTCTAAGAGTGTAAAAGCGGCTCTTTTAAATAAGTATCTACAGTCAAAGTTTTTGTTGAATTCGCGGCGTTCCATATTATAGATAAATTCACCTTATAAATATAAAGGCCCTCTATCGGGCTTGAATTAATTTTCCAGGAAAATTTTTTATAGCCGGAATCGAAATTACCTTCAGGCGCAACTTTACTCAAACCTTCGCAATGCAGTTGAAACATTTTTTCATTAATTAAAGAAACTGCTGTAAGATAGTCTTCAAGGCCTTTAACCCCTGAAGCGCATGCGTTAAATGAACGCAGAACTAACGTAATACCTACTGCCAGGACAACAACAGCAATCAGGACTTCAAAAAGTAAAAAAGCGCTATTTTTTCTCTGTTTCCCAGTTTGCAATATCATCTGCGCCCTCCGAACCATCCGGCCCAAGCGAATAAAGATCATAATCATTGTTATGGCTGCCTGGGAATTTATACACATACGGCCTGCCCCATGGGTCTAAAGGCTTCTTTTTTATATACGGCCCACGCCAATTATCAGCTCCTGAACCAGGTTTAGTTGTCAACGCTTCAAGGCTTTCCGGATACGAACCATTGTCTAATTCATACATATCTAAAGCAAGCGCAATACTGGCCTCTATGTCTGTCTTTGCTGCAGCTTTTTTAGCCTGATCAGACCTGCCGGCCAACCTAGGCACTACCATAGCAACAAGAATGCCGATTATTACCACAACAAGCATTAACTCAACCAGTGTAAAAGCTTTTCTATCGCGCGCCTTCATAGCCCCTCCATTTCATTTCACCATAAGATTTATCTGGAATATCGGTAAAAGCATCGATATAACTATAAAACCCACCACTATTCCCATAACTAAAATAATTACAGGCTCCAGTAAAGAAGTAAAAACCCTTACAAGCCTGTCAACATCGCGTTCACAAGACTCAGAAGCTTTAAGAAGCGCTTTTTCAAGATGGGCGCTCTCATCTCCTACTGCTATCATATTTGTGACGAATAGCGGAAAATTTCTGGCCTTTATTACAGCTTTTGAAAAAGCAACGCCGCCTAAAACATCTTTTGTAACAACATCCAAATCACGGCTTAAGACCCTGTTTTCCACAACAGAATTTGCAATCTTTAAAGCCTGCATCATAGGAACACCATTAACCAGCAATGTGCCCAAGGTCTTAGAAAATCTTGCTATCTCTGACTTACAGATAAGCTCTCCTATAATCGGCGCTTTTATTTTTATATTATCTATAAAAAATTTACCTTCGCTTGTTTTACCCTGCCTGTTCAATATAAAAATTAAAATTGCCAAACCTGCTAAAATAAGCCAGCCATAATGAATTAAAAAACTGCTTAAATTTATAAGTAATAGCGTCGCAAGCGGTAATTCCTGGCCCATATCTTCAAAAATAACGACTATCTTAGGTATTACAAATGTCAACAAAACTACAACAGTCGCAATGCCCACTATTATCATTAAAATCGGGTACGCAAGCGCTGACCGGACCCTGCTTCGCAGTTGATCCTCTGTTTGGGCATAATCAGCAAGCCTGGCCAAAATCTGTTCAAGCATGCCCCCTGCTTCACCTGCTTTAATCATAGATATGTATACGTCTGAAAATATTTCCGGGTGCCTGGTGAGGCCGCTTGAAAACGCCCCGCCGTCTTTAACAAATCCGCGCAGATCGTCTATAACTATCTTAAAACGGCCATCCGCCTGATTGCTCAAAACTTCAAGCGCTTTAAGTATAGTAAGCCCTGACGATAATAAATCAGCTAATTGTCTTGTAAAAACTGCCAGGCCTTCCCATGATATTTTTTTTTGCCAATGAAAAAGCGGGGCAGCTGCCCCGCTTTTTTGCTCGTTTATTTCCAGAGGGAATAATCCGGCTTGAGTTATTTTATAAATCGCCGCGCGTTCTGTCTCGGATTCTATTACGCCTTCTTTTATGTCGTGAGGTCCGCTCTTGGCTTTATAAACAAACCTTGGCATAAATAAATTATTCCTCTTTTAACTCACACACCCTCGCTACTTCAGAAATAGTCGTTGTACCGTTTAAAACTTTTTCAAGCCCATCCTGCATCAATGTATGCATGCCTAATTCAAGGGCTTTGCGCTTTATTTGATCGCTGGAAGCCTTCTTAACAATAAGTTCTGTTATCGGCTCATTTAAAACAAGAAATTCATATATACCTGTCCTGCCTCTATATCCTGTAAATTTGCATTCCTCACAACCTTTGCCCTCATAAATATCTGCCTTATCAAAATCAATATTATACTGCGATTGATTTAAAAAAGCTATCTTTTTCAAGGATGATTTTTTATCTTTCATCACAACTTTACATTTATTGCATATAGTCCTTACAAGGCGCTGCGCAATTATACATTCCACGGAAGAACTGGCCAAGAACGGCTCTATACCCATATCCAATAATCTTGTTATAGCGCCGGCGGCATCATTAGTGTGAAGCGTTGAAAATACAAGATGCCCTGTAAGAGCTACCCTTATGGCTATTTCAGCTGTCTCTGTATCCCTTACCTCTCCTACCATCATAATATCAGGGTCATGCCTAAGGCTGGAACGCAAACCTTCGGCAAATGTTAAACCTATTTTAGGCAATACCTGTATTTGTGTTATACCGTCCATCTGATACTCTATAGGGTCTTCAATGGTTATAATCTTTTTTGTGGAATCTTTTATTTTCATAAGGCAGGCATAAAGAGTGGTTGTTTTCCCGCTGCCTGTCGGGCCGGTTACAAAAATTATACCGTGAGGTTTTTTTATTATCTCCTCAAGTATCATTAAATCCTTGCTTGATAAACCAAGCGTTTCCAGGCTGTATAACATACCGGTTGATAAAATCCTAAGGTCTACACTTTCGCCGTACGGCGTAGGCAATATACTAACCCTTACATCAAGATCGCCTTTCGGTGTCTTAAGCTTTATTCTGCCGTCCTGAGGCATGCGGCGCTCTGCGATATTCATGCCAGCCATAATTTTTATCCTTGAAATAATCGGGGCCTGAAAATATTTAATTGTCGAGGGTATCGCCGCATCATATAAAACGCCGTCTATTCTGTAACGAATTTTAAGCTCTTTTTCAAATGGTTCAATATGTATGTCTGTAGCTCTTTCTGATACAGCTTCAAGCAAAATCTGATTTACAAATTTTATGATAGACGCGTCATCTGCCATATCCTGTATGTCTTCGGTCTTCGCAGACAACAAATCCGGCTCATCTGCCTGGCCGCTCTTATCAATTATCCTTTCTATTGTCTCTGCGCCTATACCATAATATTGTTTTATTGCGTCCAGAATATCGCTTTCGCCGGCAAGCATTGCCTTTACATTCATATTAAGCAGTAGTTTTATATCATCCAGCAGGTGTATATTCATCGGATCGGATACGGCTATGGTGATTCTATCATTATCTATTGAAATCGGTATAAATTTATAGTGGCAGGCGAATTTTGCCGGGACTTTTTCTATAACAGAATGGCTCAACTTCAAACCTTCAAGTTTAACATAATCAATGTTTAATTGCCTGGCAATTACAGGAAACAGGATATCTTCCTTAATAAACCCCAGATGGACAAGCGTAACACCTAAAAACTGGCTTGTTTTTTTCTGAATTCTCAAAGCTTGTTCCAGCTGTTCATTAGAAATAAGCCCGCCTTGCACCAGCATCTCGCCCAATAGAAGTGTATTCTTTTTAATTTCCATTATATACCGCTCCTATCACACAATCCGGCCCTACTTTATCTATCTTTACGTTTAAAATCTTATTAACTAAAGAATTATTGCCTTCAAACAAAACTTTTATATACGTATCAGTATATCCGGTAAGCATATTTGTTTTTTTATCTCTGGCGCTTTCAGTTAAAACGCTTACTACCCTGTTTTGAAAATTTTTTGCATAAGAAAATGCAAATGCCTGGCCTAAACCCCTGACCAACTTAACTCTCCGGGCTTTTTCATTTTTGTCAACCTCGTTAGGCATTAAAAACGCCTTTGTCCCTTTTCTTTTACTGAATCCAAAAGCATGAATACGCATGGGCTTTACAGCCTTTAACACCTTTAAAGTATTATTAAATTCAACCTCTGTCTCTCCGGGAAAGCCAACAAGCACATCAGTAGAAATCGCGGTTTCAGGCATCTTAGCGCGGATATCATCGATAAGTTTTAGATATTGAACATTGGTATAATTTCTGTTCATTGCCTTTAATATTTTGTTATCGCCGCTCTGAAGTGGTATATGCAGGTGCCTGCATATCTTTTCTGACAAACTAATCTTATTTATCAAATTCTTAGTAACATATGCCGGCTCAACAGAACTAAGGCGTATTCTTTTTAAACCATGAACAGCCTCCATTTTATCAAGTAATCCTGTAAAATCTTTGTACGCGCCAAGGCATATACCACACAATACAACTTCTTTAAAACCACTGTTAACTAGCTTTGCAATCTCTTTTATTATTTCATCTTGGCCTCTGTCCCTTGCCCTGCCGCGCACCAACGGCACCTTACAATAAGAACAAAAATTATCACAGCCGTCCTGAATCTTAACAAATGCGCGGTTGTGGCCGGCGAAGGCGGAAATACCATTGCATGTAGGGGCGAACGGCCGTTCGCCCCTACAATTATCAATTAAATCAATTATATCATTCTTCTGGCCATTTTTTACAATTATAGCATCCGGACAAATCTTTTTTATTTCATCCGCATCCTTCTCGACATAACAGCCCGTAACAATAATCTGCGCGCTAGAATTTAATTTTAATGCGCGCCTTATAAGATTACGCGAAGCGCTATCTGCTGACGAAGTTACAGTACATGTATTTATAACATAAATATCAGCAGGCTTACCGTTTGCTTCGGTAAACCCAAAAGATAAAAACTGTTCGCGCATTAATTGCGATTCGTATTGATTAACCTTACAGCCAAGATCCTGAATCTTAAATGTTTTCATAATCTAAAACTGATAAAATATATAATCCCGCTGTCTCTGTGCGCAAAACCCGCTCACCCAAAGAAACCAGCTGAAAACCGCTTTCTTTTGCAAACACGATTTCTCTTGGCGTGAAATCGCCTTCAGGCCCGATAAAAACGGCTATTGTAGGGGCAGGGCTTGCCCCTGCCCTGTCAGGGCAACCGCAAGGGTTGCCCCTACATTTAAAATCCTCCAAAACACTGCGCAGAAAAACCGCATCTTTATCTATACAGGCAAACAATTTCAAATCACATTTTGAAAAAGCGGCAAGCGCTTTTTCAGCTGATAAAACCTCTTTTATTTCTGGAACTTTTGACCTGCCGCACTGCCTGGAAGCCTCTGAAGCAATCTTCTGCCACCGCTCTATTTTACGTAGGGGCGAACGGCCATTCGCCCCTACGTTTACGACTGAACGCTCTGCAGCAACAGGCATTATCGCATCAACACCAAGTTCAGTTGCCTTTTCTATTATAAAATCCATTTTGGATGGTTTGTTTGGTATAGCCTGGACAAGTGTTACATTAAATGTATTTTCTTTGGCAAGGGAGAATTCTTTGGATATAATTTTGACGTTGTTTACATCCTGCAATACGCAGTTATATTTATTGCCTTTGCCATCAAAAATTTCTATCTTGTCGCCTTTTTTTAACCTTAAGACGCCTTTCAGATAATGAATGCCTTCTTCGTCGATATGAATTTTATCTTTTTCTATGTTTTCGGAATGACAGTATAAACGTCTCATAAATTATTCTCTTGAAGATTCGGCACTCGAAGGCCCTGTGTCACTACTCGCAATAACTGGTGACACAGGATCAAATTTGTCCCGCAAAGCTGGACAAATTTGGTGGAGCTACCGGGAGTTGAACCCGGAACTCTACGTTGCGAACGTAGCGTAATCCCATTTTACTATAGCCCCAAAATTTACTTTGTAAATTTTGATCCTGTTTTTCCAGCTATCACGAGCAGAAAAACAGGACCTACACTATAAATTCCCTTTAAACAATGAGGTTAATTCTTCCGGATTAGTTGCCCTGCGCATTGCTTCTTCGCGGGTAATCTCACCTTTCTGAACAAGCACTGCAAGTGTCTGGTTCATCGTTACCATTCCTATTTTTCTTCCGGTCTGTATTGAAGTATATATCTGAGGCAGTTGATTCTCTCTTATTAAACTGCGGACTGAAGGAGTCACGTTCAAAACTTCATAAGACAAAGCTCTCCCAGCTCCTGTCTTACGCGGAATTAATTGCTGAGACAAAACGCCTATTAAAGCCATAGACAGCTGGATCCTCACTTGCTGCTGCTGATAAGGCGGAAAAACGTCTATTATCCTGCTTATAGTATGTATTGTATCTATCGTATGCAGAGTGGCAAATATAAGATGCCCGGTCTCAGCCAAGGTAAGAGCCGTATGTATCGTCTCCAAATCGCGCATTTCACCAACCAATATAATATTAGGATCCTGCCTAAAAACACGCCTTAAAGCTTCTGCAAAAGATAAAGTATCAGTGCCGACTTCACGCTGGTCTATGGTAGACTTTTTATGCTTATGCAAATATTCTATCGGATCCTCTATTGTTACAATATGGCATGATTTACGATCATTGATATAATCAATCATTGCCGCCAATGTGGTAGATTTACCGCTTCCTACAGCGCCTGTAACAAGAAACAAACCGCTATGTTTCATAGCAAAATCCTTCACAACATCAACCGGAAGGTTTAAAGTCTCAATAGACGGTATCTCATACGGAATTAACCTAAGGCACATCCCTATGCAATTTCTCTGCATAAATAAATTCACTCTAAATCGTCCAAGGCCGCTTATGCCGTATGAAAAATCTAATTCCTTAGACTTTTCAAATTCTTCTATCTGCCTGCCATTAATAATACCATATGCCAATACCTTTATAGTATCAGCCGATAACGGCTCTGTACTGCCTATAAATTGCAAATTTCCGTCTATGCGAAACTGTGGAGCTATGCCTGTGGTTATATGTAAATCAGATGCTTTATACATAACCATTTCTTTTAGTAATTTTAACATATCCATAATTAGCCTCCGGGATTTATTAAAAAAGGGCCAAAGGAATAAAGGGAATTTACCCTTTTAATCCCCCTAACCCTTTTTAAATTGCTTAAACTTAAATAATCTTACGAGGAACTTCCAGCACAATTCTTTCGCCAGAAACAGTAGGTAATATTGAAACCCCTATTTCTATATTAATATTATCGCTATTAAAATTAAAATAGCCTTCCTGCGGGGCTTCATTCATTTTCATGCCCAAGTTTGACGCCTTTTTTACATAATCAGACAAAGGCATAAGCGCAGATTTCGGATACGAGGCAATCTTTTCAAGCCTATTTTTAACTCTAAAAAGAATTTCTACGCGGTTTTTTTCCGGCTGTATATGTATATTTTTAACATCACTTTTATACGCCCTTTCAATAAGCTGCCTCATAAGAAATGGCGCAGGGCCGCTATAATAAAACTTTATACTTTGCCTGATTTGAGCAGGCGAGCTTACTACTCTTTTTATACGACAGTGTGTAACCGTTTCTAAATTTTCCACTGCTGCTAAATCCAAGGGGTCAGACATCGCGACAGTAAGCGTATCGTCATGTTTAAGAACAGGCAATATATTTAATCGCTTTGCTATAGACTGCGGAACCAAATCCAGCACCTCAGGCTGAACTGTTAAATAATCATTTAAATCCATATAAGGGACATTAAAATATGACGCCAAAAACGCGGCAAACTCATCTTCCTTCACAAGCCCAAGCTCAACTGTTAGCTTGCCTAACGGAGTCCTGACATCAAGATTTCTCTGATAATTCAATAACTCTTTTAACTGATATTCGTTTATCAGATTAGCCGCAATCATGCTTTGGCCTATGGGTTTTGCCGGCATAAAAATCCTCTTATTCTGTTATAGTACCTGTTTGATCTATACTTAATACCTTAGAACCCCTAGTAGCTGTTACTGCAAAAGAAGTATTCGGATCCGACGAAGTTAAATTATAATCATAATAATCTGCTGTTGTATTGGGATCATTTAAGTAGCTTGTCATATAATTAAAACTAGAAGCATATATTTTTTTATCAAGCCTATATATTTTTTCAGCGTTATAAATAAGTTCTAAAGTCGTCCTTGCTTCTTTTTCCCGCGCGCTTTCCATGGTTTTTGTAAAAATTGGAACAGACATACTAACCAGTATGCCTATTATAATAACGACAACCATGACTTCTATTAAAGTAAAAGCTGTATTATTTTGATGCCTCATAACACCTCTTTTCTTTTAATTAATATACTACACCAAGCCCCTATTGTCAACCCTTATTGGGCGCCGGCGCCGCCTGTTGCGATCTTGAATATCGGAAGATACATTGCCACAACTAAAGTCCCTACTGTAATACCCATAAATATCAATAAAAGAGGCTCAAAAGCAGCGGTAAGCCTTTCAACCAGTGAGTCTATTTCTTCCTGGTAATAAATAGACACCCTCTCAAGCATATCGCTAAGCCTGCCGGTTTCTTCTCCTACATTTACCATCTGAGTAACAATCGTAGGAAACAACCCGGACGCCTCAAGCAAACCGCTTAAAGATTTACCGGCGCGCACATCTTCTTTTATTATTATTATCGCGTCTTCATAAATTTTATTACCGCACGATTTACCTATAAGATCCAAACCGGTAAGTATCGGTATGCCGCTTTTTATTAAGATTCCCAACCCATTGGCAAAACGCTCTATAATAGAACCCTGCACAAGCACCCCTAGAAGCGGAATTCTAAGCTTAAAATTATCAAACATAATCCTGCCTTTTAATGTCTTAGTAATAAAGGCTCTTAATCCATAAAATATTACGCCGGCAAATAAAATAATAAATATTATATACCTTTGCATAAAACTACTGAATTTCATAACGCCCAAAGTAAGTAAAGGAAGTTCCATATTAAAACCTTTATATATATCTCCGAACATCGGGATTATTTTAAGCGTAAATATCAATATTGCAGCTGTACAAACTGCCAGCAATATTATAGGGTAAATCATTGCGGCTTTAACTTTACGGATGACAGCGCCTGAACGTTCCATATAAGAAGCAAGATGATCAAACGTCGAAGGAAGCTGTCCGCTTGCCTCGCCTGCCTCCACCATGCTTACCCATAAACCTTGAAAAACTTTTGGGTGGTGCGCCATTGCGTCATGAAGATTATGGCCCTCTTCAACGTCAGTCCTGATTTTATCAATGGCATTATATAAAGGCCTAGACGATGTCTCCCTTAACAATATAGACAAACTCCTCAGCAAAGTTACGCCTGCATTCAATAGCGTTGCCATCTGCCGGCAAAAAAACGCAAGGTCTTCAGGTTTAAGTTTTCGGCGTAATTTTTTTATACCCTGCCTTACAACGGCCTTGTGTTCTACTATAGATATAGAAACTACAATTAGGCCTTTTGCCTGCAGGGAAACCACAGCATCGTCTTGTTCGGTAGATTCTACAATACCATTAACAAGCTTACTATCTTTATCTCTTGCAGTATATCTGAATTTTGCCATAAATCCTACTCGTACGCAGCAGCAAAAACTTCCTCCAGGCTGGTGAGCCCGGCGTTTACTTTGCTGATTCCGTCATATAAAAGAGAAACCATTCCTTCTTTTAAAGCCATATCTTTAATTTCGGTTGCTGTCGCATTTTTATAAATAAGATCCTTTATAGCCAGAGTAACTAATAAAACCTCATATATACCTATCCTGCCTTTATATCCGCTTTTTCTGCATGCCTCGCAGCCTTTAGGTTTATATATAGTGCCTGCCAGTTTAAATGTTTCTATCTCCTGGCTGCTTGGCACAACAGGCTCTTTACATTTAGGGCACAACCGCCTAACAAGCCTTTGAGCCTCAACTAATAATAGGGATGAACCTATCAAAAACGGCTCAATGCCAAAATCTTTCAGCCTCATTATAGAACTGGCAGCATCATTTGTATGCAGCGTCGACAAAACCAAATGCCCTGTCAAAGATGCGCGCACACAGCTCTGCGCAGTCTCAAGGTCGCGAACCTCGCCTACAAGTATTATATCCGGATCCTGGCGGAGCGACGTACGTACGCCAGACGCAAATGTTAACCCTATATTCGCCTTAACCTGCATCTGATTTATCCCATCTAAACGGTATTCAACCGGGTCTTCAATAGTTATAACATTTTTATCCGGAGTAGCTATTTCCTTAAGTGTCGCATACAGCGTTGTTGATTTACCGCTTCCGGTAGGGCCTGTTATAAATATAAGGCCGTACGGCTTATTAATCGCCTCTCTATAATGGTCAAGCATTTTTCCGCTTAAACCCATATCATCCAGTTTGTGCATTATAGATGATTTATCCAAAATTCTTATAACTATCTTTTCTCCAAAAATTGTAGGTAAAGTAGAAACCCTGAAATCAATTGTTGTATTTCCCATTTTCAAGGAAAATGCCCCATCTTGAGGCAATCGTTTTTCTGATATGTCCATTTTTGACATTATCTTGATGCGCGAAATAATAGCCGCTGTAAGCTGTTCAGACGGAGGCTGCATTTCAAAAAGTTCTCCGTCTATGCGGTACCTGATGCTTAGATGTTTTTCAAAAGGCTCTATGTGTATATCGCTTGCGCGCGCTTTAATTGCCTCTAACAAAGTAAGGTCAACTATCCTGATGGCAGGCGCTGATTCTGCCATAACCGTTGCTTCATCAAGGCTTGAACGCTCTTCCTCAGCTTCGAATGAAGCATTTTCTACATTCTCTATTTTATAAGTATCTTCTACTGCCTCTTTTAAAAGTTTTTGCTCTCCATAAAAATCGTCCTGCGCTTTTTTTATATCTGTTTTCGTGGCTATGACAGGGCTTAGTTCGCAATTAGTTATATTTCTTAAATTATCCAGCGCAACTACATCCGAAGGATCAGCAACCGCCAGAGTCAATATGGCATTATCACGCGATAAAGCAAGTGCGCCATACTGCCTGGCTATATCAGGAGGCAGTAGTTTCTCAAGCTCCTGATCAATCCTGGGCTTAAGCATGCCTCTTTCGCCGGATACAAAAGGAACATCTACCTGAATAGCCAATGTTTCAGCTATATCCTTTTCAGAAACAAAGCCTAATTCGACAAAAATATCTCCTATTGGCCTTTTTTTACGTTTTTGTTCTTTTAGCGCCGCTTCTATTTGCTCATCTTTTATTAAACCCGCCTCTTTGAGCATTTCGCCTAATTTTAATCTCGTGGCTCTCATTCTGCAAAAAACCTCTGGTTATTGTGCAACTACCGGCGCACGCGATTTCAACCTTAACACCTCTGCTTCCACCATTAACTCTTTTCCTGAAAGCGGCGAATCCTGCTCCCTGGCCAATTTATGGAATTCTGACATCTCTCTTCGCGCCTGCCTTGTCGTCTTTCTCTTAACCTCAACCGGAGATTGCGGCAAAATACCATTTTCGCGCTGGCCTATATTAGCTCCGGCATAATCAAATTCCTGGCGCATAGCAGTTTCCAAAGCAGAACCGTCTTCCTTTATAACTTGAGTTGTAATAAAAACAAGTACTTCAGTATCTGATCTTGTTTTGGAATCTCTGTCAAAAATCTTGCCAAGAAAGGGCACTTCGCCTAAAATAGGCACCTTCCTGTTACTGTCAGTGTCTTCCCTTTCAATTAAGCCCGCAATTACTATTGTTTCGCCGTCTTTCACCATAATAGAAGTCTTGGATGTCCTCTTAAGAGGATCATAATTGCCGCTGCCAAACGCTGACTCTGTGACCCTTGAAACCTCAGGCTCTATAGTTAATGTAATATAGTCGTCTTTATTTATATGAGGCGTAACCTTAAGCGTTGTACCGACCTCATACCTTTCTAATGATGTAGTTGTCTGAGGCGAGCCGCCCTGGCTTATTGTAACAGTAGTAGTAGACACAGCCGCATTTTTTGTTATCTTCATTTCCGCAGTCCTGTTATTTAAGGTTAAAAGGCGCGGCCTTGCCAGATGCTGAGTATTAACATCAGTTTTTATTGCCTGCACAACGGCTGAAAGGTTTGTAAAACTCACAGAACCTGCGGTGTTTTCTATTGCTGCATCCTTAAACAAACCTCTCTTAAAAGGCCAGAAAGTAGAACGCGTCCCTGCGGCATAACTCATTAGTTGCCCGGTTGCAGTGCCCCATTCCACACCTATACGCTTCAATGTATCCAGCGAAACTTCCATTATTTCAGCGGATATCATAACCTGCTGAGTCTTAATATCAAGCTCCTTTAAAACTTCTTCTATAGACGCAAAATTTGAAGGTATGTCTGTTATCAACAAACTGTTTGTCCTTGAATCCACTATCATCTTCCCATTAGAAGTCAAAATGTTCTGTATGACTCTTTCAATACCTTCGCCGGCTTGGCCTTCGCCAACACCTGCGCCGGAAACAGTTGCATAACTTAACTTGTATATCTTAGTTATCACGGTAACCGCAGATTTACCGGCATTTTTTACTATAAATATATTAGCCCCGGGTTGTTTTTCAAATATAAAACCATTAGCGCTTAAAATAGTATTTAAAGCGTCTTCAACAGACACTCTATCCATAAATAGTGTGACTTTTTTATCCTGAATATTTTCAGATGCGACAAAATTCATTCCCGCTTGCTGTGAAAATATCTTCAATATCTGCTTAAGCGGCACATCCTGAAAATCCATAGATATAAGTTTTTCACCGTTTTCTCCGGTTGTCACTTCTGCTGACTGAATAGAAGCTGTTTCGCTCGCAGTATCTTCAGAAAAACAAAAAGGCGGGCTCCAACCGAAAATAAGGCCCACCATAACCATAATTACCACTCCCCGACTATTTTTTAAAAATAGTTTGTTCATGAAACTCCTTTCTTTATCCTGCGTGGCCGGGTCGGGGTTCCGTCCTATACAGAATAAATAAACGATTTTTATTTTTTATTTTTTATTTTTGCCAACACTCTGCTTCCGTTATATAAAAAATATACTCCTTTTCTATCTATGTCTAATATCTGATAACCTCCCGGCGCATCTCCTTTTCTGCAGATTTTGCCGTCAATAAAAGCAAACGGCTCATCGCCGCCCCACACTACGCCCTGTATGGCAATATTAGGTAAATCAATACCGGCTTCTTCCTGCGCTGATTCACTAAGGCCTCCGGCGCGCATCTTAGCAATCAAATCATTTGGTATTTCAAAAGGATCCTTAATCAAAGGTTCTTCCTGCTGCACAACAGATGCCTCAGAAACCGCCGAATCTTGCTTTAAAGTTGTGCTGTCCTGCTTAACCGCTTCAGCAGGAACCTGAGGCAAGCCAAAAATACCAGGTTTTACATTTTTTTTAAACAACACCATAGGCAATAGCACTATAAAAATAACAATTGCCATTAAAAGTATTATTTGGTCCTTTTTCTGCTTTTCCATCACAATATTCTCTAGTTGCAATAAAACCCTACAATATCCATACTAACATTCATCAAAATACTTTCTTTGCCTTTCTGCTGCATATTTGATTCTGTCTTAGAAGACGCCTTAACCGGATTTAACGACAGATTTTCTACTCTCATATATTTTTTATCGGATTCAAGCTTATTAATAAAAGCTGTCAACTTCGGGTAAGATGTTGTAAAACTTATGCCGCATGGAAGAAACTTGTAAGGGCCGTCGCTTATTATACCTCCGGCATTTATAGAATCAACCTTTATGTCGCAAGTATTCGCAACTTCAACAACCTTAGATAAAAAAGAACTTGGCTCAGGATTATCATTGCGCATTGACATATACGCATCTATTTTTGCTTCCAGCTCTTTTGCCTGGTCCATTAAAACTTTTATCTTTTTCGCCTCTTCTATTTTAAGCGTTAAATCCTTGGATTTTTCTATATTTGCCTTATAAATAAAATGATAACAAGCAAAACAAGATAATAAAAAAACGACGAAAGTGACAATAAAGGTCTTATTTTTAAAAATAGGCACTGCATGCATAGGTCACTCCATTACGCAGGATATCTGAAAACTTGTAACCGGCACTCCTGCGTATTTTTCATTCAATATAGAATCCAGCTTAATATCAATAAAACCTTTATTAAAATATGTATCTTTTTTAAGATTTTCCAAAAACTGATTTACGGTCTTTATCTGGTCATCGCCTTTCTGCCGCCAGGCATATCCTTTAATCATAAAAGACTTTTTAACTGAACTTTTGCCGCGCGGCTTACCACAATCTACCCCAACCAGCCAAAGCCCTTCAGGCATAAGATAACCTATTTTATTAAGCTTTAGCGCTACAGAAAATTTATTTTCCTTAAGCTTGCTAAGATAATTATATTTTTCCTGCAGTTTTGCTTTGCTGTTTTCAATGTTGCTTATTGCAATGTTTCCCGCGCGCATCTCTATAGCCGAACGCTCGCCTAATATCCTGGCAAGTTCTAGCTGTAAAGCCATAATCTTATTGCCGTCTATAATATAAAACACGAACAAAAACACTGCCGCTATGCACACCTCTATTACCGCAGTCTTGGCAAGCCCTTCGATTTCCATCTTTTTAAACCCAGGGCTAAGATTAATATCTCTGTTAGGATTATGCAAAATCCTCAAGGCAAGCCCTGCGCTTATAGCGTAATCCAGGGAGTAGCCGCCTGCTTTTTCTATTGCATTAAACGGATTAGACGATTTAGTATAAACATTAAGGTCCTTGCTTGCGGCCTGAATCTTATCCTGTATGGCCTTATCATCAGTCCACGTTATCATCTTTTCTATTTTTTCTTCCGGAAACTGCCTGTGAAAATAATCAAAAGACAGCCGCACCTCTGAAAAAAGGCTGTCAAATTTAGAATCAGAAATATTTTCTTCGGCCTGTAAACTCGCCGGACGATTTAACTTTCCTGAAAAATTAACATTTCTGGTCAGATAGAGAATCTTATTTCTTATAAGATTTATCTGCGCCGATTCCTGGCCTATATGCACTAACGCCACTGTCTGATTTAATTCTGTATCTTTTATATAATAAAGAAGCCTCATCAGGCTGTACGGAATAGCTTCCATATAACCTACGCGCAATCCCAGTTTTTCAAAGAATCTTATGTAGCCGGAAACAGAATTTTTTTCGGCAGCTACAAAAGTGACTGCCATTTTATTGGAAGCAACCTTATCATAAGAAATAGCATACGCATGCACTACCTCGTCTATCTTATAAGGAAGGTATTTACGGGCCTCAAACACAACAGCTGTTTTATGTTCTTGCACAGCAAGGCGCGGCATTTGAAAATATCTTATTACCACAGACTCCGGGGCTAAAGCTACGGCTATTACCTGGCCTTCTTTTATGCCGTGTTGTTTAAGAAAATTTTTTACTGAAGCCGTAAAAGATGAGATCTTCTCATTGCCCGGGCTTGAAGGAGAAACTATGGAAATATCATGGTCTATTTTTATGGATTCAGCTCCTAAAAGCCGGACTCTGTTAAAATTCTTGCTCAGCATTGTAAACTGAAGCATATTTTTACTAACATATATACCTACGGCTTTTTTAATCATTCCAACCGCCCCATAATCTTTTTAAAATTGGTTATTTCTTTTAAGGTATACTCCCGCCATTTATTCACAGGATTTCTTTTTGGCTTAGGAAACACGCCTTTTTTTTCGTACCTGACAAGCGTCTGTTTTGATATCCCTAGCGCGCGAGCTACTTCATTTATATTAAAATATTTTTTATCTGCCATAAAATACCTGTTTCTAAATATATTTGATATAGTTTAATACTATTTAATACTACATGGGTATTTTATAGCGTATCAAAAAAGATGTCAAGTAAAATCTGCCAACTGGCGCTTAGATTTTACTTGATTCTGCAAAAGCTTTTGCAGAATCTTTATTCTACAGATGTATCTATCCATCTTAAATATTCTTTATTTCCAGCTATAATAGGTAACACGATTATCTCGGGGACTTCATAGGAATGGATTTTTTTGACTTGTTTTTTAATTTTATTGAATAACGAAAATTTTGTCTTGGCTATCAGCAAGGCTTCATTTACATGTTCTTTTTTACCCTGCCATATAAAAACAGACTCAACCTGCCTGACTATACTAACACAGGCAACGAGCTTTTTTGAAATTAAAACATCGGCTATCTTCTCGCCTTGCTTGCGGGAAGCCGCTGTGATAAAAATGATTACAAATTTCATTTATTTTATGACGATAACTGTCCTATAAATTCTTCTACGGCCTCTGAAATTAACGCCCATTCTTCATGATTATGAATAGCGAATTTCTGCTTCCTGCCCCATTTGTCGCCTTTTTTCTGCCAAAGGTAAAGGCAGATTTGTTTCCTGCCCCATGACTCCACTAAAGTAACGCTAGACCACCACCCGAATCTTTTGCCTATAGTACGGTGATCAAGCACTTTAAGAGGAGCTATTATGGGTATTTTTTCCTCATCAAACGCCCTCTTCTCCATAAAACTGCTCCTTTCTTTATTATTACTGTTTTCTTAATGTTATCCTGTAATCTTCCTTGGGCAGTTGTTCAACAACCACATAACCCTCTCTGGCTAACCAGCCAAGGCTCATAAGGATCGTGTTTTTAGGCCTGTCCACGCCGTCCTTAAGTTCTGAAAATCTTGCTTCTCCGTTTTTTTCATCCAGGTAATGCCATATCTCTCCCGCAACTATACCAATCTCTGTTATCATGTCCTCATCTCCTTCCTGTTATTATAGCTTCCGCACATTGGGCACATAGAAATCTCTTTATGTATACTATCAACATAATGATACAAACATATTGAACATTGCCACATATACACATCGTCAGAAGTATATTTTTTAAATTTGTTCCTGTCCATATAAACCCATAGAAATAAAATTCCTACGGCAAAAAAAGTAACATATAAAGCAGTGGCAACCGCAAAATCAATTTTTATCATTTACCATATCCGGCGTTTGTTTATTTTCCTGGGGCTCCAGAAATTCAGCATGCTCAAGATTATCATCCAGCAATACAAGCTTATCCATATAATCAAATCCTATTTCTATATACTGAGCGCTTGACGCAAAATCTTCCCTGTAAGGCGTAATCATAAAAACAGGTTTTACACCGGCTGCCGGCCGCGGCGCATTAGTTTCAAGAATCGGCCCTAAAAAAGCTGTTTCAGGAAACTTATTCAGGGTGAAACCTTTCGGCGTTATCACCAATACAAAAGTAAAAATACATAAAATATGCCACATTAACGATATTAAAAATGAAATGCTGAAAACCTTGTCTTTAAACATTTTAATCCTGCTGATTAGTAGCTATATTAACCTGCGATATGCCGGTAGCCCGGCAGATATCCCAAACTTCAACCACTTTACCCAGAGACGCGCGCCTGTCTGCTTTTATAAGAAGCGGCTTTTTTGAAGGCGCTACCTCTTTTGCCAGCTTCTTATTTAATTCTGCCAAAGAAACCGCTTTATTATCTAAATATAACAGGTTTTCAGAGGTAACGGTAATAACAACGTTCTGCTCATGCAGTACTTCACTAGTAACAGCTCTTGGCAGATTTATTTTTATGCCGGGCTGAAAAATAAAACTGGCTGTAAGCATAAAAAATATCAAAAGCAAAAATACTATATCTATTAAAGGGGCTATATCAATAGTTGATGAACCTCTTTCCAATCTCAATAATTTACTTGCCTTTCTAAATTTCACGGTTATCCTCTATTTTTTTTGAGTGAGTATATTTATCAGGTCAGTGGCTGCCTTTTCCATATCAAGCACAAAATTATTTACCCTGTTTACAAAATAATTATATGCAACCAAAGTAGGTATGCCTACTGTCAGGCCTGCAACCGTTGTAATTAACGCCTCCCATATGCCTCCGGCTAAGTCACCCGGGCTGACAGGGTGAAAGGCCGTAGATTTTTCCTGAATAGTCTGAAAGCATCTGACCATGCCTGTAACAGTCCCTAATAAACCCAGTAAAGGAGCTATATGCGCTATAGTGGCAAGGACAGTAACATTTTTTTCAAGCCTTGGAACCTCATAAAGCCCTGCATCTTCAATGGCCTCTCTTATTTCCTGCCTGGGCCTGTCATGTTTCATAATACCTGCTTTAAGTATATGCGGTATGGGCCCGGGAGTTTTATCGCAAAGCTCTATTGCTTCCATAATCTTATTGCGCCTTAAAGTATTCGCTATGTCATCCATAAATTTTTTTGTATTTATTTTGGCGCGGTATAAATGGTAAAATCTCTCCATAACAATAGCAAAGGCCAAAATAGAACACAAAATAATAGGGTACATTACAGGCCCGCCTTTTTGAATCCAATCAATCATTGTTTTATCCTCCCGGCTTGTTTCTGTTTTCGCATTATATCTATAATATTGCGGCGCGCTGTTTTTTCTGTTGAAGTCCCCCTAAACCTGTCAGCTGCCTCCTCAAATTTAGCTATAGCCGCGTCAAATTCCCCCTGTTCCTTAAGTATGCGGCCGATATTAAGCAATGATTCTTTAGCAAGAGGCGAATCAGGGTATTCAAGAAAAACCCTCTTAAAATCGCCCATCGCAGATTTATAATCAGTCATTTTATAACTTGTCCACCCAAGCCAATACAACGCCTCATCAGCCGTATCGCTCTGCGGAAATTTATCTACTATATTCAGAAAATATTCCTTGGCCTTATCAAGTTTATCCTGATTATAAAAATACTGGCCTATCCAAAAAGATACGTCAGCAGCAACTTCTAAATTAGGGTATACAGACAAAAGCCTGGTGAATTCTTCAAGCGCTTTTTTTTCAACGCCAAGCTGGTAATAACACCATGCCATCTCATATTTTGGTTTCCATATATCCTTGCTACCAGGATATTCTTTTATAATTTTCTCAAAAGAAAGAAGCGCCTCTTCAAACTGTTTATTGTTATAAAGAGAATTGCCTATCTGAAGCAGTGAATCAAAATAAAGTTTAGTATCAGAAGATTCCAGCACTTTTCTGAAGCATTCAATAGCCTTATCGTAATCGCCTATTTTAAAATACGCTAAACCAAGGTGGTACTGCGACTGCGCAATCAAATTGCTGGAAGGAAAATTCAGTATTAAACTCTGCAATGCCAATATTGAACCGCGGTAATTTTTCATCTGGTATAAAACAACACCTAGCTGAAACTGCGCATAATCAACAAGCTGATTGCCGGAATATTTATTTAAAACTATATCATAAAGCTCAACTGCGGCATTATATTCTTTCAGCAAAAACCTTACATCAGCCATTTTAAGTATAGCGCTTACTTTTGTATTTTCATCCTTTGCGCCTTCGTAAGATTTCCTGAAATTTTCCAACGCATCCGCATATAAACCCTGCTTAAACTGAATATTGCCTATGCCGTAAAAACCTTTTGCAGCCAACGCGCTTTCAGGAAACATCTTTATAAGATTCTTATACCATATAAGAGCCAAATCGGTTTTTCCCATACATAAAAGAGCGTCCGCTTTATATAAATATGCGTCGTCAATCCACTGGCTGGCGCTGTAGCGGTCTATCAGCTGATCCATACTATCTACAGCCTTTGAGTAATCTGCGGCCATTAAGTATATCTGGCCTTTTCTAAAAAGCATCTCGTCCTCAAGCGATACTTTATGATACTTCTTATCAAATTCTTCTATAACTGAAAGAGCCTCACTGCTTTTGTTTAATTTGATATATGTAAGCGCCTTGGCATACAAAGCCAACGATGCGTATTCCTGCGTTAAAGAAATCTCTATTGCGCGGTTAAAACTTTTTATGGCATCATCAAGCCTCCCAAGCTGATATTGAACCTGGCCTAAGTAATAATACGCGGCCGGCGCCAATTCAGAAGTCGGGTACCTTGCCAGAAATACATTTAATTGAGACGCCGCCCTTAGTAAACTACCGCTTTTATAAAGACATTCGCCTGACTTAAACAATGCCTCTGGCGCAAGTTTATGATCCTTGTAATCATAGACAATCTTTTCAAATGCCTTTGTGGCCTGCAAAAAATCCCCTGCCTTTAAAAGCGCCCAGCCCTTTGAATAATAGGCAAATGCTATATATTCACTGTTAGGATATTGCTCTATAAACTGCTGAAAACAATTCAAGCTCTGTTCTAAATCGCCTATTTTTAGATATGTCTCACCCAGCCAATACAAAGCTTCATCTTTATAAAGTATTGCCTGCGGCTGTTCAAGAATAGAGTTAAATTCATATAAAGCCTGTGTAAACTTGCCTGTTTTATAATAATCTTGCCCCAAAACAATATGAGCCTTCTCTTCGCCATTTCCTACACTAACAATAGGTTCAAGGCAATAAGCAGGCATTACGCATATTATATATAATGATAATATAATAATATATAGGGGGTAAAGGATAGTATATCTCATATATGATGTCATACTATCATGAGGGTGGTATCTTGGCAAGAAAATTCTAATAAAAAACACCCCTGGGGTAGTGCCAAAAGCCACTCCCAGGGGTGTGAAACGGTTGGCAATTACACCCAATGTTGCACTTCTTCAATTACTCTATTTTCTTCCTTTTGCCCATTTTCAGTCCCAGACCCTATCGCCTTAGCAGGCGAACCTGCGTCAGGAGCCTTCGCTGGCCTTTCTAACAAAAATAACTTTTCTTTTACATCTACCGGCAAGGTATTGTGTAACCTGATATGCAGCGTTTTTAAATCATCCGCCATAGTTTTGTATTCGGGCGGCGGCTCCTCATTAGTAACCGCCGTGTAGACCGCCCGGGCTACTGCCTGAGTAATGAGGCCGTTATATCCGCTTTCGGTAAATATCTGCGGCAAAATTCTTGCTTCATCCACGCCTGCTAAGGCATAAGCAGCAGCTAAATCTATTTTGCAAAGCTGCTGTGAAGTAAAGCCTCCTTTAATCTTACCTGCCTTGACGGCATCAACCAAAGCCCTAAAAATTCCCGGAAAACCAAAACAATTATTCACTTTCACTATATCAGACGAAAGCCCAAAACGGCCTGCTCCCACAACAAAGATGTTCTTTAATACTCCTGATCTTTGCAGCCTTAGTATTTCCTCGCAGTCAAATTCAGGATCAGGATTGGCAAGGGCAAAAACAGCACTACGCTCATTCATATTTTCAAGCAATTCTTTTTCCCTGCCCACAAAAAAACGGTTTTCTGAAAGCAATATAAAAATATCAGAGCCCTTAAGGGCATCTTTGATCCCGCCTTTAAATCTATCTTTATTAGTAATATCAGCCAACTCTTGCTTGTCAGGAGTAAGAAATTCTCTTCCTTGAAAAATCGCGCCCTGGGTATCATACATAATAATATCGCCTGCGCCCATCATTTTAAGAAGCTTCGCAACGCAGTGCGCGGAAGCGCCTGCGCCATTGATTACAATTTTTGCCGTTTGCGGCGCCTTGCCGGCTTTTTTTAATACATTAATCACTGCCGCAGCAAGGACTATTGCGGTACCATGCTGATCATCGTGAATTGCCGGAATACCGGCCTCATTAAGCCTTCGCTCCGCTTCAAAACAAGCAGGCCCGGCAATATCTTCAAGCATCACAACAGGAAGCATATTTTTCTTTTCTTTAAATATACGCGCCTGCTCCATGATAGAGTTAACAATACTGTCTGCGGATTCACTAGCTATGGCCCCCATACGCTTCATTGCACTCGATATTTCTTCTTTGGCTTGAGGCTGTTGGCCTTCATCATATGCTTTTATAGCATCTTTATAACGGCGTTCTTCCATTTTATATCCATTCCACAACAACTGGCAATCGGCCATTACTATATCCATGTCTATACCGGCAAATGATTTAACCAATATTAGTTTGCCTATAGACACAGGATCCATAGCCTTTGGGCCGCGATTGCCAAGCCCTAATACCGCAGTGCAGTTGGAACCAAAAATAACCTGCGAATCCGAATTTGTTTTTAGATAAACACCGCGCGCCTCATTAAAAGGAATAAATTCATAAGAATCATAACCCGGTTTATCGTCAGCAATGTCTTTGGCTATCTTGCCTACGCTGGGGGTATAGATTAAAGACATTATCATATCTGTTCCAACAGGCAACTCATATTCTCTGACGGCCTGCCTTAAAAATTGATAATCACAGAATAATCCCGCCTGCGCAACAGTTCCGGCTGCGGCAGCTTCGCTGTCAGTTATAACGGCACCAACCCCCATTGCCTCAACAAGCACTGTTTCCACTTTTGTATTTTCCCCAGCTGAATTAGCGCGCAGGGCATAACCTGGCACTGCCTGCATAACGATAAACACTGTCAAGATTATACTGCTTAATATTCGAATTAAGTTTAAATGATATTTTATCATATTACTTTAGAATCTGACTCTCTTAAAGCACAGCGGCAAGGTAAGCGCCTGTGTAGGATTTTTTGACTTTGACAACCTCTTCAGGAGTGCCTTCGGCAACAATAAAACCGCCTTTATCCCCGCCTTCAGGCCCAAGGTCTATTATATGGTCTGCTGTTTTAATCACATCAAGATTATGCTCAATTACTAAAACAGTGTTGCCGGCATCAACTAACCTATGCAAAACCGAAAGCAATTTGTCTATATCAGCAAAATGCAGGCCTGTTGTAGGTTCATCTAATATATAAAATGTTTTACCTGTCTGGCGCTTTGAAAGTTCGCTTGAAAGTTTAATACGCTGGGCCTCGCCGCCTGACAACGTAGTCGCTGATTGGCCTAACTGTATATAACCAAGGCCAACATCGCTAAGAGTTTTCAATTTATCTTTAACAAAAGGTATATTATCAAACAAAACCAAAACCTCTTCTACTGTCATCTCAAGCACATCTGAAATAGACTTACCCTTATATTTTACTTCAAGGGTCTGGCTGCTGAAACGTTTACCGCCGCAAACCTCGCATACAACATAAACATCAGGCAAAAAATGCATCTCAATTTTTTTTACGCCGTCACCCTGGCACGCTTCGCATCTGCCGCCTTTAACATTAAAACTAAACCTGCCTGGCTTATACCCTCTTATTTTAGCTTCAGGCAATTTAGCGAATAAATCACGGACATACGAATAAGCGCCTGTGTAAGTAGCCGGATTTGAACGCGGGGTCCTGCCAATAGGCGACTGGTCTATTACTATTACTTTGTCAATATTTTCTATACCCTGGATCTCTTTATGTTTACCTGGCTTAGTTTTTGATTTGTATAATTTCCTGGCCAAGGCCCTGTATAATATGTCGTCGACAAGCGTAGATTTACCAGAACCTGAAACGCCTGTTATAGCGACAAAAACACCTAATGGTATCTTTACATCTATATTTTTCAGGTTGTGCTCTGCCGCGGATTTTATAAGTAAGAATTTATTTTCCTTAAACCCTCTTCTTTTTTCAGGCACATTAATTTTTAATTTTCCGTTTAAGTACCTGGCAGTAAGCGATTTTTCAGATTTTAAAATATCATTTAAAGTGCCTTCAGCAACCACATGGCCGCCATGTTTTCCCGCGCCAGGGCCAAGATCAATTATGTAATCAGCAGACCTGATTGTAGCCTCATCATGCTCGACGACAATCAATGTGTTGCCAAGATCTCTTAACGTTTTTAGCGTCTCTAAAAGTTTTGTATTATCACGCTGATGCAGGCCTATGGACGGCTCATCAAGAATATACAAAACCCCCACAAGTCCTGCGCCTATCTGTGTTGCCAAACTTATCCTCTGAGCCTCTCCGCCTGAAAGCGTGGAACTTACCCTATCAAGCGTAATATATCCCAGCCCGACATCAATCATAAATGATAAACGGGCATTTATCTCTTTTAATATATGATGTGAAATAGTTTTCTGGGTATCTGATAATTTTATACTAGAGAAAAATTCTTTTGCGCGGCCTATGGAAAATTGCGTTACTTCATAAATATTTTTATCTTCTATTTTTATAGAAAGCGGCTCTGGCTTAAGCCGCGCGCCATGGCAGGAAATGCAAGGCAGTGTTGACATGTATTTATTTATTTCATTGCGCATATATTCGCTTTCAGTTTCAACAAACCTGCGCTCCAGATTTGGTATCACGCCTTCATATTTTTTACCCCAAATCTCGTCGTCACTGCCGTGAAGTATTATATCTTTTATACGCGGCTCTAGTTTTTTAAACGGAGTATCCATATTAATATTATGCCGGCCTGCTAACTCATTTAATATGCCGCGATAGTATAAAAATATATTTTTGCCTGTCCTATGCCAAGGGACGATAGCTCCTTCTCTTAAAGATTTATCTTTATCAGGTATAACTAAATCGGGGTCCATTTCAACCCTGGTGCCAAGGCCGCTGCATTTAGGGCACGCGCCGTACGGGCTGTTAAATGAAAATATGCGCGGCTCTATTTCTTCAAAGCTTATGCCGCAATCAGCGCAGGCATGCTGTTCGCTGAACAATAAATCCTTGTTATTTATCATTATCAGACCTTTTCCAACTTTAAGCGCTGTCTCTACTGATTCAGTAAGGCGCTTTTTTAATCCGCTTCTTACCATAAGCCTGTCTATTACAATTTCTATATCATGCTTTACCTTTTTATCAACATTAATTTTTTCCGATAAATCAAAAATTTTGCCGTCGATACGCACGCGCACAAAACCTTCTTTTTTTACATCCTGCAGCAACTGTATATATTCGCCTTTTCTGCCTCTTACTAAAGGCGCTAAAATCAAAATTTCTTTTCCTTCCGGCAAAGATAAAACCTGCTGCACTATCTGCTCGGACGACTGGCTTTGGATTTTTTTGCCGCATTTAGGGCAATACGGTATACCAATACGCGCAAAAAGCAGCCTTAAATAATCATAAATTTCAGTTTGAGTTGCGACAGTTGAACGTGGATTTGAACCTGCAGTGCGCTGCTCAATGGATACTGCCGGAGATATGCCTTCTATATGCTCTACATTAGGTTTCTGCAATTGTTCAAGAAATTGCCTTGCATAAGCAGACAGGCTTTCTACATACCTGCGCTGGCCTTCCGCGTAAATTGTATCAAACGCAAGCGAAGATTTGCCTGAACCGCTTAGCCCGGTAACCACGACGAGTTTATTGCGCGGGATCTCCAGGTTAAGATTCTTTAAATTGTGCTCTTTAGCGCCTTTTATGATGATTGAATTATTAGCCATAGTTATGATAGCAAATCAAAATGCCCCTGCAAAAATAAATTTACAGGGGCTTTTGACTAAACTGTTTTTGCTTTATCTTTTTTTTCTCTTCTTTTTCCCGCCGCGAACCATCTTTGCGCAAGAAACATCGCCCTGTTTATCTACGAAATAAAGGTATCCGTCTTTCTTCTCTACCCCTACTTTCGCGACCTTCTTTGGACTGCCGCCCTTCTTGCTTCCGCGGGACATCTTCGCGCAGGAAACGTCTCCCTGCTTATCAATAAAATACAAATATCCCTTTTCTCTCTTTACTCCAACCTTCGCTACTTTCTGAGCCATACTGTCACCTCCTCTCAAATTTTACTTTTTTATTAAGTCCCTATCTTAACACTGCTCAATGCGCCTTCCAGCGTTGAAACAGCTGATAATGCCGCTAAGTAACTCGTCTTCGGATTATCAGGGCTGGGGTAATTTTCTGTCCTCGTAAAAAACTTTCCAAAACTGCCTTCAACTTCAACCTCGTGAATATTTGTTTTTAAGCCAGGCACTACTATGATTCTGATATGTAGGGGTGTATTGCAATACGCCCCTACATTACAAATTAAATATAAAGTAGCAGCTACGTTTATATTCTTCGGAAAACCTTTTACAGCTTCTTCTGCTGTACCTTCAAAAATAATTTTTTCCGCTTTTATCGATGATAAATCTATTTTAGATTTTTCAATAAACGGAGCTCCTGCTAAACTCATAGGAGATTTTCTTGTAGTCAAAGTAACTCTATTGATTTCTGAGGCTTTTGCTGATTTTAAAGCATCTAAGCCTGCTAACGCGCCGCTGGGAATATAAAGCCTGGAGTTATTTTTCTCTGCCAGGCTAAAAATAGAAACATCGCTCAACAGGCCCCCAACGCTCATAATTAAAACATCTTTTTTAGCTGTTAAGGCCTTTTTTGCAACATCACAAGAAACACTTGCTGACGCTGTTTCAACAATAAAATCGCTCTTTTTTATTAACTCTTCCAATGAACTAATGTCAGGCCGTAATTCTATTTTACTTAAAAAATTATCTATCTTTATCTGATCAACATCAGAAACAGCAGCCAAGACAGCTTTATCTTTCAACTTTGACTCAATAGCTTTTGCAACCACTAAGCCAATTGTACCACAGCCTACTATACCAATTTTTACTTTTTTCATGTTCAATAACCCGCAATAGCCGAAACAGGGCTTTCTTCTGAAACCTCAAGCATCCTTCTAATTGATTTAAGCGCCCTCTTTGCTATGTCAGGCGGAACTGTCACAATATGTTCATTAGCTTCAAGAGAATGAACAACCCAGCCTAATGTAGTTAATTTCATTGACGGACAAACCAGATGCTGAGTAGGCATATAAAATTTCTTCCCTGGATTATCTTTTCTTAATTTATAAAGCATACCGCTTTCTGTGCCTATTATAAATTCATCTGCCTTAGAGTTTTTTACATAAGTAAACATCCCGCCTGTAGAACAGATATGGTCTGCTAAAGCTAAAACCTGAGGCTGGCATTCTGGGTGCGCTATAAATTCCGCTTCTGGATGAAGGCCTTGCGCTGCCAGCACATCCTGCTCCTGCAATCTTATATGAGTAGGGCAAAAACCTTCCCATAATATTATTTCTTTATCCGGAATCTGCGACTGCACATATCGGCCGAGGTTTTTATCAGGTATAAATATTATCCGTTTATTTGAAAGAGCCCTAACTACCTGAATGGCATTACTTGAAGTACAACATATATCGCTCTCTGCTTTTACAGACGCTGATGAATTAACATAGCAGACTACAGCAGCGTCAGGGTATTCTTTTCTCTTAGCCAAAAGTTTTTCGGTATTAACCATATCCGCAAGCGGGCATCCTGCTTCAAAAACAGGCAGTAAAACTGTTTTCTTAGGATTTAATATTGCCGCTGTCTCTGCCATAAAATAAACTCCGCAGAACACTATAACATCGGCATCTGTGCGCACTGCGGCCTTTGAAAGCGCAAGAGAATCGCCGCTAATGTCAGCTATATCCTGTATCTCATCTCTCTGATAATTATGGACGATTATTACAGCATTGCGCTCTTTTTTAAGTTTTATTATCTTTTTTTTAAGCGCTTCTGTGTATTTTTTCTCTTTATCCTGCAGGCTGTTCATTTCTTTTAACGGCCTTTCCTAATTTTATTATTCCCATCAACTAAAACAATTTTCGGTTTGTGCTTTTTCATTTCATCATCAGTAAGAAGGCAATAAGAAATAATTATAACCTTATCGCCTTTATGCGCCCACCTTGCGGCAGCGCCATTCATGCATATAACACCGCTATCCGGCTCGCCTGCTACAACATAAGTCTCGATGCGCATGCCATTATGCAGATTAACAACCTGTACGCGCTCATTAGGCAATATATCAGCGGCTTTAAGTAATTTTTCATCAATAGTAATACTGCCTGGATATTCAAGGTTTGATTCAGTTACTAAAGCTCTATGTATTTTTGATTTATATACGAACCTGAACATTATCTATTAACCTAGTTTTACCTATCCTTACTGCTAATGCTATAAGGATATGCCCTGTTATTTTTTTTATTTCCTGTAAAGTTTCAGCATCAACTATTGAAATATAATCTATTTTCGGCGAAGATGCGCCGGTGATTATTTTTTCCATGCTGCTTATTATATTTTTTGTATTCTTCTCGTCAGATTTTATCATATCACAGGCCTTTTGTAAAGCTTTTTTTAAGACGAGGGCCTGTTTTTGTTCCGTCGGGCTTAAATAAGCATTTCTTGAACTCATAGCAAGGCCGTCTTTTTCCCTTACTATTGGCATGGCCTTTATTTTTAAATCCATACTAAGGTCGCAAGCCATACGCCTTACTACCAAAGCCTGCTGAGCGTCCTTTTGCCCAAAATAAGCTACGTTAGGCTTAACTATATTAAATAATTTTATCACCACTGTAGCTACGCCCCTAAAATGGCCAGGCCTTAGGCTGCCGCATAACGGCTTTGACAATTCAACAACCTCGACGTAGGTTTGGAAACCTTTAGGGTACATGGATTTCACTGAAGGATAAAATACTATATCCGCTCCGGATTTCGCGGCAAGCAAACAATCGCGTTTAAAATTTCTTGGGTATTTTTTAAAATCCTCTTTTGGCCCAAATTGCGTTGGATTTACAAATATGCTCACCACAGTAATATCTGTATCTTTTTTAGATTGTTGTATCAAAGAAACATGGCCTTTATGTAAAAATCCCATTGTAGGTACAAACCCGATGGTTTTGCCCTGATTCTTTACTTGAACTGCAAACTGCTGCATTTGGCTTATAGAACGGATAATTTTCATAATATTGTGATTATGTACCGTTTACGATTTCAGCCGGTTTTTGCCGCCTCAATCTGTCCCTGGATTTATGGGACAGATTGAGGCTGAAATCGTAAACGGTACAATACGACTACATAATTTCACGAAGCGGCTTTTTGACAAATTCCCTGCCCTGCCACCTTGGATGAGGTATTACTAAATCAGGATTATTTATTACTTTATCGCCATAAAATATTATATCCAAATCAATAGTGCGCGGCCCGTTTTTTACAGTACGCTTTCTTCCTAAATCTGTTTCTATTCTCTGTAAAAACTTAAGCAACCCGCGCGGCGATAATATAGTTTCTATTTTTAATACGCCATTTAAAAATTTAGTCTGTTTTGGCCCTCCTTCAGGCTCTGTTTCTATTATTGAAGATATTTTTTTGACCGTTATCTTTGGGTGTGATTTTAAACGCGAAATGGCTTTCTGGACATTTTTATTTCTATCACCGAGGTTAGAGCCGAATGCTATATAAACGTAGGAGCAATTCATGAATTGCTCCTACAGTATTTTCTTGATTCTGCCAACTGCTTCTATTATGCGTTCCTTTGGCACTGTAAGCGCCATACGGATATACCCTTCGCCGCTATTGCCAAAACCTATCCCTGGGGTAGACACTATATCTGCCTTGTCTAAAAGGGCCCTGGCGAATTTTCTTGAATCCTTTTGATGCTTAGGTAATTTAGCCCAGATATAAAATGTTGCCTTAGGCTTATTAACTTGCCAGCCAAGCTTATTCAGGCCGTCAACAAGCGCGTCGCGGCGCTCTTGATAAACTGCATTTATTTCTTCAATATAATATTGAGGCCCTGTTAAAGCAGTCACGCCTGCCATCTGTATTGCGCCAAAAATCCCTGAATCAATATTTGTCTTTACCTTCCCAAGCGCTGCCACTATTTTGGCATTGCCGCAAACCCAGCCTACACGCCATCCGGTCATATTATATGTTTTTGAAAGAGAATGAAATTCCACGGCAACATCAAACGCGCCGTCTACTTCTAAAATACTGGGCGGGCGGTATCCGTCAAACGCTATCTCAGAATATGCCGCATCAGAACATACTATAATATTATGCTTTTTGGCAAATTCAATAACCTTTTTAAAAAATTTCTTATCCGCGGTTGCTGCTGTTGGATTATTTGGATAATTAATAAAAAGAAGCTTTGACTTTTTTAAGATTGGCTTCGGGACATTGTCTAAATCAGGTAAAAAATCATTTTCTGCCAGCATAGGCAAAGCATAAGGTTTACCCAGCGCCAACATGGTAGCTGTTTTATACGGAGGATAATTCGGCTCTGTATGTAAAACCACATCGCCTGGATTAACAAAAGCTATGGGCATATGAGCTATGCCTTCCTTTGACCCTATCAAAGGTAAAATCTGAGTATCAGGATTTAACACAACGTTAAATCTTTTCCTATACCACTTTGCGATTGACTGCCTTAAAATATCAAGCCCCTGGTCTAAAGCATAACGATGATTAGCAGGGTCTTTCGCTGCCTGGCACAAAGATTCAATTATATGTAAAGGCGTCGGAGTATCAGGGTCGCCTATCCCTAAGTTTATAATATCCCTGCCTTTAGCTATCGCCTCTTTTTTCGCCTTATCTATTTCCGCGAATAAATACGGCGGTAAATCTTTTAATCTGTCAGAAATTTCAATCTTCATAATAACATATCCTCTTTTTTACCCCGTCATTCCGTAACTTTACACTTTTGACATTGTCAGTTTTGTCAAGTTAGGCAATTTCCTACGCTAACACATCCTCCATTGAATAAAGGCCGGGATTTTTGCCTACTATAAACTTAGCAGCCCTTAAAGCGCCGATTACAAATATGTCGCGCGTCTTTGCGCTGTGGAATAATTCAATCCTGTCAACAGCGCTTTCAAATATTATCTTATGATCTCCGACTACCTCTCCTTCACGCATAGCCTTTATATCTTTTACTTCTTTGCCGCTTGCGTCTTTAACAATCTGCGCTAATTTCTTCGCTGTGCCGCTCGGCGAATCTTTTTTATAGATATGGTGTGTTTCTTCTATATTGACCTCATAATCAAGGCCTAATTTCTTAACCGTTGATTTAACAAGCTCAAACAAACAATTTACACCCACTGACATATTAGGCGAAAAAACAATTGGTATCTTTTTTGAAGCTGTCTTAAGTTCTGACAGCTGGCTCTCGGATAAGCCTGTAGTGCCTATAACTATAGGCCTTGAAAATTTTACGCAGGCTTTAAGATGTTCAATAGTAGCAGTTGGCGTTGTAAATTCTATCAGGACATCTGCTGACTTTATCGCCTCAACAGAATCATTCATCTCTATTTTAGCTGTTATACTAAACGACTTATCCGCTTCTGCTAAAGCTATCATTCTCTTGCCTATCTTACCTTGATATCCGCTTATCGCTAGTTTAATCATTGCATGCCTCGATAATTACCTACCGTTTCACACCCCCGCGGCGGTACAGGCTCTGGTTTGCCTGCTTCACCGCGGGGGTGTTCATTTAATTATTTTAACAACCCATAATCTTTCAACGCCTTCTTCAGTTTCGCGGCATTTTCTTCTTTCATTGCGCACATCGGCAACCGCAGGCCAGGCTCTATCATTCCCAGCATTCCCATGGCAGTCTTAACCGGTATAGGATTTGTCTCAATAAACATCGCCTTAACCAAAGGCAGCAACTTATAATGCATCTTTCTTGCATGACGTAAATCGCCCTGCAAAAACGAATTAACCATATCACTGACATCGCGAGGGGCAATATTTGCTACCACTGAAATAATCCCTGTCCCGCCTATTGCCATAATCGGCAAAGTAAGGCTGTCATCTCCTGAAATCAAAGCAAAATCCTCGCCGCAAAGTTGTACTATCCTTGACATCTGGTCCAGGTTGCCGCTTGATTCTTTTACGCCTGCAATATTCTTTATCTTCGCAAGCTCTGCTATAGTCTCAGGCTCAATATTTACTCCGGTGCGCGAAGCGATATTATATAATATGATAGGGATATTAACAGCTTCCGCAACTGCCTTAAAATGCAGGTAAAGCCCTTGCTGTGTAGGCCTGTTATAATACGGAGAAATCAACAACGCAGCGTCTGCGCCTGCCTCTTTTGCATGTTTGGTAAGCCGTATCGCTTCTTTTGTATTATTCGAACCAGTCCCGGCAATAACGTTTAATCTTTTCTTTGCTGCCTTGACGACTATTTCTACTACCTTGTCATGCTCTTCAAAAGAAAGAGTCGCAGATTCACCTGTTGTCCCGCAGGGAATAATAGCCTTTGTGCCATTTTCAACATGGAATTCGACAAGCTGTTTTAACTTTTCTTCGTCAACTTTCTCGCCGCGAAAAGGCGTAACCAAAGCCACCATAGAACCCTTAAATATCATAACTAAACCTCCCGGTATAAACTATCTTTGCGCTTCCTTCTAAACATACATTACTAATCTTGCCATCTTTTTTATCAAAATAAACTTTCAATATTTCTCCACTTCTTGTAATAACATTATGAACGCCTGAAATTATTGCAGACGCAACAGACCCAGTGCCGCAGGCTAAAGTCTCTGCCTCAACCCCTCGTTCATAAGTTCGCGCGGCTATTGTATCCTTATCAATAACTTTTACAAAATTCACATTCGTGCCTTGCGGCGCAAATTCCTTGCTATTTCTTATCTGCCTGCCCATATTATCAACATCTGTATTTTCCAAATCATCGACAAAAATCACTGCGTGCGGGACGCCTGTGTTGATAAAATTTATCTTGGGCCCTAAACTCATATTGCGCGGATCCGGCATCTTAAGCCTGACCATATCACCGCTTACAAAAGATTCAATAATGCCTGCTTTTGTGTCTATCTTTATAACCTTAGCGCGCACAGAAGAAATATCATATTCAAAAAATGCGGCGCAGCAGCGCGCGCCGTTACCGCACATATCAGCTTCACTGCCATCCGGATTAAATATCCGCATCTTTATATCGGCTTTCGAAGAACTTTGCAGAAATAACAATCCGTCAGCGCCTGCGCCGTATTTTCTGTCGCAAATCTTCTTTGCTAAGCCCGGTAAAACAGGCTCTCTAAATTTGCAATTCCCGGAAACATTATTTATTACCACAAAATCATTTCCTGCGGCAACCATCTTGGTAAAATCTACTGTATGCATAGCAAAATTTTTACACCCTTTCATTACGTATCAAATCTTCGCAGGTTTCTCTTTCTCTTATGACAACCGGCTTATTATCTACAATCATAACCTCAACAGGCCTTCTGCGCGAATTATAATTACTTGACATACTAAAACCATAGGCCCCGGAGCTCATTATCGCAATATATTCACCTTCACTTAACTTAGGCATAACTCTATCTTTTGCAAAAAAATCACCACTTTCGCATATCGGCCCGACTATATCTACCGTCGTGCGTCGTGCGTTATGCGTTGTGCGTAAAGGTAAAATCTGATGATATGCATCATATAATGCCGGCCTTATCAAATCATTCATGCCTGCATCCACTATAATAAACTTCTTTTTCGGAGTTGCCTTTACATACAATACCTTAGCTATAAGGATACCTGCATTACCTACGATAAACCTGCCAGGTTCTAAAATTACCTTAAGCCCTGCGCTCTTTATAAGAGGCAATACCTTTGATGAAAAATTAACCGCAGTCTGCGGCGTTTCCTTGTCATATACAATGCCAAGCCCGCCGCCTATATTGATATATTCAAGCCTTATGCCGCTGGCATTTAATCTTTTTATAAACGCCATAATCTTTGTTATGGCAGCTACATAAGGCACGCTTTCAGTTATCTGCGAGCCTATATGTATATGAAGCCCTGAAATCTTTATGTGCGAAAACTTGTTCCGCATTAATAAAATCTTATAAGCGTTCTCAAAATCAATGCCGAATTTATTTGTTAACTTTCCGGTAGTTATAAATTTATGCGTCTTTGCCTCAACATCAGGATTTATGCGAATAGCTACTCTTGCTATTTTACTCAAAGCCTTTGCTATGCGGTTTATATTCTCCAATTCAGGCAGAGATTCTACATTAAAAAATAGAATCCCTATCTTTATTGCTTCTTCTATTTCATTATCAGTCTTACCTACAGAAGCATAAACAATTTTTTCAGGAAGACAGCCTGCTTGTATTGCGCGAAACAATTCTCCGCCTGAGACAATATCAAGGCCTGCGCCTTTGGCAACTAAAGCCTTTAATATAGACAAATTTGAATTAGCCTTGACCGAATAACAGACAAGCGCATCTACGCTGCTAAAAGCATCTCTTACCTTAACAAAATGGTCTATAAGCGTATTATAACTATAGACATAAAGCGGCGTGCCGAACCGCTTCGCAAGCGCTTCCATCTCTACACTGCCGCAATAAAGCTTCTTATTCTTATACTTAAAATCGTGCATATTTTTTACCAATCATTTTATGCGCATCTTTAAATGCTACGCCTTTTCTCACTAAATCCTCTGCCATTTTAGTTGCATAAAGGCCTGGATCCTTGAGTTGCTTATCTATAGATTCTTTATTAAGTTTTGATGCCTTAATCATTTTAGCTAAAATTAAAAGCTCATCATTAACTATCTTTAATGAATCAAAAAGCGGCTCCTTATCAAGCTGCATATCCCTGTTATACGAAAGCGGCAAGCCTTTCATTAAAACAAGCACTGACATCAAATTACCATATAGCTTCCCTGTAGAACCTCTTATTAATTCAAGCACATCAGGATTTTTCTTCTGCGGCATAATAGAACTGCCTGTACAAAATGCCTCATCTATATCTATAAAATTAAATTCTGAAGAAGACCATATTATCAAATCTTCTGACAACCTTGAAAGGTGCATGCCTAAAATAACGCAGGCATTCAGTATCTCTATTACAAAATCCCTGTCGCTTACAGCATCAACAGTATTTTCAATAACAGATGAAAATCCGAGTTCTTTAGCTACAAATTTTCTGTCTATAGGCAAACTAGTGCCTGCCAATGCGCAGCTGCCTAGAGGCAGAACATTGACTCTTTTATATACATCCTTAAGCCTATCAGCATCTCTATCCAACATTGCCTTATACGCTCCTATATAATCGTCTAACGTTATAGGCTGAGCATGCTGCATATGCGTATAACCAGGTAAATTTTTAACCTGCTTATTTTTAGAAACAAAATCACTCAATGAATCCTTAAGATTATTTATACTGCCGGAAAGCACGCATAAAAAATCCCTGGCAAATAACCTTGTATCAAGGCTTACTTGGTCATTTCTGGATCTGGCTGTATGGACTTTTTTGGCAGCATCGCCTATTTTTTTCTGCAGTAAATCCTGAACAAGGGTATGGACATCTTCCACTGAAATATCTAATTCAATTTTACAATCATCAAGGTCTTTTAGTATCGCATTAAGGCCTCTTACTATTTTTTCAGCATCTTTTTTTGGTATTATATTACATTTGCCAAGCATCTTAGCATGCGCAATGCTGCCTATAATATCATATTTAGCGAGCACGAAATCCGTCTTAATACTTGACGTAAACTGCTCAACCAATGGGTCTGTCTCTTTGCTGAATCTGCCGCCCCAAAGTTTCTTAGCCATAGTTTTACCTCATTTCTTAAAAGGCATGCCAAAAATCTTAATAAAACCTTCTGATAATTTCTGGTCAAATTTATCAGCCGCGGAATAAGTTGCCAGATGATGTTTATATAAGGAATACTGAGATTTTCTTCCTACAACCGAACAATTTCCTTTGTACAGCTTAAGCCTTACAATGCCTGTAACATTTTTCTGCGTGTCTTCTACAAATTTATCCAAAGCAAGCCTTAAATCAGAATACCATAATCCATAATAAACAAGCTCGCTATATTTAAGGCTGACTGTTTCTTTATAATGCGCAAGTTCTCTATCAAGCACCAATGCCTCTAATTCTTTATGGGCTGTGTAGAGAATTGTGCCTGCGGGCGCCTCGTAAATCTCTCTTGATTTTATGCCAACAAGCCTATTCTCAATGCAATCAACCCTGCCTATGCCATTTTCACCGCCTAAATCATTAAGGTGATCTATAAGATCAATACCCGAATAAGCCTTGTTGTTTATCTTTTTAGGCACGCCTTTTTCAAATTCTATCTCAATATAAATTGCCTTGTTCGGCGCTTTTTCAGGAGACACTGTCCACTGGTAACAATCTGCAGGCGGCTCTGTCCACGGATCTTCTAAAACGCCTGATTCAATAGATACGCCCCAAAGATTTTTATCTAAGCTATAGGATTTTTTCTTTGTCTGCTCTATTGGTATATCATATTTTAAAGCATAATCTATCTCTTCTTCTCTTGATTTAAATTCCCATGTCCTTACAGGCGCAATAATCTCAAGTTTCGGATCCAAAATATTTGTAGTAACCTCTAATCTTACCTGGTCATTGCCTTTGCCTGTGCAACCATGCGCCACCGCGCTTGCATGCTCTTTATGCGCGATATCAACCAGATATTTCGCGATTAAAGGCCTGCCTAACGCAGTTGCCAAAAGATATTTTCCTTCATAAATAGCGTTTGCCTTTAACGCAGGGGTAATAAAATCTTTTACGAATTCATTTTTCAGGTCGCTTATATATATCTTAGAGGCGCCTGCGGCAGAAGCCCTTTGTTTTATCTGGTTAAAATCCTCGCCCTTACCCAGGCCCTGCCCAAGGTCAGCAACAAAACAAACAACATCCCATCCTCTGTCTTTAAGCCATCTTACTATACAAGATGTGTCAAGTCCGCCTGAATACGCTAAAACTATTTTTTTCATAAAAGCTCCAATCTAAAATAGAGATCCTTCGCTTCGCTCAGGATGACACTTCGTGTCACCTTTCTGTGAGCAGCCACAATAAAATTGCCTTCTGAACATGCAGCCTATTTTCAGCCTCATCAAAAACTATTGAATTATTGCTGTCTATAACCTCGTCTGTAATTTCCTCGCCTCTATGCGCGGGAAGGCAATGCATAATCTTGCAATCTTTTTTTGCCAAAGAAACTAACTTAGAATCCACCCTAAAAGATTTAAATATCTTTTTTCTCTTCGCGGCCTCTCTCTCCTGGCCCATGCTTGCCCATACATCAGTATAAACAAAATCAGCGCCTTTTACCGCTTCTTTAGGGTCATGAGTTAATGCAATCTTCGCGCCTGATATTTTTGCAAAATCTTGCGCCTCTTTAAAAATATCATTACCTGGCTCATAGCCTTTTGGCGTAGCAACAGAAAAATTAAGCCCAATCTTAGCGCAGGTATATAAAAGCGAGTGCACAACATTATTCCCATCTCCGACAAATGCAAGTTTAAGCGTTCTAAAATTGCCTTTCTTTTCTTTTATAGTATAAACGTCTGCCAAGGCCTGGCACGGATGCGACAAATCGCTTAAACCATTTACAACCGGAATCGTAGAATACTTTGCCAGCTCAATTACATCCGCATGCGAAAAAACCCTTGCTACTATAATATCCAAGTATCTTGACAGTGTTTTTGCTATATCAGAAGTTTTTTCTCTTTCTCCGAGCTTTATAGTATCAGGCCCCAAATAAATCGCGTGGCCGCCTAACTGTGACATGCCTACTTCAAACGAAACCCTGGTCCTGTTGGAAGGCTTCTGAAATATCATACCCATACTTTCGCCGGTTAAAGGCATGCCTATACTTATCGGATCTGCTTTTAATTTATCCGTCAGGTCAAATATATGATTAATTTCCTCTGTTGATAAATCTTTTATAGATATAAGATCTCTTTTCATAGCGCGCTCTCTGTTTTATGCAAAATTACGTCTAAAATCCTTATTGCTTTATCTATCTCTTCTTTGCTGACGCCCATAGGAGGCATTATCCTTAAAACCTTATCATGCGTACAATTTATCAAAAGGCCTTTTGAAATACTTTCCTGCACGATATTTTTGCCCTCTATATTAAGCTCCATACCCAGCATAAGCCCAAAACCCCTGACCTCTTTTACAAATTTATATTTATTTTTCAACACCAGCAATAGGCCCTTGAGATAATCGCCCATTTTTTTAGTGTTAGAAAGCAGTTTCTCTTTCTTTATAGCTTCAAATACAGCAAGGGCTGCAGCGCAGACTATAGGGCTTCCGCCGAATGTCGAAGCATGGGTCCCTGGCTGTAAAACATCTGCGTATTTTCTTGCCGCAACCATAGCGCCTATAGACATGCCGCCGCCTAAAGATTTAGCAAGTGTCATTACATCAGGCGTTATCCCATATTGCTTAAACACAAACATTGTGCCTGTCCTGCCCATGCCGGTCTGAACCTCATCTGCTATAAGAAGTATTCCTTTTTCATCGCATAACTGCCTTAAACTTAAAATATAATCCTTGCTTGCCACATTTATACCGCCCTCGCCCTGCACTAGTTCCAACATTATTGCCGCGGTTTTATCTGTTATCGCAGACTTTACTGCCTCTATATTATTAAAGGCAATATATTTAAAACCTCCCGGCAAAGGCCTGAACCCCTGCTGGTATTTAGGCTGAGCTGTCGCGGTTATTGTCGCAAGCGTCCTGCCGTGAAAAGAATTTTCCATAGTTATAATTTCGAATTTATCCTCTTTCTTTATCTCGCTGAAATACCTTCTTACGAGTTTTATAGCTGCCTCATTTGCTTCGGCGCCCGAATTAGCGAAAAAAACTTTGCCGTCAAATGAATTTTTTATAATCTCGCTGGCAAGCCTGCCTTGCAGTAAATTATAATAATTGTTTGAAACGTGCAGCATTTTCCCTGCCTGGCCTTTTATTGCTTTCACAACTAAAGGATGGCAATGCCCAAGCCCGCTTACAGCCCAGCCAGGAAAAAAATCAAGATATTCCTTGCCGTTAACATCCCATACCTTCGCGCCTTTACCTTTAGCCAAAATTATCGGCAGCCTTGTATATGTAGGCGCGACATATTTTTCATATTCTGCTATAATTTTTTTGGTATTCATGTTACTCCTTTATAATTTCTGTCCCAACGCCTTTTTTTGTAAATATCTCCAACAACAATGAATGCGGGACATACGCGCCGATTATGTGCGCTTTTTTTACTCCCTGCTTTAACGACTCTATACACGCGCTGACTTTTGGGATCATGCCTTCTGATATAGTGCCATTATCAATAAGCTTTTGCGCCTGGTTTACATTCAAAGTCGATAAAAGAGAATTCTGATCAGACTTATCTTTTAATATGCCATCTACATTAGTAAATAATACAAATTTCTGCGCCTTAAGAGATATTGATACAACAGCTGCTACATCATCCGCATTTATATTATACAATTTACCATCAGATTGGCCCCTGCCCACCGAAGAAATAACAGGGATGAAACCTTTTTTAAGCACCATATTTATAAATCTTGCGTTTACAGAAACAGGCATTCCGACAAAGCCCAGCTGCGGATTCTGGCATTTTGTAAGCACTAGATTATTGTTTTTTGCCAATAAGCTTTTTGCTTGGCCGCCCAAGTCAATAATTTCTTTGACTATTTCTCTATTAATTTTTGTAAGAACCCTGTCCACAACTTTTATCGTATGTTCATCTGTAACTCTTTTTCCGTTTACAAATTTAACATTTTTACCCAGTTGTTTTAATTTCTGGCTTATTGCAGGCCCGCCGCCATGGACAAGAACAGGCTTAATGCCTACTGTATTCATAAAAATAATATCTCTGAGCAGGCTTTGTCTTGATGAAACATCATCCATCGCACTGCCGCCGTATTTTATGACTATAACCTTATCCCTGAACGCTTTTATATAGGGAATGGCTTCTATTAGTATGTCTGCTTTTTTTATGCTTTCTTTCATGTTCTGTATTTAGCGTTTATCCGTATATACTCTTCTGATAAATCGCATGTCCACATAGTTGCGCTAGCCTTGCCTAACCCTAAATTAATATTTATTTTTATCTCATCCTTGGATAAGATATCTTTTAACACTGCCTCGTCAGCGCCTGTAGGAGCGCCTTTTGAAAATATCTTTTCATTATCCAAAGATATAACTAACTTATCTTCTATTAATGCCGCGCCGCTTCTTCCTAACGCCGCGGCAATCCTGCCCCAGTTTGCGTCTTGGCCGTAAATAGCAGTCTTAACCAGGCTTGAATTAGACACTGCCTGGACAGCCAGCTTTGCGTCCTTATCAGTTTTAGCGCCTTTTACACTAACCTCTACCAGCTTAGTCGCGCCTTCGCCGTCTTTGGCTATCATCTTTGCCAAATATACCATCACTTCTAATAAGGCTGACCTAAATTTTTCAAAATCAGATTTTGTATTAATTGTAATCTTTTTATTGCCTGATGCGCCATTAGCTAAAATCAATACCATATCATTTGTGCTGGTATCCCCGTCTACTGTTATACTGTTAAATGATTTTTCAGCGCAATATTTTAATGCCGAATTCAAAGCCTTGGCTTCTATATCAGCATCTGTAGTAACAAAACAAAGCATTGTAGCCATATTTGGGCAAATCATGCCAGAACCTTTTGCTGCAGCGCCTATATTAACAGTATTATTACCTAACTTAAACCTGACTGCAACCTCTTTTTTCACTTTATCTGTAGTCAACATAGCAACTGCCACATCAGCGCCATTCTTAATATTTAAGTTTTCAACCAATTTAGGGATATTATTTATAACATTAGCCATTGGCATAAGTTTTCCGATTACACCGGTTGAAGAAACTAAAACTTTACCTGGCTGTATACTAAGCGCCCTGGCAACGATTTGCGCAGTCTGTTTTGCGTCCTTAAAACCCTGCGCGCCGGTGCAACAATTAGCATTGCCACTGTTTACTATTATTGCCTGGGCAATATTATTCTTTAAGTGTTCTTTTGAAATCTTAACACAGGATGCTTTTATTTTGTTTGTTGTAAAAACACCCGCGGCGATTGCCGGCGCCTCAGAAAATATAAGCGCTAAATCATTCTTCTTATTATTCTTTTTTATTTGGGCGCAAACTGCAGCTGCCAAAAATCCCTTAGGCGCACAAACACCGCCTTCTACAATTTTCATATTAAACCCTCTGTCTCTTTAAGGCCGCATAAAATATTCATATTCTGCACTGCCTGCCCTGCCGCGCCTTTAACTAAATTATCTATGGCTGATACTATGATAATAAATTTATTATCATCGCTGACCTTAAAAGCAATATCGCAATAATTCGTATGCTGGACATCCCTTAACTGCGGGAACTGGCCATCATTTTTAATCCTTACAAACGGCGAATCTTTATAAAATTCTTTATATAATTCAATCAAATCGCCGGCTGTCTCAAAAAGGTGCCTGGCACCTTTTTTGGTGCCTGGCACCTTTTTGACATAAATCGTCTCTAAAATCCCTCTTTCAATAGGCAATAAGTGCGGAACAAAAATTACCTTAACATCCCTGCCTGCCGCGTTTGACAGCTCCTGATTAATTTCAGGTGAATGCTGATGCGCGTCAACTTTATATGCCTTAAAATTATCCTTTATATCGCTCCAGAACGGGTCATTGTCAGGCTTTCTGCCTGCGCCGCTATAACCGCTTTTTGTATCAACAATAATGCCTTCGTTCGTATCACAAAGCTTATTCCTCAATAATGGCGTAAGCGACAATATCGCAGCCGTAGGATAGCATCCTGGATTAGCTATGAATTTTGCTTTTTTAATCTTATCTTTATATATTTCAGGCAACCCATAAACCGCGCTTTTTAAGTTAAAAGTATCTTTATGTTTTACGCCATACCATTTTTCATATTGCGCGGTATCAGAAAGCCTATAATCAGCGCTTAAGTCTATGACTATTTTGCCTGCTTTTAAAATAGGCGGCGCAATATCCATTGATGTCTTATGAGGCAGCGCCAAAAATACCACGTCAGCGCTCTGCGCCAACTGCTTTAAATCAGGGTTATCGCAAACTAAATCCAGCTTTCCTTTTGCCCATGGAAATATCTCAGAGAATTTCTGAGGCTTATCTATCTTTGCGCATATATATGTGATCTTGGCTCCGGGATGTTTCAACAAAATCTTTATCAACTCTTCTCCGGCATATCCTGTTGCGCCTACAATCGCTACATTTACCATATTTTCAATCCCCTTTAAACTAAAAAACCTACCCGTCGATTGTTTACATCGGACAGAGGTAGGTTTTTATTTTGACTTTTGACTTTTAACTTTTAACTTTCCATTACCTCTTTGTCCACTGGAATTTTCTGCGAGCGCCTTTCTGGCCGTATTTTTTGCGCTCTTTTGCGCGCGGATCACGCGTCAAAAAACCGCCTTTTTTCAAAACCGGCCTTAAGGCAATGTCAAATTTAAGAAGCGCTCTTGAAATACCGTGGCGTATCGCGCCTGCCTGTCCGGCAGTTCCGCCGCCTGCAACTGTAACATCAACATCAAATTTTCCTAAAGTTTGAGTTGCTTCAAACGGCTGGCGTATAACCATCCTTAAGGTTTCCCTTAAAAGATATTCATCCGCGGATTTACCGTTTATGGTAATCTTTCCGGTTCCGGCTGTTAGCCTAACCCTGGCAGTAGATTTTTTTCTTCTTCCTGTTCCGATATAAGTCGTAATGTCGCTCAATGTCTAATTCCTCCTTAAAATTTTAATACCTCGGGCTTCTGCGCTGAATGCTCATGCTTATCGCCCGCGTAAACCTTTAGTTTCTTAATAGTATCTCTGCCTAAAGGGCCTTTTGGAAGCATGCCTCTTACAGCATGCATAATAACTTCGGTAGGCTTAAGCTTCATCATCTCTTCAAGCGTCCTGGTATGCAAACCATCAGGATAACCAGAAAAACGCTTATAAACTTTGGTCTTAAGCTTCTTGCCTGTAACAATAATCTTTTCGGCGTTTATAACTATAACTCCGTCACCTGTATCCATATGCGGAGTAAAAATAGCTTTATGTTTACCGCGCAATATGCTTGCAACCTTTGCTGCAAGGCGGCCTAAAATCTGGCCGTTTGCATCTACTAAAAACCACTTCTGCTTAACATCTTTTATTTTTGGAATATACGTCTTTGGTGTAGCCATAATTAAAAAAATCTCCTCTCAAATTTTATCTTTTTTACTTAACCGAAGTTACAGGCAAAGCCGCAGGCACACCAGCTCCCACAGATGGCCCTGCTACAGGCGCAGCTGCCGGCGCCTGGCTAGCCAGATAAAACGCCGCGGCAAAACCTATAATAAAAAGAATAATCATCGGTAAAAGCGCGACTATAACAGCTTTACCGGTATTCATCTTATGCGCGCGTTTAAAACCTATAACAAAAAGAATTATAGAATACAACGTTACGAATATTGGGCCGGCAATAGGTATAATATTAAATATCGCCAGCGCGTTTGTATAACATAAAACCCTTAACGTTGCGCGAAAACCTTCCTTGCCCCTGAAAAGAAGCACTACCAGATGATATATACAGCTTATAAGAAATACCCCTGCTAAAACCAACAAAGGCGAAATTATCATGAGCACTACATAGCTTCCGACCATTACCATTTTAGGAGGAAGCGCTGTGCCGGCAGGCAAATTCGGTAACGCAGTCCCTGAAAGCACTACCAACATATTTACAAAAGCTGTTATTATTATAGCTAAAGAACCCCATACAAGGGCGAATAAAATCGGGCTGGCTATGCTTGTTTTAACAGGCATTTCAGAAAAAAACTTTTTAGGATGAAAAAACACCTCTTTCCATGTCCCTAATAATCCTTTCAAAAAACCTACCTCTGACCTGTTTTCCCATGCTATTGCTTTAGGATTAGCCGCTATATTAGCATCCACATGTTTTATACATTCAAGACAGTATGTCTTACCTGATAAAACCGCTGCGCAAGACGGGCATAAACTTTTACCGCAATGCACGCAAACATCAACAACTTCTTTATCCTGATGAATCTTACACATTTCTTGCGCCATCTTATCCTCCTAAAAAGAAATATAACTATTTTTAGAACTTATATTTCCACTCGCATCTGTAGCATTTGTTATATCGACTGTAGAATTCGGATTTGCTGTATCTATGAGAACATTGCCTCTTGTGCCCGAAAAAACCCCAAGATAAAGCCCGCCTTCGGCATAATAAAAACTCTGAAACCTATCAATCCTCTGGGTAATTAATTTATAATGCCCGGAACTAAAAGCCAAAACAGCAACGCATATTATTGCGACTACTATGAGATATACCATTGTAATTATAAGTGCTGTACCTTTGTTGGTATTTATAATTTTATGCACCGCTCATACCTCTTAATGCTACCCCTGTAGAAGTAGCCCTGCGCATACCGCTAATTGCAACTGTCAAAGCTATAGAAACATAATTATTTATAGCGCCGCCAGAACCATCTGCATTTTTAGTAAGCGGCCTTGTAAAAGAAATACTTTCTATGTTATCAGACAACGTTTCTTGAGCCTGGCCCGTTACACCTAACTTATAATAAAAAATAACTGAACTACCTGATAATTTATACTCTATTTTAGGGGCCAGCTCCGGTACATCTGTCAAAACCACTATATCATTAGACGTTATGGATTCTATGCCTTTGGCGTTTATTAAGTTCATGAAAATATGGTCCAGCACAAAAGACATGTCTGTTTGCACCCTGGCTTCAGCTACTGCCCTTCTAAATTCTTTTACGCCAGAAACGTAAATACTGCCTGCTGAAAGTAAAACAAAACTTAATACTAATGTCGCTACTGTTATTTCTACAAGAGACATACCTGATCTATTTTTTAAGCTTTTCATCTCATTAAATACCATCTGATTGTACTTTTATATTAATCTGCTTAGATCCTCCAACCGCGCCTGCTGTTATAGTATAATATACAAACCCTTTATCGTAAGCGTTAACAAGGGTGCCCATATTCGGGATAGGCGCAGTATTAACATTAGTCCACGCTGGCTGATCAGCTAATCTTGAATCTAAAACATTAGAAAGCCATATTGCCCGGAAGGCCTCTTCTGTCTTACGGCCATAATTCATAGCTTCTAACTTAATCCCTGCGCGCTTTATAAATTTAAACGCATATGAGAAAGAACCTAACACGCCGGCTGTTGCAGTACTTAAAATAAGCATGGCTACCAGGACTTCGACAAGCGTTAAGCTTATATTGCCTTTCAGCCTATTAATCATAGCTTATTATATTATCATAAAAACATTTTACCGTCAAGGAATATCATTCTATAAAGCAAAATCATCCCTTGATCTGTATATACGCTTTTTCTTTCAGTTCTTTAACCCAGTTTTCTAAAATAGTTTTTGCGGCATCATCCAGAAGTTTTTCTTCTATCTGGTTTTTCACTTCATCTAAAGGTTTTTGCTGCTCAGTCCTTATGGAATTTATCTTTACTATAGCAAACCCTACCGTTGTTTCAATAGGTTTTGAAACCTCGCCCTCTTTCATGTTAAATATTACATCATCTATCTGTTTAGCCATAGCGCCTTTTTCAACAAAACCTATATCTCCGCCTCCCTGGGCATTAGGGCCTTCGGAATATTTCTTAGCGATTGTGGCAAAATCAGCGCCCATTACCAACAACTGCTCAACCTGCTCTACAGTCCTTTGTGTATCTTCGCTATTTTCACCGGGCTTAAATTTTATCAATATCTGAGAAATACTTACGGCATTTGGCAGTTTATAATCATTTACATGGCTTTGATAATAATCCAAGATTTGCGCCGGAGTAATATTCGCACGGCCCCTGACAAACTGCCTTACCATTTTTTTAACCATAATCTGTTCTTTATACGCCTTCTTAAGTTCCCAGAGCGTCATACCTTGAGATTTTAAAGTGCTCTGAAAAGCCTGCTCATTGGCAAATCTGGACCTTATCTGCTTAAGGATTTCTTCAACCTCTTCGTTTTTAACTTCAATTTTACGCTGCTTTGCCTCCTGTAAAATCAATTTTTCCTCAACAAGGCGGCCTATAACTTCTTTGCGCGCCTCGGCAATTTTCTGTTCCACGTCTTGGCCGGAATACGAATTTTTTATCTGCTGAATAACAGGTTTTATAGCTGCTTCGACTTCGGAAGCAGTAATAGTCTGATCATTAACCACTACAGCAATTTTATCTATTGTCTCTGCAAAACAACTAATCGAACAAAAAATAATAAACGAAACCGTCATTACAAACAATGTTCTCATTTACCTTTCAACTCCAATAATTCTTTATTTACGGTTATTTTTGATTTAGACCTTAATTCCTTGACTATTTCCTGCAATTTTTCCATCTTCTTCATATCCAGAAGGCTTAACTTTATACGATCGCTAACTTCACTCAAAGTCTTTGCTTGAGACGGCTTCTTGTCTGTCAATTTTATTATATGGTATCCGAACTGAGTCTTAACAACATTGCTTATTTCGCCCGGCTCTAACTTAAAACAAGCAGCTTCAAAATCCGGTATCATCTGGCCTTCTGTAAAATAGCCAAGGTCACCGCCATTCGTTTTAGATGGATCTATCGAAATCTCTTTTGCGACAGCCGCGAAGTCCTCGCCCTTATTAAGCCTGTCTAATGCCTTTTTAGCCTCCGCTTCAGTTGAAACCAATATATGGCTAGCCCTATACCTTTCAGGCGCGACAAACTCCTTTTTATGGAGTTTATAATACTCTTCTATGGCCTTATCGCTTATATTAACATTCCTGCTTATCTGATCCTCTATGAATTTCGCGACTATGATTTTCTTGCGCGCTTCTTCCACTAAATTTTTAACCTCTTTATTTCTGTCAACGCCCTGCTTGTAAGCTTGATTTAGAAAAAGCCTTTCATTAATTAATTCATCTAAAAATTTGTCTTTCTGCTCATTGGCCATAGTACGGTAATAAGGCGGCAGGCGGTCTATTTTAGCCTGAAACTCAGCTTGTGTAATAGATTCACCATTAACTCTGGCTATAACTTTATTCCCTGGGCTTAAATTACAACCTGAAATAATAAAAATAAAAAGAACAGCACAGCTTATATTTAAGCCTCTATTCATATAAACCTCCGGATTTTATATATAATAACATCATATAGTACCATAAAAGATGGCATTACACAAGCATTAATTTGAGCTTAGCTCAGAAACCGCCTCGCGTAAAAGGCGGCAATACAAATCAAACCCTACAATAGAAATATACCCATGCTGCTGGCTGCCTAATATATTGCCTGCGCCCCTAAGCTGAAGGTCTTCCATTGCTATCTTAAAACCAGACCCAAGAGCGGTAAATTTTGCCACTGCCCGAAGCCTCTTTTTTGCCGGCTTATCCAACATTGCGCCTTTAGGCACCATAAAATACGCATACGCCATTTGCTTAAACCTGCCTACCCTGCCGCGCAATTGATATAAATCAGCCAGGCCAAAAGTATTTGCGCGGTTTATGAAAATTGTATTGGCATTCGGTATATCTATGCCTGATTCAATTATATTTGTAGAAATAAGCACATTTTTTCTTGCCTGCATAAAATCAAGCATTATATCTTCCAGCTTATTTGCTGGCATCCTGCCATGCGCCATGCCAATTTTTGCCTTAGGCACGAGATTCATTATATGCCGCACAACTTTATCTATATCCTCTATCCTGTTGTGTATAAAAAATACCTGGCCGCCTCTATTAAGTTCTTTTTCTATCCCTTGCTTTATTACATCATCACTAAAAACGCAGACTTTAGTTTTAATAGGCTGCCTGTCAGGAGGCGGCGTATTTAAAATAGACATATCTTTAGCGCCCATAAGCGACATATATAAAGTCCTTGGTATAGGCGTTGCAGTCATCGTCAGGACATCAACAGCAAAACAAAATCTTTTAAGCTTTTCTTTATGCCTGACGCCAAAACGCTGTTCCTCGTCTATAATAACCAGGCCAAGGCCCTTAAAAACCAGCTTGTCAGATAAAATCTTATGGGTCCCTATCAATATATCAACAGAACCTGCTGCGGTTTTTTTAATGATATCTTTTACTTCATCATTACTTTTAAACCTTGAAATCATCTCAACGGTTATAGGAAATTCTACCAGCCGTTTTGAAAATGTCACATAATGCTGCTCTGCCAGAATAGTAGTAGGGACTAATATGGCAACCTGCTTGTTATCCATTACAGCCTTAAAAGCCCCTCTTAACGCAACCTCTGTCTTTCCGTAGCCAACATCGCCGCAAAGAAGCCTGTCCATCGGCTTGACGGATTCCATATCCTGTTTTAACTCTTTTATGCATCTTATCTGATCTGGCGTCTCTTTAAAAGGAAACGCCTGCTCTAAATCTTTCTGCCATTGTGTATCTTTAGAAAATTTGAACCCTGGCTCTCTTTGCCTTTTTGCCTGAATAACCAGCAATTCTTTTGCCAAAGAACGCACGCCTTCTTTTGCGTCCTGCTTCATCTTTTTCCATAATTTTGACCCAAGCTTGTATACCCTCGGAGAAGAACCTTCAAAACCGATGTATTTCTGTATCAGATGCATCTCGTCGACAGGCAAAAACAACCTGTCATTATCGGCATATTCTATTACGATATGATCCTGATATTTCTTATCTTGCTTTATCTTTTCTATGCCTTTATAGATGCCTATGCCATATTCTACATGCACTACAAAATCATCCGGCTCTATATCAACAAAATTATTTATCGGCATCGCGTCGCCGTAATCAGCGATTTTTGACTTTAAGCGGCGGCGGCTTGTGCCTTTTATTGATATAAGGATCACCATATTATGGTAATCCGTATAATCATTGTAAACTATATCAAAACTTCTTATCGAATCTATTTTGTCGCCAGTAAATTCAATCCGCACGGGATCATCAAATCCGACAACAAATATATCGAGTATGCCGCCGCGAATGGCAAAATCGCCCTCTTCAGCTACACGTTCCTGCCTTTTATAACCGAAACAGTCTAGTTTTTTGATTAGCTCTAAAGGAGAAATTTCTAAATGGGTATATATCTTAAAAGATTCAAACATGGGGATTGCGTCACATTTTTTCCGGAGCGGACACACCGAGCAGTCTAAGGCCTGTGGATAAAACTATTCTTACAGAATCAATGAGCGCTAGGCGCGCCCTGGTCAATTTTAGGTCATCCGTAACCACTCTGTGTTTATCATAGAAAGAATGAAATTTATTGGCTAAAAGCTCTAGATAAGTAACCAAACCGCACGGCTCAAGGGACTCGGCGCACGAAACTATAACCCGCGGGAATTGATTAAGCGCTTTAAGTAAATCCAACTCTTGAGCTTCTATTAATAATTTAAACTCGGATTTTGACAAATCTTCTTCGTGCTGCCCGGATTTTTTCGCATGTTCAATCACATTTGAAATTCTCGCATAAGCGTATTGCACATAATAAACCGGGTTCTCCTGTGATTGTTTTTTCGCGAGCTCAATATCAAAATCAAGATGGCTTGATATTTTTCTTGCGACAAAGAAAAACCTTGCCGCGTCCTTGCCGACGTCGTTCATTACCTCTCTTAGCGTAATAAACTCTCCGGAACGCGTTGACATAGGAATTTGTTCCTTACCGCGCCAAAGAGTTGCAAGCTGAACTATTAAAACGTTTACCGCTTCTCTTGGGTAGCCCAACGCCTGGACAGCAGCTGTAATCCTGGGTATATAACCATGATGATCCGGCCCCCAAATATTGACAACCCTTTCAAAACCCCTCTTAAATTTATCCTGATGATACGCTATGTCCGGAGCGAGATATGTATAAGAACCATCGCTTTTAACAATAACTCTATCCTTATCATCCCCGAGCAGTGTAGACTTAAACCATAAAGCCCCATCCTGTCTATACAAAAAACTTTTTTTCTCAAGCAGATTTAAAACCACTTCTATCCTTTTATCTATTACAAGTTTCGCCTGCGATGTCCAAACGTCAAAATTAACACCAAAATCCTTCAGTTCATCCTTTATAATATTTAAAATAAAATCACAACCATAGCCTCTGAAAAAAATCTTGGTTTTTTCTTCTGCATTAGCATATTTTTTACCGTGTTTATCTATAACTGTTTTTGCTATATCATAAATATATTTACCCTTATATCCGTCTTCGGGAAATTCTGCCTTTAGGCCTAACAACTCCAAATACCTCTGGTGTATGGACTCGCCCAATAAATTCATCTGGCGGCCTTCATCATTTATAAAATACTCTTTTGTCACATTCCAACCAGCGAATTTAAGCATATTTGCCAACGTGTCTCCGACAGCTGCCTGGCGCCCATGCGCTACACTCAAAGGGCCTGTAGGATTTGCGCTGACAAATTCTATCTGTATTTTTTTACGTTTGCCGATACCGCAAGAGCCAAATTCAGGGCCGTCTTTCTGTATATTTTTCAAAACGTCATAAAGGGTGGTGTTTGTTAAAAAGAAATTTATAAAACCCGGATGCTTAACAACTATCTTTGCCACTTTACCATTCAAAGGCGTATTAATAATCTCTTTCTGCATTGCGTTAACTATATCTTCGGCTATTTGCATGCCCTGGGCACTTACTGTTTTGGAAAGCTTCATGGCGATATTTGTGGATATATCGCCATATTCGGCAATTTTAGGAGTTTCTAGAATAATATCCTCCGCATCCAATACGGCATCTTTAAACACCTTATTGATAGAACTTTGTATGAATTTTTTTAATGGTATATTTATGTCCATAATAATATAAATGTTGTAGGGGCGGGTTGCAACCCGCCCCTACATTCTATCTTAGAATTTCGTTTTATCTTATCTTTATTCTCGGAGCATCAGCCCACAAGTTCTCAAGCGAATAAAATTCCCTTGTTTCTTTATAAAATATATGCGCAATTACATTGCCGGAATCTATAAGCGCCCAAACAGCTTCTTTATAGCCCTCTTTATGGCGCACAGAAAAACCCTCTTTACGCAAAACATCATCTATTGCGTCAGCGATCGCTTTTACCTGCCTGTCAGAAGAACCGCTTGCTATAACAAAGTAATCTGTAAAATTAGCTGCCTTGCGCATATCAAGGACAACTACATCTTCAGCCTTCTTGCTTTTTGCGGTTTTTGCTATTAATATGGCTTTTGCTCGCGAAGTTATGACTATTCTCCTACTTGCCCTGAATTCTGTACATTCCTGTACCACAGCTGGGGCATTTTCCCTTTACAGCCTTACGGCCATTCTTCATTGTAACCTGCTTCTCATCTTTTATTTCTTTTGATGTCTTACACTTTACGCAATAACCTTTAGTCGCCATATCTTTACCCTCCAAATTTTATCTTGTTAATCCTATTAAACTCTGATGTTTTTTAATACTATCACAGCGTCTTACTGCTGTCAATATAATTCTAAAATTCCTAAATTTCGCCTACTATCTCCTCCAGCAGATCTTCTATGGTTACCATGCCAAGCGTTTTGCCTGATGCATCACGAACTATCGCGAGCTGAACATCTGTCTTCTGAAAATTCTTCAGCAAATCATTAACACGTTCATCAGGCGTTACAAAATAAGCAGAGCTGACCAAATCCGCTATTTTAATTAATTCCGCATTCCTTAATACATGCAGCACATCTCTGACATATATAAGGCCTACTATATTGTCTATATTATTATCCTTATATACTATTATCCTGGAATGGCCTTCTTCAGCCATAACATTTAAAAGCTGTTCGGGCGTAGCTGTAATATCCACGCCTATAATTTTATCTTTCAATATCATAACATCCTTAACTCTGGTAGTGCCGAATTCAAATATACGATGCAGCATATTTCTCTGCTCTTCGCCAAAAAGGCCTTCTTCTTTACCGGCTTCTATCATAAGCCTGATTTCTTCTTCAGTCAATAAAGGCGAATGCTTTTTAGGAGACACCCCAAATACAGCCATTATTGCATTACTTATGCCGATAAAAAACCTTGTAATAGGCGTCATAATTACTACAAGAGTTTTCATAAAAGGAGAAACCTCTATGGCTACGCGCTCCGGCGCCCTAATAGAAAACGTCTTAGGCAGGATTTCTCCGAACAATAAAACCAGCCCGGATGCAACAAGTGTCGATAAAAGCGCTACAAAAAACGTATTACCGAAAAGAAATATAAAAAAAATCGTAACTAAAACCGAAATAGCGGTATTAACGCAATTATTGCCTACTAATATTGTCGCTATTAAACTATCTATATTGGAAATTAATCCATATATAATCCTGGAATTGCGCACTCCGCTTGAAATCATATGGCGCAGCCTTATCCTGCTTAGAATCATAAGCGCAGTTTCTGACGCAGAGAAAAACGCTGAAAAAACCGTCAAAACCGCTATTATAGGCAAAATAGTCCAAATCATTTATAAAATCCTTTTTCTTCTATATAACTATAAACTTGTATTGGCAGAAACTTTTTTACATCCATACCTTTTTTAATACGCTGCCTTATAATACTGGAAGATATATCCGGAGTCGGAATGATAACTGTTTCTAAACCTAAGGCCTTATCCAACTTGTAACCAGGCCTGCTTACAATAACAAGATTTGCAAGTTCAGCTATTCTATCAATATCTTTCCAGGTATTTAACTGCGACAGCGAATCAGAGCCTGTCAAAAAAAATATTTCTGCGGCTTTGCCGAATTTTCTCCTAAAAGCGCCGAGCGTTTTTACAGAATAAGATGTCCCGCCTTCTCTAATCTCATAATCTGAAATATCAAAATAAAGCTTTGCTTTTATTGCCAGCTGAACCATTCTGAAACGCTCTTTAGCAGAAAGTATACAAGAACTTTTTTTGTGCGGCGGTATATTCGCAGGGACAAATATCACCTTGTCAAGTTTTAGCCTGCGCCTTGCGCCTTCGGCAAGCTTAAGATGGCCTTTATGAATAGGATTAAATGTACCGCCTAGTATACCGATACGCATTTACTTCCTGACCTGCCCGTTTCCGACTACGTGGTACTTATATGTTGTCAACTCTTTAAGCGCCATCGGCCCGCGCGCATGCAATTTCTCAGTGCTTATGCCTATCTCTGCCCCAAACCCAAACTCTGCGCCGTCAGTAAATCTGGTAGAGGCATTTACATATACACAGCTTGAATCCACTAAATTCAAAAATTGTCTTGCGGCATCTTTATCCTTAGTAACTATTGAATCAGAGTGCATAGACCCATATTTATTTATATGCGTAATTGCGTCATCTAAACTATCTACAACTTTTACAGACAATATTAAATCAAGGTACTCTGTGCTCCAATCTGATTCTTTTACGGATTTAACGCCTGGGGCTATTTTTTTTGTCTTAGCGCAGCCTCTTATTTCAACATTTGCTTCACTAAATTTCTTTAGCATTAAAGGCAGGAAATCTTTTGCGATTGCCTTATGGACAAGCAGTGTTTCCATAGCATTGCAAACACCCGGCCTCTGGACTTTTGCGTTAAAAGATATATTTTCGGCCATCTTCAAATCAGCGGCTTTATCAACATAAACATGGCATATGCCTTTGTAATGTTTTATTACCGGAACCTTAGAAAACCTGGTGATTTCATTTATAAGCGCTTCTCCTCCGCGCGGCATAACAAGATCTATCAAGCCGGCTTGCTCGACGATAATCCTTATCGCAGACCTGTCCGTATCTGTAATCAGGTTTATGGCGCCATAAGGCATGCCATGTTTAACAGCAGTTTTTTCTAACACATTATAAATAGCGGAGTTCGAATTCAGCGCCTCTTTGCCTCCGCGCATAATAAGGCTGTTGCCTGATTTAAGGCAAAGCGCTACACAATCGCTTGTTACGTTCGGCCTTGACTCGTATATTATAGCAATAACGCCTATGGGGACGCTGATTTTTCTTATAACAAGCCCTGAAGAAACCTGCCAGCTGTCTATAATTTCGTTTACAGGGCAAGCGAGCCCGGCTATCGCCTTAATTGATGATGCCATTGCCGCAATACGTTTTTCATTAAGAGTGAGTCGGTCTATAAGAGCTAGTGAAAGATTAGCTTTTCTTGCAAGCGCTACATCCTTTTGATTAGCAGACAGAATCATTTCTTTGTTCTTAAGCAATGCTTCTGCCATTAAAATTAATACTTTGTCTTTTGCTTCGCGTGGAATAATCGCAAGCTTTCGCGACGCATCTTTTGCTTTTTTCGCTGTATTTACTATTTGCTGCCTTAAATCTTTCATTTTAATTTGGTAAAAATAAGGTGCCCAGGCTCTCGCCGCCTAAAATTTTGATAAGTATATTCTCTGTATGGCCGTTTGCTATTATACATGCTGTGCCACCCAATATAGCTGTTTTTGCGGCAGCTAATTTAGTAACCATGCCGCCCGTAGAAATCTCCTTGCTTGTGCCCTTTGCCAATTTTTCTATATCAGCGCTGACGCGCTCTACCAGCTCAATTGTTTTTTTGTTTTCATCCCAAAGCCCGTCCACATCAGAAAGTATAATTAAAAGCTGGGCTTCAATGAGATTAGCAACCAGGCTTGACAATTTATCATTATCGCCAAATTTTATTTCATCAATAGCAACAGTGTCATTTTCGTTTATTACCGGCACAGCGCCGTAATCAAGTATGGTCTGTAATGTATTCTTTGCGTTTAAATATCTTTTTTTATCCCTGAAATCATCCTGGGTCAGCAAAACTTGCGCCACTGCCAGGCCTTTTGCTTTAAAAAAATCGTCATATAATTTCATCAGCTGTATCTGGCCTATCGCAGCAGCTGCCTGCTTATGCGAAATGCTAGCAGGCCTGGCTTTAAGGCCTAATATGCCCATGCCGCCGCCAATAGCGCCTGAAGAAACAAGGACAATATTAAGGCCTTTACCTTTAATGCGGCAGACCTGGGAAACAATATGCTCTATCTTTTTAGAATCAAGCTTTCCGCCGTCTTTTGCTAAAACACTAGTGCCTATTTTAATTACTACTGTCTTAACGCCTTTTAGGATTTTTTTTCTTAATTCTATCATTTTAACGCCTTCCATACAGCCTCTAACAATTCTCTGACGCCTTTTCCGGTAACTCCGGAAATGGCATAAATCTTTTTTCTCACAACTTTTTTAAATTTTTTGAGATTTTCTTCTGATTGAGGCAGGTCCATTTTATTAGCGGCTATTATCTGTTTTTTCATATGTAGGGGCGAATGGCCATTCGCCCCTACATTATAAAATTCCAATTCTTTATTTAACGCCTTGTAATCTTCTACAGGGCTTCTTCCTTCAAAACCTGCCATATCAATAAGATGTATCAATACCTTTGTGCGTTCGGCGTGCCTTAAAAATTTTAACCCAAGCCCTTTGCCATAATGCGCGCCTTCTATCAAACCCGGTATCTCACATATAATAAAACGCCTATCTCCAGGCAACTCCGCCACCGCTAATACAGGCGCCTTTGTCGTAAAAGGAAAACTCGCGATCTTTGGAGTAGCTTTTGAAACCCTTGATATTAATGTTGATTTTCCGGCATTCGGAAAACCTATTATGCCTACATCTGCTATAAGATTTAATTCAAGGGTTAAATCGCGTTCTTGGCCGTCAGCTCCTTCAGTTGCATCTCTACGCGGCGCATTAGGGCTTCCGCCTTTACCGCCTTTACATACTAAAAGTTCCTGGCCTTCTTTATCCAGGTCGCGCAATAATAAACCAGTTGAAGTATCTTTTACAATAGTGCCAACCGGAACACGTATAATCAAATCAGGCGCATCTTTGCCTTTTTTATCATTACTGCTTCCATGCTGGCCATGATCCGCCTTAAAATGCCTATGGTGCTGAAAATCAAGTAAAGTCTGTATATGGCTGTCTGCTTTTATTATTATACTGCCGCCATTTCCTCCTGGGCCGCCATTAGGGCGCGGGTGGGCAAGCTGTAAACTCCTGTAAAAACTATTGCAGCCGTTTCCGCCTTTACCTGAGGCAACATTAATCTTGGCAATATCTATAAACATTATTTTTTAACCGGCACTATGCTTACAACACCTGGTTTTGTAAAATTTACTTTCCCGTCTACTAGCGCGAAAAGCGTAAAATCCTTGCCCATACCGACATTCGCGCCTGCTTTACAAGGACTGCCTTTCTGCCTTATAATAATAGACCCTGCTGTTACAAGCTCACCGTCATATTTTTTAACGCCAAGCCGTTTTGACCTGCTGTCTCTTCCGTTTTTAGCTGAACCTAAACCCTTTTTATGAGCCATTGAAATTTCCCTTTCTTATTCTACTTTTATATCCGCTACTTTCAGCAAAGACATCTGCTGCCTGTGGCCTTTTTTCCAATGAGAATCTTTTCTTCTTTTATATTTGTAAGAGATTAATTTTTCGCCTAAAAAATCCCTGACGACCTCAAATACCACTGACGCGCCTTTTACATAAGGTGAACCAACGTGAAGAGTTTTTCCGTCTTTTACCAGTAAAACTTTATCGGCTTTAAAAGTTTTGTCTTTTTTTGCCTTGACGCGCTGAGTTTCCAACTCCTGGCCTTTGGTAACTTTATACTGCAAACCCGCTATTTCTGTTACTGCGTAACTACTCATGAAATTTCCCCTTTCTTAAGATAATTTTTCTATTTTTACTTGCTCTATATGCAAACTCGGATCAAGCTTTACATTAATAATTGCCCTGTAACGCTTTTGCAGGCTGTCTATATACGCCCTATCCTCGTTAAAAAGCCTAGCCGCAACATCAGGATGCACAATAATCTCTATTTTGCGCACATTGCGGTTGTCGCTGAAAAAAGCCCGCGCCTTACGCGTAGCAGAAATCGCCATTGTCTGAACCGATTTCGTAGCCCCCTTGCCCTGGCAATACGGACAAACCTGGTACACAACGCTTTCAAATGGTTTGCGCGAACGCTGGCGCGTCATCTGAATTAAACCCAGTTCAGATATATGTAAAATATTGGTCTTTGCTTTATCTTTTTTAAGCTCCTCTTCAAGGGCATGAAAAACTTTTTTACGGTGGTCAGCCGTATTCATGTCTATGAAATCTATGACTATAATTCCGCCTAAATCCCTAAGTTTTATCTGCTTAGCTACTTCTTTTGCCGCTTCCATATTTACATTAAATACTGTTTCTTCAACATCTTTTTTCCCTACATATCTACCGGAATTAACATCTATTGCAACCAGGCTTTCAGTTTGCTCAATAATAAGGTACCCGCCGCTTTTAAGGGCAACTTTTCTGTCATAAATTTTTTCTATTTTTTCTTCCACATGTTTGTTTTCAAACAAAGGCTCTATATCTGTATATAACTGTATCCTGCGCCTTAAATGAGGCATAAGCTGGCCGGCATAATGCATCATTTCCCTGTAATCATCTTTAGAATCAACCGTAACTTTATCAACAGCCTCGGTAAACAAATCCCTCATTACCCTGAAAACAAGCCCGTGTTCCTGATGCAGGAGCGCAGGCGCCTTTACGCGGATAAGGTTTACTTTTATCTGTTTCCACAGTTTAAAAAGAAAATTCAAATCTCTCGCAAAATCTTTTTTTGTTTTACCTTGGCCGGCGGTCCTTATTATAACCCCAACGTCTTCCGGTATATTAAGCGTATCTAAAATCTGGCGCAGGCGGTCGCGCTCCTGGCGGCTTTCTATTTTTTTGGAAATACCTATACGGCTGTCTTTAGGCATAAGAACAAGGTATCTTCCAGGCAAAGATATCTTTGTTGTAAGGCGCGGGCCCTTTGTGCCAAACGGCTCCTTAGTAACCTGCACCATAACTTCCTGGTCCTTTTTTATAACATCCTCTATCCTCTTATGCTCATTTCTAGGTTTTCTCCTTACAACCAATTCAACGTTTTCTTCTAATTCCGGCGAAGTACCCACTACATCTGAAACGTAAAGAAAACCGCTTTTACCCATGCCTATATCTACAAATGATGCGCCGATACCGCTTGTTATTGATTGAACCTTCCCCTTATAAATATTGCCGACTATACGCTGGGCATTTGTGCGCTCAGCATAAAATTCCTCAAGCTGGCCGCCTTCTATAATAGCTACCCTTTTCTCCTGCGGTTCTGATGAAATCAAAATTTCTCTATGCATTATAATATTCTCACACTGTTAATAATTATACCTTCAGGCAGCTGCGCCTGGAATCTCGTCATGAATTCTTCCGGCTTCATCCAGCCATTTATACAAAATATCACTTCTTCGTTTTCGCTCTCAATACCAAGTTTAAGCGCGCGTTTAAAACTTATTTTGGGCCGCGGGCTAAACCCTTGTGTCATCGCAATAGGCAGGCCTGCGCGCCTTAGCGCGCGCTGAAAAAGCCGCATAAGGTCAAGATGCGAAACAAATCTCATTAAACTTTTTTTAGCGAAATTCACGCTTAAACTTTGCCTTACCATTATCTACTTGCGGACCACCTGCTGTTCTATTTTCTGGATAGAGGCTTCAAGCTTTCCCAACCGCTCCTCTATTTCCTGCAGGGACTTTATTATTTGGAGGTTTTCCTGGTGGATTACAGAGGCGATATTTATATCCAGCTGCGCTGATTGTAAATTAGTTATGCCTTGATAATTGTTCACATCGCTGGCCTGGTTAAAATCCTCATCAAAACCCGCGCGAACGCCAGAAATAAATGACAAAGATAAAATAACAACCGCGGCTGTTACCAAGTAATTAAAAAAGTCCTTTTTCATCTAGCGCCTCTTATGATTCTTATCTTTGTTTTTGTTCTTTTTTGCATCCATCTTTTCATGCACCATTTCCTGCTCTAACTGATAATAGGCTGTAAGGTCTTCAACGCTTTCTTCGGACCTATATTCCTCCGGGCGCACAATCCTTGCCGTAATAAAAATAAGCAGGTCCACTTTTTCAACAGTATTAGTATCACGCTTAAAAAAAACTCCTAAAAGCGGAATATCTTTCAGAAAAGGAACACCAATATTGCCTTTTTTCTTTACATCCTTCAGTAACCCGCCAATTGCAACAGTCTGGTTATTCTCAATCAAAACCCTTGTCTCTGCCTCGCGGGTACTTATAACCGGGTATTTATTTGTACCTACTGTATTTGAACTATCAAAAGACGTTACAGCCGGGTGTATAACCATGTTTATAAATTTATTATCGCCGCTTATCTGCGGCACAACATTAAGCTGTATGCCTATATCCTGATAATAATCAAGGGTTGAAGTGACAGTAGTGCCTGCTTGAGTGCTAATGTCTGATTTTAGTATCGGATATTTTGTTCCGACTAAAATAGTAGCTTCCTGATTATTCAATGTCATTATGCGCGGCGCCGACAAAGTATTCGTATCAACATCTTCTTCTAACGCATGCAGCATAACCTCAAACTGAGTCCCTTTCAATCTTTGGAATAAAAATGCTAAACCTGTATTCGCGGCAGTAAGGCCTGTTGCTTGCGGCGAAAAAATAGAAGGCGTAACCTGCGTGTTCAAAATATGGCCTCCAGCTGCCTCAAGTGTTTCACCATCTGAATTTTTCATGGCAGGAGTAGTGGTAATTGCTGTATTTTCCGCTCCTGTTGAACCTGTCCCCCACTCAAAGCCCAGGTCTTTCAGTTTATTTTCGTTTACCTCCATAATACGCGCTTCTATCAATATCTGCTGAGGCGGTATATCCAGTTTTTCCAAAACCTTTTTTATTTTATCCACGTATGCGGGTATATCAGATATTATCAACGTCTTTGAACGAACAGCCTTGGCTTTTCCTTCAGCTGCCCTCTCAAGTTTTTTTAAGCTCTCACCTTTAGCTCCTCCTGAAAACTGCCAACCGGCATCTGAAGTCATCTTTAAAACTGTTATGGTACCCCGAGGCGAAAGCTGCGGCTTTATTGTCTCGCTCACATCTTCTGCGTCTAAATATTTCAAAGAAAAAACCTCAGTCAAAACAGGCTGTATCTCAGACAATCTCTTTTCCGCTTCCTTCTGAGAAGTCAACCTTTCCATGCCTGTAACTGTGATTATATTCCCCTGCCTTTCATATCCGTAATCATGCGTTTTTAAAATAACATCTAAAGCCGTTTCCCACGGCACGTCAGTAAGCTTTACGGTCACAGTGCCTGCGACGTCGCTTGCGGCTACTATATTTACATTGCCTTTCATCGCAAGAATTCTTAAAACATTCTGCATATCCGCATCTTTAAAATCTACGGATATATTTTCAGGTTTTATTAATTCGATTGTTTGCGTTGAGGCAGGAGAATTACGCAGTTCTTCAGCGGCAAGCAAAACATCTTGCGACAAATTACCGCACAATATTAAAAAAACAAATAAACCCGATATTATGCTAACACTTGGCTTTTTTAGCATTTAGACCCTGTCTGCCTGGTTATTATGACATTATTATTATATATATATTATACGATAAGTCAAGGAAAATTGACGTTTATATGCGCCCAAGGCAAGATTTCACCGTTATTTCTGGGCCTATACAGGTAAAAATCAGGATTAACCCCGGTTTCTTCAAAAGCCTTCTGCCATATAGAAAAATTGAAGCCTTCATGCCAACTGTCAAATCTTGCGCCAAGCTCGAATGCTTTTAATAATACCTCTGAAACCCGCCTGTCGCCTCTGGATAAAACCGCTTCCAAAAAACTCATCTGGATATCATGCCATTTAAGCTCTGCGCCTTTAATCCTTAAAACCTTCTGCAAAAATTCCTGCCTATGCTTTATCTGGGACATACCCAGCATAGGCTCTGATTCAAATTTAGTGTGCGGCTTAGGCACAAAAAACGAAACCGAAACAGTTACTGATATAGGCGGCCTGCCTGCTGCCGGGTCACGCCTAGATATTTTGCTGACTAATTCAGCTATAAGCGCAATATCCTCCTCTGTCTCGCTGGGCAGGCCTATCATAAAATAAAGCTTAATACGCTGCCAACCGTTTTTTGCTGCCTCATTGATACAGGCATGTAATTTTTCTATGTCTAAACGTTTGTTTACAAAATCGCGCAAACGCTGACTGCCGGCTTCAGGCGCAAATGTCAGGCCTGTCTTTTTTATAGACGATATTAATTGCGGCAATGCATTAAGCATATCTTCTGCGCGCAGAGAAGGAAGCGAAACGCCAACCTTTCTTGCGTTAAATCTATCTATAAGGTTACTGACCATTTCCCGCGCTTGAGGATGATCGCCTGTTGAAAGCGAAACCAGAGAAATCTCGTCATATCCGGTCAACTCATAAGCCTGCTCGGCAAGCTGTAAAACTTTATCCAGCGAACGCAGCCTTACAGGGCGATAAACAGAAGTTGCCTGACAAAAATGGCACCTGTTAGGGCATCCGCGCATAATCTCAAGGCTTATCCTGTCATGGACAATCTGCACATACGGCACTATCTGTTTTACCGGATAATAAGAATTTTCGAAATCTTTTACAATGCGTTTTTTTATTATCGCCGACGCAAAATCATATTTCGGCGTAAAACTTTTAATCGTATTATCATCATTATAACTTACTTCATAAAATGAAGGTACATATACGCCTTCTATTTTTGCTAATTCAGACAATAAAACCTGCTTACTGTTTTTCTCTGATGATACTTTGACACTCTGATACTTTGACACTATTTCTAAAATTCCTTCTTCCGCTTCGCCTATGAAAAAGGCATCAATAAAATCCGCCAAAGGCTCAGGGTTTACAACACACACGCCTCCTGCAATTATCAAAGGAAAATTATCCGCGCGTTGAACAGACTTTAAAGGAATGCCAGCCAAAGATAACATCGCCAAAACGTTTGTATAATTTAATTCATGCCCCAAAGAAAATCCCACGATATCAAAATCAACTAGAGGCCTTTTTGATTCAAGCGAAAAAATCGGAATTTCCTCGCGCTTTAACAGGCCTTGCATGTCAAGCCATGGCGTAAAAACTCTTTCACAAACAACGCCGGGCTGTTCATTAAGAAGATGATATAAAATCTTAAATCCCAAATGGCTCATGCCGATCTCGTAGGCATCAGGAAAACACAGCGCTATTTTAACAACTGCTGCATCAAAATCTTTCTTAACAACATTCCATTCGTTGCCAAGATACCTGCCGGGCCTTGAAACGCCTATCAGCATAGTTTCTATTTTTTGGAAATCTACAGGGGGCATCAGAAGTTATGGGTAAAGCCAAGGTTAAAAGATGTTTCTTCTATAAACCTGGCTTCAAAATTAAGAAATGATGAATCAGTGAGATTAAAATCAGTTCCAACTACAGCTCCTACGTCAACATTGGATTTTTTCCGAAACCTGCTATTGCCGTTAATCCTATGAATAAGGTCAAGCCTTATCAAGCGCGCGCCGGCATAAGGAGTAAACTTTTCTATTTTTTTGGATATAAGCGCTGAACCCTGCCAGTCGTCAAGTATTACATAATTAGTGGCCCCGTTAATTTGTTTTCCTGTAGGATGGACGCTTATATGCTGAAACCCGCACACTACTTCTATTTTTTGATTATCATTTTTATATGGTTTCACCCTGAAACCATATCCTCCGGCAAAATTATAAGGAAAATTTGTTTTTTCGCTGCCGCCGGAAGGCCTGTAAGTAACATCTCCTACGCCGATTTTTCCGTCGAGAGAAAGCCAGCTAAAAACGCCGAATGACAACTGATAAAAATACTGCGCGCTTGAAACCTTGCCAAAATCTTTTTTAAGCGCCCTGTTTTCTATCACATGCACCTGGGCGCCGGAACTCCATTTATCTTTATTAGGCATGTTTGTGCCGTAGCAAGGAGCCGCAAAAACAGACGGCGCAAAACACGTCATTGCGAGGAGGAGCGAAGCGACGACGAAGCCAGCGGCCTTGCCGCTAGGCAGGCAATCTCCGAATGACGCGTTATGTATTTTTCTCATTTATTTATCCCAATTGACTCTGGACGAATTTCTTTATCCGTTCTTTTTCCTCAAACTTCAATTCGTTAAATTGTATTCCTACTAAATATTTTGCTAATAAATCCTTGTTTTCTTCTTTAAGCCATACGATCTTACCGTTTATTATAAGGCGCGGTTGGCCGTCTGGCAAATCTATGCCGACTTTAATTCCATAATCAATATCAGGCCCGCTTAAAAGTGTATCCAACTCAATACGGCATCCGCCTTCACTTATGTCAGTGCACTCAGCATTAAATTCTCTGCTAATATCATGCTTGGCAACTGAGACTATTTCAGCAAAAGCCTTGAGATGAACTCTTGGAAATTTGCGCCTTGAAGGGTCAAAATGTACTTTTCCCATTATTTCTTATACCTCTAATCTCTTCTTCGGTAATAAGCCGGTTGCCCCAATAAAACGGAGACACCTCAAAACCGTGTTTTAGCGCCATGTCCCTAATCTCATCCATTTTATCAAGTGTTATATGGCCCCTGCCTTCGCTGAAATTTTCATACCTTTTTTCAAGCGCCAAAACTATTACCTCCGAAAAACAACCATAGCTTACATCCGGAGAAGGAGAACCAATATCTATGCCGGTGTTTATAGGCATAGGAAGCTTTGCCATACCTCCTGAAAAAATAAGAATATCTTTTCTTTCTGTAGCTGTGTAAGAAATATTTTTCGGGTATCCTAAATCGCATATAACAGAACCCGGCTTAAATGCGTTAATATTAAGAATAGACGCTGAAACAGCGGCGCACGCCAATACTATGTCCGCGTCTTTAACAGCTTTTATATTATCAGAAGTCGCTTCAAGTTTTTTCGCGCCGTAGCGAAATTTAAGCTCCAGCCATGACTTACGCAGGTTAGATTTTGTGCGGCCGGTTATCACCAAATGCCTTACATGTTTTGCAAATGCACGGCTGCATGCTGAACCTATATCTCCGGTGCCGCCTATTATTGCCACTTTAGAATTCTTTACATCAATACCCATAAGCCTCGCTGCCTTTAAAGTACCTTCAACAGCCAAAGCAGCCGTAAGCGTATTGCCTGTTGTTATGGGTATATCAGCTTCTTTGCTTATTTGATGGCCGTATCGTTCTCCTACAACAGAAGTGAAACCTCCTAGCGTCAGGACGCCGGCGCCGTATTTTTCGGCTAGTTTAGCAGCCCTGACAACTTTCGAATAAACCGCTGCCGGATTCATATCAATCATATCCGGTATAAAAGTGCAAACTATAAAATGCCCGTTTGTAACAGCGCCTGTCTTTGATTTAAATTCTTTCATTTCAAACATCTTAAAAGACGGCGTCATATTAAAAAGATTCGCGATAAATTCTCTGGAGTGGATTTTAAAATTCGGATTTATAGTATTGAGGCATTTTAATAAATGATTAAAGTTGTAAAAATGCCCCAAAACAGCAAATCCAGCCACCTTGTTTTTGTCGCCTTTTCTGAAACTGGCATACCTGGCAGAAACAAGGCGGTTTTCAATACCTTCAAGCACTGCCTCAAAATTCTTGCGTATAATCCCTGCAATATACGGCTCTGCAAACTGTTCAATAGCAGGCACGCCCACAGAAAACTTTACAATTACTTCTACCAATGTGCCTTCAATATGATCAGAAAGATTCCAACTTCCACTTAAATGGGAAAGATCCCCTTCCAGGGCCTTAAAAGAAATACTGTATTTCGGAAACTCTAAAGTGTCTTCTTCTATCCAACTAACAGGGACCTGGTCAATCTGAATGCGCCATCTGGTTTTAAATTTATTCTTTTCCCTTTTTAAAACAATAGCCTCTTTTACATTCGGCATGTATTTCGGAAAATCCTCGACGTGAGTCAACATCCTGAGGATACGCCATTTTTCTGCGTTTATTACCCTAGAGATTCTTATTTCCTGGGGGTTTTCCGGCATAGGCTTCTCCTGAGCTTAACATTACTATAGCAGGGTCATATGGCACGCCGTCTTTATGAATCTCAAAATGCAGGTGCGCGCTCATACCACTGCGATTTGCATTGCCGGTTTTACCGACAGTGCCTATCACTTGGAGCTCTGATACCTTTTGGCCTTCAGAGACATTGATTTGTGCTAAATGGCAATAGTATGTCTTATAACCCCAGCTATGATTTATTACTACATAATTGCCGTTTCCCTTTTTGTATCTTGCATATTTTACAACGCCTGGCTTAACTGCAAATACAGGCGTGCCTACGTCAGCAAGAAAATCAACGCCTTTATGCACCCTGCCGCCTGAACGCTTTGCGCCAAAATATCCATCGCCATAATCATCATTTCTTAACACAAGTTTCGTCGGTAAAGGCGACGCAAAATGATCCCTGGCAACATAAAGGCTGCTACAGGCCCATATACTCAAAAGTAAAGCCATCCCTGCAAAAATTACTACTATGCGCTTCATCTATTTCTCCAAATAATATTATATAAATAATATACCCGTTATGTTTTTTATTCTATCATAACGGGTATAACGTGTAAAGGGTTTTTATCTGGTATTATCTACGATAACTGCGCATATCCTGGTTATATATTTGCGCGCGGAAGGAATATAGGCTGTTGCTTTTATGGTATGCGAACCGGCGGAGTAACTGGCGGTATCCCATTGATATTGATATGGCGCGGTAAAATCAAAAAGTTTAAATTTATCATCTACATAAAAATACACGCCGCTTGTCAGGCCGTCAGTTAATTGAGCGTTTATTGTGACGACGCCGCTTACAACCTCGCCGTCAATAAGCGACAAATCCAACCATGGCTCATGCGGCGGATTAGGATTGTCAACAATAAGCGTAACCGCTTGAGAAACCACCCATTTAAGCTTAGACAAATAAAATGCCTTTATATAAATCCTATGCCTGCCGTTTACGGCTTTTAAAGTATCCCATGAATAACCATATGGGCTGAATTTCATTGCCACCCAATTCTCATCTATATAATAAAATACAAAATTGGCGCCCTGCGCTATTGATTCTATATTAACCGCGCCTTTTACTACAGCGCCGCTTGTAGGAGAAACTATCCTTACATCAAGCCCTGAATTATTCACTATCACACTAACAGGTTCAGAATAAACTGACTGCCCCTTTCTGTTGGCCCTTGCCTTTATAATATGCGCTCCGTTTGTCATATTAGCCGTATTCCAAGAAAAAGAATACGGCAAAGTTGAATCAACAGCTGTTAAATTTCCATCCACATATAAATTAACATTCTCAACTGCTGCATTTACATAAACAGAAACATTCACTATACCGCTTACCTGGCTATTATTTATAGGCGAAACAATAACAATATCAAACATAGCTGCTTTATTGACAGTAATCTTTACATCTATTGACACTGATGCAGTTCCGTCGGTAACAGTAAAAATCACTTCATACGGCTCTATGCGCCCCTGCGCATAAGACGGTGTCCATTTAAATGCGCGAGCGGATGCGTCAAAAATCGCGCCTTGCGGCAGATTACTTGCGCTATAAGTTAATATTGTACTGTCTATATCATTTGCTTTTACAGTAAATATGAGTTCTTGAACCTCGTCTATAGTTTTATCACTTATCGCCTCAAATACCGGGGGGTCATTAACAGGATTGATTACAACCTTAACGGTTCTCGAATCACTTAAACCTCCGGGATCTTTTGCAGTAAAAATAATAAATTCAGTACCGCTATAATTTGCCATTGGAGTAAATGCACATAAGTGAGTAACGGGATCCACAGATACTGCGATCTTAACATTATTTTTAACAGACCATATAATTTCATTTTTAGCATTATCAACGTCCGAAACATAATCATCTAAATTTATGGCCTTAACCGTATCTTCATCAAATACCAAATCTGGTATCTGCAATATTATAGGAGCATCATTAATAGGATTGACTGTCACGCTAAATGTATTTTCTGAATATGCGCCTAAACGATCAGTGACACGAATAGTGACATCACCCATACCGTAGAAATTTGCGCTTGGCTTTATATCAATATAACGGTTTGAATCTATTGTTACACCTAAATTCGCATTACTGACTGACTGAATAATAAATTGCAGCTGCTCATTAGTATCCCTGTCATCGCTTACATAAGCCCAAAGGTCAAAGGCATTATCTATTGTGGTATCTTCATTAAGCGTTTTATCAGGCAACGAAGCTATAACAGGAGGAATATTGTTTCCTATGTATACTATCTTTTCTTCGCCAGGAAAACTCTCAACCAGCACATGGCCTGATGTTACTGCGCTTACCATATAATAATAAACCCTTTCAGGAAGCCCGTTATCAACATAAGTAGTACCTGTAACCGGTAATGAATTAATTCTCGTAAAACCTTTGCCTGATTGCTCACTGCGATATATATTATAACCACCTATATCACTGCCTTGTGAAGCCTGCCAACTAAGATTTGCATCTGTGCCTGAACTTGTAACATCCAGATTAACAGACGCAACAGGCCTTTGTACATTTATAAAGCTACGGCTTACACGCTTAAAACCGCGGCCCATTGCATAATAACTCTCTCTTGGTATTACATTATCTATATTCAAGCCATTGTCTTCTATAGATACTAATCCGTAATATTCCTCATTTGTAAAATTATCAAAAGAAACCCCGTCACGAAGTTGCCAGCCGCCGGTATCATGAACTGCTGCTGAGCCATACTCCCACTTCCACCATTCATCAGAATATTCCATAACACTGCCGCCTATACAATTTTCACCAGCAGCTATTTCATTCCAAATGTCTTCTTCCCAAATTTGCTGCGATGCCTGATCTTCTCTGCCTGCGATATTATCATATGCATCAACTCCAAATTCAGTAACAAGAACAGGTTTATGCGTCCTGTCAAAAATATCCATAAATACAAAACCAACAGACCTGCCTCTATATAACGTAACGCCCCAAACATCTATATAAGACAAACTTTCATCATCTCCTGCCTTTTTAATAAAACCTATATTATCAATATCAGCATTGTCTATTAAAACAGGATGATAAGAACTGCCTTCTTCGTCATACGCAATCTGGCCTAGCTCATTTGCCAATGAATACCATGCTGCGTTATCGCCGTTTAAAATATTTTGCTCGTTTCCAATAGACCACATCAAAAGATTCGGCCTATCTTTAAAAGCGCGTACATAATTTCTAAAACGGCCTTTGATTGAATTTCTCGTAGCAATATCAGCTAAATTTAATGACCCGTCTATATAAAAACCTGCTATAACCATGAGGCCATATTGTTCTGCTTCTGACATAAACTCTGCACTAACATTAGACCATGTCTTTATAGTATTAGCGCCCATATTGTTTATTAAATTAAAATCTCTTTCATAGATTGCAGTATTTGTATTATCCCAATTTCCTGAAGCCTCACCCACAGGTACAGGCTGATAGCCAACAGACTTTGCAAAAAACGCCTCGCCGTTTAAATAAAGCTTATTACCTACTATCTGGACATGATCATTGCTTGGAGGTTTTATGGTAGGATTATGAGCAACATCAACAGGCACAATTAAAGGGTTATTCCAGAATTTTATATCATCTATATATATAGTGCCCGAATTATCTTTAAAAACAAAAGCCAGAGAAAATAAATCACTTATATCAAGCCCATCATAAATAAAATCATATAAAGGTATATCGACGGGTTGTGATTGATTTGTTACAACGCAATAATCCTTAAGTTTTACTTCCTTTCTTAAACCGTGTGCACTTTCTAAAACCAATGATATGTCAGAACCTTGCTGCTCTGACATAATTTTAAAAGAAAGCACATTGTATTTCTTTGCCTGTAAATAATCTGGTTTTTTATTAAAACAGGTATGCCAATAAGCATTCACAGAATTCCATTGCAGTTTATGCGCGCCTGAAACATCCTGGCTAATGGCACAAGTCCCATCATCATTTGTATCAAAACCGAGTTTGTTTAAATTACTTTCAGTATCTTCGAAATCATCTACCAGTAATTCCGTTGCGCCTGCGGAAGGCGTAACTATAGGCTCATTATAGCTTCCGATAGACGGAAGGCGCAAATTCTTTGTTTGCGTTGAATCTATAAACTCAAAATAATATTTATGGCTGTCAGATTCAGTAAGGCTGGCAGAATAATTATATAAACCATTTGCAGGTGTACCGCTTGATAGGTTCAGTGTATGCGCAATGCCATCTACAACAACGTTCTTAATAAACGGCGCAGAACCGGATTTATCAAAATAATAAATACTAAACTCACATGTTTTATCTATATCTAAAATTCTGGGTAATGCGCTTGGCGCAAAAAGCATCACAGAATCTTTAGATAAATCAACAACAGGCCCGTCAAATTCCCCCTGTTCAGGCAGCCTGGTTTGGAATTCTCCGTCTGAAAACACAAAATAATATTTATGATTCTGGGATTCATTCAAAAATGCCTTAAATGTATATGTCCCGTCATAGGCCTGTCCTGAATTTAAAATCATCTTATGAGCAAGGCCGTCTATAAAAACAGACATAACTGAAGGCGGGTCTTCATTTGAATCTTTGTATTTTACCCCAAACGTAAATTCAGTCGCAGTATCCCCTGATGTAGGCGACACATACGAACCTGAAAGTTCAGGCGCAATATTAACTACAGATAATATTTTAAAAACAACTGTTTTCGAAGCGCTGGCGCCAGCAAGGTCGGTAGCTGTGAAAGTAAGAGTCTCCTGGCCTATCCATTGGCTATCTTTCGGCGTTATATCTACAATTCTTGTTGCATTGTTTATTAAAACATTTAAATCTACATTACCTGTTATATTCCATATTATTTCAGAATCTGCATTATCCATATCAAAAACATAAGTATCTAAATTAATAGGTTTAAAACTTTCGTTCTTTTTTATAGTCTGATTTGGTATATCGCTTAACACAGGAGGGTCATTAACAGGGTTAACTATAACCTTTACAGTTTTCGAATCAGTTAAACCTCCTGGATCTTTTGCAGTAAACATTATATCCTCTGTCCCATAATAGTCTAGTGAAGGTTTAAAAGTGGCGCTGCGATCCAAAGCATTTATTATGACAGATATATTCTGGCCACCTGTTACTGTCCAAGTAATTTCAGCATCACTATTGTCAGGATCTGACACATAATCATCAAGATTTATAGCTTTAGAGGTGTCTTCGCCTAACACTTGATCCGGTATCAAAGAAATAACAGGCGGTTTATTGGACAAGCCTTGTACTGTAAAAGATTTACTCCAGTTAGAATAATCTGTACGCACGTAATTTAAGCTGTACTTTGACTGGGCTGCCACATTCAGATAAAGCGTTGTATTATCAACTATGCTTGAGCCTGGGGTATATGTAAAGGTATAGGTTGTTGTTTGATTCTGCGGTATGTCCTGCGGGCTTGATGATTTTGAATCATTAAATATAAAAGGAGCTGTTTTTTGATCATCAATGAAGATTTCAGGATAAGCGGAGTGAGTAAGGGTATCGTCATTTTTTAGAGAGACATCTATTGTAAGAGGCTCGCCCACTGCTATTGAGGTAACAGGGTTGTTATCTTTATCCTTAATAGTTACAGCTGTTATGTAAGGAGCGGCTTGAATTACACTCTGCTCTTTTACCTGGCTGCTTGAGACTGTTGCCTGGCCTGTCGCCCATAGGCGCCTTATATCAGGGCTGCTTGAGGGGTAATAGACCTCATAGTTATATGTGCCTGCTGAGAGATTATTATCAAATAAGTATGTGCCGTCAGCTAAGGTGGTTACTTCACTTAGTTTATTGTTTAAAGAATCATAAAGAATTATCAATGCGTCAGGTGTTAGAGTATTGGCATGGTCTTTTACTGTAAAACGGATAGAGACTTTTGGCGCAACAGAACCATCGTTTGCTAGGCCTGGCGTAGGATCAACATCAAAAACGCTTGCCCAATTACCTCCATCAGGCATCCTATATATGGATTGATCTGGATACCCTGAAGAATCGCCAAATAATTTAGTATCCATAATTGTTGTTTTATCAGCAGCTATAAAATTTATATCATCGCCGGAATTATTAAGGTATCCATCGCCTGCATCAACTTTATACACATAATATCCGTTTGGCTGTATTATTGTGCCGTCCGGTATTTTCTGCGCTGCGCTGCCACCTATTACAACATCATCAATCCAACATCCGCCTATATTTACTGCCTGTGTTCCTTTATTGTATAACTCAACCCACTCTGAATTAGAACCATTTGGATTAGGAACAAATTCGTTTATAACAACATTGCTTAAATATGTTTTAGGGTCAGGCATATTAAGTTTGCCTGCTCCGTAAATATTATCCTTGCCTTGACTGCCTAAATCTACTGCTTTTGTTTCTAACTCTGATTTAATCTGATCAACTGTCATATCCGGTTGTATTGAAAACAAAAGCGCTGCAGCTGCGGCAACATGCGGCGCTGATGCAGATGTGCCGTAAAATGAACCATATATATAATTTGATACTCCGTCAATCCCGCTTATATCCGGCTTTATTTTTTCAGAAGACCCGGCCCATGCATTGGTAGGGCCCTGGCTGCTGAATGACTCTTGCGGCCCAACAGCCCAGTAATCCTTATTTATAGCGCCTGAGCAAATTACCCCTTCCGCGTCTGATGGCTCTACTATACTGCTTCGCGCTACTTTATACTCTAAATCATAATTTGGAGAATATATCTCCATTTCAACATTACTGGGGACATCAACACTTATAACTGCAAGATAATAAGTTTTATCTGAGGAAGGTGTATATTTAATACCTACAACAGGAGGACTTGTCCCATTCTGCATATAAGCAGCTGATGCAACAACTTGAGCTGTCTGATCGACATCATGGACAACGTCTTCGTCGAACAAAAATAAACCATAGCTCTTATTAGTTTTAGGCCAATCATTCCATCGCATGTAAACTTCTATTGTTTTACCTGCTTTAGCAGTTATAGAAGCTGTCTGCGATTCTTCATCGCCTGTAACAAATTCGTGCACGCGATACGTAATGCCATCAACTATTTCTGTCCCGCTTGCCAAAGTAGTTGTAAACATGCCCTGCCAATGCCTTAATGCCTCATTTCCTGCGGAATTAGCCCAAACTATGCCGTTATTTTTTGCGTCGTTAACAACATCGCATATAAAACCAGTCCCATTCCCTGGTGCATCATCACTAACCCAGCCCATAGAATGATTTACAACCCTTATCCCCTGCGCCTTACAATAATCTTTGGCAGCGGCAAAATCAACAGAATCACCTATTTTAAGTAAATATAACTGCGCTTCAGGGGCCATATCATAAATAATTTCAGCTACCCCTGTGCCGTGAACTCCGCCCCCAGAAAGCCCCGAGCCTGAAAAGTCTATAGCTGTAACAGAAACAGGCAATTCTCCCTGAGTTTTTGCCTGTGATAAATTATCAAAACCGCTATCTATAACAGCAATTTTAACCCCCTTGCCTTTATAACCTAGGGAGTGAAAAAGTGAAGCATTAGTCAGATTAACACCCTCGCTTATATTTGACAATTGGATCGGTGCCTGAAGCGGTTTTATTAATTTTATTTCGGGGATATCTTTTGCCAATCTTTCCAAACTAGTTATAGGAATATTAACTTTGGCGAAATTTTTGTACACGCGTTTGACCTGCGCGCCATAATGGGCTAATTTGCTGTGGCTAATAACAGCGCCTTGACTGAACTCTAACACAACGGTCGCGCGATTAGAAGTAAACAAACCGGCTATTTGCGGGAAAATAAGCCTTTTTGCTGTTTGTTTTTCTATTAATGGCGCAAGGCCTGATGCAATTTTAGGAGTTTGTTTTTTTATAAGCGGGGTTATTTTTTTAGCATCAAATGCTAAAACATCAGAAACAAACACAGGTATTATAATAGCTAATAATATCACTATTATAATGCTGTAAAAATTTTTATTGAGAGGTTTACAAAATTCCATAGGACAATGTTATTCTATTTTTTATCTGGCTTGGCGCGCTTATCACCGTTTTCACGCGGCAATGGGCAACTGCTTCTATATTTTCTATCGTTGTCAAATCCAAAGGGTCAGAAACAGCTATTGTAAGTGTATCATCTTCTTTTGTTAACGGCAATACGTTAAATCGTTTTGCTATTATTTCCGGAATAGTTTCCAATGCTTCTTTTTGGGCATCAGGGTGTTCTTTTAAATTGATATACGGAACTGTAAAATAAGAAGCTATAAATGGGGCAAAATCATCTTCTAAAACCAATCCCATATCCAGGCTTATCCTGCCTAACGGCAATTTCTCCCTTAACCTATTCTGATATTCAAGAAGGTCGCTCAGCTGTTTCTGGTCAATCAAATGTGCATCGACCATGCTTTGTCCAATAAGCTTGCGAATCATTTAAATCTCCTTCGTTCTTTTTAAAATATTTTACTTATTAAACAAAAGGCTAAAGGCCACCTTGGCCTTTAGCCGTGTACTCGCGCATCTTGCTGTATATCTTTCTACTTATATAACAACTGAAACTGTTAAATATTCCCATTTTTTTTCTAACTTTTTTCATTTCCTAACTAATCAACTATTGCATCTGGCGCACACTCAACACAAGCGCTATACCAATAAAAGTAGTTAACAAAGACGATCCGCCGTAACTAATCAACGGAAGTGTTATACCTACTACCGGAAAAAGGCCTACAGTCATACCTATATTAATTATAACCTGCAGAAAAAGCATTGTCGCGACGCCTGTCACCAAAAGCCTTCCATAGACATTTTCTGTTGTATCAAGTATAAGCAGCATGCGTCTTATAAGTAAAAAATATAAAATCAAAAGCGCTGCTGAACCAAAAAAACCCCATTCTTCCCCTACAACAGAAAATATAAAATCAGTGTGCCGCTCAGGCAAAAAATTCAGGTAATTCTGCGTACCTGAAAGCCAGCCTTTGCCAAACAAACAGCCTGAACCAACCGCTATTTTAGATTGGATTATCGTATAGCCTGCGCCCAAAGGATCCGCATTCGGATTAATAAAAACTAACAATCTCTGCTTTTGGTAAGTCCTTAAAAAATTCCATAAAACAGGCAGTGACAAAACGCCTGCCAGCAAAAATCCTGCTATATACTTCACTTCAATGCCAAAGATGTAAAGCATAGCAAATAACGTCGGAAATAATAAAAGCGCTGTCCCAAGGTCAGGCTGTTTTAATATAAATATCGCAGGCAAAGCAGTCAGGAAAAATGGCACAAGAAAACTTTTAACCCGCAGTACCCTGTCCTTTCTTCTGCCAAGATAATAAGCCAACGTAAGCATCAATGTAAGCTTGGTAAATTCTGAAGGTTGAAGGTTAAATGCCCCAAACTGAATCCATCTCTGCGCGCCCAGCCTCTCGCGGCCCACAACAAGCACTGCCATAAGAAGAAAAACGACTATTCCATACAAATAATACGATAAAGAAATTATGCGCCTATACCCTATTTTTAAAATAAAAGCGAAAATTGCAAAACCTATTAACACCCATACAAGCTGTTTAAACGCTGAATTATGAAGCACAGGCACATCTTTCTGATACGAAACACTGTACTGAAACATCAGCCCGATAGCGAATATTATAAGCGTAAGTATTACTATTTGGTAATCAATATTCTTAAACATAAGTTCATTCATTCCGTTTGTCATCCTGAGCGAAGCGAAGGATCTAACGTGTTAGATTCTTCGGCGCCAAAAAGCATGGCGCCTCAGAATGACATATATGCAGCTACTACAACATTCCCTCTTGTTTCATTTTTTTAAACATAGCGGCTGCGATAGGGGCTGACTGATCGCCGCCATAACCGCCGTTTTCTAAAAATACCGCTATGGCTGCCTTAGGGTTCTCGCTGGGCGCAAATCCTACAAACCATGCGTGCGGCGGATGCCCGGTGACCTGGGCTGTGCCTGTCTTACCGCTAACATTCAGGCCTTCTACCCGCGCATAGGCACCGGTACCGCCTTCAGACTGAACAACATTAAACATACATTCTTTTATGATATCAACATTTCTAATTGAAATAGGCAGTTGCCGCAGAGGCTGTGTTTTAACCTTTGTGTTGCCAATCATATCAACCATGTGCGGCTGGACAAGCTTACCGCCATTAGCAATAACAGATACCATAACCGCTGCCTGAAGCGAAGTCATTAGCACATAACCTTGGCCTATAGAAAAATTAAGCGTATCGCCGTCAAACCAATTCTCTCCTATAATACGCCTCTTCCAATTCTTATCAGGAACAAAACCTTTTACTTCTCCCGGGAGCTCAATGCCTGTCAAACGGCCAAGCCCAAAGCTATACGCATATGAAGCTATAGAATCCTGCCCTATCTTTTCGCCGGCCTTAAAGAAAAACACATTGCATGAACGCTTAAATGCGTCCAACAAATCCAGTTTGCCATGGCCTTCTTTTTCATCGCAATAAAAACGCCTCCCGCCAAGCGCATAAAACCCAGGGCAATAAAATACAGTGGAGCCAGGTAATATTTTTTTTGTTTGCAGGCCGGCTGCTGATGTCACAATTTTAAATATAGACCCAGGAGGGTATTGATTCTGAATAGCCCTGTTTAAAAGAGGCAGAGAAACATCTCTTAGTGTTGCCCTTATCTTATCAGAATCCTCTGCCTTGGTAAATACATCAGCGTCAAAAGCAGGCGAACTAACCATGGATAAAACACTTCCATCATTAGGGTTCAGCAAAACAACAGCCCCTCGCCTGCCTGCCAACAGGCTATATGCGCATGCCTGTAAATCTGCATCTAAAGTCAAATGCAGGTCCATTCCGTTTTTGGGCGGTTTAGAGCCCAAAACTGCGACTTGAAAATTTTTGTTATTAACCTCTATCTGCATGCCTCCGTCTTCGCCGCGAAGAATCATATCAAATGCTTTTTCTAACCCGCTTTTTCCTATTAAATCCTGGCGCCTGTAACCATACTGCGTAAGCCGCGCAAGCTGTTCGCTGTTTATTTCACTCAAATAACCCAGCACATGCGCAGATGCTTCGTTAAGCATATATCTGCGTTGAGGCTTAGGTTTCACAGAAGCAGCAGGCAATTCCTGATTTAACTGTTCTATTTTAAAAATAAGCTCGCGCGAAATATTTTTAAGTATCACAACATCCGCAAATGGCGCGGTATAATTCTTTTTATAAATAACCTCTATATTATGAAGAGGTATGCCCAGCACAAGGCTTAATTTTTCCAGAGTCCGAGCTTTTTCTTTTTTATTCCTCACCTCCTGCGGGCTAATGACTAAATCATAAGACAACGCGCTGTCTGCCAAAGCCCTGCCCTTGGCATCGTATATATTACCGCGCCTCGCATCTTCAGGCACCAAGCGTATACGATTATTCTGGCTAAGCCTGTAGTAATAGCCGCCTTTTATTATCTGCACCCAAAAAAGGCACAAACTTAAAATAATAAAAACAGCAGAAATAATTAGTGTAAATATTTTAAACCGCATAAATTTTCTTTAATAAATGAAAGAAAGGCACGCTTACTATGGAAGTATACGCTACTGCAGGCACTCCTATAAATAAAACAAGAACCAATCCTGGCGGAGGATAATCCCAGTTTGCAAAATAAAAAACCTGCGCAAACATTTCAAAAACGCAAATTGCTAACACCATAAGAAACTGCGTAGATAATTTTTCTTTTACAAAATAAAACTTTTCTTTAACAAGGCCTACTAAAATTCCATATACCGGCACAGTCAATATATTAAAAAAAACACCCGCGCTGAATACATCTTTAAGAAATCCTGCTAATATTCCTGCTATAGCTGCTTTAACCGGCCCTTTATACAGCGCAACAAATACAATATATACCAATAAAAAATCAGGCTTAATATTTCCTATTGATATTACGTTTACTAGCGTAACCTGGCATAACGCTATTAAAATTGTGATAAGATATAACATTGCCTCTCTTATGCAGGGGCACGCTGCAGCGTGCCCCTACTCTAATAATACTGCAACTTCTTCTATACTGCTTAAACGAACAGCGGGCTTTACATACGCATCTTGCGTAAGCCCGTCAGCTGATTTACGCACATTAGCCACTTCTCCGATAACTACACCTTTAGGGCAAAATCCACCAAGGCCTGATGTTACTATAACATCTTTTGCCTGGATATCAGAGTCAGGCGCCAGATATTTCATTACGCATAAATTTCTGCCGTTTCCTAAAATTATCATCTGCTCTCTACTGCGTTGATCAATCCCGGCAACCCTGAAATCAGGGTCAGTAAGCAGAATCGCCTTTGACGCGGCCCTGCCTGATTCGCAAACCCTTCCCACAAGCCCTTGTTGTGATATTACAAAATTATTTTTCTTGATGCCGCTGGATAAACCCTTATCGATTATTATAGTATGGCGCCAATTGGCAGGGTCTCTGGCTATTACCTGAACCGGTACAACCTTAAAAGGAAAATTCTGCTTAAAATTCAGAAGCTCTTTAAGGCGCTGATTCTCAAGCAACAACTCTCTTACAGACGCGTTTTCGGTTTCAAGGGTTTTTATACGCAAATCCTGTTTATTCAGTTGTTGCAGAAAAAGACCTTTTAGAGATATAGAATCACGCAGGCCGCGCGATAAATTATCTGCTAAAACAAACGGAACTTTAAATATCAATATTACATGAGACTTTATAGGCCCTGTTATAGTTTCCGGGGAAAAAGCTATAAAAATAGGTAGGAATAAAATCGCTGCTGTTAAGAAGTATTTTTTTCTAAAGCCATGCACGTTGGATAGGTTCTATTCGATTTTGGGAGTAACTGTGAGTTTCTTCAGATATTTTATTTCGGAAAGAACCTTTCCTGTGCCTAATGCAACTGCTGTCAAAGCTTCTTCAGCTACATGCACAGGAAGGCCTGTTTCTTCTGATAATAATTTATCAATGCCTCGCAAGAGCGCGCCGCCGCCTGCTAAAACAATGCCTCTGTCTATCAAATCAGCAGAAAGCTCAGGCGGAGTCCTCTCAAGTGTCACCCTGACTGACTCAACTATAGCGCCTATAGGCTCTGCAAGAGATTCTCTTATTTCTTCACTTGTTATAGTGATCATCTTAGGAAGGCCAGCTATCAAGTCTCGGCCTTTTACTTCAAGCGTTAATTCTTCAGGCAAAGGATAAGCAGAACCAATCTTAATTTTAATCTCTTCTGCTGTCCGCTCTCCTATCATAAGATTGTATGATTTTCTTAAATGATTTATTATTGCTTCATCCATTTCATCGCCGCCTATCCTCAACGACTTTGAAAAAACTATGCCTGATAATGAAATAACAGCAATTTCGGTCGTACCGCCGCCTATATCAACTATCATATTGCCTGCAGGCTCCTGTATAGGCAAACCCACTCCTATAGCAGCTGCCATCGGCTCTTCTACCAAAAAAACTTCGCGCGCGCCTGCGTGCAAAGCAGAATCACGCACTGCGCGCCTTTCAACTTCAGTAATACCGGAAGGGACAGCTATAACAATACGCGGCCTTACTAAAACCTTGCTAGGGTGAACCTTTCTTATAAAATAACGAAGCATAGCTTCGCTTATTCCAAAATCAGCTATAACACCATCTTTCATAGGGCGAATTGCGACTATTGAGCCTGGCGTACGGCCAAGCATCCTCTTTGCCTCGTCGCCGACAGCCAAGACATTATTGGTATCTTTTTCAACTGCCACAACCGAAGGCTCGCACAAAACTATACCGGCGCCTTTAACATAAACTAACGTTGTAGCAGTGCCTAAATCTATGCCCATATCGTTTGAAAAAAACGAATAGACATTATTCATAAAAGTTACTGATTTGTCTACAACCTTTTTCACTTTATCTGCCATATACAGGCCCTCTTATACTACGAATTATATCAAATTAATAAGGCTAATGTCAACTACTTCCGCAGAACTACTTGCGGCGTATGCCGTCTTTCGTAATTATTATGTCTCTCTTAGCGGCATTGGCTGTAGAAGATACTTTTTTACCATTTACAACTAATTCAAGAGCAGACGCGTCACTCACGCTTAACTCAAACATATTCTTAGCCTTCCATTGATCAGTTGTGCCTGAAAGCAAAAATCCTTCAAACAAAAGCCTGTTGTCAGCTTTAAGCGACAAACGGCACGGCCTCTTTGCTATTACAGAAAGCACTATGGGCACATTGATAACCGGCTGCGGCTCTGTTATTTCCTGGCCTGTCTGTATTTTTGTTTTAGGTTTTTCAAGGGAGGGCATAGAAACAGTAACGGCAGGCTTTTTAATTTTTTTCTGCTGAAGCTTCATTGCAGCAGGTTGTTTTTTTACGGTTCGGGCATCTTTGCGAAGAAATAATGATAAAAACAACGATATGCCTATAATAACGCTTATAACTATTAATAACAAATATATATTTTTCAAAGGCCACGAACGCCTCATCGGCCGGTTTTCTTTATGCCCAAGGACTATCACTTGTTCTTCTTTTTCAAGGCCGGATGCCTCTATCTGCAACGCTATCACATCAGGCGCCAACCCTAAAAATTCGGCGTATTTTTTCAGAAAACCTTTTAGATAAAGGCTGTTAGGCAAGGCTGAAAAATCGTCCTTTTCAAGGGCGTCCAAAAATTTCTCCTGAATTTTGGTCTTTGCCGACGCCTCTTGTAACGATACGCCTTTTTTATCTCTGGCTTGTCTTAACTGTGAACCAATTGACATGGAATTTTATTACTATTTAGCCTCTACTGCGTTTTCGGTTTCTTTGGATTGCTTGTGAGGAACTAATATTTCTCTTGCCTTTGAACCCTGATACGGCCCTACCATGCCTTCCTGCTCCATAAAATCAATTATCCTGGCTGCCCTTATATGGCTTAGCCTAAGCCTGCGCTGAAGCATAGATACAGACGCCTGGCCTGTTTCAAGAACCATATTAACTGCTTCTTCGTATAAAGGGTCTTTTTCTAATTTACCTGAACTTGACGCGCCAGAACCTTGGACTTTTTGTTGAGCCTGAACAATTGATTCCTCATATTCAGGCTTAGTCTGTGACTTTATAAAACCTACTATGCGCTCTATTTCTGCGTCTGAAACCAAACTGCATTGGCCGCGCGTAGGTTTTGCTGCGCCTGGCTTTAGAAACAACATATCGCCTTTACCTAATAACTTATCTGCGCCATTAGCATCAAGCACTGTCCGCGAATCCACTTTTGTCGCGACTTTAAAAGAAATCCTGGCTGGAAAATTTGCTTTTATAACACCAGTTATAACATCAACACTCGGCCTTTGTGTCGCAAGGATTATATGTATGCCGACTGCCCTTGATAACTGCGCCAAGCGGGTAATGGCATTCTCTATATCAGCCGCGGCAACCATCATAAGGTCTGCTAATTCATCTATAATTACAACAAGATATGGCAGTTTCACCGGCATTTCTTCCGAAGTTTCTTCTTGTGACTTGTGACTTGTGACTTGCGACTCTATTTGTTTTATCATCTTCCCATTATATATTTCTATATTTCTTGCTCCGGCTTTTGCAAGCAGCCTGTACCTTGCATCCATCTCATCAACAACCCAATTAAGCGTAGCAGCGACTTTTTTATGGTCAGTAACAACAGGGCACAATAAATGCGGTAATCCGTTAAATATAGCCAACTCAACCATTTTAGGGTCTACCATAACAAATCTTAAATCATTCGGAGTATTAGAATAAAGCATAGAAGTAATAATCGTATTTACGCAAACGGTCTTTCCTGAACCAGTTGTGCCTGCTATTAATAAATGCGGCATATCGCCTAAATCAGTTATTACCGGCATGCCTGCCACATCCTTACCTAACGCCATTGTTAATTTATTTTCCTTTGACTGCGCCTGAAACTCCTGGCTGCCAAGCACTTCCTGTAAAAAAACAAGCGCGGCAGTTGAATTCGGCACCTCTATACCAACTCTTGCCTTACCGGGTATAGGAGCGACAATACGCACGCTATGCGCTTTCATTGCCAACGCTATATCATCATTCAAAGCAACTATTCTTGTAATCTTGACGCCCGGAGCAGGCTCTAATTCATAACGCGTTATAACAGGCCCTCTTTCAACTTCAGCCACTCTTACTTCTATGCCAAAATCACGTAAAGTCTCTTCTAGTATTAATGAATTTTTTTCTAAATCATCTTTTATCCTTCGCTCTTCAATAGGCGGTGGAGAATTCAATAAATCTAATCCCGGCAATTTGTAACCGTCGATACTTACAGGCTTACGATTAATCTTTGCAGCAGCCGGATTCAACTGCGCTGCCTCAGGTTTTATCTGAATTATCTTAGGTTTCACAGGCGCAGTAAAAGTTTCTTTTGGCCCTGCCTGTTGTTTTTCTTTTACTACACTTCTTACTTTTGGCTCTGAGGTGGTGGTTATAGGCCTGATTTTAGGCCTCTCATCTCTTGTTATTATAGTCCTTGCTGGTTTACGCTGAAAAAAACCTGCTAACGCAGATGTCCATATAAACTTAAAAAAATTAACCAGTAATCCAAACAATGAAACAACGAACGGAAAAACTAAAAATTCCGTAGCTATCAAAATAGATAAAATAACAAGTGTCACAAGTATTATATAGGCGCCTGAAAGCCCAAAATAATGGACTAGCTGCCCGGACACTAATGTCCCTATGAGGCCGCCGTTTCTGAAACTACTGACAGCCTCGCCTGTAGCAATCAGGCTTAATAAACTCGAGGCTGACAGAAATAAAATAATCGTCCCAATAGTTTTTATGTAGAGTTTCTGCGGTTGGCTGCCTAAAAATTTTGAAAGTGACCAGCTTAAGGTAAGAAAAGGTATCACAAAAGAAGTAGCGCCTATCAAAAATACTAAAACACCTGAAATATAAGCGCCTATAATCCCGACTAAATTTCTTATTTCAACATTAGGATTGGATGAATAAAACGGCAGGTCGTTCTGATCGTAAGATATTAACGCTACAAATACAAGTATTGCTACCGCCAAAAATACCAAACCCCAAACTTCGTTTCGTTTCTGACCGGACAAATGTTCTTTGGCTTTTTGCTGTTTTTTGGGTCTTGGCACAAGCGCCCCCGAATTTTATTATAACAATACAACCAACAAACCCATTGCCAAACAATAAAACCCGAATATATAAATCTTGCCGTCTTTTAAAATTTTGCTTAACAAATGCAGCGCCAATATCCCTACAAAAAACGCGGCAATGCCTCCAACCAGCATGGACGAAACAGGCGGTATAGGCGTCGCTGCATCTTTTAATTTAAAAATAGCCGCACCTATCGTCGCAGGAAGCAATAAAAGAAATGAAAAACGAAAAGCCAAATTACTGCCCAGGCCCACTAAAAGCCCGGTTGCTATTGTAGCGCCGCTCCTTGATATGCCTGGTATAAGCGCGATACCCTGCGCTGTGCCTATTACAATAGCCTTCCATGTATATAAAATTATCCCTTTTTGTTTTATATGTTTGTTATGCATAATTCTTTTATTTATTATGTTAGCGGCTAACAGCCAAAAACCAGTAACAATCAATGCTATACCCACCCATTTTACATCAACAAAAAATTTGTCTACAAAATCCGCCAAAAGAAAGCCTAATATAAGCGTAGGGACAGAACCCACCAGCACTAAAACGCCGAGGTTCCTGTCTGTAGTAAAAAGGCTTTTAACATCTTTCCAAAAATAAACCAGGACAGCCAATCCTGTAGCCAAATGCAGGACTATGTCAAAAAATATCTGCGAACCCTTAAAACCAAAATAATGATGCAAAAGCACTAAATGGCCTGTACTGCTTATCGGAAAAAATTCCGTTATTCCTTGAAGTATGCCTGATATTAATGATTGTAATATAGTCATTTTAAACTCCTGTATGCCCGAAACCGTTTCCTGCTCTTACGGTTTCATCCAGTTCTTCTGCCAATTCCATCTCAGCTCGAACAACTTCCTGTATGACCATCTGGGCTATACGCATGCCGCGTTTAATAACAAACGGCTCACTGCCCATATTAACAACTATCAGATTAACCAAGCCCCTGTAATCAGAATCAATAGTGCCTGGAGTATTTACAAGTGTTATGCCATTTTTTAAAGCAAGCCCGCTCCTTGGCCTTGTCTGTGCTTCATATCCTTGAGGAAGAGACAAAAAAATCCCGGAAGAAATCAACCTTCTCTCTCCGGGATTTAATATTACATCACTCTGAACATCAGCGCATAGATCCATGCCGCTTGAGCCTGCGCTCATATATTGCGGTAAAGGCAGATCTTCGCATCCTGGCCTGCGCTTGATCCTGATTTTAACCGTTTTCATTTTATTTATTCGGTTCCAGCATTGCCTGCTTACGGCTCAGATTAACTCTACCCTGCGCATCTACTTCAATAACTTTTATCATGAATTCATCGCCCACTTTGACGACGTCTTCAGGTTTTTTTACAAATTTGTCAGACAACTCTGAAACATGCACAAGGCCTTCTTTGCCAGGCAAAAATTCCACAAAAGCGCCAAAAGCCATAAGCCTTGTTACTTTTCCTTTGTAAACCTTGCCTATCTGCGCTTCTTCGGTAAGGCCTTTAATAATATCAACTGCTCGCTGGCTGGCTGCCGCGTCTGTTGAAGCGACATTGACCGTACCATCATCTGAAATATCAATACTAACGCCTGTTTCTTCTATTATCTTCTTAATCATTTTACCGCCAGGGCCTATGACTGTACCGATTTTCGAAGTATCTATTTTAAATGAAGTTATCCTCGGAGCAAATTCAGATAATTCGTTTCTCGGAGTTGAAATGACCTCTGTAATCTTATTAAGGATAAACAGCCTGGCTTTATTAGCCTGCTCTAAAATTTCTTTTATAGTACTAATAGGTAAACCGTGAATCTTTAAGTCCATTTGAACAGCTGTTATGCCATTTTTTGTGCCGGCTACCTTAAAATCCATATCGCCAAAATGATCCTCAAGCCCTAAAATATCTGTCAATATAGCTGTCTTATTTCCTTCTTTTACCAGGCCCATCGCCGCGCCGCTTACAGGCGATTTTATAGGAACACCTGCATCCATCAAAGCCAATGTGCCTGCACAAACCGTAGCCATACTTGAAGAACCGTTAGACTCAAGTATTTCAGAAACAACTCTAATGGTGTATGGAAATTCTTCTTTGGACGGAATAATAGCGCGCAATGCCTTTTCAGCTAAAGCGCCATGTCCAATTTCACGCCTGCCAGGGCCGCGCATAGGTTTCACCTCGCCTACGCTAAACGGAGGAAAGCTATAATGCAGCATAAATGACTTTGACCACTCACCCTGAAGAGCATCTATAGTCTGTTCGTCATCGCTGGTACCTAATGTTACCACCGACAAACTCTGGGTCTGGCCGCGCGTAAAAAGCCCGGAACCATGAGTCCTGGGTAAAATGCCGATTTCACAGGTTATAGGCCTAACTTGGTCAAATTTCCTGCCATCAACCCTTACGCCTTTTTCAATTATATTCTTACGCACAATTTTCTTTTCTATGTTTGCAAACGCGCCTTTGATATCTGCTTCGGTATATTCAGAACCTTCCACTATCATTTCACTGCATAATTGCTCACAAAGTGAATTCATAGTTTCTTCACGCTTGTCCTTATCGGCAATACTGCAAATTTCTTTTATTTTACCTAAAGCCACATTTTCTATTTCGGTTTCTGCTTTTGGATTTATGCTATAAAGCGGAAAAACTGCTTTTTCTTTGCCGCATTGCTTAACCAAATCCTGCTGAATCTTTATTACTGCATCAGCCTGCTTTTTCGCGAATTCAAACGCCTCTAAAACCGCTTCATCAGTTACTTCTTTTGCGCCTGATTCTATCATAATAATACCGTCTTTACCCGTAGTAACAACTACTTCCAATTCAGACTTTTCAACTTGTTCAAAAGTCGGATTCACCACTAATTCTGAACCAATTTTTACTACCCTCACAGAACCAATAGGCCCAATAAACGGAATCTGTGAAATAGATAAAGCTGCTGAAGCGCCTATCATTGCAAGCACGTCAGGATCATTTTTGCCGTCATGTGAAAGCACTAATGCTATTATCTGTATTTCATTAATAAAACCATCTGGAAATAGCGGCCTGATAGGCCTGTCTATAAGCCTTGCTGTCAAGATTTCTTTTTCAGAAGGCCTTCCTTCTCTTTTGAAAAAGCCGCCGGGTATCTTGCCTGCGGCATATGTCTTTTCCTGATATTCAACTGTAAGAGGCAGAAAATCAGTGCCTTCTTTTACTTTGCTGGATGCAACAGCAGTAACAAGCACAACAGTACCGCCATACTGTACAGTAACTGCGCCATCTGCCTGCTTTGCCAATTTTCCGGTTTGTATTATTAAATCTTCACTGCCAATTTTTGTTTTCACTGTGTGTAACATAAAATTATTTTACCTACTTTCTCAAATCTAACTTCTTTATGATATTCTCGTATTCAGCCTTGTCTTCTTCCTTAAGATACTTCAGTAGCCGCCTTCTTTTGTTAACAAGCTGCAAAAGCCCTTGCCTTGAGTGATGGTCCTTTTTATGATACTTAAAATGCTCTGTTAAGCTGTTTATGCGCTCTGTAATAAGCGCTATCTGGACCTGGCTTGAGCCTGTATCTTTCTTATGTGTCTTAAATTTCTCTATAACACTCTCTTTTTGTTTCTTCTCTAGTGACATTTTATCCTTTTCGCCTCCGAATTTATAAAATTTAACTTTTTCGATGTTTTGCTATTATATCATACCACATCAGCCTTGTAAAGCTTATTATTTCTCGTTTTCAATACGCTTGGCTATTTCTATAAACGCATCTACCAGCTCAGGATCAAACTGAGTGCCTGCGTTAGCCTTCAGCTCCCCAAGCGCCTCATCTCTTGAACGCTTAGGCCTGTAAACCCTGTCAGAAGTTATAGCGTCATACGCATCTACAATCATTACTATTCTTGACATAAGCGGGATGTCTTTTGCCTTAAGGCCTCTGGGATATCCAAGCCCGTTATAGTGTTCCTGATGATATTTGACTGCGTCTGTCACATCTTTTAGGTCATACAAAGGCTCTAGTATACTGGCGCCTATCCCTGGGTGCTTTTTTATCTCTTTCCACTCATTTGGTGTCGGCGCTCCTGGTTTTCTTAAAATAGCCTCAGGCACGCCTATTTTACCTATGTCATGCAAAAGCGCCGCAAGTTTAAGCGAATCCAGATCTATTTTGTAACCCCTGCGATTAAGCTCAATAGCAAGCGCCTTGCTTAAATCCATAACTCTTTCAGTGTGGCCAAGCGTAGAAGGATCCCTTGCATCAATAGCAGACGCTAATGCCAATATAATACTTATATAATGGCTTCTAATGTAATCATATTTTTTCCTAAGTTTATTCCAGCAAAGCAAAGTTACAACAATAATCAGAGCGGCTATCGCATACCACATAACAAACAAACTAATTTGCATAGCATTTCCTCGCTTTTGTCACATCCAGTTTAATTTGCTGTATAAGATCCTGCCTGCTTTTAAATTTTTTCTCACTGCGTATTCTTTTTATGAATTTAACTTCTATGTCTTTTTTGTATATATTTTTTTTGAAATTAAATATGAAAACTTCTATCGTCGGCTCTTTATCCTGCTTTTTATTGCCATAAAATGTCGGCCTTACACCTATATTTAATACACCATTATATATATGTTTGTCAATATTAACTTTCACAATATAAACCCCGCTGGGCGGGACGATTTCATGATGGGGATTTATGTTGGCTGTAGGAAATCCCAACTCTCTGCCGATTTCATTTCCCTTAACCACTGTGCCTAAAACTTCCACAGGCCTGCCAAGAAGCCTTTTTGCTAAATCCAGATCGCCGCTTTGAATCAACCGGCGTATAAAAGAACTGCTTATAACCTTGCCTTTATAAGTTAATGTCTTTACATGCGCCACTTTAAACCCATAAACCCTGCCTCTATCTTTGAGTAAATTACAGTCGCCTTCTCTATGCTTCCCGAAAGAAAAATTCTCGCCTACGACAACCCAACCTGCGTTAAGTTTCTTTACTAATACATTTTTTATAAAAATCTCCGCGGTAAAATTAGAGAAGCCTTTTGTAAAATTAAAAACAACGCGCTTATCTATTCCTATATCTTTAATTAGATTCAACCTATGTTTTAGAGATATCAATGACAGCGGAGCGGCATTTGAATCTACAACTGATAACGGGTGCGGATAGAATGTCAGCGCTATAGACTTTGTATTATTGCGTTTGGCTATTTTAACGGCATCATGCAAAATCTTTTTATGGCCGATATGCACTCCATCAAACACGCCTATGGCAACTACAGTTTTTTTATCCATTGCTCAAAAACCTTTTCATCAGCCTGCTTAATCTGTTCCATAGTTACTGCCTGCGCGATACAGAAATCGCCTGAACGTACCCGCCTCAAATAAGACATGTGGCCGCAGGCTGTAAGCTCTTTAGCTATATCTTCGCACAATGTGCGTATATATGTGCCTTTTTGGCAAATAACACTAAAAGAAATATTTTTTATGTCAAATGACTTAAGAATAATTTTTTCTATAACTATTTTTCTCGGAGCCCTTTCTATCTCTTTACCCTGGCGCGCCAGTTTATAAAGCGCTTGGCCATTAACCTTAAGCGCTGACACCATAGGTGGCACCTGCTCTATTTCACCGGTAAATTTTGCAATTACACGCTCTATACTTATTTTATCAATCTCCGGAATTTTGCTTTCTTTTACAACTTTTCCTGTGGCATCTTGTGTATCAGTGCATTCACCAAGCGTTAAAACAGCTTCATATTCTTTTTTGCCTGACATGATACTGTCTGAATGTTTCGTGTAACTGCCCAGCAAAATAATAAGCACGCCTGTTGCCATAGGATCAAGCGTTCCGGCATGGCCGGCCTTTTTTATATTAAACCGCTTTCTTATAAAGTTTACTACATCATGCGATGTCCAACCCTGCGGCTTATCAACTACTAAAATACCATCCATAATTTAAACCAATGCCGCTCTTACTTCTTTCATTATTTTTTTCTCAACTGTTTTTATATCGCCCTTCACAACACAACCGCTTGCAGAGACATGGCCGCCACCGCCAAACTTTGTCGCGATCTTATTTACATTGGCCCAGCTTTCATTTGAGCGAAAATTTACTTTAGTAAAACCCCTTTTAGCATTATCGCTAAATATCATAGCTATCTTAACGCCCTCTATGAATCTTGGGAAATTCACAAAATTTTCCGCGTCATGCGCTGTTGCGCCTGCCTTTTTAAACATTGCCTTTGTCAAATACATCCAAGCAATTTTTCCATCAGAAGAAACCTTCAAAGTATTAAGACACATTCCTAAAAGTTTTCTGCTGGCAAGAGAATGCGCTTCATAAATCTTTTCATACATCTCTTTTGGATTTATACCCAAGCCAACCAGCTCAGCAACTATGCGCATTGTATTAGCTGTAGTATTTGAATACCTAAAACCGCCTGTATCAGTCAACATAGCAAGATAGATATACGCTGCGAGATCTTTATTCATCCTACAGCCCAAAGCAGTTGCTACAGCGTACATAATTTCGCCTGCTGAGCTGGCTTTCGGGTCTACATAATTAACTACTCCGAAGTTACGGTTACTTATATGATGGTCTATGTTAACGATGGGTTTTTTACCGATTACCTCTGCCACATCTCTGATACGTTCCATAACAGGGCAATCCAAAACCAGCGCAACATCAAAATCATAATATTTCTTGGACGGCTGTTCTATTTTTTTTATGTTTTTTAAGAATTCGTATCTGGCAGGCGGTTTATCAGGGTCAACAATAATGTATTTCTTGCCTAATTGCCTCAACATTTCAGCCATTGCAAGCTGACTGCCAAGAGAATCTCCTTCAGGTTCATAATGGCTTGTTATAAGAAAACTTTTATTTTTCCTTATTACCTCACATATCTTTTTTATCGGCATCGTCTTTTTTATCTCCATGTATTTTTTTAAATAGTTCATCTATCTTCCTGCCATATTCTTCTGATTCATCAAGCCTGAAATCTAAAGACGGCGTACGCCTCATATTAAGGCTCACTGCCAGGTGTTTTCTTATAAAACCCGCAGACCTCTTTAACGCATCAAGAGATAATTCCTTTTGCGTTTCATCGCCTAAAACAGAAAAATAAACCTTGGCAATATCAAAATCTGACGTTACTCTAACCTCGGTAATCGTAACAAAACCCACATGCGGGTCTTTTATTTCTTTCTGCACTATTTCTGATATATAACGTTTTAATTCGCTTGAAACCCTGTCAATCCTTGCCATCACATCTCTCCTATGCCATATCCACGCAATTCTGAAATTATTTTAAGCGCGTTTGGCTCTTTTAAAATTAAATCTATTTCTTTTTTTATACGCTGATTTTTAAGCTTGGCTATCATACCTATGGCAACAGCCTCTTTTATAAGTTTTTGTGTATACGGCTCAACATCAAATCCCAGGCGATGCTTAAATTTTATCGCCCTGAATATCCTGGTAGGGTCATCTATAAAAGATTTATCATGCATTACGCGTATTTTTTTATCTTTTAAATCTTTTTGGCCATTATAAAAATCAACTATTTCAGCAAAACTGTTTTTGTTCAAAGAAATAGCTATAGAGTTTACAGTGAAATCCCTGCGAAACAAATCTTCCCTTATTGTAGCAGGCTCTATTTGAGGCAATGCGGCGGGTTTTTTATAATGTTCTTTACGTGCAGTTACAAAATCGATTTTGTAACCGCCTATATCTATCGTTGCAGTTTTAAACCCCCCGTGCGTTGCATGTAGGGGCGTATTGCAATACGCCCCTACATTAAATTTTTCCGCAAAATCTATCGCATTCGCCTCTACAACAATGTCAATGTCTTTATCATCAACACCGAGCAATAAATCCCTCACAAATCCGCCAACTACAAAAGCATTAATGCCTTCTTTATCAGCAACCTCGCCTATTTCTTTCAATATATTTGGTAATTTCATTGGCTTATTATATCAGCATTGCCTCATAAAGGCAAATAATAAACACCTGCAAACGGTGCCTGGCACCAGCCAGACAACAGTTTTCCGATAAGGTGCCTGGCACCGTTTGAACAAAATAGCAGGGGACAGATTCTGTCAAAGGACCATGCCTTGATGAACCTGTCCCCACATACATACTGTCATCCTGAGGCCACGAAGTGGCCGAAGGATCTAAGCGCGGCTAATTATACTGAACTTGCTAATGTAGCGTCTTCTAATCTTTTTCTTAATTTAAATTGATCTGAATCATACTCCATAGATACTTTAGGCAATGATAAACTCTGAAATTGTGATTCATAGGAAATCGTACCTACTCTTACAATAAAATCAAACCCGCCTTTTCCGACTTCAGCAATTGCTATTCTAACTTCTTCTATTGACGCAGCAGTTCTTATATTATCAGACTTTAACCCTATTCCTTCTAAAGCTGCAATTTCAACTTTCTTGGCCTCTGCCTCTTCTTTGCTGTTTGCTAATATTAATACTTTTTTATTGACTGCTTGCATTCTTACGTCTGTGCCAATGTATGCAAGATCTTCATAAAAAACTTGCTGTCGCTCAAAACTATTAATCCATTTAAAACTAAAACCTTCATCGTAATATCTAAAAGGCCCTTCTCCATAATCAACAACAGAAAAGTTCCATTTGTGTATCATTACAATAGGAAGTGTCTTGCGCAATTCTTCAACAGCTACTGCAACCTGTTGTCTTATACCTTTAGGTAAAGTAACACTAAGCCGCCCAATAGCGCCGGCTTTGGCAGTTACGCCAAGTTCCCTGCCTATTCCCCCAGCCCCTGCCTCAGCTGTTTCCTGACGCAATGCATACGCTGTTCCAAAACCGCATTGCGTTGAAATTAATGCAGAGGCTACGATTGATGCGATAAAACGTAAAATTGATTGTGTTTTCATTGTACCCTCCTAATTTTCCAACTAAAATAAAAAGCCATGGCTAACTTGGCTTTTTGAAATCTTAGATTTTTTGCCAGTTGAACCATGGTAAAGTTGTTCAGTGCTTTATATTATATACCTTTCTACTATAGATAACAACTAAAATCTTCAAATATTTCACATTTTAACTAACTTTTTTGCTTTCCTTACGCCTAAGTAGAAGAATACCTTGCCGCATACATATCTACCAATTGACGTATCATCCTCTGATATTTAGTATGACAGCGTTGGGCTTGTTGTTTGAAAAAATCTATGCTGGATTTACTCAAAGACAAAGTAACCTTCACCGTATCCTGCGGCATTAATAATTCTTCCGGCGGCGGAAGCACGTCTTTTATTCTGGTTAATCTGCCGATTGGCATGTTTTGTTTAGTCATTTTCTTCATAGTATTTCTTTCCTTTCCTCCAGAAACCAGCTCCAAATATCCTGATTTTACCTTCCCTATAAACAAACCTTACTGTCAAAATCTTACCATCTACTCTGCCTATACAAAATAATCTATGCTCTTTAGCGCTATGCTTGGAATCTTTATAAATCCTTCTCTTTGAATCCTTAAATACTTTTGAAGCCGTAACAAAATCAATGCCGTGTTTCTTTATATTCTCTCTTTCTCTTTCAGGATCCCAAATAAAACTGCTGGAACCATCATCCATGATAAAAGTATACCATATGTTAATATACTTGTCAATACTTTTTTACATATAATTATACATATAAGTTATTGCCTATTGTAACGCCTAGTTTATTGGCAGCCGCGAAGGTGGGGTGGAGCAGGACGTCCGGAAATTTTTGCAGCTTGGCCTTCGCCGAAGGCGAAGTGCAAAAATTTACGTCGAGCGAGGCGCGCCGCTGGAGCGCGCCGAGCGTTCCTGCGGAACCCCACCAAGCGGCTGCCAGTATATCAAGGAGATTGCTTCGTCGCCCCTTTGGGGCTCCTCGCAATGACGACGATACCTGTAAGGTCCTGTTTCGCTGCTGGATAAAGCTGGCGAAACAGGATCAAATTCGGCGAAGCCGAATTTGGTGCGCCTGGCGGGAATTGAACCTGCATTACTGGCTCCGGAGGCCAGTGCTTTATCCATTGAGCTACAGGCGCATGTTCACGGATTGCTCGCTGTGCCGGCGGCCATCGCGGGGTGGATGTCTCGCTCCTCGCCTTCGGCGAAGTCGCTGTGACACCCACCCCTTGTGGCCGCCATGCTAGAGCAAACCGCTCACTAATTGGTAAAATACTATTGCTTACGGGCGCGGATGAAATTGGCGGTGGATTGCCTTTAACCGCTCTTTGTCAACGTGCGTATAAATCTGCGTGGTTGAGATATTCGCATGGCCTAATAATTCCTGCACAACACGTAAATCTGCCCCGCGCTCCAAAAGGTGCGTTGCAAATGAATGCCTTAACGTATGCGGAGTCACTTCTTTTTTTATGCCGGCCTGTTTAGTATACTTCTTAATCAGCTTCCATAACATCTGCCGCGTCATTTTTTTACCAAGCCTTGTAAGAAAAAGCCCTGTGATTGACAGATGCTTACCTAATAATTTAGGCCTGGATTTCTGTAAATATGCTGTTACTGCTGACTGGGCTGTCCTGCCCATAGGCACTATACGCTCTTTACTGCCTTTGCCTATGCATTTAAGAAAACCAACGTCCATATTCAAATCACTGATATTTAAACTAATAAGTTCAGACACCCTTAATCCGGTAGCATATAATAATTCCAGCATTGCCCTGTCTCTTATACCAAGAATATTTTTTAAATCAGGTTCTGTAATTAATTTTTCTGTCTCGCTGACTCCTAAAACATCAGGTATACGCTTCCATAGTTTCGGAGAATCAAGGACACTTGTCGGATCTTGTTTTATTTTTTGCTCTCTTAACAAAAATCTGAAAAATACCCTTATCGCAACCAGCGCCCTTGAAATAGAATTCGCCGCAATACCTTTTTCTTTTCTCTGCCACATAAAGTCTGTAATATCTTTATGCGTAACTACGTCACTAGTTGCAATATTTCTTTTTTCTAAAAACTGAGCAAAGTTATTCAGGTCCCTGCCGTATGCCTGTATAGTGTTAGGCGCAAGGCCGCGTTCAACAGACAAATAGTCTAAAAATTGCTGAATCAAATCTTTCATTGAAGGTTATTTCTTTCCTCACCTATAGTCGATTCTGGCCCATGGCCTGGATATATCGGGATATCATCATCTAAAACCATGAGTTTATTATTTATTGAATTAAATAAATCTTTCTCGCTTGAACCAGGCAAATCAGTCCTGCCTACGCCGTCCTTAAAAAGCGTATCGCCTGTAAACACGACCGTATGGGCGACCCGCCGGGCCGCCCATACAATTATGCATATGCCGCCAGGCGTATGCCCTGGCGTATGAATAATTTCCAAGGCCAAATCCCCTAATTTTATTTTTTCCCCACCTTCCAGAAGGCGCCCTGCGTCAGGAGATGTTATGTGAAAGCCAAAAAACGCTGACATGTTTTTGTTAGGGTCTTTGAGAAAATCAGCGTCTAATCTGTGTATATAAATCGGCAGATTAAAATCTTTATTTGAAGATATATGATCAGCATGGCCATGCGTATTGATTATAAGCTTAGCCTCAACGCCGGCCTTTAAAATTTCAGCCTTTATTAAGCCGGCATCAGCCCCAGGATCAATTATAGCGGCTTCTTTTGTTTTATCACAGCCTAATATATAACAATTAGTTTGATTCAGGCTCACTACTATCTTCTTTAATATCATTTTTTATTTCACTGAAGGAAAATCTTATACTGACATTTCTCTTATTGGTTTCGACATCATCCCTTAAGCGCGACAAAGAACCGTCAGAAATATAACCAGCGTCAACAGCCTTGCTATAATCTTCAAGCTGTTTTATATAAATATCCAACTCTTGCGCTTTTTTGTCATTAAGGCAGTTTTTCATATCTTTCAAATTTGAAACAGCATTATTAAGGCACTCTTTAAGTTTCAATACATTTACCGTGCGCTGAGGGCCTGAATGCGACAAGGCTATTGTTAATTCATCTATCCATGCATCCCAGAATAAAAATGCGTGCTTATATATCTCTGTATTTGGCGGCTTTACAAAAGGCTCTATGTTAAAAATCTTCGGCGGGCCTTCAGGTTTGGCATTCTTTCTCACAAATTTACGGTTAAAAACCCCGTTGTTGCCGCAGCCTGATAAAGTTAAAACAAATACTGCTAAAACAATAGTTGCTGATATTTTGGTTTTCATAGCATATCCTTAAATTCTCTTTCGGTTATTATTTTAACCCCAAGCTCTTTTGCTTTATTATATTTTGATCCGGGATCACTGCCTGCTATAACAAAATCTGTTTTTTTAGAAACGCTTGAAGATGTTTTTCCGCCAAAGCTTTTTATTAAAACTTCTATATCAAACCGGCTATAACCATCTAACTCGCCGGTCAGCACAAAAGTCTTTCCTGCCAGCTTATTGCTTGTATGTTTTTTAGGCTGACTGGTATTCAAGCCTTTTGCTTTTAATTTTTCTATTAATTTTTTTGTATGCGGATTCCTGAAAAATTCCCATGCAGATTCGGCAACTACAGGGCCTATTTCATATATATTCTGAAACTCTTCTAAAGACGCGCCGCACAATTTATCTATAGTATCAAATTTATCAACAAGGACCTCTGCTGTATGCTCTCCTACATGCCTTATGCCTAAAGCAAAAATCAACCTCGCCAAATCTTTACTTTTTGATTGTTCCAGCGCATCTATAATATTCTGCGCAGACTTTGCGCCCATACGCTCTAAAACCTCAATGCCTTCTTTTTTAAGCGAATACAAATCCGCATAATCTCTGACTAAACCCTTATCCACTAACTGCTCTATCAATGCTTCGCCAAGGCCTTCTATATCCATTGCGGTTCGCTGGGCAAAATGCTTTAAACGCTCTTTAATCTGCGCAGGGCAAACCGGATTGTCACAACGGACCGCAACCTCTTCTTCTATTCTTTTTACATTAAACCCGCACGCAGGGCATTTATCCGGCATATTGAATTTTTTTTCTTTGCCTGTGCGTTTTTCTTTTAAAACATCAACAATCTGAGGTATAATCTCGCCTGCTTTCTCAACTAAAACCGTATCGCCTACTCTGACATCCATACGTTCAATCTCATCCTCATTATGAAGGCTTGCTCTTGAAACTGTTGTCCCTGAAACAAATACCGGTTCAAGTACCGCGACCGGTGTCAAAGTACCAGTCCTGCCAACCTGAACTAAGATATCTCTTAAAATAGTTGCTTTACGTTCTGCTGGAAATTTATAAGCAATCATCCAGCGAGGGCTTTTTGACGTAGCGCCGAGTATTTTTTGCTGGGAGAAAAAATTGACTTTTATAACCATGCCGTCAATATCATAATCCAAATTGTCTTTCTTTTTCTCCCACTTATCGCAATAATCCAAAACTTCCTCTATGTCAGAACACTTTTTTATATTTGGGTTTGTCCTGAAACCGCTTTTTTTAAGAAATTCCAGCGCCTCATACTGCGACTTAAAATCTATGCCCTCAAAATGGCCTACACCGTAAAAAAATACATTTAGATGCCTTTGCGCAACTATCTTAGAATCTAGAAGCTTAAGCGAACCGGCTGCGGCGTTCCTGGGGTTAACAAATAATTCCTCGCCAGATTCTTTTTTTTCTTTGTTTAATTTTTCAAGGCCATCCTTAGTTATATAGGCCTCGCCTCTAATTTCTATTAAAGAAGGCGCCTTATCTATGCTCATTGCAAGCGGAATCGAACGTATAGTCCTAAGATTAACTGACACATCATCGCCTGTCTCACCGTCGCCTCTTGTAGAGCCTATTGCAAATTTTCCGTTCTCATATAAAACAGATATGCTGACACCGTCAATCTTAAGCTCAACTACATATTCTATTTTTTCTTGCGGCAGGTTCTTTCTGACACGTTTGTCAAATTCCCTTAGCTCATTATGCGTATAAGTATTATCCATACTCAACATAGGCGCTTTATGCCGCACGCTCTTAAAAGCCTTTATCGGTTGGCCGCTGACACGCTGTGTCGGCGAATCACTTGTAATCAACTCAAGATTTTCAAGCTCTATTTTCTGAAGCCTCTTCATCAGAATATCATATTCATGGTCTGAAATCTGCGGTTTATTTTCTACGTAATAGAGATAATCGTGATGCCTTATTTCATCGCGCAATTTCTCTATCTGATTTTTTGCATATTTATCCATTATTATCTACCTTGAGGAAGGCGGTCCGCAAATATATGAGGCAGGCCTGCGTTAAGAATCTTTTCCTGGGCTTTATGAATATCATACGGAACCCGCTTTATCTGAAGCAGTCTGGTATAAGAATCATAGACACAATAACAAGCATAGGGGTTGCCGTCGCGCGGCTGGCCTACGCTGCCGACATTAACCAGATACCTCGTACCGTCCTGTATGTGGATTTCATTATGAAGTATATAATTAGCCTGCAGGCCTTTTAAATAAAATATAACAGGCCTATGTGTATGGCCTATAAAACAAATATGGTCAAGCGATTCCTCAAGGCTTATATCAGCCTCAAATAAATCTAAGACGTATTTAAACTCGCCCGGGTTATCAAGCGAGCTATGCACCAGGCCTATGCCTTCAATATTCTGCACCAGCTGAAATGATTTCAAAAAAGCCTTATCATCTTCGCTTAAAACAGACTTTGTCCAGTTGATAGAGTTTTCTACATCCGCATTAAACCACTTTTTGTCAAATAAACCTGCAACAGCCCAATCATGGTTTCCGGCTATAGCAACAGGATTAAGCTCTTTCAATAAACGGATGCATTCAGCAGGGTCAGCGCCAAATCCGACGATATCTCCTGCAAATAGATACCGCTCTACATGCTCATTTCTTAGCGCCTCAACAACAGCCTGAAACGCTTCTAGATTACCATGAACGTCTGCAAATATGCCATATCGCATTATAACTATACCTTAGTTAAGAAAGGCCCTGTTTTGCCAGAATGCAATAGCTAGCAAAACAGGATCATACTTTTTGTCCAGCTTTTTCTTGCAGGACAAAAAGTATGGTCGGGGCGAGAGGATTTGAACCTCCGGCCTCTTGGTCCCGAACCAAGCGCTCTAGCCAAGCTGAGCCACGCCCCGTTAGAAATTTATTTAAACTAGTTTACCACTTATGGTTGTATTTATCAAGCTAAAAAACCGTGTTCTTTGAGGTATTCTTCGGTAATCCTGGAAGGTTGCAGGGGCGAACAGCCGTTCGCCCCTGCATCTTTATATTTACTTAAAATATCTAATTCTATATTAACCTTATCGCCTTGTTTCTTAAAAGACAATGTTGTCTCTTTTAACGTATGAGGTATTATATTAACAATAAAAGAACCATCTTTTACTTCTCTAACAGTAAGGCTGATGCCGTCAATCGCAATAGAACCCTTTTCAACTATATTTGCGATAAATTTTTTATCTATCGCGACCTCAAAAACTGCCTGCCCGCCTGATAAATTCTTATTTCTTATACTGCCAATAGTATCAATATGGCCTGTGACCACATGGCCGCCCATCTTAGCGCCTACTTTAAGCGCTTGCTCTATATTAACTTTGTCATTTAATTTTAAACTGCCGATGGTTGTAGTTTTTATAGTTGAACTAACTGCGTCAAAAAATACCATATCACCTTTTATTTTTACTACAGTCAGGCATGTGCCGTTTATAGAAATGCTGTCGCCGATTTCAACTTCGCTTGCGAAAGAAACAAAAATGCCAAGACACAAAAGATTATTGCGTTTGGCAATATTTTTTACGACGCCTAATTCTTCAACTATGCCTGTGAACATAAGCCTCTACCAATATATCATTATCTATTCTTTTTATTGCAACATTTTTTAAGTTTATCGCCTGGTTCATCCTGCTTATCCCCTCGCCTTCAACAGAAGTCTTTGCAGACCTGCCGCCTATTATTTTAGGTGCGATAAAAAACATAATTTTATCAACCAGCCCTTCATTCAAAAGCGACCACGCTAATTCACCGCCGCCCTCACAAAAGATACTGGTTACATGCTTACTGGCGAGATCTTTTAAAAACTTTCCTAAATTAACCTTGCCACTCGGAATCACTACCTTAAACCTGGCTTGCTTAAGCCGCGGCTTATCCATACGCGCAGTATTAGCGCCAACCATAACTGCATCAACTTGTTTACGCAATCTATGAACAATCCTGCGCGATTTATCAGAAGAAATCCACTTGGACTTACCTGTCTTGGCAGCAATTTTCCCGTCTAAACTTTCAGCCATCTTCAAAATAACAAATGGCATGCCTGTTGTTATGTATTTTTCAAAAACCTCGTTTAATTTACGCGATTCTTTTCCCAGAATGCCGGCCTTAACTTTGATATTATTATCTTTTAGTATTTTTATGCCTTTACACGCATGTAAAGGATTAGGGTCAATCGCCGCTATAACAACTTTTTTTATTCCTGATTTTATAATAGCGTCTGTGCATGGGGGCGTTTTGCCAAACGTGCAACATGGCTCAAGCGTAACATATAACGTAGCGCCTTTTGCCTTTCTACCGGCCTGGCATATAGCATTTATTTCAGCATGCGCCATGCCGGCCTTTTTATGATATCCTTCGCCAACTATCCTGCCATTTTTAACAATGACAGCTCCAACCATAGGGTTAGGGCTGGTTCGGCCGCGGCCCTTTTCTGCTAATTCCAGCGCGCGCCGCATGTATTTATCATCTGGCATCTTTCAATTTCTCCACCACATCATACCCAACAGTCACTGTCCCCATTACTACCTTACCCTTACCCATACCATGGCAATCAGAACCACCTGTAATCAATAATCCTAAATCTTGCGCCACTTTTTTGTACTGATTAACCGCTTGTTCATTATGATCGCTATGATAAACCTCAAGCCCTTTAAGGCCTGCCTTAACAAGTTTAGGTATAAACTCATCCTTTCCCATTGTATTAGGATGCGCCAGCACGGCTACGCCGCCAGCTTTATTTATAATTGATATTGATTCAACAGGGCTTATCCTGTCGCCTCTTACATAACATGACTTGCCAGCGCCTATAAATTTAACAAACGCTTCATATACAGAAGAAACATACCCTTTTTTAAATAATAACTTCGCAAGATGAAGCCTGCCAACCGAACCCTCTCCTGATACGCCCCTAACATCATCCATGGTAAGCTTTATATCTTTCTGGGCAAGGCAATCAAGCATCCTTGTCATTCTTTTCTCTCTTAATATGCGCAGGGCTTTCAATTCATCTATAAACCATTTTTTATTATATTCTATAAAATAACCCAGAATATGGATTTCAGTATTTTGCATTTCCGTGGTAAATTCAATTCCAGACACTATTTCAATGTTTTTATCTAGAGCGGCTTTTAATGCAGGCTCAACGCCTTCCACAGAATCATGGTCTGTAATAGCAACCGCAGATAAACCTATCTTAACGGCGTATTCAACAACCTCTTCAGGAGTAAACGTACCGTCAGAACAATTGGTATGCACATGTAAATCAACCCGCCTGCCATGCTCATCGTTAGGCGGACAGGCCTTTTTTTGCAGCATCTTTTATATCCTCTTTATGTATCCTATCCAATATACCGTTTACAAATTTACCTGACTCTGCGTCGCCGAATTTCTTTGCAAGTTCCACAGCCTCGTTAATACACACCTTTGGCGGCATATCAGGGCAAAATAATAATTCATATGCTGCCATACGTAATATATTTCTGTCTACAACAGCCATGCGCGTCAGCGTCCAGTTCTGGGCATATTTTGTAATAAGCTTATCTATATCGTCTTTTTTTTGGCAAGTCCCTTCGACTACGCTTACGGCAAAGTCCGATATTTCCACAGGCTCTTTATTTTCAAGCCAATAATTTTTTATGCAATCCTGCGGATTATCAGAAGTTATATCTATCTGATATAAAATCTGTAAAGCGCATTCTCTTGCCTTTGTGCGTTTGCGCATACTGACTCCTTATATTTGTCCAATCACATTCGCCATTTCTATTGCGGATACAGCGGCATCAGCGCCTTTATTGCCCTGCTTGGTTCCTGCGCGCTCTATAGCCTGTTCAAGCGTATCAGCTGTAATAATACCAAAAGATACAGGTACGCCTGTCAAAAGCGCAACCTGCGCAATGCCTTTTGTAACCTCGCCTGCGATATAATCAAAATGCGGGGTTGAACCTCTTATAACAGTGCCTAGGCAAATAATCACGTCAAACCTGTTTGATTTTGCCAGCTTATTAGCAATCACCGGTATTTCAAACGCGCCAGGAACCCAGACAACTTCTATATTTTTTTCATCACCGCCGTGGCGGCTTATCGCATCCAAAGCGCCTTCCAGTAATTTCCTTGTTATAAAATCGTTGAACCTTGATGCGACTACCGCGAATTTTTTACCTTTTGCTGTTAATTGCCCTTCAATCACCTTTGCCATTGAAATTTCCCTCCTTTTTTCTACATATATGTCATTCTGAGGAAGCTGCGAAGCAGCGACCGAAGAATCTAACACGTTAGATCCTTCGCTTCGCTCAGGATGACAATTTAAGTATATGCCCTAGTTTTTCCTTTTTTGTTTTTAAATATTTTTCATTGGCGCAATTAGGCTCCATTTCTATAGGCACCCGCTCAATTATCTCCAAACCATACCCTTCGAGCCCGACTATTTTTTTAGGATTATTGGTAAGCAGCTTTATCTTTTTGACGCCCAAATCAACTAAAATTTGCGCGCCTATGCCATAATCACGTAAATCAGCTGCAAAGCCTAAGGCCTCATTAGCCTCTACTGTATCAAGGCCTTTATCTTGAAGCGCATATGCCCTTATCTTATTATCAAGCCCTATGCCGCGGCCTTCCTGCCTCATATACAAAACAATGCCTTTGCCTTCCTTATTAATAAGCTCCATAGATTTTGTCAGCTGTTGTCCGCAATCACAGCGCCTTGAGCCGAATACATCGCCTGTAAGGCATTGCGAATGAACACGCACAAGTAGGGGCGTATTGCAATACGCCCCTACATTTTTCACCAACGCAAGATGCTGCGCTTTATCTACTAGAGATTCATACATAATCAAATCAAAATCGCCATGTTCAGTAGGAAGTTTTGTAGACTCAATTCTTTTCACTAATTTTTCTGATTTTAGCCTATACTCTATAAGGCCTGCTATACTGCATATCTTCAGATTATGCTTCTTGGCAAACTCTATTAATTCAGGCGTGCGCGCCATGGTACCGTCATCATTCATAATCTCGCATATAACTCCTGCGGGATAAAGGCCTGACATCTTAGCTAAATCAACTGCTGCTTCAGTATGGCCTGTACGGACCAAGACACCGCCATCTATTGCGCGCAAAGGAAATATATGGCCTGGCTTAATTAGGTCATCAGGCTTTGTCTTTGGATTAAGCAATACTTCTACTGCCTTTGCCCTGTCATGGGCCGATATCCCTGTAGTAGTGCCATGTTTTGCATCAATAGAAACGCACCACCCTGTCTGAAATGGCGTATAACTGGCATTAGGCATCTGAGAAATCTCTAGCTCATCCAGCCTCTTTGTCTGCATGGGGACACATATAAGGCCCCTGCCATGCATAGCCATAAAATTTATCGCGTCTGCGTTGGCAAATTCAGCAGCAATAACAAGGTCGCCCTCATTTTCACGGCCTTCGTCGTCCACAACTATAACCATCTTGCCGAGCTTTATATCTTCTATTACCTCTTTAATTGAATTAAACATATTTTCCTCGCTAATAAAAAAGGCCCTGAAGAAAAACCTCTTCAGGACCTGTATAAAATCCTTGTTTTTCTTCTTCCATCTAGACTATACTATTGGCTCCGGATTTACGCCGGATCTGCTTTTTGGGCTCGTGGGCTTTATCCTTTAAGGATATTTACCACCAGTGCGGAATTACGCCGCATCCTGAAGATTTTATTATTTATTTAATTATGGGTTTATTTTGTAATCTGTTATATTAAAATCTGCCGGAACAAAATTGACTCCCGGATCAGCTTCCTTCTTTTCGTAAAAATTCTTTGTTCCCTGAGGCATATCAACCTTTATGCCGACTTTCCAACCAGGATGTTGTATATAATTCGCTTGCCATAAAAACTTGCTTTTAGGAACACTGCTATCTAGAATATTAATATAAGCCCAACTACCCTCATCCGGGATGGCTACATATAAATCTCTATCAGTTGTAGATATGATGTTACTGGGAATATTGCCCATCTGCATATAATACATAAGTGAAGCTGTACCTAAACTGCTTAACATCGTTACCGCTTCTACCCGCTTTGCTTTATCAATAAGTTTTGCATACTGCGGTATTGCCATAGTGGCAAGTATACCAACTATTATAATTACTATTAGCAGTTCTATAAGTGTAAAACCTTTTCTCATGTTAGTCTCCCATTATCAAGCATAAACATTATACATCTTAAACAACAAAATGTCAATCTGTTTATCAAACCGACACAGCAACCTCTTCTTCGGCTTTCTGGGGCTTTTTCTCGCCAAACTTTACTGACACAACCTTGGATATGCCTGATTCCTCCATTGTTATGCCATACATAACATCTGATATAGCTATCGTTTTCTTATTATGTGTAATGATAATAAACTGCGAGTTTTTGGTAAATTCCTGTAAAACACGGCTAAAACGGTCTATATTGGCCTCGTCCAAAGGCGCATCCATTTCATCCATTACGCAAAACGGGCTTGGTTTAATCTTAAATACAGCAAATAACAACGCCAATGCGGTCATGGTCTTTTCGCCGCCAGATAAAAGCGATATATTCTGCAAGCGTTTGCCAGGCGGCTTTGCTACTATTTCTATGCCGCTTTCCAAGACATCATGCTCATCTATAAGGAATAATTCCGTATCTCCGCCTGCAAAAAGCAGTTTAAAAAAATACCTGAATTCAACCTGAACCTTGTTAAACGTATCAAGAAATAAATCTTTTGTAGTTTTATTTATTTTTGAGATAGCGTCCATCAAATTTTCTTTTGCCTTAAGCAAATCATCGCGCTGGCTGACCATGGTATTAAATCTCTCTTGTAATTCCTTTTCTTCTCCCATAGCATCCAGATTAACAGCGCCTATAGAATCTAATTTAGCCCTTAATTCCTCTATCTCTGAACGCGCTGTATCAATATTAAAATCAACCGGCAATTGTTCGGCCTCGGGGACATCGCGTTGTATTAAAAGCTTATAAGAGCCTAGATCTATTTTATATGACTGACTTATCCTGTCCTGTAATCTTTGCTGCTGGAAAGACAGCTGGGCTGCCTCTGTTTCCTGCGAATAAATCCTACTGTTTATGTCCTGCAAACCTTTCTGCATCCTTTCATAACCAGACTCTTTTTCAGAAATCCTGGCTGATATTTCTTTTCTTTTTTCTGCTATATCATTTAATTGCTTTTCAATGTTTGATTTTTTAACAGTTAAACTTTCGGCTTCCAGCCCCAACTGTTGTATTTCATTCTGCAAGGATATTATCTTTGTTTTAGAATCCTCTATCTGCCTGGACCTTGCGTGATAAAGCGCTGTTTCCCTTTCAAGCGATTCAGATAAGACTGAAATATTATTTTCTAAATCAGCATATCTTTGATTAAACGATTCAAGCTCTGAACCTGTCTTAGCAACCTCTATCAACGCAGTTTCTTTTTCTTTTAAGTTCGCCTGTATCCAATTCTGATTGCCGTTTATCAGATCGGCAAACTCATTAAGCTCTTTCTCGAGAATCACTATATCCTGCTTAAAAGTATCATCCTGCTGTTTAAGATGGCCTATTTCTTCGCTTAAATCATCCAGCTCCAGCTCTACAACCGAAAGCTCTTCTTTTAACTTGGCAAACTCTTCTGCTGTGCGCTCACAGCCAGACTGCTTATTTACAAGCTGTATCTCTTCCTGGCGCATATGGCCATTAAGTTTTTCAATGGTGTCAATAAACTGTAAATTAATCTGCTTGCTTTTTTCTATCTCTGCTGACAACGATTGGCATCGCGCGGAAAGTAAAACAAGCTGTTCTTTAGCCTGTATTAGTTTTGATTCCCTGCCAATAAGCCCCAATACCTGTTCCTGCCTTCGCTTACCCGCTATAATATAATCGTTGTAAACAACCTCTCCGTCAGAAGTCACCAACTTAGCAGAATTTGATTGCTGGCGGATCTCATAAGCCGAACTAAGATCCTTGACTATCCATGTATTCCCTAAAACAGCAGAAAACAACGCTTGATACCTTGCATCCGCCTTCACAAAATTTAAAGCTTCTCCTATTATAGACGGATGCGTAAGCTGAGTTTTAGTTTTCAGGCCCAGATTAGATAATATTATAATCTTTATTCTGCCTAAATTATTCTGCCTAAGATATGCCACCAGCTCTTCCGCGGTTTTCACATCCTCTACAACAATTGTCTCAAGGTCATCTATAAGCGCTGATTCTATACACTGCTCATATGCATCAACGCCTGTTATCAAATCAGCTAGAACTCCCAATATACCGCCATACCAAGGCATATCTTTATTAGCAGTGTCAAGCAGCGCCTTTACAGCATCAGAAAAACCCTCATGCTTTAGTGTGATATCCTGCAGTAATTCCACCCTGGACTGAAGGCTTACAAATTCTTTCTGCACGCTGTCATAATCTTTATTAAGGGAATCTTGAGCGCCTTGAGACTTTTTAAATTCAGCTGTTGTATTTTCTATCTCTATCTTTAATGTGTCAAACATTTCCTTCTGCGCGGTAAACTCTGACTCAGAAACAGACAATTTTTCCTTTATCTGGCCAAGGCTTGCCAAACAGCTTTGTTTTTCAATTTCCAGGCGCTTTAATCTATTCAATGCGCCTGCGGAGTTTGCGGTTATCTTTGCCATTTCATTCTTTATTTTAGCGTACTGAGATGTCTTCTCTAAAACTAAAGATTTGGCGCCGGTTATTTTATTCTGGGCTTCTTCTATTGATTTTTCTAGTGTAGTAAGAAGATCCTGCTTCTCTTTCAGGCTATTTTCCTTGGCAAGCTTTTCAGATGAAAAACTTTCTTTTTCCTTCTCTAGCTGGCTAATCTGCGATTTAAGCTCTTCTGTTTTGGCAATGCTTGATTTAATATTTTCCGCCAGGCCGTTTATTGAAACATTCAGCTCATGTATCCTCTCATTATCCAGCTGAATTCTTTCTTTCGCCCTAAAAAGCGCGTTTTCTGTTGCAACAGCGTCATTTTTTATTTCTAACATTTGGCTGTCAACAGTCTCAAGCTCCTGGCGTACTGCCTTAACATCATTAAATAATAAACCAGCCTCTGTTGATAAAGCGCTCTGCTCTGCTTTTAGCTTAACTATTATATCCTGCATATCTTTGCGCGTTTTATCAAGTTCATCATATTCTACACGCGAAACAGACAATTCTAATGTTTTAAGGCGGTCAAAATGTTTTTTATACCGCCTTGCTTTTTGGGCCTGGCGCTCTATAGAATTTATCTGCCTCTGCGCTTCGCTTATAATATCATTCAGGCGCAGAAGATTCGCTTCAGTCGCTTCTAATTTATTCAGCGTCTCGCGTTTTTTGGATTTAAATTTTGTAATCCCGCTTGCCTCTTCGAATATGGCGCGCCGCTCTTCGGGTTTTGAGCTTAATATGAGGTCGATTTTACCCTGTTCCATCAGAAAATAATTATCAACTCCGATACCCGTACCCATCAAGAGCTCTGAAATATCTTTTAAACGCACAACGGTTTTGTTCAAAAGATATTCACTCTCGCCTGATCGGAAAAGACGGCGGGATATAGTTACTTCATCATAATCAATAGGGAGTGTTTTGGAATGATTTGAAAGGGTCAGAGAAACTTCAGCAAAATTTACCGGCTCTTTTTCTGTGGTGCCGTTAAATATGACATCGCGCATCTCCAAGCCGCGCAACGACTTTGCGGATTGTTCGCCTAAAACCCACTTAATAGCGTCGGAAATATTGGACTTTCCGCAGCCATTCGGCCCTACTACAGCCGTAACGCCGGGCTCAAAAATAAATTCTGTCTTATTCGCAAACGACTTAAATCCATAAAGTTCTAGTTTTTTTAGGTACATTTAAAGTCCCTATAAAAAAACTGCAGGGGTGTTGCCTTCGGTAGCGCCCCGGTAAACTTTGAGTTTTACCGGAAAGTCACGCGCCCTGCAGTCGGGGTGGCGTATTAAGTTATAATGTAATTATATAACTGGAAAAGATTATGTCAAGCGAAATTTAAGAAAATGAAAGATAAAATTAATCAACCTGCTGGGCTGTTAAAAACAACGCTTTTTCTAACGCTACAAAAAAATCCTGATAAGTTGCCGCATCCTCTATAGTAGTAATCCCGTACTGGGCATTGGCCCTAACTAATAACTGTTTTTCTCCTCTTGGCCTTACAATAACAGTCATATTAATTACTGCGTTTCCAAGAAACTTAGAGCCTGTAACAGAACCAAGCATCACATCAGCATCATCAATAACAAAATCCAAATCCTGCATTGTGCTTATTATTGTCTGCATCATCTTTTTTTTGTCATTAGTATCAAATGCCCGTTGCTGAATACTTCTTAGCTTAACTTGGCTTTCCTTGCTCTCAAAGGCTTTTCCAGCTGTAGTTGCGCAGCCACACAATCCTGCAACTAAAAATAAAGTGCAAAATATAATAATAAATATTTTTGATTTCTTCATATTTTTTGCGCCTCCAAAAATATCGCCTTTGATAATCCTTCATAAAATCTCTGATATATCTCTGGATCACTTATAGTTTCCACTCTGCCAACCTGCTCGCTCATATTAAAAACTACCCTCTGAATAGTAATTCTCACCACTATTTGTTTACCATCAAGACTAGGCTTTGTGATAACACACGCCTTGACTATCTGATATTTATCGCATAAAGCAACATTGCTATGGCCTCCACCGCCGCCACCGCCTATAGCACCTAACACATCGAGAAAAACTGCGCCTGCAATTTGCCCTTTGCTGGTTGCGTCGGCTTTTTTAGAAGCTGAAACCAAACCTATTTCTGTCTCACTCTCGCCTAAATTAAAGCCTAGATCCTGCAAAACTCCTGCTACAGCCGTTATAATCTGCTTCTCATCTGTAGTATCGTATTGCCTCATCTGAAGCTGTCTTTTCTCTAAATACCCCTCGCTTGGTTTTAAAAAACCTTTAGGGATGCTTACGCAGCCAATCAAAATAAAACACAAAAGAATTCCAATAAAATATTTTATTTTACCCATACTAATCTCCCTTAGAAACTAGATGAATGATACGCAAAATCACGAACCTTCTTATCCTGATCGAATTTGACAACTACAGTTAGTGTTCGTTGAGAAGTCGAAGATGCACCCGAGGCGCCTCCAACACTTCCAAGTATTAACCAAACTCCTCCTTCATTATTCGAGTAGGAAACATCTGTAGCAATTTTATCATAAACCCAAACTTCCAGCCTATTCTCGTCTGTAGTTACAACATTCGGCGAACCTAAAACCTCAATAACTTGCGCAGATGGCATTCCAATGCGAATCTCACGCTGGACTTTTCCAAGAGTCATTCTATCGCCCGCATCCGATTTAACAGATTTTAGATGAGAACTAGCAGTTGAACAACCAGCCAACAACAAAAAACTTAAACACAAACAATACATTTCTCGCATAAACTTATCCCCCTTAAAAAATTTAGGAGCGCCAACAATGGCACTCCTTATAAAATTTTATATATTTAGGTTTTTGCGCATCTTTAATCCTTGGTTATTTCGTTTTAATTATATACTTAAACTTAATAGCAGTCAAGCTATATATTACCAGTCCCTAATCTTTGCAGTGTTATTTACTCAACTGCAATTGTGTAGAATAGAGCAAAACTTATATAGCAACCACGAGGGTTGGCTGTGAGCAGGGCGTCCGGAAATTTTTGCAGCTTGGTCCCCGAGCCGAAGGCGAGGGGTGCAAAAATTTACGTCGAGCGAGGCTGCCGCTGGAGCAGCCGAGCGTCCCTGCGAACAGCCAGCCTGAGTGGTTGCTAACTAGGAGATTGCTTCGCTCCCTTCGGTCGTTCGCAATGACGCTAAAAGCGTCATTTTTTAAGGACTTCTTTGAATTTCTTGGTTAAAAGAGGCACAACTTGAAATAAATCGCCTACTATGCCGTAGGTTGCGGCGCTGAATATCGGAGCATCGGGGTCCTTATTTATAGCAACGATTATCTTAGATGAAGACATGCCTGCTAAATGCTGTATCTGGCCTGAAATCCCGCAGGCAATGTAAATCTTAGGGCAAACTGTCTTACCTGTCTGGCCTACCTGATGCGAATACGGTATCCAGCCTGCGTCAACCGCTGAACGCGATGCGCCTACTGCACCGCCTACAACCTTTGCCAGGTCGCGTATAATAGAAAAATTCTCAGGCGCGCCCAGGCCTCTGCCGCCTGAAACAATTATATCCGCCTCTGTCAAATTGACTGTCTCTTCTATCTCATCAATAATATCTATAATCCTTGTATCAGATACCAAATCATCCGCGCCAAACGTTTCTTTTATAATTTGGCCTTTTCTTTTAGGATCAGGCACAGATTCTTTCATAACTTTATGGCGCACAGTTGACATCTGCGGCCTGTAATCAGGGCAGATGATTATTGCCATAATATTACCGCCGAACGCAGGCCTGGTCTGAAGCAAAATCTTTTTCTCAGGGTCAATGTCAAGCGCTGTGCAATCAGCAGTAAGGCCTGTATCCAGCTTAACCGCTACCCTTGAAACAAGCGAACGGCCTATGAATGTGGCGCCGCATAATAAAATTTCAGGCCTATGCTTTTCAACAAGGCCTATCAAGACATTTGCGTAAGGCTGAGGCTGATAATTCGTAAGCTTTTCTGAAGCTGCTACATACACTTTGTCAGCGCCTCTGGCTATTATCTCATTTGCTTTTGCTTCAATATTCTCCCCGCCTAAAAGCACGCCTGCAAGATGTGTACCGAGCTTATCAGCAAGCTCTCTTCCTTTTCCTAAAAGCTCAAAGCAGACATTCTGAACCTGGCCTTTTTTCTGCTCGCAAAAAACCCACACACCTTTATAATCAGATAAATTTATAGTGTGCGGCTGGCAAACTTCAGGTTTTGTCATTTCTATAGAGCCAAATTTGCATACTGTAATACACGCACCGCATAAATTACATTTATTAAGATCTATGTCCGCCTTGTGCTGAATCATCGTAATTGCTGCAAACGGGCACACCTTAACGCAAAGTTTACAGCCTACGCAGGAATCTTTTATTACGCTTATGCTCATTTAATCAGTAACCCCCGTATTTTTTTACCATATGCAGCGCGAACTGATAATTTTCCAAACTTACTGTTTCCGGTACCGGCTTATCGCCATGATATATGAATCCGCCGCCTGCCTTAGCTATTTCAATACGTTCCCCAAAAACTTTTTCTATTAGTTTCTTGTCTTTTTCAAGAACCAAGGCCGGCATATTGCCGAATAAAACCAAATCTTTATAATATTCTTTTTTTAAAAATTCCAGATCGCCAAAGCCAGAATCTATTTCAAGAGGGTTTAACGCTTTTATGCCTGCTTTTAATAATAAAGGTATAAGGCTTAAACAATTTCCATCGCAATGAAAAATAACCGGCAAGCCCTGTTTCTCAAAATAACGGCATAATTTTACATGATGCGAATGAAGCATTCTTTTATACGTATCTATAGAAAAATAACAGCCATTTTTATACGCTAGATCTGACCACATCCATGCGCCGTCAAAAGTAAAACCGTTTTCTTTAAGCCTGCTATACGCGTTTATCGACGATTCAACATTTTCTGAAAATACCGCGTCTAATGCCTTAGGGTCCTGTGCCATCATCACAAGTACATTCTCTAATCCCAAAACATCCGACGCCTTCTGAAACGGGCCTGAAAAAGAAAACGTTAAAAATAAACTTTTATCTTTTGCCTTTTTGTATTCTATAGCATTGATTTTATCAGCATCAAAGAGCGCTAAATCAAATTCCGGAAAATCTTTTTTATTCCACTTATCTGTTGTCTTAACAGGAAGGTTATCGTAAATACCAACCCTGTCAGAAAGCTTAAATTCAAGCGTACGTTTTATACGCTCACGAGGCGTCATATCACTTCATCTTTTAAAAGTTCTACTAACTTATCAGCCAACTCATTGGCATCGCCTGTAAATTTCTGGCCGCCCACCCTGGCAGGCGGAGTAAATATCTTTACAACTCTTGTAGGAGAACCGCTCAAGCCAAGGCACTCAGATTCTACGTCCAAATCTTTTGCTGACCATGCAGTTATCTTAGCGGCTTTCGCGCGCATCTTTCCTTTTAACGACGGCAGGCGCGGCGTATTTATCTCTTTAACAACAGTTATAATAGCTGGCAAAGGAGTCTCTATGATTTCATAACCTTCTTCAGTCATGCTATGGACTTTTGCCTTTTTATCATCTATCTCGTCTATCTTTTTAACATACGTAACCTGAGGCAGATCAAGATGCGCTGCAATCCCAGGGCCAACCTGAGCCGTATCGCCGTCAGCTGCCTGCTTCCCGCATATTATCAGATTATAATCTCCGATTTTTTCTATAGCCTTTGACAATGTATAACTTGTCGCCCAGGTGTCGCTTCCTGCAAAAGCCCTGTCACAAACTAATATTGCCTCGTCAATGCCCAACGAAAGGGCTTCTCTTAACGCCTCTTCTGCCTGCGGCGGGCCCATGGTAAGGCAAATCGTCTTTGCATTCAATCTTTCTTTAAGGCGCACTGCTTCCTCTATGGCATACATATCAAAAGGATTAATAATGCTTGCCACGCCTTCGCGTATAAGCGTATTTGTCTCGGGATTGATACGAACGTTATTGGTATCTGGAACTTGTTTAATGCAAACTATAATTGTCATACAATCTCCTTTGTACCGTTTTGAAAAGCCCCCTCAAACTGTCCCCAAGCCGCTAATAAACTTGAAGGGGACAGGTTGAGGTAGGTTTTTAAAACGGTACAAAACTAAAACTATTTACCTTAAACTTTCCTTAATTAACTCCAACGCTATAACATTACGCTGTATCTGATTTGTTCCTTCATAAATCTGCGTAATCTTCGCGTCGCGCATATATTTCTCAACAGGATAATCGCGCATATAACCATATCCGCCCATTACCTGTATCGCATCGGTTGTAACTTTCATTGCTACATCTGAAGCAAAAAGCTTAGCCATCGCTGATGCCTTTGAAACCTTTGCCGCGCCCGAATCAACCATACGCGCAGTCGCATACACAAGCGCGCGCGCTGCCTCTGTCTGCGTTGCCATATCTGCGAGCATATGCTGTATGGCCTGAAAACTTGAAATAGGCTTACCAAACTGAACCCTTTCTTTTGCGTATTTTATAGCATGATCCAACGCGCCTTGCGCGATGCCTACTGCCTGCGCTGCAACACCTGGACGAGACTGATCAAATGTCTTCATAGCAACAATAAAACCCATGCCTTCCCTGCCCAATAAATTATCTTTATGAACTTTGCAGTCAGTAAACACTAATTCCCTTGTTGCTGACGCGCGTATGCCGAGTTTCTTTTCTTTTTTACCGAACGTAAAACCAGGCGTATCTTTTTCAACAATAAATGCGCTTGCGCCTCTGGGGCCTTTTTTCTTATCTGTCATAGCTACTACACTATAAGTCTGAGCCTCGCCGCCGTTAGTGATCCATTGCTTAGTCCCGTTTAAAATATAATAATCGCCGTCTTTTTTTGCTGTGGTCGCTATCGCGCCGGCGTCGCTTCCTGCTCCTGCCTCTGTCAAACCAAAAGCAGCTATCTTCTTTCCGCTTGCCAAATCAGGTAAATACTTTTTCTTCTGCTCTTCACTGCCGTATAAAATTATCGGGTATGTTCCGAGCGCCGAAGCCGCATAGCACACAGCAATGCCTCCGCACGCCTTTGACAACTCTTCTGTAACAACTGCTAATTCAAAAACGCCGCCGCCTAAACCGCCATATTTCTCCTCTATATACACGCCAAATAAATCACTGTCAGCCAATATTTTCATTATCGGCCACGGAAACTCTTCCTTCTCATCATACTCAGCCGCTACCGGAGCAATTTTTTCCTGCGCGATTTTTCGCGCCAGCTCCTGAATCATTTTTTGATTTTCTGTTAATAGGTAATCCATTAATACCCTCCGTTAAATTTTCCTCATCGCGATTGCTGTATTATGCCCGCCAAAACCAAGCGAATTAGACAACGCGATATTAACCTTTGCTTTTCTTGCTTTGTTCGGCACATAGTCCAGATCGCATTCCGGGTCCTGATTTTCGTAATTTATCGTAGGCGGTATTATATCGTGTTTTATTGCCATTGCGCAGGCAATTGCCTCTACCCCGCCAGCTGCTCCCAGTAAATGCCCTGTAACAGATTTTGTTGAACTAACCGCGAGTTTATACGCGTGTTTTCCGAAAACTTTTTTAATCGCTTTTGTCTCAATTGAATCATTATATTTTGTAGAAGTGCCATGCGCGTTTATATAATCTACTTCTTCGGGCTTAAGGCCTGCGTCTTTTACGCATATTTCCATGCAAGACGCCGCACCTTCGCCTTCAGGATCAGGCGCTGTCATATGATACGCGTCACCTGTCATGCCATAACCTACAAGCTCGCAATAAATTTTTGCGCCCCGCGCCTTCGCGTGTTCCAATTCCTCTATAACTAATATACCTGCTCCTTCACCCATTACAAAACCATCCCTATCTCGGTCAAACGGGCGGCTTGCATGTTGAGGGTCATCATTTCTTGTGGATAAAGCTTTGAGAGCGCAGAATCCACCAAAACCCACAGGTGTAATACAGCCTTCTGCTCCACCTGTAACCATAACATCCGCATCGCCGCGTTGAATTATCTTAAGCGCATCGCCTATCGCATGTGTACCGCTTGCGCAGGCAGTTGCCACGCAACTATTAGGCCCTTTAATACCGAGCATTATAGAAATCTGGCCTGACGCCATATTTACTATTAACATAGGAATTAAAAATGGCGAGAGCCTAGACGGGCCTTTAGTAAGGTATATCTCGACCTGCTCTTCAATTGTATGCAAACCGCCTATGCCTGAACCAACCAAAACACCTATACGTTTAACATCTTCTTTTGCAACATCTAATCCGCTGTCATCAAAAGCCATCTTAGCGGCATAAACGCCAAACTGGACAAACCTGTCCATTCTTTTAATTTGCTTGGAATTTAATATTGTATCCGGGTTAAAATTTTTAACCTCGGCTGCTATGCGGCTGTCAAATTTAGAACAATCAAAAGCAGTTAACATGCCGGTGCCGTTCTTACCTTCTATAATCGCAGCCCAAAAATCATTAAGATTATTCCCAACCGGAGAAATAACTCCGAGCCCTGTTATAACAACTCTTCTTTTCGGATTCATATGATAATATTACCTCATTATATAGTAATATAATAATGGTCGTCCCGGGATTCGGGACGACCATTGGTATCTTAAAAGGATAAGGCCCGAAGCCTTACCCCGCATTTTTCTTTACTTCTTTGTTGCCTTTTCTTCAATATACTTTATGGCCTCGCCAACCGTGGTCATCTTCTCGGCATCTTCATCCGGAATTTCAATGCCAAACTCTTCTTCCAGAGCCATTACAAGCTCTACTGTATCCAAAGAATCAGCGCCAAGATCATCTATAAATGATGCTGTGGGCGTAACTTCTTCCTGCTTTACTCCTAACTGTTCTGCTATAATCGCTTTAACCTTTTCTTCTACTGCCATATGCATGCCCTCCAATTTTTTGCTTTATTACATTAACATACCGCCATCTACCTGAATCACTTGGCCTGTTATATAATCAGACAACTCGCTTGACAAAAACAAGGCTGTTTTTGCCACTTCTACCGGCTGAGCAAGCCTGCCTGCCGGTATTAATTTTAAAAGCTGTTCTCTGATATCAGGCGCCAGCTTGGCTGTCATATCTGTTTCTATGAAGCCAGGAGCAATGGCGTTTACATTTATATTGCGGCTGGCCAGCTCTTTAGCCAATGATTTAGTCAGACCTATCATACCTGCCTTGCTTGCCGCATAATTAACCTGTCCAGCATTACCCATCAGGCCTATTATGGAAGCTATATTAACGATCCTGCCCGCTCTCTGCTTCATCATAATCCTGGTAACTGCCTTTGAGCAATTAAAAGTGCCCTTCAGGTTTATATTTATTACAATGTCAAAATCCGCTTCTGACATCCTTATCAAAAGAGCATCACGGGTTATGCCCGCATTGTTGATTAGTATATCTATTTTTTTGAATTTGTCAAGAGTTTTGTTCATGGCGGCTTCAACTTGGTCAGACTTAGTAACATCTACAACCAATCCAAGCGCCAAACGGCCTAAAGCTTCCATCTCCTTAACAGTCTTATCAAGCAATTCCTGATTAACATCAAATAAAACTATATCAGACCCTTCTTTCGCGAACAGCAAAGCAATCTCTCTTCCTATACCTCTTGCCCCACCTGTAATAACTGATACCTTATCCTTAAGCAGCATGTTGATATCCTCCGACGTATTCCTCTATATCTTTAACTTTACCTATATTATATACCTTTATATTACTATCTATTCTTCTAACCAACCCTTTTAACACACTGCCAGGCCCTATCTCAAGAAGCGTTGTTATGCCATCTTTTGCCATCAAACGCACTGAATCTTCCCACATAACAGAGCCGCTGACTTGGCTAACTAAATTTTTCTTTATGTATTCAGGATTTTCCTCGTAAAAGGCAGTTACATTAGCAATAACAGGAAACTTTGGCTTAAAAAACATTGTATGCGCTAACTCTTTTTCAAGCCGGCTGCCTGCGTCATGCATATATTTTGAATGAAACGGGCCGCTTACATCCAGGATAACAACTCGGCTGGCGCCTTCTGTGCGAGCGATTTCAGCTGCCTTAGTTATATTATCTATAAGCCCTGATATAACTATCTGGCCAGGGCCGTTTAAATTAGCTATCTGAACACCTGCTTCTTTACAAACTTTTTCAACAACCTCTTTAGGTAACCCTAACACCGATGCCATGGTACCTTTATTTTTATCTGCTGCTTCCTGCATAAATTTGCCGCGCCTATAAACAAGCTTAATCGCATCTTCAAACCCTAAAACACCTGCTGCGGCAAGCGCTGAATATTCGCCAAGGCTCAGGCCGGCAACGACTGTAGGGGCGAACCGCCGGGTCGCCCCTACATTATCCATCTCATGTTCTAATACATGTAAAGCAGCTATACTTGCAGTTACTATCGCAGGCTGGCTGATATCTGTACGGGTTAATTCTTCTTTAGGCCCCTCAAAACAGATCTTTTTCAAATCAAAATCTAGCACAGAATTAGCTGTATCAAAAATATCCCTTGCTGGCTGATATTTTTCATACAGGTCCAATCCCATTCCAACATATTGAGACCCCTGCCCTGGAAATATGTACCCTATCTTTTGCATATTCACCATTTAATCACACAAGCCGCCCAAGTGAGCCCTGCGCCGAAGGCAACGAGAATAATATTATCGCCTTTTTTGATGCGCCCTTCTCTTACCGCCTCATCCAATGCCACAGCAGTGGAGGCGCTGGACATATTGCCATATTTGGTAACATTTAAAAATAATTTACTTTCAGGAATCTTTAATCTATTAGCAACTGCCAATAAAATCCTCATATTTGCCTGATGAGGAATAATCAAATCTAATTGATCTACGCTTGATATACCTGCCTTTTTAGCTGCTTTATCAGCGGCATCTGCCATTGCCTTTACTGCAAGTTTAAACACCTCATTGCCGCTCATTTTTAGATAATGAAGCTTGTTTTTTACAGTCTCAGGAGTTGCAGGCATAGCTGAACCGCCTGCAGGCATATTTAAAAGCCCTGCCTCATTACCGTCTGAACCAAGATGCGTTGACAATATGCCGCCTTCTGATACAGGCGCCAGCACAACCGCGCCTGCGCCATCACCAAATAAAACGCAGGTGTTCCTATCCTCCCAATCAACTATTGAAGATAAAACCTCAGCGCCTATAACAAGAGTATTTTTATATTGGCCTGATTTTATCATTGCCTCAGCAACTGAAATAGCATATATGAAACCGCTGCAAGCAGCGGAAATATCAAATGCCGCGGCTTTTTTCGCGCCCAGTTTTGCCTGGACAAGGCATGCTGTCGACGGAAATTGCATATCAGGCGTTATAGTACCTACTATTATAAGATCAATATCTTCGGCATTTAATTTTGCGCTTTTTAATGCTTCTTTTGCGGCAAGCGTAGCTATCTCACTTGTAGGGGTGCCTTTTTCAGCTATACGCCTTTCTTTTATGCCTGTGCGCGTAGTAATCCATTCATCTGATGTGTCTACCATGCGCTCTAAATCAGCGTTTGTTAAAACCTTGTCAGGAAGAAAATGCCCTGTCCCTAAAATTCCTACATTAATCATAAATTTTGTCCGCGTATCGCCTCAACTATATGTTGGTTTACTTGTTGTTTTGCGAATTCGCCAGCGACACGAATGGCATTTTTTATCGCTTTAGAATTCGAACGACCATGGCCTATTATGCAGATACCGTCAACGCCCAATAAAGGCGCTCCGCCATATTCGGTATAATCTAAATCCTTTTTTAATGCCTTAAATGCAGGCAGGCACATAAAGCCTGCTATCTTCCTAATTATGTTTTTATTAATTTCCCGCCTTAAAAGCGCTGCTATTGCCTCTGAAATACCTTCTGAAACCTTAAGCACTGCGTTGCCAATAAAACCATCACACACTATAACATCAACCTTCGCGTCAAATATATGCCTGCCTTCTATATTGCCGATAAAATTCAGCTTGCTTGCGCTTAAAAGTTGATGTGTTTCTTTAACAAAATCAGTGCCCTTTGTCTCTTCTTCTCCGACGTTTAAAAGCCCGATAGAAGGATTTTTTTTCTGCAATATGTATCTTGAATAGGCGTCGCACATAATCGCATATTGCAAGAGATGATTCGGCTTTGCGACAATATTTGCTCCGACATCCACAAGCATCGCGGTGCCTTCGAGCCCGCGAAATATAATCGCGATTCCAGGCCTTTCAACGCCTTCAAGAAGCCTTAGGCCTAAAGTTGCCGCGCAAACCATGGCGCCGGTATTTCCTGCGGAAAATATAGCGTCAACTTTACCTTCCTTAGCGAGATTAACCAGCACATTTATAGATGAATCTCTTTTTTTTCTGACACTAATAGCAGCTGCCTCATCCATACCAACAACCTCAGAGGCATGGGCTATTTCAATATTCTTCGGCACATTTTTATGCCTTTTGAATTCTTTTTCCAATAAATCTCGAGGCCCGGCTACAACTATATCAAAACCAAATTCCCGAGCTGCGTCTATCACGCCTCTGACGACTACTGACGGCGCATGGTCACCGCCCATCCCATCAACGCCTATACGCATTTATTTCCCCTCTTTTTTCTCCTGCTCCATACGCACAACTTCTTTGCCGTTATAATATCCGCATTGCGCGCATACCCTATGCGGCAGATTCTTCCTTCCGCAATGAGGGCACGCAACCAGATTAGGCGCGGTTAAATGGCATTTTATCCTTTTTCTCGCCTGTCTTGATTTGGAACGCCTACGTTTTGGTAGTGGCATTTTTAATCTCCTTTCACAATTTCAAATGTATCCTGGGCTATCATTAATTCTTCATTGGTCGGCACTATCATAACCTTGGTCTTACAATTATCGATAATATTTGACAGTTCCTTACAAATCCTGTCTTTTATCCACGGGTTATTTTCTCCTATGCCGGCAGTGAATACTATCGCGTCCGCGCCATTCATAGCAGCTAGGTATGCGCCAATATATTTCTTTATGCGATAATAAAATACTTCAAAAGCTATTATCGCTCTTTCGTTTCCATTTTCTCTTTCTCTCAATAAATCGCGCACGTCATTGCTGATGCCTGACAAGCCCAAAAGCCCGCTTTTTTTATTCAAAAGATCGTTTATCTGATCCAAGTCAAGTTTTTCATTTTTCATCAGAAAAAACACTATAGCAGGGTCAATGTCGCCTGAACGCGTGCCCATAACAAGGCCTTCAAGCGGCGTAAAACCCATAGAGGTATCTACTGATACTCCTTTGTCAACAGCAGCTATGCTGCAGCCATTGCCAAGATGGCATGTAATTATTTTAAGTTCTTCTAACGGCTTACCCAACAGCTTCGCTGTTTTAAGCGCAACATATCTATGGCTTGTGCCGTGAAAACCGTATTTTCTGATTTTGTATTTTTTATATTGTTCATAAGGAAGGCCGTAAAGATACGCGTATTTAGGCATATTCGCGTGAAAAGCTGTATCAAAAACAGCTACCTGCGGGGTAACAGGCAACGCTGCTTTACAAGCCTTAATGCCCAATAAAGCCGGAGGATTATGCAAAGGCGCCAGTTCGCAATATTTTTCAATAAGTTTTATTATATCGTTGTTTATTACTGTTGACTTATTAAATTCTTCGCCGCCATGCACTACCCTGTGGCCTATCGCGCCTATTTTTGAAATTGAATCTATAACACCATACTGCGGGCTTGTAACAGCCTCAAGCATAACCTTTATGCCTTGCGCATGGTCGCTGACTGAAACAGTCTTTTTTACAACATCAGAACCTATTTTCTGATGCACAAGGCCTGATTTGTCATTGCCTATTCTTTCTACGAGGCCTTTACATAAAAGCTTTCCTTCTTCTGCCGCATTTTTATTTTTTGTTTTCTCAACGCCATTGCCATTCGGAATGTCAAACAACTGATATTTTATAGAAGAACTGCCTGAATTAATGACTAATATCAACATTTTATTTTTTACTCCCCGCTCTAACGCTTGTAATTGCAACTATGTCAACAATCTCCTCTGTGATGCATCCTCTTGATAAATCACTGCAAGGTCTTTCTGCGCCTATTATTAACGGGCCTAAAGCCTTTGCCTTTCCGAATCTCTGAGCTAACTTATAACCTATATTGCCTGCGTTTAAATCAGGAAATATTAAAATATTTGCTTTGCCTGCTACCTGGCTGTTAGGGCATTTCTTTGCTGCAACCGATGCCACCAATGCGCTGTCACCCTGAAGCTCGCCGTCAATCAATAAATCCGGCGCTTCTGCTTTAGCTAATTTTGTCGCCTCAACCACTTTATCAACCATCTCGCCGTTTCCTGAACCCATAGTTGAATAACTCAACATCGCTATGCGCGGCGGAAAATCAAATAACTGTTGAGTCAGCCTGCCGCATGCCACTGCTATCTTTGCCAGCTGTTTAGCATTCGGGTCCGGTATAATCCCGCAGTCCGCGAAAATTAAAATTCCCTGCTCACCGAAACTTGAGTCAGGGAATAACATAATAAACGCGCTTGACATAATGCCAACCTCGCGGCTTATGCCTATACATTGTATCGCGGCTTTTGCTACGTCGCGCGTGGTAAACTTGGCGCCCGCGACAAAACCGCCTGCAAGGCCATGCTTAATCATCATGCCTGCAAATAATACGCTGTTTTCTGTAATGGTTTTTCTTGCTTCATCAGCTGTCATACCTTTTGCTTGACGAGCCTTAAAATATTCATCAATATATGCCTCTGTATCCTTGTAAGCCTTTGGATTGGTAATTTCAGCCTTTGATAAATCAACTCCAAACTTTTTTGCGTCGCTTGCTATCTGTTTTTCGTCACCGATTATTACCAGTTTTGCATAACCTTTTTTTAATATCACATCAGCTGCGCGTAGTACTCGCTCATCATTTCCCTCAGGCAATATTATTCTTTGCGGATTTGCCTTCGCCCTTTCGTAAATAACATCAAACTTGCTCATTTTATTGTGTGACTACCTCCATTTTTGTTTAATTTTTTCTTTACAGCTTTCTGCACAAATTCCGGAACAAAACTTGATACGTCAGCGCCCAAAGAAGCCGCTTCCTTAATAAGCTTTGAAGAAATATAGGAATATTCTTCGCTTGGCATCATAAACATTGTTTCTATATCAGGATTAAGCTTTCTATTGGTAAGCGCCATTTGAAATTCATATTCAAAATCAGATATCATCCTTAAGCCGCGTATCATCACCTTTGCGCCGTGTGACTTGACATAATCAACAGCAAGGCCGTCAAATGAATCAACAGTCACGCCTTTTAAGCCTTTTGTCGCTTCTTTCAACATCTCTAGGCGCTCTTTAAGGCTAAACATAGGCGCTTTATCAATATTCCTTGCCACTGCGACAACTAAATGATCTGTAAGCCTGGCAGCCCTTTTAATTATATCAATGTGGCCGTATGTAAGAGGGTCAAAACTGCCCGGATATACTGTTACATTTTTCATTTTACGTCTTTCTTTAAAATTGACAAAATAGTATCCCTATATTTATATTGTTTTAGCAATATAATACTGCCTTCTATTTTAGGGATATCTTCTCTTTTGGTATGCTCTATTACTACTAAATGAGGTTTTTTTAATATATCATAGGTATTCAATTTAATCAAGAGTTTTCTTATGTGGTCCATTCCGTAAGGAGGGTCTGCTATTATAACGCCAAACTTATCGCCGCTGTCAGCAAAGCGCTGAACAGCCTTATATATATCCAGCCTGACTATAGATGCTTCAGGCACCCTTATACCCAATGAATCAAGATTCTCTTCTATTGTCTTAAGGCACAAGGGATCGCGTTCCACGAAAGTCGCTGACTTAGCACCTCTGGACAAAGCTTCTATGCCAAGAGCGCCTGTTCCAGCAAATAACTCAAGCACATCACTATCCATAAGATACGGTTTGATTATCTCAAACATAGACTCTTTAATCCTGTCCTGTGTTGGCCGTATCTCTAAACCCTTCGGCAGTTTTAGCAATCTTCCCTTATATAATCCTGATATTACACGCATGGGCTATATCATACCTTATTTCTTTATTGCAGGCAAATGAAAAATGAAAGGTTTCTACAGGCATCTCGGGTTGTCTGTTCGCTCGGCCTTTCCTTTGTTTTGTCCAAGGCTTCAGTGCAAAACAAAGCCGGCTCTTCGCTCACAGACAACCCTCATGCCTGCACATGATTTCGCTGCTCACAAACCACTTCACCCACAAAAAAAAGGGGGACAGGTTCAGACCAGACAACTGTCTTGCGAAGAACCTGTCCCCTCGTGATATACTATTATTACACTGAATTCAACAAATCAACAACGTCTTTTTCATTTACCAATGCCTGCGGCGTTATTCCCTTTAGTCCAAACAAAGGCCCTATATTGACTATATTTGCCTGACTAATTAAATATGTGGCAACAATATCAAAATGGCTGTTTAAAGCCTCTCTTACTAATTGTGCATTATTCGTGACTGCACTAAGAGAATCCTCTGCTGACAAATTAACCACTACAACATTCCTACCTTGTTCCCTATAACCATTTATTAATGTTTCAATTTGACTGCTAAACTGATTGTCTGTAATAAGCAATACTGAACTTGTAGGAACAACTCCCACTGCCGCAGCGCCTTGCGCCTGGCTAGCAGCCCCCGCGGCACTGGTATATGCGGCCACAGTCCCATTAGCCGCAAAAATACGATCAAGTAAAAACATGTAATCGTCGTATCTAAGTTTATACCTATTTCTGCCCGCAGGAAATGCCTCATTCACAATATGATCAAACAAACTACGGTTGGCACTGACCCAAAAATTGTTATATGGTGGTTCAGCATTTACTATTTTCCCAAAAACACGCTCCCATCCAACCAAGTGTACGTCACCCGGCAATTTCAAGATATTTAAATAGGACCTTCTCTTTAAACCCCGCGACAAACCTGTATTGCTTGAAATCAGAGCAGCGGCTAAAATCAATTTCTTTAACCTTCCCACAGTAATCAAATTATCAGATTCTTCCGCGAGGATTCTTTTTACTCTTTCAAGCGCTTCTACGGCAGAAGCTGCTACGATTACACCGCCCGCGGCGCGGGCAGGCTGGCCAGCGGCATCCGCATTGGAGTCACCGGCCTTCAGATTTTTCAAAGCTTGCAAAGTCGTCTCTATCTGTGGCATAGATGTTATAGCGATTGTTGTAGCAAAATCTACTGGTACTCCTTCTTTTGTTGTAACCCTCGTTGCTCCTTTTTCATATATTACTAAATACTCTCTTCCTTCATAGAAAACTTTAATATTCATACGTCTTTTAGAAGGCAAAGATAATTCTTCTGCTTGTTTTCCTAATTCCACTAATGGCCCTATAGGCCCGCTAGTTTGGATATCGCCTATAGGCTCAACCAAGGGTTGTTGCTGCGCAGGTTTTACTTGCCGCGCTGCCAACCATTCATCGGCTCTGTTATCTAATCCTACAAAATCAAGATTTACATAATCAACTCTTCTCATAACGTTATTTACCGGCCTGCCTCTAAGCAATTGTAAATAGGAAAACCCACTTGCATCAATCCTGTCTCTTTGCACTAAACATTGTGTTTTTGCAGGAACACCGTTGTGCGTACTTCTATAGCCATCATTATGTATAATGGTTATGTCAAAATTTCCACCATGAGAAAACCTTAAAGAATCATTAATTTCTCGCCTCATTTCTTCTATAGTCATGGGCTGGCCTGCAGCAGCACCCTGCCCAAGCTCCGCGCCAACGCCCGCGGCGCGAACTGTGCCATCTGGCGGCTCAGCGGCTTCCAGCTCCGTGCCTGTACCACCTAGCGGATTAGCAGCTTCCGGCTCCGTACCTCTGCCGGCTGGCGCTTCGGCAGCAATTAATTCAGTAGATACCGGCGCTGTTGGCAACGGAAAACCAACAAACGCATGCAAGATAAATTTCATATGATCATTATTCTCTGGATTAAAACCGCCTTCTCTAATTAATGCAGCTAATTGAGCACGTGTAGTATCGTAAGAAGCTCGGCCCAATAATGGCCTTTTAGCATCAGCGCCAAAATATTTCCTTAATTCTAAAGCAAGAAGATTATATCTATAACCATCTCTGATCCTAAATGGCAATCCACCACCTAAAAGTCCTGTCTGTTTTTGGCCGCTTTGCTGTTGTCCAGCCCTTATAGCAGCATCGCGATCAATTATAGCTTTTCCAACTACTAAAGCTTTTTGAGCTAATTCTTTAGCATGGTATGCCGCAACTTGTCTTTGTTGTTCTCGTTCTGCTTCTTTAGCATAAATAGCTGCCACATCAGCCTCATATTCAGTCTGAATAGCTGCGCGCCGTTTTGCAAAATCAGCATCTCGCTCCATAGATCGGCGTATATAATCAATTTGGGACTGAACAAGCTTCTTTAATATGCTTATACTGCGTCGATCCACAACGCTAAATTCTCTTTCTCCTAAAATTGTTGAAAGTTCTGTTAAAACTTGTTCTAAAGCTCTGATAGCGCTATCCGCATCTTCGCTGACAACAGCATGATGAACACCATCCATAGCCGGCATGCCATCTACATTGCAACCGATGGCTAATTCTTCATATTCAGTTATAAATGTCGTTGTAAGAGCAACCCAGCCTGCCGCTGCTGCATTCGCAGGCGCGCCGATTGCCGCGGCAAGCTCGCCGCTCGCATTACCCGCGGCGCGGGCAGAAATACCTTGTCTAGAATCCGGGTTTGCACTAGCAACAGTAAAACCTGAATAAGCTTTTTGCGAAAGGACTCTGTACAACCAACCGCTATTTCTTTCTTTTAATCGTTCTGCATTAAAAATATAATTTCTACCAAAACTTTTAGTATAAATTGTATCATCATCTATATTTATAATTTTGTAAACAATCTTTCCTTCTAGCCCTTTTATCGCATTCCTTATATACCCGCCAACCTGAAATATTGTTTTACCTGTTATACCGCTATAGCCGTCACGCCGCATTGACGTTATTGATCTAAGCACATCTTGCGTGGCTTTTTTAGCGCCTACACTGCCTGCTTTAACGACTTCGGCATTAGATGCGAGAACATAGGGTTCATTAGGCCTGATAAGCGGCGGAAGCGGATTTTCAGGTTCTACTGGAGACGTTAACATTTCGGTTTTTACTGAAAAACTGAAACCTTTACCAGAATTTTCTACATCAAGTACAACAGGCAACGAAAGCAAGCTTCCTTTTAAAACTCTGCCAGGCATATTTGTTTCTTCTATTTTTATAGCTATTGCATCGCCTGTTGGTTTGCCGCCACGCACCAAGTACGCTCCTTTAAAACTAACACTATTAACATTGCGCGGCTTGTTTCCAGGCTCATCTAAGACCTTTACAATAAATATTGAACCTTTCTGGTATGAATCAGGCACTTTTAAAACCAATAAAAATCTCGCAGGAACTCTGGGGGCGCGCTCCGGCCTCATTTCACCAATTACAAAAGCCGCGTCCATTTTTTCCGGCTTACCTGAAGAAGCGTAAGGTAAAGCTTCTATTCTTTTGAAAGCTCTGTTAGGGTCTTCCAGCGAAATTGTAACAGGTGTACTTATAGGCTCTGGCGGCGTATTGGATGGGGTTTGCTCAACTGCTGAAGGTACATTTTGTCTCTGCAAAAATCTGCTAATACTTCCACTATTAACTGCGGCAAGGCTAACTGCTGATAACATAATGCCTATAATAACATTACGAATACGCGCCTGCCTTCTGTTTATTTCAACGCGCGCTAACATCTTATTTTCTGCGGCTTGCAGGCTATGTTCTTTAACAACAGAAGGTGGTACAATAAAATCTAACGGATGATTATTACCAACCGAAGCAGCATTTGCTGACTGAAGTTCTGCTTTCATACCAACAGCACGCCCATCGCCTTTGGTTGTTTCTACAGGCCGCAAATTCTCTGGCCTAGCACCTGCAAACACAGGCACAATACCGCATTGTGTCAGTATAAACGTAATGATTATAATTGATGCTATTATGCGATTTCTCATATTACTCATATAACAACTGAAACGTCAAATTATTCCCAATTATTTCTGGCTTTTTGTAACATTTACACCAAACCCCACCTCGGAGGTGGGGTTTGGTTAAGTACTGTTACAAACCTATGCTGCCTACCGGGCCGAAGCGTTTTAGGATTTCGCTTCGCAGGAGCCTATTTTCAGGAAGGGATAATTGCAGGTCTTTGGCCACAACATCATATGCCGCGCGGCGCGCAGTTTCTAAAATTGTTATATCTTTTACAATATTAGCCAGCTGAAATTCCGGTAAGCCTGATTGGCGAGTACCTAAAAAATCTCCTGGCCCGCGTATTTCAAGGTCACGTTCAGCTATCTTAAACCCATTTTGTGTTTCAAGCATCGCCGCAAGCCGCATCTTCGCACTATCAGTCTTTGCGTCTGCGACTAATAAACAATAAGACTGATGCGTTGAACGGCCTATCCTGCCGCGCAATTGATGAAGCTGGCTTAAGCCAAAACGCTCTGCATGCTCAACAATCATCACTGAAGCATTCGGCATATCAATACCAACCTCAATTACAATAGTAGAAACCAAAATATCTACTTCCCCTCGCCTGAAATCATCAAGCGTTTTATTTTTTTCTTCAGGCTTTAGCCTGCCATGCACAAGGCCTACTTTTAAATCAGGAAAAACTTTTGTTTTAAAATCTTCATACATTTTTGACGCGGCTTTTAGATTCAATAAGTTCTTGCGCGGCATCCTAAATACTTTTTGCCCACTCGCATCTACATCTTCAGCTAATTCAAACGACACACTCTGCTCATCTATTAAAGGATACACCACAAAAATCTGCCTGCCTTTTTTAATTTCATCGCGCATAAATTTATAAACGTCTTCTCTATGTTTTTCTTCAAACATACATGTCTTTACAGGCATCCTGCCAGGCGGCATCTGATCAATCACTGAAATATCCATATCGCCGTAAACTGTCAAAGCAAGCGTGCGCGGTATAGGAGTAGCTGTCATAACCAACACATCAGGATTTATGCTTTTCTCGGTAATCTTCAAACGCTGCGCCACGCCAAACTTATGCTGCTCATCAACGACAACCAAGCTTAAATTTTTAAATCCAACATCTTCCTCTATTAAAGAATGCGTGCCTACAACAACATCTACCTCGCCTGATTTTATTTGAGCTTTTATATTTGCTTTTTCTTTTAGGGATAAACTACTTGTCAAAAGGCATATTTTAACCCCTAACGACGAAAGAAATTTATTAAAAACCGCGTAATGCTGTTGGGCTAAGATTTCAGTGGGCGCCATTATAGCTGATTGATATCCGCTTTGTTTTGAAATAACTACCGCATGCAAAGCAACAATTGTCTTTCCGCTCCCTACATCGCCTTGTAAAAGACGGCACATAGGCCTGGGGCTTGCCATATCTTTTTTAATATGCTCTATTACTTTTTTCTGCGCAGTTGTCAATTCAAATGGCAGGCTTTTATCAAATAAATTCAATAAGCCGGATTCTACTTTGTGGCTAAAAGCCTTTGTATTGTATTTTAACCGCGCCTTTTTAAGCGCAAGCATTGATTCCAGAAAGAAAAACTCATCAAACACAAGCCTGCGCCGCGCGTTTTCAAGTGTCTGGAATGTATCAGGAAAATGTATATGCTTTATTGCAAATTTTAAATCTATCAGGCTCTGGTTTAATTTTACATCATTAGGAACAGGATCCTGCACGCACGCTGAAAAATTTTCAACTGCAGTATAGGCAATTGAACGAAGCATCCTCTGGCGCACACTTTCAGTTAAAGGATATATCGGCGTTATACGGCCGATATGCACTGCGAAGTCTTCATCGTCTGTTATTATTTCATATTCAGGCACAATCATCTGAAGCCTGCTATGTAACTGCACCTTGCCGTATAATATCAAATTATCCCCGGCCTTAAAATATTTCTTTAGATATGGCTGGTTGAACCATGTGGCATAAACAGTGCCAGTACCGTCTGAAACAGTAAGTTGAAACATAGTAATACCGGTCCTAGTCCTAAACACACTAGCAGACCGCACCACGCCTTTGATAGTAGAGAAAAAACCGATTTTTGATTTTAGTTCAGATATTGGTAGGAATTTTGACCGGTCTTCGTGCCTGCGCGGAAAATAAAACAAAAGATCATTTATAGTTTTTATGCCTAATTTATTTAAAAGCTGGGATTTTTTCGGGCCTACACCTTTTATATATTGCGCCAAACTTTGCAGAGAATCCATCAGAGGGTTTCCAGAAATGCTTCAACTATTTTCCTGTCAAGCTTTACGCCGGCAAGCTTTCTTAATTCTTTTTTTGCGTCTTCTTTTGTCATGGCTTTTTTATAAGGCCTATCTGTGGTCAACGCATCATAAATATCCGCCACTGCCAGTATACGAGCATGAAACGGTATTTCTTCGCCTTTTAATCCATCCGGATAACCTGAACCATCCCACCTTTCCTGGTGCGAACGCACTATACTGCATAATTTTGACAGCGATTTAACCGGCTTCATAATGGTTTCGCCTATTAAAGAATGTTTTTTCATTTCATCGTATTCTTCTTCAGTCAACTTGCCTTTTTTAAGCAAAACGCTGTCAGGTATGCCTATTTTACCCAGATCATGCAAATATGCTCCATCATGCAGGTTCTTAATATCTTCCTCCATTAATTCTAGTTTTTTTCCTATATCAATACAATATTTCGCAACCCTGTCAAGATGCCCGGCGCTATAAGAATCCTTTGCTTCCACTGCCATAGCAAGCGCCCTAATCGTATCAAGATAAGCTTTTTCCACATCTGAATTTAACTGATAATTGGAAATAGCTACTGCAGTCTGGGAAGCAATATCTTTAAAAAGATTAAGGTCATCCGCTGTAAAAGACTGCGTTGTTTTTTTATCATAAACACCAATTAAACCTATAATCCTGTTTTTATAGCCTAAAGGCACACATAAAAGCGACTTAAAACCAGTGTTTCTACCTTTAATTTCCTCTGCTGAAAATATTGCCGGCTTATTATCTTTAACAACGCTGCCTAAAACGCCTTCGCCTATCTTCATAGCTGTTAATTTAAGCGGCCTGCCATCTTCTGAATAAACAACAGACGGATTAATTTCAGACTTATCTGAATCAACCAACATTATAAAACCTCCTCTTGCGCCTATGGCGCCTGATATGCTTTGCAAAATAAGCTCAAGAAGGCTGTCTATACCGCGCATCGAAGTGATAGCTTCTCCTATTTTATGAAATATGCTATGAATCAGTTTTTTAGAGGTTTCAAGCTCTATTATCTTTACTTCCAATTTTTTTGTCACTACATCAAAATACCTTGCCAACTCGCCTATTTCATTATCTTCATCAATAAGGATATTTTTGGATATGTTTCCGCTTATAACATCCTTTACGTGCGCGGTAAATCCAGAAAGCGCAGTAACCGCCTTTCTTATGACAAAATAGCCGGCTATAGAGGAAATAAACATCCAAAATATGGCAATTCTTGACTGCTGCATACGGCCTTCCAATGTAGAAGCATTTATTATGAATATCAAAGACACTGCCATAATAAGCGGTATTATTGACATGAGCATAAATGCCCAGGCAAATTGCACAACCAAGCTCTTATTTGAGATTTTTTTATTCATATTGCGCTCCTTGGCTAAATTTTTGGTTGACGCAAGTTCTTTCTTATGGTATTATATACGCCTTACAATACCATCAAGAAGAGGAGAAAATTCAATGTCAAAAAAATGTGAAATCTGCGGAAAAGGCCCTGTTGCAGGCCGGACAATCAAACGGCGCGGTATGGCCAAAAAACACGGCGGAGTAGGAAGAAAGATAACAGGTATATCTCGCCGCGTATTCTATCCAAACATCAAAAACATCAAAGCTGTTATTAACGGAGCTGTCCGCACCATAAAAGTCTGCACACGCTGTATAAAACACGGCAAAGTCGTAAAAGCTGTTTAAAATCATTGTAGGGGCGTATTGCAATACGCCCCTACGTCTATCTCACATCCCTTTAAATCTTTCAAATTCAGCTCAATACTTATAGCGCCTTGCCACTCATTTAAACCTACATTATAAACAATATCCAATACATCTGGTATGTCAGCCGGCTGAAAAACCTCTGCCATTTTAAAGCCTATAGCCTGGCATGTAACATCACCATCTGAAACCCACATCTTTAATGTGTTTTTCCCCAAAACCAAAGGCCTTGTCTTTACAGTAACTGCTCTAGTCGCAAAAACAGGCTTAGGATTTTCCGGACCAAACGGCCCAAGCCCGTTTATACTGCTTATCAATTTTTCATCCAGCAAAGAAAGAGGTATCTCAGCATCAATAGTCAATTTTGGCGACAACTCTTGCGGCAATATCATGTCTAACGCGTATTTATTTATAGCATCCCTGAATTCATTTATACAATCCGGATCCATTGATAAGCCGCAAGCCTTACTATGGCCGCCAAATTCTTTAAGCAATGCCTTACAATTTACCAACGCCTGAAACAAATGAAAATTATCTACAGACCGGCCTGAACCTTTCGCTGAACCATCTTCTTTTGAAGATAGTAATATAACAGGCCTATAAAAACGCTCCACTATACGTGATGCCACTATACCTATAACCCCGGGATGCCAGTCATCTTTATAAAGCACTATAACCCGATGTTCTTTAAAATTTATCTCTTTATCTATTTTTGCCAACGCCTCTTTAAGCGTCTTCGCCTCTAACTGCTGCCTTGATTTATTATCATCGTTTAATTTACCGGCAAGCTCTATGGCTTCCTTTTCGGATTCCGCCATCAATAACCTAAATGAACTATCAGACGAACCAATCCTGCCAGTAGCATTAAGCCTCGGGCCCAGCAAAAAACCTGCATGCATTGCAGTGATTTCTTTGCCATTAATACCTACTTTATCCAATAATTTAATCAACCCCGCCTTTTTTGTTTTTGACAACTGCGCAAGGCCGTGCCTGGCTAAAATTCTATTTTCACCTGTCATAGGCACTACATCAGATATCGTCCCCAACACAACAAGATCAAGATGTTCAAATAATTTTTCCTGTGTCAAAGCCTGCGAAAGCTTAAAAGCAATCCCTACGCCTGCTAAAAATTTAAAAGGATAATTACACCCCTCTTGCAAAGGATTTATTATTGAAAAAGCCTTTGGCAAATCTTTACCCAAAGGCTGATGATGATCTGTGATTATTACATCTATTCCTGCGTTGTTTAAAAATTCGACTTCTTTGAAGCTATTTATGCCGCAATCTACGGTAATAAAAAGTAGAGGCGAATGGCCATTCGCCTCTACATTGCTGTATATCTTTTTAATACCTTCAATATTTAATCCATAACCTTCTTCTGTCCTATGCGGTATATAATGCTCTACAAGAGCTCCGGATTTTTTAAGAACTGTTTTTAAAAGCGCTGTTGCAGTCAGGCCGTCAACATCATAATCGCCCCAGACAATTATTTTTTCCTTGTCTTTAATGGCTTTTTTAATCCTTAAGACAGCTTTATCCATGCCCTTAAACAAAAAAGGGCTATACAAATCTGATAAACTGCAATTAAGAAACTGCCTGGCATCTGAAACAGTTACAATATTTCTGTTAATTAGCAACTGCGCCATTAACGAAGAAATACCTAACTCTTGGGAAAATATTTTCTGTAATGCAATGTCTGGTTTTTTAACATTCCATATCTTTTGCATTTTTATATGGCAAATCTTATGCGGTTTTGGCGTTTGGTTTTTTGCCTTTTAAGCCTTCCCAAGCTAAAATCAAAGGCGACGCGATAAACACCGTGGAGTAAATTCCTGAAATAAACCCTACTAGAAGACAAAACGAAAAATCGTTTATAACATCTCCTCCAAAGAAAAATAGAGCCAGTACAACCAACATTGTACAAAAAGTCGTAAGTATCGTCCTGCTCATAGCTTGATTAACCGCGATATTTATAGCGTCTTTCAAAGTTACTTTTGGCGTAGTACGTATAACCTCGCGTATACGGTCATAAATAACTATTGTGTCGTTTATCGAATAACCTGCTATGGTTAACAGCGCCGCAATAACAGTTAAAGACATTTCCCTGCCAGTCAACGCTACAAAACCCGCAGCTATTACAACGTCATGTAAAAGCGCTATTACGCCTGCTGCCGCGTAATTAAAATGCTTAAATCTGAAAGCGACATATATCAGGATACCTATCAAAGAAAACACCAGCGCGTTAAAAGCCTTTTTCTTTAAATCTTTGCCAACAGCAGGGCCGACATGCTCTATACGCATAACCTGATATTTATTATCAGGAAAATCTTCGCTGAATTTTTTACTTACCTGATTAACAGTATCTTTCGCGGTTTTTATTATTACTTCATTTTTACCTGTTATCTGCTGAATTGAGGCCTCGCCTAAGCCGGCTTTATCTAAAGATTCTCTTATTTTTTCAATATTTATCTTTTTATCAAAAGAATATTCCTGCACTTGGCCGCCGGTGAAATCAACACCATACATAGATTTGCCTCTGTGAAAAAAGGCGAACATGCCTGTAATTATTACTATCGCTGAAAGCGCGTAACAAATATAACGGATTTTTATATAATCGATTTTTGGTTGCTTTATGTATTCTATTAAAGTTAGTTTCTTTAAACGGTTTGATGACAGCAAAAATTCAAAAATAGTCCTTGTAACCACTATAGCTGTAAACATACTGACTACAAGGCCTATTGTCAAAGTAATAGCAAAACCTTTTATAGGGCCTGTGCCAAACCAGAACAAAAACGCTGCTGCTATAATAGTTGTAAGGTTTGAATCAAATATAGCGCTGAATGCCTTGTTATAACCATTGCTTATGGCAGTCCTTAAAGGCCTGCCTGTTTTAAGCTCTTCCCTTATCCTCTCGTTAATAAGAACGTTTGCGTCAACAGCCATACCTAAAGACAAAATTAAACCTGCTATACCAGGCAATGTCAATGTTGCATGAAAATATGCCAAGCCTGCTAGTGTAAATAAAAAGTTTAGGATTAACGCTATATTAGCAACAAAACCTGCCAACAAATAATATGCTAGCACAAAACCAAATACTAAAAGCGCGCCGATTATAGTCGCGCGTATTCCGTATCTTATGGAATCTTGGCCTAAAAGCGGGCCGACTGTACGCTCTTCCTCAATCACAACAGGCGCAGGCAATGCGCCTACACGAAGCACTATCGCCAAGTCAGACGCCTCTTGTTGAGAAAAACGGCCTGTAATCCTGCCTTGGCCTGAAGGAATTTCAGTCTCAATCCTTGGAGCTGATTTAATCTTACCATCTAATACTATGGCTAACCTGCGGCTTATATTTTCCCTTGTGGTTTTAGCAAATGCCTTTGCGCCTTCAGGGCTTAGCGTAAAACCTACATATGGCTGGCCAAATGCTGACTGGTCAAAATCCACCCTTGCATCAGTCACAGCTTCGCCTGTTAATGCAGAGCCTGCTTCCAAAAGAAGCGGCTCGCTGTCAAGATATAACAATTCGCACCCTTCAGGCACAGTGCCGGATATGGCGCTTTTCAGTTTTTCCGCGTCATCTACAACCAATTTAAACTCAAGATGTGCTGTCTTAGCCAATAAATCAAGAGCTCTGTCTCTATCTGTTACTCCGGGCAGTTGAACAACTATATTTTCTGTGCCCTGCAGCTGTATGGACGGTTCTTTAACGCCAAACTCGTCAATACGATTTCTTATGACTTCAAGCGCGCGTTCAGGCGCTTTAGCCCTTGCATCAAGCGGCAGTTTAGAAGTATCTACTCTTAAAACAAGATGCATGCCGCCCTGCAAATCCAGGCCAAGATTAATCTTTTCTTTAAGCGGAAAGACCATCCATATTGATACCGCTATAAGGCCTAATATAAGATAAATTTTCCATTGTAAATTCTTATACATCTCCAATATCTCCTTATTGTTTTTTTGTCACTTGCGTAATATGAGTCTTTTCCACTTCTACCTTTACATTTTCATCAACTTTCAACACTATGCTGGTATCTTTCACATTCATTACGACACCATGAATGCCGCCTGCAGTTATAACTTCATCATTCTTCTTTAATTCAGACAACATCTTAACGTGTTCTTTTTGTTTATCCTGCTGAGGTTTTATAAGCAAAAAATAAAAAATTCCAAATATCAAAACAATAGGAACTACATTTACCCAAAATGGCGGTGCTTGCGGTGTCATATCATTCTCCTTTGTACGTTTTTTCCAGCTTCTTTTTGTACTGGTTAAATTTATCCTCTTTGATAGCCTGCCTTATTTCAGCCATTATTTTAGCATAAAAATGCACATTATGTAAAGATATAAGTGATAACCCTAAAATCTCTTCTGATTTATATAAATGCCTCAAATATGCCCTGGTATGAGTTTTACAAGTATAACATCCGCATTCAGAATCTATAGGCACATGCTCATGAGCATGTATAGAATCCCTTAAAACCATAGGCCCATTCCTGGTAAAGGCTACGCTATTACGGCCATTCCTAGTAGGTATAACGCAATCAAACATATCAACACCACAGCTAACTGCATGCAATATATCCGGTATCTCGCCTACGCCCATAAGATATCTTGGCTTGTCTTGCGGCAGAAGGCCTGCAGTAAACCCGGCGATTTCCCATATAAGGCCTTTTGGTTCTCCTACGCTTACACCACCTATAGAATAACCGTCAAAACCAATATCCACCAACCTCTTTGCGCATTCTTTACGAAGATCAAGATAGCTTGAACCCTGAACAATACCGAACAAAAAGGTGCCTGGCACCTTTTTTGGTGCCTGGCACCTTTTTGATCTACTTGCCCATTCAATAGTCCGCCTCATTGCAAGTTCTGCTTTATCCTTTTCACAAGGATAATGAACACACTCATCTAAGGGCATCATTATATCACTGCCTAAAGCCTCATGAATCTTTATAACAAACTCAGGGCTGAATTTATGTTTAGAACCATCTATATGTGATTTAAATTCTACTCCGTCATCAGTTATATTCATTAACTTTGAAAGGCTAAATACCTGAAAACCGCCGCTATCAACAAGTATTGGGCCATGCCACGCCATAAATTTATGAAGGCCGCCTGCTTCTTTTATAATTTCAAGGCCTGGCCTAAGATACAAATGATACGCATTTGATAAAATTACCTGCAGCTTGCAATCTTTAAGGTCCCGCACAGAAAGGGCCTTGATTGTTGCCTGCGTAGCAACAGGCATGAACTCTGGCGTCTGAATGGCCCCATGCGCTGTCATTAATCTGCCTAATCTTGCTTTTGTATGTTTGTCTTTATGAATTATTTTATACATATTAAATTATTAGCATCGCATCCCCATAACTAAATAATCTATATTGCCTCTCTATTGCCTCTTTATACGCCTTCACCATCAAATCATATCCGCAAAATGCCGCAACCAGCATCAAAAGCGTAGTCTTAGGCATATGAAAATTTGTTAATAACATATCAGTTAATTTGAATTTGTAAGGCGGGTAAATGAATAAATTTGTTTCACCTTGTAGGGGCGAGGTCACCTCGCCCCTACATTTATCATTTACAATCGTTTCCAATACACGGCAGCTGGTCGTTCCTACCGCTAAAATTCTTCCGCCTTTTTCTCTGGTTTTATTTATCAAATCTATTGTCTTTTCCGGCACGCTGAATTGCTCTGAATGTATTTTGTGCTTGGTGATATTTTCGTCTCTTACCGGCTTAAAAGTGCCATAACCAACATGCAAAGTAACATAAGCAGTATTTACGCCTTTTTCAGCAATATTCTTTAAAACTTTTTTTGTAAAATGCAAGCCTGCCGTAGGGGCTGCAACAGCGCCGGCATTTTTTGCATAAATTGTCTGATAGGTTTTGAAATCCGCCTTCCGGGATTCTCTTTTTATATATGGCGGCAAAGGCATTTTGCCTATTTTTTTCAATAAACCATCAATAGAACAAGAAAACTTTAAAATTTTTTCAGGGCAACTCTCTAAAACTTTGGCTGTAGCGCCATTTGAAAATACAACTTCTGCATTGTCTTTAAATTTTCTCGCGGGCTTTACAAGGCATTTTGCTGTATTTTTATCGATTTTTTCAATAACCAGCAATTCACCTTTGGTGCCATTTGTAAATTCAACAGATAATTCAGCAGGCAAAACCTTAGTATTATTTAAAACAACAAGGTCATTTTTACACAAATAATTTATTATATCAGAAAATTTATTATGAGCTATAACTGCGGTTTTTCTATCAATAACCAAAAGGCGCGATTCATCGCGCCTTGGCATAGGTTTATACGCAATTAATTCTTTCGGAAAATCGTAATCGTAATCGGATAATTCATCATTGCCCATTATACATCTCAATGTCTACGCCCGGATAATAATATTTCAGGATCTTTTCGGCATTATAATTTCTTCTTGCCATACCAAAAGCGCCCCATTGGCACATACCAACACCATGGCCCCATCCAACGCCTTCAATATTAGCAAATAGTTTGCCACTATAATTTTTATCAACACGTATTTTAAACATAGTGCTTTTTATTACATTACCGCCAAGTTTCTGGCGAAAATCCTTAGCAGAATAGCTAACCATGTCATTATTAGTCCTAATTAACATATCAACTACCCTGCCTGAACTGCTCCTATTTGTTGCAATAATATCTTTGATATTTTTTATACCCAAGGTATTTTCAATGTCTGACATAGCGATTGATCTTTTCCAATAAAAATGCGGCGACTGTTTGCAGAATCCGCATATCACGCCTTTTAAAGGCTGAATATTAGTTTTCCATAAAATTGCTGCATCCTCAGTATGGCCTGCGCATGTTGCGTGAAAATATGCAGGGAAAATACTGCCTTTATATGTAAGGATTTTCCCTATTGTCTTATATACAGCATCATTAGTCCTGATTTTTTCACTAGTGGCTCCGCCATAGACCTGCGACAACACGCTGCACTCTAGGTCATAATCTTTATTTTTATTCACTCCTACCTGATATAAAGCAAAAGTCCTTGATGCTATTGCCTGCGCTTCTAAAACCGCTCTAGGCCACCAATGCGAAACCTCATGATATAATACACCGCGCAGATAATCCTCGACGTTTATATGATTTACCACTAAAAGAGTCTCATTTTTCTGCCTTATAATATCAACCTCTCCCCGAAAAGACCTGTCATTTATGTGTATAGCAGAATCAGTAAGCGGAACTATTCTTATCCCATAAAGCTTAAAATCCATATCAGCTATTTTTATACCCCAATTCGTAGGCACAACTAAAGAAGATTTTAATAAATTTTCTGAATATAAAACCTCATCCATCTCGAGCGGCAGGATATTAAATCCGCTTTTCACTGTAAGGGTAAGCTGTTTGGCGTCCTTTATAACAGCAACACGCACAATGGGCGCTTTGTATGCTGTTTGCGCAGGCAAAGCTTGCACCTGCCCTATTTGGGCAACCACAAGGGTTGCCCCTACAATAAAAATAAAACCTATTATTTTTCTCATCATTTCTTCTCTGTTATACTTTGCTCGCACCCGCAATATTTCTGCCTGTAAACGCCTTGTTCCTTTGCCATCTCCTGCGACTGCCTAAACCCAATTCTGAAATCATCATAATAAAAATTAACTCGGGACTCTTTTTCTAATTCAGCGCCTATAGCCTTGATCTTTTCATGGTCTTGATATGGGCTTATAAGCAATGTTGTTGTGAAAGCATCAAATTGCGGTACTTTAGCTTGTTTTGATGTTTCGGATAGCCGCATCCGCCAACAATTGCTGCATCGCTGTTGATTACCATACCAGCCCCCGCGGTTTAAATCGGTTTTTACTAATTCAACCGCGGGGGCTGGTATGGCCCAATTTTCGCCATATGTCACATCCACATTCAACCGCTTCGCCATATCAACAACCGCCTGCCTGCGCAGTTTATACTCTACTGACGGATATATATTCGGATTATAAAAGAACCCTTGAACTTTATGCCCATCCTGCTTAAGTTTATCAATAGTATACAAACTGCAGGGCGCGCAGCAGATGTGCAACATTATATTCATTGGAAATGTTTATATGCAAGTTCTGTGGCCTGGCGGCCGCGCGGTGTGCGATTTAAAAAACCGATTTTCAGTAAAAACGGCTCTACGACATCTATGATTGTATCAACTTCTTCGTTCAATGTCGCGGCCAATGACTCAACGCCTACAGGCCCGCCTTTATAAAAATCAATTATTGCCTTTAAGACTTTCCTGTCAATATTGTCAAGGCCCATTTTATCTATACCCTGCGATTCCAAGGCTAAATTAGCAACCTCTTTAGTTATATTGCCGTCTGCTTTTACCTGCGCATAATCTCTGACGCGGCGTAAAAGCCTGTTTGCAACACGCGGTGTGCCGCGCGAACGATTAGCTATTTCCAAAGCTGCTGTTTCTTCTATAACAATATTTAAAATCTTTGCTGAACGTTTAATAATTTTTACTAAGTCCTGCGGGCTGTAAAAATCCATATGATGCAATATGCCGAACCTGCCGCGTAAAGGCGCTGTCAAAAGCCCGCTTCTTGTAGTAGCTCCGATAAGTGTGAATTTTTTGAGGTTAAATTTTATAGTCTTTGCATACGGGCCTTTGTCTATGACAAAATCTATCTGATAATTTTCCATTGCGGGATATAAAAATTCCTCTACAACCTTTGACATGCGGTGTATCTCATCAATAAAAAGCACATCTCCTGCTTCCAGATTTGTCAATATGCCTATCAGGTCTCCTGCGCGCTCTATCGCAGGGCCGCTGGTAGCTGTTATTTTCGTACCCATTTCATGCGCGATTATATGCGCAAGCGAAGTCTTACCCAGGCCTGGAGGCCCTGAAAATAATATATGCTCGAGCTGTTCATCGCGTTTCTTGGCTGCTTCTATAGAAATCTTTAGATTATCAATAACCTCAGCCTGGCCTACAAAATCAGATAATTTTGACGGCCGAAGAGAAATATTTAATACAACATCATCCTCTGTCTCCTGATTAACTAAAAGGCGTTCTCTGCCGGTATCTTCTTGAGTTAGCTTATATTTTTTATCTTTCACAAGAAACCTTTCTTTCGGACCTTTGCTTATATACCTCATTCAGCAATTCTTCTACCGAAGTAATGTCGGAAGATCTTTGTAACGCCTTATGTATCATATCCTTTGCTTCCTGCCTCTTATATTGAAGCTGAAGCAAAACGTCAAGCGCCTCTTCTGCGAAATCAGGCTGTTTCTCCATGGCAACTTCAGAATTATCATCCTGCATAAGCGCGTATTTACCCACCTTACTCTGTAATTTTGCTATTATTTCCTTGGCTCTTTGCTCGCCTATGCCTGGTAATGATTTAAGCAAATTTTTATCAGCCTCACCTATTGCTTTAGCTACCCTGGAAAAAGGAACATTTAGAGCCCTCACTGCTGCGCGCGGGCCAATACCTGAGACAGTAATAAACTTCTCAAAAAATTCTTTCTCTATTTCATTTAAAAATCCGATTAAAACAGGCACAGATCTGGATGGCTCTACATGATGATAATGGAAGGTTACTAATTTCAAAGTATTATCCTGGTTTATAATAGAATCAATAGATTTCAGCACAGCTCCAGGCAAAAATACTTCATAAAAAATACCGCTTACTTCCAGTATTATGCTGGAATCTTTTTTATAAGCTACTTTTCCGCAGATATAGGATATCATTTTTTGAACGCATGGCTCATGGCCAAGGCAAGCGCGTCACTTATGTCTAAAGGCTGAGGAATACGCTTAAGATTCAAATACGCCTGCACCATCCTGGCTACTTGCTCCTTACTAGCGTTGCCGTTGCCGGTCAATGATTTCTTTACAGTCTTTGCAGGGCACTCAAACAGCGTAATATTGCTTTTTCTTATTGCCAGGTAAACAACGCCCCGCGTATGGCCCATTAAAATCGCTGTGGTCGGATGTTTATAGTGTGAATAAATCTTTTCTATTACAGCTATTTCAGGCAAAGTTTCTTTAATTACTTCTATCAATCCATCATATATTTCAATTAAGCGGTCCTGCAGTTTTTGCTTATAGGATGTCTTTATTACGCCGGCTTCTACTAATTTTATCTGGCGGTTACCGGCTTCTATAACCCCATAACCTGTTATTTCTAACCCAGGGTCAACGCCTAATATCCTCAAATCTACTATTCCTTTTCTTCAAGCTGTTTCAAAATCTCTGCCGGAATATCAAAGTTAGAATAAACATTCTGGACGTCATCATTATCTTCCAGCCCATCAACCAAAGCCAAAACCTGCTTTGCCTGCTGCATATCCAACTTTATATAAGCATTTGGAAGCATTGTAATTTCTGCCTCCTGCCACTCTATTTTATTCTCTGCAAGCCCTGCTTTAACCTTTTCAAAATCTTTCGGGCTGATAATGACTTCAAAACTCTCTTCATCATCGGTCTTGATATCTTCAGCTCCCAAGTCCAACACTAAATTCATGAGCTTTTCTTCATCAACGCTTGCCTTCGGCACTGATATGTAGCCTTTTTTTGTAAACATCCAAGAAACCGAACCCTGGCCTGCCATATTTCCGTTTTGTTTTGTGAATATGGTGCGGATTTCCGAGGTTGTGCGATTTTTGTTATCAGTAAGCGCGTCAACCATTATCGCGACTCCGCCTGCGCCATAACCCTCATAAGAAGTTTCCTCATATATTACACCTGGCAGCTCGCCTGTACCTTTTTTGACAGCGCGGTCAACATTATCTGAAGGCATATTCGCTTCTTTTGCTTTTTGTAAAGCTAAACGTAAACGCGGATTAGTATCCGGATCTTTGCCCTGCTTAGCTGACACACTTATTTCTTTTGACAATTTACTGAATAATTTACCTCTTTTAGCATCCAGCGCGCCTTTTTTGTGCTTAATTGTCGCCCATTTAGAATGTCCTGACATTTACTTACCCTTTCTTAATACATGGTTATTATTAATTATTTAATATTATTAGTCACAATATTATAATATAAAAGGCTTGTTTTGTCCAATATAAAATATTCAAAAATTCAAGTGGGGACAGACGCCTCTTTTGGCGTCTGTCCCCATAAGCAAAAGATTTGGGTATATATTACCCTAACAGCTTTCCGCCTGACCCCCAGCTTGAAGCGTCAAATTCCTGTATAGAGATATAGGTGTGCTCTTTTGGCTTTCTTGCCACTCTTTCAAGTGTAGCTGAAAATTCTTCAACAATTGTCTGCTTCTGTTCTTTTGAAAGCTTTCCTACCAGCTTTAAATCTATGTACGGCATACGCCCTCCATTTTTCACCAACTACTGCTATCAGTTGCTACAACTCCATTTACATAAGCGCCGCACTGGCCTGCATTGCTTCCTGAAGTCACATACCACCAACCGTTCTCAGAAACCATTGTTCCATTTACAGTGTCAGCGACATTATTAACAATATTTGAATTTGTAATTTCGTTTTTCGGAATCCTGCCGTCCATAAACAAAGTAGGTTCTATAGATACAGGAAAAGATGCCATACCAATTATACTGCTGTTTTTTACGTAATTAATTGATACTGCGGCGCGTAAAGTACCTAAACCGCCTCTAGTAGCAGCAATCTTAGCGTCATTTGTCATGCCGGAAAACAAAGGCAAAGCAGTTGCCCCAAGTATCCCAAGAATAACTATTACCATTACTAGCTCAATGAGTGTAAATGATTTATCACTCATACATAAACTCCTTTTGTACTATTATAATGGCTTATTTAAATTTTGCAAGCGCAAAAAACAGTAAGGGCTGGCTCCAGAAGAACCAGCCCTTATCAATAAATGCTTACTTTTTTATTTAGAAGCCAACAACTTAATTATTTGTCCGGCTGCTTTTCTGCCTGAAAAAAGCATCCCTGCAAATGTAGGCCCCATACGAGGTATGCCGTATACAGTAGATATTGCCATTCCTGTTGCGAATAGTCCGGGATGTATTTCACCTGTTTTTTCTACTACAAGATCTTCCGAAGAATTAACATCCATAGGACCATAAGTCTGCATTTTCAACAAACCTCTTCTCTCAAGGCTTTTTGCTACCCAGGCGTCATGGCCTGTAGCGTCAATTACAAACTTTGATTCCAAAGCAATAGGATCAACGCAGGTAATCTGCCTTGGTAAAGCTGAAACAGGCGACCAATTAATCACTGCACCTTCAACTCTGTTATTACGGTATACAACATCATCAAATTTAGTCAGATTGAGTATCTTAGCCCCTGAATCACATGCAGCTGAAATGAGCTTGGAGCAAGCGGTTGGGCCGTCTGAAACAAACAAACCGCTTTCTATTTCTCTGAACGGAATCTTCAATTCATTAAGAATCTTATCCGCAGGCGCCCGAAACGTTAATGTATTCATAAAATAACCGCCAACCCAAAAACCGCCTCCTATATAATTATTACTTTCAATAATAAGAGTTTTTTTGCCTGCATTTGCCAAATCCATAGCTGCTATAAGCCCGCTCGGGCCTGCACCGACAATTATCACATCAGAAATAATATATTCGTTAAACCACTTTGTAAATTCACCTACAATTGCCCTGCTAATCTGCGATTCTTTTATCTTTGCAAACATTTTATTTATCCCTCCAAATTTTCTCATTAAAACAAAAAACCCTTATGCCAATTGCATAAGGATTGCGCCATTTCTCCTCCTTTCCCTCCGCTGGCATTATCCAGATCAGGTTATCAGGGTCATCTGCTCATTCAGCAGAACTCTCAGGCCGCTTAACGGCCTCCCCATATTCATTTATCAACATATTAATTAAAACACAAATCCCGCATTATGTCAAACAAATCCCAAAAAACAATTAGTTTTTTTTGGTAACTATAGGACATTAGAACATTTTTAATTTGGCTTGACAATCATTTATTTAATGCTTGACTATCAAGCGATATTATATTATTATAAAGTTTGAGAATACATTTGTAAAGGATTTTTAAAAATGAAAAGAGGATTTACTCTCGTTGAATTACTAATAGTAATTATAATCATAGGAATCTTAGCTACTCTGGCTGTGCCTATTTATGAAGGAATAATATGGAGGTCTAGATACGCCGAGGTTTATCAAATGGTTGGGTCGCTTGCTAAAACAGAAGATATTTATTACCAGGAACACGGCCACTACACACAAAATGACACTGGTGATTGTTTTGCTGGCAATGGCGTTGCCGCAGGCAGTACAAAAGTACAAAAAGATTTAGGCATAGATATACCTAGCAGTTGTTTTTTCATATACCTAATATATCCCAGCACTACTTATCCAGGAATAACAAATATTTATTTTGCTCAACCCGGTTATGCATGGTCATGGCTGTATGTTTACACTACCAAGACTTGGTATTCTTATGATAACGGCACAAATGCCGGCCCCGGCTATAAATATTTCAAACCAACCAGTTAAGAATTACTTCATTCCAACTCTAATACTCCAAAAGTAGTCGGATCGCCCCAAGCCCTGTCAACTGATGATGAAATTAACGCTTTTTGCTCAACAGCCGCATCATCTGTATCGCTTAAGTCTACACTTATGCCAAATTCATCTGATTTTTCAAATTTTCCTGAAGCAATATTTAACACGCTGACAGGTATTTTAACCTCTAATATATAACCATCTTCTGTCCTTTTTGCCGCAAGCTGTATCTCTGATTTATAGTCTATATCCAATGCAGGGGTCCAAATATATGCTTCCGGAGGCAAATTACTAAAATTGCCTGGTGAAAAACCAAACTGAAAATCATCTTCGGAATTTATCGATTCCTTATAGTCAGATTTCAAATCAGTATCAAGCCACAGTTCAACATGATCTCCCTTCCACATATCTTCGCCAGTATATTTCTGCACTATCTTATCGTCTATCACACGAAACAAAAAATACAAATTATTATCATCCCACGCGCTCCAACAGCTAATACTTGAATCTTTAGGCCCTCCCCAGGCAGACTTACCATAAACTACATTTACAGGCCTATAGATATCAAAAGGAACAGAAATATCCCAGTCAGAGGCATCAGTATCTATTTTAATATCTTTTGTAATTTTTACAGACTTAACAATATAAGAGGATTCATTTCCTCTTTCTCTTGTCGGCGCATTACGGCCTTTTTGCAGTTTTATATAACTATAATCACAATGTATAGCGAAACCCGCGAATGAAGCATTGCCTTTAACTTTTTCTTTCACCTTGGCTAAAGCCTGTTCCATGTATTCCCAGCCTTCTTCAAAAAATGTATTTCTGCGCCCGCCTTGCTTCATTGTTACTAAATCCTGCGTCTCAACACCTATAACCACTTTTTTGTTCATTTTATCAGCAATCAAAAGATGCGCTTTAGCCTGCTCAGCAATAGTTTTAGGATTATCAAAATAATCCATAAGGGCAATAGAATCTACATAACGAAAAATATCTTCGCTGAACTTGCCATTGTTTATTTCAGCATAGAAAGGCGCTGTTGCAGCATTAAACTCTATGGGCTGAGCATATTTATTTATCAAGCCTCTTATTTTTTCAAGTAAAAGCACAAATTCTGCGCTGACTCTTTCCTGATAATATTGCCATTCTTTAGCAACATGAGGCTCTACATCCAGAGATATGCCGTCTAATTGCGCATCAGCAGGCTTTCCCTGATTATATGCCAAAATTGACTCTACCCACTTAAGGCAGTTTTTATGGTTTCTTTCAAATGCCCAAGAAGAATCACCATCAAGCGCCTCTACTTTGATAGACTTTGCATGCGCCTCTTTTAAAAATATCTCCAGATCCTGCGCATATCCAGGGCTAAGCATAGGCATATAAAGATATACGCCGGAAATTCCTGCGCTTTGGCATAAATCAAATAATTTCGCGCGGTCAGCTTTGCTATTTACAGGATTTAATTTCCAGACCCATGTATAGCGCGGGCACGAGGAATCAAAATCTGATGACGGCAAGCCTTCACTTTGCTGCACAGCAAGAACCGTAACAGTTAATAAGAAAATAGTGGAAAATATTGCAAGATGTTTCATGCCTTACTCCTTTGGTAGGCGTCTTTAAACTCTACGCCAAATAAAAATGGACAGATCTTATACTGCGCCAGAACTATCCATTTTTATTGATTTTTGCTTAAAAATTAATATAAAATCAGAGGGTTAAACTTATAAGAATAAAATATGTACCAACAGGTAGGAGCAACTGCGCGCCAAGGCAAAACTATTTCACCGCCCACTGTGCCATTATTTGTAACCCACAATAAAGAACCGTCGGATTGTATAGTCCTGTCGGACTGTCCAAAGTAATAATTCCCTTTTGTTGTGTTTTTGGATGCATAAAAAGCCAATGCTGCCTGCAAAGTGCCTTCCAGCCATACAGTATCCAAATTATCATCAAAATCAAATCCTGTAACTGAAGATACGCCAAAAGGCTTAGTACATTTTAAATATTTTTCCGCCCAATTCAAAGCGCCTGCATAACTATTTCCTAAAAGCAGCACTCCCAGCGCCTGCACATCTATTATCCTTGTATTATCATTAGGCCCCTGATTAAAATAAGTACCATTCCATACTACCTGGCTTTTAAGAAATGTCTTTATATTTTCTGCTTTGGCAGTATAAATTGAAAGGCCATTAAGACTGCCAAAATTTCTTATCGCAGCGTATGCAATAATATTGCCCTCTGCGCTTTTCCATAAAACGCCTGTCTTGCCTCTTAGTCCACCGTCAGTATCCTGCAATGTCAAAAGAAAATCTGCTAATTTCTTTTGTACAGCAAAATATGCCTTATCGCCTGTCTGTTTTTGATATATATCTAAGGCCTGCAATAACCATGCGATGTTCCCGCAATAAGCATCAATATTGCCTGAACCGTTGACATCGTTATAAAAATACCTTCCGAAAGGAACTCCTTCTGGGGAATTCTGCACTTCAAAACACAAGGTATCCAAAATTTCTTTTGCCACTCCGAAATTACCTGAAACCATGCTGGCAATCGCAGCTAAAGCATTGTCATAGGTATAACTATAATCATTATTGTCTTCTTGATACGAATCCACTAACCCTATGCCTTTAACCTGATTAGTAATAAAAATCTGCGCTTTCCAAACAGGCTTGTTATTAACAGGCTTAATCGCAGCATAAGCAAAAGAATTACAAAAAAATATCGCTACTATTAATAAAAAAATCACTATTTTACGCATGTATCCTTCCTCTATTCTATTGACTCTATTGAAATTTATGTTATGGCCTATTTGTTTTGCATTATAACACACTACAACAATATTGTCCATCAAGATGCCAAAAAACTAAACCCTTATCATTACAAGAAGCATCTTAAAACGCTCTATTGCTTTAAGGCTGTGAGGCTTGTTTGCAGGCATTATTATTATATCACCTGTCTTCAGCTTATTCGGGCTGCCTGAAATCATAATTTCTGTTTCACCGTCAATAATATAAACCAACGCGTCAAACGGCGCGGTATGCTCACTTAGCCCCTGGCCCTTATCAAAGCTAAATAAAGTTACAGTACCTTTGTCTTTCTTAATTATCTCTTTACTTACAACAGAGCCATCTTGATAATCCACCAGCTCTGCGAGCTTTTCTGCTTCACCAATAATATTTTTCATATACTCTTTCTTTATTATTATTCGCCTATTACTTCTTGGTATTGTTTTTTACAGAATCTGAGCTTCTTGTCAACCACTTACCCACAGTACCAATATCCTCGCCTGCGCCTTTTATTGTGGCACAGCCAGACACGGCAGATATCAATATACCACACAAAATAAATAAGCATATTTTTTTCATTTTATCTCCTAAAAAATTTCTCTTATATTAATAACCATAGGTTAAAAGCGGCTATTTTGGGTCTACTTGATAAGTAATGGTACAAGCAGCCTCAACTTCTAATGTACCGGCTTCTACTACGGTATCAGCCATTACGGATTCCGCCTTATATTTCATTAAAGACGCCTCTTGAAATGCTCCCTGCCTTAAAACCGGAGAATATTCCTCTATTCGTAATACCTTCCCCAATTTCCCTCCGGCAACGTCTGCCAATTCCATAGCGGTTATTCTTGCAGATTCAGCAGCTTTTTTCAAGGCGCCTCTTTTTAACTCTTCCATTTTTGTAGAAGTAAAAGTAATGTTATAAACATTTGCATAATCTATCTCTGAAATCTTATTCAATATTTTGCCTATATCATCCAATTTTAAAAAATTAACCGCTATCGCATTAGTAACTCTGTAACTTGTAGGCCTCTGAACAGAAGAAAAAAAGGCCTTCCCCTCGTATAAAGGCGTAACACTATATTCTACGGTTTTTATGTCTTTATTTTCAATCTGGTATTCTTTTAAAATATTCATGACTGAATTTATTCTTTCTTTATTTTTATCTGAAGCGCGGCCAACCTTAGCTTCCTCGGTTACTATCCTAATATTGATTATGGCTTTATCCGGCTCTGCTTCAACATTCCCTGTGCGGCTTATTACAAGCTTCGGCACCTCATCCTTATTACAATTAAGAACGGCCTGTTCTTCTTGAGAATAAGAACACTGCACAAATAAAACAAATACCGACAAACAAACGAAAACACCCAATAAAATCTTCTTCATCTACCTCCTCCTTTCACATGTAATGGACGTTTGTACCGTTTACGAATCCCCGCTTAATCTGTAAAAATTTCCATCTGCAATCTAAGGGAATTTCCGCATCTGCACCTACTCCCCTATTATTTTTATCAAAACCCGCTTTTTTCTCTGGCCGTCAAACTCACCGTAGAATATCTGTTCCCACGGGCCGAAATCAAGTTTGCCGTTTGTAATCGCCACAACCACTTCCCTGCCCATGATTGTCCTTTTTAAATGAGCGTCCGCGTTGTCTTCGCCGGTCAGGTTATGATTATACTTGTCTTTGCCGTATGGCGCAAGTTTTTCCAACCATACACTGAAATCCTTATGCAAACCGCCTTCATCATCATTAACAAAACACGAACTCGTTATATGCATAGCGTTCACAAGACAAAACCCTTCTTTAATTTGGCTTTTTTTAACCGCCTCTTCCACCTGCGGAGTTATATTTACAAACTCCTGCTTATTCTGCGTATTGAGCCATAGGTAATGAGTGAAGGATTTCATAAACGCGTCATTGCGAGGGAGCCCGAAGGGCGACCGAAGCAATCTCCTAGTTAATCCTAAGTTAGTCCTGTCTCTTTATTTCCCCCGGGTGTAATTTGTCAAACGGCACAAACTAACCACCTAACCATTTTACGAGGCCATCGGCTATGTCGGAGCAAAATACCTATTATATATTTTAATATATAACACCTTATTAATCAATGTGTTCTGCACAAATATTACATATCATGTCTGATAAGGGAACAAAATACGCTAAACTTTGCAATATCATAACGCTAAAAAAAAGGGGGGGGACAACCTATGCATATACTATCTATCATTATTGCTATACTACAAACAATATTACTGGCTCTAAAATTATTAAAGGCGCTGCTGGAACACATTTAATCTTGGCTGCGGGGATACGTGCAATCTTAATTTCTCAGACGGTACAAGAAAAATCCTGACTAGATCAAAATTTGTCCAAATCAGCTTATAATTCATTTATTTTCAATGACTTATAACGCGGTGCCTGGCACCGGATATAATAACTCTATGGTGTCGGGAGTATATTTACTTTTGATTCGTTGCACAGATTTAACCATAGGTAATATTTCTGATTCTTTCCCTACTATTATATATTTTATATCATTTGAGAATCTTCCAACCTACGAGGTCGGAAGGCTAAACGCATGCTCCAAAATAAAACATGTTTCTCTATTTTTTTATTGTACCGTCTGGCGTTTTAGCTTTGCAGCTGTTACAGTTGTACTTGTTAGATTCTTCGCCCCTTCGGGGCTCAGAATGACAATGTTTGTTTGCAGCCACGAGGGGTCGGCTGTGAGCAGGGCCTAGAGAATTTTTGTGGCTTGGCCCCCGAACGAAGTGAGGGGCACAAAAATTATCTTGGAGTGAGGCTGCCGCAGGAGCAGCCGAACGTCCCTGTGAACAGCCGACCCCGAGTAGCTGCTAAGTATGTCGATACTGAAGACAGTGCCAGGCACCTTACGGAAAACTGTTGTCTGGCTGGTGCCAGGCACTGTCTTCAGTACATTATTCTTCTTTTTCCTCTTGCCTCGTCGCTTTGGCGTGGTCGATGATGGCTTGGGCGAATTTGCCTGGGACTTCCTCGTAGCGGTTAAAGTGCATGGTATACGAGCCTCGGCCGCCGGTCAAAGATTTTAATTCAGAAATAAATTTAAACATTTCAGCCATAGGCACATTGGCGCTAACTGTCTGACTGCCGATACCTGCGGGCTTAACTCCAAGTATGCGCCCGCGCTTTGAATTAATCATGCCAGACACATCTCCCATAAATTCATCAGGCACTGTAACCTCAACATCCATTATCGGCTCTAAAAGAACAGGATGAGCTTTAAGAAACGCGTCTTTAAAACCATGCTTGGCTGCTATCTGAAACGCTATATCTTTTGAGTCCACTGGATGCGTTTTACCGTCATAAACTATCGCGCGAACATCAACAACAGGGTAACCTGCTAAAGGCCCTTGATCCATTGAGCTTCTTATACCTTTCTCGCAGCTTACAATAAATGGGCCTGGTATTGCCCCGCCGACAACATCATCAACAAATTCAAAACCTTTACCGCGCTCCATAGGCTCAACCTTAAGCCACACTTCAGCAAATTGGCCAGCGCCGCCTGATTGTTTCTTGTGACGGTATTGCGCGTCGCCTTTGCCTGCGATTGTTTCTTTATAAGGAATCTTAGGCGTGCCTATTTCAACATCAACACCGAATCGTTGTTTTAGGCGTTCTATCATAATCTTTAGATGTAAATCACCAAGGCCAGAGACAATCATTTCTTTTGTTTGGGCATCGCGCGTAACCTTAAAAGTCATATCCTCTATTGCTAGTTTATGTAAAGAACCTGAAATTTTATCTTCATCGCCTCTTGTTTTAGGTTTTACTGCAAATGACATTGCAGGCTCTGGGAATTTCGGCACATCAAATAATATCTGGTTTTTCTCGTAAGATAATGAATCGCCTGTATGCGTATCTTTAAGCTTGGCTACTGCCACAATATCGCCTGCTATCGCCTTATCAAGCGGAACCTGGGTTTTACCTAATATCTCAAATATTTTTCCTATACGCTCTGATTGGCCTCTTGTTACATTATAAAAACTTGTATCAGGCATAAGCGTACCTGAATAAACCTTAAAAATACTAAGCTGGCCTACAAAAGGATCAACTATAGTCTTAAAAACCTGGGCGCTGAAAGGCGCTGTGGTTGTCACAGGCCGAGATTCTTCATTCTCTGAAACAGGATTCTTTCCTTTTATCTCGCCTTTATAACTAGGCCCAGGAAAATATTCTGTAAGAATATCCAGCAAAAGATTAGCTTGTGAATTAACCGTCGCAGATCCACAAAAAACAGGCACAACCTTGCCTTCTTTTATACCTTTTTTAAGAGCATCCTGCATTTCCTGCGGTGTTAATTCGCCTGTTTCAAGATATTTTTCTATGAGCTTATCATCCACTTCTGCTATAACTTCTATAAGCTGCTGTGTATATCTTTCCGCTTTAGATTTATCACCAGCGCTTAAGCTGTCTATGCCTTGTTTTGTCAATAAATTAACTGCGCCTTTAAAACTTGCGCCTTGCCCATTTGGGGCTGTTAACACAACGCATTTATTACCGAATCTCATTGTCAAAGCCTCATAAACTTCATGAAAATCAGCCCTTTCCTTATCCATCTTATTTAAATAAAATGCTGTTGGCAGTCTTTTTTCCTCAGCTATCTTCCATGAGCGGTCAGTCCCAAGTTCTATGCCATGTGAAGCATCAACAATAATGATAGCAATATCAGCAGCTATTGTTGAAACAATAATATCATTTATAAATTCCGCGTAACCAGGAGTATCCAATACATTTATTTTTTGGCTCTTCCAACGACAGTTTAAAACACCCAGATTAATAGATGTCTTTCTTTCTATCTCGTCGGAAAGATAATCGCTTATGGTAGTGCCTTCTGCTATTTTACCCAGACGCTTTGTGGCGCCTGCGGTAAAAACTATTGCTTCAGCAAGAGAAGTCTTGCCTGCTTGAGAGTGAGATAACAATACAATGTTACGGATGCTGGCTGTATCATAGCTGGACATGGCTTTGGAATCTCCTTTCGTGAAGTTTGTCTGGTAGGATATATTTGGCATAAGGGGTATGCTCCTATATATTTTATTGGTTTGTTATTCTATTGTGGTTAGGAATTCCATTATATCCAATACCGGAGCTAACGTCAAGTGTAAATAAAAAAATCCTGCCTTTCTAGCACGTTAATGCTTGAAAGGCAGGACAATTTAAGTCCAGCGGCTACCTACTCTCCCGCGCAGTTGCCTGCGGAGTACCATTGGCCTTGGAGGGCTTAACTTCCGTATTCGGAATGGGAACGGGTGTGACCCCTCCAGTAAAACCACTGAACAATTTCTACTTATTATTATTGAACAACTGCATAGCCTTTTGTATGTCTACTATTAGCCAGCCACTTTTTGAGATTAATTTAAGTGGTCAAGTCAAACAGCTTATTAGTATTTGTAAGCTCAAACCCTTACGGGTCTTACACTCCAAACCTATCAACCTTGTAATCTTCAAGGAGCTTTCAGGGATATCTATTCTTAAGGGGGGCTTCGCGCTTATATGCCTTCAGCGCTTATCCTTTCCGAACATAACTACCCAGCATCTACGACTGGCGTCATAACTGGAACACTAGAGGTTCGTCAATCCTGGTCCTCTCGTACTAAGGATTGATCCTTTCAAATATCCTGCGCCCACGACAGATAGAGACCGAACTGTCTTGCGACGTTCTGAACCCAGCTCACGTACCACTTTAACCGGCGAACAGCCGGACCCTTGGGACCTTGTACAGCCCCAGGATGTGATGAGCCGACATCGAGGTGCCAAACCTGGTCGTCGATATGAACTCTCGGACCAGATCAGCCTGTTATCCCCGGAGTACCTATTATTCGTTGAGCGATGGCGATTCCATATTCCACCACCGGATCACTAAGACCTGCTTTCGCATCTGCTCGTCGTGTCAGACTCGCAGTTAAGCTCTCTTATGCCTTTACACTCGTCGTGCGATTGCCAACCGCACTGAGAGAACCTTTGTGCTCCTCCGTTACTCTTTAGGAGGAAACCGCCCCAGTCAAACTGCCCGTCTGGCAATGTCCTGCGCCACGATAAAGAGGTCGCAGTTAGAATCCTAATTTAATAAGGGTGGTATTTCACTAGTGGCTCCACGCAAGCTAACGCCTGCGTATCAAAGCCTCCCACCTATGCTACACATATCAAGTCAAAATTCAATACCAGAGTACAGTGAAGGTTCCGGGGTCTTTTCGTCTAGTCGCGGGTAGACGGCATCTTCACCGTCACTACAATTTCGCCGAGTTTCTCGTTGAGACAGCACTCATATTGTTACACCATTCGTGCGGGTCGGAACTTACCCGACAAGGAATTTCGCTACCTTAGGACCGTTATAGTTACGGCCGCCGTTTACTGGGGCTTCGGTTCAAAGCTTCTCTTCATTGCTGAAGATAACCTTTACCCTTAACCTTCCAGCACCGGGCAGGTGTCACTCCCTATACGTCGTCTTTACGACTTTGCAGAGAGATGTGTTTTTGCTAAACAGTCATATGAGTCACTTTACTGTGACCCTAAATCGCTCCGTTGTACACTTCACAATTTAGGGCACCCCTTCTTCCGAAGTTACGGGGCTATTTTGCCTAGTTCCTTAACGAGGATTCTATCGAGCGCCTTCCCATATTCTGGGTGTCCACCTGTGTCGGTTTACGGTACGATTACCTACTCCATTCACCAAAAAGGTTTTTCTCGGCAGCCTAGCTGTAGGCCAGTTTACCCTTGCCGTAGCTCGGGCTCCCCGAACCCCTCTCTCCCCGATTTCTCGAGGCCATAAAGGCCCGGACGGCCACTTCCAATCGGCCGCTGACTTAGCTTCCTGCGTCGCTTTCTGGCTGATAACACAAAGTAGGTAGTATCTGAATATTAACAGATTCGTCCATCGCCTACGCCTTTCGGCCTCGACTTAGGATCGACTAACCCTGGGCGGATTAACCTTCCCCAGGAAACCTTGGATTTTCGGCGTCCCGTTTTTTCATCGGGATTTTCGCTACTTATACCTGCATAAACTCTTCTACATCGTCCATGTGTCCTTACGATCACACTTCAACCTATCGTAGAATGCTCCTCTACCACTTGTCTCGTCCGAAGACGAGTCAAATCCACAAATTCGGTTGTAAACTTATCCTCGATTATTATAGGCGCGAAATCACATTGACCGGTGAGCTGTTACGCACTCTTTAAATGATGGCTGCCTCTGAGCCAACATCCCGGTTGTCAAAGTAATCTCACATCCTTTACAACTTAGTTTACATTAGAGACCTTATTTGGTGGTCTGGGCTGTTTCCCTTTCGACAATGAAGCTTATCCCCCACTGTCTATCTCCTGCAATTACAACACTGGTATTAGGAGTTTAATTGGGTTTGCGAACCTGGTGAGGCCGCTAGCCCATTTAGTGCTCTACCCCCAATGTCTAGTTTGCAAGGCTTACCCTAAAGTAATTTCGAGGAGAACCAGCAATTTCTGAGTTTGATTAGCCTTTCACTCCGACCCACAGCTCATCCCAACGCTTTTCAACGCAGACGGGTTCGCACCTCCACGACCGGTTAAGGCCGCTTCGCGCTGGCCATGGGTAGATCACTCAGTTTCGGGTCTAGATTGTCCAACTAATTCGCCCTATTCAGACTCGCTTTCGCTACGGCTACAATCGCGACTATTCATCGCGAAATTAACCTTGCTGAACAAAATAACTCGCAGGTTCATTATGCAAAAGGCACGCGGTCATCCATTACGTGTCCGAAGACACGTCATAGGACTCCCACCGCTTTGTAAGCTTGCGATTTCAGGTACTATTTCACTCCCCTTACAGGGGTTCTTTTCAACTTTCCCTCACGGTACTTTTTCACTATCGGTCCTTGATGAGTATTTAGCCTTGGCCAATGGTCTGGCCGAGTTCCTATGGGGTTTCACGTGTCCCATAGTAATTAGGTATCCCTCCCAGAAAGCGCTATCTATGTAACCTACAGGGCTATCACCTTCTTTGGCCGCCAGTTCCATGGCGTTCGAATATAGATAACGTTTATAACTTTCCGACGGAACCGCACTCCGTCCGGTGAGAACCTATAACCCCTTATCTGCAACGCATGCGGACTATCACACAAATAAGGTTTGGGCTTCTTCCCGTTCGCTCGCCGCTACTTGGGAAATAAATGTCTTTTTCTGTTCCTGGAGGTACTGAGATGTTTCACTTCCCTCCGTCTAGCTTTTGCATCCTATTTTGAATTTCAGACGCAAATTCTGCGGTATTACCCGCAGAGGGTTTTCCCATTCGGACATCTAGGGGTCAAAGCCTGTTTGCGGCTTACCCTAGCTTATCGCAGCTTGCCACGTCCTTCATCGCCTATCAAGACCAAGTCATCCATCACAAGCGTAAGTAACTTAACCACAAAATCTCGAATTAACTAGCTAATTGTATACACGCTTTTAAAACAAAAAGACTATGCAGTTGTCAAAGATCTAACCTGGAAAAAATTCCAGGAATGTTTCTATATAAAAAAATACGGTGCTAAACGAATATTTTTTATTCGTGCCAATCCGTAATTTTATTCTTTTGGTGGACCTGAGCGGGATCGAACCGCTGGCCTCATGCTTGCAAAGCACGCGCTCTCCCAGCTGAGCTACAGGCCCATGCTTTTTTGCATCTATTTTTCTACCTGGCAAAAAAGTATGGTGGGCCCAGAAGGATTCGAACCTTCTACCACCGCGTTATCAGCACGATGCTCTGCCAAGTGAGCTATGGGCCCAATACTGCGGAACCCACAGGTAGAAATGTCCGCGGTAATTCCGCGAAAAACTTTAATAACCAACCGCCATAGAAGCAATAGGCGGATTGCCTGTCTCTAAGAAACAGACAACGCTAACTACATTTTGTTTCTGAATATTCTCCCCGCATTTGCTTTATTTATCCCTCGTCACAACTCGCAATAGCGGGTGACGCGGGATAATTTTGCTAATTGAAATAGCTGGCAAAATTAGAAAGGAGGTGATCCAGCCACACCTTCCGGTACGGCTGCCTTGTTACGACTTAGCGCCAGTCACCAGCTTCACCTTAGTCGGAGCCCCCCCATTGCTGGGTTAGAACTGCCGCTTTCGGGTGCTTCTGGCTTCCATCGCTTGACGGGCGGTGTGTACAAGGCCCGGGAACGTATTCACGGTATCATGTCTGATATACCGTTACTAGCGATTCCGACTTCATGAAGGCGAATTGCAGCCTTCAATCTGAACTGGGGCCGGCTTTTTGAGATTAGCTCCACCTTGCGGTCTTGCAACTCTTTGTACCGACCATTGTAGCACGCGTGTAGCCCAGGGCGTAAGGGCCGTACTGACTTGACGTCATCACCACCTTCCTCCTCCTATACGGAGGCAGTCTCTCTAGAGATCCCATTGCTGGGTAACTAAAGACGATGGTTGCGCTCGTTGTGGGACTTAACCCGACACTTCACAGCACGAGCTGACGACAGCCATGCAACACCTGTGCTGGCTCCTGATTTGACAGGTCGTTGCCCTTTCAGGTTTCTACTTCCAGCATGTCAAGCCCTGGTAAGGTTCCAGGTGTAGCGTCCTATTAAACCGCATGCTCCACCGCTTGTGCGGGCCCCCGTCAATTCCTTTGAGTTTCAACGTTGCCGTCGTACTCCCCAGGTGGAACACTTAATGTGTTAACTGCGGCACCGAGCCTTGCGGCCCGACACCTAGTGTTCATCGTTTACAGCTACGACTACCAGGGTATCTAATCCTGTTTGCTACCGTAGCTTTCGCATTTCAGTGTCAGTATTTAGCCAGAAAGGCGCCTTCGCCACTGGTGTTCCTCCCGATATCTACAGATTTCACCCTTACACCGGGAATTCCCCTTTCCTCTCCAATACTCAAGGTAAGCAGTTTCGAATGCAATTCCTTCGTTAAGCAAAGGTATTTCACATTCGACTTACAAACCCACCTACATGCCCTTTACACCCAATAAATCCGAGTAACGCTTGCCACCTCCGTATTACCGCGGCTGCTGGCACGGAGTTAGCCGTGGCTTCCTTTGGTCGTACCGTCTTTCTCTGACAATTATTCAAAGCCAGAAAATTCTTCCGACCTGACAGTGCTTTACAATCCGAAGACCTTCATCACACACGCGGCGTCGCATAGTCAGGCTTTCGCCCATTGCTAAAGATTCTCGACTGCAGCCTCCCGTAGGAGTCTGGGCAGTGTCTCAGTCCCAATGTGGCTGACCATCCTCTCAGACCAGCTACCCGTCAAAAGCCTTGGTGGGCCGTTACCTCACCAACTAGCTGATAGGACACGGGCTCATCAAAAAGTGATAGGACCTTGCGGTTCCCCATCTTTAACTGCACGAACATGCGTTCGCTTAGTCTTATCCGGCATTAGCCCAACTTTCGCTGGGTTATTCCAGACTTTAAGGCAGATTACCCATGTATTGCTCACCCTTTTGCCGCTCTTTTGCATCATTCCCTAAGCTCTTCCTTGCGGTCAAACTTAAGTTCAAATGCAAAATCGCTCGACTTGCATGCCTAAACCACGCCGCCAGCGTTCCCTCTGAGCCAGGATCAAACTCTCCAGTTTGAAATTAGCTCTATTAGTACTTTTACATATAGAAATTGACTTTGGGGCAAACCCAAACCTTACTTACTTGTTGTTTGCCTTGCTTGTCATTATCTAGCTTCTTGTTGCGCTAGCATTGGTTATTACAGTTTTCAAAGATCCGTAAATAAAAAATGGCAATAAAAAAAGCATCTCGAGGATGCTTCATGTTTTCTCATCATCAAGTTTAAAATTTAAAGCCTATTTGTCAACTTCCGTTAGTGAGACTTTGTTATTTCTCATGCGGGAATGTAAGTATAACATAGCGATAGTTTGTTGTCAACACTTTTTTTATATTTTTTTGCTATCGGTGGACTTTTGCAAACTGGCGCTTACCTGCCTTTATTATCAGCTCTTCTTTAGTTACTGTTACCTGAAAATTTATATCTTTTATTTTTTTATTACTTATTTCAACGCCGCCCTGCTCAATAAGGCGCCTTGCCTCGCCTCTTGTCTTTATTAAACCCGCCAACTCCATAAGCTCGACTATCCAGATCTTGCCATCTTTAAGTTTATTTGCCGAAATCTCAATAACCGGCATATCTTTAGGCGCGCCCCTATCTTTAAAAATGCTTTCGAATTCTTCTTTTGCTTTTTTAGCCTCTTCCTTATTATAATACTGCTCAACCATTAAACCTGCCAGCCTAAGTTTAAAATCCTTAGGATTGGCCTTGCCTTCTTTAGCCTCATTTTTCATTGCCCCAATTTCATCAAGAGGCACGTTTGTCAACAATTCATAATACAAATACATTGTATCATCGCTTATTGACATTATTTTGCCAAATATGTCTTTTGCTAATTCATTAATGCCTACATAATTACCAAGCGACTTAGACATCTTATTTATGCCGTCAGTACCTACTAAAAGCGGCATAGTAATAACTACCTGAGGGCTTTGGCCATATGCTATCTGCAGGTCGCGGCCTACCAGTAAATTAAACTTCTGGTCTGTTCCGCCTAATTCTATATCAGCTTCAAGCACAACAGAATCATAACCCTGCAATAGAGGATACATAAATTCTATCATGCTAATAGGTTTTTGCTCTTTATAACGCTTTGAAAAATCATCCCTTACCAACATTTGAGCAACTGTTGAATGCGATGTCAGCTTCAGCATATCTGCAGGGGACATCTTATCAAACCACTGGCTGTTAAACACAACCTTAGTCTTTTCTTTATCTAATACTTTAAAAACCTGCTTTTCATAGGTTTTGGCATTTTCCATGACTTCTGCTTTAGTCAGCTGTTTACGCATTGCGGATTGGCCTGTAGGGTCGCCAATCCTTCCCGTAAAATCTCCTATCAAAAAATAAACAGTGTGGCCTGCATCCTGAAAATCACGCAGTTTCTTTAATAGCACAGTATGGCCCAGGTGTATATCTGGCGCGCTAGGGTCAAAACCTGCCTTTATCTTTAAAGGTTTATTTTCCTTTTGCGACTTATGCAGTTTATCCAGTAAATCTTTTTCTGAAATAATCTCAACTGCGCCGCGCTTAATCAGCTCTAATTGTTTTTTTATTTCCATTGCATCACCTATCAAAAAATATGTTTCTACTCATACTTCTTTTGTTGTTAAAGCAATTCTTCTCTGTTGTGAGTCAACTTTTATAACGCGGACATTTATTTTATCGCCTGCCTTAAAATTCGACTCTATTGCCTTAGCCAGATTAGGCTCAAGCTCTGACACATGCACAAGCCCTTCAATCTCTTTTTCTATTTCAACAAAAATCCCGAAGTTGGTAACCTTTGTAATAACACCTTCTACCAATGTCCCTGCCGGATACTTATCTGATAACTGCGGCCAAGGGTCTGCTGTTGCCTGTTTTAAGCCCAGCGCTAATTTCTTATTTTCCGCGTCAACGTTTAAAACCACAGCCTCTATCTTCTGGCCTTTCTTCAACATCTCAGACGGATGGCCTATCCTCTTTGTCCAAGACATATCTGAAACATGAATCAAACCATCAATACCTTCATCAAGCTCTACGAACGCGCCGTAGTCTGTAATAGTCCTTACTTTTGCTTTTACTTTTGTCCCTACCGGATACTTATTTTGTATCTCAAGCCATGGATTTGATTCTGTCTGTTTTACGCCCAGCGATATCTTCTGGTTATTCTTATCTATGCTAAGCACTACCACCTCAACTACATCTCCTATGGCCAATATTTCATTTATATTTGTAACTCTTTTTGTCCATGATAATTCTGATATATGAACAAGGCCCTCTACGCCTTTTTCAAGTTCAACAAAAGCGCCGTACGGAACAATATTCGTAACCCTGCCCTTAACCCTTGAGCCTACAGGATATTTCGCCTCCACACCTTCCCATGGATTTGCTGTCTTTTGTTTTAAACCTAAAGATATCTTATTTGACTCTTTGTCAAAATTAAGAACCACAATATCTATCTTATCGCCGACAGCCAACATCTCAGAAGGATGGCTTATCCTGCCCCAGCTCATATCTGTAATATGCAGAAGCCCAACCATATTTCCCAGGCTTACAAAAGCGCCAAAGTCAGTGATATTTTTCACAATGCCTTGCCTTACCTGGCCGGGCAGTAAATCCTGAAAAAACGCGTTCTTTGTCTCTTCCTTTTCCTGAGCTAAAACGTCTTTGCGCGAAACAACGATATTTTTCCTCTGGTCGTTTATTTTTACTATTTTAAAATTAAGCGTCTGCCCCAGCATCTGATTAAGGTTAGGAAAACCTTTCATCGTAATAAGCGACGCAGGCAAAAACGCCTCTACGCCTATATCAACAACTAAACCACCTTTTGTTTTTCGAAGGACTTTGCCTTTGGTTATACTACCTTCTTTACAGTTTGTAACTATAAAATCCCAGCCCTGCAATTTATCAGCTCTCTCCTTTGAAACAACTACGCTCCCTGTCTCATCTTCAAGCCGCTCTAAAAAAAGATCTATTTCATCGCCTGCTTTAAGATTTGCTAAATCCTTGAATTGCGAAGTAGGCACAGTTGCCTCTGATTTATAACCTATGTCAACTACCACTTCACTATGGGTTATTTTCAAAACCTTGCCTTTTACTATCTGGCCTTCCCTGAATTCTTTTGTTGATTCTTCGAAAAGTTTCTTAAAATCATCTGACATATTATTATATGTCCTCCTTTTTATGGCTTTATTTTTTTTACTACTTCTTTTATGATCCAATCCGGGGTTGAAGCGCCGCTTATCACGCCTATCCGGTTGGATTTTTTAAACCAGTTTAAATTTATATCATTTGCTGTTTCGATGTGATAGGCCCTCTCTGTCTTGCTGCTGCATATCTTAGCCAATCGCCTTGAATTAGCGCTGTTTTTCCCGCCGACGACCAGCATCACATCGCAAACAGAAGAAATCTTTTTCGCTGCCTCCTGCCTTGCAGCACTGTCACCGCAAATCGTATTAAAAATTCTTATTTCTGTGTAATTAAATTTGCTGTTATACTTTTTTAAAAGAGCTGTTACTAATTCGTGGAAGTTTTCTTTTGATTGAGTTGTCTGAGCTAATATGCCTAATTTACTGTTTTTGGGTTTTAGCTTTCCAACGTCATTCAGATTTTCAACTACTTTCGCCACACCTTGCCCAAAACCGACTATTGATTTTACTTCAGGGTGCTCCCTTTCACCCACAACTATAATATCAAAGCCGACTTTTTTAAGCTGTTTACATAACTCCTGGGCCTTTTTAACAAAAGGGCATGTTGCATCTATCAATTTTATGCCGCGGCTTTTCACTGAATTTATCAAGCCCGGCAAAAGGCCGTGTGAACGAATGATAAGCGTATCGCCCTTTTTAATATACTTTATGTCATTGACTATCTTAAGATTCTTTTCAGATAATCGCTTTACTTCCTGCGGATTATGTATGATTGCGCCAAGGCAGTAATACTTCCCGCCCTTACTAAGCGCTTCCTCCGCTATATTAACCGCGCGCCTTACCCCAAAACAAAAGCCTATATGCTTTGCTACCTTAATTCTCATTTTTCAATTTTGCGATATTTCCCATTATGCTGTCTGCGAAAGCCTGATAATCTCCGGATTCACCCTTAAAATACATCGGTTCGCCGAAATAAACCGAAACCGGAACAAGTTTTATCTTTTTAGCGTCTTTTGGCCAAACCTCAAAACTGCCTTTAATATATACCGGCACAACAGGAACGCCTGCTGAATGAACCAGAAAACTTATGCCGCCTTTAACAGGCTGTAAATTCCCGTCTACGGTGCGAGTAGCCTCAGGAAATATCAAAACCGGATTCCCTGATTTTAGGCGTTTTATTGCTTCTCTTATAGCGCCTACATCCTGAAAATTACGTTTTATGGGAAAAGCCCCAACCCGGCGTATAAAATTACCGAAGAAAAAATTCCTAAAAAGAGAATCGCGGGCAATATAATTAAGAAGCCTGCGCGAACCTATGCCCACAAATATAGGATCAAGATAACTGGCATGATTCGCAGCTATAATAACGCCGCCTTTTTCAGGTATATTATTTTTTCCGTATGCCTTATATTTAAAAAACAGCTTACACCAGATAAAAAGAAAAAATCTCGATATTATATGCAGAATCATATATAAGATAACGCCTTCTCTACAACCTGTGCAATGGTAAGTTTTGTAGTATCTATTAAAATTGCGTCTTTTGCTTTTTTAAGCGCTCCGACAGGCCTGGTTTTATCTTTAGCATCTCTTATCTGGATATCCTTTTGTAACTGCTTAATATCTACCTTTATGCCGTCCTGCGCCAATTCCTTAAATCTGCGCTTTGCCCTTTCTTCTGGAGTGGCATCAATATAAAATTTCCTTTCAGCTAAAGGAAAAACAACTGTGCCTATATCCCGGCCTTCAAGCACCGCGCCTTTTTTTGAAGAAAAACCTACAGAGCGCTGCAATTTCACCATTTCCGCGCGAACTCCGGGTATATCCGCAATATAAGAAATATTATTGGTTACTTCCGGCGTACGAATTTCACTGCTTACGTCTTTTGAATCAAGTAAAACTTGCATGCGGCCTTCTATTTTCTGATTAAGCTCTATCTTTGTGTTTTTTGCCAAATCTATAAGCGCATTTTTATCATTTAAATCAAGTTTTTCCTGCATAGCTTTTAATGTCAAAGACCTGTACATGGCGCCCGTATCTATATACAAAAAATCTAACTTCTTGGCTATTAATTTCGCTATTGTTGACTTGCCGCTTCCTGCTGGGCCGTCTATTGCGATTATCATTTACTATATAGATTCTCTTTTTTTCTTTGCTGCTTCCAGCTGCTGCATTAAAAACTTTACATTCTTTGATTTTATTGCAGCCTCAAAGAAACTTAAACTTTTTTTAAACTTACCAATAGATTTCAATAAATTACCCGCATTTGACAGGCATATATCGCGCCACATCAAAGGATCGCCCGAAGCTATGCGCGTTGTATCGCGAAACCCGGTCGAACCAAACTTTGCGTCGTTAACATCTACTGCGCCGGCTAACGCTGACGCGATAATATGCGGCATATGGCTTATATCCGAAACGATTTCATCATGCTTTTTCGCTGTCATCATAACTACGTTTGCGCCGGCTGCCTCCCAGAAATTACTGATTCTATTTAAAGCGCTTTTGTTTGTTTTTTTTGTAGGCGTAACAAAAACTAAGGCGCCTTTTAATAAATCAGCTGATGCGTTCAGAACGCTTGTTTTTTCTCTGCCTGCGAATGGATGGCTTCCAACAAAATGTATTTCTTTAGGTAAGATTTTTTCCAGCTTTGATACAACAAATTCCTTTGTACTGCCTGCGTCAGTAATAATTAAACCTTTTTTAGCTATGCCGGATAACGCCGCTATCCTTAAAGCATGCTGAGGAATAAGGCTTATAGGCGTTGCAATAATAATCAGGTCAGCGCCTTTGATACCAGCGGCTAAATCAAGCGTCGTAACATCAACAGCGCCTGCCCGCTTAGCATTCTTAAGGCTTGATGCGCGCCTTCCTACTCCCCAGACTTCTTTGGCAAGCTTGCGTTTCTTAATCGCTAAACCCACAGAACCGCCGATTAAGCCTACGCCTATGATTGTGATTTTACCAAATTTCATTATATTTCCCGTCCTACTGCCTTAGCTACTTTTTTCAATTCTGTCATCATTTTTGCGAAATTCTCAGGCAGTAACGATTGTAATCCGTCAGACTTTGCATCTTCGGGATTTGGATGCACTTCTATAATCAGGCCGTCTGCGCCTGCTGCAATAGCCGCCTTTGACATGGGCTCTATCAAGCCCCATTTACCTGTACCATGGCTTGGGTCAACTATAACAGGAAGGTGGCTCAAACTCTTCACAACCGGTACAGCGCTTAAATCAAGTGTAAACCTTGTAAAATCTTCAAAAGTCCTTATTCCTCGTTCGCAAAGTATTACATCAAAATTCCCGTTTGACAGGATATATTCGGCTGACATTAACCATTCTTTTATTGTAGACATCATGCCTCTTTTTAAAAGAACGGGTTTTTTTAACATTCCGAGTTCTTTTAAAAGGTTAAAATTTTGAATATTTCTTGCTCCGACCTGTAAAATGTCGGCATATTTGGCAACCAAAGGCACATCCCTTGTATCCATCACCTCTGTGACTATTTTCAGGCCTGTTTTCTTTGACACTTCTTTTAAATATACAAGGCCTTCCTGGCCTAAACCCTGAAATGCATAAGGCGAAGTGCGCGGTTTAAATGCGCCGCCGCGTAAAACTGAAGCGCCGGATTTTTTTACAGAAGCGGCAATCTTTAATAAAAGCGGCATTGACTCTACAGAACACGGCCCTGCCATTACTACTATCTTCTTACCGCCTATTTTCACGCCTGAAACATCAACAATCGAATCTTCTTTCTTGAATTCTCTTGAAACAAGCTTATAAGGCGCTAATACAGGCATAACCTTTTCTACGCCTGGAAATATCTCCAGAGGCTGTGAACGCAAAATCTCTTCTTCGCCTATTACGCCTATAATTGTGCGCTCGATACCCTTTGATATCATAGGCCGAAGGCCGAGAACTTTGACTTTCTCAACTACATGTTTTATCTGCGCTTCTGTAGCGTCTTTTTTTAAAACTATTATCATTTTATTACCCTCTTTAACGCATTTATAAATTTATTATTTTCTTCTTCTGTGCCCACAGTAACCCTTATCGCGCCTTTTAACCCATACATATCCATTGGCCTTACAATAATGCCCAATTTTAATAAAGGCTCAAAAACATCTTCTTTCACGCTTACTAAAATAAAATTTGTAACGCTGGGCACATAATCAAGCTTCATCTGGTCAAATTGTTTATACAAAAATTCCTTGCCGACTCTAACCATCTGACGGCTTCGCGATAAAAATTCAGTATCTTTAAGAGCTGCTGACGCAGCTATTTGCGCAAGCGAATTTACATTAAAAGGCTGCCTTACCCTGTTCATGGCATCAATAAAAACTTCATTTGCTATTGCATAACCTATCCTTAAGCCTGCCAAACCATAAGCTTTAGAAAATGTCTTTACAGCAATAAGGTTATTTTCCTTATAATAATCTATGCCGTGTGGATAATCTTTATCATCCACAAATTCCGCGTATGCCTCGTCATAAATAACCACTATTTCCTTAGGTATGGCTTTTAGAAAATCATCAAACTGCGCTTTATCCACATATGTACCGGTCGGGTTATTCGGATTTGCGATAAATATTATCTTGGTATTTTTGTTTATGGCTTTCTTTATAGCGTCCAAATCATATTTAAAATTACGCAAAGGCACATCTACAACCTTGGCGCCGGCAATTTGGCCTGTAATCTTATATTCAAGAAATGTAACATCAGATGTTACTATCTCCTGCTGACGGGGGTTAAGAAATGTTTTAATAACCATGTCAAGTATCTCGTCTGAACCGTTGCCAAAAATAAGATTTTTTACATCTATTTTTAATTTTTTGGCAAGCGCGGTTTTAAGATAAAAACAATCCCCGTCAGGGTAGCGGTTTACATCATTTAAAGCCGTTTCCATTGCCTTAACAGCCTTAGGCGACGGCCCTAAAGAATTTTCATTAGAAGCAAGCTTTATAACCTGCCTCAATTTATATTCTCTTTTAACCTCTTCTATAGGCTTGCCTGGCTTATAAGGCGTGATATCAAATATGTGCTTGTTAATATAAGTTTGCATAGATTGACTCTAATTATACGCGGGATACGAACCTAGAACCTTAAAAACATTTGTATGTTTCTTAAGCTGTATCAGCGCGTTCTTTATTTTTGTATTTTCTGAATGGCCTTCTAAATCAACAAAGAAATAATATTCCCATGCCTTTTTCTTGGAAGGCCGCGATTCAATTTTTGTCATATTAATACCGCATTTTTTAAAAGGCACTAATATATCATGGAGCGCGCCGGGTTTATCCTTAGCTGAAAACATAATAGAAGTCTTGTCTTTTTTAGTAGGCGCGCTCGGGAACTTGCCTATAACTAAAAATCTTGTTATGTTATGCGTGCTGTCTTCTATAGAAGGCGCCAATACTTTAAGGCCGTAACACTCTGCTGCCAGGCTTGAGCCAATTGCAGCACAATTCTTTTCACTGGATGCGATATCCGCCGCTTTTGCGGTTGATGAAACATCTATTAATTCAGCTTTCGGCAGATTTGATTCAAGCCACAACCTGCACTGCCCAAAAACCTCAAGTTTAGAATAGACCCGTTTTACCTGGCTCAATGGGCATTTTGCCAAGAGATTCTGAACCACTTCAAGCGATATTTCAGAACAAATAACCAGGTCGCTTTCCATAAACATATCAAGGGTATGATTAACTGCGCCTTCAATTGAATTTTCTATAGGAACAACGCCATAATCAGCCCTGCCTTTTTCAACTTCTGTAAATATTTCCGTAATACTGTTTACAGGATAATATTTAACTGATGAACCGAACTTTTTTAGCGCGGCAAGATGCGTAAATGTCGCTGCCGGGCCCAGATAAACTATACTCACAGTTTTCTCAAGCGCCAAAGAACCGGACATAATCTCTCTATATATAGCTTTTAAAATATCATCTGAAAAAGGGCCTTTGTTTATTTTCGCAATATGCTCATAAACTTCTTTTTCCCTATTAGGCACATACGCGCTTGTTTTGCTCTTTGCCTTGACTCTTCCTATTGAAAGAGTAAGGCCTGCCCTCTGGCTTAAAAGCTCTAATATCTTCTCGTCCAGATTGTCTATTTGTTTACGCAGTTTGGACAACATCATTTGAAATTTCCCCCTCTCACTTTCTGAAATTTCATCCCAAGCCGCCAGCTACTTCTGGCTGCGGCGAGGGATTACCCTCCACTAACTCCTGCACTTCAGGCAATTTCGGAATATCTGAAATTGAACCTAATCCAAAATGGTTTAAAAAATCATCTGTTGTAGCATAAAGCAGCGGCCTGCCAGGAGTATCTTTTCTCCCTGCTATCTTTACTAAATTTCTCTCAAGCAATGTTGCGATAACACCGTCTGTGTTAACGCCTCTTATAGCCTCTACTTCAGACCTTGTAACCGGCTGTTTATAAGCAACTATGGCCAGCGTTTCCAGTGAAGGCCTTGTTAGGCGCTCGCTTACTTTTGATTTATAAAGGCTTTTAAGCCACGCGGCAAATTCAGGCCTGGTTGCCATGCGGAACCCGCCTGCCACTTCCTGTATTATAAAACTTCTATTTGTTTGCTCGTATTCCTGATTTAATTCATCAACTAACTGGCGGATCTGGGCTTCTTGCGCGGTTTCTACAACCACTTTTATCTGGTTTATAGACAATGGCTTATCGCTTACAAATATCAACGCTTCCAATACTGGTTTTAACTCTGAATTTTCCATTTTTCAACCTTGGCTTACAGGTTCTTTAGGATTTTTTATTATCTCTATATCAGCAAATAATTCTTTTTGCACAGCCAGCACGCTGTGCGTCTTCATAAGTTCAAGCAATGCCAAAAATGTCACGACTATTTCTACTTTTGATTTTGCCTTTTGAAAAACTTCCTTAAGGCCAAAAGACTTTCGCTCGCTTAAAGTATGCATTATCTCATTAATCTTCTGCTCTACGGTTACATGCTCTTTTATAACCTCAAGAAATTCCTCTTTTGGCACATTTGATAGAACAGTTGAAAATGCCGATATCAAATCAAACAGGCTTGCCTCAAAATAATGCTCGCCGCCACATTCGGCTTCCAATGCTTCTAAATCCGCGGGCCTGTGGAACAAATCGCGCTGCCTGGCCTCAAGCGATTGAAACTGGCCTGCGGCCTCTTTAAACGCCTTATACTCAATAAGGCGTTTCACCAGCTCAGCGCGCGGATCAAGCTCCTCGGTTTCCTCAGGCGCGCACTCATCAGGAGGAAGCAGCATCTTTGATTTTATATGCATCAAAGTAGCTGCCATAACCAGAAAATCGCCTGCTATATCTAAATCCAGAAGCTCCATCAATTCCAGGTACTCAAGATATTGCTCTGTGATTTTGGCTATCGGTATGTCATAAATATCAATCTCATTCTTTTTAATAAGAAAGAGCAAAAGGTCAAGCGGCCCTTCAAATTCCTCTAATTTCACCTTATACATCAAGAGATCCCGACGAGTTTACGCGCTTGTTTCATCGTATCTGAAGCGTTATCCTGAGCCTTTTTGGCACCTTCATCCAAAATTTTCTGAATCTGTTTTTTGTCAGACGAATATTTTTTGCGCTTCGCCTGTATAGGTTCTAAAAATTCTATTATTATATCTGCAAGGCGCTTTTTATTGTCTATACACCCTATATCCGCGCCGGTACACTCTTTGTAAACCTGAGAAACTAATTCTGGTTTAAAAATTTTATAATAAGAATAAACATTACATATATCAGGGTGGCCGGGATCAACTCTTTTTATCCTTTGCGGGTCTGTAATCATGCCTGATATTTTTTTTCTTATTATATCAGGCGAATCAGAGAGGGCAATGAAGTTGCCGAATGTTTTGGACATTTTCCTGTTATCTAAGCCTAAAATCCTCGGCGTCTTTGTCAATAAACCCTCGGGCTCGGGAAATATATCTTTTTTATAAAAATGTTTGAATCTCCTTATGATTTCGCGCGTCAGCTCCAGGTGCGCCATCTGGTCTTCACCTACAGGCACAGCATCTGCCTTATACAGCGCTATATCAGCTGCCTGCAAAACCGGATACCCTAAAAACCCATAAGTGGCGAGGTCTCTTGTTTTCTGTTCCCTTAACTGCTCTTTATAAGTCGGGCACCTCTCAAGCCATGCCAACGGCGTAATATCTGAAAAAATCATTGCAAGCTCAAGATGCTCTGGCACGCGCGACTGCACAAAAATTGTGCTCTTTTTATAATCTATGCCGCAGCTTAACCAGTCAATCGCGCATTCAACAATATTTTCCTGAATGCCCAAAGGATTTTCATACTCGCTCATAAGGGCATGCCAGTCAGCAATCATAAAAAAACAATCGTATTTCTCCTGCAGTGAAATCCAATTGTTAAGCGCTCCGAACAAATGCCCAATATGAAGCGGCCCCGTAGGCCGCATCCCGCTTAAAACCCTTTTTTTCATTAAAGCTTCCTTGCTGTCTTTCTTATAGTAAATGCCTCTATAAGATCGCCAGGCTTTAATTCACTAAAATTGCTCAAGGCTATGCCGCATTCAAAACCTTCCTTAACTTCTTTTACATCATCTTTAAAACGTTTTAATGAACTTATCTTGCCGTCATAAATCTCTTTGCCGTCTCTTACGAGCTTACACGAATCAGTCCTGCCTATAGCGCCCTTCTGCACAATACAGCCTGCTATAGTGCCGGCCTTTGAAACACTGAATACTTGTTTGACAAGCGCGCGGCCTTCAAAAACCTCTTCAATCTTAGGCTCTAAAAGACCTTCCATGGCCGATCTCACGTCACTTATAATATCATATATTATCCTGTAAAGCCTTAAGTCAACGCCTTCTTTTTTTATGCGCTCATCTGCTTCAGGGCTTACGCCTACATTAAAACCTATAACTATGGCATTTGAGGCAGCGGCGAGTATTATATCTGAGTCATTTATTATGCCAACGTCGCTATGAATTATATCAAGTTTGACTTCATCTGTAGATATCTTAATTAAATTATCTTTCAACGCTTCCAGCGAGCCTTGAACATCTGTTTTCAGGATAATCTTCAGCTCTTTTATCTTTCCTTCTTTTATCTGGGTATAGATATCTTCAAGTGTTATCTTTTTTACAACAGGCGCCATTTTTTCCTGGCGCAATAAAACCTGTTTTTGCTGAAAGATTTCTTTTACCTTTTTTTCATCCTCGATAACATAAAACTGCTCGCCCGCTTCAGGCACTCCTGAAAGGCCTGAAATCTCAACTGGTATGCTGGGTAACGCCTTATCAATCCGTTCACCTTTATCGTTTACCATGGCACGAATTTTCCCATAGTAATTACCGATAATAATATTATCGCTTTCTTTTAGTGTGCCGCTTTTAACAAGCACTGTCGCAACCGGGCCTTTACCGCGAGACATACGGCCTTCAATAACAACACCTGCGGCAGGCTTATCTACATTTGCCTTTAATTCAAGCAGTTCTGCCTCAAGCAATACCATTTCCAACAGCGTATCAATGCCCTGCTTGGTTTTCGCTGAAACACCGACGATAATAGTCTTACCGCCCCATTCCTCTGACCTCAATCCCAACTGGTTCAATTGTTTTTTTACCATATCAGGGTCTGCGGTAGGTTTATCAATTTTATTTAACGCCACTACTATTGGCACACCTGCCGCATTAGCATGGTCTATCGCCTCTTTTGTCTGCGGCATAATCCCGTCATCCGCGGCAACAACAAGAATTACAATATCAGTCGCAATCGCGCCTCTTGCGCGCATAGCTGTAAATGCTTCATGGCCCGGTGTATCCAAAAATGTAATAGTGCCTTTGGGCGTTTGGACCCTGTAAGCGCCTATATGCTGCGTTATACCACCGGCCTCTCTTTCAGTAACATTGCTTTTTCTTATCGCATCTAAAAGAGATGTTTTTCCATGATCGACATGGCCCATCAATGTAACAACAGGCGAACGCGGCACTAAATTCGTTTTTTCTTCTTCTTTAAGCTCCTTTAATATTTCTTCCTCTTTTGTCGGCGCCTTTACAAGCTGAAAACCAAATTCAGCCGCAACAAACTGAGCCAATTCCTCGTCCAACGCATTATTCATAGTAACTAATGTGCCTTTTTTCATAAACCGGCCTATAATATCGCTGGCTTTAATCTGCAGCTTTAAGGCTAATTCTCTGACAGTAACAGGAAAGATTACTTGCGCTTGCTTTAAAAACACTGGCACAGGTGATTGCTGCAACACAGTAACAACAGGCTCAACTGCCTCTTTTATCTCCGGCTTGGCCTGCTGTTGAAATTGCCTTGGCTTAGATTTTTGTTTTACTTTATATTTAGGTATGAATACTTCAAATTTCCCTTCTTTAACAGGCGCTGGAGATACAGGGGAAACGGGCTTAGGCGCAGTAATTTCCGGTTTCTGAACAACCGGCTTTTCAATTACAGGCACAGGCTTCGAGATTACAACCGGCTTAATAGGTATAAGCTCGGGCTTTTTAACAATAACCGCTTTTTTCTTTACAACAGCTGTTTTTTTCTTAACAACAACTGTTTTTTTGACAGTTTTTATGGCCTTTTTAACCACACTGGCCTTTTTTACAATTTTTACTTTTTTTCTTTCCATAGATTTTTTGCCGATTCTATCAAGCTTTGGGCGCTCTTTTTACCTATGCCTTTTATTTCGCTCAATTGTTCCTCTGTGGCATTAGCTATCTTTTCAACAGTATCATATCCGGCATTAATTAATGCCTCAAATGTCTTCGGGCCAACCCTGGGCAATTCCTGCAATAATACACCGCCTGCCTTTTTTTCCTCTGTTTGCACGGGAGTTTCTTCTTTTTTAGGGCCTAAAAACAATTCTTCAACAGGCTTTCTGGGCTTTATATCTATATCCCATCCTGTCAACTTTACAGCAAGGCGCACATTCTGGCCTTTTTTGCCTATAGCAAGAGAAAGCTGATCCTCTTCTACTATAACCTCAACCTTTTTACTTTCCTTGTCTATCTTTATCTTACTTATTTCAGCAGGGCTTAACGAAGCTGCTATAAATTCTGCCGCATCCTCATTCCACTTTACAATATCTATCTTCTCGCCGTGAAGCTCACGCACTATTTCTTTTACCCTTGCCCCGCGCATACCAACGCAAGCGCCAAGACAATCAACCTTTGAATCCTTGGACCAAACTGCTATCTTAGTCCTGTCGCCTGCTTCTCTTGCTATTGCCTTTATCTCAACAATACCTTCAATAATTTCAGGAACCTCAAGCTCAAACATCCTTTTAACCAATCCCGGATGCGTCCTTGAAAGCACTATCTGCGGGCCGCGGCCTGTCTTCTTTACATCTAAAACATATGCCCTTACCCTCTCGCCTTGCTTATAAGTTTCGCGCGGCATCTGTTCTTTTTTAGGCAGCACTGCCTCAGTCCTTCCTAAATCAACAACCACATCGCCTTTTTCAAACCTGTGCACACTGCCGGATATTACAGTCCCCATCTTGGCTGTATATTCGCTAAAAATTACATCACGCTCTGCCTCGCGTATCTTCTGAATTATTATCTGCTTGGCTGTCTGAGCGGCTATTCTGCCAAACTCATCTGACTCAAGGCGCTTTTTACCCTGCAATACTTTAATATCCCCTGTCGCAGGGTCAAGCTTTACAGAAATCTCTTCCGTTAAATCGACTTTAAGCATTTTTCTTGCAGCTGAAGCAAGCGCAATCTCAACCGCATTTATCAATATTTCTTTTTTAATGCCTTTTTCTCGTTCAATATGATCAAGTACTGCCAATAAATCCGCGTTCATATTCGTATCTCCAACTTTGCCTTTATTATACGTTCAAATAAAACTTCCTGCTCGCTGCCTTTAACATCCAATATCAACTTTTCAGCTTCCATACTCTTCAAGGTGCCAATTAAAGTATCGGTTGCCCCTTTATCGTTCTTTAAAATAAATTTAATATCTTTTCCTATATTTCTCTCGAAATCACGCTTAGTAATTAATGGCCTGTCTAACCCTGGAGAGCTTACCTCTAAAACAAAACTTTGCGCTATAACATCTGTTTTATCAAAAAAATCACTTAATATCTTATTTATATTAGTACAATCATTCAGGCTCACGCCGCCTTCTTTATATATTAGCAGCCTTAAAACATTCCTGCCTGATTCCCATCTATAAGTAAGATCAACAAGCTCAACCTGTTCTTGGCAAAGTATAGACTGTATTACGTTTTTAATCTTATCTATATCTTGCATGTTATAAGCAACAAAAAAAGCGGGTCTAAAACTTGCTTAAACCCACTCTCCTCCTTAGAATTTCTTAGAGTTGGCAATATATATATTACTATATTAAGCTATATGTGTCAAGCGATTTTTGCGCTCAAAGAAAAAGCCCCAGCAAAAATTGCTGGGGCTTTTGTGTTTTTATTTGTATTTTTTATAATTCGCCAGGAGCATTACCGCCATAACCAGTTGTATTGGCAGTTAAATTAACTGAATAATAATTTGCTGGCACAGTTCCATCATCCGCAACTACAGGACTAGTGGTATTAGACCACCCATAAATCATACCTGATGTTTTTACACTAAAATTGAATTTTCTGTTAGTTGGCAATGCAAGGCCAGGCAAAGCCGTAAGATTTGCAGTGCTATAGTCATTGTACTCAGCATAATACAAGTTTTCAGCTGTCTTTATAGCTCCTGCTAACTGAATAGCCTCAGCCCATTTAGACCTGTTTACCATTTTCTGATACTGCGGCACAGCCATTGTAGCGAGTATGCCGATTATGATTATTACTATCAATAATTCCACAAGCGTAAACGCTTTCCTCATCCCCATGCCCTCCTTATTTTAATTTCCTACAATCTTATAAATTATCCTACACTGTTGTTATTATAACTATACAAAATTTATAAGTCAAGTATTTTTTTATCTGGCTGTTGTTTCCATCTTATCCACACTGCGATACTGAATAGCCTCGCTGATATGCTCCTGCTTTATTTGTTCCTGGCCTGCTAAATCCGCGATGGTACGGCTTACCTTTAAAATCTTATGATATGCCCGGGCAGTCAGGCCCATATTAAGCACTGCTGTTTTAAGCAGGCCGCTTGCCTGCTCATCTAAACAGCAGTATTTTTCTATATATTTCGGCGGCACATGCGCGTTGCATGAAATTTTATCTTTTTCAAATCTTATTTTCTGAATCTTTCTTGCCATGAGCACCCTTTCTCTGATATCCGAAGAAGTTTCTGCAGTCTGGCTCTTTTTGCTGATTTCATCATATTTTAGAGCCGGAACCTGCAAATGTATATCTATCCTGTCTAATAAAGGGCCTGAAACCTTAAACATATACTTTTGCAATTGATGCGGCGTACAGTTACATTCGCGTTTTGGGTCAGTAAAAAATCCGCACGGGCAAGGGTTCATAGCAGCAATAAAAGTAAAGTTTGCCGGATACTCACAACTGCCTTCTGCGCGCGTTATTGTCACTGCGCCTTCTTCTAGCGGCTGGCGCAAGGCTTCAAGCGCATCCCGTCTAAACTCAGGCAGTTCATCAAGAAACAAAACCCCATTATGAGCCAGGCTTATTTCGCCTGGCCTTGGGTTTGCGCCGCCGCCGACTAACCCTGCATAAGATATTGTGTGATGAGGAGCACGAAATGGCCTTGTTTTTAATAACGATTGCGAACCTTTCACAAACCCTGCTATGCTATAAACTTTGGTAGTTTCAATAGCCTCGCTAAATTCCATAAGAGGCATAATTGTCGGCACTCTCCTGGCAAGCATTGTCTTTCCTGAACCAGGCGGGCCAATCATCAGCACGTTGTGCCCGCCGCTAACTGCTATTTCTAACCCGCGCTTGACGTGCGCCTGGCCCCTGACATCCGCGAAATCCAGGACAAAATTTTCATCCGGCAAAAAACCGCTTTGCCTTGCATTTGACTTATTTATTTTGGTTTGGCCTTTTAAAAATTGATATAACTGCAAAAGTGATTTTAGCGCGTATACCTTTATATCCTTTACAACAGCTGCCTCCATAGCATTTTCAAAAGGCACAACTAATTCATTTATACCGTCCTTAGACAGCGCTGCAGCCATTGCCAAGACGCCACGCACAGGCCTAATATCACCGTCTAACGATAACTCCCCGCAAAATGATTTTCCATGGACTTCTTCCTGGGTAAGATTGCCGCTTGCAACCAAGACTGCTAACGCAATAGGCAAGTCAAAGCTCGGGCCATCTTTTTTTATATCAGCAGGAGCTAAATTAACCACAACCCTTCTTGAAGGAAAACTGAACCCGCAATTTTTTATCGCAGACCTCACTCTATCCCTTGACTCTCTTACAGAAACATCAGGCAAACCAACAATAGAAAAATTCGGCAGTCCTCCTGTTATGTCTACTTCTACGTCCACGTAATGCGCGTCAAGCCCAATAACTACCTGCGATTTAATTTTGGCTAACATTTCTTCTCCTTTTCAAAACGCATCAACTATATGCTGTATCTTAGGAAACTCAAACCATTTATCTCTTGAAATACAAATAACATCAAAACGGACATTTGAATCTGCCAAACCATATTTATTCATATATATCAAAGCTGTAGTTTTAATCCGCTGCTGCTTTTTATATGTTATTGTCTCTTCGGGCAATAGATATGAACCTTCCCCTCTATATCGCACCTCCACAAATATAATTGTAGGGGCGAACGGCCGCTCGCCCCTACAATCTTGGCAAACGATATCTATCTCGCCAAAACGCGTATTGAAATTTCTTGCTAAAATTTCAAAACCTTTTGTCTTAAGAAAATGGGCGGCGATACATTCCGCCCATTTTCCAATTTGAGATGTAGGGGCGACCCGTCGGGTCGCCCCTACAATTTTATTCTTCATCTTCTTCATACGCCTTAAGCACTGTTTCTGTTAACGCATGCTTTGCTTCATCAGTTATAGCGCAAGCGCTGTCATACCATTTGCCATCCTTACCCTGTTTACAAGGCGCTCCGACAAAAAGCCCTTTTTTGCCGTTAACTACCTTAAACCCTTTGATTGCAAACTGGCCTTCAATAACTATGTCTGCCATTGCCTTCACAGGCCCATCGCCCTCAAACTTAAACATCCTGCTCACCTCTATATCCATACTATCACCTCCCATCTATATGAAACCCTATTTGCGGCTTTTTAGGAACCGGCAACGGCTCCATAAACTGCCTTATGGCCTCAAATATTGCCTGAATTTCAGCATCGTGTTTTTCTATTTTATGCTCAAGCTCTTTTAGTTTATGTGCCAGCTCCTTATGGGCATAAAGAATTTGCCTTAGCTTCACAAATGCCCGCATAATAGCTATGTTTACCTGCATAGCTTGTTTACTACGCAGAACGCTGGAAAGCATAGCTACACCTTGTTCAGTAAAGGCATAAACACTTTTTGAATATTTTAAAGATGTCACAATTTGTGATATCCTTAAAATCTCTTTTCTCTTAAGAGAAAACGCAAAATCTTCGGGAAATCTGTCGATATTGCGCCTCACTGCCTGCATAAGCACTCTTGTCTGGACGCCATAGAGATCTGCCAAATGACTACTTAACATAACCTTTTGGTTACGCATCAAAAATATTCTCTGTTCAATTACCTCGCCAGGAATCAATTCCTTCATAATTTCACCCCCTACTATATATGACGGTACCTGGCGCGATTTTTATGCATTTTTTTTCAAAAAAAATAAAAGGGGCAGGTTTTGAAGAACCTGCCCCTTAAAAGTGTCCGGGACTATATTACTGTTTATTAGAGCCTATTTAAAAAACCACGAAAGGCCAACAAGAACCATATTCGCGTTTATACCCCTGTTGGGCTGTTTTATTGAAGCGTTAGAAAGATGCCTGCAGCGATAGCCTACATTCAAAGCAATGCTTCTTTCTTCATTAAGGTAAAAATATAACCCTCCGCCTGCCTGCGGCGTAAAATTAAACTGTGTAGACTGCTCGCGTGTATGCTGTGTCATATAAATGACGCCGGCACCAGCCTCAACATATGCGCCTATCCTTTTAACCAAAAGATACCCGAGTCTCAGCATAAAATTAGCGCCTGCTTCAATATTCGAGTTCGGGCTATATACACTGTTTAAAAATGGCTCAGCAGCAAACTGAACCATCGCTTTTTCATTCGCACATTTTAAAGCCGGCTTCAAATCAAATCCAAAACGAAACATTGCTGGTATAAACTCATAATCATCTTTTTCCCTAAGATTCGCCTGTGCATACCCGGAAATAAATGCAAATTCATTTATACGGAATTTTTTAGTGTCAATATGTTCTTTTTTAGATATTTCATTAATGCCAGGGGTTTGTTCTTTTTGGATGTTTTCTTTATCTGCCGGATTTGCCTGTTGTGGTTTTTTCGCGTATGAAGTCTGAGCTTGAGGGTTAAGTGCAGATTTTTGATGTGTTTCTTTTCTGGAATAAACATTATTCCAGAAAGCTAAGGCTATACCCAATATTAATATCCACAATATAAGTGGTTTTAAATTCCTCATTAATTCCTTCCTTTCTTCGCGCAACAGAACTTGGCGGGAGAGTTATTTATTATTTAATTTTAATGTGAATTATATATATTGTCAATAAAAATATTATTGTCTGGGCCCCTTTATTGTGATACCATAATTTGGAATGAACAAGCTAGAGCAGGACATAAAAATCATACACAGCTGCGTAAAGGGCAAAGCAGGCGCCTGGAACGAATTTGTAGAAAGATTCTCAGGCCTTGTTGCCTGGTCCATAAAAGAACGACTGAGCAAATCAGGCTATAGGTTTACTAACCAAGACTCGGAAGATATTCTGCAGGAAACATTTCTCTCTATATATAAGGAAAATAAGCTTGCCGGCCTTAAAGACTGCTCAAAAATTGCGCCATGGCTTTGCATTATAGCGGGAAATATTGCCATGGATAAAATAAGGTGTATAAAAGGCGGCATTTTATCAGAGAGATTCGTGCCTTTATCTGAAAATATTGAAAACAGCGGCCTGGCTTTGTCTGACATACTAAAAGATGATGCACCTTCTGCTATAGAAAATATTGAACAAAGCGAACGCGGCTCAATTATCACAGAGGCGATTAATTGCCTAAAACCCAGAGAAAAAATCGTAATAAACCTATACTACACCAACAACAATACCATCAAAGAAATAGCATCACTCCTTAATATGCGCCAGGGCAGCGTATCAAGCTTAATCGCCAGAGCAAGAAAAAAAATCAAAAAAAATATGCATAAAAATCTCATCAGGTACCGTCATATATAGTAGGAGACTAATTATGGACAAATGCCCTAATAGCAACATGCTGGCTGATTATATAGCAGGAAACCTTGCAAATAAAAAAGATATGGAAGCGCACATATCACACTGCAAGCCATGCCTAGCTAAAATATCCACAGCTCTTAAGGCAGGTACCCTATATCAGCAAGAAAAACTACCTGATATGCCGCAAACAATAATAGAAAGGACAAAATATATGCTATCTAAACAAATTAAACCCCAAATAAAACACGGGAAAATCAAAAATATGTGGCTATTAGCTACTATAATAGCATTTGTTATGTCATTTATGATACCCAGATACTTTATACAATGCTTGGTTGCCACTATATTGCTGGGCATAAAATGGATCTTGGAAAGCGAAAATATGCGCACACTCATACTTGTGCTTGATTCCTGGCGCAAGCATGAACATAACCATGATGATGAAATAGTTCAAAAACTAAAAGATAGAAATAGCACAATATTAAAATGATTTCTTTTCTATCAGATTTATCAAAAGGCATAACTAACCTCATATACCCTCCTCTTTGCGAAGTGTGCGGCGTAAAAATCGAGCCTGAACCCAAACAAAATAGCTTATGTGAAACCTGTAAAAATAATATAACATTAATTAAACCTGCGGTTGCTTTAAAACATAACGATATAAATATATGGGCAGTATGCGCATATGAAGGAGTAATAAAACACTGCGTCCATTTGTTTAAGTATAATGCCAGATTAAACCTGCTCAATGCGCTTTCAAGCCTAATGATAGATTTTATAAAAAATCACCTTAAAGATAAAAAATTCGACCTGATAATACCTGTGCCTTTACATGGCGCGCGCTTACGGGAACGAGGTTTTAACCAGGCCGAGCTTCTTGCAAAAAAAATATCAACTCATATATCGCAGCCTTTATGCCTTAAAGCGCTTAAGCGCGTAAAGCCAACATTAACACAAACAGGCTTGTCAAAAACAAAAAGGTTTACAAATTTGAAAGGAGCGTTTAAAATAATTAGAGATGATTTTGTCTATAATAAAAACATTTTACTTATAGATGATGTTTTCACAACCGGCAGCACTATAGGTGAAGCAGCAAAAACATTATTAGAAGCAAAGGCTAAATCAGTCGAAGCGTTAGTACTGGCAAGAGGAATTTAATGAAGATTCTACGCAGTTACATAATGAATGAACTTTTGGGCGCGTTTGCGATGTCTCTGGCTGTATTTACGTTTGTCTTGGTTATGGGCAATATCGTAAAACTGGCAGAATTGGTTATTGCCAAAGGCGTTGAACTTACATATATAGTGAAACTATTCGGCTATCTTACGCCCTATCTATTGAGTTTTTCAGTGCCTATGTCCATACTCACCGCTACTCTTCTTTGTTTCGGCAGGCTGTCCTCTGACAACGAAATAACCGCAATGCGCGCAAGCGGCATAAGCTTATATAAAATGTCTGTACCTGTTGTTTTTGTAGGGCTTGCCTTAAGCCTGGGGCTTTTATGGATGAATGACAAAGTCCTACCTAATTCGCACTATCAGTCAAGAAAACTCCTGGCTGAAATAGGAATAAAAAAACCAACCGCGTTTCTTGAATCAGGCACATTCATAAAAAATTTCAAGGATTACATAATATTTATTTATGAAATAAAAGGAAATAAATTAAATGGCATTAGAATATACCAGCCCCAGAAAGACAGGCCTGTGCGCACTATAATAGCAAAAAGCGGAGAATTTATGCCGGATGAAACCGGCAAGACTATAAAATTGCGGCTTTATAACGGCTCAAGCGATGAGCCGGATTTTGATAATCCATCAAGGTTTTTCAAATTAAATTTTAAAACTTATGAAGTATCGCTTAATCTAAGCGATTACATCCCTAAAATAGAAAAAAAACCTAAAGATATGAACATCAACGAAATAAAACAAGAAATATCAAAACTTAAATCTGAATCCATAGAAGACTTAAACAGCCTAAAAGTTGAATTGCACAAAAAATATTCGCTTGCTTTTTCCGCGCTTATATTTGTCATTATGGGCATGCCATTAGGCATAACAACAAAAAGGTCGGAACGCTCTGTAGGATTTGGCATGAGCTTAGGGATAATAATAATCTACTATATACTATCAGTGGGATGCGAAAGCCTGTCTCTTAAAGGCAGTTTAGAACCAGGCATTGCCATGTGGATACCTAATATCTTATTACTTTTATCCGGAATTTTATTAATCTGGCGGTCTGCCGAAAGCTAATATATGCGATTATTAGACAAATATTCTATAAAAAATTTCCTGCCCCCTGCCATATACTGCCTTGTCTCTTTTATAGTTATGTATATGATAATAGACCTTTTCGGGCATCTGGATGAAATCTTAAGGAATAAAGTTACCATGGCGCTTCTTATCAAATACTACTGGCTTCTTATGCCTATAATATTTGTGCAGATAACACCAATAGTAATACTTCTGGCCACTGTTTATGTATTCAGCGATATGAATAAACATAATGAAATTACAGCGATGAAATCATCAGGCATAAGCATAATGAAAATAGTCAGGCCTTTTTTACTGATAGGCATATGCGCCTCTCTCCTGGTTATGCTGGCCAATGAACTGGTAGTCCCGGAAGCCATGATTAACACTACAAAAATAAAAGAAGCCAATATAGAACGCATAAAAGGCGCGCGCGAAAAAAATACCATATTAAACGACGTTGCAATATACGGCCAGGATAACAGGCTTATCTATATAAAAGAATTTGATGTCTTAAAAAGAAAATTAAATGAAATAATAATATTTGAGCATGATTCTTTGAATAACCCAACATCAAAAATCGTAGCCAAAACAGGCAAGTGGGAAAAAAATAAGTGGGTTTTTTCAGATTGCATAATATATCATTTAAGGCGAGACGGTGAATTAATAGGCAAACCCCTTGCCTACCCGAAAAAAATAATGGAAATTAAAGAAACTCCGAAAGATTTCTACCAGGGCCAGTTTCAGGCAGAACTTATGAATTTTTCAAAACTGCTGGAATATGTCATAAAATTTTACAAGGTTGACAAAAAAATCGCAAGGCGGCTTGCGGTAGACCTGTATTATAAAACGTCTTTTCCTTTTATAAGTTTTATAGTGATACTTTTAGGAGTAGGTTTTGGATTAAGCAGTAGAAAAGGCGGAGCGATCTGGGGCATAGGCACAAGTGTCGCTATAGGGCTTGTATATTATGCTGTACTGGCAATATCCCTTGCTTTAGGCAAAGGCGGCTGGATGCCGCCAATTCTTGCTGCATGGAACGCCAATATAATATTTCTTATAATAGGGATTGTATTGCTGGCAAAATTTACCAACTAACCTGAAATAACTTTTCTTATTCCAACTACCTGCCTTAATAATCCTTCAAGATCTTTTAAAGCAATGCTATTAGGCCCGTCGCATAAAGCCTTAGAAGGGTCTTCATGTACCTCTATAAATATTCCATCACAGCCTGCCGCTGTTGCAGCGCGCGCTAATACAGAAATAAACTCCCTTTCTCCGCCTGACGCCTTGCCTTGCGCGCCTGGGAGCTGGACGCTGTGAGTAGCATCATATATCACGGGGTATCCGAATTTCTGCATTATAGGGATTGAACGCATATCGCTTACTAAATTATTATACCCAAAACTAAAACCTCTTTCAGTTACAAGAATCTTGTTATTGCCTGAAGCCTCTACTTTTTTTATCACGTTGACAATATCCCAAGGCGCCAAAAACTGGCCTTTTTTTATATTTATAACTTTTTTTGTTTTCGCGCAGGCAATAATAAAATCCGTTTGCCTGCATAAAAACGCGGGTATCTGTATCACATCCAAAACAGCTGATGCCTGTTCCAATTCACCTTTACAATGCACATCGCTTAATATGGGCACATCAAATTCCTCTTTTACTTTTTTTAATATCGCAAGCCCGCGAGCCAGGCCTGGCCCTCTGTACGAATCTATACTTGACCTATTTGCTTTGTCATAGCTTGATTTAAATATAAACGGGATCTTAAAACGCCTTGCCAGCGCCTTAAGCACTTCTGCATGCCTTAACGCAGAAGCCTCGCTTTCAATAACGCAAGGCCCTGCTATCAAAAATAAGGGATTGCTTGCGCCTATTTTTATATTATCTACACGTATTTCTTTTGTCATATAAATCTTTCACTATCTCTAAATCGTTCTGGACATCAACGCTTTTTGTATCATATTTTGTCTCTATAACCTTTATCTTATATCCACTTTCAAGCACCCTGAGCTGTTCGAGTTTTTCTATTTGTTCTAATTTTGACTCAGGCATATTCGCAAAGGTAAAAAGAAAATCTTTTGTATAGGCGTATATTCCTATATGCTTATAATGATTTTGCGTCAAAAAACCATCTTTAGGCTCTCTGTTATACGGTATAGGCGCGCGGGAGAAATACAGCGCAAAATTCTCTTTATCTAAAACCACCTTTACTATATTAGAATCATGAATGTCTTTTTCGTCTGTAATTTTTTTAGCCAAAGTAGCCATAACAAGATTCTTGTCAGCTAAAAGCGCCATGGCAAGCTCATTTATCATTGAAGGATGGACAAGCGGCTCGTCGCCTTGGATATTAACAACCACCTTTACATCCAAAGGATTAACTACTTCGGTAACTCTATCTGTCCCGCTTTTGTGGTCAACTGATGTTAAAACAGCTTTTGCGCCGAAACGCTTTGCAGCATCTATTACCATTTCATTATCAGTAGCTATTATAACATCATCCAACGCTTTGGCTTTTTTGGCGCTTTCCCAGACATGCTGTATCATAGGTTTGCCGCAAATATCCAGCAACACCTTCTGCGCTAACCTGGTTGAGCCTAAACGTGCCGGTATTACTCCTATAGCATTCACTACCTTGCCTCCCTCTTAACTTTACACTTTTGACAATGTCATTTTTGTCAAGTTAAGCTATTTATCAGTTCTTTTTGATTTGTTACAGCCACGCCGGCTTTACCGACTACAATGCCTGCCGCTATATTGGAAATCTTTGCCGCATCAAGCATGCTTGCTCCGCACGCCAATGCAAGCGTAAAAACAGATATCACAGTATCGCCCGCTCCTGACACATCAAAAACCTCCTGAGCTGCGGTAGGTATCTTTGTTATCTTGCCATTCTTCTCAAAAAGGCACATACCATTCTCACCGCGCGTAATCAAAACGCTGTCTGAATTAAGTTTCTTCAAGAGTTTTTTGCCTGCAGTTTCAAGCGTTGCTTCATCTTTTATTTTTATACCTGAAGTAGCAGACGCCTCATGATTGTTAGGAGTCAAAGAAGTAACTCCTTTGTAATAAGATATATGCTCTTCTTTTGGGTCAACGGTTATAATCTTCTTATGAGACCGCGCGCATTTAATTATCGGCTTTAACAATCCTGGAGTAATAACGCCTTTTCCATAGTCTTCTATTATAACAGCGTCTACATGCGGGATTACCTTCTTGGCATATAAAACAATGTCTTTTAAAATAGAACCTGACAAGTGTTCTATTTTTTCCCTGTCAATGCGTACTATCTGCTGATGGCCCGCTATTATCCTGGTTTTTAATGTTGTAGGCCGCGATGGATCGGTTATTATCCCTTGCGTAGTAACACCTTTTGCGGATAAAAGCTCAGTAAGCTTCTCTGCGCGCTGGTCACTGCCGACAACGCCGGCTATATAAACACTGCCTTCGAGCGAACGGATATTACTTGCAACATTGCTGGCGCCGCCAGGCATATAAGACTCGCGCTCAACCCACACAACAGGCACAGGCGCTTCAGGAGATATACGCGATACCTTGCCCCATACAAATTCATCAAGGATTAAATCGCCTATAACAAGGATTTTTGTGTTTGCGAATTTTGATATTATTTTTTTAAACTTATCACTCATAACTTATCACTTATAACTTCTCTATTATCGCCTGATATAACAGCGGAATCATTATCTCATGATGGCCGGTTATTGATATGCCTTTTCCGCCTGTCATTACCGGCCGCTTAACAACATTCTGATACGGCCTGTATTGCGGCAACATATCAAAATTTGCGGCTGTAAAATCCTTCACTTTGTAGCCGATATTTCTAGCTGTATTAAGCGCCTTAAGGAAAACTTCCGGCAAAATAACAGCAGAACCTATATTAACAACAACTCCGCCGCTGCCTAACCCTGCGACTTCGCCTATAAATAAATGAAAATCCTCTAAAGACGCTTTACCTAAACTTGCGCCGTCGCACGACGAGTGCTGGTGGACTATGTCAGCGCCTATGGCTATATGCACAGTAGCTGATATATTTTTTTTATCTGCGGCCGCAAATACCGACAAACCTCTGTATTTCAATCCAGCCTTATTTATAGCCTGGCCTAAAACCTTGCCTAAGCCTGAATTTCTGCAAGCCGCATCCTTTGTCGCGCCGTTTATAAAATCTGCTGTCTCTCTAGACATGCCAAAAGAACCGTCTTTAAGCGCAGGGCCGACATCTTCGGAAGTACACCCTATCATAGATATTTCAACATCATGCACTACCCCTGCTCCATTTAAAGCAATGGCTGTTATTATGTTTTTATTTATAAGGTCTATTATCAAAGGGCCTAAGCCGCATTTTATAACATGCGCGCCAAACATGAATATGACAGGTTTTGATTTTTTACGGGCAATTATAATAGCGTCAACTAACGCTTTTAATTCAGATGCCGCCAAGACAGATGGAAGGCTATTGTAAAAATCCAGGAATTTTTCGCCTTTTTTACCAACTCTGGCAAAATCTTCTGTTTTTACCTTGCTTATGCGCTTTTTTATCGAATATGTCTTAATCTTAGTTAAATCTATGGTCTTCATAATTTAATTATTTTACAGCACTTTGGCTCTCTAGTCAACATCTGTAAGCACTGCGCTGACAGTGCCGACTATAGCTGCTTTGGCCTTGGCAGCCAATGGAATACGATTCTCGTCTGCTGCAAACCATATCCACAGCCTGCCTTTTTGTAATTTTTTGCCTTCAGTACTTATTACAACCGGTTCAACTTCTATGGCATCAACGCTCCCTATCCTGGAAAGATTCATGCTTCCGCGCTCTAAAATCCTTATTTCAAGGTTCCAGTTTTTCTCATCTGCGTTTACCGGCAGAGATATTTTTTTGCTTAAATCTATGTCCTGAATGCGAAAACAATATATAGCGCTTAAATCATCCTGGGTATTTTCAGGTATGGTAAATTCTTTAACCGAACCGTTTCTTAGAGACCTGTAAACCGCTTTATGGGCCTCTTGATCATAGTCAACTACTTCGTGCGAACGATAATTGCCCTCTGATTGCTTTTTTATAAATCTTAAGCTGTACAACTTCTCTTTGTCTATATAAGAATGAAACTCGTCTTCAACCCTGTAAATTTTTGACAAAAATGTATTTGACTTTACAACAACAATAATATGGTAACACTCTCTGCCGTTAACCTCAACAATTTCCTTTATGTTAAAATATGCCAAACCCACAGGAACACCCATCCACTTTATCTCATAGGTCAACTTCTCGCCAACGCGAAAATCATGCCTTGCGCCAATAATCCCTGTCGGCTGGCTTGCTGAGCCCAAAAGGCTTGCTTGCCTGCTAAAATGAAAACTCCTTCCACAGCCGGAGAGAACGCTAACCAAGAATAAAAAACAGCACGTCATTGCGAGAAACTTAGCTTTGTAGAAATTTTTTAGCCGCATTGAACACCTCATCGGTTGTTATAGCATTAAGGCATAAAAACTGTTTTTTACAATTATGCGCCAAACATTTTGTACAGCCTACATCTTTATGTAAAACCGTTGTTTCTTCGCCCAAAGGCTTCCACCGCACAGGGCTTAAGCCAGGCTGCTTACGCCCAAAAATAGTTATACAAGGCACTCCTACAGCGCTTGCAATGTGCGCGGGGCCTGTATCTGTTGATATAAAAAACCTGCATCTTTTTAAAAGCGCTGCTGCCTGGGGTATAGTGAAATCTTTAACAATGAAAGGGCTGTGTTTCATATTGTTCTTTACTATCTCAGCGAATTTTAAATCCTCGCCTATGCCAAAAATAATAATTTTAGAATTTGCCTGCCCGATCAGCCTGTCGGCTAATTCTGCAAATTTTTGAGGAGGCCATCTCCTGGACGGACAGCTTGAGCTGGGATGTATTCCTATTAAAATATCCTTATCAATTAATCCTTGCGCCTTACAAAAACCATCTACAAAATCCTGATCGCCCTTAGATATAGGCAAAAACGGCTTCAGTTCTTTATTGTCAAAATCTATGCCTGCCGCGCGCACAACATCCAAGGTATATTCTGACTCATGTTTTAAGCCCTGCGATTTTAAATACGGTATTTTGTCGGTAAGAAACCACGCAGCCTTTCTGGCATATCCTATGCGCCTATGCGCTCCTGCCAGATAAGCAATCAAATTAGTGCGAAATGTTGAATGCAGGACAAGAACCAAATCAAACTTATATTCTCTTAAAGACAACCCGAATAAAATTGTCGCTAAATGAGAACTGTGCTTCAAATTTTTATCATATATTATTATTTCGTCAAGATATGGGTTGCCCATAACTATATCTTTTGTATAAGGGCTTGTCATAAATGCTATATAACTTGATGGCAATGAAGAACGCACCGCCTGAATTACCGGCGTTGATAAAAGCACATCACCTAAACGGTCAGTGCGTATAATTAATATTTTTTCGTATTTCATGTTTTTAATATATTTCTTACTGCCTGAAACACTTCATCAGCCGAAATGTTCCTCATACATTCATTGTCTTTTATGCATAATGCCGACTGGCAGGGCGAACAAGGCAAAGGTTTTCTTATAATTATATCTTTCTTGCCTGTTGGCCCGTACTTTTCATGGTTTGTAGGGCCGAATATAGCAACGATTGGCGTACCAACAGCCCATGCTATATGCATAGGCGCCGAATCATTAGTAACTAATAACTTTGAATTTTTAAGTATACAAGCCAGTTGTTTTAAATCTGTTTTACCGCATAAATCAATCACGCCATTTTCAGCTTCTTGCATAATTTTTGCGCAAATCCTGCAATCCTGCTGGTCGCCTATTAAAACAACCTTACACCCCAACTCCGCCGCGGATCTTTTAATAACTTCCAAAAATCCGCCAGGTGTCCATTGTTTCGTATGGCTGCGCGCGCCTGGCGCAACTGCTATTATCGAATCGCCCTCTGATATACCGTTTAATTTAAGAATCTTTATAGACTCCGCTGACACATCGTCAGATAAATATATCATAGGCTGATATTCTTTATCAGGTATGCCAACAAGCGCCTGCCTGAGTTTCCACATATGCCTGTCTTTCATATGTTTTATATATACAGGAGGTTTTTTAAAAATAGGCGTCTTGTTCTTTGCATATAATAAAAACGGCAGCATAGTATTTTTAAAATCAACCAACAAATCAAAATCTTCACCGCGCAATGTTTTTATCAGCGCCATTTTTTTGCCTAATGAAGCCTCTTTTTTAAATACTATTATCTTTTTAAAATACGGGTCTGCATTAAAAAGGCTAAAAACGCGCGGGCTGGCTATTAAAGTAATTTCGGCATTTTTAAAGTTTTCTACGATAGCCCTAAGCGCCGGCGTCGTGAGCACAGCATCCCCAATATTGCTCAAAGTAATAAAGAGTACTTTCACCCCGTTAGAAACCTCCAGTTTGCCCCATTAGAATACACAGTTTCTAACGGGGTTCATTGCAATAACCTCTCCGCCGCATCAAACGCCTCTTGCGCGGTTATCGCGAACATGCACTTATAATCATCGCATTTTCCGTCATAACAAGGTATTTTACAGCCTTTATCTTTATGTAAAATTATCACCTTTTTATTATCCGCCATATAAGGGCCTGTAATAAACGGCGATGTAGGCCCGAAAATTCCCACTGCCTTTGCTCCTACGCTGACAGCTATATGCAGAGGGCCTGAATCAGCTGACACAACCAAATCTGCTGTTTTAAATATTGCCGCAGATTGTTTAAGAGAGAGCTCACCGCATAAAACAACAGCCTTTCCTGAAAGGCCGCTATTAATTTGTTGGCCCAAATCCAGATCTTTAGAAGACCCGGTTATGATTATTTTAACATTATCGCCGAACTTCAAAAGGATTAATTTTCCAAACTCTATAAAATTTTCTTTAGGCCACCTTTTTGGGAGCCAATTGGCGCCAGGGTTAAGGACAACTGTTTTTTGCCCTGCCTTAACACCCTTAGCCCACTCTAAGTCTTTTTTGTCTACAAAAAAATCACAGCCCTTTTCATCTATCTTTAACCCAACGCGCTCTGCCAGCCTGAGATAAAATCTCGCCCTATGTAACGACAAGGCTTGAGAGGCCTTAAATCTTTTTGTCAACAAAAACGCACGCTTTAGCGTATAATAACCTATCCTCTCTGGAATTCCTGCCAAACAGCATAGAAGCGTTCTTGTAAAAGACCTGTGCAAAAAAAACACGGTATCAAAATTGTAAGCCTTAAGAATTTTTACAAACTTTATGTTTTCGCGCAAATCTTGCATGGGCGAACTGCCGTTCGCCCCTACATTATATGTAATTATTTCATTAATATGCGGATTGCCCTCTAAAACATCCCTGACTCCAGGAACTATCATACACGCGATAAATGCATCCGGAAAATTATTACGCACAGCCCTGATAAACGGCGTTGAAAACAATACATCTCCGAGCCAATTAACCTCAACAATTAAAATACGCTCTTTGTTCATCTTTTTTTAATCTTCATCTCTTTAAACCACATATAATAACCTGACGTCTTAAACCAAAATGACAAAGGCACCCGGTTATCTTTATTTGTGACCTTTATGCGTTTAAACGCATAAATATCATAATTCGCTGTGGCCCTTCCGGGGCTTACAGCGCAACCGCCGCGGTAACCTGATTTCATAACCGCAAGCTTGACTTTGTAATTAAAACCGCCCAAAGGATAACTTATAAAATCAACTTTTTTCCCGGTAATCTCCTCCAGGGCTTTCTTTGACCCATAAATCTCTTCTACTAACTGCAAGTCACTGCAATCAGGCAGCCACACATCATTTAAAGTATGACTTGCTATATCTATCCCATTTTGTGACATCTCTTTCAGCTCTTGCTTTGTAAGGTAACCCTCCCAGCCGCAATGGCCGGGAATAACAAACATTGTGGCAGGCAAACGGTATGCTTTAATAAACCGGTAGGCATTGGTAAAATTATTTTCTTTGCCGTCGTCAAAAGTTATAACAACCGCCTTGGCCGGGATTTTTTTGTTATAGACAAAAATATTCACTAATTCATTCAGGCTTATTACATTATAATTTCTCTTTTTTAGAAACATCAATTGCGCATTAAAATTTTCTGGCGTCACGCTCAACATATCATTTTTGTAATCTATATTATGATACATCAATATAGGCACAACGTATTTCGACGGCAAATAAAAAGTATAAATGAAAAATGAAAAAACCAAAAATATAGATAAAAATATAAAGATTTTTATCTTTCTTCTATACTTGTGACTTGTGACTTGTGACTTGTGACATTCCATAATTACTTCCCCTCAATAACCGCTTTGTATTCCTGCTCTACTTTATCCGCCATACCAGCCAATGAAAACTTTTCGCTAACCATTTTTCTGGCCTCGCCTGCCATATGCGAAGCTGATTTTTTATCCATAAGCAATTTAGAAATAGCGCCTGCTAAAGCAATAGAATCTTTTGGCGGGACAAGAAAGCCGGTTTGCCCGTCTTTAATTAAGGAGTAAACACCTCCAACATTAGAACCCACAACAGGCACGCCTGCTGCCATTGCCTCAAGCGCGCAAAGGCCAAGGCCCTCCTGTATGGAAGGAAGCACAAAAACATCCATTACCGATAAAGAAAGCCTTGTATCCAATGTTGACTCCTCTATAAATGTGCAATTGCCCAAACCATACAAAATAGTTAAATCTACAATATTTTCTTTTAAAGGCCCATCGCCTATAATAAGGACCTGCAAATCATGGTGCTGTTTCAATAATTCTTTTGCGGCAGCCAATAGGAACTTATGCCCTTTTACAGGAGAAAGCCGCGCTATTATCCCTATTACCGGGCCTTGCTTCAAGCCGATCTTTGATTTATACGCCCTTTTTTCTTTGTCACTGACCAGCGCCTCAAATTTTTTTACATCAATACCGTTATTTATCAATACTACATTATCTTTTTTGACTTTCAGGTCATTGACAAGATGCTCTCTGACTGCGTCGCTGATCGCTATAACCTTTTTACCCCAAAAACCAAATAATCTCCTGCCTAAATGAGGCCTAAAAAAACCATGGCATGTGGATACATAGGGAATTCCCGCATTTTTACCGATCATCCACGCAAGAGCCTGAGTCACCCTTGTTTGAGCATGAATAATATCCGGCTGCCAGGTATTAAAAATTTTGTTTAACCTAATACATGATTTCCACAACAACGGGCTTAATTCAGATTTTGTGCGGATATTAAGTTGAATATGGCGCACGCCATACTTATCAAGTTCCGGCAGTAATATGCCGCCGCCGGAAGCTATTATTACGTCATGGCCTTTTTCTTTTAACGACTTTGCCAGCGAAATGCAATATATGCTTATGCCGCCGAAATCAAGATGGGTTGTTAATAGTAATATTTTCATATTTCTTTACTGCATCCATTATTTCATTTATATTTATATCTGCCATGCATTTAAAAACCCTGCAATTTGGCTTATAACAAGGGCTGCACTTTAAATCTTTTCTTATAACAGTAACTTTATCCGCAGGCGGCTTATGCCTCTGGGGGTCTGTGGGCCCAAAAATAGCAACAACAGGAATGCCCATAGCAGATGCTATATGCATAGGCGCGCTGTCAGTGCTTATAAAAATTTTACACCTTTCTATAAGCGCGGCTAATTCTGCAAGAGATGTCTTTCCGACAGCATTTATAGGTTTTGATTTAACGGCTGAAGCCGCCACTGCTTGAGCCAGGTTAATATCGTTTTTTGCGCCTGTCAACACAACGCGCATATTTTTTTCTGCAAGCTGGCCGCATAATAACGACAATTTATCAGCAGGCCATTTTTTAGTCTGCCAGCGGCTGGAACCGCCTACATTTATTCCAATAAGAGGCTGGCCTGCTATAAGCCATTGCGCGGATAAAAATTCATCAACTGATTTACGGTCATTTTCACTTGGCCAAACTTCCAGACTTGAATCCTTAAGTTCTATTCCCAGTAAATTTAATATTCTGAACTGATGTTCAACCGGAGGCAGGCTTTCTTTTGTATCTTTTATTGCATAGTTTAACAAAAACGCAAATTTTTTGTTTCTGTAACCAAACCTCTTGGCAGCCATGCTTAAAAAACCAAGTATATGGCTTCTGGTGTTGTTCTGAAAATCTATTACTATATCAAAATTATGCCTTTTTAATTCGTCTGCCAACTTTTTAAAATTAAAAAAACTCTTTTTTATAAATGCCCTATTGTAAATTATCAACTCATCCACATAAGGGCAGCCCTGCAAAATCTGCCTGGATTCCAAACCAACCAAAACAGCTATATGCGCTTTGGGAAATTTCTGCCTTATAGCGCGCAGGCTCGGCACAACCAACACCACATCTCCAACTGCGCCTATTTTTATGACAAGAATCTTTGCCGTATCTACTGCTTCTTTATAAACAGCAACCGTCTTATCAGCCATTGCTGACAGAGTAAATTTTTCTTCCACATTTTTTCTTGCAGCCAAAGAAATATTTTCTGCGAGTTTCTTGTCCTTCAACACCTCCAACATAGCATCTGCCAATTGTCCGACACTGCCAGGAGAAACAAGTAACCCGCTTTTTCTGTCTTCTATTATATCTACTACCCCTCCGACCCGCGTAGCAACAACAGGAGTGCCTGCTGCCTGAGCCTCTATCACAACCCTGCCAAAAGCCTCATGGCCTACACTTGGCAAAACCAACAGGTCAATCCCTGATAAAAGTTCAGGTATATCCTGCCTATGGCCTAAAAATTCCACTGAATCTGATATATTAAGCCTTTCAGCCAAAATCTTAAGCTGCTTTAAATAGATTTCTTTGTCTTGAGGAGGCTGGCCGATTATTATTATTTTTGTGCCGGGCATTGCCCTTACAACTTTAGAAACCGCTCTTATAAAAAGGTTATGGCCTTTTATCGGAGTTATTCTGCCTATTACTCCTATTGTTAAATTCTTATTTTCCCTTTTTGAAGGCGGTATAAATTCAAATTTTGAAATATCTACGCCGCGCGGTATAAACTTTATCCTCTCCAAAGGCACGCCGAAATCTTCCATCATATGCATAGCTATAATATTGCTGGAAACAATAACAAACCTGCCCCAAGACATAGGCTTTGAGAAAATATGATTACTATAATACCCATGGCATGTTGTTACAAAAACAGGCAAATGGCTTTTTAAGTTACAGCCGGTTAGCGGCCTCACCGCAAAAATAGCTATTATAGCAGGCACACGGCTCCTGGCATGTACTACATCTACGCTTTCTTCTTTTAATATTTTTCTAAGTTCTCTTATGCACTTTAAAATTGTGAATAAAGATTTTTTATGGACAGCAAGTTTATAATGTTTCGCGCCCATTGCTTCTAAGCGTTCCACCAGCGGCCCGCCGTTTGAAACAATTATCGCCTTATGCCCGCGCTTTATGAGTTCCGAGGTAAAATCTACAACACCTGTCTCTACCCCGCCTACCACAAGTTCAGGAAGAATTTGTAAAATATTCATAATTGTCCTATGTCATCCTGAGCGAAGCGAAGGATCTAACGTGTTAGATTCTTCGTCGCTTTGCTCCTCAGAATGACAATTATTATTATACTATTTTCTTCACCGCTTCATACACCAACGCGCTGTCGTTTAATATCTTGACGGGATCATTGTCTTTTAACGCTTTATCAACAGCATCCGCGATGCCTTCAGGTTCACACAAGGTTATATAACCTTCGTTTTTCATATTTTCTAAAAACTTCTGATGCCTTGAGCCGTGTTTTTTTGTTCTAAGCTTAAAAACCACTGTTTTTTTGCCTGAGCTTGCTGCCTCGGAAATCATTGATATGGACTCACCCGAGACAATAACAACTTTGCTTGAACTCAATATATCGCTTACCGCGCCTGGTATGTTTTTTTCGTTTGCTATAACTAATAACTTACAATTATCTGCCTTTGATAATTTATCTTTTACTAATTTATCAATGTCTGCCTGCGTCCTGCGAGAAGTAGTCGCAAAAATAGAAATTCCTCTTTTATTGGAAATATTTATTATCGCATCTAAAACACCGGCCAAATCAGGAGCTGTTAACGTAAAATCTTTATTGTTGCCGCCTATTAGTAACCCTATTGAACCTTCTGCTTTATACTCTTCTACTTTACTACTTTTATACTCCGTATCTATCATATTCAAAGCGCCTTCTATTGCTACGGTATTAGGCGCTTTTTTAGGGCTATCATGCCTCGGGATTATACATAAATTAAATTTCTTTGCAGGTAGTACGCCTGGCTTCATTACAGTTATGCCTTTAGCCCTGTTCTCTTTGCATAAAAAACGGTTTACAACGGCTGTTGCCGAGCCGCATGAAACTATAATATCCGCGTAAACAGACATAAGGTTTTTATACGAATCTCTTGTCAGGCAGAATTTAACGCATTTCATACAACCCTGGCACCCGGACGAAGCAAGTAAACTGCACATGCTAAGCAAAACCTTATGTATCCGGCTTTTATATTTTACCTCAACAGTTTTTTCTTGATATATTAGATTATTTAGCATGTCATTCTGAGGGAGCGAAGCGAAGGGCTCAGGATGACACAGATTAGCTCTTCTTAGCGCCTGAATCCTCTCATCCGCTTCTGCTTTTTCAAATACAACTTTCTCTATTTGTTTAGCAGCTGCTTTAGCCTGATTCAAGTGCCCTGCTTTTAAATCGCTTAATATTAAAATTCTTCTCGAAGGAGTTGTCTTCCATCGTTTATGCAGCCACAGCCACTGATCGGGATATTTTATTATATAACCTTCCAATACCTTGGTAAAATTCTGAAGGACTGCTTGTATATCACGGTTCATATCTCTGGTAATTTCGTACTCCAAAGGCTTTTCAACAATCATCCGATAATAAGGCCCTTTCAGGCGCGCGCAAAAATTAGGCAAAATCTGAGAATCATATTTAAGAACAATGACAGCTGCCCCTTGCGGCGTCGACGCCAGCCTCCCGAAAAAATCCACCAGCACGCCGCTATGGCCCCCATCCTGGTCGCTTAAAATCGCTACAACTCTGTTTTCTTTTATCGCTGATATTATGCCGCGGGTTGCCATGCCTTTTTCTATAACATGACGGCCATAACGCTCTCTATATTTGTTTAGTAAACTGTTTAAACGCAGGTATTTTTGCTGCCTTGCCAGCACATCTTGAGGATAACCTTTTACTGCGCCTGCAAGGCCTGAAATCTCCCAATTCCCGAAATGCGCGGTAAGCACAATGGCGCCATGGCCCTTTTTAAGCGCGCCTGCGACATTTTCCAGGCCCTCACAAGCTACAAAACGATCCACATATTTTTCATCTATCGACGGAAACCTAAAAAGCTCAAACAGCACCTGCGCAAAATGCTGAAAAGTTAAAATAGTTATTTTTCTTATCCCGACAGGAGGCATATCTTTAGAAAATGCAGCCTTGAGGTTTGCATAACCTATACTGCGGCGTTTTGGATAAAAAATATACGCCAGACTGCCTATGCCTCTTGCCAGCCATAGGCTGAACGCGGCAGGCAAAAGCCTAATAAAAAACCCCACTATAATCACTGTGGGATACAAAATCATATCTGCTGTCTGGGATTTATTTTTCATTTGGACAATAGAAATTCTTTAAATTTATCCTCTTTTTCAAGTATCTGAAGTTTTATATCCACAAATAAAAACTGCATCTGAAAACTTTCAAACGCCAAAGCGTGCCTCTGAATAAGAGGTTTTAACTTTATCATATCTTTTGCAGTAACAACAACTGTCTTTACGCCGGCTTGCATGCAAATTGCTGATATGGCTTCCAGATCGCTAAAAACGTACGGATGATGGTCCGTAAAAATCATGGACATTTTTACTACCGCGCCCAAACCTTTCAACGTTTTCAAAAAACAATCAGGGTCGCCTATGCCGCATACAGCTATGACATCCTTGGCATTTATTGAATCAATGGGTAATTCTGTATTTTGAGTATATTCAGTCTGCAATTTTCCGCACCCTGCAAATTCCAATAACTTTACCGGTTTATGCACTGATGTAAAAATTTGCGCGTCATAATTAAAAGTTTTTATCTTTTTCTTAATATTTTCTATCTGTTCTGGAGTGGCCAAATTTGCTTTTGTTATAACAATAATATTTGCCCGAGCCAGGCTTTCTATAGGTTCTCTCAAAATGCCTCTTGGCAATAACCTGCCGTTTCCAAAAGGATTTGCCGCATCTATAACTAAAATATCAATATCCCTGCTCAAAGCCCAATATTGAAATCCATCATCTAAAAGCAGGACATCAGCTCCGTAATTATAAATAGCTGTCCGCCCGGACCTAATCCTGTCAGGGCTGACTAAAACATTTATCTGCGGCAGTTTCAGGCGAAGCAATGCAGGTTCATCGCCTATCTGTTCAAATAAAAGCGGCTCACGCATGCTGGTTTTAGGCAAAACTTTCGATGCCAGCTTGTAGCCTCTCGTTAAAACAGCAACTCTCCTTGAGTTTTCCGTCAATATATTAGCTATCAATTCCACTAAAGGAGTTTTACCTGTTCCGCCTAATGTAAGATTGCCCACGCTTATAACTTTTACTTCAAGATGCGCAGTAGGCAGAATGCCGTTTTGCCTTAGAAAAAAAACTGCCTTTATACCAATAAAATATAATAATGAAGCTAAAAATAGAAAGAATTTAAAAAAAGACGCAATAAGCCCTGATCTTTTATCCTTCATTAAAGAATGAATATACTGCCTTATGTCCATATTATCCTCCGGCCTTAGCGCCTGGCAGAAAACTTTTAATCACTTCAAAATTTTTGTTTGAAGCCCCTTTATTTATCTCTATCGCCTTCTTTGCGAAAAAACCCATTGCCTTTGCTTTTTTCGGGTCTTTTATAAGCAAGGATATAGCAGCCTGTAATCCAAGTCTATCTTTAACTTCTATCGCTGCTGTTTCTTTAAGCAATATGCCGGCTATCTCTTTAAAATTAAACATATACGGCCCAAAAATAATTGGCTTGGAAAAATACGCCGGCTCTATAGGATTCTGCCCGCCATGAGAGATCAAGCTTCCGCCAATAAATACAATATCCGCGATAGAATAAAAATTTCTGAGCTGGCCTATGGTATCAAGTAAAAATATGCCTGGCGTATTTTTTACCAATTTCCTAATCTCTGGCGCCCTGTTTAAATGCCGAGGGGCAATAAGAAGTTTTAAATTCTTAAATTCGCCTTGTAAGTTCTTATAGGCATCTACTAAAATTTTTTCCTCGCCTCTATGTGTACTGCCTGCTACTATCAACAGGTCCTTTTCCGCCAACCCTAAATTTTCTCTTGCGGCTTGCAGGCTAAGGCTTGTGGCTATATTAATATCAAACTTCATATTACCTGTCACTTTAATTTTTTCTCTCTGGGCGCCGATTGCCAGCATGCGCTCTTGATCGTCTTTACTTTGCATACAAAATAAGCTTATTTTTTTAAGCGTATGCCGCAAAAATGGCCTGGCTAATTTATATTTTTTAAAAGAACGCGGCGAAATCCTGCCGTTTATTATAACCACAGGGGTATTTTCTTTTTGCGCTTTGCCGATAAGATTAGGCCATATTTCAGTTTCTACTATTACCAATACTTGCGGCTTTATTATTCTAAAAAATCTTTTCACTGAAAACGATAAATCTAAAGGCGAATATATTACAATTGCTTTAGACTCAAAATTTTTACGCGCTATTTCATTGCCTGTATTAGTCGTTGTTGATATAACAATTGAATGATCGGGCATGGATTTTTTGATACTGTCTATCAAAGCGCCTAAAACCATCACCTCGCCCACACTGACTGCGTGTATCCAGATATTTTTTGATGAACGCAGTTTATTACGCACTGCTTCAGGCACAAAACCCAGCCGTGATTTTAAATTAAAACGCCTAAAACCTTTTTTGTAAAGAGAAAAAGGAATATAAAATAATGAAAAAATTATGAAAACAATATCATAAAAAATCATGCTCTTGGATGCGCCTTTTCATATACAGACTTTAATCTTTCGGTGGTAACATGCGTATATATCTGCGTTGTTGATAAATTCGCGTGGCCGAGCAATTCCTGCACGCTTCTTAAATCCGCGCCTCTGTCCAACAAATGCGTTGCAAACGAATGCCTAAGCGTATGCGGCGAAATATTTTCCCTTAAACTCATCACGTGTATATGCTTATCAATAGTACTGCGCACAGCTCCATCACTCAACCTTGAGCCGCTTTTATTTAAAAATAAAGCCTGTTTATTACTGCAAAATTCAACCGATGCCCTTTTGTCCAGATATTCTTTTATAGCGCGCAAAGCCGTATCACCTATAGGTATCATGCGCTCTTTCCTGCCTTTACCCCTAACCTTAGCTACTCCGCCTATAAAATCCACATCGGTAATCGAAAGTCCTGTCAATTCGCTTACGCGTATACCCGTGCTGTATAAAGTTTCCAGAACAGCTTTGTCCCTAAGGCTTAAAATATCCTTATGATCAACAGGCACATCCAGAAACCGCGCAGTTTGAGCCACATCAAGAAAAAACGGCAGTTTTTTATCAAGCTTAGGGGTTGACAGCCCGGCCGCGGGATTTGTCTTTAAGTATCCATCCCGGCATAAAAATTTAAAAAAAGAACGCAGGCACGCCAGCTTCCTGGCTATGCTTTTTTTGTCATACTGGACACTTTTTAAATGAGCCAAAAATTTTCTCAGTAACAAATAATCTATTTTCTCAATGCCGCTGCCGCCTAAAAAATCCTTAAAAGCCTTCAGGTCAACTTTGTAATTCGTAAGAGTGTGCGGCGATACATTTTTTTCTATTTCAAGGTACCTTAGAAATTTATCCACATACTGTTCTATCATGCAATATTTTCCTGATCAGGTTTTATTTCTTCTTCTTTCTGTTTCGCAGGGTTCTCTATACGCCTGGTAATATAATCACAGTTAGGATAATTACTGCAGCCGAAGAAAAAAGTGCCTTTTTTAGAGCGCCTCTGGACAACATCTCCGCCGCACTTAGGGCACTTAGCGCCTGTAGGCAGGGATTTCGCGTTTCTGCAATTAGGAAAATCAGAACAGCTTAAAAATTTGCCAAGCCTGCCCCATTTTATCACCATCGGCTTGCCGCATTTATCGCATATCTCGTCAGTCTGAATAACTTCTCTTTTTATTTCCTTCATATTTAACTGGGCTTTTTTCAACGTTTTTTCAAAAGGCCCATAAAAACCCTTCAGCACCGAAACCCAGTCTAACTTACCTTCTTCTATTTCATCCAACTCGCCTTCCATCTGAGCGGTAAATTTTACATCCAGAATATCAGGAAAATGTTTTATTAATAAATCTGTTACAGACATGCCAAGTTCTGTCGGATACAAATACCCTGAAATCCTCCTCACATAATCGCGCATAACGATAGTTTCAATAATAGGCACGTATGTACTTGGCCTGCCGATACCGTCTTCTTCCAACGCCTTAATAAGCGAAGCATCTGAAAACCTGGCAGGCGGCTTGGTAAAATGCTGGCTCGGCGATAATTTTACAAGATCAAGCGGCTCTCCTTTTTTCAGCTCAGGCAAAGCAGATTCCTCTTCTTTCTCAGGATATACAGCGCTAAATCCCGGAAATATACATCTTGTACTACTTACCCTGAACAGATATTTGTCTTTGGCAAGTATATCTACAGACATTACAGCGTAAACCGCAGGCCTCATCTGGCTTGCGGTAAATCTGTTCCAAATTAATTCATACAGCTTAAACTGTTCAGGCGTCAAGTATTTTTCAACCTGCGAAGGCTCTCTTGATACACCTGTAGGCCTTATAGCTTCATGCGCTTCCTGCGCGCTCTTTTTTGACTTATATACATTCGGCGCTATAGGAAGATAAGTCCTTCCAAATTTTTTAAGGATAAAACCGCGCACTGCGTCTATAGCCTCTTTTGATACATTCACTGAATCTGTCCTCATGTAAGTTATAAGGCCTGTTACTTCTTCCTGCCCTAGCCCAACGCCTTCATAAAGCTGTTGTGCGATTCGCATAGTCTTAGCAGCCGGAAATTTCAGCTTGTTAAACGCCTCCTGTTGTAATTTGCTGGTAGTAAAAGGCGCTTGAGGCTTCTTTGTTTTTTGCGATTCTTTCACATCAGAAACTATATAATTAGCATGCTCCAACTCTTTTACTATTGAATCCGCGTTCTTATTATTTTTTAAATCCGGCTCCTTGCCGTCTATTTTTTCCAGCTTAGCTGTAAATATTTTGGTGTCGCCTTCTCTTTTTTTTAATTCAGCTTCTATCTCCCAATATTCCTGGGGTTTGAAAGCTATTATTTCGCGCTCTCTATCAACAATAATCCTAAGCGCGACTGACTGCACCCTGCCTGCGCTTAAACCTCGGCCGACTTTTTTCCATAAAAGCGGGCTAAGAGAATACCCCACAAGCCTGTCTAAAATACGCCTTGCCTGCTGGGCATTGACCATATCCATATCTATCTGCCTAGGATGAGAAAATGCGTTAAGCACTGCTTCCTTGGTTATTTCGTGAAACTCTACCCTTTGCACATTAAGTTTTTCGCCAAGAGCAGCTGCAAGATGCCAGCATATAGCCTCGCCTTCCCTGTCAGGGTCAGCCGCCAGATACAGATTAGTTTTTCCGGCTAATTCTTTTTTAAGCTGGGTGAGCATTTTTTTACGCTGAGGTATAGTTACATACTGCGGCTTAAAATCTTTTTCAACATCAACGCCCATTTTACTTGAAGGCAGGTCTTTTATATGCCCCATAGATGAACGCACAAGATAATCGCTCCCTAAAAATTTATTGATTGTATTTGCCTTAGCAGGCGATTCCACAATTACTAATGATTTTGACATTTTTATTTCAAACCTTTCTCTTAATTGACATATTTTTTTACAAACATATTTCCTGGCAATTTCTCGATTAAATCTTTTATCTCTAATATTGTTAAAACGCTAGATACCTCTGCTATTTTAAGTTTCGAACTTTCCGCAATATCATCTATGTATAAAGGCTTATGTGTTAATATTTGAAATACCTTCTTCTCTTCCTCATTTAAATTCTGCGTTGGTGTTTCTTTTATGTCTTTTTGTTTAAGCGCAACTTTTATGTTTACTGACAACTCTTCAATTATATCTTTCGCTGTCTCTACCAATTTAGCGCCGTCTTTAATAAGTTGATTTGTTCCAAAAGCAGTATCTATTCCTGCCTCGCCCGGTACACTGAATACTTCACGGCCCTGCTCATAAGCGCATCTTGCTGTTATAAGAGCACCTGAATCTTTTACTGCCTCAACTACAACAGTACCCAGAGACATACCGCTTATTATACGGTTACGCCTTGGAAAATTTTCAGGCAAAGGCCCATAACCAATAGGAAATTCTGATACAACAGCGCCGCTTTCCGCTATTTTTTCTGAGAGCCTTTTATTTTCAGGCGGATATATCTTTGACAAACCACTGCCTAGTATCGCAAACGTCCTGCCTTTATTATTTAAAGCGCCTGTATGCGCTGCTGTATCAATACCGCGCGCCATGCCTGAGACAACCGTTATTCCTAAATTGACAAGTTCTCCGGACAGCCTTTGGGCAGTATCCCTGCCGTAATTACTACATCGCCTCGAACCTACTATTGATACCGCGATTTCATCTTCTTTTTTAATTTCGCCCTTTATGTATAAAACTATAGGCGGATCATAAATTTCTTTTAGCCTGGCCGGATAATTTTCATCAAAGAGCGTTATTACCCTTGCTGATTCTTTTTTAACAAGTTCTAATTCTTTATCAAGCAAAAACCTGTCTTTTCCTGTGCGCAGTATATTTTCCGCGATTACATTTCCTATGCCATTTATCTCTGTCAATTCATGAGCGCTGGCTTTAAATATATTCTCTGTGCTTTTAAAACAATCCAATAGTGCCTTTGTTTTAATCGAACCTACTCCCGGCACCATATTCAATAAAATTAGTCCGTTATCCATTGTTTATTGTAGGGGCGACCCGTTGGGTCGCCCCTACATTTATTTATAATACAGTATTTTTTATTTTTTCAACTACTTCCGCGATCGTCAACCCTGTTGTATCTATTGTATGGTCAGCCTTCGCATAATATTTTGCGCGGCGAGCCAATAGCTCTTCTATTCTTTTCTTTGGATTATCAACATTTAGAAGCGGCCGATGCGCCTGATTTTCTGTCCTGCTCAATACAGCATTGACAGAAGCAGATAAACATATCACTACACCGTTAGCCTTAAAATTTTTTATATTCTCTTCTCTTACAACAGCTCCGCCGCCTGCGTCAATAACAACTCCGCTCTCCTGTGAAATATCCTTTATTATCCGGGACTCTATATTTCTGAAAAATTCCTCGCCGTCTTTTACAAATATATCAGCAATTTTACGTTTCTCTTTTTCTTCAATTATGCCGTCTATGGAAACATAGCGCATCTTAAGCTGTTTTGCCAGCAATTTTGCTGTAACAGTTTTGCCTGTTCCCATAAATCCGACTAAAATAATATTCTTCATTAAAAATCTTTTACCTGCTTAACATATCCTTCGTAATTACGTTTCATCTCACCTAGCGAATCGCCGCCGAATTTTTCCAGCATCGCATTTGCCAATTCAAACGCAACAACAGCCTCGCCCACAACACCTGCTGGCCCAACCGCGCAAATATCAGAACGCTCAACAGTTGCTTTTGACGCTTTTTTAGTTTTTATATCCACGGAAGGCAGGGCGTTTAATAAAGTTGAAATCGGCTTCATCGCGCACCTGGCGACAATCGGCTCGCCATTAGTAACCCCGCCTTCAATGCCGCCGGCGTTATTTGTTTTTCTATAAAAACCTTTTGCCTTGTCGTAAAAAATTGCGTCATGAACTTCCGAACCGTATCTTTTCGCGCTTTCAAAACCAAGCCCTATTTCAACGCCTTTTATTGCCTGTATAGACATTAAAGCAGCTGCCAGCCTTGAAGTAAGCCTTTTATCAGCCTGCGCGTAACTACCCAAACCTAGAGGCGCGCCTGTTGCAATTACCTCAAAAATACCGCCTACTGTATCGCCTTTTTTCTGGGCAGTCGAAATCCTTTCAATTATTCGTAGGGGCAACCCTTGCGGTTGCCCTGATAGGGCAGGGGCAAGCCCTGCCCCTACACCGCCAATTTCAAGAACCTTGCTTTCAATGCCAATATTAAATTCTTCCAGCAATAATTTGCATATCGCTCCCACAGCAACCCTTACCGCGGTTTCACGCGCGCTTGAACGCTCTAAAACATCGCGCACATCATAACGGTTGTATTTTATTGCGCCTGCTAAGTCAGCATGGCCTGGGCGCGGGCAAACAACAACAGGTAATTTATCAATGCTGAAATCTTTATTGTCTATCAAAACAGCAATCGAACTACCTATAGTCTCATTTTTTCTTACGCCTGATAAAATTCTGGCTGTATCTTTTTCTATCTTCATCCTGGCGCCGCGGCCAAAACCAGATTGACGCCTGGTTAGTTCGCTGTCTATAAATTTTTTGTCAATACCAAGCCCGGCAATCATCCCGTCTAATACAGCTATCAAACATTGCCCGTGAGATTCTCCTGCAGTCATATACCGTAGCATAAAAACCTCCCTAAAATTTTTTCGCCCCAGAATATCGCTATTAATGTTGCCAATGACAAATACGGCCCATAAGGAATTATGTCTATTTTTTTAACAAACTTTAAATAAATGCCTATAAACGCCCCGAAAAAAGGCGCAAGGAAAAACACCAAAAGAACCAGCTTCCAGCCTATTACAGAACCTATCATTGCCATTAGTTTTACATCGCCGCCGCCCATTGCCTCTTTTTTAAAAATAAGCTCACCTATAAAACCGGTTGCGTAAATCATTGACCCGCCTACAGCGGCGCCCCATAAAGAATATAAAAAACCTTTCCAGAATATCGGCGTATTATGCAGTTGAGGATAAACAATAGATACTATCAAACCAGCAGCAAGCCCACCTAACGTAATTTCGTCAGGAATTATATAATGCATAAAATCCGTGAACGTCCCTACTATAAGCGCGCATTCAAACGCTGAATAAATAAAAAACTTCGGCGTAAAACCTAAAAATAAATAATTTGCGATAAATAACAGGGCTGTCAGAAGCTCAACCAGCGGATACCTGAATGAAATCTTTGCTTTGCAATATCTACAGCGGGCGCCTAATAAAATAAAGCTTAAAAGCGGGATGTTATCAAACCATTGTATAGGCTTTTTGCAATAAGGGCATCTTGATGACGGCTTTACTACAGACTCCTCGTTAGGCATTCTCCATATGCAGACGTTTAAAAAACTACCTATCATCGCGCCAAAAATGAAAAGCAATATATATACCATTAGGCCCACCATCGGACATTGCGCGGGCCGCGCAGAGAAAATTGAGAAATCAATGCATTGCGCATTATTTCTACCGGCGCCTTCTTAAGAGTCCATATCTGAAACGCTTCAGCACCCTGATACAAAAGCATACCAAACCCGCCGCAAGCCTTAAGGCCTTTTAATTTAGCAGATTTTACAAGTTTGGTATGCTTATTATAAATAAGGTCAAAAACAACAAGCTGTTTATGCAGAGATTTAACGTCTATAGGCGAAGGATCAGTATCTTTCATGCCGATAGGAGACGCATTTACCAGTAAATCCGCGTCTTTCACGCATGAAGCCCAGTTATCATCGCAATCAATACTCTTTACATCGCTTGCAAAAGAAACAGTATTAGCCAATTCTTCGGCCTTTTCTTTTATCTTATCAACAACCATAATTGATTTTACGCCGCTCTTCGCCAAAGCCCATGCAATAGCCCTTGCAGCGCCGCCTGCGCCTATTATAAAAATATTTTTGCCTTTCGGATCAAATTTAAGATCTTCCCTTAAGCTGTGCAAAAATCCTAATCCGTCAGTATTATAACCAACCAGTAGGGGCGAATGGCCATTCGCCCCTACAACCTTAACTGTATTTACAGCGCCTATCGCCCTTGCGCTATCATCTATCTTATCCAAAAATTTCATACAGGCAGTCTTATGCGGGACTGTAACATTAAAACCGCAGATCCCAAGGCTTGAAATACTTTTTATCGCGCTATTCAATTCACCTGGCCTAACTTCAAACGGCACATAAACAGCATTTATGCCCAAAGCAATAAATGCCGAATTCTGCATAGCCGGAGACAATGTATGCTCAACTGGATGCCCGATTATCCCATAGATCTTTGTCTTACCGTTTATCTGCATTAGTTTTACCCTTTATTTACTGCATTTAAATATGCCTTTATACTTGCCTGAATTATATCTGTGTCTGTGCCGCGGCCTGATATAACCCTATTCTTAAACGCTACTTTGACTGAAACCTCGCCAAGCGCATCCTTGCCGCTTGTCACTGAACGAATAGAATAATCAACAAGTTTGCCTTTAATTTTGGAAATTTTATCAATAGCATTGTAACAGGCATCAATAGGGCCGTCACCTGACGCTTCTGCTTGTTGCCTTAGGGGCGAACGGCTGTTCGCCCCTACATTTAGTTTTACCATAGCATTTGGCGTTACGTCAGTGCCGGTTGTAACCTGAAAGCTGTGCAGTTTATATTTCTCTGAAACAACACGGCCCTCTTGGTCATCGACTATTGCCCTTAAATCATCGTCAAACACTTCTTTCTTTTTATCTGCCAACACCTTGAATGCCTCAAAAATTTTGCCCAATTTAACGTCGTTAAACTTATACCCTAATTTTATTAATCGTAAATTCAACGCATGCCTGCCTGAATGCTTACCTAACACAAGGCGCGACTCGCCAAACCCTACATCTAGAGGGCTCATGATTTCATAAGTGCCGCGCTCTTTTAATACACCGTCCTGATGTATGCCCGATTCATGGCTGAATGCGTTTATCCCGACAACAGCTTTATTTAATGGCACCATAACACCAGTTAATTTGCTTACCATATGGCTTGTCTTACATAGTTCCTTTGTATTAACGTTTGTCGAACACTTAAAAAAATCCTGCCTGGTTTTAATAGCCATTACAACTTCTTCTAAAGAAGCATTTCCTGCGCGCTCGCCTATGCCGTTAATAGTGCATTCTACCTGGCCTGCGCCATTTTTCACTGCTGATAAAGAATTTGAAACCGCCAAACCTAAATCATTATGGCAATGTACACTTATAATTGCCTTATTAATGTTCGGCACATTATTTCTTATATCAGCTATCAATTGGCCGTAATCAGCAGGTATAGCATAACCAACAGTATCAGGTACATTAATAGTTGTAACGCCGGCCTCGATAACCGCCTCGATAACACGATACAAAAAATCCTTTTCACTGCGTGATGCGTCTTCAGGCGAGAATTCAACATCATCAACAAACTGCCTGGCTAATTTTGCGCCCCATACAGCTAAACGTAAAATTTCGTCTTCTGCCTTTTGCAGTTTATATTTCATGTGTATTTTTGATGTAGCCAAAAACACGTGTATGCGGGGATGCTGGGCAGGCTTTACTGCTCCTGCTGCTGCTTTTATATCTTTTTCCATACAGCGCGCCAAGCCGCATATAATCGGCCCCTTTACTTTCTCTGCGATTAACTTTACCGAGTTAAAATCTCCTGGCGATGAAATAGGAAAACCAGCCTCTATAGCATCAACACCCAAAACCTTTAGCTGTTTTGCTATTTCCAGTTTATCAGCCTTTTCCAGGCTCGCGCCAGGCGACTGTTCCCCATCGCGTAATGTTGTGTCAAAAATAATTATTTTATTCATTTTTTCATCCATGGCATCATCTCTCTCAGCTGACGCCCAACTTCTTCTATTTTATGCTCATCGCCTTTTTTGATCAATGAATCAAATACAGGCCTACCGTTTTCATTCTCTTTTATCCATTCCCTTGCAAATTTTCCGGTCTGTATTTCTTTAAGCATCTTCTTCATTACTTTACGTGTTTTTTCGTTAATAATTCTTGGGCCTCTTGTAAGGTCTCCGTAGCAAGCTGTATTTGAAACGCGCCTGCGCATGCCGCTTATGCCTACTTCCTGAATTAAATCTGTAATAAGTTTAAGCTCATGCAAAACCTCAAAATACGCAATCTCAGGCTGATAGCCTGCATCAATAAGCGTATCAAACCCTGCTTTAATCATCTCTGTAACACCGCCGCAAAGCACTGCCTGCTCGCCGAAAAGATCTGTCTCTGTTTCTTCTCTAAATGTAGTCTCGATAACTCCTGCGCGCGTTCCACCTATACCTTTTGCGAACGCAAGGCCTATTTGCTTAGCCTGGCCTGTCGCATCCTGCTCAACCGCTATAAGGCACGGCACACCCTTGCCCTCTTCATACATCCTGCGCACTAATGCGCCTGGGCCTTTTGGAGCCACCATAAACACATCAACATTTTTAGGCGGCTTAATCTGCTTAAATCTTATATTAAACCCGTGCGAAAAACAAAGCGCTTTGCCTTTTTTAAGGTTCGGCTTAACCGAATCTTTATAAACTTTTGCCTGGACATGATCCTGCGTCAAAATCTGAATAATATCAGCCTCTTTGCAAGCCTCATCCACAGAAACAGGATTAAATCCGTCTTTCTTTGCCTGCTCATAATTCACAGTTCCCGGAAGCTCGGAAACAATAACATCACATCCTGAATCGCGTAAATTAAGGCTCTGCCCACGGCCCTGGATTCCATATCCTATAATTGCGATTTTTTTGCCCTTAAGTAAATTCAAATCCGCATCTTTATCATAATAAACCTTTGCCATGCTTTCCTCCCGAAGTTATGTCATCCTGAGCGAAGCGAAGGATCTCTCTTTTTAGATTCTTCGGTCACTTCGTTCCCTCAGAATGACAAGTTAGTACTTAATCCTTTGTTATTGCTGCTTTACCTGTCCTTGTTAATTCCTTTATCCCGTATTCTGATAACTGCTCCAACAATGCCGCAATTTTATCCTGCGGCCCAACCATCTGAACCAGAAATGTTTTTGCGCCTCTGTGAAGTATCACTGCGCCTGCTTTATCTATTATCTGCGCAAGTTTTGCCTTATTTTTCTCGCCGAATACAACCTTAAATAGAACCAACTCTCTGTCTATATAATCTTTTTTTCTAAAATCCTTGACGCTTATAACGTCTATAAGTTTATTAAGCTGTTTTTTTACCTGGTCAAGGATCTTTTCATCGCCCCTTACCACAATAGTCATCCTTGAGACAGTCATATCCTCTGTCTCGCCGACTGTCAAGGAGTCAATATTAAACCCTCGCGCGGAAAACAACCCAGCTATGCGCGCTAAAACACCGAATTTATTTTCCACTAAAACTGAAATTGTATGCCGCATTTTAATCTCCTAACTTTACACTTTTGACAATGTCATTTTTGTCAAGTTAAGCCAATAAACTATCCAGCACAATCATTTTGTTGATCGCCTCGCCTGCTGGCACCATCGGAAAAACGTTTTCCTCTTCCTCAACAATAAAATCCATCACAACAACATTATCTATTTTCATTGCCTTCTCAATAGCGGGCCTGACGTCTTCAGCTTTCTTAATACGCATGCCGACTGCTCCGTATGCCTCCGCAACCTTAACAAAATCCGGCACAGGGCTAAGCTTAGTATTAGAGTATCTTTTATTATAAAACAACTGCTGCCATTGCCTGACCATGCCTAAAAAGCTATTATTTAAAATCGCTATTTTAACAGGGACCTTTTCAGTAACTGCTGTTGCCAATTCCTGGATATTCATTTGTATAGAACCATCGCCTGCAATATCAAAAACCATTCTTTCAGGGCATCCAAGCTTTGCGCCTATAGCGGCTGGAAAACCATACCCCATTGTGCCAAGGCCTCCGCTTGAAACAAATGTGCGCGGTAGGGCATATTTGTAATATTGCGCTGCCCACATCTGATTTTGGCCAACCTCAGTGCAGATAATCGCGTCACCTTTTGTAGCCTGATAAATCTGCTCAACAACATATTGCGGCTTAATCTTTACACCTTCGTGGTTATAACGTAAAGGATGAGATTTTTTCCAAGCATGCACCTGTTTAAGCCAAGCTTGAGTATCAGGTGTTTTTACGATTTTATTTAACTCTGCCAGGATATTTTTCGCGTCGCCGACTATCGGCACATCAACTTCTACATTTTTTGATACGCTGGCAGGGTCTATGTCAATATGAATAACCTTCGCATCAGGCGCAAATGCGTCTAAGCGGCCTGTAACCCTGTCATCAAACCTTGAACCAACCGCTATTATCAAATCGCTTTCAGTTACAGCATAATTAGCGTATGCAGTACCATGCATACCAAGCATACCTAATGATAATTCATGCGTTGCTGGAAAACATCCTAAACCCATAAGCGTCATTGTAACAGGCGCTTGTATTTTCTCTGCAAATTCCCTTAACTCAAGATGCGCATTAGAAGAAATAACTCCGCCGCCTGCGTATATTACAGGCTTCTTTGAACTTGCTATCAACCTTGCAGCTCTTTTAATCTGGCCCGGGTGGCCATTATAAGTCGGTTTATAACTACGGATAGAAACCTCTGTTGGATAATGAAATTCTGTCTCTGCGAATTGCACATCAACAGGCAAATCTATAACAACAGGGCCTGGCCTGCCTGTTTTTGCGATATGAAACGCCTCTTTTATTATTAAAGACAGGTCTTCGACGTTTTTAACCAAAAAATTGTGTTTTGTTATAGGCCTTGTAATGCCGGTAATATCGGCTTCTTGGAAAGCGTCGTTGCCTATTAAACTCGTCTTAACCTGGCCTGTTATCGCAACCATAGGAATAGAATCCATATAAGCAGTAGCAATGCCTGTGATTAAGTTTGTAGCACCCGGCCCGCTTGTCGCAAGGCAAACGCCAACCTTGCCTGTTGCGCGCGCATAGCCGTCTGCCGCATGAGCCGCAGCCTGCTCATGGCGCACCAGTATAAAACGTATCGACGCGTCATAAAGCGCGTCAAAGGCAGGCAATACCACGCCTCCGGGATAGCCAAACATCACATCCACGCCTTCTTTCTTTAGGGATTCTACCAGTATTTTTGCACCTGAAAGCTTCATTTTCTGCTCCTATTATTATATTTATATATATTTAGCGTATAATTATAGCAAAATTCATGCATAATTGCAAAGGAAAAATGGGAAAGCTCCTGAAAATGGGAAAACTCAAAACTTTTCATAATGCGGCCATCTCCGGGTGGACTGCTCGCCCCGCTGATGCGGGGCTGTGCTGCCCACCCATCGTGGCCGCTACATCTAAAATTCTGACCGATAGAAAAGTTTTGAACAAAATATGAAATAGGCCATACTGCCGCGTCATTGCAATGACGAATAACCTGGCATTGATTAAACGTCTATTAGGTATGCCCTGATACTGGCATTGATATTTTCACTGGGTTTTATACTTATTGGCGGGAAAAATCTTATCTCATCTAATGGGCTTAAATCTTGCTCGCTGGTATTATTTATTATAAAAAATTTACTGTCAGGATAATTACCTTGTATCATCTTCAATTCAGCAACACTGCTAACAACCAAAACTTCATCAAATCCCCAGTAATATTTTAACGTATTTGCTATTTGGTTTCTGTGTTCTCTATGATTAAATTCATCTATGACAACCGCGCATAATTTTTTCAAACCAAGCCTATCTCTTGTATCCAACGCAAATGCTCTGGCGCCTAAAGAGCCTATACGGCCATCTACCCCTGCGCCCTGGGCTTTGGCAGGCTGTTTATAAGCATTACTTTCATTTAAATTGCCTGATATAGTTACAATTGTACCTATGTCCTTTTTGTCAGACCGTTCTAACCGCCTTTCATTACCTGCAGTCTGAATGAGCCTATACGCGCTACCTTCCTGCGTCATTGTATCAAAACATATCTGTAAACCTTTTTCTGCGGCATAATAAAAAGATTCTCTGGCCCCTACGCCTTGGCCGCCTATGTAATTAATGTGTGATGGCAATTTCGTAGTTTTAAAAAATCTCCATTCAACCCAATAATCCAAAATTTCTCTATGAATACCTACTCCATTGTCTTTTAAAACAAAACTAAAAACACCTTTTTCTTTATCAACATAAACCTCAAAGCGCACAACACCGTCTTCAGGAATAATACTGCCCTGATCTATTCTTTCAAAAACAGCATCTATGGCATTGGGGACTAAATGATATATCGCAAAAATATGATTGGATAAAACTGGGTTTTCTTTTGACAAAACAGCTCTATCTATTTCCTTTTTTGCAAAAATTGATAAGCTATCTAGAAGCCCTGCCGAACGAGAATCATAAAAACCCCTGGCTGGCTTAATAGGAGTATAATATCTTTCTATAGAAAAACTTAAATTAACTATTCTTTCTGCTGTAGGATAGTCAGGCCGCTCTGATTGGCCGCTAACAACAGCTGTCTGCCTGCCCGCGCCCTCGGCCTTGGCCGCCTCGCCGTTGGCTGCGGCTGCGGTTGCGGTTTTAAAAGCAGTCCGGCGATTTATCAGATAACTGAAATGCCGCACTAAATCTTTAGGTAATGGCAATTGTTTATTGCCAAGCTTAACAGTATGCCAAATTACAGAACCTTGTTGATCAGCAATAGTTTCTGTAACCGGTATAAAACAATACGGGGTTTTACCATTTAAAGGCACTGTCACTCTCCCTGAAGGGCTGTAGAAAATTGTTACCATCCCATCTTTTAATTGTTCAACTCTACCTATCCCTTTTTCCGAATATCTTGTGTAAACAATCCTGTCCGATGCAACAGGAACATAAGAACCATCATATCCATCAATAGCAGCAATGTATTCTTTTGCTTCAGGCGCAGGGTTTATATCATAATATTTATTTAACTCATATTTTTTTACAAGGCCTGCTTCTAAATATAATAAAAATCTGAAAACTGAATACCTAGCTTCAAAAGTTTCCTGGACTTTTTCTTTATTTTTTTCAGGGTTTAGCATAAAACCTGTTTCGCCTTTAGTAAGAACATCAGAAGCATCAAAATCAAATTCAATTTTTAATTCATAAAATGAAGCTTTAACCGGCTGATAATCAACTGTTATGTATTTTCGGTTAGCAGCTAAAATTCTTATATACCTTACCAAGCCTTCTGCTTCACTGCCACCTGCCAAATAGAGTGAAATACGGCCTTTATTTAGCACAGAACCGTTGGTTGGCGCTTTGGCGCTAACCTCTACAGGCGCAGCAAAAGGTAATTCATTAAAAAGGCTGACTAAACGGCACATCTGTAAATCAATTCCAGGTAAACCGCTTTCAACTAAAACTTTTGCCTTTTGCTTTGCTTCAACAAAATCCATGGTTATCTCTATTTGAGTTCTTCCTTCAATAAAATCCTTAACACCCCTACCTGAATAATAAGATGTTCTGCCCGGGCTTCTATCGCCAACAGGGACTAGCTTTCCTGTTTGCGCATAATCAGTTATTGTTCTTGGATCGCAATTAAGAACTTGCGCGGCTCTTTTAGCTGTATAAAATCCATCCTCATAAACATCCTGTAAAACTAAAGGTTTTTCTAAAATGGCAACACGGCGCGCTATTGCCTCAATATCAAGCTCTCTGATATACGCCAAATCTTTCATTATAAATAGTTTATTCTGGAATCTATAATCTAAAACCTCAACCCCCAGTTCTTTTGCTGCTGTTACAACCATATCCATCTCTGTCCTGCCAAAACCACCTGGTATTTTTGCTTGTTCCTGAATTAATTCTACCGCGCGTTTTACAAGAATAAAACCTTCGGGTATACTCTCTTCAACTAAAGCAACATTTTCGCGCAATTGCTCAACGCCTGGCCTGCAAGGATGCCTGTCATTATCAATAACAACCCATAATCTCTTACCATCAACAAATTCAGGTAAATTATCTATTAAATATTGCGCATTAGCCCGAGGCTCGCCCACAATATCTGACATCTGCTTATAATTAATCACCTGCATATGTTCTCTTAGGCGCCGCTCTAAAATTATACACGCTACTGCTTCATATGTTAAATATGTAACTTCCTGGCTGTTTTGTGTTTCTCTTACGATTTGGTTTATCGCAACATCGCCTCTTCTTACAATGTCATAAATACTTTGAGGAGCCATCCCAGCAATTCTTGCTGCTTCAGGAATTAAAAATTTTTCAGCTGCCGGGATAGTGCGTATAGCGTCAACAATACATTGCGCTGTCTCCTCGGCCATCTTTTCTCTATTTAATAAAATATAACCCCTCTTAGATAAATCTCTTAGTAACGATAAAGAAAGCCCTGTAATTTGGCTTACAGTTTCTAAGGTTATCAGCGGCTCGGTAAAACTAATGCTATCCTGAATAGGCAGCCGCTCGCCCACTCTTCTGACATTTGCCCAACGCGAATGGCCAACACTTTTAAATCTGCTTGCGGCATCGTCCCATTTCCAAATATGTATCGGCTTGCTGTCAATGCCATCGCCTGAAACATCCGGCCTATACGCATAAAGAAACAACGCATCTTCTTTGATGCTAACAGATAAAACAACATCTTTATCGCAAAATTCCTTTCCCGGATAAACTTCAACAACTTTACCATTACCAGGCAATACAAATAAAGTAATTGCTCCTCTTGAAGTAACTCTGACTTTTACGCTCATAACTAAATCATTTCTTGCAACGGCTTTAATGCTTGCTTCGCCTGTACAAGCTCGCCTTAAAATCTTCTTGAATTGTTTCACTAAACCTGGCTCAACTTCAACCACATCGCCGATGGCTGCGGCTTTCGCAAAGGATCTTCTGCCGCTTCTTACCAATTGCGCAGGCATCTGCTTTAATTCAGATTTAACATCCTCTGCGGCGCGCCTGAATCTACTCTGATCCTGTTGAGGATAACGCTGGATATGGCGCCTAAAAACATTATCTATTTCCACGCACCCTATTTCAACTTTACCGGACATAACATCTTCTGTTTCTGTTTCAAGCGGGCTATATTCTTTTTTAATATCAGCCAGCTTAGCATAAAAACTCCAGAGAAAATAATTATTAATCATACGCAGGCCGATAGTTGGCGCGAATTCTCTGGCATGCATTCGTAAAGGCATTGCAAGCCGAGGGCTGTATTCAGCAAGTATAGTTTCCAACTCTGTCATTTTACTATCAACATCATCTGCAAAATAAACAAAGTGTTCCGCTGCCTTAAGAGATGCTTCTAAAAATTCGAGGTATATTTTTACCTGAGCGCCCTTAAACTCTCCCGGGCCTGTAATCACGCTTGTTATGAGCCTATTTTTACAATCGCTTCCCAATGCTGCGATCTGCGGCCCGGCAGTTAAAACCCAAAAATCTACATCCATCAACACTGTATTTAAATCTGAACGCTTCGGGTCAAAATTATTATATATCCTATCTGCTTCTTTCCTAAATTCCTCAATGCCAACCGCCGGAGCTGTGGCAGAAACAATCAATGCTGTGCCGGTGGCTGCGGCAGTAGATATGTTTAGCACCCTTTGTATAATATCTTCAGGCACAATATAAATACTTTTTTCCCATTTAAAAATATTATTAGGAGAAACCTCTATTAATCTGCCCAATCCAGGCAAAGACAATCCCAATTTAATCCTTAGCTCTTTTAACCGTAGAGCAAATAAAACCTTTGTTTTAACAATAACATCCAACGGAACCGCCATAGATCCGCTTTCCCATGCCTGAATAATTTCAGCAGGCATTCCTAATTTTTCCGCCAACTCCTCTGTTGTAAATCCCAAAGCAAGCCTTAATTCTGTTAATCTCACAGACGCTAAACTAGCAACTCTCTGTATAAGCCCGCCAGGAACAGAAGCATCGCCTCTCTCGTACGAATAAAATGCATGTTTTGATATGCCTATATTATCACCAAGCCTTGCGATAACTTCTGTAGCAGTTAAATATAATTGCTCTCTTACTTCTCTTAATCTCGAGCCTGCTAATTTTGTAACATCAGGTATGATATTTTCTGGAATTTGCTCTTCGCCAGACTCCCATTTAGAAATCTCACCTGCTTCAATACCTAATCTTTGAGCTAATTCTTCTTGGCTTAAAATTAATTCGGCTCTTAAGCGTTTTAAAACTTCCTGCGCAGGATCTGCGATACGGCCAGTTTCTTTTGCATACCTTAGTATTTCACTGCCTAAAATATAATAAGGTGTTTTATTATCTTCTTCCTGCATAGGCATAATTTCAGCTTGTAACTTACTGCTTGTTATTAAAACGCTGACAACATTTCTATTGGCATACCCATACCCCAGCGCCTGCACTGTCCTTTCTGTGTTATACAAACCTTTGGGATTTACTTCAGCTATCGTTAAAGGCGCTGTTTTCATAAGGATTATTCTTTGGGCTATGGCAGGAATATCTTTTTTATCCACATAAGCCATCTTTTTTATCCTGAATATAGGGTGTTTATGCCTATAATCTCTTGATTCAAATGCAAGCTCTCTTGCAGCAGCTATGATATCTTCAGGCTTGATATCTATTTCAGACGGCACAAGGCCTCTTACTATAGAAAAAGCTTCGCCTATCAAAATAAAATCCTTTGACAGCTTTCGCTCAACAGAATCTATCATTAATCTTAATAAGTCAACGGCTGGTTGGCAAGGCCGCCTAAATTTACCATCAGCATAATCAATTATGAGCCATAAACGCTGGCCGTCTTCTAACTCAGGTAATATATGAACCAGATACGTTGCCTCATCTTTTGAAATATCAAGTTTTTTTGCCATCTCTTCATAAGACATAAGTTTCCAATATTCTCTAAGCCGTTCCTCTAAAATAATACCGGCTGCTGCAATAAAATTAAGATAAAAAATATCCCTTCCGTTAATTGTCTTTGTTTCTAAATTAATTGAATATCTGCTGTCTGCTCTAACTTTCAAAAGAACAGCATCTTGTGTCATCTCTGCCAATATGCCGGCCTTGCTCACAGAATACTCTTCTGCCGTTAACATCCTTGATGTTCTAAAAAGAAGCCACACCACATCTAAATCCACCTGATTATCAGTAAGAGGCAGGTATCCTTTTTGTGAAAGATGCTCAAGTAATTCAAAAGGCAAACCTGTAATCTCAGCAACAGTTACTAAATCTCTGGGCTTACCATTAAGCATCGGGTTCTTCGGAGGCCTTCGTACGCCTAATGTTCTTCTACCCTCCGACGGTTTAACAAGAGGCAAAAACTTTGTTCCGTCCCATCTATAGCTAGATATAGGCCTTGTTATATCAACAATAAAACCCGGGGCTTTTTCATCAACAGCATAAATAGATAAAATAAGTTCGCCTTCTTCGGCATTGTAAGAAGGAACTATTCTAACGGGTTTTTCTTCTATACCGGTATATAAATGCATATGGAATTTTTTTGACGTCATTGCATTATTTAAGGATATATAAATACGGCCTTTTTTATCTGTCCTTACCTTGATCCCCATATAAGAAGAATCTTTCTGTCCATATTGAGTTTGAATGATTTCACAAGCTTCTTTTCGCAGCATTTCATTGCGCGGAATATAACCAAAACAAGCTTCTGATAATCGCCTCATAAAATCATCTCTGACTTGGAGCCTGCTTAAGGCTTCTGTAGTATCCTGCAGGCGGCATTGAATGTAAGGGGCTACATCTGCAGTTGTACCTATGACAGAGCCAACTTTTTGCCTAAAATATATCAATATATTTTCTAATACCTTATCTTGTATCTCTTCTTCCATTACTCCAGCTAACCAATCAAGCAATCTTCTCTGGCGGTCTATGTTTGTTTTAAATTCAGGCGTTATTTTCTGAAATTGCCTTATTATTCTATCCAGGGTTAAATCTCTAAGAAGATATTCGTTATTTTCTAATAAACCATTGGCTTGCAGCTTTATTTCAGGAGTAAGGCCGCCGGCTTTTAATATTCTTACCAATAAATCTGAAAGCTGTGTTTTAAGCTGGATTAATTGCTCTATTTCAGGAATTATCTGAACTACCCTGGCCTTTATATCATCTGAATCTTCGCTATTACTTGAACCTGTAAAGAATACCACATCATCTGTTGTTGCCTGGCGTAATGCACTCACCAGATCAACGCCACCAAGGCCTGTAACAGCAAAAAGTTTAAACACATTGGTAAAGTTTTCAAAAGTTACTACTGGTATACCATTTACTGTCTTGATTAAAGATATATGAGTGCCGCTTGCAGAAGCGGTGGAGACAAAGCCAAAGGCAGCGGCTTCTTTAATTGTTTTAATTCTAATAGCGGTTATAACCGGTTTTTCGTTTTCCATTAAAAAATCAATATCCGGCTCTATGACAATACCGCCTTGTTTAATGGGAATATCATGTATTGTATTATCGTCTATTTTTACTGCACTGATTATAGGATTAAACTGTTCAACAATAGTTGGTAAGATTTCTAAAAGATGTTTAATATCTTGCGGACAAATTCTTATAGCATCTGCGCTTATATAAACTTGCATGCCCTTGGATTCTAAAAATTCTGATATATCTTCCGAAAGTTTGATTTCTTTGCCTTTTACAGGATACGCGCCCTCTACTTGCCAAAGATTGCTTTTTGATCCTTCAAGTGAGACAAAAAATCCTTTACTGCTCAAAACAACGTCTTTAATATCCTCGACTGTCATTCTCTTTTCACGCAAAAGCTCTACAACCGCAATCAACGAAGCATTTGCAATGTTTGTAATAATATCTAAGGCTCTATCAGCGCCCGCGCCCTGCGCCTCGGCGGCGGCGTTATTTGCGGTCTTTTCGTCATGGCGAATAGCAGAAATACGCCTACGGCCGCCTCTGGCCCCTTCATCACGGCGCTGGGCCCTTTTAACCGCTCTTTGCGCTTCATCAAGGGCAGCTGTTCTTATTTCTTTCAAAACTCCGTCTACATCTACAGATGCCGGCGAAGTTAATTCTTCAATTTCATTAATAGACGGCGACTGAGTTTTTGGCTTTTTGAAATTGCCTTTGCGTATACCAGATGCAGCAGCTTCAGTTACCGGCGATTTTAATTCTGCCCCTATAGCTCCGGCAACTACGCTTTTTTCAGGCTGAAGCTCTCGCAGGGCATAGCCTGGCACTGCCTGCTGTAATATGAACACGGCAAGTATAATTAAGCTTACTATTTTTGTTATTATATTGTGATATTTTGTCATATATGTTGTTTATGTACCGTTTGCAATTTCTGCCATCAACCTGTCCCGAAATTATGGGACAGGTTGAGGCGGCAAAAATTAAGGCGAAATTGCAAACGGTACATATATTTTCTTCCCTTATGAGCGCGTTTGCTCTAGCATGGCAGCCATTTTGGATGGCTGTGGCGAGCACACCGCGAATATCTTATTATATATAACAATACAAAAAGCCAAATATTCCCAAGAATATCTGGCTTTTTTATACTCTTAACTTATTTTATTCGTTTATTTCAGGACCGCGCCTGTGTTTGCTGATGTTACCAGCTTGGCATATCTTGAAAGCCAACCGGTTGTAACTTTTGGTTTAAACGGTTTTACTTGACTCAAACGTTTATCCAATTCTTGCTTGCTTAAATCAATATTAATTTTCCTGTTAGGAATGTCTATCAATATTTTATCGCCATCCTTGACAGCTGACAAAGGCCCACCTGCTGCGGCCTCTGGCGAAACATGGCCTATACATGGCCCGCGCGTACCGCCTGAAAATCTGCCATCAGTAATAAGCGCTACTGACTCTGCCAAACCCATGCCTACTATTGCTGCTGTAGGCGCCAGCATTTCGCGCATGCCAGGCCCGCCCTTAGGCCCTTCATATCTTATTACAACAACGCTCCCTTTTTTAATTTTTCCGCCTAAAATCTCTTTCATCGCAACTTCTTCTGAATCAAAAACAACAGCAGTGCCTTCAAACTTCATCATATTGGCACCTACTGCTGATTGTTTTACCACTGCTCCGTCAGGCGCCAAATTGCCTTTTAATACAGCAATGCCGCCTTCTTTGTGATGCGCCCTGTCGATTGTCCTTATTATTTCATCATCATTAACAACCGCTGTTTCTATAATCTTTTTTATGTTTACACCGTTTACTGTCAGGTTATCTTTTATTTTATCTTTCAACCTTGAAAGCGCTGCTGTTACTCCGCCTGCAAAATCCAGGTCTTCCAGATAATATTTCCCGCCGGGAAGTATATCGCATATATGCGGAGTTGATTTTGAAATTTTGTCAAACAATTCAAGCGGCAATTCTATGCCGACTTCATTGGCTATTGCAGTCAGATGTAAAACTGTGTTGGAAGATCCGCCCAAAGCCATATCTAAAGTAATCGCGTTTTCAAACGCGGCTTTAGTTAAAATTTTTCGTGATGTAACATTTTCTTTAACTAGCCCCACAACGCGCTCGCCGCTTTCAAAAGCTATCCTCTGCCTGTCAGCTGACATTGCAAGCGCTGTCCCGCCTCCTGTCAAAGACATGCCCATTGCCTCTGTTAAACAATTCATTGTATTTGCGGTATAAAGCCCTTGGCAAGAACCAGGGCCAGGGCATGCTTTACACTCAAGTTGTTCTAATTCCTTCTCGCTGATATCGCCTTTTTTAAACCTTGCCAAAGCTTCAAATGTATCATTAACAAATGAGAGCCTGCGCATTTTATAGCGGCCAGACAACATAGGCCCGCCTGTTACAACTATCGCGGGAATGTCTAAACGCGCAACAGCCATAAGCATTCCGGGAGTAATTTTATCGCAGTTTGTAAGGCAGATAATTCCGTCTAACGCATGCGCCATGGCTACTGTTTCAACCATATCAGCAATCAGCTCTCTTGACGCTAATGAATATTTCATGCCTTCATGGCCCATTGCAATACCGTCGCATACGCCAGGAATTCCGAATACAAACGGCACCCCACCGCCTGCGCAGACGCCTTGCTCAACCGAACGCTCAAGCAATCTTAAATGCGTATGCCCTGGTATAAGATCTGTAAAAGCTGACGCGATACCGATAAATGGTTTTCCCATGCGCTTCTTGTCTAAACCAGTTGCGTACAAAAGCGCTCTATGCGGCACTCTTTCCAAACCTTTTTTTATTCTATCGCTTCGCATAAAATCCCCCTTTAGACTTTTAGCCTTTTGCTAAGCGCTTCATATTCAGACCAAATCTCAGCAGGCAGCCTTTCGCCGAATTTCAGGAAAAACTCTCTATGGCCTTTTAATTCCTCTTTCCAATCTTCTGCATTGATAGACAAAAGTTTATCCATTGCTGATTTTGTAATATCAAGGCCTTTTTTATCTATGTCTTCTGCGTTTGGCACATATCCTATAGATGTTTCTTTTGCGCCAACTTCATTGCGGCAGCGCGCTAAAATCCATTCCAGAACCCGCAGATTCTCGCCAAAACCAGGCCATAAAAATTTTCCTTTTTCATCTTTCCTGAACCAGTTTACGTGAAAAATCTTCGGTGACTGCGGCATTCTTTTTCCCATATTAAGCCAATGGCTAAAATAATCAGCCATATTATATCCGCAAAACGGCAGCATTGCCATAGGGTCCCGCCTAACCTCGCCTTGCTTGCCAAATTGCGCGGCTGTGCGCTCTGAAGCCATAGTCGCTCCGACGTAAACACCATGCTGCCAATTAAATGACTGATAAACCAGCGGCGCAAGATGCTCCCGCCTGCCGCCGAAAACTATCGCAGAAATAGGCACACCGTGATGATGATCCAGCCTAAATGAAGCAGTAGGGCATTGTGAAATAGGCGCAGTGAAACGGCTGTTCGCGTGAGCGCCTTTTATAATATTGCCGTCTTTGTCCTTCATCCCTGGTTTCCACGGCCTGCCCTGCCAATCTATGCCTTCTTCCGGCACAGGGCCGTCGCCTTCTTCCCACCACACTGTCATATCAGGTTTTAATAAAACGTTGGTGAAAATCGTATTTTTCTTGATGGTCGCTATTGCGTTAGGATTTGACTTTGAATTTGTGCCCGGAGCTACACCAAAAAATCCTGCTTCTGGATTTATCGCCCAAAGCTGGCCGTCAGTATCAACGCGCATCCAGGCAATATCATCTCCTACAGTCCATATCCTGTAACCTTTTTTCTTAAGGCCTTCAGGCGGCACTAGCATCGCAAGATTTGTTTTGCCGCACGCCGAAGGAAAAGCAGCAGCGATATATCCTATGCGGCCGTTAGGCTCTTCAACTCCCATTATAAGCATATGCTCAGCAAGCCAGCCTTCCTGCCTTGCCATGAAACTAGCAATCCTCAAAGAAAGGCACTTCTTGCCTAAAAGCACATTACCGCCATAACCTGAACCAACGCTCCATATAGTATTGTCTTCTGGAAAATGCAGAATCAGGCGCTTTTTTATGTCAAGTTCTGCCTTTGAGTGAAGGCACTTTGTAAAAACAGCGCCAGGCTTCTGTAGCTGATCAAGCACTTCTTTACCAATTCTTGTCATTATACGCATATTTAAAACAACATATATGCTGTCTGTAATCTCAACTCCTATTTTACTGAACGGTGAACCAACCGGCCCCATTGAAAAAGGGATTACATACATTACACGGCCTTTCATTGAACCGTTAAAAATCTCACCTGCTTTTTTATATGCGTCAGCAGGCGCCATCCAGTTATTCGTCGGGCCCGCGTCTTCTTTTTTGCTGGTACATATAAAAGTAAGGTCTTCTGTGCGCGCAACATCATTTACCGCAGTGCGGTGATAAAAACAACCTGGAAGTTTTTTCTCATTAAGCTTTACAATCTCTCCTGTTGAAACCGCCTGGCTCTCAAGCAATTCTTTTTCGCGCAATGAACCATCTATCCATACCACCTTTTCAGGTTTAGTCAATTTTGCGCATTCATCAACCCAGTTTTTTAATTCATTATTAGCAGTCATTTCAATTTACCCCTTATCTCATCCGGAATCTGTTTTGGTTTTAAATCTTTACCAACGCAAACCATAATAGTTTTAGCTAAGGCTATTATTTTATTATCCTGGTTTTTTATTTCATTAATAAACTCTATCTTTGCCGCTCCTACGTTTGCTATTTTTGCGTCTATTGTTAATGTGTCGCCGTAAACCGCGGGAAATTTATAATCTATCTCCTGGCGCGCCACTACAAATAAAATGCCTTTTTGGGATAAATCTTTTACCATAATGCCGCGTTGTTCAAAATATTCCGTGCGCGCCTCTTCTAAAAATTTCAGGTAATTCGCGTAATAAACCACGCCTCCGCAATCTGTATGATGGTAATAAATTCTCACTGTCATATTTTTTTAACCTTTGGTTTTGGAAAATCTTTTATAGTAGCAAGGGACTTTTTCAAGTCAGCTTCAGGCAGAGAATAATCTGTCAGCTTTCCTGAAATATACTTATCATAACCCAACAAATCCATAAGCCCGTGGCCGCTGTAATTAAATAATATTACTTTTTCTTTGGCTTCTTTTTTTGCCTTTTGCGCTTCTTCAATAACACACGCTATGGCATGGCTCGTTTCAGGCGCGCATATAAACCCTTCTGTCTTTGCCCAGATAAGAGCAGATTCATAACATTGTAATTGATTATACGCGCGCGGCGAAACTAAACCTTCTTTAGCGGCATGGCTAACCAAAGGCGCCATACCATGATAGCGAAGGCCGCCTGCATGTATAGGCTCCGGCACAAACCCATGGCCTAACGTAAACATAGGCAATAAAGGCGTCATGCCTGCTGTGTCTCCAAAATCATACGCAAACTCACCGCGCGTTAGTGACGGACAAGCAGTAGGCTCTACCGGTATAATATCAATCTTTGAGCCGTTAATTTTATCATAAACAAATGGAAAAGATAAACCCGCAAAATTACTGCCTCCTCCTACGCATCCGATAACCACATCCGCGCCTTTTTCACCTATTGACTTAAGCTGTTTTTTCGCCTCAAGGCCTATTATTGTCTGATGTAAAAGAACATGGTTTAAAACGCTTCCTAAAGAATAGCGCGTATTACCTGTTTTATCGCTGACAGCTTCTTCAATTGCCTCGCTAATAGCAATTCCCAAACTGCCAGGCGTATCAGGCATATTTTTCAGTATCTCGCGGCCGGCGTTTGTTTCATTACTCGGGCTTGCAACACATTTGCCGCCCCAGACTTGCATCATAAGCTTACGAAGCGGCTTCTGGTCAAAACTGATTCTGACCATATATATTTTACATTCAAGGCCTATTAAGTTACATGCAAAAGCCAGCGCGCTTCCCCATTGGCCTGCGCCTGTCTCTGTAGTAAGTTTTTTTATTCCGAATTTTTTATTATACCATGCCTGCGCTACTGCTGTATTAGGCTTATGGCTGCCAGGAGGACTGATACTTTCGTCTTTATAATAAATTTTGGCAGGTGTCTTTAAATATTTTTCAAGATAAACAGCCCTGCGTAAAGGCGACGGCCTCCATCGGTAAAGTATCTCAAGTATTTCCTCTGGTATATCAATCCAGCGCTGGCTAGACATCTCTTGCTCAATAATGTTCATCGGAAAAACCTTTGACAACATATCCGGGCTTACAGGTTTACCGTCAGGGCCTAACGGCGGCTGCATAGGCACCGGCAAATCAGCTGCCAGATTATACCATTGCTTCGGGATATCTTTCTCATCCAGATAAATCTTAATCTCTTTATCCATGCCGGCTCCCTTTAAAAGTTTTCCGCTAACAGTTCATAAAAAGCCTGCGGGTGCTTGCACACAGGGCACTCTTTAGGCGCTTCTTGAGACTCTGTGACATAACCGCAATTTATACAATGCCATTTAACTGATGCTTTTTTCTTAAATACTTCTGCATTTGATATGTTGCCAATTAATTTCCTGTATCTTGATTCATGAAATTTTTCAACCTTGGCAATCTGCTCAAAAGAACGCGCAACTTCAGGAAAACCTTCTTTTTTTGCGGTTTCTGCAAAATCAGAATACAAGGTAGTCCATTCCAGGTTCTCGCCTGCCGCGGCAGCTTCAAGATTAGCCTTAGTATCTCTTATAGAACCGGCAGGATAAGTTGCGGTAATTTCTGTGTCGCCGCCCTCGAGATGCTTAAAAAATATCTTTGCGTGTTCTTTTTCGTTTTCAGATGTCTCAATAAATAGATTGGCAATTTGTTCAAAACCTTCTTTTCTTGCGGCGCTTGCAAAATATGTATACCTGTTTCTTGCTTGAGATTCACCCGCAAATGCCGCAAGCAGATTTTTTTCTGTTTTAGTCCCTTTTAATGATTTAGTCATACTTCTTCTCCTTAGCTTTAATCTTATTCCAGTTAGTTACAATTTCACGCGCTGATTTTACCTTAACACTGCCGAAAACATGCGGGTGCCGCCTTTTTAATTTCTTTATCAGCACATCAATCACATCTTCAATATCGAATCTGCTTTCTTTTGACGCTAACTGGGCATGAAACATAACCTGAAGCAATATATCACCCAGCTCTTCTTTCATATGGTCCAAGTCATTGCTCTTTAATGCCTCTATGAACTCATCTGATTCTTCCTTAAGGTATGGTATAAGGCTTTTGTGCGTCTGCTTTTTATCCCACAAACAACCTTTAGGGCCATGCAAAGTTTTAAAAATATCTTTAAGCTCTGTGAATTTTGTTTTATTTTTCATTATGCCTGCAAAAATGTATGCACTATACTGCTAAAACCTTTGGGATACTGAAACATTGCTCCATGGCCGCCGCCTTTTATCTGGACAAGCCATGAATTTTTAATATTTTTCGCTATCAACTCGGAATTTTCAGGAGGAATTAAAGCATCATCAACTCCTGTGATTATCAATGTATAGGTATTAATCTTGCGCAATCCGGCATACACGCCTTTCCATTCTTCTATAGCCTTTGTCTGGCGGGATGCGCCTTCCTGATTATCACTGCATTGCGGCTGGGGCAAACAGCTGATAAGATATTTCTTTCTTTTAGAAATATTCTTTGTGCTAGCCAGTATAACTTTTTTACCGCCGCAATCAGCTGCATATAATATAAGCTTATTTACTTTTTTAGGGTATTTAAGCGCGAATTCAAGCGCTATATTACTGCCCATTGACCAGCCAAGTATATGAGCGCGCCGTATTGAGAGCGCCTTCATAAGGCCTACGGCATCGTCTGCGAATAATTTAATGCTAAAATCTTTTTCTGAAGCAGTAGTGCCTCCCATGCCGCGATTATCAAATATGATAAGCTTATAATGCCGGCTAAGCATCTTCAGGACAGTTTTATCCCAACAATCCATTGTCCCAAGATATCCCATAATCAAAATTAAAGGATAGCCTTTGCCGATTACCTTATAAGCTATTTTTATATCATCTACCTTAATGGTTTTCATAGGTCTCACGAGGCTAATATTATACTATAAGGTCTGCTTTACGACAATAGATTTGTTGTTTTCATAGGTGTCAAAATAATTGTACGCTTTTTATTTAGTAGCGCTTGATTTACGTTATTGCTAAAGAACGGCTACTTGCGTCTTTGCGAGGAGCGAGGCCGAAGGCCGAGCGACGAAGCAATCCCCTCGCTAAAGCTCGGGCTTTCTCCAATGACGCTTTAAAACGTACATAATAGTTTACACTATGCGGTGCCAGGTTCTATTATTAAACGTTTTCTATATATTCTTTAACTGCTTTTATGATGTTATGAGTATCATTGGATAGGAATATATTATGCTCTGCGTCGCATTTTATAACGCTAACCTTGGCTTTTTTTGATATGTATTTATAGACTTTTTCTTGCCGAGCGGGATTAAATAGAATGTCATGCTTTGGCAATAAGCCCAATAATGAATAATCAGGCGGCTTGCCGTTTAATATTATCTTTTTAATATTTGTATTAAGAAAAAACTCTGAGGATTTAGTGTTAATCCATATGCTTAGGTCATTCATTGAGGTATCCTTGGCATGCTTTGCCTTGCTGGCATATGGGTAGATAGGAAGCGGGATGTCTATAAATTTGCCAACTTGAACCAGATGCCTCCAATTGAAAAATCTGTAATACGGCCAGACTCTTCTTAATTCTAACATTATATTTGTAACCGTAGAAGATACGATGCCACCTGCGATGTTTATGTTCATTCCATCGCTAAAACTCTTATATTTATCCTCAAAGATTAACTTAAGGTGTTCTATTGTAGAAGCACTGTGGCTAAATATAATCACCTTGCCTTTAAAATTCCTTGCTATTTTAAGACCTTCTACGAATTGTTGTTCCGCTTCATATTGCGTGAAACGTCTCATGTGCTTGTTGACTAAACCACTGTAACCGAGCTCATATACAACGGAAACATTCGCTTTCAGTTCCTTGCATAAGTTAAACGGGAAATAACCAAAATATTTACTGGATGGCGATATGCTTAAGCCAACATACATTATAATTTCTAATGAAGGCTTTACATCTGGAAGATAACGCTCTATGAATATGCGTTTATTCATCAAGATTTCCTGGTAGGTTATGCCTTCATAGATACCGCTCTTCTCAACTATGCCAAGACGCTCTTTAATGGCTTCCTCCCTGTCTGCCACAGGCAGACTTTAGTGGTAACGTAGTAATGTTTTATATTTTATCTTCTGCCTTAAAGGGATTATTCTGAACATATCCCATGCCCACTTGTAATTAGAAATACGAAATGTCAAATCAAACATACGGATTATTCTACATGTCCAATATAAAACATATAACCTATTGACAAAAAGTTTCTTTTTCTCTATAAACCTTATAAGAAAATTAGGAAACGACTTAAATTGAGCCAAGGAAAACAAAAGATAATAATATTCGTGCCTTCTTAAAAAACCATGATACTCCTTTTTTGAATCAAATGTTGTAATCCAGTTGCTTAAAGATGTGCCAATAGCATTACCTTCAACGTCTTCCGCTGAAATATAATTATGCTCCAGGAAGTATTTTGTAATTGGGTAATTTGGAAAAAATGATAAATTAAACGCCTGAAAAGTAAATCCTTTTGGAAAACTTAAAAATAAATCCAGGCTTTCCGCAAGGTCTTTTTTACCTTCCAAAGGATTATTTTTTACATAATCAAAATATATCCTGAAATAACTTTTGCAGCTTTTTATCTTCTTAAGCTTGTTTAAGTTTTGGGCTGCTTCTTGGATTTTTTCATTGGTTTCATTACGCTCGTATAAGGTTTTTCTTATGTTGTAACAGCCGCTTTGTATGCCCATTACAGTAATTATCCAACCGGCTTTACGTAAGGCGATGTATCTTTCCATATCGCTGCATAAAGGATGACTGTAGGTGTAAAACGGCAGGTTTATCTTCTTTTTATACTCCTCTGAAAATTCAAGGCACCATTTTTTATTAAATGCGAATATATTATCCCAAAAAAACACCCATTTTAGATCCTTATTCATCTTTTTAGCATGTTCTAACTCTTCTATTGTATTCTTGACACTGCGGTAACGGAATTTATCATGAGTGAGAGAATTTATACAGAATGAACAATGCATAGGACAGGCAAAAGATGTCATTGTTTGATAAAACGTTACGTGTGGCTCATCTGTAAAACCAAACCCGATATAATCTATATTTTTATCATTTTGCACCTTACCATCTTCAATATAAATCTTATTTTTAGGTGTATAGCTTGGAAATGGCAAAATATCAAGATTATCTATAAGGGGACGAGTATCATTGCGTATAATAACATCGCCTTTATTTATCCATAAATTACGAATATTGTCATAGGGCTTATTTTCCGTTATATTTTTTGCCAATTCAAAGAGGGCATCAAATCCTTCACCTACACATATAATATCTGTGTGTTTTATGCAACTTTCGGGGTCAATTGTCGGATGAGAGCCGCCCCATATAACAGGCACGCTAAATTTTTCTTTTATCCTTTTTGTAAGGTTTTTGGCAAGCTGAAGATGGCTAGATTGCAAGCTGATACCGATAAGTGATGGGTTTACATTGCTTAATTGCTCCAGGAGCGTTTTAATATCTTCTTCGCTTACGGGGTCGTGGTAATCATGCATTTCCACATAATCATTTTTTAGTGTCCTGGTCGGCTTTTGTTTCATTCTTTTGAGGCATATAAAATGGACTAAGACGCCTTGCTTTTCAAGGTAAGAAAACAAAAGACGCATTGAAAAATTATCATAATTATACAGGGAAAGCAAAACTACGCTCATCCTCAACTCCTAAAAATAAAAAGACGCCTATTTCAGTGGGAAATAAACGTCTATAATATTTTTGACATAAATAAATTCACAACTTAAATCTTACCATAATATTACAATTGGAGCAAGGTTTTTGTTGGGGTTAGTAACGAAAATAGCAATTGAGCTTAATAAAAATCACTCTGGCCCGTTTTTATTTCATCTTTAATTTATTTACTCTCAATATTTTTAAATATCATAAAATTTAAAATAAATGGTGGAAAAAAAACAATAAAAAACAATAAAAAAAATATAATAAATGCTGGCGAAATATTAAAATTAGAAAACAACCAAAAAATAAAAATACCAATGATAAACATAACTATATTAATAGACAACCAATGTTTTGCTTTAAGTTGCGTTCCACAGGCACAAATAACAAAAAATTTAACATTCGATCTAACTAAAGGATGTAATCTCCATAAAGCTATTTTTTTGTTACAAGATGGACATATTGCCATTTTACGATCTCCTTTATTCTAAACCCGACGGATTAAATGGTATATCGAATCCCGGTATTATTCTTGATGTTGGAATTGGGTGATCGGCAGATGTTACAAAACTTACAATATCATAAACCCACAGTCCTGCTGTGGGACTGCCAGTAATAAGTGTTGTGTAACCGCCTGCACCTATCGGTAATCCATATTCACACCAAAAACTATTCAATGCTTCCATGCCTGCAGTCATATTTATGTTTGAAGGACTAAACACAGGTTGGGTTGAATTCAGCTGAAGCTTTATATCACCATATACGCCCTTCCAACCAAAAGAAGAATCTCCCTGCAATTCCGCCCCCATCTGCCCTGCCACACCTGACTCACTTGCCTGATTAATACGAGTCGCACTTTGCATAGCCCCATCAGCGCTTTTAGCCTGCGGCAGTGTCGCCTTCATATTAGCAATTCTTTGCTGTTCAGCCTTCACGACGTCGTCCGACCTAAAGCCATTGCCTGATTTCCAGTTCTTAAATTGCTCGGAACTGGTAACACCTTGTATGGCGCCTGTTATGGCGCCTGCAACAAGGCCTACTCTGGCCCCTTGCCAGAAGTTACCGCCCATTATCTCTGATGATATGCCTCCTGTTAAGGCTCCTATAGCCGCGCCTCTTAAAGTATGTAATGCTACATTTAAAAGGAAGTTACTTGCTATTGTGCCTGAGCCTGGAAGTATTACATTAACAGCTATTGATATGATTACTATAGCTATTGTTTTCCAATCGCCTGATAAAATAGCATCAACAACATTTACTATAGGGTCAATTATATGATCTTTAAGCCAATCCCATACATCGCTTAAGAAGCTATGGCCTGTTGGGTCAATAAGGTTTATAGGGTTATTTCGGCAGTAGGAATACCTGTTAAATGATTGAGGGTCATACGGAGACTGAATTATTGTGTCAGGAGTGATAAACCTGCCTATCTGTGGGTCATAATATCTGGCTCCGAAGAACATAAGGCCGGTTTCATCATCTAACTCTTTACCGGTGAAGTAGTAGTTTGTGGCGTTTATGCCTGACTTAGTTGAGAACTCGCCGTAAGGCAGATACTCGCAGTTTTGGATTAAGTTACCTGCTTGGTTAGTGATGATGTTGCTGCTTCCTAAGTGGTCTGAATGGAAATATGCAACGGTGTCAGGCACTGGATTAGTGCCAGACACCGTTGCTATGCGGTTAGGCCCCATGAAGATATGCTTGGTTTTCAAAGAACCTGTTACTTCGTACAGGCTTCCGATATAAGTTGTGGTTCCACGAGGAGTTATCTTTTTTACCCTACCGCCGTCGCCATCATAGAAGTATTGAGCTAAGGTTTCAAGCTTGGCATTCTGCTGTTGTATCGCCCAGGTTGACTGTTTTAAACCATTGATAAAATACGCTTCGCCAGGCTCTACTGAACTTGGAGCCTGGTAATTCTTTGTTATCGGATTATACCATGACAGCTGGTTTACGTCTACGCCGTCCTGTAGATTCGCAAGCAATAAGGCTTGAGTTTGTGAAATATTTGAGGTTGAGCCTATTTGATTCCAGCCAGGGAATATCGCGAATTTTCTCTCAGGAACTTTACCCTGAATAGTTATATCAATACCTGCGGGCTTATTTACATAAATCTGATAGCCCGCGCCAAATTCAAGCTTGTCAAACTGGGAAAACTCTTTGTCGTTTACATAATGCTGGTATTTTTGCGATACAGGATTAAACCTTGAAACCTGGTCATAATCAACGCCTGAGGTAAAGGCTGATAAAACTGATGTTATTTTATTATGTCATATTGTACCGTCTGCCGTTTTAAGCCCTTTACCCCCAATGAAAATCACTCTGACCCCTTTTCCTTGCTTTTCCCTTGTTACATAAATTAAAAAGTTTCTAATCGGACAGTGGTGGACGTTGTCCCTATTAATTCTATTACTCAATTAGCTAATTAACCATATTAAAATTATTAAAACCAATATTGCTAAAAACGTTTGTAAAAAAAATTTGAGATTACCAATTTTTTTTCTGTATGCAATGAGATAATACGCCTTAATATAAGAACTTGCTATTACAAAAAATAAAATTAAAACACATAAAAACAATACTTTTAGTCCGCCCATATTAATATGCCTCGCCTGGATTTAAAGGGATATCAAAGGATGCGCCCGTTCCTGGTATAGGAATTGAAATAGAATGTTCTGAAGAAATTAAAAAATTTGTGACATCAAATACTACTTTCCCAATGGTAGCACTTCCTGTTATAACTGTAGCCCCAGCACCTGTAGCAAATGGTATCCCGTATTCTGACATAAAACTGTTGAATGCTGCCGAACTGGCTGACATATCTATATTTGAAGGACTAAATACAGATTAGGTTGAACTTAACTGAAGCTTTATATCATTATACGCGCTTTTCCAGCCAAAGGAAGGATCGCCTTTAAGCTCTGCTCCCATTTGTCCCGCTACGCCTGACTCAGTTGCTTGTTGAGCTCTCATAGCGCTGCTCATCGCCCCATCTGAGCTTTGCGCCTGAGGAAGCGATGCCTTCATATTAGCAATTCTTTGTTGTTCAGCCTTCACCACATCATCAGACCTAAAGCCGTTGCCTTGTTTCCAGTTCTTGAATTGTTCGGAACTGGTAACACCTTGAATGGCGCCTGTGATGGCGCCGGCTACAAGGCCTGTTCTTGCGCCTTGCCAGAAGTTACCTCCCATTATCTCAGATGAGATGCCTCCTGTCAAAGCTCCTATAGCAGCGCCTCTTAAAGTATGTAACGCTACATTTAAAAGGAAGTTACTTGCTATTGTGCCTGAGCCTGGGAGTATTACATTAACAGCTATTGATATGATTACTATAGCTATTGTTTTCCAATCGCCTGATAAGATAGCATCAACAACATTTACTATCGGATCAATTATATTATCCTTAATCCAATCCAAAAAATCATCAAATATGCCATACCCTGTTGGGTCAATATATCTTAAAGGATTATTTAGACAATACGAATAGCGGTTCAGCGATTGAAGATTATATGGGAATTGTATTGTTGGGTCTGCTTGGGTGAATCTTCCTATCTGCGGGTCATAGTATCTGGCACCGTAGAACATAAGGCCAGTTTCATCATCTAACTCTTTACCTGTGAAGTAATAGTTTGTGGCATTTATGCCTGACTTAGTTGAGAATTCGCCGTAAGGAAGGTATTCGCAGTTTGAGATGAGGTTACCGGCTTGGTTTGTGATGATGTTAGAGCTGCCTAAATGATCCGAATGATAGTGGGAGATTGCTTCGTCGCCCTGCGGGGCTCCTCGCAAAGACGTGATGGACACGATGCGGTTTGGCCCCATAAAGATATGCTTGGTTGTAGTTAGAGCTGTTTTTTCAAAGAGCGAACCGATGTAGGTGGTGGTAACGGCTGGAGGTTATCTTAAACGGTCACTGTCCCTATTATTTACTATTATTTATTATTCTACAAAGTTGTGTGCTTTAAAAATTATATAAAGTCCGATTATAAAAATAATTGTTCCTACAAATGAGTAAAGCTTGATAGAATAACGCATCAAAAAGATACCTGCAAAACTTATAAAAAGCCCCATTATTAATTTAGTTCCTTTTTGCATTGTAACTCCTATTGTTATTCAGACGATCTCAAAATAAAATCTTCTATTATTTGATCTGTAAATAACTCTGTGCTTGGAGACACTTTGGAACCAACGACCAGCGAAAGACATTGTTTAAAGGTATCAAAAAAAGGCGTATCAGAAAATAATAACATCGAAGCAGTTTTTGAAACAACACTAATGCCTCCAAAAACTAGACTGGCAGGTAGAAAACCAGCTGTTGCCGTACCAGCAGAAGCTATCGCTGAGTAAGTCGAAAGGTTGTCCAGAGACGATCCAACCATTAACTCTGTTCCAATGCTTCTCGCCACTCCACTGCTACTCTCAGCTGCCTGCATTCCTCTCGTAGCTGAAACCATCGCCCCATCAGCGCTTTTAGCCTGAGGAAGCAATGCCTTCATATTAGCTATTCTTTGTTGTTCCGCCTTCACCACATCATCAGACCTAAAGCCGTTGCCAGATGTCCAATTCTTAAATTGCTCGGAACTGGTAACACCTTGTATGGCGCCTGTTATGGCGCCTGCAACAAGGCCTACTCTGGCCCCTTGCCAGAAGTTGCCGCCCATTATCTCTGCTGATATGCCTCCTGTTAAGGCTCCTATAGCCGCGCCTCTTAAAGTATGTAATGCTACATTTAAAAGGAAGTTACTTGCTATTGTGCCTGAGCCTGGAAGTATTACATTAACAGCTATTGATATGATTACTATAGCTATTGTTTTCCAATCGCCTGATAAAATAGCATCAACAACATTTACTATAGGGTCAATTATATGATCTTTAAGCCAATCCCATACATCGCTTAAGAAGCTATGGCCTGTTGGGTCAATAAGGTTTATAGGGTTATTTCGGCAGTAGGAATACCTGTTAAATGATTGAGGGTCATACGGAGACTGAATTATTGTGTCAGGAGTGATAAACCTGCCTATCTGTGGGTCATAATATCTGGCTCCGAAGAACATAAGGCCGGTTTCATCATCTAACTCTTTACCGGTGAAGTAGTAGTTTGTGGCGTTTATGCCTGACTTAGTTGAGAACTCGCCGTAAGGCAGATACTCGCAGTTTTGGATTAAGTTACCTGCTTGGTTAGTGATGATGTTGCTGCTTCCTAAGTGGTCTGAATGGAAATATGCAACGGTGTCAGGCACTGGATTAGTGCCAGACACCGTTGCTATGCGGTTAGGCCCCATGAAGATATGCTTGGTTTTCAAAGAACCTGTTACTTCGTACAGGCTTCCGATATAAGTTGTGGTTCCACGAGGAGTTATCTTTTTTACCCTACCGCCGTCGCCATCATAGAAGTATTGAGCTAAGGTTTCAAGCTTGGCATTCTGCTGTTGTATCGCCCAGGTTGACTGTTTTAAACCATTGATAAAATACGCTTCGCCAGGCTCTACTGAACTTGGAGCCTGGTAATTCTTTGTTATCGGATTATACCATGACAGCTGGTTTACGTCTACGCCGTCCTGTAGATTCGCAAGCAATAAGGCTTGAGTTTGTGAAATATTTGAGGTTGAGCCTATTTGATTCCAGCCAGGGAATATCGCGAATTTTCTCTCAGGAACTTTACCCTGAATAGTTATATCAATACCTGCGGGCTTATTTACATAAATCTGATAGCCCGCGCCAAATTCAAGCTTGTCAAACTGGGAAAACTCTTTGTCGTTTACATAATGCTGGTATTTTTGCGATACAGGATTAAATCTTGAAACCTGGTCATAATCAACGCCCGGGATAAAGGCTGATAAAACTGATGTTACTTTATTATCTTCCGGCTTAAGAGGCAAAGATAAAAAATTCCAGCCGTTGTCTAAATGAACCTGCGCCTGGGCTAAATTTGTAACTTTGCGCGTAACCTTTGAGAGCCTGTTTTGGGAATCATATTCATACATTTGCTCATTTTTAGCAATCATATTGCCGTTTGCGTCGTATTCTATTAATGTACCGTCTGAACCGGCTGTAAGAGCATGCGGTTTTGAGCTATTTTGGCCGTAAGAATAATTGACAAAATCTTTTAAAACCATATTCCCTATTGAGTCATAGGCATATTGCCTTTTACCGTAAGAACCCGCTGCTTCGCTCAGGCGGTTAAGCTCGTCATATTTGAATGATTGTGAATTTGTGTGAGAGGCGTCTTGAATCGAGGAAACATTTCCTATGGAGTCAAAACTATACGATAAATCCTGCAATATAGCGGCGCCCTTTTTTGTTTGTATAGTTTTTAAGCGATTATCATCGTAATAAGTATAATTTGTAATAACAGAATTGCCGCAGCCTGTTTCTTTTATTTGATTTGTAGGGGTATATTTAACATCGCTTACATATACAGAATTGCCGGTGATATTTTTTATATTGTCAGCGTCATCATAAGTATAGGTAACTATTTCATTGTCAGGGTATTTTAAAGTTTTGAGGTTTCCTTTTTTGTCATAGGCACGCTCTACAGTGTAAGGGCTGGAATCTATTGTTTTTGTTGTCTTTGTCTGCCTGCCTAATTGATCATAGAAAAATTCGGTTGTACAATTTATATCTATAATTTTAGAAATACGCCCTATACAATTACTTTTAGAAACATCATCGTAAAAGTATAAAATAGTGCCAGGCACCTGATTGGTGCCAGGCACTATTTTATTCGTAAGGCGGTTTAACTTATCATATTCAAATTCAATTACCTGATTCTTGGCGTCGGTTTGCTTAATCATATTGCCGTTAGCATCATATAAATACGACCAATGGCCCATATCAGGGTCATCCATAGCTATTTTTCTGGAAAGCTCGTCATATTGAATATTTATGACATTACCTTTAGGGTCGCGCGTTGATTTTAGATTACCCAGCTTGTCGTAGCCGTAAATTGCGGCGTTATTCATCGCGTCATAAACAACAACTTTACGATATAAAGAATCATATTCATATACAGTTGAATGGTTGTTCGGATCTATGGCCTTGGTAATGCTGCCCATTTTGTCATACTCAAATTGCGCCTTGCGGCCTAAAGAATCTGTTGTGGAGGTTTTCCTGTAAAAACAATCATAAGTATTCGTTATCGCGTGGTTGTTCGCGTCTATCACCGCTGTTACATTTCCTACGGGATCGTATTGTTTTTGAGCCTGATTGCCTAAAGGATCAGTTACTTTTATCAATCTGCCCAATTTATCATATTCATAAATAGTTTTATGGTTATTGGCGTCGGTTGAAGAAATTAAACTTATCCGATTCTGCCTCATATAGTCAGCGCAGTCATATTCAGATGTTGAAAAGTTATTCAATGTATCTATAGTTTTTATAACATTTCCTAAAGCGTCATATTGATAAGTGGTAAGCTGATTATTTGGGTCTTTGGCAGTCAAAAGCCTGCCGTCTTTGTCATAGGTATTCTCTATTTTTTGGCCTAAAGGATTTGTTACAGTCAAAACATTATTATTATCATCGTATGTATATGTTGTGATATTTCCTTTGGGGTCAGCCTTGGTAAGCATACGGCTTAAGTTATCATAAGTAAACGTGGTTGTATTGTTAAGCGCGCCAATAACTACAAGGGCATTGCCGTAAGCATCGTATGTGTATGTCGTAGCTTTATTAAGCGGATTTGTGGTTTTAGTGATATCGCCGTTTGAGCTATATTCCATTTTAGTTTCTACAGGGGCGCCATCGCTTAAATATTTTGTTGTGCGCGTTAAATTGCCTTTTGAATCATAGGTTAAATTAGTAACATTATTCATAGCGTCTGTAATTTTTATCGGCTGGTTATAAACAGGCTCATATTCAATTGCAGTTACAAGGTCATCCACTCTGGTTAAACCGCGCTTTATTATTTTAGTCTGATTGCCTTTTGAGTCATACTCAAAATTTGTTGTGTTATTAAGCTTATCGGTTATGCCGATTTTATTATTGTTATCATCCCAGGCAACGCCTTCTATTTTATCATTAGGGTCTTTTGTCCATTTAAGCCGATTTTTATCGTCAAATGTATATACAAACGCTTCGCCGCGCTTATTCGTTACAGTAGTCTGATCCCATGTGTAATCATAAGGCGTTAAATTACCTAAGGGGTCTTTTTGTGTTTTTAGACGGTCATTATAATAATAGCTGTTTTCATAGATATGGCCTTCCTTATCCGCCCAGGTTTTAAGATTATAATTATCGCAATAAGTGTAAGTAATAAAATAATTCAATGGATCTGTAACTTTTATAAGGCTGCCATTTGGGTCATATTCATATTTAACGCGCTTGCCCAGCGGATTTTCTATGTAATCAACTTTATAGTTTGAGCCATAGTGTAAGGTTACTTTCCTGCCAGAGGCATCTGTAATTGTCATTACCTGATAAACTTCTCTTTCGTCATAAAGCTGATCTTTATAGGTAAACGTAAGCTGGTTTGAATTCCTGTCAATAATATTGATTAAGCGGCCAAAAGAATCAAAGTTGTAAACAGCGCCGAATTTTTCTTTTAACGCGAAACTATCTTTTGTATGATCCTGATCGTTTATTGAAGCAGTTAATACGTGGCAAACGCCTTTTGGGGCGGAATATGTGCTGTCCGCGTTTTTACTATAAACATCCACATGCCTGTCAGGGTATACTATTATTAACGTATCATTCGGGCCGCGCTGTACTTTCATTGCGTAATTCCAGGTCCAGCCAAACCCAAATATTGATTTTTCATCATCAGTAGAAAAATTAAAATCATAGTTAAGCTGTTTGGAATCTACTGCGCCTGTATCTGCGTATGGATTATCAAGCTGCCTTTGTGAAAATACAGGGCCTTTTGGAGTTTCGTAAGTTATACTGCTTGGCGCGCCTATTACAGATATATTGACATCGTCAAAATGCGCGTGGCAAAAATAAGACTCAAGACAAAGGAATCCGTCAGGCAGAGGATCATGATCAACAAGCCAAACTGATTTTTTAGGATCATTGTTTACAGTTACAACCACAGTACTGGGAACGCCAGGCGTAATAATTGGCCTCTGGATTTTAATGGTGTTCCATTCCAAAGGATTAACGCCCGAAGCGGCCCGCACGCGGCCCGTTGCTACTCCATTTTTATATCTTACTAATTCCAAATCGCCGTTTGTATTTATAAGAAAGGCATACCTGTTATCTTTATCGTTATAGCAAATATTCACCCATGCAGTTTCATAATTATAGTTTTCGCCTTGTTTAATGGTTTTCATTCTGAGAGTAACGAATGCTTCCCCTTGAATTTTAGCCCCCAGAACAGCCCTATCGCCTTCGCCTGAATATTCGCCATTTTCTATGTTCCATGTGCCTGATTCAGCAAACCAATTCTTTACACCTATGCCTATTTGCGAGTTATATGTCCGCACAACATCCAACGAAAGGCCGCGGCCTGGGATATGAATATCCTGCCAGGTTTTTGTAAAATTGCCGTTTGCCAGGTTTACAGAACCATTAAGGATAGTATCGCATTTTAATGCGCCTGGATAATTTTCAGCGTTGGTATTGTGGCAAGGAGGCTCATCGGCAAGCGCATAACCAGACAATGCCAATAAAATCATTATTGAAATTGACAGAAATTTATTCATACTATTTTCCCGGCGGAGCTATCGGCCGCCTGTAAACCCATACATACGCTTTCCTGTTCGCGGTGTTTCCGAATTCGTCCTTAACATCATATTCCACGAAGTGTTTTCCTAATGGCGCTGTGCCTGTATCCCATATGTATTCAGGATTAACGTTATAATCCTGCACGATACTGCCGTCTATCTTGAACTTATGCTGTAAGTTTTGCCCAGGCAAAGGATTTATCGCGATTGATATATAGGTTATATCCCCGGAGTAGATAAGTTCGTCATTTTTATTTGTATAGAACACAAGGCTGCCTGACACCAACGGCGCTTGCTCAACCGTTATGTCCTTGCGCGCAATAACGACTATCCCGTCGTTATCTTTTACTTTTAGCGAAATTTTGTAGTTTCCCGGAGCCAAATATGTGTGGTACGGATTTGATTCATCTGATTTACAGCCGTCCTGAAAATCCCATTCATACGACATAATACCGCCGTCATAATCCCCGCTGGCAGCGCTTGTAAACTGCGCGGGTATAAGGGCGTAAACTTTGGACGGAATCACCATATTTACAAAAGGCGCCAGGCGCTGGCGAGAAAGCCTCAAATTATCAAACCATATCTCGCCTGAGGCGTCTTTATTGAACGCAAACGCGATACTTCTAACAGTAGATGTATCGAGCCCGCGCAGGATGAAATCCAAAATAGGTATATTTACATACTGCCATTCTCCGGCGAGCTGAACATAGTCTTTAATATTTATGTCTATTTTATTGCCCGCGCTTTCAATGCGTACAGAAAAATTCTTGTCAACATCGCGCGATTTTATCTTAAATGACAAGTATTTATATAATGTAATATCCATGCCTGATTGAGGGGCGCCAAAAAGCAATGAATACCAATAAGAAGTATTTGCGTTCCAGATTATATGGCGCGTGCCTTGAAAATCCTCATTAGCCGCGCAGGTTTTGTCATCAGATGTCACAAACCCAAGCGTGTTATAATTAGGCAGGATATCGCTAAAATCATCTATCGTTATAACTGCTTTGGCAGCTGTTGTAGGATCCATAGGATTCACAGCCGGCTGGCGCTCATTAAAATAAAACCAGCATGTCGCGCTTACTGAATTAAGGCGCGGCCAAGCGCCAGCGCCAAGCGTACTGTAAGGTATTGAAAGATTTGCTTGCTGAACGCGTTTAACCTGTTTATGGTAAAAGTTTGCCGTTGTAACACGGCCTGCCGCATGATATGCCGACACCGCCTGTTCAGTGCCTTCAAACCATATCTTGTTTGGTAATTCGTTGTATTTTACCGTCTCATCAAAGCCGCTTATGCCTTTTACAGACGCATTCCAATCAAGCTGAACGCAGAAATTATCAGCCGCCCAATTTAAAACAGGGCGTATGTCAATATTATTCGGGCATATTCCCAAAGATAAAATTGCTAGCGTATTAACATCTAAATACCTTGAGTTATCTTCCCATCCGGTTAAAAACCGTTCACTGTTATACATCTTAGTCATTAGATACCCGCGTATAAGGTCGGCAACACCGCCATAATTACGCGCGCCTGCCAGCTTGTTTTCATCAAGCGTCTTTTGCAAATACTTAAACGCTGAATATACATCAAGCGCGTGTTCTGTACTGCGCCAAGTAATAGGTGTTGCCCCTAATATCCCCCCTGCTACAGAACCATACGTAGAGCTTTTTGGGCTGTTGTCAAAATATTTATATATCCATTCTGCCGCGGACTTTGCCATATCTACATAGGAAATATCACCGGTTGATTGTGTATAAAAATTCACCGCTATTATAACCCATGCAATTCTTCCTACATATTTTGAATCTTCCGTGTCCAATTTTTGCCCGGTATTTATATCGTAGCTTGAATACCAACTGCCATCGGCATTTTGTTTCGCTTTTAAAGCATCTAGGGCCTTTTTAGCGAAGGCTGCCTCTCCAGCTTCTGTAAACGCAATAGCGGCAAGCGCCTGATCGTAGGTATTTGAAAGATCTTTCCCGTCGCTTTCAAAGCTATCCACAAATCCAAAACTGCCCATTTGCGATTTAAGCCAATCAACGGGAGAAGATGATTTAAAATTCCTTATATAGATATCACTATTGCCGTTTCTGTTGTCTGCCCAAACAACACACAGCAAACTGCCTGTTGAATTAACGGCAATCTGCGGTGTTTCTTGTTTTACGCCAGAACTCGCCGCGCCGATTTTTATATCTTCCTTAAAATCCTGCCCTTCATTAGGCGAAACATCCATATATAAATCCGCCCCGCTTGTAGCATTGACAAATGCCGTATATATTGCTCCCCTTGTATCTATCGCTATTGCCGAAGATTTATAAGTCGTTGCCGTTGACGCGCCGTCATCTATGCGCGTCGCGCTTGAAAATGTCTGGCCGTTATCACTTGATGCGCGCAGCCAAATATGGCTATATGCTAATGTGTCATGCTGCCAAACTGCGTATATATTATTCCCATTCACAGCGATCTGCGGAAAATACGCGGCATGCGCCATATCCGTTAAATTCAAATCAGCGTCAAAGACAGCGCCATAATCAAATGAACGAGACAACGCAATCATCCAATAACTTCCGTACCTGCGTGAAAATACACAATATACATTTTTGCCCGAAGATGAAACCGCTATGTCTAAACCGTTTTGATGCCCTATTTCATCAGGCTTGTCATCGCTGACTTGCGCCGCCGGCGCAAATGTTTTGCCGCCATCGCCTGAAGCGCGGCATTGAACAGTATAGGTTTTATTATCTGATTCTCTTCTGTACCATGCAACATAGGCCTTACTGCCATCGTCTGAAACGCCAACTATCGGATTAAAACCATCTCCTATTTCTACGCCGGAAGAAAATGTCGCGCCTTTATCGGTTGACTTAGAAAGATAGATGCGGCCGGCGCTGGTTCCTATGCCTCCGCCTGTTACAACATAAACATTACAAGCTTTGTCCACCGCTATTTTTGGCATATTGCCTGAGCCAACCGCGGCGGCTGTTAACTGCCATGTGGCGCCTTTGTCCTGCGAACGTTTTAGATATACCTTTGCATCTGACGCATCCTGCCATACTACAAAGATATTATCATCTAATATCGCGACATCTGGATTTATTTCATTACCCGGAGTAAAAGTAAGATTTGTTAAACTAGAATATTCTATTATTGCTTCAATGGGAGACGCCTGATTGCCTAACGCGTCGCTTGCAACAACACTGACTCGGTTTTTACCGTCAGCCATATTGCTTATTACGCAAGACCATGTTGTTGAGGTAGGATACGTAACTATTGACACTGCCGCTGTGGGACATTCAACATATATTGCTGTAGTATCGCTAGATTTAGCTCCTGTTAAAGTTTGCGTTGATGAATCTGTAGGCGTTGCTACGGAATTTATCGCCGGCATAGCAGGCGGTATAGTATCAAGTGTTACTGTTTTTGTAACCGTTTTACCCATATTTCCCGCCGCGTCTATTGAAAAAATATTTATGCTATTAGCTCCCTCGGATAGGCTTAACACATACGACCAAGTTGTCAAAATATCTAATTCCACGGCTTCCTTATTATTTATCCATACGGATGAATTCACTTCTTTAGTCCCTGTCAATAAGCATTTAGGATTGTTTGCCGGAGAAAATATGTTATTTACGGTTGGCTCAATTGGCGGCGCTGTATCAAGCGTTATCGCAGTAAGTGTTGTTGGCAGGCTTTGATTGTCCGCGTAATCTTTTGACATTATAGAGATATGATTTACGCCCTCTTTTAATATAAATTTGCTGACGAAACGCTGGTATCTATCTATAGGCACCAATTCAAATAAACCCAGCTCGTCGCTTTTTAATACTATTGATGAATTAGCGTCTTTAGTGCCTTCAAAATTTAAGGCGGCCTTATTCGTTAATAGAGGCGCTGGCATGGTCAGGGCTGGCGCAGATGGAACTATAGTATCCACTACTAACGAACTTGAAAAAATTGGGCTGTAGTTACCCGCGAGATCCTGACAGTAAACAGTAGGCGTTGTTATACCTTCAGGCAGATTTGACAACTGACATTCCCATGTAGTTGCTGTATATGCGATGGCTGATTTTGTTACTGTCGCAGGAACAACCTCAAAAACAACAGAGGTTACATCGCTTGACTTGTTACCGGTTATCCTATAAGACTTAACAGTTATATATGGGTTTGGGGGAGATTTTATGTCCACAGACGGCGCGATTGTATCAAGGGTAATAGTGTCAGATGTAACAGAAGAAGCATTACCTGCCTTATCAGCAACCTTAGCCCAGACTGTCTTTATGCCGTCACCTGAAACAAATTTCCACGGATATGTTACAGCGTAATCCACAACAGGGCTTGTCCAGTTTACATTATCAACTGAAAAAGACATCTTATTCATTCCTGAGGTTACATCTTCCGCGGAAAGATTTAAAACAGCGTCTAAGGAATTGGCATATAAATTATCATTGTTTATTTTAATAGTGCAAGAAGGCGGCACAGTATCCCTTGTTACAAATATGAAATTATGTATAGCATTGCCATAGGCATCCGTTGCCTGTTTGGAAACAACATTACTGCCTTCATTGGCCAGGTCTTTCTCCTCTGAGAACGCGACGCCGTCAACTGTGCCTTGCAAAGTTACTTTTAGCTTATTTGTAATAAAACCATCGGCAGGGCTTGTAATAATGATGCTTGACATACTTGCGCCTAAATTTATTGTGGCAATGGCTGTTTTCTCACCTACGCCATACTGTTCAGCTAAAGCATTGACAAGGCCTTTTTTAGTAACCATTGCCCAGGAATCGCGAACGTTGACGCTTCTTATATTTTTACTTCCTAATGCCTCCAGTGCCTGTTTTGCTGATTCTGTGAGCGAGCTTATGGCTTCGTCCGCGATAGCAAACATTAAAATTTTGTTGCTGGCAACTCCGTTTAGATAGGTTACCATTGCATCGGAATTCGCAGCGCTTAGATATGTATCAAACACCTTTGTGTCTTCTACTGCGCCTGTTGAACTATTAATAACAGCAATGTTTATGCCTCTGCCTCCAAGGTCCCCGCGCTTGTCATAAAACATAGCGCCATCCTTATAAAACTTTGCGTAAGTATCCCATTGGGTTGTACCAGGGTTTGTGCCTTTTGAAACTGCTTTAAACTCAACAATAGTAGGCGGAGTATAGGCAGGGTCAAACCTTGTTTTTAATTCGTTGTATGCTTTTTTAACTGCGCGCGAAATTTTCACTATGCCAAAATATTCTTCATTGCCACAGCCGTCAGGAAACGCGTCTTTATTCCAAGTGGTATAATAACCGCCGTTGTCTTGCCTGGAGTTATCTCCGCCGCCTGAAGAATTAACCTTCCACCATTCGTCGTTCCAGGAAAACACCGCGCCGCCTAAGGCAACCTTAGAACTATCTTTGGCTGAAAGATTTTTATATAAATCCATCCAAAGCGACACATTAAAATCAGACTGCATTTGTTCATCTTCTGAACCGGTTATAGGATATGCCCCAAACGCTGCCGCTTTATATGAATCAGTGCCAAATTCAGAAATAAACATCGGTTTGGCGCTTATTGATTTCCAGTCAGTGAATGTGGTGCCAAAAGTGGCTCCGCGATAAACATTAATACCCCAGACATCAACGCTAGTACATGCATTCTGGACGAAGTTTTTAGTTGTATTTAAATCAGGAAACGCCAGGTCTCCGTAGCCGGTCGCGACAAGGTGATTAGGATCAACAACTTTTATTCTTGTTGCGATATCCTGCGCTTTTGCCGCGGCGGCCTGCAATTCTATAGTTGTCGGCGCCCTGACAGCAGGATCAACAGTACCAAAACAATTTATATTCCACTCATTGCCTACCATCCACATTAATATCGCCGGATGATCTCTGTATTTGGCAACAACTGCCAAGGCATTATCAACATCGCCTCTGCCATCAGAATCAACTCCCACTATGGCCATTATGCCGTTCTGATAAAGCTTGTCTAAGATTTGCAGAGCTGTATCGGTTGTGCCAAAATCAATATATGTGCGCACAGTATTGACAAACATTGTTTTCATAAGAGGCGCGTCTGTATCTATCCACTTCGCGAATTCAGCGCGCCTCGTAACAGTAGAACCATCTATGCCGATACTGGCAGGCGACCACGCAGCGCCTTTTATTATGTAGGCGGCTGACGGCTCAAGCGTACCGTCGGCCTTGCGCTTTTGCACAAGAAGTTGATAGCCGCTTATAGTGGCCACGCTATACTTAGCATTAACAGAATTGTAAACATCAACCGTGATTTGAGTTGAATTTGTATTATTAGCATTATCAACAGCTACTACCTTTATTATATGAAAACCATTAACAACCGAAGCTGTATTCCATGAGTAAGAATAAGGGCTTACGGTCACTGTGCCAATTAGCGCTGTGTCAATATAAAACTCAACCTTTTTTACGCCGCTGGTTATATCGCTTGTATTTGTTTGAATATTAACAGTACCTGTAACCTTTGAATTATTAGCTGGGCTTGCGATATTCAACGCTGGCGGAATTGTATCTAATAATATTGAATCGCTTATTACTGCTGTGGTTGCATTTCCTGCCTTGTCAGTAAATTTTGCGTATACAGTCTTATCGCCATCGCCTGCGCTTAAAATCCATGCCTTAGTTACACTATAGGCTTCAGGGCTTGACCAAGTTATATTGTCATTAGAGAATGACATTTTATCAATACCTGAAGTTGCATCATTTGCGGATATGGTTAAAGTTACTGATGTTGTATTTGTATGCGCGTCATTATTATTTATAAGTACAGAACCTGTAGGCGCTGTTTTGTCTATTTTTACCTGGTTTGATACAATTTTAACAACCTCGGCATTACCTGCCTTATCAGTAGAATAATATTTAACAGTGAATGCCCCTTCGCTTGATACAGCAAAAGGAACTGTGTAAATAATAGACGGATTTGACCCATCAGATGAATAATACGTCTTGTCAGCGCCTGAGCCTCCGGGATCAGAAGCAACCAACGTAATAGTAACAGAAGCATTGTGCCAGTTAGCGTCTATGCCGGAATCTATTGTAACCGGCTTTGTCTTATCTATTTTTACTATTACCGCCGAAGAAGGAGCCGATATATTGCCTGATGTATCTGCAGCGGTTGTTGTAAGAGAATAACTTATTTCGGCTGATAAAGGAACGGTGAGAGTCAATGTGTAATTGCCGCTTGCGTCTGCTATAGCGGAGCCGGCTAATAAAATAGTGTTATTATACGCCTTTATAGCAGCGCCTGCTTCTGCTGTGCCTTGAATTTGTGTTATATCAGAATTCTGCCAGCCGGCAAGCGGCGCTGTGATAACAGGCGCGGCAGGCGGGGTTATGTCTTTTACTTCTATAGATATATCTTGAACGTCTTTTAACAGACCGTCGGTAACTTCAAAATGAATACCTGTGTGTATTTTGACCTGCGAGTGCGTAGGAATCCAACTGAATAATTGGCTGGCAGGGTCAAATGTCGCGCCAGTAGGCAGGTTAGACGCAGAATAAGTAAGCTTGTCATTATTATCATCAGAAGCAGTAACTTGAAACACTATGGGATTGTTTTCGTTTACGGTTTGATTACCAATCGAATTCATCTTTGGCTTTTGATTTAAAACAACGGCGCTTGCTTCGTTAGATAAACTGCTCTCAACAGCAGGCATTGACGAATCATAAGAAGTAACTACGTAATAATATTTACCGGCAGAAAGACTTTTATCGTTATACACCTTGGTAAGTGCGTCTGTTACAGCAATTCTTTCATAACCAGAGGCAGATGTTTTACTTTTATATATACAATACCCTGATATGCTTGGCGGCACAACAGATGCCCAGCTTAGGCTTACGTCAGCGGATAAGGCAACAGCAGTCAATACCGGCGCTTGCGGCAATTGTATATTTACAAACGAGCGCGTGGTTTCCCTAAAACGCTGTCCTAAGTCAGTGTAGACTTTTCTTGGGGCAACTATATCGGCCCCAGGGGCATTAGCTTTAATAGAAACAATGCCATACCACTCTTCGTTAGAGAAATTATCCGGCTGTCTGCCTTCTGGCCAGGGAAAACCGCTATTGTCATGAACTGAAGGAACGCCTAGCTTCCACCACTCATCGGAATATTCCATTAAAGCGCCGCCTGAACATTCCGCTATAAACGCGATCTCATTATATGCCCCGCAGTCCCACAATGATTGAGACGTTTGATCCTCTTTTGAATTTGTATTGTCATAAGCGTCAACGCCATATTCTGCTATAAATATCGGCTTTGATGTCCTGCCTCTTCTGTTTGAATCGTAAAAAAGCTCGCCAAACGACACTCCGCGATAAACATTCAGCGCCCACATATCAACATATGAAAGTGACGCATCGTCTGCTTTCTTTCTGGCGTAGCTCACATTAAATATATCGCCGTTATTTATTGCGACAGGGTGATAGGCGTTTCCTTCTATCAAGTAGGCGGCCTTTGCCATTTCGTTTACCAGAGCATACCAATCGGCGTTATCTCCGTTATAATAATTTTGTTCGTTACCGATAACCCACATAATTAAAGCCGGGTGATTTTTAAACGCGGTTACATAATTTGAAAAATCATTTATGAGGTTTTGCCTGACTGCGGAATCCGAAAGATTAAGAGTTGTTTCTACATAATAACCCGCACAAACCTTAATGCCGCTTTCGTCAGCAATGTCCAGCAATTCCTTAGTAACTTTTGACCATGTTTTTATCGCGTTTACGCCCATGGTTTTAAGGATAGGCAAATCTCTCTGATATATTAATTTATTGCTTGGATCCCAGGTTTTAAAATCAAACCCTACCGGTATGGGCTGATATCCGACTGCCTTTATCAAAAATGGCTGGCTATTTACAAGAAGATCTCTACCCGCTATTCCAACAGGGCCTGTACTTCTTGGTTTTACAACAGGCAGATTTGGCGGCGAATATTCAAGGGCAGAATCGTATGAAAACTTTAAATCATCTATAAATATAGTGCCTTGCGCCTGTTCTTTAAATAAAAATCCGATTGATTTCAGGTTCCTTATATCTATACCCTGAAATATAAGATCATTTAAGGGTATAGAAATCTGCTGCCAACTTGCTGCGAGCGTAATATAGTCATTGGACAACACCTGCTCCTTGCCCTTGGTATCTTGCAACTCTATCTGAAACGCCTCACTGCCAACCGCGCCTTTGGCTTGAAAAGTAAACTTATTATAATAGCAGGCATTGAGCGGATTTTTGGTATCCCATAAATTAGTGTACCAGTATGCTGTTAGCTTATCCCAAGTTATTTTATGGCTGCCATCAATATCAATATTTACCACACAAGTTGCATCGTCACCGGTAGCAAAATTTAAAGAATTAGCGCCTGTTTTTGTATCACTAAAATCGTCTATTAATAGATCCAAAACCCCTGTTTGAGGCATAACTATCGGGCCGCGGTAATCAGCTAAAGAAGGCGTTGTTATAGGTTGAGGAGTCTTTTGGTCCTTAAATACAAAATAATACGAATGAACGCTTGATGTTATAAGCGTGGTTGAATAAGTATAGAGGCCGTTTGCTGGAGCGCCTGATGCAAGCGCCATGTTATGAGCAACTGTATCTATTATAACCTGCGATAAAACAGGCACATCGTTATTCGCGTCGTAATAATAGACAGAATATGTAAAAGTGGCGGTGTTGTCAGCCCTTATAGGTGTTACCTTTGGATCGTAAAGCTGTGGCGGGACGTTTACTATTAACTTTATCTGAAAACTACGCTGGCCGGGCGTCAGGTCAATATTGCCTGCGTTGTCTTTTGCTTGTATATTAAAAGTATGACTGCCTTCCGGAAGATTTGTAAAGGTTACGGTGGTTTGCGCTGTATCAGTTGGTGAATTAGCATCAAGCCAGTAAGAATAACCTGCGATACCGCTTGAATCAGCGGCTGACCACTCAAAAGTTACATCCGCATAATCTATATTGCCTGAAGGGCCTTTAGTTATGGTGGTCTCAGGCGCAGTTATATCAAGCGTTATCTGCCCCTGAGTTTGTTTTGCGGTTGAGCCGCCAATAGGATCCTGCGCGTCAATAGTGTAGGTATATATTCCATCTACAAGAACTTTGCCTAGCGTATCCTTACCATCCCAGGCGCAGTCTATTATTGCGCCTGTGCCTGTATATACGCGCTTTATGCTCCCTAATGAATCTTTTATGTTTATCGTCCAGCTGCTGGAAACAGTAATATTCGCTTTTATAGCAACGGTATCCTTTATGCCGTCATTATTAGGGCTGAAAAGGCTGGGCGCGACAGAAACATTATAGATATAAAATGGCGTAACCTTAACAGCTACGCTATCACTTGTCCCTGCAAAAGCGTTCACCACTAATGCGGCGCTCAATAATAACGATATGGCTGTCCAAATCTTGAGTTTCATTATTTATTGTTTTTATCCTTAGCTATTGACAAAAGCAGTTTACTCTTCAATCCTACACCAACACCCTTGCCTGTGCTATGCGACCAGATAAACACCTGATAGTTTTTGCCCGAATAAACTTCATCATTAGGAACAGAAATAACTATATCGGTTATGGCTGATTCATTTGGCTTCACGGCTTTAAATTCGGTTTTATCTAATTTTAGCCAGGATATATCAGGTATGGCCTCATATCCCTGTTTTAACTCTGAATTTTCAGGCAGTATGACTTCCATTTTTAAATCTATCGGCTCATGCCCTGTATTTATTACCTCCAGAAGAAGGCCGGATGCCTCTTTTATACTACTGGCCTTGCCTGTCTGTAAATCTTCAATTTTTACTTCGCCAAAAGTAGTTTTTAAACCAGATGCCTCTAACTTTGAACATGCCATAAAGCATAACGTGAAAGATAAAACTAAAACTATACTTTTAAACATATTATCCTCGCTTCCTACTGCCTTAAACAACATTAACTTGCCTGCGCGGTAACGGTAACTACAATGCTCTGCTCTGAAGTAACTGTTGTAGCCGTAGGGGCCTTAAACTGAAACCACAGTTTTCGCGCCGCATCCTTAGGCACGTTTATGCCTGTCTGATCGCCTGCGAATTTTGTCGCGCTGCAAAGAACAGCTGATGTTGACAGCGCGTGATTTGCCTCGCTCCAGGCAATCGCTGAAACGCTGTTTGCAAATCCTGCGTCAAGCACATATATCTCTGTACCTGCCGCTGTAGACGAAGCTGTCCAGCCTGATGGATTGGTTAACGAAAGTGAATATGTCTCATTCACTCCGCTTCCGTCATTGGTTACAGTAACGCCTGCTGATGAAACCTTTGTTCCGCCTATAGCCACTGAACCAAGAGATAAGGCGTCTTCCAGCACATTTACGCTTATCGCGGAAATAATGCTCACCTTGACTGTTATTGAATCAGTCTGGGCCGCTTGTGACATTGGCACAGGATAAAAACTAAATGCCGCTATCACAACCATTGCCATTAATCTTGAAACTTGCTTATACATAACTACACCTCCTTTTAATTTTTAAGGTACTTGTCCGCTTATAATCACAGATATTTCTTGTTGATCTTTTTTACTCGTTACAGCAGGCGCTTTAAACTGTAAATATAAAGCCCTGTTTTCACCTGGGAGAACATTTGTTCCGTTGGCTGAGCTTTGACTTGAGGCAAAAACAACCTGCGTCGCCCTTTTGGGCTGTGTTGTTATAACATCTTCGGCCTCTGGCATCTGATTAAAATGGCTTGACAGCGGCGTATCAGTTATTTTACAAAAAATCCCGCTTAAGACATATGTTTCTATCCCGGATGAAACAGAAGAAACCCATCCAGGCGGGTCTATAAGTTTTAACTCATATGTCTGAGGCAAATCACCATCATTAGTTACGGTAATTTTGTTTGATTGATCCATAGTAATCGTCTGATTTATCTGGCTTGAGCCAATATCCCATGTTTTAGGATTTACTGATATTGATAATACAGGCGCAGTAACTTTTACAGTTGTATTATTAGTCCATTGCCCAAACCATACCACGCTCTCTCTTAACATAGACCACTGAAAAGAATATGTTCCTGGATTAGGCGGGGCTTTTATTTGGAAATAGAAATCTTTTTGTTGATTTGTTGAGATCGAGTCAGAATCGGATAATTCTACTCTAGTTATACCAATATCAATAGAATTTAGCAGGCCTAATTTGTAACTGTTACTCCTTGTCCATGTGTAATTGCCTGTATTCTTCATTGTTACTCTGCAGTTATATGTTTGGTTGACATATAGGTTGGCTGGCATATCCTGCGAGACAAGCTGTGAGTCATAGCAAATAAGGCTCCCTTTAATTTGGGCAGAACCGATGTTGCCTGCACCATCGGCTGCTGTTATAGTGATTGTATTATCTCCTTCAGATAGATTGCGCTGTTCCTGCCGGGGATCGCCATCAACGGTATAGTAAAATGTTATTGGGTTTTGGTTGGTAATGAAGTTATTAGCTGGTGAAGTTATAATGATTTCCGGAGGAGTTGTATCAGCTGGCGGTTGCGGGATATTTTTAACAGTCCAAACTCCATCCACAAGCATATTTATCCAATAACCTTCGCCTGGCCTTAGTTGGGTGAATTGCTGTGTATCTTGGGAGTATTTTTCATAATAGCTGGGACTTTTTGATACATCTGGCACAGTAGCAGCCCTTGAGGAAGACTTATAGCGATAAACAGCTGAATAGTAACTAACATTGGGGTCTATTGTGATATCAGTCCTATACATCTTAAGAGGCAGTAGGGCTTCTTCAATAGGAGTGGGCTTATTATATGGACAACCTATGGCATTGTAGCCTTTCTTTAGGTTTATGGAGTGGTTTAAAGGGGCGGAACCTTTTATCTTCAGGTTTACAGAAGCCCCTCTTACTACTACCCAGTAACCTTTAAGGTAATCAAAGGAAGTGAATCCATTGGTTGAATAGAATAGGTATTTGCCCTGATTTGAGTCCCAGTATGCGGAGTTCTTATATGAGGCTGTAAAGGATGAGAATATGCCGGCTATATCTAGAGAAGGGCCAAAGGGTAAGGAGATATAGGCCATCTCATTATCATTAAGCTGGATATTGATTTCTTCATCGCTGGCAGAGGCAAAAGGAGTGAAAATAAAAAAAGCCATGAAAATCATGGCTGTTAAAATAATATAATTGGATATCTTTTTACATCTAGGAACAACGGCCATTAAAGCCTTTTTCCTTATGTATATCCTTGGACTTGTTAGACTTCTATTAAATTTTGGCTTTTTTGTTAGTGATAGTGGGAATTGTACAGATTTATGTTAACGCTTGAGGTGATTTTTGTCAAGAGATATTTTCTATTTTTTGGTTTCCTTTAATTTCTCTATAGCTTTTTCCATATCTTTTTGTTTATTTTCTAATACTGCTATACGTTTTTCCAGCTCTCCCAGCCTTCTTCCGACATATTCACTCATAGATTCGGAATGAAAAACGCCGCCTTCGTCAACATAAGATCCTGCCCCTTTAGGCGCGCGCCTGCTGACTGAATTGGTTATCTGCACATTTTCAAGGCCGCTGGACACATCATCATCTTGATATCCTGCTAACGCAACAGACGCATAAAAAAACATAAACAAAACTGCCAACGCTAAAAATTTTAAATCCTTCATGCCCTATCCCTCCTATTTTACCTGCACAAGTAAAAAAACGGACAAAAATTACAATGCCCTATATCAGATGGATCTGCCTCAAAAGGCAGATTTGGATTTAATATATCCTTCATCACTATATCAAGCGCCTGCATATACACCTGCATAAGTTTTTCTTCTCTAAAAAGCATCTTTATATTACCCGGCTCTTTTATGGAATATAAGGCCGCATTCATAGAGCTGGATTCATATTTTTTATCATTGCCGACTACATATAAATAAATAGGCAGTTGAAAAGACTTTATGCTATTTTTAATGGATACTCTTGTAAACCCAGCTTCTTTTATTTTATCAATATTTGTTTGCGGCAATATATTTGTATTACCTGTCTTATAATCAAGGACCAATAAACTTAAATCATCAAGCAAATCTATCCTGTCTACTATGGCTTTAAAATTAAAAATCCCGCAGGATAAGCTTATTTTATCACTAAAAGTCTTTTCAAGGCACATTATCTTTTTTACGCCTCTTTTGGTTTCGTTATCCAAAAACCTTTTCATCCTGACATCTAATATCTCTTTAATAAGAAAAGAATCAGATTTCATTTTTCTTTTAAATTCATTATCAAATTTTTTATCCAAGGCATTAAAAAACATATCCCTGAATTTCGCGTCAATACGAGGCGCTTTATTAATAAAACACGAAAATGTGCTTTCTAATAATTCATGTATAAACGTCCCGATATCAGCGCTTTCAGGCTCATCCAAAAGCTCTTCTTTTTCTTTAAGGCCTAAACAATAATGGTAATAAAACTCTAACGAACAGTGTAAATATGTATTCACGCTTGACGCTGAATACTCCATGGCTTCCAAGAATTTTATAATATCTTTTGTCTTCTTTATTGCTAACTTTTTCGGCAGTATTTTCACCTTAAAACTTGCGCGCGGTATTTCTACGGCATCTAAAGCGTTGGCAGACTTCTCGGCATCCCAGATAAGCTCTTCAATAAACCTGCTTTTTTCCTTGTCAGGCCTTTCCTGGTATATAAGGTGCACATTTTTTGCCGAAGATATGAGCCGCTTAAAATGATAACGCTGTATCTCTTCTTCTTTTTCAATCTGGTTTAAGCCCAGGCTTATCATAACTTCCCTCGGTATCAGAGGCTCATATATTTTAAGGCTTGGCAATACCTGTTCATTAACATCCATAATTAAAACATTTTCAAAATTCAGAGAACGCGTCTCAAGCAGCCCTAAAATCTGCAAACCTTTTAACGGTGAACCTGAAAAAGAAATTTTTTCACTGTCCAGCTTGCTTAAGAATATTTTAAAAATTTCATCCTTGGCAAATTTTTCATCCTTAAAAGAAGAATTATAAAATTCTTCTTTTATCTCGAAAATCCGCTCCACTATTTTTAAGTTCATGGGATAATTGCTTAAGGAACTTTTGTTAATCAATAAATCTAAAATGCTCTCAAGAGAACAGCAGAATTTATAAAAACTATCCACATTTTCCCATTGGGCAAATAATACCTGATGAAACAAGGAAACCGCGGATTTCAGCTGATCCCAATTTATCCCTATTTCTGTTTCTTTTAAAGCCTTAAGCGCTAAATCATAAAATTCGCTTAAATTTTCCAGGTCCTTCAGATTTACAAAAATGCCTCCTCCAAGGGATGTTTTTTCTGTGCCCAGTATTATATCTTCTATTTTATGCATCAATATCCTTGTCGACGCAGGTTCAGAAAACGCTTTAAGGTTTTTTATCAGAGGATGCGAAAGCAGTGAAAGATAATCCTTTGCATAATAACCATGTTCCTGCAAATTCTCCTGGGCCTTTGATATAGATTCAAAAAGCGAATACAAAGAACTCCTGTTTAAAGGATAGCCCATGGAAACATTAAAATCATCTGTTTGCCCTGAAACCTCGCAAAGTAATGGTATTACATTTTCAGGCAAAGGCAGGACCACAACTGTTTTATCAAGATGTTCAGTATCTTTCAGGATTTCCCTGGTGAGGCAAACCTCTGAATGAACATCAAAACCCGCGTGAATATTAAGTTTATATTTACTATCCTTACGAGCTTGCTGCGGAGGAATTAACCCTAAATCCTTATAAACCCTGTTTAAAACAGCCCATTCCTTTACATTGCCCTGGAATATTAAAATAGCTTTTTTCTTATCATATAATTTATTTACAAGCTGAATTTCTGTGTTGCTTAGATAAAAAAACCCGCAGAAAATTATATAATCAAATTCCTTAAAATCATCTTTATCAACATATTCAGAAGCCGATAAATACAAAAGGCCTCTTGATAACAAGTTTTCCTTCTTTAGCATTGCATGATACATAGCCCTGAGAGAAATGATGCCCCCGAGCATGGCATTTATATTATCCGGCACATCATAACCTATCCTGGCTCCGGACTGAATATCCTTCAATGTTTCAGGTTTTATATCTTCCACATCCATCTGCTCAATAAAAGCCAACACCTCTTTAGCCCAAGGCAAAAACTGTGAAAAACTCTCCCTGCCTTTTAAGATATCCAGCTCTTGTTCTTTTGCCAGTTTGTAAATAATATGGCACGCGTCCATATCTGATATCTTTGAAAAATTTTTGCTTTTACGAATAGTATATTCCGCAAATTCATCTATAGAAAAAAATCTCGGAGGCAAATATGACTTTTTTAATTTCTGGGAAAGCTCTTTTTTCAAAAATAGAGCCGGCCTCTTGCCGCCAAAGACAAACGCAAGCCTGCTTAAGTCCTTACCTTCTTTTATAAAGTTTTTTTCTACAAAAGAGGCAGCTTCCTCTATTAAATTTTGCGAAAAATCATAATTTATCACCATATCAATTAACCTCGTGCGCAGTCATATCATCCAGATATATCAGAATCCCTTTTACTTTAAGCTTAGGATAAATTTGCTTTACTATCTCAATATACTCTAATACCTGGTCTCTATATGTATCAGCCCTCTCTAATTCCCTTGAACTCTTATAATCTATTATAATAGCTTCTTTAGAGGTCAAAATTAACCGGTCTATCCTTTTTGTGTCCCCGTATTTATTAACTATTTCTTTTTCAAGAAAAACATCTGCTTCTTTTATAAAAAAATACTTTTCCAGGCTTTTACGGCTGATCAAATCGCTTATTCTGGCCTTATATTCTGAAAAATCCTTAAGAAAAATAAATTCAGGCCCTGCCTTTTCAATGGCTTGTTTTATTATTAAGCCGACATCCTGTGAGTATAAATTGCCTATAAAAGAAAGTATATAATGCAGAACCTTGCCTTTAAGTATTTTCTGACGAGCCTCAAGGATATTTTCATCGCTGAATTCTGATTTTAAAAGGCTTATCCAATCTTTATATAGAGAGGCTGAAATTTCCATGATAGCGCGTTGTTTCTTAGGCTTCTCTTTTTTATAAACCTGCCTTTTACCGCTCTCCATTTTGCCTTCGTGAAAAAGCAAACGCGCTTGATTCAAACTGTTCGCGGCTTTAGGCGGTATAAAAATATACAGCTCATCAGCAGGCCTTGTAAAAGCTACATACATATTATTCAACTCATCTATTAATGCTTCTTTATATTCCTTTTGATAAATCTCTCCCAGGTTGGGCGAAAAATTCGCATAAGCCTTTTTCATACGAATAAGGCTTAAGCCCTCGCGGCTTTCGATCACAACCTCGTTATTCACCTTAGCGTTTATTTCCAATGAAGGAATAATTACAACCCCAAACTCAAGGCCCTTTGCCTTATGCACGGTTAATACTTTCACTGAATCGCTTTTCGTAACATTAACATAAAGTTTTTCATGCGGGCATTTTTCAAAAAATTCTAAAAAACTTGATATGCTTATATTCTCTGTTTCTTCTTCTTTCACGAGCTCAAGGAATTTCATAAAAAATCCCTGATAAGAACTAAATCTATCCATAACCTCAAATCTGGCTAAAATACTTATTAATAGTTCATATAGCGGCACAAAACCTACGTTTTTAAAAAATTCTTCCAAGAACTGCGACCAGGCTCCGGGAAACCGCGAGCGAAACTCCTTATATAAATATGTTGTATCTTTATTGGATTTACAGCGGAGTTTAAATATAAACTCCTGAATTTGGGCTGTGCTTATGCCGGAAATAGAAGAAAAAATATCTCCGAGGATAAAAGAGGCGAAAGATAAATTATCAATCGGCGAATTCAAAAACTTTAGAAGGCTTACAAACTCTTTAATATAAGAATTTTCTCTTATATTAAGCGTCTTTTCTGATTCAACAGGGATATCGTTTTCCAAAAGCCAGCTGCTGAAAAGTTCTGCTTGTTCGTTTTTCCTGGCAAGAATCGCAATATCTCCAAGCGCAAACCTCTTCTTTAAATCCTCAATTACTCCCAGCACTGATTTTTTAATGGTTTCTTCATTATCCGCAAACTCCACCTTAACGAAACCTCCGGGATTATTGTCTCTATAAGTTTGTTTCGCGCCTTTAAAAACATCCAAAATCTGAAGCTTATCTGTATCGCTTAATTTTATATCCTTAAGAAACCTCTCCATGTTAGATTCGGAAAAAACCATATTGTTGAATTCAACAACTGACTGCCTGCTTCTGTAATTTTTTAACAAAGATTCTTCTATCAGGTTAGTATCTTTAAAGCGCAGTTTTACAGAATCCATCAAAGAGGCTTCCCCTGCCCTGAACCTGTATATAGCCTGTTTTCTGTCGCCTACGTAAAAAAATGACCCGTCGCCTGAAAGCGCTTCTTCAACCATAGGAAAAATATTTTCCCATTGAAGCCTGCTTGTATCCTGAAATTCATCAACCAGAAAATGCTTAAAACGCGCGGCTAAACGCAAATATAATTCAGGCAGGCCGATTGCTTTTTCATCAAAAAGGCCGCGCGCCCTTTTATTAAGCGCATCAAGAAACAAAATATCATCCCTGCCGGATACGTCTTTTAAAATATCCGCTACTTCATTAAAAATATCAATATAATAATTAAAAGCTGATAATGCCTCAAGCCCGCATAGGCTTTCAATATTTTTCTGTATTTGGGCCCACAGCCTGTCCACTTCCGCCGGGACATTACTGCCTTTATTAGCAGGAAATTCTTTCTTAAAAGAAATAGAAAGATCTTCTATGCTAAAACTATTTTCATTTTCCTGAATTAAGGATTTGAGTTTTTTTGCGAATAAAGCATTTGTCCCTACAGGCAGATTTTTTTCGAGCTTAACAAAATCCCGGAGAATATCTTTTTTACGCGCAATTATATCATCTGAATCTATATTACTGCGGATAAAACCCGACGAATATTTATTGCTTGCGGAAAATAACGCATTCAGCCTTGAAATGATACTCTGCTTCGGAAACCAGCTTGTTTTATTTTCTATATAAATATATTGTTTTAGGAATTTATGGAAAAGTTCCAGAGTTTTTGGGTCACAGCCGGCTTTATCTATAAGCCTGTCAAAACTATAAGAAATATAATCATTGTAAAGTTCTTCTGTCTTGAAATTCGCTGAAAGCTCAAGCTTAAACGCGCATCCGTAAAGAATAGAATTTATAAAACTGTCTATAGTCTGGACTTGAAAGAAATTATAATTTCTTATAAGATAATCTATTGTTATTGCGGCTTTTTTTCTTTTTTCTAAGGCAGGATCAAACAAGGCCATAGTCTTTAAAAATTCTATGATCCTTTCTTTCATCTCAATGGCTGCTTTATTGGTAAAGGTTATGGCAAGTATTGTCTTAAGCGGAATTTCTTCGGGTTTTAATGCTGAACCTGTAAGAAGCCGGACATACCTATCAGCAAGACAATAGGTTTTACCGGAACCGGCAGACGCCTCAACCATATAAACTTGAGGAAATTGCGATAGGCGAGGATCATTATTATCCATTTATTTTAAAAAACCTAACAACGACTCAATGATTATCAAAGGGCTTGGCGGGCATCCCGGGATATGTAAATCAACAGGCAATATTTCTTTTACAGGCCCGGCTATATAATAAGAATCCTTAAAAAGCCCTCCGCTACAAGCGCAGTCTCCTAAGCTTATCACATACTTAGGGCCTGGCATTGCTTCATAAGTCTTCTTTAAGGCAATTACCATATTTTTTGACACAGGGCCTGTAACCAGAAGCGCGTCAGCGTGCCTGGGTGAAGCGACAAAATCCACCCCGAATCTCTGTATGTCATATATAGGATTAGTGGCTGCTATTATTTCTGATTCGCACGCACTGCATGAACCCGTATCCACTTCTCTTATATGAAAAGACCTGCCAAACTTTTTGTTGATTTTAGATTTTAGCTCAAGGCCTGCAAGCTCGATTTTTCTTGTAACTATTTTTTTGTCTAGCCTGTTTTTTAGTATGTTTATCATTTTACAAGTCATTCCCTGAATACGACAAATTGAAACTTTTATTGCAAAGCGGAAAATCAGGTATTATATTTCCTAAAACCGCGTAAGGCAGGCCCTGCCAATTCCGAAAAGACGGGTCAACTATTTTGCACCTGTCTATCATGCCCCTTGAATCAATTTTAACCCAATAAAGCACAGGCCCGCGCCAGCCTTCGCAATAACCCAATGCAAAACTACCACTTTCAGGCAATTTAACAGGCACATGCACTGGCCCATTTTTCATACTTTTTAAAAATTCTTTCACCAGCCTGCCAGATTCTTCAAACTCCGCGAATCTTATATTAAGCCTGGCAAGGGCATCGCCGTCTTTTTGCCTTGCGGATTTAAATTTAACCTCATTATAAACTCCTGCGAAAATCTTTCTTAAATCCGTAGACACGCCTGATGCGCGGCCAACAGGGCCTAATACACCAAGGTCTAAAGCTATTTCTTTTTTTAATACGCCTGTCTTATCTACCCTATCCATAAAAGATACGTTTGAATATAGCATATTTTTAAGTTCCGCCGCATCTTTCAAGATAGATAATAAAAAGTCTGACAATAATTTCATATTATCTATACTAATATCCCTATTAACGCCGCCAGGTGTATTTATGTTTTTAAGATACCTGCTCCCTGACAATTTTTCATTTAAATTTAGGATCTGTTCTTTTATAACCGCGGCATACATACTCGGAAAACTAAAACCTACATCTAAAGCCATGCCTGAAATATCAGCTATATGATTATACATCCTTTCTAATTCAAGAAATACAGCCCTTAATATAAGCGCGCGCTCAGGCGCTTCTATTGCGCAGATTTTTTCAATTGCGTTGCAAAACGACAGGCTGTGCGAAAACGCGGCATCGCCTGAAACACATTCAGACAGCCTTACTGCACTTAAAATATCTTTGCCTTCAAAAAGTTTCTCAACGCCTCTATGCGTAAAACCAAGCCGTATCTCAAGGCTTACGATCGGCTCTCCTGCAACGCTGAATCTGAAATGACCGGGCCCTATTATACCCGCATGCACAGGCCCTACAGGCACCTCAAAAATTCCCTCGCCGTCTACCTTTTTAAAACGATACTCGCCTAAGACAGTTTCTTCTGCCAAAGGCGGCTTAAAATCCTTGCGCAGGGGAAAAAAACTATCCGGCCATACCTCGTCATGCAAATTAAGCCTTCTTAAATCAGGGCTGTTTTCAGGCTGTACCCCAAACATTTCTTTTATCTCTCTTTCAAATAAAGCCGCTGAATAAATATCTTTCGCAAGCGACTCAAACTTAGCATAATCAGGCGCCACATTCATTTCTATAATAAACCATTTTTTAAATTCATAGCTTAAAAATACACAGCGCATAACAAAACTGCCCAAACCCTGCCTCTCGTCTGAAGCGAATAACATCATAACAGGCGAACCAAACCATTGATGCAAACCAAAACACATCTTAGCAAAATCCTTGGGTTTAACATTAATATACACTTCATCGCCATGCATTTCTGCCAGCCTGATAGCGCGAATACCCTGAATGTATTCTATATCCTTTATTATACCTTTATAATCCATTCTAACTTGCCTTTATTATTTCTACGCATAGAGTTAAAATATTATTTAAGAACCCTGGTATCACAAAGCCCAAAACAAACATAAAACCGAATAAAAATATAAAAGAAATCTTTGTAGAAAGCGGCTGTTTACAACTGTCAATACCTTCGGGCTTTTTGCCTAACAAAACCCTGCTAAAACGAAATATAAGCGCGCCGAATATTATCACAGCAAATACAAGAAAAATAAACGACTGAATATAGAATCTATTCTGAAAGCCGGCTATAAGTATCATAATTTCGCTTATAAATATAGAAAAAGGCGGCGAACCGCCAAGAGCAAAAACGCCTAAAACAACGAGCGCCCCAACAAAAGGCATTACTTTTATAACCCCGCGAATAATATTCATATTGTTTGTCTTATATGTTTTAACTATATTGCCGGCGCCAAAAAACATTAAAGATTTAGTAACCGCGTGATTGAATATATGAAGCAATGCGGCGTATAAACCCACAGGCCCGCCAAACCCAAGGCCTAATGTTATTATGCCTACATGCTCAACACTGCTATAGGCCAGTAAGCGTTTTATATCTTTTTGAGCAATTATAAATCCCGCTGACACCCCAAGCGACAAAAGCCCAAAGAAAATAAAAAGATTGCTTGTAAACTGAGGGCCTATACATTTATTCACTATAATCGCGTATCTTAAAATAGCGTAGATTGCTGTTTTTAAAAGCACTCCTGATAAAAGCGCGCTTATAGGCGCCGGCGCCTGGCTGTGCGCGTCAGGCAGCCATGTATGCATAGGCACAAGCCCTGCCTTTGTCCCAAATCCCGCCAATATAAATAAGAATGCAATCTTGACTACCCTTGGATCAAGCTTCTGGGCAGTTGAAACCATATCAGTCCAGTTTATTGTGTTTATGCCGGCATGGGTTGACGCAGTGTAATAAAAAAGAATAGTGCCCATCAGCGCGAATGTGATGCCCACAGAGCAGATTATAATATATTTCCATGCTGCTTCTATTGATTTCTTATTATTGTAAAATCCAACCAAGAACGCTGAAACCAAAGTTGTCATTTCAATGGCAACCCACACCAAGCCCAGGCTGTCAACAACTGTGACAAAAAACATCGTAAAAGTAAAGAGATTAAATAGCAGATAATAAACGCCGGATTTTCTCTCTGATATATGGCCTTCTTTCAGGTCTTCCTTTATATATTCTACAGAATAAAGCGAAGAGGCAAAATTTATTAATGAGATTACAAGTATAAAAAACGCGCCTAAGGCATCAACATAAAAGAAATTGTAAATTAATAAAGGCTTGCCTGCAGCAACCAAATTATAGACAAACTGCATAACAACACATAAAATAACAAAATGGCCGCAGGCATTAAATAAGCCTATGCCTTTATGTTTTCTGAATAAAAAAACACTAACCGCAAGAAACAGCGGAATGCCTAAAATAAAAAATACCTGCATGCCTAACCTTTCAATTTAGTCAGCTTATCCACATCTATGTGTGTAAAAAGGCTGTTTATCCTATACATAAAAACACCCAAAATCACAACGCATAAAAATACGTCAAAAAATATAGCTATCTCTACAAAAAACGGCATCCCGCCTGATATACCGCTGGCAGCCAGAAATAAACCATTTTCCATCATTAATAACCCTATTACCTGAGCAAACGCCTTTGCCCTGAATATCATTATAAACAAACCCATTGAAAGGATTGCCATTGACGCTGTAAAAACGCTTTTTTGCAGGCCTAAAGGCATACATATAATTTTATCCGCGAATAAATATGCCATGTACGTAAGAATAATAGCAATAAATATAGAAACCGCCGGGTTTACAAATAAACCAAGGTCTTCGCTTGATCTTATCTTATCTGTCATCTTACGCAGTATCTGAGGAATAATAACCACCTTCACCAATAACAACAAACCCGCCACTATAAAAAGCTCCAAACTCTTTTCTTTTACAGCGAATGAAAAAGCCAGTAAAAATAAAAAGAAAGACTGCGCGAAAAATCCGTTTACCAAAGCCCTTATCCTCTTGGCTATAACCATGGCAAAACTAACCGCAAGCATACCGAACAAAAAAATATCTGTCTGCATTTTTTCTAAAGCCCCATAACAGAAACTATAACTGACATAATAGACAAAACAAAAGAAAAACTAAGCAGGTCCACAACCCTGAAAAGGCGCATTTTTGCCATTGATATCTCAAACAACGCAACAATAACGCCTATCACCAAAAGTTTTACAGCATATATACCGAGGCCCGCGATAGGCAGGATATTATTAGATACTGCTGGCAAGCCAAAAGGCAAAACTACATTCGCCAGTATCGTAAAAAATATTATCTGTTTTATGTGCGACGCCGTCTCTATGAGCGCCAGAGGCCTGCCTGAATATTCAAGAACCATCGCTTCGTGGACCATGGTAAGCTCAAGATGCGTTTCCTGATTATCCACAGGTATCCTTGATGTTTCAGCTATAGTAACCATAAATAATGCGATCGCCGCTATTAAAGAAGAAAGTTTAAAACAAAATACCCCGCTTAAAACCTGCGGGCTTGTTGATTTTGCGTTTAAAGAAACAGCGAATATTGCCAATATAGCCACAGGCTCCACAAGACCTGAAATAAACACCTCTCTTGATGAACCCATGCCGCCGAACGCGCTGGCTGTATCAAGGCCTGCAAGCGATAAAAAGAACTTAGCGCCTGCTAATATAAACATTACTATAAAAAGATCGCCTATTAAATTTGCTGTAAGGCTTGAATGAAATACTGGCAAGAGAATTGCCGCTGTTATGACAAAACCTAAAACTATATATGGCGTTGCCCTGAAAATCCAGGACGCATTTTGCGAAACAACCTCTTCCTTTATAAATAGCTTGGAAAGGTTAAAATACGGCTGCAGGATAGGCGCGCCTTTTCTCATCCTTAAGTTGTTTTTTACTTTTTTGATAAAACCGCTTAAAAACGGCGCAATGGCTATTAAAAATAACGTTTGAATCAAAATGTATAGTATCTTCATTCTGTTAAAACCTATTCATAAAAACAATCAGCAAAATTATAGTTACAAAAATATACGCTATATAAATATGTATTGAACCCGGCTGAAACCTGCGCATATAGCTTGAAATATTAAGCAAAGATTTTATTATCGGCTCATAAATATATCTTTTAAATATCGGTGTTGTATAGAGTTCATATTTAAAAGACTTTACATAATAAGCCGTTTCCTTTATTTTTTCTGTTTTAGTGTACGGCAATAAAAAGAAACTGAACGCAATCCTAAACGGCTTTGAGAATGCGGTTGAAGTATATTCAGCCCTTGCATCAAGATTATAATAACCACAGCCCCATGTTTTATTTACCGTAGCCTTGTTTTTTCCAAAGCATAGATAAACACCTATAGCAACAGCGCCTGCGGTTAACGCCAATATAAACGCTAAAATCGGGCTTGAAAGAAATATCCCGCTTGAAGCCTGCGGGCTTAATGTAAAATTATTGATGCTGAAATTTATCCCTTCGCTAGAAACACCTATGGCACTTGCTGAAATAACTGTCAATATTTTAATTATTATTGCGGCACAAAGACCGAAGGCTAAGGCCAATAAAGATAAAAATAACATTGATAGTGTCATAGCAGGGCTAACTTCTTTTGCAGCCTGCGCTTTTTTCGACCTTGGCAAAGCAAGAAATGTTATCCCAAATGCTTTCACAAAACATGCCAAGGCAAGGCCTGCTGTTAATGCAAGGCCTGCAGCGCATATACTCATAAAAATCTTATAACCTCCGGGGCAAGACGCAGCGCCCTGAAAAAAAGCCTGTAAAGTAAGCCACTCGCTTATAAATCCGTTAAAAGGCACTATGCCGGATACCGCCATAGACCCTATAAGAAAAAATACTGCGGTCCATGGCATAAGTTTTATAAGGCCGCCCAGCTTCTCTATGTTACGAGTGCCTGTTGCTTTATATACCGCTCCTGCGCACAAAAACAAAAGCCCTTTAAAAATTGCGTGATTTACAAGATGATACAACCCAGCTATAAGCGCAAACACAGCCAAAACAGGCATATCCATTTTCAAAAACACCATTGAAGCGCCCACGCCCAAAAGGATTATTCCCATATTTTCCACACTGCTATAGGCAAGGAGTTTTTTCAAATCATTTTCCATCAGCGCGTAAATAACACCTACAAGGCACGAAACTAAGGCTAATATCAAAATTAAATTACCCCACCATACCGCATTTACACCTAATATAAAAATTACAAACCTTAAAATACCGTAAATCGCTGTTTTTATCATAACGCCTGACATTATGCTTGATATATGGCTGGGCGCTTGTGGATGCGCATACGGAAGCCATACATGCAAGGGGACTATTCCTGCTTTAGTGCCAAAACCTATTAACAAGAATATAAATATAAGATTTTTTATGTTTGAGGGAATAATAGCGGATGCCTGTTTTATAGCAATAAAATCAAATGAGCCTGCGTATTTAAACATTATAAGAAAGGCAAACGTAATAAACGCAGTGCCTATATGCGTCATAATAATATATATAGTGCCTGCCGCTACGGATTTCTCGTGTTTATCGTCAAATACTACAAGAAAATATGACACCAAAGACATTACTTCCCAGGCAATAAGGAATACAAAAGCATTACTAACAGTAACAACAGCTGCCATGGATCCAATAAAAACCACAAGCAAAAACCACCCTAACGATGTTTTCTTAGCAGAATATTCCCCCTTCATATATCCGATAGAATAAACTGCCGACGGCAGAGAAATAACCGCTATCACAAAAAGAAAAAATAATGAGAGCGGATCAAACAATAATAATGATTTAATACTGAATAATCCCATTTATTATTTTAATATTTCGATTTTTTTATTTATAATCTTGAGGATCTCAAACCAAACTAAACTTGCGATACCGCTTAAAAAAGCAATAAATAAATCATCAATAGATAAAGCCGAAAAATGAAACAGGCTGCGCAAAACAGGCACATAAATTACAGCTATAAGAGCCGCGGGCGCCAGAAAAATAATGCCCAACAATGCCTTATTCTTAGACCTGACAATATCAAATATATTCTTAGACCATGATAGATTAGTAGTAATCAACATTATATTAGCAAATATTAGCGTAGCAAATGCCAGCGTGCGCGCCTCAAGTTCGCCTTTCTTAAAGCTTAACGCCAAAACAAACACAGTAAAAACAACAACAAGCACGCTAAACCCCTGTATAAGGCTTAAAATAAACGCCCTTTTATTAAATAGCGGCTCCCGCAGGTTGCGCGGAGGTTTTTTCATTATATTTTTTTCTTCAGGACAAGCCTCGAAAACAGTAGAACAAGCAGGGTCTATAATTAACTCTAAGAACGCTATGTGCGCGGGTAAAAGCACTATCGGCATATTAAATAAAACCGGCAAAAATGACATACCGGCTATAGGCACGTGTATAGCAAAAATATAGGCTATGGCCTTTTTTAAATTATCAAAAATTCTCCTGCCAAGCCTTATCGCATGCACAATAGACGAAAAATCGTCATTCAATAATACAAGCGCTGACGCCTCTCTTGCTACGTCAGTGCCGCGTTCGCCCATCGCTATTCCAATATTCGCTGATTTTAAAGCCGGGGCATCATTAACTCCGTCGCCTGTCATAGCTACTACAGAATTATTCGCCTTCAGCGCATTGACAATTGCCAATTTCTGCTCAGAAACAACCCTTGCAAACACATTTACTGTTTTTATTTTTTCCCTTAAATCTATATGATTCATAATTTCAAGCTCAGGCCCTGTAATACAAGCCTCGGGATTTATTAAACCGATTTGCTTTGCGATGTGTATCGCAGTGCCTGGATAATCACCGGTTATCATAATAACCCTTATTCCCGCGCCATGCGCTTCTTTAACAGAAGACAAAACAGCAGGCCGCACAGGGTCAATAAACCCAAGCAAACCTACAAACTCAAAATTAAAATCATGCTGAACATTCGGCAGGCTGGATTTTTTAAAGGATGCCTTGGCAACCCCCAAAATACGCAATCCCTTTCCGGCCATTTCTTCTATACACTTAATAAGCTCTTTATTTTTGGAATCACCCAAATGACATAAATCCGCTATAGCTTCGGGAGAACCTTTAGCAGCAATAACATAATTCTGCATATCAGGCGACGCCCACACATGCGACAAAGCAAGCAATTGTTTTGACAAAGTATATTCTTTTACCAGTTTCCAATTTTGATGGATATGCTCAGAATCTGACAGATAAAACTCGCCAAGGCGCTTTACCTCTTTTTCAATAGGATCAAACGGGTCTTTCTGGCTGGCTAAAATACCATATTCAATAAGGCTGTGGACCTCTTCAGGCAAAGTTTCCCTTGTATTAATGTCATAATAAACACCTTTAATGCAAAGCGTGGTTAGACGCATAGCATTAAGGGTAAGTGTGCCAGTTTTGTCTGTGCATAACACAGTTGCCGCTCCTAGAGTTTCTATGGCAGGAGCTCGCCTTGTTAAAACCTGATTCTTAGAAATTCTCCAAGCGCCCAAGGTAAGAAATATTATCAACACAACCGGAAATTCTTCAGGCAGCATAGCCATGCTTAATGTCAGGCCTAAAAGAATCCCGCTAAGCCAGTTTCCTCTGGTTAAACCATATATTAATATTACAAGTATGCATAGTATCGCGCCTGCTATAGAAAAATTACGGACTATCTTGTTTGTTTCTTTCTTAAGTAAAGTATCCTCTTCGCGTATATTTTCCAGGGCTTTGCCGATCTTGCCCATTTCAGTGCGCAGGCCTATTGATATTACTTTTGCTATGCCCCTGCCTTGAACCACAAGAGTGCCAGAAAAAACAAAAGGCAAATCATCTCCGCCTGGCCGTTTAATTGCCTGGTTAGATTCTGACTCGCATTTACGCACAGGCATAGACTCGCCTGTTAACAACGATTCGTCAACCGACAAATTAGAACAGGATAAAACTATGGAATCGGCAGGGACACGGTCGCCTTCCTTAAGTATAATAATATCATCTCTGACAACTTCCCTGCCTGCAATCCTTCTTTGCTTGCCATCGCGAACAACCAAAGCCCTGGGACTTGAAAGATCGCGCAATGCCTCAAGGGTCCTTTCTGTCTTCCTTTCCTGATAAAAAGTTATACCCAGCACAACAAATACGAAAGAAAGAAGCATAACAGCGTCTTTAGGTTCCCCTAAAAACAAATATATAACGCCGCTTGCAATCAATAAAAGCAGCATAGGCTCTTTTACTACATTAAAAAATATCGCAAAGGCGCTGCGCTTTTTCTGAGAAGGAAGCTCATTATAGCCGTCTGTCTTCAACCTTTCTAAGGCCTCTTTTTCAGAAATGCCCTGCGTATATTCTAATTCATTTACAGAAGTTAACATGGAGGATTTAAGAATCTGAAGTCCGTGAGAAAACCTGCGGGTCTATATCAGGAAAGATATTATTTGTGTTTTCAAGATGATTAAGCCAGCCTTCGTTTAAACTATTATTATTTAAATCATCATAAATCTGCTGAAAATTTAAAAGGTGCTCTTTTGTGCGCGTATCCGCATACTGGACAGTTGTCCCTGTATGCATAATAAATGCCCAGTCGCTTGACTGCGCAAGAAACAATTCTCTCATTGCCTGTTTTAAGGCTCGATTCTCAAGCCCGTTGTTATTTTGAAACTTTTCTGCCAGCTCATGCATACGTAAAGTAGATTTATGAATATGCCTGTAAATCCAATGATTAGGGCCTGAAAGCCATGTTTCGCTATAACCTTTCCAGCCCCAGCTTGACAAAGAAGGCGTTGACACCTGATTAACAGGATATTCCCCTAAATAATCGCTTGGCGTAGCCAATTTAATATTAGGAACTTGTAAAGACATTTTCTCCAGAACAGCTTCCAGAAACTCTGGGCCTTCATGCCACCAATGGCCGTAAAGTTCAGCGTCGTAAGGCGATACTACTATAGGTTTTCTGCCTAAAAACCCGCTAAGGTACTCAATCTGTTTATCCCTGCAAAAAACAAAGTGGCCTGCATGCTCCCTGGCTTTTTCCAAAGCCCACGACCTTACATAGGGCTGCTTATCATCACTATCACCTGTAATCCTGTGATATTTAATACCTGTATTAATGCGTTTGCCGTCTGCTGAAATGTATGGCCTAATATAATCATAATCAAGGTCAAACCCTATGTCTCTATAAAAATCGCGGTATACATGATCTCCGGGATAGCCTTCAACTGCTGACCACACCTGCCTTGAAGATTCTACATCTCTGGCAAAAGCGGCAACGCCGCTTTTACAATAAATAGGCGCAAACACTCCAAACTTCGGCCTGGGAGAAGCATGTAAAACCCCTATAGTATCTGTAATAAAATAACGTATCCTGTTATCTTTTAAAATATTATCAACTCCGGGAAAATAACCGCATTCAGGAAGCCAAATCCCTACAGGTTCCCTGCCCATAACCTTATTATAATGCCTTACTGCTGTTTCTATCTGCGCGCGCACCGAAGACTCTGTGCGGTTATTTAAAGGCAAAAAGGCATGTGTAGACGCGCATGTAATAATTTCAAGCCTGCCCCTATCCTGAAAACCTTTAAACGCCTGGACTATATCGCGATGGAATTCGTATTGAAAAGTGTCGCGCGCCTTTACAAATTCATGATAATAATAAAGCGTCATCTCGTGAAATTGCGGCAGGAAACGCGTGCGCTCAATTTCTTTTTCAGCTAATTCTATTAATTTATTTATGTGGCGGATATATCTATCTTGTAAAAGCGGATCTTGCAGCATGGAAATTAATGAAGGCGTCAGAGACATGGTGAGCCTGAATGGCACATTTTTTTGCTCCAGGCGCTGAAACATATGAATAAACGGGATATACGTCTCTGTTATGGCCTCATACAGCCATTTCTCTTCAAGAAAATTATCATGTAGAGGGTGCCTGATAAACGGAAGGTGCGCGTGAAGGATAAAAGAAACAAACCCTTTTTCCATATAAATTTCCCATCTAGCATATCATGTTGTATTACGTTCGACAACAGGCGTGATTTTTCGTTCTTCGATTCCGTCGGCTGATTTTGCGACGGCATCTAAGACTATTTTTCCATCGGGCAGGGCAAAACGTAAAGTAAAAGTCCCATCAGGCCGCAATTTTACTTCTTTTCCCTGCAGAGTTACTTTTGCGCTCGGTTCAGTAGCGCCATAAACTATAAGTTCACAATTCATTACAAACCAAAACGAACGTTCTTTTTTTAACCTTATCGGGCTAGCCCCACCTGAGCCTGAACTAACAGCTTTTTGCAAACGCTCCTGCATAAGCTTCTTAAGTTCCATTGAACTTTTACCAAGCTCAAAACCTCCAGAAAGCGCGTATAATTTATTAAAATCAATACTCATCCATTCTTCATCTATAACATCTGACATGGCGTCTCTTGGCGTAGTAACAAGGTTAGATTTAGCAAGAGCTAAGAAACGGCCGTCGGCATGCAACAATCCTATTTCTACAAAATAACTGCGGTTAGCGCCTACGTTAATAAACCAGTGGTCTGCCATATTCTGCAGTGTTATATCAAAATAAGGCGGATTAGAAGAAGATTCTGTCACATCATAAACACGTAATATAGATTTAATCTGGCTGCGGTCGTTGCCTAATTTGGCAAACATATTCTCTTCATGGCCACGGCTGATTTCCCAATAAGAATATATCCAATAAGGGTCTCGTATTAATAAGTAAATTTGATTATCGCCGTATTGATGTGTAAGCGCGCGGCCTTGCGGCATAGGCGCAAAAGTTTGCTGAGGAGGTGTTTGCGGTAAAACCTGAGGTTCATTTGTTTTCCCTGATTGAGGGGAATCCTTAGCTGATCTCATAAATTCCACCATACCACATTTATATAATGATGTCTACTATTTTTAATTTTTAATGAAAGGCCCGGCACTATATCAGAGCCGGGCCTCATCTAAATCAAAATTACACTTTTCTTACATTTGTTGCCTGTGGGCCTTTTGGGCCCTCTTCAACTTCAAACTCGACTGCTTGTCCCTCAGCTAAAGATTTAAAACCTTCGCCCTGGATCGCATTGTGATGAACAAAACAATCCTTGCTTCCATCATCAGGCGTTATAAATCCATAACCTTTCTGATCGCTGAACCATTTCACTTTACCTTTTGCCATTATCCGCTTCCTCCTTCCATTAAGATTTTAGCAAATAACAGCAGAAAGAAAAAACGCAAGGCGAATTATTTCTTTACCTTGCGGTTGTAAACTTCTACTCGCCTATTTACTATGGTAATTAGTTTACCTTAGTTTTGGCTCTTTGTCAATCAAATTATAAACTTATTTTTTTATTTGCTTAAATAAGCCTCTGCGTCTGTACAAAGTTCGTCTATCAATTCTTTCACTGACACTATTTTATTAATTCTATAGGCATTACTGCCGCACATAACAAAACCTTTGTCCAGCTTGCCATGATACGCATTTAAAAGAGCCTTAGCTATACAGTAATTAACTTTCTTAAAATCGCAGGTAAACAAACATTTATATTCACAGTTAAAATCAACGCGCTCGCCTTTGGTAATTTTTTTTACAAAATCATTGGAGATAACCCTGCCCGGCATTCCTACCGGGCTTTGAATGATCACAATATCCTCTTCTTTCGCGCATATATAAGCCTGTTTATATTCATTAGACGCATCACATTCATTAGTGCAGACAAAACGCGTAGCCATCTGCACCCCGCTTGCGCCAAGCCGCATAACCCTGGCAATATCTTTACCGTCAAAAATTCCTCCTGCCGCGATAACAGGTATTTTTATTTCATCATGCTCAAACCTGCGCGTAACCGCGACTACTTCCTGCAGGATTTTATCAAGGGAAATATGCTCTTTGTCTTCGAGCTCGGCTAAACTATATCCCAAATGCCCTCCTGCCAGCGGCCCTTCAACTACAATAGCCTCAGGCAACCTGCTATATCTTCTTTGCCAGGTACTACAAATAATTTCTGCCGCGCGCGCAGAAGACACTATAGGCACCAGTTTAGTTTTTTTGCTTTTAATTAAAGAAGGCAGCCTCAAGGGCAGCCCCGCCCCTGAAATAATAACATCTACTGATTCATTCTGAGCCGCGTCTACCAGGTCATCATAATTAGTAAGGGCGCACATTATATTTACGCCGAATGGATTTTTAGTCATAGCGCGGGTTTCACGGATTATAGCAATAAACTCTTCTCGTGAACGTATTTTGTAATCGCGTTTCTCGTCTTTGCATTCTTCACCAAGGCCGACTGCTGCAATAACGCCTAAAGCGCCCTCATTGGACACAGCTGAAGCTAATGAAGATGAAGACACCCGCACCCCCATCCCGCCCTGAATAATAGGAAGCTCTATTTTTAAATCGCCTAAATATAAACTCTTTAATTTTGTTTTCATAAGATTTTGGGGATAATTTTTTATATTATATCAGCCTTAACATATTATGGCAAGTATTATCTACGCCGCGCTTAAGCAAGCAAAAAGGCCACGATAAATGTTTCTATCATAGCCTTTGAGCCTTTTATATCTTAAAACCGTTAGATCTTAAATGTTATTGTTGCCGCATAAAGATTTGTAAATTGGCTGTATTCACCTTTGATATCAGCGCCGCCTGCTGAACCCACAGAATTATCTATATCTCTTTTTCTATAAAACATTGCTCCATACGCAAGGTCAAGCGTGATATTTTTTGTAAAGTTATAGCCTGCCCCTATGGTCGCGGAATTAGAAGTTGAATCCGGCAATGCCGTATCAAAAGTCCCTTGAGGTATGGGAGTCTGATGATAAAAATAGCCTGCGCGCAGTTTCCATTTATCATCAAGCTTGTATTCCGAACCAAAAGCATAAGACATTGACTGATGCCAATTCCTAGCTGTAGGATTACCGGCATCCAGAATGTTACGCCGAGCGTCCCCTGCAGGAATCTCCGGATAATAAATCATATCCTCATTAATTGAATGCCAATCCATCCACTCCGCATCAGCCTCAAATCTCCATTTATTGTCCGGCCTAAAGCAATAACCAAGTACCGCGCTCTGCGGCAATCTTGATTTTGAGATTATATCAGTTTCAAAATAAGACCCCCCAAAAAGCGCCAGGTAAGCTGCGCTGTTCATATTCTCAATAGAAGCATGGCCCTTATATTCAACATTAACCGGACTGCGATATATTAAACCAAAAGAATGGCGGTCATTTAATTTATAAAGAGTTGAAAGCCTGTAACCCCATGAATTATTATCGTCTCCTTTGAGCCTAAATTCTGCGTCTGCGCCGGTCTGAGCCAGTTTTTTTCTCTTATCAACCTGCGCCCTTATATAATCCGCGCTTACTCCTATAGAAAGATTACTATTAACCTCATACGCGCCGGCAAACATCACGTCTTGCGTAGCCATATCAGAATCAGTGGCTGAATATTTTGAAAAACTATCTGTTGCCCATTCAGTCCCTAAACCCCAAAAAGATGTTTCTCCTACGCCAAATGCAAATTTTTTCATGCCGAAATCAGTAACAACATAACCACTGGGTATATAAAATACCTCGCGCTCCATATCTGTTTTATTACCTGAATTATCTTTGTGGCTTGTAAAAGGCTGAATAGCGCCTAACCCAACTGAAACGTACGTGTTTCCTTTTAATTGCGTAAGGCCTGCGGGATTATAATAAACTGCTGAAGGATTATCTGCTTGAGCCACGAAAGCTGAACCTTTACCCAATGCCGCCGCATCAGGAAGCTCGACTCGGTATCCTCCGGAACCAGCGCAATAAGCGTTACCGGCCAAAACAACTGAAAGTAAGAACAAAATAATAGAAACGATTTTCCTTATCATAGCACTTTCTCCTTTCTGTTGCGTTTTTGCCATATAAATAAGCTTTTTTATATTGTATCACTTTTATTTTAACAATGTCCAGAAAAAAATATTTTATTTTTGTGGCAAAAATTTTGGCAATCAGGTATAATATGGGGTACTTCGGGGCGTGGCTCAGCCTGGCTAGAGCGCTTGCTTTGGGAGCAAGACGTCGGAGGTTCGAATCCTCTCGCCCCGACCAATATAATAAAAAGTCCCTGTAGCTCAGACGGATAGAGCATTTGCCTTCTAAGCAAAGGGTCGCCCGTTCGAATCGGGCCAGGGACGCCATATGGTGGCTGTAGCTCAGCTGGTTAGAGCACTAGATTGTGGATCTAGTGGTCGCGGGTTCGAATCCCGTCAGCCACCCCAAATCTTCGCCTTGCGAATTTACAAGGATTTTATAAGGATAACCATAAGAAACAGAAAGGCTTGCATATGCAAGCCGCCGGTTCGAACAGGTTTTCCTTAAAAAATCAGCCAATTCTTCGGCGCTTGCAGCCGAAGCGGCGTAACTGGTTTGGCGAGCAAGAGTTAGAAAATCCCTCATCGGTTCTAACCATTTTCCGTTAGTGTCCGCTGAGGGATTTTCTATATGGTGTGTTTTTTTATTGATAAGCGAGGCCTTCTTGATTTTGTATTCGTCAGCCGTAATATTGCCTTCAACAAACAAATCCAATAGCCGCGCTAATTGCTCGTCTATTTCCTGCAGCCGTACTTCGCTAACTCTGGCATTGTGAATTTTCTCGGCCTTGAGCAGTTCCTTTTCGCGCTCCAACTCAGCCATTATGGCGTTATAGGTTTTATCGTCAAGGTTTATCTTAGCGATGGCCTCGCTTATCATAAGGGCGAGATTTTCCTCGCGGAGATAGCCTTGTTGGCCGCATCCGCCTTTTCGTTTTGTGCAGTGGTAGTAGTTGTGGCCTTTTTGCCGCTCTGCGGTTATCGCGCAGCCGCATTCGCCGCAGCGAAGAAGCCCTCTAAAAGCAAAGTAGTGACCTTTGCATAGCCTTGGCCTGCTTTTGAGCTTCAATACCTCCTGAACCTTATCAAACAAATCTTTCGTTATAATGGCTGCGTGCGCGCCCTGGAAAATCTCGCCCTTATAAAAAAACACACCATAATAAAAAGCGTTCGTCAATATGCGGTGAACATTGCTTACAACAAGAGGCTTTTTATATCTCTTGCTCGCCAAGCCAGAAGCAGCCGCCAATTTTTTCAGCTCGTCTAATGTGTACCGGCCTTCAGCGCACAAGGCAAAGAGTTTCTTGACAAGCGGCGCCGCGGCCTCATCAACAAATATCTTACCTTTGCCGTCATTGAGGTAGCCGATCGGCGCAAATGCGGGATACTCGCCTCGGCGAAGTTTTTCTCGTATGCCGCGTTTCGTATTCTCGCTTAAGTTGTCAACGTAATACTTTGATTGGCCAAATATAATGTTGAGCATAAATTTGCCTTGTGCGCTGTTGTCAAAGCGGTATGTAGGGAAGCGCAAGTCAACGATATGACCAGTGTCTATAAGGTAGATTATCTTGCCGCCGTCTATACTGTTGCGCGCAAGCCGGTCAGGGTGCCATGAAACTATGCCGTCAGCTTCGCCTTTTTCTATTCTGGCGATTATCTCATTAAATACAGGCCTGCCGGGAACTTTGGCTGTGCGCGCCTCCTGCAATTCTTGTACGATTTGCAAGTTTTCTTTTCGCGCGTATTCGCGCACCTCGGTCAGCTGTGATTGTATAGAGAGGATCTGCTTGTCCTCGGTGTCCGTTGACTTGCGCGCATAGAGAAAGTATCGCATATTATTACCTCCTTGAAAAAATTGGCGGCGCCGAAGAATTGGCTGATTTTTTAAGGAAAACCTGTTCGAACCGGCGGCTTGCATATGCAAGCCTTTCTGTTTCTTATGGTTATCCTTATAAAATCCTTGTAAATTCGCAAGGCGAAGATTTGGGGTCCCTTTATCAAAAAGTAAGAACTTATTTTAAAGGGAACCTTTAAAATAAAACATTAATTTTCAACGCGGCTCGGCAGGCAGCCGGCGGCAGCAACCCTGCTGTAAAACTGCTATAAAGGCCGCCATCTGCCTGCGGCTTCGCTACTTGATACACGCTAAAACACTTGATACTCGGGCTCAGCCGCACCGCCTGCGCTTAGAAAAACACTTGGACGGCGGTATGCCGAGCCGTCAGCTTGGGCAAGGGGCAAATTTTTGCCCCCACCCAAAAATTTGCCCCTTGCAAAGAACAGGCAGATTTTGGTGGAAAAATATATTGTTTATGGTAAAATACAGTTGTTGGTTACTCTAGAATTATATTCCATATTATCATATCAAATAATGGATACATATGTCAAGTGTAAATTTAAGCAAGAGAATAAAAGAATTAAGAAGTAAATCAAAGATATCTCAGGACAAGCTTTCCAAAAAAGCCGATATTCCTTTTAGCACATTAGTCAAAATAGAAGCGGGTTATACTCCTAATCCTTCCATGGAAACAATAATCAAAATTGCCGACGCTTTCGGCGTTGGCTTGGACGAGCTTTTGGGAAGAAAATGATTTATAAAATGAAATTTCTATTTTTTGGAAGTGAAAAGGCATTGATATGAAAGAATGTCCCAAATGCGGGTGTGGGTTTGACAATAGTTTGATCAAGTGCCTTAGATGTTCTACAGAGTTAATAGACGCTATTTCGTCAGACAATATTACTAATATGCCCGAATGGTATACTATGCTGCCATCTTTTATGAAAATTGAAAAAGACAAAGTAAATAAACTTGAAGAATTGAGATCAAAACATAATTTATCCCATCACAAATTTTTTATTTCAATAGGCACAAGCATGTGGGCCGTAGAGAAAGCTCAAGAAGAGACGTTGAGAGCTTTAAAAAAAGTTATGCCTAATACCAATGATAGAGAATTGTGGAAACATGTTTTACTTGCAAGATTAAATGTAAAGTTGGATTTTCCTGTAAAATATTTTTCTAGATCTGCGGAAGAAATTAAAAAAGATATAAAAAATATCGATGATATTGTCAAAAATTTTGAATCGTTTGAAGATGTGATATTATATATAATTGAAATGGATGAGAGAGAGTATGCTTTTCTTGATCCTACCGGTATGAAAGAAAAAATTAACAAGATATTACATAGTCCATAATGACCAATGTCAATTAATGGCATGTCGAGAAATTACGGAAACCTAGAAAACTTAATTTTAGATTGTTTTGCATAGAGGGTTCATGAGACCAAATTTTATAATAGCTGAAGATGTCAGAGAAGCGATAAAAAACAGTAGAATGGTGCAGATTAAATGTAAAAGCTGTAACGGCGGGCTCATTGGAAATCATATTAGTATAATCGCAGATCATTTGAGTTCAGGTCTTAAACTGCACGATTGTCCGACGTGTGGCGCCAAAACAAAACTTCATCCAGAAGATGTGATTGAGATCAAAAATATATTAAAAATCGGTTGCGATTAAAAGGCGGGCAATATGGAAAAAGATTTTACAGAATATAGCGATGACGAACTAGATAATTGGTTTAAGGAATATATTAAAGGCTGGTCTGGTGATGCAGTAGGACCTACAAAAAATTTCGAAGTTGTATTAGCAGAAATGCAACGTAGAAATGCAAAGATTCAGAATAAGTCTACGGAAAAAATTGTAAGTCTTACAGATAAACTTGTAGATTTAACGGTAAAACTAAATTTTTTAAATTATGTCTTAATTATTCTTGCAGCGGTTTCGCTTTTGATTTTAATATTTAAATGACCGTATTCATATGTTTCAACCAAAAACCGATAGAATAAAGCAATTAGCCAAACAATATCCAAAGCGCATTAGCGAGCTTGAGTCAATTTTTGACAAGCCAACTAATATTTATATTGATTTTGCCAATGTTTTTCGCTGGCAGGAAAAATTAGGCTGGCATATTGATTTGAAACGGTTAAAGCAGCTATCGGATTCCTTTGATACAATAAAAAATGTTAGATTTTATAGTGGGACGTTAGTCGGTAATGCCGAGTCAGAAAGTTTTATAAAAGAAGCTGGATTCTATAAATATAGTGTAGTTACCAAACCAGTTAAAATAATGAGGTTTAACATAGATATTTCAAGTATACCGTTGGATTCTGCGGAATTACTAAAGCAATTTATACGCCCACCATTATTGCAAAAATTAAACATTGAAACCATTGAATTTTTAAATTCAAAATTGAAAGATCTTAATCAGCAGGGCATTATGTATCTGGAAGATTTAAAATGTAACTTTGATGTAGAAATCGGCCGTGACATGCTGTTAGATTATGCCCAGAATAAAATTTATAATTTTATATTATGGAGCGGTGATAGTGATTTTGCGGATCCGGTTAGGCAGTTGCTGACTGACAAGAAGAAGGTTGTGCTTTTCGCTACAACGCGCAGAGTTTCTACGGAATTAAATAATTTGAAGAATGATGGTTTGTTTATTTTTGATATTCAGAAAATAAGAGATTTTATCTGTTGGCCAAAGGAAATAACGGATATAAAAGCAAAAGGGACTCAATAAATTGAGCCCCCAAGCCATAGATATATGCAACACTGATTTCTTAGGTTGCGTATAAAGTATACCATTAAAATCTATGGTTGTCAAGGATTTCCACCAAAATCTGCCTGTTCTTTTGCAAGGGGCAAATTTTTGGGTGGGGGCAAAAATTTGCCCCTTGCCCAAGCTGAAGGCTCGGCAAACCGCCGTCCAAGTGTTTTTCTAAGCGCAGGCGGCGCGGCTGAGCCAGTATCGTGAGTTTTAGGTTGCTTCAAGCAGCGAAGCCGCAGGCAGATGGCGGCCTCTATAACAGCATTTATGGCAGGGTTGCTGCCGCCAGCTGCCTGCCGAGCCGCGTTGAAAATTAATGTTTTATTTTAAAGGTTCCCTTTAAAATAAGTTCTTACTTTTTGATAAAGGGACCCCAAACCTACCATAACCTCATGAAAAAACTACTGTTTCGAACATCTATAAGCTTAGTCATTATACTGATCCTGACTGCGGGCGCAGGGTGGTGGTATATTGAAAAAGTATTCCTGCCTACAAAATTAGAACCCATGGTTATAGAAACCCTGCAAAATAAAGCAGGTATAAAAATCGCCATAGGCGACATATTTTATATATTCCCCAGAGAGTTTATCATAAAAGGTTTTACACTTTTTGAAAAAGAAATTCCATCGCAGAAATTCCTGACTGTAAAAGAAATCGATATACGGTTCAGGCCCATGGCGCTTCTTGTTAAAAAACAGGTTATAATTAATAAAATAGACTTAAAAACCCTGCAGATTTACCCGGGGCCTGGCCACACTTTTATATCCAAAGGGCACATTTTTATAGACGGAGAGTTTTCCTATAAACTAAATGACCCTGAAAGTTTAACTTACAACGCAGTGCTTAACCTTAAAGACCAGGATATAAAAAATATGCCTTTTGTAAAAGACATTGCGCAGTTAAACGGAAGAATAAAAATAGTGCCTGAAAAAATATCCATAATAGAACTAAAAGGAATTTCTTTTGGATGCCCTGTTGAATTCGCGGGCTTTCTGGAAAATTTTAAAGACCCTTACCTGGACCTTACCGAAAATATAGACCTTGATCTGTCAAAAATAAATAAATTTCTGTCTGAAAAAGTAAGTAAAGCTATAAAACCTATAACCTTGTCCGGCAGAAGCGCTGCAATGCTTCATATGTCAGGTAAATTCAGCGAATGGCCTTTAAAATTTAACGGCAGCGCCAAAGTAGCAAATGCAGAAGCTAAAATCCAGAACATGGCTAACCCAATACTATCAATATCGGCTAACGCTGTTTTTGATGAAAATTCAGTCTCTATTCCAGATTTAAGCGCCCAGTATAACAATATTTATTATAATTTTAAAGCCAACTTGACGAATTTTAACGCGCCCAGCATATATGCGGTTTTAACCTCGCAGGACTTTTTACTAGAAACCAAAATCAGGACTATTGACGATTATATACGTTTTGATACATTAGACGCAAATTGGTTTAACTCAAATATACAGCTTGTAGGCGAAATCCAAAGTTATCAGAAACCTGAATTGAAACTTTCAGGCGAAGCCCAAATAGACCTTGAAGATATCCAAAAAATACTCGTCAGGATTCAGGGCCCTAATGAAAAATTCTCCGCGTTTATGAATAATCTGCGCCCAAAAGGCAAATGCGCTGTGTCGCTTTTTATTGACGGCATGCTGCACGATTTTGCAAACTGTGAAATAGGCATAAAAGCAGGCTCTGAAAATTTATCTTTAAGCGGTTTTAATCTTGGGGTATTAGACATGAGCATGCAGGTTAAAAATAAACTGTTGACTGTGCCTAAGATGGACTTAAACCCTTATGGCGGAGTTCTGAAATTAGAAGGTAAGTTCAATTTTGCGCCAACTGATAAAACCACAGCCAACGAATACAATGTTGAAATAAAAGGCGCTAATATTGACCTTTCTAAACTTATAAAAGATACGGGTTTTAAGGACAAAACTATATGGGGAAATTCTTTTTTCAGCTGTTCATTAAACGGTGTTAGTAATGACCTGGGTAAACTAAATGGCCAGGGCTGGATTATGGTTTCAGACGGCCATCTTTGGGAATTCCCTTTGTTAGGCGGCCTGGCAGACCTACTAAGCTTGCATCAGCTTAAAAATGTAGAAATTAAAGAAGTTGCTGGGAACTTTACTGTGCAGGACAAAAAAATCGCCACAGATAATCTTGAATTCACAAGCCCTCAGATGAATATGCAGGCACGCGGCAGTTTAGGCCTGGAAGGCGCCCTTGATTTTAATATCGGACTCTCTGTTGCGCGCGATTTCGCCCAGCAGAATGAACTTACCAAATTAGCAATGATAATAGTGGATGAAACCGGAAGATTTTTAGGCCAGATAAAATTAAGCGGCACTTTAAAAGAACCTAAATACGCATTCGTACCGTTTCATTTGGATAAAATATTTGATAATAAAGTAATAAATAAAATTAAGGAAATATTTAAGAAACCGCAGTAGAGACGCAAAATTTTGCGTCTCTACGTTTCTATGCGCCGCATTATTATACGCCTTGCCTGATGCACTGCCTTTGCGCGATGGCTTATCTTGTCTTTTATTCTTGGCTTAAGTTCTGCCACTGTTTTTGAAAAATTAGGTATCACAAACAATGGATCGTAACCAAAACCTGCGTTGCCTTTCGGCGCAGCAGCTATATATCCGAAACATTCACCTCTAAAAACCTTTACCCAACCATCGGGCTCTGCCAAAGCAATACTGCATTTATAACGCGCTATCCTCTTCTTCTGGGGGACGCCTTTAAGCCGCTCCAATAGCTTACTATTATTCATCTGGTCAGTAGCATCTTCGCCTGCATATCTTGCTGAATATATGCCTGGCTCACCGTCAAGCGCATCAACCTCAAGCCCTGAATCATCTGCCATAGACAGCATGCCGGTCTCTCTTGCTGCTGTAGTGGCTTTTTTTATCGCGTTTTCATCAAATGTTTCACCGTCTTCTACTATAGGCGCAATATTACGGAAGTCTGCCAAGGACCATATCTTTATCCCTGTATAACCCAACAGCCTGGCAAGCTCCTCTTTTTTCTTCTGATTTTTTGTAGCTATAACCAGTTCTTTATATTTTTTATTCACCTAATTCTTCTTTCTGTATAGCAATTAATTCTTTTATGCCTTTTTTCGCTAAATCCAGCAATTCATCCAGCTGATTTTTTGAAAATGGATTTTTCTCTGCAGTGCCCTGCACTTCTACAAATTTTCCTGCTGATGTCATTACAATATTCATATCAACCTCTGCAGCTACATCTTCCTCGTATGTAAGGTCTAAAATCGGCGCGCCCTGATAGATGCCAACGCTTGTAGCCGCGACAAAATCTTTTATTACAGGCCCTTTTACAAGCCCATCTTTTTTAATTTTTTTGATTGCATCTGCTAAAGCTATAAAACTGCCTGTTATGCTTGCTGTACGCGTGCCACCGTCGGCTTGAAGCACATCGCAGTCTATATATATGGCGCGTTCGCCTAATAATTTCATATCAACAACACTGCGCAGGCTTCTGCCTATAAGCCGCTGTATCTCCTGGGTGCGGCCAGGGGTTTTACCGCGCTGGTCATCTCTTGGAATGCGGGTCTTACAAGACCTGGGAAGCATGCCATATTCAGCAGTAACCCACCCTGTGCCTGTATCTCTCAACCAGCCAGGCACTTTATTCTCTAAAGATGCGGTGCAAATGACTTTTGTATTTGCTAATTCTATAAGGCATGAACCTTCGGCAAATTTATTGCAATTCCTTGTAATCTTTATTTTTCTTAGTTTATCAGCTGCGCGTAAATCAGAGCGAATCATAGATACTCCTTCCATAAGAATCTACTCCCACAATAACCGGAAAATCCTTTACCTCTAATCTGTAAATAGCCTCGGGGCCCAAATCAGGGTAAGCAATTAATTTACTGCTTTTAACGCATAGCGCGGCTAATGCCCCGCAGCCTGCCAATGCAAGAAAATATATTGCTTTATGCTTTTTTATGGCAGTTATTACTTCTCTTGACCTTCTGCCTTTACCTATCATACCTTTTAAACCGTTTTCTATTAATAGCGGCGTAAACGCATCCATCCTTGAACTCGTAGTAGGCCCGCATGAACCTATTGGCTTACCTTTTGGCGTTTTCGTAGGCCCGCAATAATATACAACCTGGCTCTTCAAATCTATCGGTAATTTCGCGCCTTTTTCTAATGCTTCAGATAATTTTCTATGCGCCTGGTCGCGGGCAGTATATATCACGCCGCTAAGCAGCACTTCATCGCCAGCGTGCAATTTACTTATTATTTTATTAGTTAATGGCAGTTTTACGTCTCTCATGATTTCAACTCAATAGTTGCGCTGCGCGTAGCATGGCAGGAAATATTCACGCAAACAGGCAGGCCTGCTATATGCGTCGGGAATGTCTCAATATTTACTCCTAGCGCTGTTGTTTTCCCGCCCAAACCCATTGGGCCAATATTCAATTTATTTATTTCTTTCAGCAAATCTCGTTCTAAAAAAGGTGCCAGGCACCTTATCGAAAGACTGTTGTCTGGATGGTGCCAGGCACCTTTTTTAATCTTTCTAAGCAATGCTTTCTTTGCCAGCAAACACGCATAATCCTGCGTGCCGCCAATACCTACGCCAACCACAAACGGCGGGCAGGCATCAGGCCCTGCGTTTTTTACAACCTGAAGAATAAATTCCTTTATCTCTTCTATGTTTGCAGTAGGATTAAACATCTTAACCTGGCCTTTATTTTCGCACCCAAAGCCTTTTGGCAGGACTGTCAGTTTTAACTTGCTGCCTTTTACTATTTCTATATGTATCACTGCGGGCGAATATTTCGGCGCACTGCGTGAAATAGGATCTGAAACAACAGAATTCCGTAAATAACCGTTTTTATAACCGGCTTCAACGCCTTTGTTGATAGCATTACCCAGCAAATCTCCTGTTACCTGCACTTCTTGGCCAAGCTCAACAAAAACAACGGGCAATCCCGTATCCTGGCATATTGCAAGCTTTTCCTTCCGCGCCGTTTCGGCATTTTCTATAATAGACTTTAAAATCTTTTTTGCGCGCGCCTGGGTTTCAGTTTTAAAAGATAATTTCAACTGTTTTAAAACATCCGGCCTTAACTTAAAATTTGCCTCTACGCAAAGGCCGGCTATTGTCTCTGCTATCTTTTTTGAACTTATCTTATGCATAACATTCTCTTTCATCATACATGTCATCCTGAGCGAAGCGAAGGATCTTGGAATGCTTGTTAGATTCTTCGGTCACTTCGTTCCCTCAGAATGACAATAAGGCGAAACATATTCTCTTGTAACAGTTGTCATTATCCCGCCGCGCGGGTTAAACACGCCCACTACCTTCATCCAACGCGGATTGCAAGCTTTTACAAAATCATCAACCATTTTATTAATTACATGCTCATGAAAAATACCGAGATTACGATAAAATATCGTATACAGCTTAAACGACTTAAGCTCTATGCAATGTTTATCCGGAGAATATTCTATCTTTATATTCGCAAAATCAGGCAGGCCTGTCTTAGGGCATATACACGTGAACTCCGGCACATCCAAGTAAATTATATACTCTTTGTCCGAGTATTTGTTTTGCCAAACATCTATTTTAGGAGTACTAAGATTTCTAATGTTCTCCTGTTTACCTTCATATGACGCCGCCTTGACACTATGACGCTTTGACACTCTGACACTTTTCATTCATTTCACTCCGTAAAGCTTATGCATCTGGGGTATTATTTTTACTCTGCACAAATGCTCACAGGCGATGTTCTCAAACTGCCTAAGGCTTGGCGCACTTACCGCGCCGGTATTCTGCTGCGGGCTTGCCGGCTGTATGGCCAAAGCTATATGCGGGTCTTTTTGCGCAATCAGAAATACAGCCTTGCTGAAATCAGCTGTTGTTGTATCGCTGGTCACTATAATTTTTACAAACACCTGTTTCTGCATGGAAATCTCCAGAAACTTTGAATGTTCTTTCCAAAAATCATCAGGCAAGCGAGTTGAGCTCGGAAGTTTTATATCCATTGAAACTATATCTATATAATCAATTACATTGGCTAATTCAGCGTGCATAACACCATTTGTCTCAAGATAAACCCTATATCCTAATTGCTTTAACTTTGGCAGAAAATCTTTTAAAAAATCAGCCTGCAAAAGAGGCTCTCCACCTGTCAATGAAACAGAATGTATGCTTTCCGGCCTTGCCTTAACGCATACTGCTGAAAGTAAATCATCGACTGAATAATCCTTAACAGATTCGGAGTTTTGCGGCGTATCGCAAAACGCGCATCTTAAATTACATCCAAAAAATCTGATAAACAACTGCATCTTCCCGGAAAATACGCCTTCGCCTTGTATAGACGTAAAAATTTCGTGTATTTTAGCAATTTTCAATGCCGGATCATTAATCCCTAACTCTCTGAACCCTTTTTCTCTTATCCTACAGCTATCACATTCACCGCAAGACCTGCTTAGGCCTTTATAGCAAGACCAAGTCAAATGGTATGGAACTTTCAGGCTTATGCCTAAACTTATTATTTGAGCCTTTGTCATATTTATTAATGGTGTTAAAATTTTTACAGGATTGCCTTCCGAGCCCGTCTTAGTGCCCAATTCAGCTGTTTTTATGAAAGCGTTGAAAAATTCAGGCCTGCAGTCAGGGTAACCGCTATAATCTATCGCATTTGCGCCTATAAATATTGCTTCTGCGCCAATTGCTTCAGCGTATGACAAAGCGAAACTTAAAAATATTATATTACGAGCAGGAACATAGGTAGAAGGGATGCACTGTTTTAGATTCTTCGGCCGCTTCGCGTCCTCAGAATGACATATTTCCATGTTATTATCCAGTAAACTGGAACCTTTCCATGGCAAAGAAATATTTACTACCTCAAATTTACAGCCTGCCTCTTTTGCTATTTCCTTTGCGCTGGTTATTTCACGGCTATGCCTTTGGCCATAATCAAATATAAGGCAACAGCAGTCATGCCCTTTGCTTTTGGCAAAATAAAGTGTTGTAGCGGAATCAAGGCCGCCGGATAATAAAACAATGGCTTTACTCATAATATGTTGCGCAAGATGTATCGGTTTCCCAGACTTTTACTGTTTTTAGTTTTGAGTTTTGAGTTTTGAGTTTATTATAAATATACTTTGCTATATTTTCGGATGTAGGGTTTTCTTTTTTAAAATACGTTATATCGTTCAGCACCTTGTGGTCTAACGGCATGATGGTTTCGTTTAAGGCTTTTTTTAATTCTGTAAAATCTATAACCATGCCCTGCTTATTCAGCTTCCCAGACCCGCACGCAACTTGAACCTTCCAATTATGGCCGTGCATATTTTCACATTTGCCTTTATAATCGCGCAGCCTGTGAGCGGCGCTGAATACTGCCTCTACGCTTACTTCAAACATCGCTTGACCTCTTGATGCAATTTATATTTGTCCCTAAAAATTTTTTGCCGCTTGCCGCGAATTTCTGCGGCTCATCGCTTACAAAAAATTCAATATTACCTTTGCGTTTATCGTTATTTAACAACCCTTCAGCGTACAAAACCCTCTGGGCCTCTATGGCGCATTGTTTGGCTGAATCTACCAGGCGCACATCACTGCCCAATACAGAACTTATAACATTTTTAAGCAAAGGATAATGCGTACAGCCTAAAATTAATGTATCAATATTTTTATGTTTAAAAATATCCAAGTATCTTTTCGCGACTTCCTTAGTAACCAAATCATTAAGCCAGCCTTCTTCTGCTAAAGGGACAAATAACGGGCAGCTTTGGGAAACTATCTTTAAACCTTTTTGCTTTTCCAAAAATTCAGCTTTTACCAGCCTGCGCAATTGTATTTCATAGGCCTTGCTTAAAATAGTCGCTTTTGTGCCTATTATGCCTATTTTGCTTTTACGTGTTGCCGAAAGCGCCTCTCTTGCGCCTGGCTCAATAACACCTATAACAGGCACTTTAAAGCTATCCTTCAATAAAGGCAAAGCAATGCTTGAAGAAGTATTGCATGCCACAACAATACACTTTACTTTAAAACGCAGTAAAAAAAGCGCGTTCTCTACGGAAAATTTCTCTATGGTGCTGGTTGATTTTGTGCCGTATGGCACCCTGGCTGTATCCCCAAAATATACAATATTCTCATTCGGCAGAAATCTTATTAACTGTTTTACAACTGTCAGGCCGCCTATGCCTGAATCAAAAACTCCTATTGGATTATTTTTATCTCTCATTTATTTTGTAAATCCTTCTGCTGTCTGGTACTCTTCCCTGTAATTCAATATGCCTCTGGCTATAGCCTCAGCGACTCTATCCCTGTAATCAGGGTCTTTTAATTTTTCTTCCTCTTCTCTGTTAGTAATAAAACCTACTTCTACAAGTATTGCCGGCATTCTGGCGCCTTTTAGCACATAAAAATTGGCGGATTTAACGCCTCTTTGATGAACCCATAAAAGTTTTTTCGCTTCTGTTGATATATGGTTGGCAAGCTGTATAGATTCAGCCCTGTTTTCCGTAGACACTAAGTCCCAGAGAATGCCTTCAAGGTTATTGCCGGAATTGACCTTATAAGAACCTTGTTCAAATTTTAAGCTCGCGTTTTCTTCCTGGGCAATACGCTCCGCAGCCTCATCAGCAGCTTCTGAAAGATAATAGACTTCAAAACCTTTCGCATTTTTTATCTTAGCCGCATTAACATGTATAGAAACAAAAAAATCAGTATTACAACTATTAGCTATCTCCGCCCTTTTTGTAAGCGCGATAAACTTATCGCTTGAGCGGGTAGTGTAGGCATCAAATCCTTCCTGCTCCAATTTTTCTTTCAGCCTCTTTGCGATATCAAGCGTAACATCTTTTTCTACCAAGCCGCATTTACCCAGGGCGCCGGGATCTTTTCCGCCATGGCCAGCGTCTATAACAACCTTGCCTAAAAGGTATTTTCCTTTTTTAATAGTTTTAGGAGCGCTAACCGCGTAAACCCCTTCTATTTTAGGCATCATTCTTATTTGAACAAAAGACACAGGAACCATCAAAGCGCCGCGATAAAGGACAGCCGGCGCCTGCATTTTTTCAATCTTATCGTTAATCAATAAGATATTACTGCCTTCCGCAAATTTTATATAAGTATTTTTATTTTGTATGCTGGCTTTTCTGGAAACAGTATCCCAGGACCACTTATAATCAAACATATCGCATACCACTATAAGCGGAATATAGTTTACGCTGTTTATAGTGATTGCCCTGTCCTGCAAAGCAGGCGCTACAGCCTGCGTCGGAATTTTACTGACAGTAGCGCAGCCGGAGAGAAAATACAGGCTAAAAACTATTAGTGAAAAATATATTAGGTTTTTTTTCATAGATAAAATTGGTGGAGGTGGCGGTATTGAAACCGCGTCCTCAAGTTCCATAAATAAGGCCTCTACATACTTAGTTTATCTTTTAATCTCGCCCCAAAGACTCTGATAAACAAGATTCTTGCGGAGCCAGCCTTTTTGATACTCGTTAGCCCTAAAGGCTAAGAACTAAACGAGTTTACCTGTTAATGACTTCCTATTATATCCCTACAGGTAGGAATACAGGAAGGGCTGCACCCATAGGTACAGCGACTTTCGCCAATGAGGCCTCAGCTAAAATAGCTTCGGCTTCGGCTACTGGATTGTAGTCGTTAGCATTTAATTTTTAGTCGGTTTTTATCGAGGCCAACCGACCAACCTCGGTATGCCACCTTACTCTTGGTAAACAAGAGTCGAAACCTTTCACCCCCAAAAATTCACAAAGTGAATTTTTGGATCCTGTTTTTCCAGTTATCACAAGCAGAAAAACAGGACCTTACACTTTTCAAATAGCTATTTACGGACTGCCCGCTGAATCTGCCTATCGTGTTCGCGCTTTTTAATATCGTCGCGCTTATCAAAGGCCTTCTTGCCCTTGCCTAAGCCCAACTCCACCTTCACCATGCCCCTCTTATTGAAATATACCTTAAGAGGTATCAATGTCAGGCCTTTTTGGCCCAGGTCTGCCTGCAAACGTTTTATCTCTGTCTTATGCAGCAGGAGCCTTCTTGGACGTAACGGTTCAGGATTGACTATGCCTGCCTGCTGATACGGCGATATATGCATATTATATAATACTAAGTTTGAATCTTTATCTAAATGAGCAAAGCTACCCTTAAGGTTAGCCTGATGTTCCCTTAAAGACTTAACCTCACAGCCTTGAAGCTGAATCCCAACTTCTACAGACCACAATATACTGTAGTCTCTCTTCGCTTCCCTGTTAGTAACTGCTATATCCTGAGCCATTTTAATAAGTTTAAATTATACCACAAAAATATCTAAAAAGCAATACATTGACACAGAATATATTTTTTGATATTATTATGATGACATTGCGGGAGTGGTGGAACGGCAGACACGCTAGTCTCAGAAGCTAGTGGGGAAACCCTTGAGAGTTCAAATCTCTCCTCCCGCACCATTCTAATTCTTCCATAGGCCTTTATTTTCTCTCTTGGCCTCTTCCTGCAGCTGCTTAAATAAACCAGCACATTTCGTATTCGGCTTAATAGACATAGCCCTGGCATAACCCTGCTTGACTAATTCTGCGTTGACAAAAGTACCGTCTTCCAGGTATACATAAGCAAGTAAACGGCCGTATTTATCATATCTCTCCTTATCAAACTCAAGCCTTATATTCTTATGTAAAACCAATTTCTTATTAAATTCCGATGCTTCAAGGCCGTAATACTCAACGCCTTTTTGAGGATGATGCGTTTCAGGCGTATTTACGCCTATATACCTAACTCTGTCATTATTACCTAAAACAATAGTATCGCCGTCAACAATTTTTTTAACCCAGGCAAAAGATTCTACAACAGTGTATTGTTTTATATTTTTTATTTTTTCAGGAAGTTTTAAATGATAGGCTGATTGTTTTGTCAGGGCCAGAACTATTAAAGCAATGAACGCAAATAAAATTCTTTTTTTAATGCTATTTTCCCTCTTCCTGCATCTTCTGCCTGATTAAAATAAGCAATCCTTTAGCATCTTCTATATTATCCGTTAGCTGAAGGGCCTTTGATATTTCTGCCTCTGCTTGCTTCAAGCGGCCAAACAGAAAATGGGCCATGGCTAAATTATAATGCGCGTCTGCCAGATTACTGTCCAATTGCACAGCTCGCGTAAATTCTTTTGACGCCGCATCTATCTTATCAATATTCCAATAACAAACCCCTAAATTATTATACGCAACTGCAAGGCCAGGCTTGTATTTTATTGCCTCATTATAAACAGTTACGGCTTTATCAAAGAAACCCTGGCTCTGATAAATCCACCCTAAGTTATATAAAACATCGGCATATTTCGGATTCAACTGAATGGCCTTTTCATATGATTCTTGAGCATGTTTATAATCACTATTCAACATATAAATAAAACCTAGATTTGCGTTAGCATAGCTATTCTGCGGCGCCAGCCTAACTGCCTCCTGGCTTTTTTGCAGCGCCTCCTGCAATTCTCTAAGCAGGCCGCTTGCGGCGCCGAGCCCGGCATAAGAAAAAGCGTCTCTAGGATTCAGTTTTATTGCCTCATTAAACTTTGCCTTTGCCTCTTCAGGCTTACCGTCAAGAACAAGCTTAAAACCTTCATCTCTGTAAACATTGCCTATATCAGTGGATACATTAACATCAGAATAAGACGCTATCTGAGAATCTGAAAAATCAGTCTTTAGAGTATTGAATAGCGTTTTAGCCTTATCCGGATCCTTAACATCATATAAACATACATAACCTGCCCTGAAAGCCGAAACAGCGGATAATTCAGGCCTGTTTTTGTATTGTTGCGCAACTTCCTGAAATTTCTGTATTGCTTCATCATATTTGCCCTGGCTGCGCAAATTGTCAGCAACCCAATAATTGCTGTCTGCTGCCAAATCGCTTTGCGGCGCATCCTGGCTTAATTGACTGAATATTTTTTCACTGTCAGAATATTTAGACTGCATCTTATATATAAAGGCGAGATTGAATTTTGCCTTTTTTGCAATCTCTGTTCCAGGGCCAAGCTCTATAACCTTATTATAAGCCGCGCATGCAGGCTCAAAACTTCTTATCATACCGTTTACATTGCCAAGCTCATAATACATTGCCTGCAGTTTATCTGTTTGAGCCTCTTTTGATATGCTTTCCTCAAGAAATTTCTTTTTGTTATTTAAGTCTACAATGTTCTTCAGGTTATCCAGAAGCCTTTGAGCAAAAGATACAATTTCATCTTCAGGCGCATTTCTCGCTACCTGTTCATATAAAACCTTTGCCCTGTTAAAATTGTCTAAACTCTGATAAATAAATCCCAGCCGTAACTTTTCAATGCCTTCATACTGCGGCACCTGCTTTATGGCATCTTCATATATTTTAATAGCTCCTTCTAAATCTCCTTTCGTTTGCAGTTCTCTTGCCCCGTCAATTATTTTTTCGTCGAGATCAGTTATTACTGATTCTTTTGAAGCAGATTTCCTAAAGCTATTTTTAACCGATGCGCCTGCTTTAATGATTTTGTTATTAACATCATCTAAGGCAAGCAATACAGGGTTTCTGCTCTTTTTCTTTTTATCTAAAACTTCTGCTAACGCAAACTTAACATCCTTAGCCTGATTTAATACCTGCGCGCCTTTTGTGATATTTGTTGCAAAATCAAGATTTATCAAACTCTGCGAATCAATTTTTTGCGATGAAAGCTCTTTTAAGACAGTCGCGTCCAATATCATGCTCAAATTCTGCATATTGTTTAATTGCTTAGGCCTGACTGTCAGCTCTTTCATTACAGAAGTATCCAATATCATATCCAAACCCTGTATATCACTCAATGTCTGAGCTTTAGCCGTCTGCTCAAGGGCAAATTGTATATCCAGCATAGACCTGTCTACTATGTAAACGTTATATACAAAGAAAAATATAACTACGCATACAATGGCTGCCAATGGTTTATAAAACCTTATAAAAAAAACCGCCAAACCAGGCAATTTCTTACCCTCGTCCTTATAACTCTTTCTACGTTTCTGCCTTATAGGCATATACACCTCATTATTATATAAATTTTACTCTATAAAAAGGCTTAAAGTCAAGAAGGAAATGAATTGACATAGCATATTGTTTATAGTATATTAAAATTATGACACGCCTGACGCTGCAAAGCCGTATAACAGTATCCATGATAATAGCCACTGTGGCGCTTATCTCGATTTTTACATTGATACAGGTTAATAGCCAGCTAAAAACACTTACCCAGCAAAACATCCTTAAAGCAAAATTCGGCGCAATACTTACAAAAAATACCCTAGAAAATACCTTGGCTGCGGCTCAAGACACTCAACAACAACCTAAAGCATTATCAGATGCGCTGACAGGGTTAAAGCAAAACGGCCTTATAGAAGGCGCGGATATTATAAATAATAACGGCCAAATAATAACATCTACCAACAAGTATTTGCGCAATTCAAAGTTATCTCCCAGAGAACAAAGCGCTGTCAACCTTTTATTTAAATCCGGATTAAATACAAAACAATATCAAACACAAATTGATAAACAAAAAAAGGTAATTTTACAATATCTGCCGATAAACCAGGCTATCTGCATATTGCCAACATCTGAAAATCCCTTAGAACAAGCGCCTGCGATTGAAAAAACAATAATTCCATACGTAGTAAAAGTTTCATACCATTTAGGCAACATAAATGAAGCCCTAAAAGATGTCTACATACCATGCGCGCTTATCGCTGTCATAATAATACTGGTAAACATAATATTAAGTATAATATTGTCCAAAATTATCATAGGCCCTCTTAACATATTAAATAGCGCATCTAAAGAAATATCCAGCGGAAAACTTGAACTTCGCATAAATCTGCCTACCGGCGACGAAATAGAAGAAGTCGCGAATACATTTAATGACATGACAGTAGCGCTGGTAAAAATGAAAGAACGCGCGGAAAACGCAAATCCATTAACAAAACTGCCTGGCAATAACGTAATACACGAAGAAATAGAAAAACGCCTCCAAGATAAAAGAAAATTTGTTGTTGTATATTCTGACCTTGATAATTTTAAGGCCTTTAACGATAAATACGGCATAGGCGCGGGTGATGTAGCTATAAAATTAACCGCTCAAGTAATGCAGGAAAGCTTAAAATTAGGCAGTCCTGATGACTTTTTAGGCCATGAAGGCGGAGACGATTTTGTTTTGTTGACGGTTCCTGAAAAGGCAGAAGCAGTTACAAAATATATTACTGTTGAATTTGATAAAAGGATCCGAGCCTTGTACACAAAAGAAGATTTAGGCCGCGGATATATTGCGGCTAAATCAAGAGAGGGCGAACTAAAACAATTCCCTATTATGACTTTATCCTTAGCCGGTGTAAGCAATATAAACCGGCCGCTTACCAGCTACGGAGAAATCACCAATATATGCGCAAGCGTAAAAAAAGTTGCTAAGAAAACTCCTGGCAGTGTATTTGTTTTAGATAAAATGCCGGAAGATTTACACCAGCCAAATGAGGCTTCTCACTAATTATCACCAATCACCCTGCTTTTTCTCGGGACAAAATCAAAACTTGGCACTCTCTTAAATTCAGGGCTTGGCACAACTGTTGCTAAAGGGCTTGACTGCCTTGGTTTTGACGTAAGCACGACTCCGGCTTTTTTGGCGAGCTTTTCCTGCATAGATTCTTTAACCTGCTTAATTGGCTTAATAGGAGATGCTTCTTTCCCCGACGCGGAATTTATAACAGTCAAAATAAAAACTACCGACAAAAAAAACTTCAAATATAGGCCTTTCATCATACTTGCCTCCTTTTTTTAACGGTCAAAAATTTTATACTCGCAAACAGACTTAAGCATATTCCATAATACAGCCCCAAGCCTGCTCTGGACCTCTTTGTCTTTTAAGATTTCTATAAGCACTAAGGAATGATTTTCAAAATCGCCCATATTTTCTATCTTTTTAGCGCTCAAGCGCAATATCTCAAAAACTATCCCCAAATCTTTTTCATTTAATTTTTCATACAGGCTTTTAAAATAAAGCGCCAGCTTGATTTCATTGCCATATCTTTCTTTCCATATCGCGTCATACTCATATAATCTTTTCTTAATTATGCAGTCCGCTAAAATTTCCGCGCCTCTCATGCCATAATACAGGCCTCCGTGAGTTAACGGTTTAACCTGACAAGCCGCATCCCCGACCAACGCCACATTATCTTTAACCATCTGGCATGTACCTATAGGAATTATGCCTCCAAATTTATCCAACACATCGCCTTCCAGCCCTGCTTCTTCTACAAATTCTTTAAGGTCGCTGTACGGATTTGAGGATATTATACCTGTTCTTACTACACCGTTATTTTCAGGGACTATCCAGGAAAAAAATGGCTTTTTTATATATACTTTTACAATATTGCCTATATCACTTTTGACAGCTATCCTAAACTGCGCGCCGCTAAAATAACGCACCCCGTTATTAAGCCCTGCCGCGTCTCTCACCCTTGACATTGCGCCGTCTGCGCCTATTATTACGTCTGCTTCCAAATCGCCTTTGTCGGTTTCCAGTATACAGCCGGTTTTCGTGCTTTCAAAACCCAGAAATTTTGTTTCATACTTAACATCAAGGCCCTCTCCGAGATTTTTATCAAATGCTTCCCTGTCTACCACGCAGGCAACTGCCTTGCGGTTCAAGCTGAAACTTTCTTTCCCGTAAAAAATTTGAGCTCCGTCTATCTCGGTTTTGATAGAATTTCTGGATATAGGTATTTTCGCGTCTTTAAACACTTCTTTGCCTACAACCCCGGCGCAATGAACAGGCCTGCCTATTTCCTTATGTTCTTCTATAATCAAAGGATTAATACTGTTTTTACGCAGTAACTGGCCTATATAACAGCCTATGGGCCCTGCGCCGACTATAACTATCCGAACGGGGTTCATTTTTTAAGCCTTTTTAAATCCGACTCAACCATCATTTTAACAAGTTCTTCAAACTTTACTTTCGGCTTCCAGCCTAATTTTTTCTTTACCTTGGCAAAATCACCCATTAATATATTTACTTCAGCCGGACGGTAAAAATTCTTATCTATGGCCACATAGTCTTTCCAATTCAGCCCGATTTGTTTAAATGCCAGCTCTGTAAATTCTTTTACAGTATGAGTTTCGCCTGTAGCCACAACATAATCCTGGGGGCCATCCTGCTGAAGCATCAGCCACATTGCCTCAACATAATCTCCTGCGTACCCCCAATCTCTTTTTGCATCAAGGTTACCAAGCCTTAGTTCTTTGGAAATGCCAAGCTTAATTTCTGCAGCGGCATTTGATATTTTACGCGTCACAAATTCAAAACCGCGGCGCGGGCTTTCATGATTAAATAATATACCTGACAACGCAAACATATTATAAGCCTCGCGGTAATTTCTTGTAAGGTCAAAACCCGCGACCTTTGATATGCCGTAGGGCGAACGCGGATGAAAAGGCGTTTCTTCATTCTGCGGAGTTTCTCTTACCTTGCCGAACATCTCGCTTGAGCCGGCAAAATAAAATTTACACTTAGGCGCTCTTTGCTTTATTGCGGATAATATATGCATTGTTCCATTTACGTTAGTATTAATTGTAGAAAATTCATCTTCAAAAGAATAACTTACAAAACTCTGCGCCGCCAGATGATAGCATTCATCCGGTTTTACTTTTTCTACAACGTTAAATATGCTTGCGTAACTTTCTAAAGCCGCGGAATGCAATTTAAGTTTATCTGTAAAATGCTTTATACGCCACAATCTGTGCTCAGGGTCTTCTAACGCCACCCGCCTGACTATCCCATGAACTTCATAGCCTTTCTTTAGAAGAAATTCGGCTAAATAAGAACCATCCTGGCCGGTTATGCCGGTAATAAGCGCTTTGTTTTTCATTTTAACTCCTGTTTATTATTATGGTTATAAGTCGGTATAAGTTTTTTTAACAAATAAACAATTCTTTCATAAGATGCGTTGCTTTTACTTTCATTTATCAATATATCTATTTTCTCTAAATATCCGGGGCCTATACTGTCTATATCTTTTGCTAAAAAAATTTTATCATGTTTTGTGACTGATTGGTTTTCTTCAGCGGTCAATAGCTCTTCTGATAATTTTTCCCCGGGCCTTATACCGGTAAAAACAATCGGAATGTCTTTATCAGGTTCCAAACCATAAAATCGAATAATTTCATACGCCAAATCCAATATTTTAATAGGCTTACCCATATCAAAAACCAAAACATCGCCCTGCCCGCCTATTGCGCCTGCCTGAAGGACCAAATAAGAAGCTTCTACGATACTCATAAAATATCTCCGCATCCTAGAGTCTGTAATAGTAACAGGCCCGCCTTTTTTTATTTCTTCTTTTATAATCGGCACAATGCTGCCCCTGCTTTCCAAAACATTACCAAACCTTACTGACACAAATTTAGTTTTACATACATTGAGGCACTTGAGTAAATTTTCTGCAACTCTTTTCGTGGCGCCCATTATGCTCGCGGGATTCACCGCTTTGTCTGTTGAAATGAATATAAATTTCTCGGCTCCGAATTCAACAGATGCTTGAACAACAACCTTTGTGCCTTCAATATTATTTAACACCGCCTCCCTGGCGTTAGATTCCATTATAGGCACATGTTTATACGCAGCTGAATGAAAAACTACTTGCGGCCTATTTAAAGAAAATATTTTTTTTACTGCCGCAGCATCCTTGACATCGGCTATGATAGATTTTCTGTTTATTGCAGGAAAACATTCTGTTATCTTTTTATCTATATAAAATAATTCTGTATCGCCAATATCAAGCATTATTAATAACAACGGTTGCAGGGCCGCTATTTGCATGCATAATTGAGAACCTATAGATCCGCCGGCGCCTGTAACAAGCACTGTTTTATTCTTAATATACGGTAGTATTGTTTCCGTATTTATTCTTGCTTCTTGGCGCCCTAAAAGGTTTTCGGGCTGCACATCCTGAATATGCTTTATATTTACATTGCCATCTATCAGTTCTGCTAAAGATGGCAATATCTTAATTTTATCAATGCCTGCTTTGCGAGAATATTCTGTGATTCTTCTTATTAACACGGAAGAAGCCGAAGGTATAGCTATAATGACGCACTTTACGTTAAAAATCCTTGCAAAAATATGAATTTCACTTATTGGGCCCAAAACTCTCACGCCATGTATCGCCATATCCTTTTTAAATGGGTCATCATCAATGAATCCAACCGGGACAAAACCCGGCCCTTTTTCTTCTTTCATCCTGCGGACTATCTGCTGGCCGGCGTCTCCAGCGCCCGCTATTAAAACCCTTTCGCCTTTTTGTTGAGTTTTGACTATAGAAAAGCCGGCATAGACCCTTTTTGAAAGCCGCAAACCGGATATAATCAGAAAACAAATAATGCAGTCTATAATAAGAACAGATGCGATAAATCCATTGGGCAGGCCTGTTTTTACAAGAAATAGCGCGAAAATAAACTCCGCCGCCAAACTGTATATACTTGCTTTAGCCAAAGTTAAAATCTCAAGCAAGCCGAGGTATCCCCAGTTTATATGATAAAACCTTGACATATAAAAGAAAAATGTTTTGACCGCGATAAAACAAAATGCCGCTATGGCAAACCATTGAATAAAATAATCCGGTATCGCGCCATCAAACTTAAGGATAAGAGCCGTATATAAAGAAAAAACTATAATTACACTGTCTATTAATACTGTAAATATTACTCTTTTGACGGCTGTATTCATATTTTTCCTATGCGCATTTTAGGGCTTTTTGTAAATTTGTTACCACGTATTCCACATCCTTTTCACGCAGGTTATTATAAAATGGAAGCGCTATTGTCCTGTCTGAAATCGATTCACATACAGGAAAATCGCCTCTTTTATAACCAAATATGTTTTTATATAAAGGCTGAGTATGTATGGGCTGAAAATAATTCCTGCATTCAATACCCTTTTTATTCATAATAGATATAATGCTATGCCTGTCTTTTTTTGAATATTTATCAGACAGCCTCACGGCATATATAAACCAGCTTAATTTTACATCCGGCGCCACATAAGGAACACGCACGCCCAATACGCCTCTCAGCCTTCTGTTATACATATCAGCTGCATGCCTGCGTTTCTTGAATATCTCTTTTACCCTTTTAAGCTGGGCTGTGCCTAAAGCCGCGTTAATATCACTCATCCTGTAATTATACCCCATGCGCACATGATTAAGCCATTTATTGTTCTCTATTTTTCTGCCTTGGTTGGACATGCTCCGGCAGGCACATGCTATTTTTTCACTATCAGTTACAATTACGCCGCCCTCTCCTGTGGTAATTTGCTTATTAGGATAAAAAGAAAAAACAGCTGCGTCCGCAAAGGTGCCGCATTTTTTACCTTTATACTCAGACCCCAGCGCCTCAGCTGAATCCTCTATTAAATATAAATTATATTTTTTGGCTATTCTCTTTATCCTGCCCCATTCTGCAGGATGGCCAAAAACATCGACAGCAAGAATTGCTTTTGTCTTTTTGTTAATTTTATCCTCTATATTATCAGGGTCTATATTTAATGTATCCCGGCATATATCGGTAAACACAGGCTTAGCGCCTTCAAACAATATACAATTCGAAGACGATATAAAACTAAAAGGCGTTGTTATAACTTCATCGTCACGGCCTATGCCTAATGCTCTTATAATTAAATGAAGCGCGCTTGTCGCGCTGTTTAACGCGACGGCATATTTAACGCCTACGAAACGCTCAACGGCCGATTCAAATTCTTTTAATTTAGGCCCCAGGCTTAAAACCGGCGTTCTCAAAACAGATGTGACTAACGCTATTTCGCTATCTGTTATATCCGGCATAGACAAAGGTATTTTGGTCATATTTTTCTTTTAGCTCCGGATTCCCATCTTCCCATTAATGTTATAAATACAGATATAATAATAAGTTTTATGTCTAACATGATATTTCTTTTTTTCACATACAAAATGTCATACCTGAACTTATTCTTTCTTGAAACAGTTTTGGGCGCATAAACCTGTGCCAAGCCTGTAAGGCCGGGCAAAATACTTGTCCTTATACCATAACCGGGCACTTCATCTATACATTTATACAATAACTTATCTTCATCCTCTATTATACGCGGCAAAGGTTTCGGCCCGACAAAACTCATATCACCTTTCAGGATATTTATCAATTGCGGCAATTCATCCATTGCGGTTGAACGCAAGAAACTGCCTATTCTCGTAACCCTTGCGTCCTTTGCTAATAAGTCTACATCGGAATGAGGCCTATCAGAGAGCTTCATAGTCCTGAATTTTATTAACTTAAAATTTTTGCCTCCGGACCCAACGCGTTCCTGCAAAAAAAACACCGGCATGCCGTTAAAACAATATATAATTACTATAATTATAACATATAAAGGCAAAAAAACAACTATACCGGTAAACGCCAAAGTTAAATCCAGCGCCCTCTTTAATATAATAAATGAGAATATGCCTTTTAAATATCCGAAACCATAACTGAAGTGTATGGCAAAAAAAACAAAAGGCATTATATATATATATTTGACGCCTTTTGAAATAGATAAAATGATAGAAAAAAATAGATTAGCAATAAAATATACTGAAAACGTAAATAAAAAAATAGCCGCGGATATACCTGATGCCGCAGCAAAAACTGCCGATATTGCCAGAACGGCTGTAAGAACAACCGGGGCCAACTGCCGCCAGGTAACAATAAAACCTATTTTTTTTGCCACAAGCGGCTTAAAATATCCATATTGAAAATAATTATTCCAAAGTTTCGCTAAAGAACTAACTGCGTAATAAATTGTTTTTACTTCCGGCACTAAAAGTATATTGCCTTTATTTTTTACCAGCCTAAAATTAAATTCATCATCCTGATTCCTTATAAGCTCTTCGTCAAAAAGGCCTATTTTGTTAAAAATCTCCTTTCTGTAACAGCCGCCGAACACTGTATCCACCCAAACAGGCTTACCTGTGCCTGTCCTGAATAAAGAATTTCCTACGCCAAATTTACAGGATAACCCAAAAGCAATGGCATTGCCTATATAAGTATTACGCGATGGCCGTGTTATCATTACTCCGCCGACAACATCCGCATTATATTCGCTTGAATACATGATACATTTTGAAACATATGCCTTTTCACATTCTGAATGAGCGCCTATTATCATAATTATATCGCCTTTAGCGTTTTTAATGCCTGTATTTAACGCAGCTGGCGTTATCCTGTGTATATTATCTAAAAGTTTTATAAAACTATTGCTGGTTAGATAGCCGCCTATTATATCCCTGGTTTTATCTGTACTCATGCCATCAACAACCAGTATCTCAAATAAATCATTGGAATAGTCCTGCGCGATTAACGAATCAAGGCATTTAGCAATAAACATTTCTTCATTGCGGCAAGGAATGATAATTGAGACAAACGGTTTACTGCCTTGTAAGCTCATCATACACCTTTAACAATTTTTCGCCTTCCTTCTTCCAGTTATATTTTTCTTCCACGGCTTTTCTTCCATTTATACCCATTTGCATGCACTCTTGCGGATGCGCCGCCATATGCCTCATAGCATCAGCTGCCATGGCCGGATCATTCGGCTTTACACAGATTCCGCACTTAGCCTCATCTATTATTTCCCGCCAAATGGGAAAATCAGAAACTATCACAGGCAGGCCTGCTGCCATATATTCAAACAATTTGATAGGCAAGGTGTTCATATAATTTGAAATTGCATCAAATATAACCAATCCTGCGTCATATTCTTCTAAGATTCTAAGCAATTTATCTCTGTTTAAAAATCCAAGATAACTTATCCTGTCAAAATTATACTTTTTTCTCAGTTCATCCACATACGCCGAAGGCTCAATCTTACCGTACAAATCAAGCTCTATTCTTTTATCGTGCTTGAGCAAATTTACTGCGGCTATTATGTTTTCTATGCCCTTTACAGGCATAATTGCGCCCTGGTATATAAATTTAAAAGGGCCTGCCGCAGCCTTATTGTGCACATGTTTTATTTTATCAATATCATCCTGCGTAGGATAATTTATTACCAAAATGGTTTTTTTATGCGGAAACCTCTCTTTAATGCCCGGAGGAGCGACAATCATAATGTCAAAAAAATTGCAGCTTGCCATTTCTATAAGCCTTATTAAAAAAGATACCGGCCTTCTTAAAAATTTTTTAAGCCAATATTTAAAAAGTATCGTATCTGAATTATCCTCATGTATATCATAGATCACCTTTTTGCCAAAAACTTTTAATGCCAAAGCTGCTGGTATCAACTCAAAATCATGAAAATGATAAATCTTTGCATTCTCCCTAACAGCTAATCTCAATATTTTTAAAGTAGAAAAAAAACGGTTCAGGCGTGTTTTAGGCTTAGGCAGAGCAATTATTTTAATGCCATCCCTGATTTCATCATTGTTATTCTGGCCTATGATTGAAACATCATAGCCATTTTTAGATAATGTAAGCGCTTCTTTGGCAAAAATACGCACATCCAAAGCAGAATGCACAGAAGTTAAAACACATATTTTTTTGTTGTCGGGTTGTTTCATAATCTACTGAATTTATTTCCGCAGCCTGAGCAAATAATAGTTTTTATTGCATCTTTTCTTCTGATGATAGTTGCGCCGCATTTACAAAACCGGCCTGTCAGCCTTGCAGGCATGCCAATAGCCAGCGCATATTAGGCCTATTGATCTTTTTTCATTCTTCATAGATTTTTATATGCGCTCAATAATTTAGCGCTTTCATTTTTTAAATTTATATGGTTTTTTGCCGCGTCTATTACCCGCTCCTTAATTTGCTTATATAAAACACTGTCTCTAAGAAAATTATTTAGTTTCCCAGCTATGTCCTGCGGATCTGTTTCATCCACTATCAACCCCAAGCCATATTGTTCAATTAGTTTTCTGCGTTCAAATGTATTGCTTGAAATAACGGGAACCCCGCAGGACAAATAATAAAACAACCTGTTATCAATGTTAAACGAATGGTTAAAACAGTCATTCGGGAAAAGAGTCATGCCTACATCCACTGAGCTTATATAGGCAGGCAAATCTTCAAAAGCCACCCTGTCTATAAATTTTACGGTATCCTTTAAATTTAATCTTGAAACCAAATCTATTAAATCTTTTTTATAAGCGCCTGTTCCCATTATAACGCCTATTATATTGTCAAAGTATTTCGCCGCTTCAACAAATTTATCAAAACCTCTGTTTTGTTTTATATCTCCCATGTACAAGGCTATCTTTCTGCAATCAGAAATACCCAGGGACTGCCTTATCTTGTCAGAATCTCCGACCATAAGAAAAGGCTTGCATTCACGCATGGCAATCGGCATTTCAATTTTATAAATCTTTTTATATTCATAAGCTATAGAATCACTGCTTGTTATTATTGCATTTGCCTTTTTAATAAATAATTTCTCAAGCATATAGTTTAAGGCTAAATCCAGGCGGTCTTTAATGCTATGTACGGCCTTTTCACCAGGATGAAAATCCTTCGTATCATAAACCAGCTTTGATTTATTTATTCTGCTTGCAATAAAACCTACCAAAAGCGTCCCGGGATAACCACAGGCATGGTATACATCAGAATGCTGCCTTACAGAAATTGTTACTGCCTTAAAAATATACTCTATAAACTGCAGGATTTTACCGAATATCGGCATATGTAAACGCCTGGCCGATATATTAACGCGCAATATACAAAAACCTTGTTTATTTTCATAATCAGAAAGCTTATTTTCTCTATCCTTGAGCGCAACTATTACAACTTCATACCCCTCGGACCCAAGCGTGCCGGCCCTGTAAAATACAGGGTTGTCATATATAAATTCGTTCATTACTAAAATGCATACTTTACTTTTTTTACGCATATTTTATTTATCTGCTTTTATTACCATAAACCAGCCAAGGCGTTTTTCTAAAAAAGGCAGAACCCTGAATATTCTCATAAAACAACTGCTTCTTGATTCATATGCTTCAAAATCTACATATTTAAATTTTGAAAATATTCGTTTTGCCTCGGGCCGCGAATACACCTTAGAAAGAGGGTTGCCAAAACCGTCAGTGAGCGCCGCCAATAATTGTTCTTTACTGATTCCGCTCAGATATTCAGGCATTCTTACAAATGTCTTAAACCATTTCCACGGCATAAACACCCTTACAAGCCTTCGCAGTAAGTCAATGTCCAAAAATTTATTTAGATAAAACCTAAAACTATAATAAAGGCCGAGCAATGAATGTTTTCCATAAAGCATGATTATAGCCTTACCGTTTGTCTTTAATACGCGGTGTATTTCATTGACAGCTGTTTCTGTGCCCGGAGTATGATGAAGGACTCCCCACGAAAAAACCATATCAAAAACACCACTCTTAAATGGAAGATTTTCTGCATCGGCCAGATACAAATTGCCTTTCAAACCAAATAAGCCCAGACGCCTTTTTGTAAGCCCAATGGATGTAAAAGACATATCAATACCCGTGGCATCAGCGCCGGCTTGCGCAAACCGCGAAAAATCTTTTCCTAACCCGCAACCTATCTCAAGGATTCTTTTATCTTTCCAGCGCTTATAGTCAGCGACGCCATCTATGAAATATTCATAAGTATTTTTATACGAATCAACCTCTTCGTAAAATTCTTTTGTGCCTGGCGAGGCCTGCGTTATTTTACTGCAACAAGGCGAACTGTTCCACCAATCCTGAATCTTTTTTTTGATATCTTCCATAATTATTCTTTTAAAACTGGGGCGTTTATTAATTTTGCGCAAATGTATTCTGATGCCAATCTCATTCCTAAATCATTCCAGTGGCCATCCAGGGAATAAGCCCCCGATACGCCATTTAACACATCTTTTAGATTGAAAATTTCTATGTTTTCCGCAGACATATAATTACAGAACTTTCTGTATTCGTCTTCGCCCAACAACTGCCCGAATGGCAGGCCATTTATATTATACAGATCCTGCAATACAGCCAGTAATTCCGGGTCAACCTTTTCGCCGGCAGGGATGAAAAAAACCTTAACGTCAGGCGCATGGTCTTTTTTCATCATATCCTTTTTTATCCTGGCTATACACTCTGCAGTATATTTTGACCTTAACACAGGCAAAGGCCTGGCGCCTTTTATAAAATTCATGTAATAGGACGGCAAAAATTTAAGGCTAAATATATAGCTCTTTGCAGGGCTTGAAAGAGAATTAAAATATTTCCTGGATTCAAAAACTGAAATATTCATATGCCTGGATATCAATTCTATTATCTTAGTTTCTTTCTCTTTGCCAGACAGAGAATTCCATTTTTCAGGTTCTATCCAAGGCCTCGCCTTTAAACCATTAATATAATTACGGCCCTTGGACAACAAGGCTGTTAATCTTGGGAAAAATCTGGAAAAAATTGAAGGCTGAGGATACGCAGCAATAAAATGATTCCGGTAAAGGCCGTCTCTAAACCGCTTGGCATCAATAAAATCATTGGCCTCAAATATAAAAATCAGCACGAGATCCGGGTTAAACCGCGTTCCGATATTCTTCAGCCTCCAATAATAGTCAATAATGTCGGTGTTTGATTCGCTTAAATTTATAAATTCCAGGTTTTTCCCTGTCTTTGTTCTTAAAAAATCCTCGCATACGGGAACAATTGATTTGTTATGAATCTCAAGAAAAGAATCTCCGACGAATAAAATCCGCTTGCTGTCGTTTATATTTTTGAAAACCCTTTCTTTATCTAAAAAACCTATGCTGTTAAGGCCCGGCCAATCCCATCTGCACGGCTGAGCCAGATATTTCGGATAATCAGGGACAATGATACGAAACTGAAAAAGCATTAATTCAGCAGCCGCAAGCGAAATCAAAACACTAACTATTGCGCATGAAGCGCCGAAAATAACTTTCTTTTTATCTGCCTTGTTTAACAATAAAAAAACGGCCGCAGATAAAAATATAAAACCAGCCCATATTAAACAATAATCTATGATATTTAATCCTAAAGGGGAAAAAAAGTCGTATATCGCAAACAAAACCACTAACGATATGATAATTACAAATGCGCGGCGCAGATATGCGGCCTGCCTGGAACAGATATAAAACATGAAAGCAAACGCTGCCAAAATAAAAGAAATTTCATATAAAAGCTGCGGCGCCCTTGAAAAATAATTAAACAGCGGCTTATCGGCATCTCCTATGCTATTAATTATTGCCATGAACATCTCTTTGTTATTATATACCCACTCTACAGCCTGCCTGCCATATATATAATAAGCTGCCCATATTAGGGCTAAAATTACTATTATAGTTTTTGAAGCAATCTCTAGTACTTCATGCTTTTGACTATTGATTAAACCCATTTTTTTTGCCGATGCCAAAAGGTATATATTCAATATTATGCATCTTATCAAGCTGATAACTGCGCAAAATGCGCCAACAGTCAATTATTATCCGGCCTTGCCCTGAAATAGTAAATTCCGTTTTCTTTAATTTAAGGAATTCTGGGTCAGGGCTGGCAATAACTATTACTTGCGCAGACCTTATCAAGTCAACGGCAGATTTGGCATAAATCGCCTTTTCTTTAAATGTGTTTTTTAATTTATCCATGGCCAAAGGGTCGTATAGCGCAACCTTCGCCTTCGCCTTTATCAGCTTTTCAGCCAGCAAAAAAGCTTGAGATTCTTCAATAACATTAGACAACGGTTTGTATGACAGGCCCAGTATCCCTATTGTTACAGCGGCCTTTGCCTTTGACTTAACGATTTTAAACAGTTTATTAACTATACGATGATTGAATAAATCAGTTGCCTCTGATATGTCTGCCTTTACTTTCAGCTTTTTAGCCACAAAGGCCAATGCAGCATTATCGCGAGGGAAACAAGGGCCTCCGTATCCCAGGCCTCCTTTTAGATAACGCCTGCCTATACGCGAATCATGGCCTAATGCCTCGGTCACTATATCCACATCGCCTCCTGGCAATTTTTCAGCCATTTCAGAAAGCATATTCGCAAAAGTAATTTTAGTGGTAACGAAAGAATTTACTGATATCTTTGTCAATTCTGCATTTACAAAATTCATCCTGGCGAAACATGGTTTATTATCGCAGACTTTTTTATAAAAATTTTCCAGGGCAAGGCCTGTGCCTTTATCTGATTCTCCTATAAGAATAAAATCAGGATTAAGAAAATTGGGGATAACACTGCCTAAGGCTATAAATTCAGGGTTATAGCAAAGCCCGAGCCTCTTACCGCATGCCTTGCCTGATACTTTCTCAATAAGAGGCCTTATATGAAAATCTACAGAACCAGGCAATACAGTACTTGTAATAACAACTATGTGGCGGCTGGCCTTTTTTGATAGAACCGGGCCGATATCTTTTATGGCATTAAAGATATATCGCAGAGTAAAACCCCCTCCATGATCAGAAGGCGTAGGCACTACTATAAATGTGATATCCGAATTTAATACTGCGTCATTATAATCCGATGTCGCGCGTATCCGATTACCGTATTTTTTGAGCATATTTTGCAGGCCCGGCTCAAATATAGGAGCACGTTTCTGATTAAACGCTTTTACAAAATTCTCATTTTTATCAACGCCTATAACCTCAAAACCCTTGCTTGCTATAGCAGCTGCCATACAAGCGCCGAGTTTGCCCAAGCCTACTACAGAACAGGCCTTTATTTTCATCTATCCCCCCCATGCTGATAAATTTAATTAAAAACAACCGAGATTAAAGACGTGGAAAAATCTTTTCTATAATTAACCAGCTTGCTGAACTCATTTATACAGTTTTTATCAAAATATTTTATGAAATCAGAATAAGGCAGATTTATTTTTTTTTGGCTTATACATTCCAATAATACCAAAACCTCGTCAAAACTAATAAAGCCGCCTGATTTTGAACCATCCAATTTGGCAAAACAAAAATTTTTATATTCTGCCGGGGCATTCCTCTTCCATTCAATAAAACTCTTTTTATCCATTCCAGGATAATAGCTGAAGTCGTGAAAAATAACGATGTGCCTTTTTAATTTAAGGATAGGAACAAACTTACTGATAAAATGTTCCATTAACTTCTTGCCGTGTATATCATAAAATATTAATATATTGTCTACTTCACGAAGGCTTTCATAGTTATACCTTAAAAAATCATTTTTTATAATCTTTATCGATTCGTTTAACCGATAACCAACGCTTATATCTATCATTTGCCTAACAGCAAATATAATGTCTGATAAACATACGGACTCTATTGACTGAGGCTTAACATCTAGGTCATCGGCCGCTATACTGATAGTATAAAGGCTGTTTCCATGAGACCTTCCTAATTCTAAAATATACTGCGGTTTAAAATCTAATATTGAGGCATAAAGCAGGATAAATTCCATCAATCCCCAATCCTGTTTACAATTTATAGCATCATAGATTCTGTCAAACAACTTTACTCTCTCTAAAATTTTCCCGGGGCTATCCATAAAAATATATTAATTTTATTTTTCTGCTGTTTTTAAAGGATTTTTGTTAAAAAATACCAATTTTTTTAATAAAATAAACGATAAAAATAAAATCAAAATACCCATGACTAACGGAAAAATAAATAAAATAATGGTTGCTATTAAATTATAAATAAAAACTAACGGTTTATCCATGGAACTAACGCCTTCCGTTAAATAGCAAGCATGTAAACTGTTAAAATTTCCTATAAAAGGGTAAAAAATATAAAAATAAAAACTGCGCTCGCTTGTTGATTGCGATTTTTGAAAATAGAAAAAATTTGTCCAAGCAAAATATGCATCTAAATCAATTTTTCTATTTTTATAAAATATTGATTCTGAAAAATCACCGAATAATATTTTTATTTTTTTAGGCGAATCAGGCTTAATGTTTTTTATTAATTCTAACAAAGATAATGGCGTATCATTCATAAAGAATGATGCGTCATAATAAGGATCTGATAATATCCATTTTTTTCTGTGTTCGTCAAAAAATTCAACCACAACATGCGTATCAGGCGTCCTATGCAAAAATTTACTCATATGCACTATGCGCGTCTTAAACCCCAGAGAATCAAGCAGAAAACTATATAAAACCGCCATATGCGAACAATGCAGGTGTTTTTCATTGAGAGTGTTTTTAAATAAATATCTAGTAGTGCTGTTTTTTTTAAAAATTGGATCATCTAATTTTATAGATATTGCATCCAAAAAAAGCCTTCTTAGTTCTATTGCTTCTTCAAAATTATGAAAATATTTTTTTTTAGTGTTTAATCCTATGTCATTTAAAAACCTGTTCTTTTCCTTGATGCTTGTGAACCATGTTGTATAAAAATCATCGCTGGCGTATTTCGCGCTATCCAGCACTATCAGTTTTTTTGTACAAAAAACCGAAGTTTTATTGATTAAAACAAAAAGAGAAACGTCTGTAATAAAAATTATTGCTGCTGATAAAATTAAAAATTTTGCTGTAATCGTAAATCTCATTGAATAAAAACGCCTTTTTAGGGTTCTTTTCATAACAATAATTTTATTAAAGATTCATCGCGGCACAAGTAAACCATTCCTTCAGGCGACCATGCACTGTGCCATTCCGGATGATTGTTTAAAAAAAATGATATTGCCCCGAACTCCCCGCCTTTTGACCTGCCTTCATCGTCTTCGTTGATGCGCCATAATTCCCTGCTGGAATCATTTATTGTAAAACCGTCGTCCATCACAATAACCCCGCCGGGCTTCATCATAGCGCTTAATGACTGTAATTCTGCTTTTACATGTTTATAGGCATGGCTTGAGTCAACATAAATCAAATCTATCGGCTCTTTATTTTTCTTAAGCCATTCCAGGCTGTCTATCCCATAAAAAGGCTTCCAGTAATCAATCAGGCCTAATTCATGCAAATGTTTTTTGCAATCTTGCAGCCGTTTCTCATCGCTTCTTATGTCAACGCTGGTTAGGCTTGATTTTATTCCGATTTTATTTAAAAATCTACATGCGGTTAACAATACCCTGGCACTCAAAAAACCTTCATCAAGCTTATCATACCTTCCCCACGGATTATCATATTTAGCAGGATAATACGTAAAGGCTGACCCGAACTCAACGATATTAACTGAACGCAATAATAGAGGTATGGAAAACAAGGGTATTACCTTGTAAAAAAATATAGGGTGGCCTGCCAGGCATCTTATAAGATCAAAGTATCTGTGACAATGGCGTGTTTTTAACATATTTCTTTTTAGCTCATTAATTTTTTTAAGCCATGCCGACGATACCTCGCTTGAAATATTATCCGATTTTTTAAACAACAGGATTATCTCTTTTATAAGCCTTTTAAAACCGCATATCCTGTAAATATGCCATGCTTTTTTTATTTTGTTATTCATCTTCAAGATTAACGCTCTGTAAGCATCCTATTAAAAATTTTCTTTACCGCCTTAGGGCCTTCTTTTACCGAAAAATACCAATCTATCGTTTTATGAAATCCATCTATAAATTTTACTTTAGGCTCCCAACCCAACAACCTCTTTGCCAATGAATTGTCAGCCACCCTATTATAAGGCCCGGTAGGCATATCAGGCTGTAATTTTATTTTTGCCTTATGCCCGGTATAATGCAGCACTTCTTTTACCGCATCTAAAACACGGATACGCTCCATGGTGCCTAAATTTACAGCCGTGCCGTCATCTATTTTTTCCGCGGCAAGAATAGTGCCTTCAACTATATCTCCGACATATGTCCAATTGCGTATTTGCTCTCCTGTCCCCCACACTGTGAATGGATCCTGTTTAATAAAAGCGCGCGCTATCATAGCTATTACCGCATGATTTTCTACCCCGCGCTCGCCGTATACTGTAAAATACCTGCAATTCGCTGATTTCATTCCATAATCTTTGTAATATGCCCTCAAAGTCATTTCTGCCATCAATTTAGCCCAGCCATATGTATTATCAGCATCACACGGAGGCCCAGCCGCCTTCTCTTTAAGATATAGAATTTTTTTTGGGTCTGTCTGCAAAAAATTCGGGTAAACACACCCTGAAGAAGCGTAAATAATCTTTTCTACCCCGTTCTTCCTGGAAGCATCAAATAATATACCGTCTAACATCAGATTTGAAGCGCATGCTGCCTGATGCAAATCTACATACCCTCGGCCGCCGTGATCCGCTGCCAGATGAAACACCACATCAATACCTTTAACCGCTTTATTTGCCATTGATTGATTCTTAAGGTCGCATTTCACAAATTCTACTTTTCCAGAATCAATATGGCCTTTAATATTCTCTATTTTCCCGCTGCTTAAATTATCTGCCACCCTAACATTTGCCTTACGCTCTATAAGAGCATCTACCAAATGCGAACCTATAAAAGACGCTCCGCCTGTAACCAATACTGACTTATTATTCCACTTCATTTTATACGCCTCCAATTTTAAAAATAATTTATAAAAATATTTTTTTTGATATCCATTTCTGCAAATCAAAGTCGTAATCAATTATATTACTCTGATATTTTACAAAATGTTTCAAAAACGGAATCTGTGAAATAATACAGCGGGTTTGTTTGTAATAATACAAAAAAATACTTCTGCTGTTGGGTTTCCTTAAAATGCGCCGGGCTGTTTTAAAAGCTGTGGGAAAAGCCTCTTTTTTGCCTTCGTGATATCTTGCTCCGCCTAAAGGCACAGATGCAGCATATAACAAACCATGCTGCCAGAACCTAAACCACAACTCAAAATCAGGGACTATCCAAAATTTTTCATCAACATAGCCTCCTGCGCGTTTCCAGATAGAGCGCCGCCAAAAAGTAGATTCCTGCTGTATTGTATTACGCAATGGCAGATTTAAGCCGTCAAAAAAAGCCTGCCGGCTAAAACCGTCTTCATAGCTGCAATGGGATGGTTTATTTCTGCCAATCCAACTTAAACGGCTGCGCGTAGTCAGCCACTCCACTTCAGGCAAAGCCTCAAATATTTCATTCACTACTCTAAACGCCCAAGCGCAATATTGGTCGCCGCAACCCATCCATGCCATAATCTCGCCTGTTGAATGCTTAAATCCTTTATTCACGGCATCTCCACGGCCTTCATCAGGCTCACTTACCCAATAAACAAGC